>Ga0209276_100020_pt1 | contig 443425 bp, 417 predicted proteins | sample DewCreD2012metaG_3_FD_185473 | JGI IMG/M metagenome (GOLD analysis project Ga0209276, IMG submission 185473) | Hot spring sediment bacterial and archeal communities from British Columbia, Canada, to study Microbial Dark Matter (Phase II) - Dewar... ...
CCGAAATCAACCGTCGTGCCCTCCAAGAGACGGTCACCCGCATTGAAGAGGAACTCAAGCGCAAAGCCGACAAGGAAGATGTCGCTGCCTTAAGAGCCGAACTGCAACGCAAAGCCGACAAGGAAGACATCACCCGTTTGGAAGCCGAAATCAACCGTCGTGCCCTCCAAGAGACGGTCACCCGCATTGAAGAGGAACTCAAGCGCAAAGCCGACAAGGAAGATGTCGCTGCCTTAAGAGCCGAACTGCAACGCAAAGCCGACAAGGAAGATGTGGCTGCCCTAAGAGCCGAACTGCAACGCAAGGCGGACAAGGAAGATGTCGCCCGCCTCTGGGAAGCCTTGGAGCGGAAAGCGGACAAGGAAGATGTGGCTCAACTGCGAGAAATGATTGTGCGGTTAGAATGGCGGATGAATTTTTACTTCGCCATCTTGCTGCTGGTCATTTTGCTGACCAACCCGAAAGTTTGGGAGTTGTTGGCGCGGTTGTTGCCGTTCATGCGGTGAAGAGGTGATGGCTATGCGACCGCCACCACCTTCCAAGCCAACTATCTCGCCCGAAGAATTGGAACGGTTGAAGCAAATGGGCGAAGAGATTTACGAACGCATCCGCCACAAAGTCGGCGACGAGGCAGCGCGGACGCTCATTGATTTCACCATCTTGGCATGCCAAAGGCTGCCAACCCTGCGAGAGATGGCAGAAGCGCTGGACAGTTTGAGCAAGGGCATGCCTTTTGAGGATGCCAAGGTCATCGTCAAGTTCATCCTCTGGTGGGCGGAGCGAAAGCATGGGTTGCATTTTTCTTGATTGCTTTGCAGGCATCAGCGGCGACATGATGTTGGGCGCTCTCTTAGATGCGGGCGCTCCCTTTGAGGAACTGCTGGCGGGCTTGCGGACGCTGCCCTTGAGCCATTGGGATTTGCAGGTGGAGCGCGTCCGTAAAGGTGCTATTACCGCCACCTCCGTCACCATCGCCGCCGACGAACACCACCATCATGAACGCCACCTCGCCGATATCCAGCAAATCGTCAACGCTTCCCGTTTGCCCGAACCTGTCAAGACAACAAGCCTCGCTATTTTCCGCCTCTTAGCGGAAGCGGAAGCGAAGGTGCATGGCATCAGGGTTGAGGAAGTGCACTTTCACGAAGTCGGCGCCGTTGATAGCATCGTGGACATCGTCGGGAGCGTTTATGCGTTGCACCTTTTGGGTGTGAAAGCCGTTTACGCCTCGGCGGTGCCTTTCACCCGAGGTCGGGTGAAGATGGCTCATGGCGAGTTGCCCGTGCCTGCGCCAGCGACATTGGAATTGCTCAAAGGTGTGCCGACTTACCCGCTGGACATAGACGCCGAACTGGTCACGCCGACAGGAGCAGCCTTGCTGAAAGGGTTGGCGAAAAGTTTCGGATTGCCTCCGCCCTTCACGCCCCAACGCATTGGCTACGGCGCAGGCAAGCGCGATTTACCTTTCCCCAATGTCTTGCGGGTGGTCGTCGGCGAAATGCCCGACAATTTGCCCCTGCAGCGTGAACGGCTTATCATCTTGGAGACGAACTTGGACGACATGACGGGCGAGATGGCAGGCTATGTGATGGAGCGCCTTCTGGAAGCGGGTGCTCGCGATGTCTGGGTCAGTCCTGCGCAGATGAAAAAGAACCGACCCGCCCTCGTCCTTTCTGTGCTGTGCGACCCAGAAAAGTTGCCGTCCCTTTTGCCGCTGCTTTTGCGGGAAACGACGACGCTGGGCGTTCGGGTGAGAGAAATAGAGCGCCTTTGTTTGCCCCGCGAAATTTGGGAAGTCGTCACGCCCTACGGCACCGTTCGGGTAAAGGTGGCGAAGTTCGGTGATGAAATCGTCAACCTTGCCCCCGAATACGATGACTGCCGTCAACTCGCCCTAGGCTGCAGCGTCCCTTTGAAGGAAGTCATGGCAGCAGCCTTAGAGGCGGCGCGCCAAAAAGCACGGGAACTTTCGGCATCACCGCCTCACGCCCATCAAGTCGGTCAAGGCTGAAAGAGCCCTTGCAGGGTGTTGCCAAGAGCGTCGGGTTTCAACCCCAACTCTACGGCGACCTTTGCCCACGATTTTGCCTTCTCGTAGCGAGCGAACACTTCGTCAGCGGGTTTGCCTGTTGCTTTGGCAATGCCTAACCCGACGGTCAGACTCGTCCATGTCCATCCCTTTTGCCGCCGCTCAAGAAGCCCCTTAGCGTCCACCTTGAAAAACTGGGTGAGGCGGTCAAGGACGAAACTGTCAAGGGCAGGCGCTTCTACCGTGTTCTTCTCAAAGGCGGCAAGGAAGGCTTGTGCCAGCGTGACAGCGGTGGTAGTGCCGATGCGTTCCGCTGCCGAGCGCATCTTCGCTTCCAACTCAGGCATTGGCGCAGGCGGGACGGGCGCTGCTTTCACGGCTTCCTTGAGAACTTGCAAGCCCACCCAAACTTCCATCACGACTTGCTGACCGCTGGCGTCTATCTCGGCGAGGACTTTCTCCAAAAACTCGTCCATTGGCGTCTTTGGCTTAGCAGTTTGCCCTTGCTTCGCCGCAACGAAACCAGTGGCAAACCCCAAAGTGGCAGCAAGCAAAACGACCGACCAACGCATGGGAGCGTCACCTCCGCTTTGAGTTTTTCACCGAAGAAACCAAAGCCCGACAGCGACAAAGGCAAAGTAAAGGACAACCGCCCACCCGACGATGGGCAAAAACGCTGTCAAATGCAACGCCAAAGCCCCTATCAGCGCCGTAACCAACGGGTTCAGTTCCGCTATTGCGACCGATGGGTTTGTCCCGACGGCGAGCAACCGCTCCCCGATAAAATGGGTGACCGCCACCCAACCGATAAGCCAAAGCGTCAGCAAAGTTAATAAGCAAAGGGCGGCGAAAAGCCCCGCAGGTTGAACCGTCTTGCCCAGTTGACCGAACAAAGTGGCGGCGATGACAAGCACCAAGGTGGTGACGATGCCGAGGAAGAAGGCGCTCAAATGGCGCTGCCGAACGACTTGCAATTTCCGTTGCGCCCAGTCAGGCGCCAAAGCCGTGATGAGGGCGACCCATCCAGCGATGGCGAGATAACTGAGGACAGCGAAAAAGAAGAGACCGATGACGCCGACCGACTGCGCCATTTGCTCTACGGCTTTCGTCTGTTGGGCGGCGACGGGTGTGGCAAAGGCGACGATGGTGCTCAACCAACGAAGGCGCATCAGATTGCCCCCTTTCAAACCGACCGCAAAAGCCAATCCCAAACTTGGCGAACCCATTCAGCGGGCACCGTCGGGAAACTAACGGCGCTGGTGAGCCAAACACTCAAGCGTTGGGCGAAGGAAGTCAGCGACCAATCTACCAACTGGATCGCCGCTACGCAGCCAACTATCGTCAACAGCCACGAAACTGCCAAACCTTGCCAAGGGAGGATGGGCGAGGAGAGGGTTTGTCGGCGTTGATGCCAACGGCGTTCCCACTGCGGCGACACTTTGGATGGCAACGCGTCCACCAACCACTCACCGATGCTCTGCCATTCAGCGACGACCCGTTGGCAATCGGGGCAGGTCTGCCAATGCGCTTGCGCCAGCAACGCCGTCTCTTCATCGGCGTCGCCATCCAGCCATTCGTGCAAGGTTTGCCGCCAGCGACGGCATTCCTCGTTCATAGCAACCCCACCTTTTTGAAGTGGCGTCGTAAGGCTTCCCGACCACGAAAGAGCCATGCCTTCACCGTTCCTGTCGGCACACCTAAAGCGTCAGCGATTTCTGCGACACTCAACCCTTCCCCGTAGCGCAAGAGCAACGCAGCCCGCTGATAGGGCGGCAATTGGGCAAGTGCCTGTCGCACTTGACGCTTCCGTTCCTTTGCCCACCACTCGCTTTCGGGATCAGGGAGCGTCAAAGCGGATGGCAAATCGCTCTCGTCCTCCGTTTCGTCCTGCTCCAGCGGGACGAAGGTGATGGCGTTGCGTCGCTCCAAAGCGTTCAAGCAAAGGCGTGTCGTGATGGTCATCAGCCAAGCCGAAAAAGAACCGCGCTTTGGGTCAAAGAGCGACAGGCGGGTGAAAGCGCGCAGGAAAGCATCCTGCGCCAAATCTTCCGCCCAATCGGCATCGCCCAACAAGTGCAGTGCCAACCCGTAAATGCGGTCACGGTAGCGCCGCACCAATTCATCAAATGCCGTCAAATCACCGTCCAGACAACGCTGCACCAACTCAGCGTCGTCCATCCCGTTCGCCTCCAAAGGGAGTTACAAGCAAGCCCCCGAAGGGTTGCACCAGTTTTGTCAGCACCCCTTCCGATGCGCCTAAAAGGATGGCGTGTCAACATTGTTGCCGCCGAAAAGGAGGCGAGGAAGATGCCGACGAAGGAGCAAGTTTTGGAGGCACTCAAGGAATGCTACGACCCCGAAATTGGCATCAACATCGTGGACTTGGGCTTGATTTACGGCGTGGACATTGACGAGGCGACGGGCAAGGTCAAAGTCACCTTTACCTTGACTTCGCCTTTCTGCCCGCTGGGCGAGGATTTGGTGGAGTGCATCCGCTTGCGGGTCGGTTCGTTGGAGGGCGTCAAGGAAGTGGAATACGAGTTGACCTTTGACCCGCCTTGGACGCCTCAGATGGCGACCGAGGAAGGCAAAACGCTCCTTCGCCTGATGGGCGTGCCGATTTGAGGCGTTAGGGCTGTTTTCCCAATTTGCCGACGAGGTGAGGGAAATGCTGCAAGGGAAGCGAGGGATTGTGTTTGGCGTGGCGAACGAATACAGCATCGCTTGGGCGATCGCCAAGGTGGCTCATGAACACGGCGCCCAACTCGCCATCACTTACCAAAACGAACGCTTTGAGGAGACTGTCCGCCAACTTGCCCGCACCCTGAACGAACCGTTGGTGTTGCGATGTGATGTCAGTGAGGACGAACAAATTGAGCGCGTCTACGACACCATCGCCCAAGAGTGGGGCAAGTTGGATTTCGTCGTCCACAGCATCGCTTTCGCCCCCCGAACGGCGTTGGAAGGCAAATTCCTTGAGACGAGCCGCGCCGATTTTTTGCTCGCCCATGACATCAGCGTCTACTCTTTCATCGCTGTCACCCGCCATGCCGTCCCACTTATGACCGATGGCGGGAGCGTTTTGACGCTGACTTACTTGGGCAGTGAGCGGGCGGTGCCCGGCTACAATGTGATGGGTGTTTGCAAGGCGGCGTTGGAAGCCTGCGTCCGCTATTTGGCAGCGGAATTGGGGGAGCGCAACATCCGCGTCAACGCCCTTTCGCCAGGTCCTATCAGGACACTGGCAGGACGGGGCATCCCCGGCTTCACGAAGATGCTGGACATCGTGAGGGAACGAGCACCCTTACGCCGTAGCACGACGCAAGAGGAAGTCGGCAAACTCGCGGTCGTTTTGCTCAGCGATTATGCCTCCGCCGTCACGGGCGAAATCATCTACTTGGACTGCGGTTACCACATCATGGGCATGTGAGCGCATGGTGAGGGCGATGGGACGACAAATCCTTTGGGCACCATGGAGGTTGGCGTATGTGACGACGGCGAGCGAGCAAAAGGGTTGCATCTTTTGCGAAAAGCCCCGCGAAGGGCGCGACCGAGAAAATTACATCGTCGCCCGCTTCCCTCACACTTTCGTCATCCTGAATGCCTTTCCCTACAACAACGGGCACTTGATGGTCGTGCCCTATCGTCATGTGCCCAGTTTGACGGAGTTAAGGGATGAGGAACTGGCGGAGTTGATGAAGGTCACGCAAATTGCCGAGCAAGTTTTAAGGGAAGCCTTTCAACCGCAGGGCTTCAACATCGGGCTGAATTTAGGGCGTTGTGCGGGAGCGGGCATTGAAGAGCACCTGCACATCCACATCGTCCCCCGCTGGCACGGCGACACCAACTTCATGCCCGTCATCGCCGAAACGAAAGTCCTTCCCGAACTGCTCCCGCAAACTTACGAACGCCTTCAGCCCTTGTTCGCCCGCTTCAAGTTGTAGCCGTTGACGGGAAAGGTAGGGCGAAGGGTTTTTATGCCCTTCGCCCTGTGACCCTCGTCACCCCTCAAGGAGCAGGTGGGGCTTGCCGGTAGACCCAAAGGTCAGTGCCCGGCAGTGGCGGAACATTGAAGGCTCGGTCGGTATTGGGCGGTGTGACCCGCCCATAGCGCGTCACTGCCCACCAGGCAAAACGGAAGGCGTCCAACCCTTGAGCGCTTAGTTGTTCCAATTGGTCGTGTCCGATGATCACCCGCACCGTGCTGCCGTTGACTTTAAAGGGCAAATTGTCCAACAGCACTGTCGCCCCTTCGACGGGATTTCCGACGGTTGCTGCCTTCGTCAGCGTCGCCCGAAACTGTCCGCCCTCAAAGAGCAAGTTAACCGAAAAGTCGCCCGGATGCAGGATACCGTCGTTAGTGCCTTTTTCGTCAATGAACCAAGCGTAGAGGGTGGTCGTATCGGGACGGACGGGAGCATTGAGTTCCATGAAGAAGACGATTTGGTCGTGCCCGATTTGGGTGACTTTTGCCTTCACGATGTCCACGAAAGCGGGATTAGTGCCGACATCGCCGACGGTGTCTTCAATAACGCTGTTCCCGCTGCCTCCCACCGCCGGACCGCGTGACGGTCCCGCCAAAGAGGTTAGGGTTGGTTGTCCACCACCGCATCCCCAAAGGGCAAAGACGAGGGTGATAATGACCGCTCCGATGAAGCAGCAACGCCGCACGGCTCATCCCCCCTTGGCTCTTGTGATTTTGCGCCATCGCCCCTTAACGCTCTGGCAAGGGTAAAGGTTCCCGAAGGCTTTTTGCCCAAAGGAACCAGTTCAAGGGACAAGCCACTGCCCAAGTGAGGACGGCGCTTTCTATCGGCGGAAACCATCCCCCTTTGAAATCTGCCGCCATCGCCCAAAGGCTCAGGGCGCCGACCGCCAACGCTAACGCTATTTGTGCGCCTATTGCCGCCCACCAACGCCCGAAAGGCAAAGGTTCGTTTGTCCGTTGCCCCTTGCCCTTCCTCCGCCACCAACACCAACCCACCAGCAACCATAACCCAAATCCCAAAAGGCTTGTCGTTTGCCCCGTCTCCCAAAGTTCAGCGAGATCAAAAAGGCGAGCCCGCAGCCAATGATAGCCCGCTGCGGCATGACGGGCATCGTAAAGGACAGCGCAATGCCCCTTCCGCAAGGCATCCAACACTTTCGCCGGTGTCGTTGCCCCTGTGGGCAACACTGTCGCTACCTTCGGCATATTGCCCGCCCGAAAATCCAAGTCGCCCACAACGGTCAAACGATGTCGCCGACACAACTGCCGTAAAAGGGCGTCAGCGAGGGCACCGCTGTTGGCAATCTCAAACCCCTCTACGCCCCAAGCCATCAGTTCGCCATAGGAGTGGCGTCCTGTCCAAGCGTGAGCGGCAATGACGAGGGCGCCAAGGCGGTGGGCGAGTCGGATGGCTTTAGGCACATCCGCCTGCGATGGCGTCACATCTTGGCGGAGACCCAAAAGCAAAAGGTGTGTCTTGCCCCGAAACTCCTCGCCTGTCACGAGGACGATGGGCAATCGGTGTCGCCGCACAAACCCTTCTGCCTTCAAACTCCCTTCGGTGGTGTTGCTGTCAGTGATGGCGACAATGCGATAGCCCTTGCGTTGATGCCACAAGACGAGTTGTTCAGGAGACAAGATGCCGCCCGCCGAAAGATGGGAGTGGGCGTGAAAGTTCGCTAACACGAAAGGGGCGCTATCAGGGAAAACCCATCGCGTCCCGTGCGGGACAGCGGTCAACAACCACATCATCGCTATGTGCAACCCAGAAAGCGCCAGCAAAGTGTTAATGGCTGCCAACGCAGCGAGGAAACCCCTTTGCCACCAACGACAAGGGCATCGCCATAAAACAGTTACGCCCACTGACAAAGCGATGGCAGGGTAAATCATCCCTGTGAATTTGGCATGGGGTGCATCACTCACCAAAGTATCCAACCAGCGCAAGGGCTCTAAGGGGGCGAACCACCAAGGCAACGGCGTTAACTCCAAGCGCACCGTTTGTGCCGCCAACTTGCCCAACCGTTCGCCTTCTGGTGTCGTCGCAAACCATGCCAACCCGTCCACGCTTCCTCGCTCCTTTGCTGGGATGGATGACATCAGATGTAACTAACCTTGCCACAAAGCATCAGGCAGGTGAGCAGATAGGCAGCGGGTAGATGGGCAGTTGGCAAGTCGGCAAAGAAAGTCGGATGCGCCACAATGAAAGGTGGGCGAAAGGGAAGATGAGAACGGAGCAAATTATCGTCGGCATTGACCCAGGCACACGGCAAATCGGTTACGCTCTTCTCGTCGTCTTAGAGGGCTCATGGCGGGTCATGGATTGTGGCATCTTCCGCCCACCTAACGGTTTAGGACTTCCTCAACGGTTGGCTTGGCTTTTTAACGAGGTGACGGCGCTTTTACGGGAGCATGCCGTTCATTGCGTCGTCGTGGAAGAGCCTCATGTCCGTCCCTTCAACATGCGGTCGGCGTTGGTCGTGGCGCAAAGCGTCGGCGTCATCAAGGCTGCTGCCGCCAGTTTAGGTGTGCCCATCGTCAGTTACCCTTACACGCAAGTGAAGCGAACCCTGACAGGCAGCGGCAATGCGTCACGGCTCATCTTGACGGCGGCGGTGCGGCAGATACTTCGGTTGGCAGATTTGCCTCCTTGGCAAGACGCCGTTGATGCATTGGCGTTTGCCCTTTGTCATTGCCTTTTGTCGCCCAGCGAGGTGATGACAACGCCATGATCGGACGGATTAAGGGTCGGCTCATGGAGCGGCACAATCAACGGCTTGTCGTGGATGTTCATGGGGTCGGTTACGAGGTGTTTGTGCCCGGCATCGTCGCCCGATGGGCAGAAAATTTGCGGGTCGGCGACGAAGTGGAACTGGTGACGCTTTACTTGCTTCAGATGGAGCCAGGGCGCGCCACGCCGATGCTTTTGGGATTTCGCAACGAGTTGGAGCGGGAGTTTTTTGAGCGGTTGCTTTCTGTGCCCAAGTTGGGCGTTCGGGGGGCATTGCAACTTTTTGCCATCCCGATGGCGACTTTAGCGCGGGCGATTGAAGATGGCGACACAAAAACCCTCCTGCAACTGCCGGGCGTCGGGCGCCAACGCGCCCGAGAACTTGTCGCCAGCCTGCAAGGCAAAGTCGCCAAATTCGCCTTGCTCACCGAAGAGGAAGCGCCGACACCGACCGTCACCGATGTCATCAGCGAAGCATTGGAGATTTTGCAATCCCTCGGCTACCCCCGCTTTGAAGCCCAAAGGATGATTGACGCCGCCTTAGAACGCCAACCGAAACCTTCCAACGCTGAAGAGTTGATCCGCACCGTCTATCAGGTGCAGCGGGAGAGGAAGGAGTGAGGTTGATGACACCGTTGGACGAACTGTTTGGTGATGAGAAATTGTGCGCCAAAATCCGACGGAAACTCCCTTACCTGTTCGCTCTCGCCGAACAGCAAGTCTCCAGAGGACGAAAGGTCGGTATGGAAGTGGGCACGCTAAGGGAACAAATCCTCGTGGCGCTGCTCATCCACAAGTTCGGCGAAGACAGCGTGAACTTAGACATCCCCGTCACAGAGCACGAGGTTGATGTCCAAGTGAAGGGTCATCCTCTTTCCATCAAAACAATCACGGCACAATCAAAGGGGACACCCGCCGTGAAAATCGTTTGGACAGTGGATTGGGAACAGGTCAAGGGGTTCACAGAAAGTTACCAACCTAAATGCGACATGTTGCTTGTGATCATCCGATGGGGTGGGACAGGTGGCTTTTACGGCATCCCTTTGCAGGCACAACGGGAAGTTTTTGAAAGAATGGGCAGGGAGAATTACCTAAAGACACCGAGGCACGGCACTAACCCGCGAGGCGTTGAAATTTCTTCCAAAGCGGTGAAAGCCCTTATTGAGCATCCGCTCACCAAAACTTTGGTGATAAACTGGCAAAGACCGACAGACTTAGTAACGAAGGAAGCGCTATTCGCCCCTTACAAGCGATGGTTGCACTATTGGCAGGCAGATTAGGCGAGGTGAAGGTGATGGCAAGGAAGGGCTCAAGGACAAGCGCTTTTGGGAGCCCGGCACGGGTTTCTCACGACTCCACACCCTTTTACAGTCGTCGCCTTTACGAGGGATTGCCGCAGGAAGAATCTGTTCGCTACTTGGAAAACTCTCTGCCCCCTGAATGCGTTAACCGCATTTTTTGCAAAAGTTCCGAGAGGATGGAGGAATTGCCCGATTGTTCAGTTCACCTGATGGTCACCTCGCCACCTTACAATGTCGGCAAGGAGTATGACGATGACCTGACGCTGGACGAATATCGGGCTTTTTTGAGGCGAGTGATGGCAGAAGTGTATCGCGTGCTGGTGCCAGGTGGTCGGGCTTGCGTAAACTTGGCGAATTTGGGGCGTCGTCCCTACTTGCCTTTACACGCTTTCGTCATTCAGGACATGTTGGAACTGGGTTTTTTGATGCGAGGGGAAATCATTTGGGATAAAGCCTCCAGTGCCAGCCCTTCAACGGCTTGGGGGAGTTGGTGCTCGCCTCAAAACCCGACCCTTCGTGATACCCACGAATACATCCTCATCTTCTGCAAGCAAACTTTCAGCCGCGCAAACCCTTTCGGGCGCAGACCGACGATTAGTCGGGAAGAGTTTTTGGAGTTCACCAAAAGTGTCTGGCGCTTCCCTGCCGAACCTGCGACGAAAGTCGGTCACCCAGCGCCATTCCCAGTTGAGTTGCCTTACCGCCTCATCCAACTTTACACTTTTGAAGGGGAAGTTGTCCTTGACCCCTTCATTGGTAGCGGGACGACGGCAATTGCCGCCCTGAAAACAAAGCGCATTTTCGTCGGCTACGACATCAACCCTGATTATGTTTCGTTGGCAAATCAACGCATTGAAACCTTCCTCGCCCAACAAATGCTTTTTTAACTATGGCGGTGATGGCTATGCGAAAGAGGTGGGTGGTGCCGACGCCGACGGAAGGCGATGACGAGCAACTGTTGATGGCGCTGCGACCGCAACGGTTGGACGAATACGTCGGGCAACGGGCGGTCGTGGAACGGTTGCGCATCGCCTTGGATGCTGCCAAGCAGCGAGGCGAACCCTTAGAGCACACCCTCCTTTACGGTCCACCTGGCTTGGGCAAGACGACCTTAGCCCATATCGTCGCCAACGAATTAGGGGTCGGCATCATCGCCACGGCTGCTCCCGCCTTGGAGCGGGCGGGCGATGTCATGGGCTATTTGCTGAGTTTGAAGCGGGGCGAGGTGTTTTTCGTGGACGAAGTGCATCGCTTGCCCCGTCCCGTTGAGGAGTTTTTGTATCCCGTGTTGGAAAGTTTTCGGGTGGACTTCAACTTCAGCAAGCGCCCCGGTGCCCGACCCCACCGCTTTGACCTTGCTCCCTTCACCTTCATCGGCGCCACGACGCGTGCGGGTAACCTCTCCAAACCCTTGCGGGATCGCTTCGGGTTGAAGTTTCGGTTGGACTTTTATACCGACGAAGAACTGGCACTGATTGTGAAGCGGGCTGCGGAATTGTTGGGCGTGCCCATTGATGAAAAGGGGGCGTTAGAGATTGCCCGTCGCTCTCGGGGCACACCCCGTATCGCCAACCGATTGCTTCGGCGCGTCCGCGATTTCGCCCAGGTCAAAGGAGATGGCACTATCACCGCCGACATCGCCCGAAAAGCCTTGGAAATGGAAGGCATTGATGAGTTGGGGTTGGACACTTTAGACCGCGATTACCTGACAGCGCTGATTTGTGAGTTTGGTGGCGGACCTGTGGGCTTGGAAACGATCGCCGCTGTCTTGCAAGAGGATGCCCACACGCTGGAAGAAATGGTGGAGCCGTTCCTGATGCAACTGGGGTTTTTGCAGCGCACCCGACGGGGGCGGGTCGCTACACCGAAAGCCTATCGGCATCTGGGTTTGGAAGCACCCAAAGTGGGACAACCTTCTTTGCCTTTAGGGTGAGGCAAAGCACGGCGGGGAGGCAGTCAAGATGCGCATCGCCTCGGTGGAAGTCTTCACCGTCACCCATCCCGTTTGCGGTTTCTTTCGCTTCTTCCCGAAGGACGCTTCAGGACGAAGCATCCGACCGAGCGTGCTGGTGAAAATTGCGACGGACGATGGCTTGAGCGGATGGGGCGAAACAGTTCCCATCCCGCTCTGGTCTTACGAGACGACGGAAACGGTTGTCACGACCATCCGCCAGCATTTTGCGCCCGCCATCATCGGAAGGGACATTTTTGACCTTGCCGACATCCACCAAACGATGAACCGATGCATCGCGCCATCCTTCAGCACGGGTCAACCTTTCGCCAAAACCGCCATTGATTTGGCGCTGCATGATTTGGTGAGCAAGGCACTGAAGACGCCGCTGCCGAAACTGTGGGGACGCAACCCGCAACCGACGGTCACCTTGAGTTGGACGGTGAACGCAACAACTTTGGAGCAAGCGGAACAAATTGTCGCTGAAGGTAAAGAGCGAGGCTACCGCCACTTTAACATCAAGGTAGCGCCCGACCCGAAATTTGATGTGGCGCTGGCGAAGTTGGTGCGAAATTTAGCACCAGACGGTTTTCTTTGGGCAGATGCTAACGGAGGTTACGATGTGGCGACGGCTTTGCAAGTTGCGCCCAAACTCGCCGACGCAGGCGTGGATGTCTTGGAGCAACCATTGCCTGCCAATGCCCTTTCGGGTTACCGCGAGTTGAAACGACAAGGGGCATTGCCGATCATCATGGACGAGGGCATCGTCTCGGTGCGCGACCTTTTGGAGTTTTGGCGGTTAGGGCTTCTGGACGGTGTGGCGATGAAAATCCCTCGCATGGGTGGATTGTTGGCAGCCCGCCGATGTGTGGAAGTGTTGCAAGAGTTGGGCTTGCTCTTCCTTGGCAGTGGGTTGACTGATCCGCCTTTGTCTTTGGCAGCCCATTTGTTGCTTTACGCCAGTTATGGGCTTTCCTTTCCCGCCGCTTTAAACGGACCGCAATTTCTGGAAACTTCGCCCCTTTACAGCCCTCTAAGCATCGTGGGCGACCAAGCCTACCTCCCACCAGGCTTGGGGTTAGGCGTCAAAGTTAATGAGGAACATCTTGAGGCTTTCTCTCGTTGAGTTTTGAGCAAAAGGAAGGTGGTGTCGTGCGAGATGGACAGTCATCGTCGGTATGTTTGGGGGTTGGCGCTGCTATTGATGGCAAGCGCCGCCGCTCATGAGCGCCCGCCCTTTGAGGTAATAGGCGTCAACGAGCGTTACGAGTTAATCGTGCCCGTCGTTATCACAGCGCCTGTCGTGGATGGGAAATTGGATGAACCTGTTTGGTCACAAGCGGCGCAAGCAAAGATTGTTCGGCAAGTTTCGCCATCATTGGGGCAACCGGCGTCCTTGCCGACGACGGTATTGGTCTTGGCGACCGCCGACAAGTTGTTTGTCGGCTTCCGCTGTCCTATCGCCAGCAAAGATGCCATCCGTGCCTATGAGACCCGCTATGATGCTCCCATGCGCAACGATGAGCGGGTCACCGTCCTTCTGGACACTTTGCACACCCACGACCGCGCTTACGAGTTCACCGTCAACGCACGGGGCACGCGCGCCGACAGCCGTTTCGGCAACGAGCGGTGGGATGCTCAATGGGAGGCAGCGGTGCAAGTTGGCGAGACAGAATGGACAGCGGAAATCGCCATCCCCTTCGCCATCCTCACCTACGACCCCCGCCAAACTGTTTGGGGCATCAACTTCGCTCGGTTCATTAGCGACCGCGAGGAACTGACCGTGTGGGCGTTTCATCCCGACCGACCTTGGGACTTGCGTTACATGCCCCACCTTGTCGGATTGCCCTTGACGCAAAAGCGCCATAACAATGGACCCCGTTGGCTCCTCAAAGCATTCAGTGTCGCCGACCACACCTTCGGCGATGATAAAGGCATAGGCAATCACTACGGGTTGGACGGCGAATGGGCGTTTCGGCAAAACTTGGCGCTGCGTTTCGTCCTTAAGCCTGACTTCAGCGAAGTGGAGGAAGCCTTTGAGAGCATTGATGTCAGTTATGTGGAGCAGTTTGTGCCCGATCGGCGGGAGTTTTTCGTGCAAGGGGGAGAGTTTTTCAATGAGGTGGCTGTCGCGGGGGAAGGTTGGAGGCGTGGCAACGAACCCAACCTCTTTTTCTCCCGTCGCATCCAACGGTTTGATGTCGGGATGAAGGTGACAGGCGTTTTAGGAGACAAGCGCTTGGGTTTCCTCAGCACCCACAACCTTCAAGACCGCGAGCACTCCTTTGTCCTCAATGTGGCGCAAACCTTCGGGACAAAAGGACGGGCTTATTGGGGCTATGTGGATGCCTTGCGCCCAGCAGGTTTCCATCGGGGGCTTTTGCTTGGGGGCGAATGGCGTTTTGGCGGGCAAGGGCGTTTCTCTTTCCGAGGGAGTTACGCCCGTCACTTCTCTTCAGACCCTCAGCGAAACGGGGGAGCGGGAACTTTGCGGTTCAATTACGGCGATGAGCGATGGTTCGTCTCGCTGGGTTGGACTGCCTTCAGCCCTAACTTCCGCCCCCTCCTCGGTTATGTGCCCCGAACGGACTTCAAACGCATTTCCCTTTTCTCCCATCGCGCTTTCCGACCCAAAAGCACCCGTTCTTATCGGGAGGCAAATCTCTCGGTTTACTGGCGGCGGGGGGAAACTTTCGGGGGCAAGTTTTTTGAGCATAGTTACGGGATCAATGCCAGCCTCACTCTTCGGGACTTGACGGAAGTGAGCCTCGGTTGGGAGCGCAACCGCCACGCCGAATATCACATCCGCCCCCAACCTTTTAATGACCACGGCTTGCACATTGGCATTGACTTTGGGGGTAACCGCCCCTTACGGGGCGACCTTGGCTACACCGTTGGGCAGGCTTTTGATGGACGCTACCGTCAACCTTTCCTTGCTTTGCGTTGGGACAAACCTGACGGCAGTTGGCGTCTTCGGTTGGAAATTAGTCAGCGCCGCCAAACTTTCGGCGACGGTACCCGTCAGACCGTTCGGTCACGAGAAGTCAACCTCATCCGTGTCCTGAGTGAAGACAAGTGGTTGGTGCTCCGCTACTTCTATCGCAGTGGCGACTTCACCATCAAAAACTTCGCCCTCTCCTTTCGGCTCAAACGACAAAGCGGTGAGGAACTTTACTTCATCTGGGGTGACCCGCGCGCCCGCCAAACCCGAAATCACCTCATCGTCAAGTGGATTATGCCCTTTCGCTTCTGACTAATTGCCGATGGGTCGGTGAAGGCGTTTAGAAAATCTGGGCGAAGCGTGCTATACTTACAGACGCCCTTTGAGGAAAGAGCGGGCGTAGCTCAGAGGCAGAGCGCCACCTTGCCGAGGTGGAGGTCGCGGGTTCAAGTCCCGTCGCCCGCTCCAATCTTCGTTTGGTTTTTGCCTTCAAATCGCCTGTCACTCGTGATGCACTCCAACCTTCGGTGATAAATTTCCCCGATTGCGCCGTTGCCTTTAAGGATTGCTTCCGCTTTGAGTGACGAGGTGATGTCCCCATTAGAGCCCCTCCTCTTCTGATAAACGCCGCTTCCCTATTCGCCCGTTCCTGTCCCTTGCGATGAGACTTCGGGCTTCCAACCGCGTGGCTTGGGAAGTAATTGGGCAGCGGACATGATGGAAAAGGCGGCGAGCCAATGCCAAGGTTTTACGCTGTGCTTCGCCATGCCAATTCACCTTTCTCACAGCGCCCTTTGGCTTGTCAGCGCCCGCAACTTTTCTACGATGGGTGGCAAGACCATAAGGACGCGTTCAATGTGCTGGCGAGTCGTGAAGCGCCCAAGGGTCAACCGCAATGAACCTAACGCCCATTCGTGAGAAAGCCCCAACGCCAAAAGGACATGGGATGGCTCCAAACTCCCAGAAGTGCATGCTGACCCTGAAGACGCTGCGATGCCGTGCAAGTCCAGTTGCAACAGCAACGCTTCCCCTTCCACGCCAAGGAAACTAAAGTTGGCGTTATGGGGCAGCCGTTGGGTCGGATGACCGTTCAGGCGGCTGTCTGGAATTTGGGAGAGCACGCCCTCAATTAGTTCGTCCCGAAGGGCTTGAAGGCGAGGGATTTCTGTCGGCATTTCAGCGACGGCGATTTCCAATGCTTTTGCCATCCCGACGATGCCTGCGACATTCTCCGTGCCCGACCGTCGGTTTCGTTCCTGCCCCCCACCTGTCAGTTGCGGGACGAGTTTGACGCCCCGTCGCACGAACAACCCGCCGACACCTTTCGGTCCGTAAAACTTGTGTGCGGCAAAACTCAGCAAATCAACGCCCAAAGCCTCCACATCAACGGGGATGTGCCCGACGGTTTGGACGGCATCGGTGTGCACCAAAACATCAGGACGCTTCTCCTTCACTGCCCGCACGATGTCGGCGAGGGGCTCTATCGTCCCAATTTCGTTGTTGGCGTGCATGATGCTGACGAGGATGGTTCTGTCGGTGACGGCTTCAGCGACTTGCTCTGGCGACACCAAGCCGTGCTCATCAACGGGCAAGTAAGTCACTTCAAAGCCCTCGTCCTGCAATGCTCGGCAAGTGTGCAAAACAGCGTGGTGCTCAATGGCAGTCGTGACGATGCGATTGCCCTTTTGCCGATACGCCGAGGCGACACCCCGCAGTGCCAAGTTGTCGCTTTCTGTCCCGCCGCTGGTGAAGACGACTTCGGAAGGGCGACAGTTTAGCAAGGCAGAAATTGTCTCTCTCGCTTCGTCCACCGCCTTGCGGGCTTCCCGCCCGAAAGCGTGGATGCTGTTGGGGTTGCCGAACTTCTCCGTCAGGTAGGGCATCATCGCCTCCAACACGCGAGGGTCTAAAGGCGTCGTGGCGGCGTAGTCAAGGTAGATGGCATCGTCGCGCATGGCGTTTCGCCTCCGTTACGATGCTCGCATCCCTTGCCGCCAAAAGTTTGAAACTTGCTCCGCCACCAGCAAGCCCCGCCGAAAGTGGACGAAAAGCCAAAAGTGCGAAAGGACATCGTTGCCCAAAACGCCATCAATGGGCAAACCCATCGGCAACCTTAGGCAAGCGACGGGGATTTGGGCAAACGAAGCGCCGAAAACTTCCCGCCTCGGTAAGGTCACGATGGGCACATTGACAACCCCTGAGGCAGCATGCAATCGGACGAAGCGGGATGCGGCATGGGCGTCCCGTCAGCGGCTCGTTGGTCTTGGGGTCTAACTGGACGACTTCCACGACGACGAAAACTTCCTGCCCTTCGTAAGGCTTGAGCAATTCGGCGATGGGCAAAACTTCGTTCGCCATTCCTCTCACCCCCGCCTTAGTTTAGCGCTGACCGTCGCAGGCAAAGGGAGGGCATGACGGAGTTAGGGGATGGCAAAATGAAGGCGGTGACGGCGATGAAGTGGCGTGTCGGGATCGGCATAGATGCCCATCGGTTCGCTGACAATCGCCCGCTGAAACTGTGTGGGGTCATCATCCCACACCCGCAAGGGTTGCACGGTCACTCGGATGCCGATGTGGCGCTTCATGCCCTTTGCGACGCTTTGCTTGGGGCGTTGGCTTTGGGGGATATCGGACAACACTTCCCCGACACCGACCCCCGCTACAAAGACGCTGACAGTGCCCAATTTGTGAGAGCAGTGATGGCGATGGTGCGGGAGCGAGGTTGGCAGGTGAGCAATGTGGACATCACCGTCATCGCCCAAACACCCAAACTTTCGCCCTATCGCGAGCCGATGCGGCGACAGGTTGCCGAGTTGCTGGAATTGCCGTTGGACGCCGTAAGCGTCAAGGCGACGACGACAGATGGGATGGGTTTTACAGGACGGAAGGAAGGCATCGCCGCCATCGCCGTCGTCATGTTGGTTCGCTCAGACCGATGATGGAGGGGAAAAGCATGAGGCGCAAAGAGACGACTTTTTCGGAGACACCGCTTCCTGTCCGCTTCATCACTCACGAGGTGCCGTTGGTAGATGCTTTTCAAGAGCATGCTCAGCAAACCTTGACAAACCTGCAACGCATCTTCCCTAACATGCAAGAGGCGGAAGTGGAGGTTCGCAAAGAGCGGGGGCAGTTCGTCGTGGAAGTGACGCTGAAGGTGGCTCGCTACCTGTTGCGAGCACAAGAGAAAGGGCGCTCCCTTCGCGCCGCTTTTGACCGAGCGATGGACAAGATTGACCGCCAGTTGCATCGCTACAAGGGTCGGCTCATTGACCGACGCCGCCACGCCCAACCTTTGCCCTTCGCCGTTACCCAGCAGCCCGCTGAGCCCTCCACTCCGCCGACGCCACTCCCTATCGCCCGCATCAAACGATTTCCTGTCAAGCCGATGAGCGTTGATGAGGCAGCGATGCAGATGGACTTGTTAGGGCATGACTTTTTCGTCTTTGTCAACGCCGAGACGGGCAAGGTGAATGTTCTGTATCGGCGTCGGGCAGGCGATTTAGGTCTGTTGGAGCCGGGCGAAGATGAGGAGTGAGCCGCCATGACTTGGGACGAATTGCGGACGAAGGTGCGGGAGGAACTGGGGGAAGCCTTGTTCACCCGCTCCGACCAAACTTTGGCGTTCATCCTTCAGTCTTGGCAAGCCCTTTATCCCGACCGCTTTGAAAGTCCCTTGCGCCTTTCTGAGACCGACACAACGCCCCCCGACTTCGCCGTCGTCACCCAACAGTTTCTTTGGCAAGTTTTGGACGAAGATGCCGACACCGCTGCCGTGCGCTTATGGCTGACGCTGGCAGAGTGGTTGACAGGTTGGCAAATTGCGGAGCGACAAGGGTAGGGAAGGGTTACCGACGAAAAAGGCGACACTCCCACCCTCCGCCAACAAGGGAAGGTTGGGTGAAAGGAGATGAAGGCGTGGCTGTTCTGTTCGCCTCATTGGAAGGTGTTGGAAGATGCTGCCTTTATGGCATGGCAGCAAAGTGATGGCAACGCCCTCATCCTTGTGCCGTCAACGATGTTGCGAAACTGGTGGCTATCGCAGTTGGCAGAAAACCTTGGTGGTGCTCATGGTGAGGTTGTCGTCACTTTAGAGCGCTTCGCCGAAAGGCTTGCTCAAAAGGCTTCACAAACTCTCGCTCGGCTCGCTCGTCCCATTGAATTGCGCCTTGCCGCTTGGGACGCTTTCCATGCTTGCGATGTCCCCAGCCAATGGCGGGTTAGCGGCATCGTTGATGCCTTCCTTGACGCCGTTGAAGAACTGGAGTTGCACGGGTTGAAACCCGAAGATGTCGCAGCGGCGCTTCCCGACGACAACAACATCCAACACTTGACCAAACTTTGGCAGCATTGGCGAAAGGTTTTGAACGAGCAAAATTTGTGGACGGTCGGAGATGTGCTCCAAAAGGGAACAAAAGCGGCAGAGCACTTACGCAGCGAATTGCCCTCCGAAATCATCGCCTACGGCTTCACCACCCTGACCGATTTGAGGTGGCAATTTTTCCGAGCCTTGCAAAACTGCGGCGTCAACTCCGTCAAGTTTTTCGTCCCAATTTCTGCCGAAAACGAACCCGCCTACCGATACACCCAAGATTTCGTCAACTTGCTCAAATCGCACGGGGCAGAAGTTTGCCCAATTCAAGTTGACGAGTTGCCCGATGAACTGGATGCCATCGTCCGCAACGCTTTCCGATGGCAGAAAGAAAGCGAAATGGCGAAGCAAACTGACCGCATCGTTTGCGTTGCGGCAGCGGGCGAGGGGCAGGAAGTTGAAACGGCAATTAGCGTGTTGACCCGATGGCGAAGGGAGGGAAAGTTGCAGCGCTACAGCGATGTCTTGCTGCTCGTCCGCTCCCTTGACAAATACTTGCCAGCGTTGAAAGCGGTGAGCGCCCGCTATGGCATTAACTTCGTTTTGCTTTCCGAAAGCGGTCAGCCAGCCCATGGCTTGCAGCGTCTGTTCAGCGCATTGACAGAAGTTCGTCAGCGAGGTTTGGACGGTGAGCGGTTGTGGCAAATCCTGCCATCACCATACTTGCAAGTTGACGGCAAACCGCTTTTGCCACTTGAACTTGAACGCCACAAAGAGACCCTCACTCGCATCCGACAAAACATCATTGAGACGGACGCTGAGGTCTGGGCTCAAAGGTTAACGGACGACGAACGGGAAAGGCAAAAACTACGGGAATTTTTCCGAGCGGTTAGCCAACTACCGACCAAAGCACCTGCCCATCAGCACGCTCAGGCTTGGCGCAACTTGCTTGACAGATTCATCGCTCCCAGCGACGGCGATGAGCGGGAAAGAGAAGCCTTGAGGCGAGTGCGGGAAACGCTCAACAGTTTGATGGCTTGGTCAACGGAGTTGAGTTTGGATGAAGTCGTCGGGTTGCTGCTGGACGCTTGCAGGTTGCCTGAACGAACTTTTGGCGATGCTGTGAAAGTTGCGACCGTCGCTGAGGCTCGTGGGCTTTGGTCGCCCGTCGTCGTGCTCCTCGGTCTCAACGATGATGAATTTCCACAAACGCCGTCGCAATTTGAGTTGCTGACCGACGAACACCGCAAGAAATTGCAAAGCCAGTTGAAGTTGCTGACGCCGTTGAAGTTGCGCTCCCAATTTACCCTTTCCGAACGAATGCTCTTCATGGAAGCCGTAGGGGCGGCGACGGAGCGACTCGTTTTGGCTTACCGCCGCACCGATGCTGAAGGCAAACCTCAGTCTGCTTCAGTGTTTCTGAGCGCCGTTGAAAATGCCCTGGGAGCATCGGGCTGGCGATGGAAACTTGAAGAACGGGACTTGGGCGATGTTTTTCCACGAAACTTGCACGAAGCCATTGACAACCATGATGCAGAAAAGTTCGCTGTCTTCTTCGCCTTCACGGGAGTTGAACCCTCGGGCGAAGTGAAGGCTTGGGCGGCAAAGGCTTTGCAGGATGAAGAGTTCCGCAACCGTCTGAGGACGGAATGGCAGCGTTGGGACAAACCGCAACAAGGATGTTGGGACGGAAAAATTCCGTCGCTATCAAGTCAAATCGTTTCCCAGTTGCAAATGAGCGGTTTGCGGGTCACGGAGTTGGAAGACTACGGGGATTGTCCATACAGGTTTTTCGCCCGCCACATCCTAAACTTGCAGCGACCGCAGGACATCACTTACACCGTTGATCACCGAACCATCGGAAGTTTGTGGCACGAAATCATGGCGAAGTTTTTGCAAGAGTGGCGACAAAAAGGCGCACTGCCCGACAAGCAAAGGTTGCAAGAGATCGCCGACTGCGTGGTCGCTCAACAGTTGGCGAACTTTCCCAACATGGTTCGGGAATTGATGCGAAATCAAGTTCTGGCTGCCGTTGAGAAAGTTTGGCAGGCGGAAGCCAACGAGAAAGCGCAAGGTTGGCGTCCCATCGATGCGGAAGTTGCGCAGCAAATTGAAGCAGGAAAATTGGGCGATCTCCCTGATTCCCTCAAGCGCATAACCATCGACCTGAAGATTGACAGAGTTGACGAAAACGCAAAGGGACAACTTCGGGTCGCCGATTACAAAACAGGCAGCGCTCCTACCTTCAGCGGGATTGAAAACGGGGTCGCCTTGCAACTTCCTCTTTACGCATTGGCTTTGGGTGACAAGGTCGTAGCGGCGATGTTTTTGCGTCTGCTGAAGTTTACTGGCGAAGGCTACAGCGTCGGTTGTCAACTGGTCACGGATGTGCGAAACAATAGGAACCAAAGGCAGTTAAGCGAGATGCAACAAAAAGCCGTCGCTTGGGCGCAGAAATTTCTGCAGGGCATAGCGGATGCCGATTTCACTGTCTTGCCTTTTTCCTTTGATAGCAGTTGCACCCGTTGCGAGTTCAAAGCCTTGTGTCGGCAAAGCAAGTTGAGGTTAAAGACGAGAGAGCATCAACCCACCGCCAACGATGGTTCTGATTGAGCGAGGCGAAAGGAGTGATGGCGATGGTCGCTCCTTGGCTTTGCGATGAAAGCGGAAATCCTTTGGACGAATGGCAAAGAGCGTTGGCGACTTCGGACGACGCCCACATTATCATCAACGCAGGTCCAGGCTCGGGCAAAACGAGGGTTTTGGTCGCCCACTACTTGCACCTTTTGATGACCCGAACCGATTGGGATGTCAACGCTGTCGTCGCCATCACTTTCACCGAGAAAGCAGCGGCGGAGATGAAGGACCGAGTGAGCAAGGTTTTGCAACGCATCGTCCGCGAGTGGCATGTAGAGACCGAGCGCAAACGGGCGCATCAACTCTTGGACAGTTTGCCCGAAGCACCCATCGGGACGATCCACAGTTTCTGCGCAAGGTTGCTCCGTCAATTTGCCGTTGAGGCGAACCTTGACCCGTCCTTTCAAGTTCTGGACGATTTGCAGGCATCCATTTTGCGCCGACAAGTTTGCGAGCGTTGGCTTTGGACAAGCATCACTCAACCGCCTTGCGACGAAATCAAAGAAAACGCCGATGCTGTCGTTGCCTACTGGGGCTTTGGGCGAGCCGTTGGCATCTTGACCGAATTGCTGAAGTTGCGACCACTCATTGAATATCGCCGAAGTATCGGCAGACCCATGTTCTGTCAAGCCATCCCTTTGCTGGAAAGCGAAGAGGCGTTGGAGCGATGCTACTACGAAGTCGTCAATGCTTACGAGGAAGCGAAGCGGGAAATCAACGGGTTGGACTTTGACGACTTGCTCTTGCGGACATGGTGGCTTCTGCGGGGCAATCCCGAAGTGCTCAGGCAAGTCAGAAGGCAGCATTTCCGAATTTTGGTGGACGAACTCCAAGACACCGACCGAGTGCAAGTGGAAATCTTGTCGTTGCTTTGCGGATGGGATGAAAGGGAAAGTCCCGTGAAGTTTTTCGGTGTGGGCGACAGCCAACAGTCCATCTACGCTTTTCGCAACGCTGATGTCGGCGTCTTCAATGAACTTTGGGAACGGGCAAGATGCACTCACGGTTGGCGTGCCGAGAAGTTGAGCATCAACTACCGAAGCCTCAAACCTTTGGTGGATTTGACCAACTACGCTTTTGAGCGGATTTTTGTCGTCAGCGAAAGGGACGATGCGCCCATCCAACGCATCCGAACCCGATTTCAGCAGATGGACGCACACCGCAAGGAAACGCCCGACGAACCTTGCATTGAGTTTGCCTTCCTTCAACTCTCCGATGCAAAAAGCAAGTGGCAGCGGTTGCGAGCGGAAGCGGAATGGATTGCCCAACGCATCGTTGATTTGAACCGCAACGGAAAAATTTGTTACCGAAACATCGCCATCTTATTGCGCGAGTTGGTCAACGCAGGCGTTTACGAAGATGCCTTGCGCCGCTACGGCATCCCTTACCACATCATCGCTGGCTACGGCTTCTTTGAGACGATGGAAGCGAGGGATTTGCTGACCTTTTTGCAATTGGTCGCCGAACCCGACGACGAAGTCGCTTGGTTTGCATGGCTGCGGTCGCCGATGGTTGGTGTTTCCGACGAAACGCTCTTTTGGCTGCGGCAAGGCGATTTAAAGCAACTACCTGAGGAAGAACGAACGAAAGTTGAGCGGGCAAAAAATTTACGGGATGAAGCGGTTCGGATGGTTGACAAAATGAGCGTGCGGGAGTTGCTTGAATGGATTTTGCGAGAGACGCGATATGATGTCCTCGTTGCGGCGTTGCCGCAGGGACGACAGCGGTTGGCGAACATCCGAAAGTTTTTGCGTATGGCGCAGGAAATTAGCGACGGCTTGAAATTGACGGTGCGGGGTCTGGTTCGCTATGCGAGGCAGTTGGTGGAAGGAGCGGAACGAATTGGTGAACCACCTTTAGCGGGTGCTTCCACTGACGCCGTCCAACTCATGACCATCCATGCCGCAAAAGGTCTGGAATTTCCCGTCGTCATCGTCCCGATGCTTGGGGAAGTTGACGCTCCACAAAGTAGCCGAGCGATGGTCATCGCCGACCCTGAACACGGCATCGCTGTCCGAAGATACAACGAAGCGGGTGAAAGCCTTGACCGTAGGGAGATGCCTAACTACAAAGCCGTTGACGATTTCCGCAAACTCCGCGAGGGCGCCGAATTGGAGCGGTTGCTTTTTGTCGCATGGACAAGGGCAAAAGACCGATTGATTTTGGTCGGGGCGATGGGCGATGAAAAAGGAAAGGGCAGCAAAAATGAAGGATGGCAAAATTGGCTGCAACTTGTCGTTGACACTTTGCAAGTTCCTGTCGGGTCGGAGCAATCGGAGTTTGCGATCGCTGACGGCGTGAAAGTGCGCCTTTGGGCTGCGAAGGCGGAAGGTAAGGAAGTTCCTACGGTGCGTTCAATCCCGCTGGGCGTCCGTTGGCTTGAAGGTTACGAACCTGTCCCTGATTTGCCACATGGCTCGCTTGATTTGCCGCTGGCTCAATTTCCTGTCATTCGCTTGAGCGTCACCGATTTGTTGACGGCAACGGAAGCCGACCGAAAAGGTGGCGATGAGCCTCAGGCGGCTCTTGAGTTGGGTTTGGTCGTCCACGCCCTGTTGCGTTACGGCATCGTTGAGCCTGACGAGCGACAACTTCTCTGGGTCGCTCAAACTGTCGGCGCTGATGCTGCAAAGTTGCTTCAGCGATCCGAAGGGTTGACATCCTTCGTCAAGCGGGCAAAAAGTTCGCAAGCGTTTCAGCAAGCGCAAAGGGCACAAAGACGCTGGCACGAGTTGGAGTTTCGCTGCCGCCTTGACAGTTCGCCAACAACTGAGCCTGCCATTGAGTTGGTCGGGCGATGGGACTTGATCGCCGAATTGCCCGACCGATGGCTTATCGTGGATTTCAAGACCGATGCCGTCTGTTCGCTGCAGGAAGCACAGGAGCGTTTTAATGAGCGCTATGTTTGGCAGGCGCGCGCTTACGCGTTTGCTGCCCATCGGGTTTTTAGGGCAACGCAAGTGGAAGTTGCTTTCCTTTTTGTGGCGTTGGATGAACCTACTGCGGTGTGTTGCAATTTCGGCGAGTCAGATTGGGCAGAGTTGGAGGGGCGTTTGCGCCAGCGCGCCCTTGAAGTGCTCGCATCGCTTACGGCGTGATGGTAAGGCAGTGCTGCGGGAGTTGAACTTGCCGCTCGCCCAACCCAGTAACTTGCCCGATAACTTGCGCCCGCTCCCCCGCTTCCCGCAGGATTTGAAGGGCTTTGTCGGCGTGGTCTGAAGGGACGACGACACAAAAGCCAATGCCCATATTGAAGGTCGTGAACATCTCCGCATCGGCGATATCGCCCAACCGCTGCAGCAGCGAAAAAATCGGGGGCGGTTCGGGCATAGCGTCCAAGACGAAAGTGCAAGGTGTTTGAACCCGCAGAAGGTTTCGCACCCCGCCCCCCGTGATGTGCACCAATGCTTTGACGGGCACCCGCTGCAAAAGCGTCAAGATGGGTCGGACATAAATGCGGGTCGGTTTGAGCAACTCCTCGCCGACGGTCGTCCCCAGTTCGTCCACGAAAGTGTCTGGCGTAAGACGGGCATGGTCAAAGAGCACCCGACGAGCCAAAGTCAACCCGTTGCTGTGGATACCGTCGCTTGCCAATCCGATGACGACATCGCCGACTCGCAAATCCGCCCCGACGATGAGGCGTTGCGGGTGAACGAAGCCGATGCAAGTGCCCACCAAGTCAAATCCCTTGCCTTCGGCGACGCCGCGAACCATTTCCCGCACTTGGGCGAACTCACCACCGACAATCGCTACACCCGCTTGTTTTGCTCCCTCCGCTAATCCCGTCGCAATTTGCCCGACGACTTCAGGGTTGACCTGCTCAACGGCGAGGTAGTCCACAAAAATGGCGGGCGTCGCCCCGACGCACAAGACATCGTTGGCATTCATCGCCACGCAATCAATGCCAACGGTGTCGTAGCGATTTAACCGCTGGGCGACGAGCAACTTCGTCCCGACGCCGTCCGTCGCCACCGCAAGGGCTAACTCGTCGCTGACTTGCACGACGGCAGCGAAATAGCCGATGCCCAACAGAATTTTGCCCATTGGCAGGAAGGCTTCCGTCGGGCGCAAGATGTCCGCCAGCCGTTTCAGCGCCACTGGCTCCTTTTGCGTGTCCACACCCGCCGCTTGATAAGTCCAGCCGTTGCCCATCTCCGTTTCGCTCCTTCCCGAACGACGGTGATGGCTCTTTTGTCCAAGCCGCTCTGCCTCAAAATTGTTGCGGCATTTGATGAAACATGGAGGGAAGGGCGCATGGTCAGCGTGGAAATCCTTGCCATTGGCAACGAGTTGCTTATCGGCGATGTGTTGGACACCAACACTCACTGGCTTTGTCGGCGGTTGACGATGATGGGGGCTTTTGTTCGGCGCGCTGTGTTGGTCCGCGACGACGAAGACGCCATCGCCGCCGAGGTGCAAGGCGCTCTGGGACGGGGCACGCAGTTGCTCATCACTTCGGGTGGCTTGGGTCCGACGGATGATGACCGAACTTTGTCGGCGATTGCGAAAGCCCTCCGTCGCCCGTTGGAATTGAACGAACAAGCGTTGGCGATGGTGGCGCAACGCTACCGCGAGTTGCACGAACAAGGTCTCGTGGACACGCCCGAAGTCACCCCATCCCGTCGCAAGATGGCGATGCTGCCTAAAGGGGCGACGCCGCTGTTCAATCCCGTCGGCACGGCGCCCGGCGTTTGGCTGACGGAAGGAGAAAGCGCCATCGTTTGTCTGCCCGGCGTGCCGGCGGAATTGAAAGGCATTTTTGAACATTCACTGCCGCCTTATTTGGAGCGGGTTTTGGGCGAGGGCGCTTATGCCGAGCAAACTTTTGAGGTCACCTGCCGTGACGAGTCCGTTTTAGCGCCGCTCCTCAAAATTGTCGCCGACCGCCATCCCGAAGTTTACTTGAAGTCCAAAGCCCGTGTCTTTGGGACGGAAGTGCGCATCAACTTGCTGGTGGCGACGACGGCAGTGGACAAGGCGACGGCAGAAGCCCGATTGCGCACCGTCGTGGACGATTTGATCATGGCATTGGAACCGCACGGCATCGTCTTAGTCCCTCAGCCAAGCGAAAAGGAGCGATAGCCAAATGCCTCAAACCGTGCGCCAGACCCTTCAGGCATTGCAAGTCGGCGCCAACATGGTGCCCATTCGTATCGGCATGGATGGCTTACTCGTGCCCGATTTGCCCGTCATGACGCGTCGTGTCGTCGGTCAGTTTCTCTTCGCCCTGCACCATTTTGACCGCTTCAACGAGTATCTGCTCTACACGCCGCAAGGCGGGACGGCGAACATGGCGATAGATTGCGAGTTGCCCCATTGGAAAGTCGTGGCGACGAAGGTGACCCATCGCCCTGCTTTCCTTCGGCGGTTGGTGCATCAATCGGCGTTCCGCTTCGTCGCCGACCGAGACGGGTTAGACCTTGTTCACGCCTTGACACCCATCTCGCCCTTCGCCGCTGCCAACGCATCGCTGGACGAAGCGCCGCCCGTCATCGTGACCGTGTGGGACGAACCTGCGCCAAGCCGCTGGCTGGAAGCCTCCTTTTGTCAAGCCCGTCGCATCGCTGTCGCTTCTCGTTGGCTGGCGCAACAAGTGCAGGGGCGTTATGGCGTGCCCGAAGAAAAAGTGCGGGTGATGCCTTTTGGTGTTGACCCGCTGTTTGTCGCTGAAGTGCCCGCAACTTTTGAGCCGACGAAAGTGCTCGTTTATGGCGAAGTGCCCGACTGGGTTCGGGAAGCCCTCAAGCAACTGGGCGCTAACTGGCGAAGGTTACCGTCGGAGGCGCCAACAACCGAAGCGAAAGACGCCTTGTCCAACGCCAGCATCGTGATCGTCACCCAAAGCGATGCTCGTGGGAGTCAAGGGCTCAATGCGTTGGCAATGAAGCGATTTGTTATCGCCATCCCCCACCCGCCATTGAAAGAGACTTTGAACGATGCAGCGATTTGGTTAGACGAAGAAACACCGATGACACTGAAGCGAACGATTGAGCGGTTATGCGATGAAGCATCGTTGCGAAGGCGGTTGATCTCGCGCTCTGAGGAACTTGTCGCCCGTCGTCAATGGACACAGGCGGTCAAAGCATGGGTCGGCTTGTATCGCCGCACCTTTGAAGAAGCCGTCGCCGAATTTGTCGGCTGGTAACTTCACTCAGCGATGCGGATGGTCACTATACGATCCAAACCGACGCGGTAGACCCAACCCTGTTCGCCCGCCATCAGCCACGCCGTTGGCAATCCGCTCAGCATTGCCACCTTGTGTAGTTGCACCCTGCTGCCTTGTTCCCGCACGGTGAAAACACCTAAGTGGCTCCGGTAGCAACCGATGAAAAGCCACTTGCCGTCGGTCCATACATGAGCATAGGTGATGAATTCTGGCATGCCCAAATCGGTAGCGATGTCCCATTGACCAACGAGGCGGGGATGGGCTGGATCAGCAATGTCTACAGCAACAATCAAGCCACTGGGACGGCGACCACTTGTCCGTTGCGCCCAGCCAAGGAACAGGTAGCGACCGAGGAAAGCCATCGTGATGACGCGGTGTCCGAAGGGTAAAGGTAATTGGGCGACCAAGCGTGGTCGCGTCCGTTGGCGGATGTCCACGATGGAAAGCAACCCTTGTTGCCCTTGCGGTGTTTGTGCAGCGAAGTGGGCAACGAACAAGTAAAAGTCACGGTGGGCGATTTGGTAGCCATCGCAAGGTAACCTGACAGGCAACCGTTGGGGGCGTGCCGGGTCATGCAAGTCAAATATGTCGCCACCGCTGGAGTAAAGGGTAGAGTCCACGACGACCAAACCATAAGCGCGGGCGACACCGTGAACGACGGAGGTCAACTGCGGGTGGGAGGGGTCTTGCAAATCCAAAGTAAACAAGGTGCTCATGCCAATGGGGCGGGATAAGTCGGCTTGGAAGTAGAGGTAGCGTTCGTCGGGGCTCGCCGCCATCGTGCCCCAAACGCGCAAGAAGTGGTGAAAGAAACCAAGCCGTTGCGGGCGCTGCGGGTCTGCCACATCCACGAGGAAGACGCTGCCTGAAAGGTTTTGACCAACGGCGAGCAAATGGCGTTTAGGCAAAAAAGCGACTGCTGACAATTCACCACCTTGCCGATCCACCATCACTTGCCGAAGGGCTTTGGGTTCGCGGACATTAAAGACGCGCAATCCAAAGGCGGTGTCGCTGGCGAATACATGCCCTTTGTGATACGCCAGCGTCGTGATATCCGAAATGGCATTGGGGATGACAGTGAAACCCAGTAGGTTTTCAACACCCCAGCGACCTGGACGCTCGGTGTCAAAAACTGCAATGCCGCCAGCGACCTTTGGGAACGGTCCCGCACCGAAGAGGTTGGGTAAGTCGGCACGGACACCGACAAAAAGTTTTCCGTCGCCCATCGCTACCGCCGACCCACGCACTTCAAAGGGCAATCCGTCCGCCACCAATTCGCCGACCAAGCGGGGTTTGGCGGGATCACTCACATCCCAGAGTTGGACAGGGTTTTTATCTCCTGAAACGAAAAGGCGTTTCCTGTCCAACAACATGGGCACGCCCGTCAGGATGGTGGCAAGGTGCTTCGGATTTTGGGGAACAGCGATATCGTAAATTTCCGTCGTGCCCTTATCGGTGCCGTAAAAAAGCGTTGTTTCAAAGGCGCAGGTTTGATAGGTGAAGTTGGGGTGAAGGCGAAAACGCTCGCGGCTGACGAACTTCAATGGCGGTCCTTCCCTTTCGCCCGCTAAGCGCGGTTTGGTAGGATCGCTCAGGTCAAAAAATCCCTCTCCGTTGCCGTGAACCGTCCAAAGCCATCGGTTCCCGACAAGGCGGCAGCGCATCGGCCAACCTGGCGCAGACAACCGACGCAGCAGATGAGGATGTTGCGGGTCACGGATGTCGTAGACGAGTAGAGGTGTTGCGCTCTCGTTCATGACCATGTAAAGGCAATCTCCATAGCGCACTAACCCTGAGGCGTTGCCGTTGGTGAAAAGGATTTCGCCTACCCATTGCAAGGTCGGACGCGCCCCTTGAGAGGCGGCGTGGCGACAACCGACAGCAAGTGATGCAGTGATTGCGCCCACAAAGAACGCCCCGACAAGTCTCCTTGCCAACCTTCTCAACATCTTGTTCACTCCTTTCATAGGTGCATCAAGACAGGATAACCGCCTATAGCGCTCTTGGAAACCCTTGCCCCAAACTTGGCGAGGAGGCAAAAGCCAACTTTTTCCGACGCAGGAGGTGAGCGAGCATGGTGGCTTTCCCCATCGTTCGGATGCGCCGATTGCGCCGAACGGAAACCCTGCGCCGAATGGTGCGCGAGACGACTTTGACCGTTCACGACCTCATCTATCCGATGTTCGTCGTGCCCGGCGAAAAACGACGGCAGGAAGTGGCATCCATGCCCGGCGTCTTTCGCGTCAGCGTGGACGAACTGGTGCGGGACGCTGAAGAGGTCGCCCGATTAGGCATCCCTGCCGTCTTGCTCTTTGGCATCCCCGAACGCAAGGACGAGTGGGGCAGCGAAGCCTACGACGAAAACGGCATCATCCAACGGGCTGTCCGAGCCCTTAAGCGGGCTGTGCCAGACCTTGTCGTCATCACCGATGTCTGCCTTTGCGAATACACTTCCCACGGGCACTGCGGCGTCGTGCGGGAAACGCCCAATGGGTTTGAGGTAGACAACGATGCGACTTTAAAATTGCTGGCGAAGACGGCGGTTTCTCAAGCGGCGGCAGGCGCCGACATCGTGGCGCCATCCGACATGATGGACGGGCGCATCAAGGTCATCCGCGAGGCATTGGACGAAAACGGCTTCGCCCATGTGCTCATCCTCAGTTACGCCGCCAAAATGGCATCAGCGTTTTACGGTCCCTTCCGAGAGGCAGCCGAAAGCGCCCCCAAGTTCGGCGACCGACGCAGTTACCAGATGGACTTCGCTAACAAACGAGAAGCCCTGCGGGAAATTGCGTTGGACTTGGAAGAGGGCGCCGACATCGTAATGGTCAAGCCCGCCCTCGCTTACTTGGACATCATCGCTTTAGCCCGGGAGCGTTTTGAGGTGCCTATCGCCGCCTACAATGTCAGCGGCGAATATGCGATGGTGAAGGCGGCAGCGAAGATGGGTTGGCTGGACGAAGAGCGCATCGTCTGGGAAATCCTGACCGCCATCAAGCGAGCAGGCGCCGACCTGATCATCACCTACTTCGCCAAAGAAGTCGCCCAACGGCTTAGGGCGCAGTGAGGGCGGACGCCAACCGCTCGTAAACGCTCAGGGTTGCTGTGACCAACTGGTCGGGGTTATGGTGCTCGCGGACGAACCGTTGGGCGTTTTCGCTAAGGCGATGGCGTAAAGGTTCATCGCCCCGTAAAAGGCGCAACGCCTCAGCAAGGGCAGCGGGATCATCGGATGGGACAAGCCAACCCGTAATGCCGTGCTGCACCACTTCGGGCACACCGCCGACGCTGGCAGCGATGACGGGCAACCCCGCCGCCATCGCTTCCAAGATGGCACACGAAAGCCCTTCCTTTCGGCTGGGATGGATGAAGACATCCGCCGCCCAAAGCACCCATCGCACTTCGTCTTGAAATCCCAGCCATCGCACCCATTCATCCACGCCCAACTCTATCGCCCGCCGTCGCAATGCCCGTTCCTGTGGTCCTTCGCCTGCCAACAGCAAAATGGGGCGCTCTTCGGGCGGCAACTTTGCCGACGCGTCTATGGCGCAATCGTAGCCTTTGTCAGGGATGAGCCGCCCAACCGCCGCAGCGACGAAATCGGTGTCCCGCAAATGCCACCGCTGCCGAGCGAGGTTTTGGGCATCGGGAAAAGGCGTCCAAAGCGAAGCGTCAACGGCATCGCGAATGACCACAACTTTCCATCGGGCGCCGTCTTGCGCCCTCACCCTTTGAGCGGCGGCATCGGAGATGGCGATGATGGCGTCAGCGACCTGTAGCACCAAGGGGGGCATCGGCGTTATCGTCCGCCAGTGGACGACCAACGGAATACGCAAGGCGCGGGCAAGGACACATGCCCCCACTAAGCCCCGACGGCTGTGGAGGTGTAGCAAAGGTGGAGGGTTCAAGTGGCGCAGCCACTGCCCTAATCGCAGCCACGAAAGTGGGTTCATCTCATCCCGCCATGGAAGGCTTAAAACAGGCAACCCGCAGCGCTGCGCCCGTCGGGCAAGCGGCGTTTCCTTTGGGCAAACCAACCATGTCGGCACGGCTTTCCGCTGCAACCCTTCCGCCAACAATAAAACTTGTTGAGCGCCGCCTGTCCAATGGCGCCCCAATTCCAAATGCACGACCGTCCATCGCCATGAACTCATCGCGTTCCCTCCCGGCGACGCCATCAAAACCAAGGCAACTTGACAAAAAAAGCCACCAGCGGATGGCGATAGCCAACAGTCAAGCGGGGGATGGCAAAGGGATGAACGAAGCGGCGGATTTTGCGCTTGCGGGTCGTAACCGCCCAACGATACCCCGCTTCTGCCACCATTCCCATGACTTGCCTATTGAACTTGCCGAAAGGGTAGCAGAAACTGACGACAGGCGCTGAAAGCAAATCTTCCAGTTTTGCCTTACAGTCGGCAACTTCATAACGCAACTGCTGGTAAGGCAACTCGTGCAGCGGCACATGGGAGCAAGAGTGAGCACCAATTTCTACCCCCAGCGAATGCACCTCTCGGATTTGTCGGGCGTCCATCAACGGGGCGGCAGGCAACCCGTTTGCCGTAAGCCATTCCGCCCGCTTGCCCAAAAGGTCGGGGCAAACGAAAACCGTTGCCGTCAACCCGTGCGCCATCAAAAGAGGCAAAGCGTGCTCGTAAAAGTTGCGGTAGCCATCGTCAAAGGTGAGGACGACAGTGCGTTGGTTCCCGTCCATGGGCGCCAACGCCCGCAAGGGCACGACCCGAAAAGGCAGTCGGCTTAGCCAACGCATCTGGCGGGCGAACTGGGCGACATGGCAGAAGTTGCTGGAAAGTTTGGGCGGCGGCGCAAAGGGACCGACTTGGTGATACATCAGCACACTCATTGCCATGCCGCTATCACCTTTTCGTAAACGGCAGCGTGCTCGTCGGCGAAACGGTGCCATGGAAATTGCTCGGCGACGCGCTGGCGAGCGGCTTCGCCGAGGGTGCGTGCTTGGTCCCGATTTAACCGAAGGGTTTGCAGGGCATCATCCCAAGCATCCAAGTCATCCAAGTCATTCACAAGGATGCCAGTCGTTGGTGTGACGAGTTCAGGCAATCCGCCCACTTTGCTGGCGACGACGGGCAATCTCGCTGCCATCGCCTCCAGCACTGAAAGGCAAAAGGATTCGTAACGGGACGGGTGCACATAAGCGTCCAACCCCGCCAACAACAACGGCACATCCGCCCGAAAGCCGAGGCATTGCAGGGGCAAATTTTCGTCTCGGGCGATCGCTTCCACTTGAGGGCGCAACGGTCCATCCCCGATGAGGACGAACCGCACCTTTTCTGAGCGCTGCTTAAAGCGGCGCGCCAAGGCGATGAGGGTTGGGATGCCTTTATCGGCGACCAACCGACCGACGAAGCCGACTAACCATTCGCCTTCCCCTGCGGAGAGCAACTGACGAGCCAAAGCGCGCCGCTCTTGCGTGGGGGCGTAGTCATCGGGGTCAATGCCTGAGTAGATAACCTTCACCCTGTCTGCGGGGACACCTTGAGCGATGAGGGCTTGGCGGGAATGTTCGGAAACAGTCAAGAGAAGCGCCGCCCAGCGAAACCGTGAGGCAGGCTGGGGCACATGCACCGTCACTAACCAAGGCACTCTCGCTAACAGGGAGGCGATCAAGGCGTAAACGCTCCCTCGTGCCCGATGCGCGTGCAAGAGGGGAATCCGATGGCGACGCACTATCGCCGCCAATTTCACCGCTGACACCACATCCCATGTGCCCCACAAAGCCACTTTGACGGGAACGATTTCGGGCGGACAAAGAGGAGCGAGCCGCCCCGACGGGTTGAAGGCAAAAAAGACCCGATGCCCCCGCCGAGCCAACGCTCGGCTGAGCCAGAGGGCGTAAATTTCCGAACCCGCTCCCCACCGCCCCGTCGCAATCTACAAGACCATCATCCCACAACACCCAAAAAGCATAGCGAAGGAAACGCCTTAGCAGTTTCCATCACCCGAATACCTGCCGCGCTTGGCGCAAGAGCAAAAGGAAAAAAGGGACGCCGAGGAGCGCTGTGAAGATGCCGACAGGTAACTCCGCTGGACGAATGAGAAGGCGCGCTAAGGTGTCGCACCAAAGCAGCAACAAAGCACCGAAAAGGGAGGCAGCGGGAATGAGGGTGCGATGATGCGGTCCCAAAAGCAAGCGGGCAAGGTGAGGAGCAATCAACCCGACGAACCCAATGATGCCTGCCGCCGAAACGGCAGCGGCACAACTGAGTGCCGCCGCTGCAATCAGCCAACCCTTTACCCTCTCCACTTCCACGCCCGCATAGTGTGCCCACTCCTCTCCCATCAGCAAGGCATTCAACGCACGGGCGTGATAGAGCGGGATGAGGACACCAATGAGCGCATAAGGGAACACCATGCTCACTTCCCGCCAAGTCGCCATCGGAAACCCACCCATCAGCCAAAAGTAAACGGCACCAACCATCAACCGATGGGCGTTCAGGTAGAGCAACAGCGTCAACAGAGCGGAAAGCAAGGCGTTGACGGCGACACCCGCCAGCAAGAGCGAGTCCATCCGCACGACGCCATCTATCCGCCCCAACCGAGTCACCAACCACGCCGTCGCCATTGCCGCAAAGAAAGCGAGCAAGGGAATGAACGGCGAAGGGACGCTCACCAGCAACCCGACCGTTGCGCCCAGCGCCCCGCCTGCGGCGATGCCCAAAAGGAAGGGATCGGCGAGGGGGTTGCGAAAAAGCCCTTGCAGGCAAGCGCCCGAACTGGCTAACGACATCCCGACAAGGATGGCAAGTAAAATGCGAGGGGCGCGAAATTGCCAAACTTGCTCCGCCGTCAAAGACGCCACTCCGACCGCCATCGCCAGCAACGCACTGATGACCAACAAAACCCCGACACCCAGCAACACCCACCATCGGCGCCGGCGCAGGGTGGGAAGGGACGAAGAAAGCATCGTTGGCATCCATCCATCTGCCTCCAAAGGTGCAGGCATTGAAAGGGCGTGTCACTTTTCGTTCCTTTCGTGACACCGCACAGAATTGGCGAAGCGTTCCCAAATTGGCTCCTGTTCGGGCGACAGCGACCCAGCGGCGAGGTAAAGGCGGTTGCTCTCCTCGCAATGCCAAAGCCGACCGAAAAAGCGGGGAAAGGGCGCTGCCGTTCTAAGCCGCCGCAAAAACACTTGCAATGGGCTGGTGCTGCGCTTGTCCTTTCCGACCAACTCCATCCCTTCGTGTCCCTTGAACCGTTCCATGCGGTAGTGGATAACGAACTGCTTGACAATTTCGTCGCCCAAGGCTTGGACGGCGAACTCTTCTGGCACCTTGCCCTTGAGCAGCACCGAAGCAGGTCCGAAACGGGCGACGGTAAGGGTGTCGTCACCCAAACGAAAAGTGAGCCGAATTTTCCCCGGCGTCAGTTCCGTCGCCCCCAATTGCCAACCGACGGGGACTTCAAACCGCAAGCCGTAAAGCGCCCAAGTTTCCCAATCGCCGTCGGCGTGGTCGGAGAGCGAGAGGAAAATTTGCTGCGCCCACTGGCGAACAGGTTCGTGGTCGTAGCCAACGACTTGGGCGACGAGGGCTTTTCGGCACTCCTCACAAAACCACATCATCCCGTAGCCGACTTGCCCCGCCTGCCATTGAAAGTCGCGGACATTTCGTTTGACTTGACGGCGACTGACCAAATGCAAGTTGCGCCGCACCGTCACCATCTTGCCCTGCTTGCGCAACAGTTGCTCCAAACTTTGCAGGTAACGGTCTACTTGTTCGTCCAGCACGAAGCGCCCAGCGGAGACGAGCGTCCATTGGATTTCGCACCTCAACAAGCCATCTTCCTCAAAGCGCAAGTAACCGTCAAAGCGATTGCCTTTCACCTGCACGAGGTCCCAATTTTCAGGCACGGTCAAAGTCACGCCCATCCAACCGATTAATTGGTGGCTGCCTGTCATCGGCATCACCCATCACTCCGTCGGAAGGCTGACGATGGCGAACGGTCAAAGTAGGGACGGCGCAAAAATAGTTTTGGCGGCATCAAACCTTAACGCAAGGTGCCTTCAAAACGATGATGAAAAAGACGGTGAGCGAATTGGCGACGGAATGGGAACGCTTCGCCGAGGCGATGAGACAGGCAGGCTACGAACGAGAAGCCCAATGGTTGCGCCACTTTCCGCGCGTGGCTTTAGACGACGAACTGGTGCGGGGATTATTTATCGCCGCCACCAGCGTGCGGGATGTGCGGCAAGCGGAAAGGTTAGCCCATCGTCTGCTCGCCATCGCCCCTGAAAACCCCTTTGCCCACCTCGCCCTCAGCCTCGTCCATTTGCGGGCGGGGCGAATTCCCCAATCGGTGCAGGCGTTTGATAAAGCCCTCCGCCTCGCTTCCACCTTCCCCGCCTACCTCTCGTTGAAGGTGCATTGGCTTTGCCTTTTGGGACGACCTAGAGAAGCACGACCAATTTTGCGAACCCTCCTTCGCGAATTTCCTGACCGATGGGAGACGCAACGAGCCCTCGCCCACTTCAGGATGGCGTTGCCCCATCGCTTGACTTGGGCGATGCAACGGCTGATGGAAATCCATCAAACACATCCCGACGACGCCATCACCCACGCCTTGTTGGCGGAAGGCTTTTGGCGAAAGGGCGAGCGGGGAAAAGCGGACGAACACCTTCGGCGGATGGCACGCCACCTGTTGCCTTTCTCCTTTGACGACCAGAGTGCCTTCATCGCCCATGCCCTCGCCAAAGGGGTGTTGGCGGAGCGGTTCGTTTGGCTTCGTCCCTTTTGGTGGTGGGAGCGACAATTTTTGCGGTTGCCGCCCCGACGCTATTTCACCCTCGTCGGCATCTTTTGGGCGGGTGTCGCCATTTGCCTTGCCCTCGCCCACGCCCTGTCACCTTCCATCGGCACAGAACTCCTCATCCTCGCCGTCACCCTCTTTTGCGCCTACACCCGCTTCGCCGACCTTTTGACCCTTTGGTGGCTTCGTTGCAAAGACAAATCCCCGTGACATCATCGCCTCTCCCCACCGATTTTGCTAAGCCCAATTACCCAACCCACCTTAGGTCCTTCGCCCCATTTCCCTCCCGCTACGGATAGGCTATCTTTTTGAGCGAATCCTGAGGAGAGAGGTGATGAAGATGAGCCAAGTCCGATGGGCAGGGCATCCCTTTGTTGACGCAGGTCTGGCGGCAATCGCCGCCATTGCAAATGTCAATCGGCTTGAAGACTTGACGCCTCAGCATTTGGAGGAAGCGGTGCGGGAACTGCAGCGAATTTTGCTCAGCGACCAAGCATTGGGGATTGGTGTGGGGAAGGCGTTTGCTCGCAGTGCCATGTCTCAAATTTTCCCCAACAGCGAATTGGTGAACCCATCAAATTGGAAAGGTGAAACGAAAGAGGAGAAGGCAGAAAATGTGCGCCAAAAGTTTCGCACCGCTGTCCAAACTGATCTGCAAAGAGCCATCCTTTGCCTGCAAAGTGATGGTGGCGATGAAATCTGTTACGCTTGCGGTGAACAGAGACCGTCAAAAGCAATGGTCATAGTCCGCAAGGACAAAATGCCTTTGCTTGAGGGCACTGTCAATTTTTATCCAGCCTTTGCCTACGGCGTGAAAATTTGTGGATTGTGTGCTTTAGCAACCCGATTCTTGCCCATGGCTGTTTTGCGGACTGGCGTTTACAACCGGCTTTGGTTTCTCCACACCCATTCTTTGCCTGTCGCAGTAAAAATTTCCAAGCAATATGGCTGGCTGCACTTTGACAACCTTATCGGAAGGAGCGAACCCGTTGACTTTTTCAGTCGCTGGGAGACTGCAGGCGATGCGGGAACAGTTCTTTACCTGCTCTGCGAATTGTTAGTCAAGTTTTGGGATGAACTTCGTCAAGTCTACGAACGCTCATCGCCCACAACAGCCTATGTCTTCTCAAATGACAACAGGGGCGGTTATGTCAGCGCAATTCCTGTCCCAAATGAGTTACTTGCCTTCTTTGCTCGTTTGCAGAGTAAGTCCAGAGACGCTTTTCAGCGGTTTTGGCAGGAACTCTTGCGAGTGCCAGAAGATTTGCAAGGAGAGGAGAGAAAGAAGCGCATCAAATTCGTTGAGTGGGTCGCTAAGTGTTTGGTGAACATGGAAAGCATCTTGGGTGGATGCCTTAAACACGAAACGCCCAAACTTATTGGCGGCTGGTTGGGTCATCGCTTATACTTGCGGGAGGTGCGAAGGATGCCAACAAGTAAGTTAGCCATTTTAGAGCGGCTGGGCATCGCAATTGCCCAGTCCGAAGATGCCAAAAGGCGCATCATGGAGTTGCGAAACGCTAAACCCAACGAACTCTATGGCATTTTGCTCCGTTATGTCCGCGATGGTTGGCTGAAGCACGACGAATTTTACACTTTGCTGCCACCAAACGAGGACGCGTCGGCAAGCGAGGTGCGGGACATCCTTCTGGCAGTGATTTACGAGTGGCAACATTGCCAAGAGCGGGGCTTAGAATTCCCAAAACTTGAGGAAGGCTTTGAGTTGAGCCCTGATGAAACTTTGTGGCGGATTCAAAGCATCGGCGAAAGGCTAACCGAACAACTGCCGAACCTTTCCCGCTGGATCGGTCAACTTCAAACGGCACGCACAAGCGACCGAATTCGCGGGGTTTACCTTTCGGCTGTCCAGAGGGGAGCAATGAGTTTCAACGATTTCGTCTTCCTTGCGCCACTTGGTGATCGCCAGAGGCTTTGGCTTCTGCGCGATTACTTGCTGGCATTCCTTTTTGACCGAGCAAGGCAGGTGCTAAGAGAGGAAGTGACGCAAGAGGAAATTGCTGTCGCAGAGGAAAGAATGGAAACCTTTGCAGGAGGTGAAGCATGATGGCTTATCCTGTCGTGACAGGAGCAGTGCTCATTGAAGCCAACGGCGCGGCACTGAACAACGCTGGACAGGCGGAAGGTCTGCGGGTGGAAAACGCCATCGTCGTCAAGCAAATCCGCATCGGTCGCCTCCGCTACCCGTATGTTTCAGGGCAAGCGTGGCGCCGCTGGTGGCGGGAAGTGCTTTACGCTGATTTTGGATGGATGCCCAGCGAGGTAACCCGTGAAGCCAAGAGTGCCTACACAAAAGGTGACCCTATCGCCTACGAAGAGGATGATCTCTTTGGCTACATGGCTGCTCGCAAGCGGGCTCGTGGAAAGCGACGAGGGGGAGAAGAGAGCGAAGAGACCGCTGAGGGAGCAACAGGCACCTACCGACGCATCTCGCCTCTGAAAAACAGCCTACTCATCTCCGTTTTGCCCAATGTTATCACAAGCGACTTCGGGCACTTTTCCCGCAATCTACCACCTGACACGGACATCATCCCATTTGAATCTGAGCACTACACGACCTACCTTCAAGGCGTCTTCACAATTTCGCTTTGTGATGTTGGGCGATTTGAGTTCGGCGAGATGCGGGATTTGTCTGAGGACATCTTGCAAGCCCACGCAAACGAGTTGCAGCGAGATGCCAACATTGACCGAGTTTACTGGCTACCGAAGGAAAAGCGAATTGAGCGGGTGCAGCAGGTTGTTCGTGCGTTAGCAAGGCTGAGGGGTGGAGCGCATCTTGCCAGAAACTTGTCCGATGTCAGCCCCGTTGTGGTTCTGGTTGGATTCGTTGATGGCGGCAACGCCCCGTTCCAGCGCCTGTTCAGCCCCGATGAAAATAACGAGCGGGTCGTCCTGAATTTAGAACGGCTAAAGTCTGTTCTCACCGACTACAAGGAGTGCCTGCTTACACCTAAAAACGGTAAAGCCATCATGTTCGGCTGCCGCCCGACGGTTCTGGCAAATGAGCATGAAGTCCTGTCGGCGCTTGGAAAAGATCAGCCTTTCAACGAGTGCATTGAAATCGTCGGCACCCCACAACAAGCACTGGAAAAAGTTGCTGAACTTGTCCCAACGGTCTTTGAAAACTTGCCGTAGATGGAGGTGATGGTCGTGAATGTTTTGCAAGTTGAGTTACCGCCAGAGGTGTCCGAAGAAGAGGCTCGTTTGTTGTTAGCAATCAAGTTGTATGAAACTGGCAAGATTACCTTAGGACAGGCAGCGAAAATGGCTGGTTACTCTAAGCGAGCATTCATTGAGTTGTTGGGGCACTATGGCGTTCCCGTGGTCGCTTACCCCCCAGAGGAGTTGAGGGAGGAAGTGCAGGGGTGAAAGAACCTGTTGTGTCCAACAGCACTTGTCTCATAGGTTTGGAGCGCATTAGTTGCTTGGATTTGTTACGGGAACTTTTTGAACCCGTGATCGTGCCACCGAAAGTTCAGGAAGAGTTCGGTAGAGCGCTGGAATGGCTGACCGTGATGATGCCCCAAAACACAGAGTTGGTGAAACTCCTGTCCACCTTAGTTGATGAAGGTGAGGCGGAAGCCATCGCGCTGGCAAAAGAACAAAATTGCTTGCTCATTCTGGACGACCGGAAGGCTCGCCGATGGGCAAAGACCCTTGGGGTCCGAATCATAGGAACTGCGGGTTTACTGGTGAAGGCTAAACAAAGGGGCATCATTGCCAAGGTGAAACCCTTGTTGGAAGCCTTGAAACGAAGCAACTTTTACCTGCATCCTGAGTTGGAAAAAGAGGTGCTTAACTTGGCAGGTGAAGAGCCATGAGGCAACCGGAAAACATTGAAGCCGTCCGCATTGTTTTGATTGCTTACACAGCGTCTTTTCGTGTTCCAGCTTTCGTGGGATATCAACTCACTCTGACCGTCCCACCACCATGCACCATCTTTGGTTTGCTCTCTGCAGCAGCGGGAAGATGGGTTATGCCCAGCGAAGTTGAGTGGCTCGCTTACCGATGCACTTACGAGAGCAAGGCGAACGATCTGGAAGCCATCTACACCGTTGAGCGTTCAAAACCCACTGAAATACCGCGTTTCGTAACACGCAATGTCATACAGCGCGAATTTTTAACTTTGCCCACTCTGACCCTTTACCTTCCGCTGGAATGGGAGACTGCTTTTCGGCAACCCCGCTACACTCTTTTGCTCGGACGGACGCAGGATGTCGCTGCCGTGATGTCCATCAGTCAGGTGAAGTTGCTTTCTGTAAACTCAGGCATGGTGAGCGGGGTTTTGCTGCCTTTTGAACTTGTTGCCTTCAACAATGTCTCGGCTTGGCTTCAAACGCTCACGATTGCCTTCACGGATGAGCCACAGAGAAAGCCAACGCGCATGCATTTGTTCGGAGTTGTGGATGCTCACCGCCCAGCGTTTGTGCAAAACGGCAACGGTTGGCTGGTGAAAGACACTGACAATGAGACCGTGCTTGTCATATTCCGCAAGGAGTGGATGTTACATGGCGAACGAGCCTTTAGCGAAGTCGGGTGAAGTTCTCGTCACGCTTCGGGAGCATTTGCAGCAAGTCGCCGATTATGCTCGCACAGTGGCTGAGGCGTATTTCACTCATTGGGAAATCTTGCTGGGCAAAGAAATTGCGGAGAAAATCCGAAAGGCGCTTGTTCTGGCTGCCTTAACTCACGACTTGGGAAAAGTCGCGGAAGGTTTTCAGAAGGCTTTACACAACAAAAAACAGCGCTGGGAGTTCCGCCACGAAGTTTTATCGGCAGCCCTTTTACTTGCTGCCCTGAGCGAGGACGAAACCCTTGAGTTGGCAGTCGCCGCTGTGCTTACGCATCACAGGGATTTGAGTGATTCGCAACTTGCACAAGACTGTGGGTTAGTTCCTTTGCCGATGCCAGATATTGTCCGAGAAGCGCAGGAAAAGTTCCGCAGCAAATCCTGCGAACTTGAGAAGCACTGGCAGTGGCTGCAAGAGTTTTGGCGAAACCAACCAATGTTGCAGGATTTGCCGTTTCCAGATTCACCAAGTTCCCTTTCCATGACGACCGACTTTTTGAAACGCCAGAAAGAGGTGCTCTCAAAATTAACTTGCCTGACGGAGCAAAAAGCGTTGGCTCTGCTTTTAACGCGAGGTTGGCTCATGGCATCAGACCACGCAGTGAGTGCTGGAGTCAAGAAATTCATATCACAAGTGCCAACGCCTAAACTGCCATCGCTAAGACCTTTCCAGCGTAGATTGAGCGGGCATAAAGGCGATGCCTTCCTTGAAGCCCCCACCGGTTCAGGCAAAACAATTGCCGCTATCCTTTGGGCGCTTAACAACCGCAAAAGCGGAGAGCGAATTTTTTACCTGTTGCCATACCAAGCAAGCATTGAGGCGATGGCAGATACTTTGGAAGGATTTTTCGGAAAAGAAAATGTCGCCGTCCTACATGCAAGGGCTTTGGATTACGCCTTTAGGCAACATTTTGAGGAGGCGGGCGAATACGAAAGCGCCGCAGAAAAAGCAAAAGCAGAAACGGAACTCAACCGTCTCGCCCACAAACCCATCAAAGTCGCCACTCCTTTCCAATTGCTTAAGTGGCTCTTTGGCATCCCACGCTTTGAAATTGGCATAAGCGAGATGGTTGGTGGTTTGTTCATCTTTGACGAAATCCACGCCTATGATGCCCATGTGGTCGCCCTAATTGCCGAGATGGTGCGGTTGCTCAAACAACTCGGTGCACGCTTTTTATTTATGAGCGCCACCTTTCCGCCTTTCCTGAAAGCATTGCTGCAAGAAGCGTTAGGTAAAGAGGTGGAAGCATTCGGGCTTGGGGACGGTGGAGATGACAAATGGACACAGCAATTTTTGCGGCAAGTTCGTCACATCTTGCGATGGCACGATGAACCACTGGAAGCGATGCTTCCTAGCATCGTTGAAGCCATCCAAAGCGGTAAGAGGGTGCTGGTCGTTGCCAACCGTGTGGCGCAAGCGCAAGAAATCTACCGTCAACTCCAAGAGCAATTTCGTGGCGTTCATCTACTTCATTCTCGCTTCACGCGCCGAGACCGTGTTGCAAAGGAACGGACGATCATTGAGGCTCTGCAGGGCAAGCGCAACGATGTGCAAGCGCTCGTAGCCACGCAGGTCGTTGAAGTTTCGCTGGATGTGAGTTTTGACACCATCTTCACAGAGGTCGCACCTGTTGATGATTTGCTTCAGCGGTTTGGGCGAGTGAACCGCTATGGCGAGCATCCTAAAGGCGTTGAAGTCCATGTTGCTCGCAAATTTGATGACAAATTGCTGCGCGTCTACGACAGAGAGCGATTGGAGAAAACGCTTGCTGTCGCTCCCGAAGACGGAACTTCACTCACTGTTGAAGTGGCTGCTAACTGGGTGCAGAGAGTTTACCTTGAAGGATGGACAAAGAAAGAGCGTCAGCGCTACGAGCAGGCTTGCTCAGCATTCAAATCTGTGCTTGAAGCATTGCGACCCCTTCTGAGGCTCACCGAGGGAGAGGAAGAGTTTTACGGCTTGTTCCAAAGCGCTGAAGTGTTACCGAGCAGGCTTTGCCGTGAGTATGCAAAGCACCTGCAGGAGAAGCACTATTTGCTCGCAAACCAACTCCTTGTCCCTATACCGCTCGGAACTTTTCACATGCTCAACAATGCAGGCTTGTTGACGAGACACAACAACACACTCATCGTCAATGTCGCCTACGACAATGCGTTGGGACTGTTACCAAGAGAGGTGGATCTTGACGCCGCTTTTATCTGACGAGGTGCGCGACGATGACAAAATCGCTTGAAACGATGATAGGTGAGAACTTTGAGCAGTTGCGAACCAACGGCATTAAGGTCAACTACTGGGTTGTTTGCCAACGAAAGGTTTGGCTTTACGCTAAGGGTTTAAGGATGGAGCCGCTTTCCGAACGAGTGGCTTTGGGGAGGTTACTTCACGAAAGGGCTTACCCCGATTTGCAACGAAGGGAAGTCCTCATTGACGACCTGATCAAGGTTGACCTGATTGAGCACGAGAGCAAACTCTTTGAGGTCAAGCACTCGCGGAAAATTGTTGACGCGGCAAGGTTGCAAGTGGCTTACTACCTGCTCTACCTGAAATGGCTCGGAGCAGGCGAATTGACGGGCGAGTTGCGCTTCCCAAAGGAACGACGCAAAGAAGAAGTGCGCTTGACACCAGAACTGGAATCGCAAATCATGGAAGCGTTGCGAGACATTCAGCGCATTGAACAGATGCCTTCACCGCCGCAAGTTGATTTCATGCCAATTTGCCGAGTTTGCGCCTATTGCGAACTTTGCTGGGGATGACTTGAATTTTATGGGTGAGGTGAGCAACGATGGCGGAAGTGAAATTGGACTTGCCACCAGACTTGCTGAAGGTGCTGGAAAGTTTAGGCGACCTGCAGCAAACGATCAGGGAATGCATCGTGCTGGAACTTTACCGAATGGGCAGGAAGAAAAATGGCGGAACGGCTTGGACTCAAAATCACAGGAACTTTGAGGACTTCTTTTGGCAGCCAAACAACAAGGACTTATAGCAGAGGTGAAGCCGTTGGTTGAGAAACTTCTATGCCTTGGCTTCTACGCCGGTGAAGATTTGGTGCAATTAATTCTGAACATGGCTGGAGAAACCTGTGAACTCCAGTGAGGTGACACCATAGTGGCGCAGACTTACTACATCTTCCGCAGCGGTAGGTTGAAACGAAGACAAAACACACTCTACCTTGAGCAGGAAGAGGAAAACGGACAAACGCAACGGCAACCCATCCCCATTGAAAATGTCCGTGACCTTTACCTCTTCGGCGAGATTGACCTGAACACGAAATTGCTTTCGTTCCTCGCACAAAACGAGGTCGTCGTTCACTGCTTCAACTACTATGGTTTCTATGTCGGCAGTTTTTACCCGCGAGAGAGCAATGTCAGCGGTCATTTGCTCGTCCGTCAAGTTGAGCACTACCTTGACCCGCAAAAGCGCTTGGCACTCGCTCAACAATTCGTCGCTGGAGCACTCTTCCACATCCGCCGCAACTTGAACTACTACCGCAACCGGGGCAAGCAGGTGGATGGCGCTTTGGAAGTCGTGGAACGCTGCTTAGAACGCTTGCGCGAGTGTCAAGGTGTCCCTGAGTTGATGAGCGAGGAAGGACGGGCGCGGGGGGCTTACTACGCTGCCTTCAACGAAATTTTGGACTTGGAGCACCCTTTTGAGCGTCGGGTCAAGCGACCGCCTGACAACATGGTCAACGCCCTGCTTTCTTTCGGCAACAGTTTGCTTTACGCTGCCGTGCTGTCGGAGATTTATGTGACGCAACTGAACCCGACAGTCAGTTACCTGCATGAACCGTCCCAGCGTCGCTTCTCGTTAGCGTTGGACATCGCCGAAGTTTTCAAACCCTTGATCGTTGACCGCTTGATTTTTCGGCTACTCAATCGGGGCGAGATAGATGAGGGCGATTTTGAGGCGATCGGTGAGGCGAAAGGCGTTTACCTGAAAGAAGATGCCCGAAAAAAGTTCGTGCGGGCTTTTGAGGAGACCTTGCAGACGACGGTGGAGCATCGGCAATTGGGGCGTCCTGTCTCTTACCGCCAATTCATCCGCCTTGAAGCCTACAAACTCATCCGCCACCTGATTGGCATGGAGACCTACAAGTCCCTACGGGCATGGTGGTGAGGGCAATGTATGTCGTCATCGTTTACGATGTGGAGCAAAGTCGGGTGGCGAAAGTTTGTCAGTATCTTCGGCGCTGGCTTCACTGGGTGCAAAACAGCGCCTTTGAGGGCGAACTGACTGAGGCGCAATTGGAACGCATTAAGGCAGAGTTGAGTGACTTGATTGATCCTGACTACGACAGCGTTTACATCTATTGCCTGCCCGAAAAGCGTTGGGTGACGAAGGAAGTTTTGGGTCAAGCCAAAACGATCTTGGATGTTTTGCTGGAGTGAAAGAAGGCGTTTAAAGTGCTTAGCGACTGCAAGTGCCCATTCAACAAATCCTTTCTCTTGCCTCACAATTCTGCGAAGAAAGCCCCTTTTCTCTCTACATCCCTGCGAACCTGACTGTGCGACGGAAGCAAAATAATGGTCACCGAGTTGTTTTAACCGCAACTGATGGGCGAGTGAGCACACTCTACGAGGGTTATTCGCTGAGCGGCTTTTATCCGACAAGGCTGTCAGTTGCAGGTTAGGTTGCGGCTCCACGCTGTTGAAAGGTGCTTGTCATGTTGAGGTGAGACGAGAATCTCCGATCTACGCAACCAACTTTTTGCGGTGTGGGCTTGAGAGGTTCGTTAAGGAAGGGCTGAAAAGGGTGCTCATGTGAGGCGAGTGCTGATGGCTCCCCTAACGGTCATCGTTGAGGAGAAAAAGCAGAGGGTGCGTTGGGGATTCGTCATCATCTTGGGGCTCGTTTTCACCTTTTTGCTTAACTGGTGGGTTTTGCCCACGGAACTTTACACGGGGGCATCTAACATCGCTGGGGGTAACCCACCTGTTCCTGTCTTATTGGCGCTGACGCTCTTGCTGCTGTTGCGTCGTTGGTTGCAACTTAGCGACGCTGAACTTTTGGCGTTTTACCTTTTCGCTTGCTTCGCTCTTTTGCCGACGACTTTCGGAGGAGTGCGCTCGTTTTTCCCGACGCTGATGGCGCCCCTCTACTACGCCACTCCCGACAACCGCCTCAAAGAGTTTTGGGAAATGTTGCCCGATTGGTGGATGCCCAGAGACGCCGCCATCGTTCGGGGCTTCTTTGAAGGCGCCGACGGGCACATCCCTTGGGATGCTTGGCTTTGTCCCTTGATGCGCTGGACGCTTTTCTTTGCCGGGCTGTGGGCGATCGGCTATGGAGCGGGGTGGCTCTTAGCGCCTCAATGGCTCTCTTCGGAGCGGCTTAACTTTCCGCTGGCGCAACTCCCGTTGCAAATGGTGCGGGGTGTGGATGGACGAAACTTTTTTGCAACTCTGTCGGTCTGGGCGGGAATGGCGGTCGGTGCGATGCCGACAGTTTTGATGGTGCTCGCTTCGCTTTTTCGTCCTGTCTCCCGCTTTTGGGACCTTGCGCCTTTCCTTGTTGAACGCCCGTTCAATGCCTTGCGCCCGCTGATGATTTTCCCGCTGGTGGAGGGGGTCGGCTTCGGTTACCTCGTTCCACAAGAGGTTTTGTTGTCGGTTTGGTTCTTCTACTTCGCCCTCAAACTCGTTGCCCTTATCGGCGTCGGCGTTTTCGGCTGGGAAGTTCCGATGGTGATGAGCATTGGTGATTCTTTTCCGTTCCCTCATTCTCAAAGTGTCGGCGGCTATTTGGCGATGGCGGCATTGCTTTTATGGCGGGGATGGCGACAAGGTGCTTTCCGCTACCATTTGCCTGCCTTAACCTTGTTGGCAATCGGAAGTTTGATTGTGGTGGGTTGGATGGTAGTGTCAGGGATGGCAACAATCGTGGCGATTACCTATTGGCTTGTCTTAACGCTCTTTGCCATCACTTACGCCCGTATCCGAGGGGAGGTGGGGATGCCTTACTCGTGGGTTTACCCTTACGGGGCGCCCCGTGACTTTTTACACTACACCTTCGGCATCACGGGGCTGTTGCGCGTGGGTGGCGAAAAGAGCCTTGTCTTGCTTTCGGGCTTGTTTTGGGTAGCGCGTCATTTCTACTTGAACCTCAACGGTGCTTACGCTGCCGATAGCGTGAAATTGGCGGCAGAAAGTCAACTGCCCGCCTTGCCGCTGGGCGTTCTTAGTTTCGGGGCGATGTTGGTGGGATTGTGGGCAGCCTTTGTCAGTCACCTGATGGCTTATTATAGCCGAGGGGCGAATTTTTTGGAAGGGGCACCGGGGACGGCGGATTACCGCACTTATGTCGCCGCACAAGACTATCGGTTGCTCAGCAATTCTTTACTCAAACCGACGCCCCCTGACAAATGGCGCATCGGCTTCACCTTCTATGGCGCCGTCATTACGATGGCGTTGGCGCATTTGCGGCGGGTGATGCCGACCTTCCCGCTTCATCCTTTGGGCTTCCCGTTGGCTTACGCTTACAGCCACCATTGTCCTTACTGGTTTCCGACCCTGTTCATTTGGGCGGTGAAAGGGTTGATTTTGCGTTATGGCGGGATGAGGTTGCATCGGAGGTTAGTGCCTTTCTTCCTCGGCATAGCGTTGGGGCATTTTCTGATGACGGGCGTTATTTGGGGTGGCATCCTTTGCCCACTGCTGCGCCATAAATTGCCTTTCCCTCTTCGCATCGTCTTTGAGTGAGACCTCATGCCGATTTATCGGGCGGTTCGGCGAGAGTGATGGGGACGGTCAATTTCTCCAGGTGACGCACTAAAGTCAGCCTCGTTTCCGTGCCGGGCGGTAACTCGGCTAAAAAGCGATTCAGGGTTTCCATGTCGGGGGTTGGGTGATCGCCCAAAGCGACCACGATGTCACCCCCTTGCACTCCCGCTTTAGCGGCGGGACTTTCGGCGTCCACACTGATGACCAAAACGCCCCGATCGGTTGGCAACTTCAACAATGCTGCAAGCCGTTGATGCAAGGAAACATTTTGACCGCCGATGCCCAAGTAACTTCGTCGGATGTGCCCTTCTTTTAAAAGCCGAGCGATAACAAACTTGGCGGTGTTAATAGGGATGGCGAAGCAAATGCCTTGGGCAGGCACCACTAAAGCCGTGTTGACGCCGATGACTTCGCCCCGCGTGTTGACCAACGGTCCGCCCGAACTGCCGGGGTTTAGGGCGGCGTCGGTTTGAATCACATCGTCCAGTCGCCGTCTCAGCGGCGTTTGCAAGGAACGACCCAACGCGCTGATGACACCCGTCGTCACCGTGCATTGAAAGCCGTAGGGATTGCCGATGGCGATGACCAACTGACCGACCCGCAACTTTTGCGAATCGCCTAACGGCGCGGGCGGCACATCGTCAGCAGGGATGCGCAGCAACGCTAAGTCCGTATCTTCATCCTCGCCGACCAATTGCGCGGGAAATTTTCGTCCATCGGCAAAAGAGACTTGGAGTTGGACGGCGCCGCGAACGACATGGCTGTTGGTCAAGACCAACCCTTGAGCGACGACAAAGCCCGAACCCTTCCCGACAGTTTGCCCCGATGCCGTTTGGGCTTCCACACTGCCGACCGAGTTGATCACTCGTTCCACTGCCTTGACGACGGCTTGGGAGAAAGCATCCAACTCGTCGGCGTCTCTTTCCGCTTCCTCTGGTCGGATGTGACGGGAAAACAGTTGCATGCCTCTTCCCCTCGTCAATAGGCTTGAAGCAGTTCCAACATCGCTCGGTCCAATTGATGCCCGCGCCAATTTTCGTAGGCGACATCTGCCCGACCGCTGTCCAAAACCCCGAAACTGCCCCGAAAGTTCCAGAGTGCCCAACCCCAACCCGCTTCCTTCCACAGTTCCAGACAATCCCGCAGGAACGCCAAAGCGACTTTGTGAGGTGTTTTGTTGTAGACACCGAATTCACCGACCATGACACCGACGCCTTGTGCTTCCAACCGCTTCCACGGTTCAATTTGCTCCCGCCGCAATCGCTCTTTGTCCCAAACTTCGTCGCCGACTTTGAGTGGCCAAGTTGGCTCTGCCCAAGTGTCGGAGCCCCGAATCCAACTGGCACGGTAATGGGTGACCTGCATCGGGCGATAGCCTCGCGTGGCGGCGGCGACTTGGAGCCCGAGCAATTCCGTCGGTGGCGCGTTGCCCCATTCCCGCCCGTCGCAAACGATGAGCCGATGAGGATCGTGGTGGCGGATGGCTTCCACGACCCGTTCCACGACCTTCCGATGCACCGATGGTTCAAGGCGAGGTGGTTCGTTGAACAGGTTGAAAGAAAGTTGGGCGTTAGGGATGCCTGCGTAGCGCTTGGCGAAATACCCCCAATGTTGGGCGCACACTTTCAGCGCCTCCTCGTCCGTCCAAAGGGACTTGGGTTCAGGAGGCGGGTTGACGCAATAGCCGGGCGCTCGGTGGAAGTTGAGTTGCACATGGATGCCCCACTTCTCTCCGAACTTGATGGCGTCATCAATGGGCTTGAGAGCATCCTCGCAAATTTTCGCCCAATCTGTCGGGTCCGCCCAGAAGCGGTAATCTAAAGGCAGGCGGACGAAGTTGAAACCCAACTCGGCGACCCATTCAAAGTCGCGCTCATCAAAGCGCCCCTCAACCCAGTTGGCGCCATGGACAAACATGCCCAACAAGTTGAACCCCCGCCAACGGGGCAACTTTTGGGGCGTCGGTTCGGGTAACTTCGGTTGCGGCGCTGTCATCGCTTCTGCGACGCTCATGCCCATCACCATCGTTCCCACCTTTCGCAACATCTCCCGCCTTGTCATTTCGGCATCAGCACTCCTTGCGTTAAGGCTCACCATGAAGGGAAAGCGTCGTCACGGTGTTGCTTTTCAGGTCAAGGACACGAATGGCGTGGTTGTTGGTGTCGGCGACGAACAGTTTGCCGTCAGCGTAACTAAGCCCGCTGGGTTCGTCAAATTGGGCTTGCAAAAGAGAACCATCTTTGTGACCGGGCTTCCCTGTGCCCGCAAAGGTTTGGCATGTCCGCGTCTTCGGAAACAGGCGTTTGATTTTGTGGTTGTAAGTGTCGGCGACATAGACGACGCCATCGTGGTAGCAAACCGCCAGTGGGTGCTGTAACCGCACGGCGTTGCCGACACCGTCGCGGTCGCCGAAATCAAATAAGCCGACGCCGACTAAGGTTCGGACGAAGCCCGTCTTCAAATCGGCGACCCGAATGGCACTCGTTTCGCTGTCGGCGAAATAAAGCCCATCCTCGCCGACGCTCAACCCGCTGGGTTGCGCCAACCATGCTTCCTTCGGCGCACCATCTCGGATTCCCTCATAGCCCGTCCCTGCGAAGGGCGTCAAGATGTTCCGCTTTAAGTCCAGCACCCAAAGTTGGTGGCTGCCTGCCATCGCAATGAAAAGGCGACCGTCGTGAAGGGCGACATCCCAAGGCGACCGCAAGTTCACTTCCCTCGCTTTCCCACCTTGCGAAAACCCGCGCCCTAACTTCCCTGTCCCTGCGATCGTCGTCACCGTCTTTTTTGTCAAGTCCACCCTGCGGATGCAATGGTTGCCCGTGTCAGCGACGAATAGTTGGTCACCTTGCAACGCCAAACCGTGAGGGCTGTTGAACTGCGCCGTCTTAAAATCGCCGTCCCGCAAGCCCTCTTGCCCATTGCCGATGACCATCCGAACCCGCCCAACAAAATCGGTGACGATGAGGCGGTGATGACCTGTGTCGGCGATGAAGAGTTGATCGTTTCGTCCATCCGCCAACACTTTGCCGGGGAAACGCAAGGGCGCATCGGGTTGCGGCTCACGCCCAAAGCGCAAGGGTGTTCTGTCCAGCAACTTTTGGGCGTCCGCTTCAGCGATAAGCCGACGAAGCACAGTCGCTAACTGCTCCGCCGTGATTTCGCCTTCGTGGATGCCGACGATGCGCCCCGTCGGGTCAATGAGCACCAGCGTCGGCCATGCCCGCACACCGTAAAGTTGCCAGATGCCGAAGTCCTTGTCGTTGACGACGGGATGCTCTATGCCGTAGCGCAAAATTGCCTTCCGCAAATTTTCGTCGTTGCGCTCGTTAGGGAACTTTGCCGAATGAACGCCGATGACGACCAATTCATTGGGAAACATCCGTTCCACCTGCCGCAACTGCGGCAGCGTGTGCCAGCAGTTGATTCAGCAGTAAGTCCAAAAGTCCAGCAAAACGAACTTGCCTCGCAGCGCCTTCAAACTCAATGGTCGGTCGGTGTTGAGCCATTGGACGCCGGGCGGAAAGTCGGGGGCGTGAAGGATGCCCATCCCTTGCACGGTCGCTCGTCCTCCTTGTGAGCGTTTTTGTTGGAGCACCATCCCGAAACTGAGCAATAAGCAAGTGGCAAAAGCAACGGACACTAAAATGCGCCACATCTTCCCGTCGCCTCCTGATAGCAGGATTGGCGAAGCGCTACTCCTTTGCTGGCGGTTTTCAGAAACGGAACTTTGAGTTTTGGAATTTGCGGTGCGGTCACTAATATAGCATGGCAGCGGAGTGAAGGGAGTAGGGTAGCCACCCATCTTCTTCTGATGTCCCCCTTCTTCCCGTTGCTATCAGTTGTGACAGGCTATTCGCTGCGACAGGCTGTTAGCCGATGCGTTCTTCGTTGTTTCGCTGAGCGACTATTAGCCGCATGCTGTCCAGCCCTTGGGCGGCTTAGACGGGATGAGAGGCGGCGGAAGCCTTGCAAATCGTCAACGCTGTGGTTAAATCCTGCAGCCATTCTTCTCCGCTGGCTTCCGCCTCCGTATCTTGTTCAACGGAGCGTAAAGCGTCGTAAGATTGTGGGGGATGTCGGGACTTGCGAGGGAAGGTGACATTTGTGCTCTTGTCCATCTATGTGGATGGCTCGTCGCAAGGCAATCCAGGTCCTGCGGGCATCGGGGTTGTCGTTTGCGATGAGAGGGGGCAAGTGGTGACGACCCGTCAGTTGCCTTTGCCGTCCGCCACCAACAATGAGGCGGAGTATCGGGCGGTTTTAGAGGGATTGCGCCTTGCCCACGAGTTAGGGGCAGACGAAGTAATCCTTTGCAGCGACAGCGAGTTGGTCGTCCGCCAGTTGCAAGGTGCCTATCAGGTTCGCTCGGAGGGGTTAAGAAAGTTGTGGCAGGAAGCCAAAGCCTTAATGGGTCAATTTCGGCGGTGCGAAATCCGCCACATCCCTCGCCGACAAAATGCCTTCGCTAACCGATTAGCCCAAAGGGCATCAGGCTTGTCCTTTTCTTCCTCGCCGAAGGAAGTGAAAATTGTCCCGTCCATCCTTTCGGCGGATTTTCGTCGCCTTGGGGAAGTGATCCACGAACTAACGCAAGGCGGCGCCGATTGGGTGCATTTTGATGTCATGGACGGTCATTTCGTGCCCAACATCAGTTTCGGCTTTCCCGTCATTGAAGCCCTCCGACCCGAAACCTCCTTGCCCTTTGATGTGCATTTGATGATTGCCGAACCTGAACGCTATGTGGACGCTTTTATCAAGGCGGGGGCGGATATCGTGGCGGTTCATGTGGAGGCGACCGCCCATCTCCATCGCCTCGTCGCCCGCATCAAGGAGTTGGGGGCGAGAGCGAGTGTGGCGCTTAACCCTGCCACGCCCGTTGAATGGGTGCGTCCCATCTTGCCTATGCTGGATGTCGTCCTTATCATGACCGTTGACCCTGGCTTTGCGGGACAGGCGTTTTTGCCCTTCGTCTTGGACAAGGTTCGGACAGTGCGCCGATGGATTGAAGAAATGGGCTTGGCAACGGAGGTGGAAGTGGACGGAGGCGTGACGGCAGCCAATGCCGCCGATTGTGTGGCGGCGGGGGCGACGGTGCTCGTCAGTGCCTCAGGCATCTTTCAAAGTGGCTTACCTATCCCTGACGCCATCAGGGCACTTCGTCAAGAAGCGAAGAAAGCGACGGGGGGAGAATGAGGAACGCTGTTTAAGCGGCTGTCAGCCACGAAGGATTTTTTTCAACGCGGGTTGGGGGGATGCCAATGCGCATCATCGCGGGAAGCCGAAAAGGGATGACGCTCAAGAGCGTGCCCGGTGGGCGAGTTCGTCCGACCTCTGACCGAATTCGGGGCGTGTTGTTCAACATGCTGGGCAACTTGGTCGTTGGCAGTCGTTTTTTGGACTTGTGTGCGGGGACGGGAGCCGTCGGGATTGAGGCGCTCAGTCGGGGAGCGGCTTGGGCAACTTTTGTGGAACTGTCGCCCAAGGGGGTGGCTACCATCAAAGCCAATTTGCTGGCGACCCGTTTTATGGATCGCGCCCAAGTCATCTGTGGCGATGCCCGCCGAAAATTGGCGCAACTTTTAGCCGCTAAAGAACGCTTTGACATCGTGTTCATAGACCCGCCCTACGGCAGCGACTTAGCACAAACCTTGCTGCCTTGGCTCGGCGAACATCCTCAGTTGCTCCAAGGACCGCAATTGGTCATCGTCCAGCAACTGGCGCGGGAAACTTTGCCCGAACGAAGCGGCGTCTTGCGACGGTTTGAGGAGCGACGGGTCAGTGAGCATGTCTTGCGCTTCTATTCGCCGACAGGCGATTGGGGGGAAGGGCGATGGTGAAAGCCGTTTATCCAGGCACTTTTGACCCTATCACGAACGGGCATCTGGATGTCATAGAACGGGGCGCTCGCATCTTTGATGAAGTCATTGTCGCCGTTACGACCAACCCTGCCAAAACACCATGGTTCACCGTCCAAGAGCGGGTGGCGATGATTGAAGCGTGTTGTCGGCATTTGCCCAATGTGCGGGTGATGGCTTTTGAGGGGTTGCTCGTTTCCTTCGTCCGCCAACAAGGGGCAAGGGTCATCTTGAAGGGGCTGCGGGCTGTGTCAGACTTTGACTACGAGTTCCAGATGGCGGCGATGAACCGTCAACTGGCGCCTGACATTGAGACGCTCTTTTTGATGACCAGCCTTCCCTTCGCTTACCTGAGTTCCAGCATCGTCAAAGAGATTGCGTTGCTCAACGGAGATTTGAAAGGCTTGGTGCCTGATTTGGTAGCGGAACAGTTGCGCCGAAAAGCAGCGGAAAGGAGGCGGTAGCCATTCCAGACATCTACCGAGCCATCACGGCATTGGAAGAGTTGGTGCGGTCGGCAAAAGGCGTCGGGCGATGGCGGTTGGTGGACGAGGAGCAATTTTTAACTTGCCTGCATTGGCTGCGGGCATCGTTGCCCGACGAAATCCGCAAGGCGATAGAGTTGCAGCGGGAGAGCGACCGTTACTTGCGGGCTGCCCGTCAGGAAGCCCAACGCATCCTTGAGGAAGCCAAAAAGGAAGCCGAACGAATCCTTGACCACGCCCAGCAGGAAGCGGAACGGCTCTTGGCGGACACGCCTATCCTACAACAAGCCCAACGCCGCGCTCAAGAGTTGCTGGACGCCGCCCAGCGCGAAGCGGAAGAACATCGCCGAGCCGCTGACGAATATGTTCAGCAGGTTTTGGAGCGTTTGGAACGCTTTGCCCATCGCCTTCTGGAAGTCACTCGCGAAGGACGAAAGGAACTGGCATCCAAGCCACCGTCCCAAGAGCCCGTTTCGTCCTAACTTTCGCCTCACTCAAATCGCTCGCCGACTTTGGGCTGCGCTCCGCGCAACCATTCAGCGACGGGCAAAACTTTACGCCCTTCCGTCTGCAATTCTGTCGGCATCAAAAAGCCGTCGCCTGTGGCAATAAGCAAGTGCCATTTGTCCACCGCCACAATCGTGCCAGGGATGACATTGGCTACCCACTCGTTTTCCTGTGCCACTGCCTTCGCCCGCCAAAACTTCACCCGCTTGCCCCGAAAGAAGGCAAAGGCTCCTGGTTCGGGATTAAGGGCTCGGATGAGATTGCGCAACCGCTCAGCCGGTTGAGAGAAATCCAAGTGGGCAATTTCGTCGGGAAGGAAAGGCGCATAAGTGGCTTGCTCGTGATCTTGTGGCGTTCGTGGTGCTTCACCTCGCTCTACTAACGCCAGCGTCTCCACCAACAACTCCGCAGCGACCTTCGCCAATTTGGCGGTCAAACTCCCTGCGGTGTCTTCTGGGTCAATGGGCACGACCCGTTGCAAGATAATGTCGCCCGTGTCCATCCCTGCGTCCATGAACATCGTCGTCACGCCTGTCGCTGAATCACCGTTGAGCAAAGCATGTTGGATGGGTGCAGGTCCGCGATATTTGGGCAAGAGAGACGGATGGACATTGATGCAACCCTTCGGTGGGATGGAAAGGCAGGCTTCCCGCAAAATTTTCCCGTAAGCGACGACAACGATGGCATCAGGACGGGCATCGGCGATAACTTGCAGACTTTCGGGCACATTGAGTTTTTCGGGCTGGAAAACGGTCAACCCTAAAGATTGAGCGGCGATTTTGACGGGAGGCGGCGTCGGTCTCAATCCACGCCCTGCAGGCTTGTCGGGTTGGGTGACGACGAGAGCCACTTCATGCCCCGCTTCCACGACAGCCCGTAGGGATGGGACGGCAAACTCTGGCGTGCCCATGAACACCAACCGCATTGGCTTGTTCACCTGCCCGATGCCATAATCTTGCCTCGGTGATTGGGATGGCAGTCCGAAAAATCATCCTGTTGGGCAACCCCATTTTGCGGCAGAAAGCAAAGCCTGTCGGAAAAATTACGAAGGCGGAACGGCAATTGATTGACGACTTGTTGGAGACGATGGAAGCCCACGAGGGCGTCGGGTTGGCAGCGCCACAGGTCGGCATCCCCCAGCGCATTTTCGTCGCCCGCTGGGAGGGCGAAACTTTCGCCCTTGTCAACCCTGAAGTGGAGTGGCAAAGCAAAGAGACGGTGATGGGCATGGAAGGATGCCTGTCCATCCCCGGCGTTCAAGGGAAAATTATCCGCCACGAAAAAATCCGCGTGCGGGCATTAGATGCCGACGGCAAACCCATCGTCTTGCAACCTGAAGGTTGGCTTGCGCGCATCTTTCAGCACGAGATAGACCATTTGGACGGCATCCTTATCCTTGACCGAACTGACGAACTTTTTTGGGTCGTGGAAGAGGAAACGGACGAAGGCGAAACGAAAGTCCGTTTGATTCCGACGACGAAGGACGCCATCCTCGCCGCCTTCCGACGGCGCCGCAAAACCGCTCCCATCCCTGCCCGCTGACCTTTATCGTTTTGGCAGCGTTGCTAAACGCTGATTTCCCTTCATCCGCTTTTCTGAACATCGCCCCCAAAGGCTCTCAAAAATGAGCCTTTGAGACGGCAAGGCTCTTGCCAAGCCCCAATCGTCGCCCCAGCAAAATTCACCCTCTTTGATGGCACTGTCGGCGATTTTTGCGACACAATTCGGGACGGTGATGAACATGGTGAAGGCTGTGGCGATAGTTGGCTTAGTTATGGTGATGGCAGTGATGGTGAGGGCGCAAACACTTTCCACGAAAGACGGGTTGCAAATCTCCCTCGCTTCGGATGGTTCGCTCCAAGAGGTGCAAATCTCCCGCAAACGCTTTAGGGGTGTCGGCGGGTTTTTCGTCGCCGAACCGCAAGATGTGCCCGAAAACCTGCGCTGGACATCCCTCAAAGGTAAGGCAGAACGCAAAGGAAACACGGTCGTCGTGCAAGCCGCAGGTTTGGGTCTTGAACTGACTGCGACATTCGCCGAACGACCCGACGCAATTCTCTGCGAGGGAGCAATTCGTAACTTGACAAACTCTGACCGAGCCGTTGTCCTCGCTTTCACTTTGCCCCTTGATGCGACCAATTGGCTTTGGTGGGACAATTTGAGGGCATTGCGGCGCATTGATGCGAAATCGTCAACCCGCTACGCTGCGACCATTCGCTATGGGACTCGCGGCGAACATTCGCCTTACCCGTTCTGCGCCCTTAACACCGACGATGCAGGCATTGCGATGGGCATCCCGCTGGATTTGCCTGTCGTCCATCGCTTCGTTTACGACGCTGCCCAAAAGCAGTTGCGGTTGGAATGGGACTTCGGGCTTTCGCCTGAGAGCGGGACGAGGGAGGCAGGGCGCAGGACGCGAGAACGAAGACCGAATACGGCGGTTTTCAAGTTTGCGATTTATGCCCTTGACGAACCGAAGTGGGGGATGAGGGCTGCTGCTGACAAGTTTTACCGACTGTTTCCTGAAAGTTTTCGTGTTCGTGTCAAGCGCTTTGGCATTTGGATGCCCTTCACCGACATCGCCAAAATCGCTGACTTTGAAGATTTCGGCTTCGCTTACCACGAAGGCGCTCAAAACCCCGATTTCAACCGCAAGCAAGGGATTTACAACTTCCGCTACGAAGAGCCTTGGTCGGCTTGGTTTTATTTGCCGCCAGATGCGCCGACGGACATGACCTTGGAGCAACTTTTCGCTTACCCCAACAAGCGGGAGCAACATCCAAACCTTGCCGAAATTGTCAAGTCATGCGGCGTTCAGGATGAGCAAGGTCGCTTTTCCATGCGCGTTCAGAAAACCGACCCAGTGCATTGGGCTGGTGGGCAAACTCTTTACAATTTTCTCGTCAACGCTGACCCGGATATTGAGCGGGACGGGGGACGAGGGACGAGGGACGAAGAAACGAAGGCAAAGGCGATGGACAAAACTTTGCGGGAAGTTTTGGCTAACGAGGGGCTTGATGGGGTTTACTTTGATGGGTTTGGCGAGTGGGTGATGCCGAACGAGAACTATCGGCGCGACCACTGGCGCGTCGCCGATTTTCCACTGACTTTCAGTTGGCGGACGAAACAGCCGACGCAACTTGCAGCATTCGGCATTTACGAGTATCTCGCTCATGCTGCCGAGCAACTGCACGCTGCGGGCAAGTTGGTCATGGCGAACGGTTTCGGCTACGGTTTTCCGTTCCATGCCCATTGGGTTGATGTCGGCGGCAACGAAATCCAATGGACGCGCCAGCGGGATGATTTCGCCTTCTTTGACTACCGACGGGTTTTGGCTTACCGCAAACCTTTTCTGCCACTCAACAATGAGTTTTTTGACCGTGTGTTCACCGCTGAAGTCGCTGAGGATTACTTTCGCTGGGCGCTCTTTTACGGTTTCCCGCCTTCTTGCTTTGCACCAGGCGCCGGCGCTTATGGCAACTACTGGAACACGCCCGAATTCCATAACCGAGACCGCCACCTTTTCCGCCGATATGTCCCGCTCATCATTCGCTTGTGCGAGGCTGGATGGGAGCCGATAACTCATGCGTTGAGCGACAACGAGAAGGTTTTGGTGGAGCGGTTTGGGCGATGGAGTGAGGGCAATTTGCATTTCACTGTTTACAACGCCAGCGATCAATTTCAAAACGCCACCATCGCCATTGATGCTGCCAAGTTGGGCTTGCGGGAACGGGATATCCGCAACTTGACCGCTTGGGCGTTGACGGATTTGAAACCTTTCCCGTTTGCCGTCGGTGAGACGAAATTTTCCCGCTTGACGATTTTACTGGTTGGAACGCTTTCGCCCCGCGAGACGGCAGTCCTCTGGCTGGCGCCTTCCGAAGGCATCGCACCGTCAATGGCATCCCTTGCCCAAACGCACTTGCGGCGGGCGGTGAGCAAATCGCAGCGCCGACCGCAAGCGCCTGAAACGCTTAAGGAAGCGACGAAGCGGGCTGCCGAAACGCTTCCCAAAACGGCTGCCGAATGGGTGCGATGGCTGGCGCGGCTGCAAGAGTTGTCGGATGCGTGGCAGCAGCAACCTGACGGCAACAACATCGCCGCCGATTTCGCCGAGGCACAACGCATCGTCGGGGCAATGGTGAGGGCGGTGTTGGCGTTGCAAACCGACGCCGTGTTGCCTGAAAGCCTTGCAGCAGGCGAAACCTTGCGCCTACCCGTTGATGTCCGCAATGCGGGCAGGGAGACAGTGAAAGAGGCGAAGATGATAGCAACCCTGCGAATGACCAATGAGCCAATGGACAATGAGCAGATGAGCAATGGGCAAGTCGTTGAATTGCCGTTGGGCGAATTGACGCCGAGGGCGCTGCGAAGGGAGTTGCTGGTGTTGAAAGTGCCCAGAGAGTGGGAGGGACGAAGGGCGACATTGCGGGTAGTTTTGGAAGGGACGATAATGGGCGCAAAGGTGACGCTGCCCATTGATGAGGTGACCTTGCGCATCTTGCCGCCGCTGGAGATTTCGGTGATGCCCTTCGGCAGCGAGCCGAGCATTTTGGTTCGCCTAAGAAACAACACGGGCGAAAGCCGACAGGCTCAAATCAAAGTGACTTCATCGCTGGAGTTCGTTGAGAGGGCAGTTACTGTCAAGGCACGAACGGCAACGGAAGTGAAACTGACCGCCGTCAAGCCACCGTCGGAGATGCAACTGGTAAGCGCAAAGGTTGAGGTCACATGGGACACGGGACGGAACGGGACGGGGGATGCGGGGCGCGGGACGGAACGGAGCGGGACGAGGGACGGGGTGACGAAATGGTTGTCGCTGATTGCGTTGCCGACGAACGGCAATTTGTTGCGCAATGGCTCGTTTGAGGGGGGCGATAAGCCTCCCTTGCCAAGTTGGAACTTTTACGGTGTGGGCTACAAATTGAGCGATGATGCCATTGACGGCAAACGAAGCATCCTTTGCGAAAGTGACGACATGCAAACGATGAGGGGCGCAATGCAAACCGTTGCCCTCAACCAAACCGAACCCGTCCCGCTGATTTTGCACGGCTTCAGCAAGGGCGAAAATGTTTTCCCAGCAAACTTGAGCGGCGACTATTCACTCTACCTTGACGCTCGCTATGTTGACGGAAGTCCGCTTTGGGGCGAAATCGTGCCGTTCGGCGGGAGGGGGGACGCAGGACGAGGGACGGGTTGGCAGTGGGGATGGAGGTTGATCGTGCCTGAAAAGCCCATTCGGGAAGCAGCCGTCTATGCCCTCTTTCGTTACCGCAAAGGACGGGCTTGGTTTGACGGTGTGGGATTGACTGAACTGCGGTTGCCGCCCAACCTTGCGAAGGTGGAAAGCAACGCTCCTGAAATGCTTCCATTGACGGATGGCGATTTTAAAACGGTGTGGCAAGGGAAGGGCGAAAGCGTCATCCCGCTGGCGGTGTCGCCTACAGCGACGGTGCGACAGGTGGCAATTTGGTGGCAGCGCCCTGAACGGCGAGCGGAAACGGTGCGGGTGGAAATTTGGGATGGCAATGCGTGGAAGATAGTGACGGAGCGACCGACCGATGCCGACAGTTGGCTAACCGTCGTAGATTTCACCGCTGTCAAAACATCGCGCTTGCGGGTCATCCTGCGTGGAAGTGATTACGCCGTTCGGGAAGTGCAAGTGCGTTAGGCAGTAACGGGAAGCCGACCGATGTGGCGATAGGCTAAAAGTTCGCCAAACTCGCCCCGCGTTCCCTACTCCGTTGAAACGGTCTGGTCGGCTTGCTGGCTGACAGGGACGATTTTGACGAACCAACGGTCGGTGTCGTCCATGAGGGTGCGGACGCGGTGGGCTTCCTGCCATTGACCGCTGCGTTCCAGTTCGTCGGCGTAAGCGCTGAGCAATTCATGGATGTTGCGGACATCGTTGTCGTTGACGGGCTGGATGCTGACTTTGGCGCTCTTGGCAAGCCGTCGGCGCAATGCCGCTTCGTCAAAGCCCTTTTCGGGCGTCAACTTCACATAGACGACGCCACCCGTCATCCCCGCACAAATCCAAGGTCCTGGGTCGCCCAAGACGACGGCACGCCCTGCCGTCATGTATTCAAAGGCGAACCCTTTCAGGTGGGCTTTGGCGGCGATGTTGATGAGCCCTTGGCTGTCATCAATGGGTTCCGTGATTTCGCCGCCGAAGACGACATCGGCACCCGAAAGGCGGATGCAAGCGCGGCTATCAGCATAACCTTGCACGACGAAGAAGCCTCGTTGTGCTCCGTAAGCGAAACTTTTGCCGACGCTTCCGTCCAAACGCTTGCCTTCGTGGTTGGCGCCTTTGAGGATGACGATGCTGCCGCCACAGGCGCCTTTGCCGACGCCATCTTGCGCCCCGCCTTCAACGCGCAAGGTGACTTGCGGGATGTTGAAAGCGCCCAAACCGTTGCCGGCGATGGTGTGGGTGAGGCGCAACTCCACCCGCTCCAGTTCCTTCAATTTTGGCGGTCGTAACTCCATAGAGCCTTTCGGGTTGGGCAAGCCGATTTGGGCGCGGGTGATGACACCGGCAAGGTGAGTGCCGATGGCGCGGTCGGCAGCCCCCAATCGGCTGTCTTCGTAGACGATGCGTTTGCCGTTGCGTTCCACTTCGTCCAAGATGACTTGGGTGATGAGGCGGGTCGTGTAGCCCAAGGGACGATAGACCCGCTTGGTCGTTTCCCGTTGCTCTGTCTCTTGGAAGACAGGTTTAAGCAAGTCGCTCAGGTCAATCAAGTCTTGCCCACGCGTTTGAGCGAGCAAATCGCTGCGCCCGACCAAATCTTGCAATCGGTCGGCGCCCAACATGCCTGTCAATCGGCGCAACTCTTCCCCCATGCCGCCAAAGAAGGTGACGAGGGCATCAACTGCCCGCTCAAACTCTCTGGGTTCAAAGCGCTTCAAGCCACGCCGAGCGGCTTCTTCCTTGCTCTCAATTTGTGTAGCGATGCCGACATGGCAAGTGTCTAACTGGCAACCTCGGCAGATAGTGCAACCGATGGCGACCATCGCCAAAGTGCCAAAACCCACACGATTAGCGCCCAGCAAGACGCTTTTGAGGACATCTTCGGCGGTGCGCATCCCGCCGTCCGCCCAAAGTTCCACTTGGTCGCGGATGCCCGCTTCCACCAAAGCGCGATGGGCTTCCTTGATGCCAATTTCGGCGGGCAAGCCGACATACTTGAGGGCGTGGATGCGTGCCGCTCCCGTCCCGCCATCAAAGCCCGAAAGGGTGATGACATCGGCGCCCGCTTTTGCGATGCCGACAGCGATGACGCCGATGTTGGTGACGACGGGAACTTTCACGATGACCTTTGCCTTCGGGTTGATGGTCTTCAGTTCGCTGATGAGTTGGGCGAGGTCTTCAATGCTGTAAAGGTCGTGGTTGTTGTTGGGCGAAATCAAGTCCACGCCGGGCACGGCATATCGCACGGCGGCGACTTTCGGCGTCACTTTCCGCCCCGGCAAATGTCCGCCTTCACCGGGCTTTGCGCCCTGTCCGATTTTGATTTCCAGCCAGTAGGACGAGTTGCAGTAGTAAGCGTTGACGCCGAAGCGTCCCGATGCGACTTGCTGCCCGCGATTGAAGGGATAGCGCCCGATCAAATCCTTCAACTCGCCACCTTCGCCCGAAAGCGCCAGCATGTTGAGCCGATAAGCCGCCTCGGCATAAGCGCGATAGGCAATTTCACCCTGCGAACCGAAGGACATGGACGAGATGAGGAAGGGCAAGTCGTGCCAGCCGATGCCGATGTCCACCCGTTCAGGCGGCACCCATTGCTTTCGGTCGTCCAGAAACTGCACATCCAGCAAATGCCGTAGGGCGATGGGATGCTCGCGCTCCAGCGCTTTGACCCGTTCCTCATATTCGCGGTAGTCGCTCTCGCCTGACGCCGCTCGCCCTGCCGCTTTCCAGACATGCGGGTAAAAGCGGAAATCGCGACGCAAAGGTGAATGGCGCCTTCGCCCCTCACCTCCCGTCCCTTGCCCCATTTCGCTTCGTCCCTCGTCCCTCGTCCCTCGTCCCCCAAAGATGAGTGCGTGGCGTCGGCGCACCTCGGCATCCCAACGCTCCAAGTTGAAGGCTGCCGTTTCACTGCCGTAAAAGTTTTTGCACTCCGTTAGTTCGGCAATTTCGGGTGCGACGCCGATAGAGGCAAAGTTTTTGCCGTAGCCCCGCAGTTCGTGCGTGCCCATTGTGGCGATGACTTTTTCTAAGCCCTTGCTCAAGCCGACGATGACATTGCTCAACCGCTGTGCCCGTTCCCATTCGTCGGCGATAGGACAATCAGGTTTCTCGCCGCACAGCGCCACATCGTAAAGCAAGTAGGGCACGACGGCATCGGCGCCGAGGCTGATGGCGAAAATCAAATCGTGCAGGTTGCGCAAAGCGCCTGAGCGAAGGATGATGCCACAGCGGCGCCGCAAATTCCGCTGGCTCTTCGCCACCCCACCGTTGCCGTTTTCTTCGTCTCCTTCCATCCAAGTTTCTCGCAGCGCCTTGTCCACAGCGGCGACAGCAAGATGAGGGTCAAGGAGCAGCGCGTTGGGCGTGAAGGCATCGCCGTCGTCCAAAAGCAAGATGGCAGCGCCATCGCGAACTGCTTGCACGGCTGCCTCCGTTAACGCTTGCAATGCCTCACGCGCCGTTCGCTTGGAAGGGTAAGCCAACGAGAGGCGGGCAATTTTGTCAGGAGCAAAATGCGCCAATGTGGCTTCCAAAGTTTGGGCGTGGGCATCGTCGGCGGCGCGCTCCGAAAGTTCCCGCGAAAGCAATCCTGCCCGTTCCAAGTAGGTAGCGTCCACCAACAGCGGCGTGTCCAGTTCCAAAAGTTGGTCAAGCAACTTCGCCTGCGCTTCCCTCTCCCATCCGTTACCCGTCCCTCGTCCCGATTCCCTCGTTCCCTCCAAAGGTGGTCGCTCGCCCAAAAGGGTTTGCGTGTTGAAATGCTCCGTTTCTCGCTCCCTGTCCATAGACGGGTTGGTGACGACGGCGACGATTTCCTTGTAGTAGTCGGCGAGGTTGTGCCCTTCGGGCGAAAGGGCTGCCAGCGGACCGTCGTAGCCCAAAGAGCCGATGGGTTCGTTGCCCGAAGGAGCGATGGCTTCAATGTAGCGGACTTCTTCATCACCCCAACCGAAAGCGCCCATGACCGCTTCTTTGCGCTGACGCTCCGTCGTCAAGCCATCATGGACAGGGAGAGCGAAGGGCAATGCGTCAGCGGTGAAGGGCTCATCTCCTGCGGTCACATCGTCCCTCTGTCTTTCTGTCGGTTGCCCCATCGGGTTCCCTTCGCCCGTTAAGCCATTGTCACCATCGTTTGCCCCGCCTCGGACGACCCGCGCCGCCGTCCGACCGCCGACGGAGACGGCAAGGGCTTCAGGCAGCCGCTCTTCCAAGCCAAAGCGCTTTCGCCAGCGTTGGTAGAGTTGCCATTGAAGTTCGTGGTAAGGGATGACCTCCACTTCTCCGTTTGCCAGCAGTCGGACGGCAATTTTTTCGCCGGGCGCTAAAGGCTTGGGGTCGCGAACCAGCGTCTCAAAAGGCAAAACGCCCCGTTCGCTCGTAAAGACCAGTTCCTTCTCCGTCTCCGCAAACCAAAGCGGACGCAAGCCGAGGGCATCCACGCTGAAGACGCACTCGTCGCCGTAGCGGGTCACCAATGCCGCCGGTCCTTGAGCAAAGGGACCGAAGGCGGCGCGGTAGTAGCGATACATCGTCCGCAACTCTTCGGGCAACCACTTCAACTCTTCCAGCACGGGCGGAAAGACGATTTCCATCGCTTCAGCGAGGGTGAAGCCATAGTCCACGATGAGGGTGTGCAAAACTCGGTCAAGGTCTTGAGAGTCGGAGCCGTCGCGGGGCAGTTGGACGCCAATCATTTGCCCTTCCCGCCGCAACTTTTCAATGGTGTTGATTTCGCCGTTGTGCCCCAGCAAGGCAAAAGGTTGGGCACGCTCAAAAGTTGACCAAGTGTTGGTGGAATAGCGGCAGTGCCCGATGGTCACGCGGCTGACGCAATCTGGGTCGGAAAGTTCGGGAAAGTAGTGGGCAATGCCCGAAGGGCTGCCGTAAACCTTGTAGACGACGATGTAGCGACTGATGGACAAAGGATAAAGAGGCGTTTCTCGCTCAATGCGCAACTGCAACTTTAACAACTTTTTGTCCATCACTTCTTCGGGAGCGGGTTGGTCAAAGACGGCGGCGATTTGCCAAAATTCAGGCTCAACCTTTCGGGCATTTTTGCCCAAAGCGTCGCTACGGGTTTTGCCCCGTCGCTCCAAAAGGATGCGGGCGCCTGCGTCGGCAAATTGGTGGCGCAAAACTGCCAGCCACTCGTGAGCGCGCCCCTTTTCTGTCTTCGGCAAAAAGAAGTGGGCGACGAAAAAGCGTTGGCTGTCCGCCCATGAGGCATTCAAATTTGCCAATTGCAAGTAGCGCGCCCAGAGGCGGCGAGGGATGTCAATCATGACACCGCAGCCATCGCCTTCTCCGTCCACCATCCCTGAACGATGTCCCATCTTTTCTAACGCTTGCAGCGTCCGCTTGATGTTTCCGTGCGACGGCGCGCCCTTTCGGATGTTGCAAATCAAGGCACAACTGTCGTGCTCGTCCGCCGACCGAAAATTGGGCACGGGATAATGCTGCAACACACCTATCCCCTCCTGAGAGGCGAAAAACAAAAGGCGTCCCATCAGGTGCGGCTGAGAGGACGCAAAAAGTTTAGCGCAAATCGCCCTGCCTGTAGGCGTCGGAAAAGACACTCAGGAAACTTTCTCCCGCCCCCGTCCATCGGACACCGAAAAAGTCGGCGAGAGTAGCGGCGACATCGGCGAAAGTCTGCCGAACGCCCAAAGGTTGTCCCTTTGACAACTTCGGCGTCCAAACGAGCAACGGGACATACTCACGGCTGTGGTCGGTGCTGGGCGTCGTCGGGTCGTTGCCGTGATCAGCGGTGATGACCAACAAATCATCGTTGCGCAACTTGGGCAAAAAATCGGATAACCACGCATCAAACTCCGTGAGGGCTTCCGCAAACCCTTTCGGGTCGTTGCGGTGACCAAATTGCGTGTCAAAGTCCACCAGCGTGCACCAAAGAAAGTCAAAGGCGTCCCTTTGCGTTAATTCCGCCACCTTCGCCATCCCTTCGGCGTTGCTACCTGTGTGATGGGCTTCGGCGATGCCTCGCCCCGCAAAGATATCGTCCACCTTCCCGACTGTCACGACCTTCAACCCGCTTTCGCTTAGGACATCCAGCAGCGTCGGAGAAGGCGGCGGGACGGAGAAATCGCGTCGGCGAGGCGTTCGTCGGAAGTTGCCGGGTGTGCCGGCGAACGGGCGAGCGATGACACGGGCGACTTCATGTTCGCCCCGCAAAATTTCGCGGGCGATGCGACACCACTCATAAAGTTGCTCTACGGGCACGATGTCTTCGTGAGCGGCAATTTGGAAGACACTATCGGCGCTGGTATAGACGATGGGATTTCCCGTGCGCAAATGTTCTTCGCCCAGTTCGTCCAAGATGGCAGTGCCTGAGGCGGGCTTATTGCCCAAAACTTTGCGCCCGATGGCGTGCTCAAAAGCGGCGATGATGTCGGGCGGGAAACCGTTGGGATAAGTCGGGAAGGGCTTGGTGCGGATGATGCCCGCAATTTCCCAATGCCCGGTCGTGCTGTCCTTGCCCGCCGAAACTTCCCGCATGATGCCGTAGCAGGCTTTGGGTTTGTCAGTAGGTGGAACGCCAGCGATGTCGGCGAGATTTCCCAGTCCCAGCCGTTGCAAAGTCGGCAAAGTTAAGCCGCCGACGGCTTTAGCGGTGTTGACCAAAGTGTTGCTCCCTTCGTCCCCGTAAGCAGCGGCGTCAGGGAGTTCACCGATGCCAACGCCATCCAGCAAAAGCAAAATCGCCCGCCGCTTCATCCCTTCGTCACCGTCCCATAGCAAGATGACGGTGCTAAGGATTTTGCGGCGGGCGATGAGTTGTTGACAAAATCAGCGCGCCACTGCGACAGGGGTGGCATAATCGGCAAACCAAGTCGGCGATTTGCCCGCCAGTTCCACTTGCCCACCGAACTTGGGATGGTCAAACCAAGGTTTCGCCGTTTCGGCATAAGCATTGGCGCGGACGAAATTGTAGGCGCCTTCCGTCGCCAGCCACTCTTCCATCTCGGCTTCGTCAGGGAAGCACTCCAAAACACCCTTCCAGATGGCACGCCCGCAAAGGAAGCCGCTGGCGCCTGCTTCACACGCCATTTCCACCTGCACGAGGAACTCTTCAATGTCCACCCCTGCGCTCAAGATGACCCAAGGCGAACCCGCCGCTTCGTTGAGTTGGCGACAGAACTCTTCCACATCCTTGAGGGTGTAGACGGCGGGACGCTCCTGACCGTCAAAAGCGCCAGAAGCGAACTCCTTGACGAACTTCAAGTCGGCGGGGAACTCCACCTTTAGGATGTCCACCTTGTATTCGGGCTTGCTGAACTCGCGAACGCTCTCAATGACAATTTGCGGACGCTTGCGGGCATATTCGGGCGTCTTCGTCTCGCCGGGCACGAGGTCATAGCCTGTGAACTCCAACAAGAAAGGCACATCATAGCGCTCGCATTCCTCGCCGACGCGTCGGACGATTTCCTGTTGGTGGCGGCAGGTTTCTTCGGAGGCATCGGGTCGGTAATGGACGAGCAATTTGATGGCATCGGCGCCAGCGCGGACGGCTTTCTCCACCGACCAACCTTCAATGAGGGTGGCGCGCCGTTCTCGGTTGCCGTTGACCTCCACCCGTTGCGGCGGTGACTCTTCGTAAGCCAGCAACAGACCCGTTCGGGGCGGAAGGTGTTGGATGGAGTAGGGGTAGCCGTAAACGGGATCGGTCAAGACCGCCGTCGCATATTTCGCCAAGTGCTTAGTGACCAACTCTTTGATGCGGGCGACATGGCGGAACATCTCTTCCGATGGGATGTCGCCCAGTTTCTTTCGGATGGCTTCTCGCATGGAATCGCGCTGGTCAATCGCCATCATCTTGAAGCGCCCTTGCTCATCAGTCAGGGAGCGCAACCGCTGCCACTTGCCAGCGGATAAAGCCGTTGGCATAACAGTAGCCACCTCCAATTGCTGGGATTTCAGTGCCAAGTCGCCATTATTTTAATGCCCCTCGCTCGGATCGTCAACGGGACACACAAAAAGAAACGGGACAGCCCTGCAAGACTGCCCCACCTATCGGGTTAACAAGAAGGAGAGAACGAACACTACCACCAAAACCAAGTCTGGGAGCAACGGGAGTCAGGCACTTCGTCGCAAATTTGGGCTCGCAGCGGACCGCCAAAGGGTTGACCGAGGGGTGTGATAGGGCGCGCCATCCGCACTTGTCGCCAGAGCGACCATTTGGCGTGTCCGTCGGCATAACTCATGAGGATGCCTTTAAGGTGGCGCCCCGCCACTTCGTCGCCGCGCGGGTTAGAGACCCAATTGGGGTCGGCAGGCCAGATTTCGGGGAATGCCAATTTTCGGATGACACCTGTCGGGAAAACGCCCCACTCTTGCATCCAACCCCATGGCGTAAAGAAGGCTTGCTCCGAGTCACCCCAAAGGACAAACTCAGCGGGGCGTTGCATCCTTGCCAAGCGGGTATACTCTTCAGCGTTATTCTGGACGAACTCGTTGTAGCCGTAACTGGTAAAGAACAGCCAATCCAATCGTCGGAACGGCAGGTTGGGATGAACGCCATAACCGCCACGGCAGCCCCACCAAGCCTGCCTCAAGGCTTCTTCGGGTTTGTCGGAGCAAGTCAACGGCCAACTCCAGTTGCGTCCTGTGCTGGGGCATTTGTAGACCTCGCGGTTTTTAGCGTAAGCGTCCAACATAACAGGCACGGGCGGTCCGATAAGCGGTCCGCCATACCAAGGGTCATTGCCGCCAGGTCCGCCACCCCAGCAGGGCGTCCGCCAGAAGGGAAAGCGTTCGTCGTAGTCTTGGGCATATTGTGCCGTTGCGAGTCCGATGTTGCGGGTGTTACTGTTGCACTGGGCTTGGCGGGCTTTCTCCCGCGCCTGAGCGAACACGGGGAACAAGATCGCCGCCAAGATAGCGATAATCGCGATGACGACCAACAACTCAATGAGGGTGAAGGCAGACCGCTGTCGCTGCTGCAACATCGTCCATCGCCTCCTTGCGAAGTTGTGCCTTTACAGCAGCAAAATTATGGGCGTGATGATGAGGGGGCGTCAAGAGCGTTAAAGCGACGGTGTCGCGAACCGAGACCACCGACAGGAGGCGAAGTTGTTTGGGGCGCATCAATCCGTTGCCACCGGAGGTCGCATCCCAAATCGCTGCGGGGGAAGTGATAGAGCGCCCTGCTTCCGTCGTGAAAGAACTGGTGGAAAATGCCTTGGATGCGGGGGCAAGTCGCATCGTCATCCGTGTTGACGACGGGGGCAAAAAACTTATCCGTGTCACTGATGACGGCTGCGGGATGGACAGCGACGATGCCGTGTTAGCCTTCCAACGCCATGCCACCAGCAAAATCCGTGATGCCGACGACCTTTGGCGCATCGCGACGATGGGCTTTCGGGGTGAAGCGCTTCCCTCCATCGCCGCTGTCGCCCATGTGGAACTTATCACCCGTCCCCCTGACGCCCCACACGGCACACGGGTCGTCATAGAAGGCGGATTCCTGCAAACGGTGGAACCTGTCGGTTGTCCCGCAGGGACGACGGTGACGGTGCAACGGCTCTTTTTCAACACACCCGCCCGATTGAAATTTTTGAAGTCAGCATCTACTGAGTTCGCTCATATCGCCGAAGTCGTCAGCCGCTACATCCTCGCTTTCCCAGAGGTCGCTTTCACGCTGGAGCACAACGGTCGGGAGGTGATGCGCCATGTGCCGACGGGCGAGGAACGAACGGCGTTGGCGGAAGTGATGGGACGAGAGTTGGCAGCCCAATTAGTGCCCGTGCACTATCACGAGCCGCCTTACACCGTGCGGGGGTTTGTCTCGCCGCCGACGGTCAGCAAACCGACCCGAAGTCATCAATGGTTTTTCGTCAACCGTCGGTTCGTCCGCAATAAAACCCTTGCCGCCGCCATCAGCCACGCCTATCATGGCTTTTTGCCTGAAGGGCGTCAACCCGTCGTCGTGCTGTTTTTGGACTTGCCGCCTGATTTGGTGGATGTGAATGTCCATCCCGCCAAGATTGAAGTGCGCTTTAGGAAAGAAGCAGAGGTGCAAAGTGTCGTCGTGCGGGCGCTGCGGGAAGCGTTGTTGGCAGGGCAAGTCGTTCCCAGCGTCACTTTGTCACCGCCGCGTGAAAAGTTTTCCCCCAACCTTGCCCCGCCACCGCCCCGCCGCGCCTTGACGGAGTTTCGTCAACTGTTGCAGGTCAAGTTTGGGCGGGGCATAACGCCATCTTCCTCGCCTGTCCCTTCCTCGCCTGATTTGCCACCGACGCTTCCTTCCTCAACTTCTGCGTCCCTGCCCTCCTTGCTCCCGACCCTTTCTCCTGCGCCACCTTCCCCTCCCTTGCTACCTCGCCCGTCCAACCTTCTTGCCCTTAAGCAGTTAGCGGCGACTTACATCTTGGCGGAAAACGAGCAAGGCGATTTGTTCATCGTTTGCCAACATCGGGCACATGAACGATGGCTTTTTGAGCAATTGCTTCATCGCTCGCAAGGCGAAGAGGTGGGACGACAAGGTTTGGTCGTGCCCTTGACCTTGAGTTTGGGGCAGGCGCAAGGGGCATTTGTGGAGGCGCATTTGAGCGTCCTTAGACGGGCAGGTTTTGAGTTAGAACCCTTTGGGCGCAACACTTTCCTTGTTCGGGCTGTCCCGACTATCCTTGCGGAGCGGGATTACGAACAAGTGCTGCGTGACCTTTTGGACGAATTGGTGGTCAGCGAGAAGTTGGGGGCGGACGAACTTTTTCACGAGGTTTTGGCGACCATCGCTTGCAAAGCCGCCATCAAAGCAGGCGATGTCCTCACACAGGAAGAGATGCAGCAGTTGCTGGACGACTTGCTCACCCTTGACAACCCTGCATTGTGCCCACACGGTCAGCCCATCCTGATTGCGTTGACCAAAGCGGAATTGGACAGGCGCTTTGAACGAGGTTAGGGAAAAAGGAGCGGACAGCGATGGCGTTGCCAATCGGTTGGTTCTCCACAGGGCGCGATGAGGCAGCCCTCTGGCTTTTGCAAGAGACCCTCAACGCCCTCCGAAACGGTTTTCTGCCCATTGACATCGCCTTCGTTTTTTGCAACCGTGAAGAGGGTGATGCGCCCGAAAGTGATGCCTTCCTCGCCTTCGTGCGTCAACAGGGTTTGCCGTTGATCGCCCTCTCTTCCCGACGCTTTTTGCCCGATTTGTGGCGGCGGGGCAAAGCGGGCGATGAGATGGCGTTGAAGGAGTGGCGCCATCGCTACCACGAAACGGTCGCCCAACTTTTACAGCCCCACCTTGAACGAGTGCCTTTCTCTTTGCTGGCAGGCTACATGCTCATCGTCAGCGACGAATTTTGCGAGCGTTACACCTTGCTCAATTTGCATCCTGCCTTGCCCAACGGACCGAAAGGGACTTGGCAGGAAGTTATCTGGCAACTCATTCGCCAGCGTGCCAGTGAAGCGGGGGCGCAAATCCACATCGTCACGCCCGAACTGGACAGCGGACCGCCCGTCAGTTTCGTCCGCATTCCGATTCAAACGCCTGACCTGCAACCACTCTGGGAGGCGTTGGACGAAAAATTGAGGGCGCAACCGTTGGAGACGATTATCGCCCGTGAAGGAGAAAGCGAACCGCTCTTTGCGGAAATTCGGCGGCGAGAATTGGCGCGGGAATTGCCTCTCATTCACCTAACCCTCAAAAAATTGGCGGAAGGCGACATTACCTTGCAAGGCAAAACTGTCCTTTGGCATGGCACACCCATGCCCAACGGCGTGGACTTGACCGACAAAGTGGAAGCGATGCTGAAATAGTTCAGGTGGTCGCTTTGCCCCGCCAGTCGGAGCATTGGGAGAGCGGTGAAGGTCGGTGGTTCCACGATGCAGCGGACAGAGGATTGGCTTAAAGAAGCCGAGGCAGAGTTGCGAGCCGCCCATGCTTTACTGGCGTCAGGGCATTGGGCGTGGTGCTGTTTCACCTGTCATCAGGCGGCGGAGAAAGCCTTAAAAGCGGTCGGAGAGCATTTTCGCGCTCGCCCGTTGGGGCACAACTTGAACCTGCTGCTGCAACACCTTGAACCTTTCGTCACCGTCCCTGACGAGGTGCGTTACGCTTGCGGTCGGCTCAATCGTTACGACATCCCGACCCGCTATCCCGACGCTTTTGACCAAGGCGTTCCCGCTGAACAGTTTTTTGAGCCTGATGCTCAGGAGGCAATCACCGATGCCGAGCAAGTCCTCGCCTTTGCCCGAAGGGTTATCGGCGCACCCTGAAGCCAAAGCCTTGCAAGCCTTCTTGGAGCGGTTGATGAAGGAGCGGGGCGATGAGGTGGAGTTCGTCGTCGTCTTCGGTTCGGCGGCAAAAGGCAATTGGACGCAGGGGAGCGATGTGGATGTCTTCGTCGGCTTGCGGGTTGACGACGGCTTGCGATTGACCGACCGCATCGGTTTGTTCGCCCGATGGGTGACGGGGAACTTGGAAGTTTTCCCCTACGCCCGTTCCCAATGGGAGCGAATGTTTGCCCAAAAGCACCTTTTGCTTTTGGAAGCGTTGGCGGACGGGGTCGTGTTGGTGGATCGGGGCGCTTTCTCAGCGATGCGGTCAAAGTTTCAGGAGTGGCTGGCGAAAGGGCATCTTCGGCGGTTACCGAGCGGGTGGCAAATTTTGGACGATGGGGCGAGGTGACGACGATGCTTTTGGTCGCCTTTGATTTAGAAGGACCGCTTTCGCCGCAAGACAACGCCTACGAATTGATGGCACTCATCCCTGACGGGAGAAGGCTTTTTGAGCGGTTGAGCCGCTACGATGATTTGCTGGCGCTTTCGGGTCGTCCCGATTACGAAGCGGGCGACACCCTCAAACTCATCATCCCCTTCCTTTTGGTGCACGGCATCCGAGAGGAGCACATCCGCAAGGTTTCGGAGAAGGCTCAGTTAGTGGCAGGGGCATCGGAATGCGTTCAAGGCGTTTGGGGGCGAGGTTGGCAACCCTGCATCATTTCCACCAGTTACGCTCCTCACGCTTTGAACATTGCCCACCAAGTCGGTGTCCCGCCCGATTGGGTGGCGGCGACGGAGGTCGCTTTTGACGCTTGGGAGGGGGCGATGACCGAAGATGCCTACGGGTTCATCCTTTCGTGGCAACGGCGCATTTTGGAATGCCCTGCCGACGATGACGAAAGCCTCAAACGCCTTTGTGACGAATTTTTCTGGCAGCATCTGGTCAAGTTTCCCATCGGGGTCGTGTTGGAGTTGAAGGTCATCGGGGGACGACGCAAGACGGAGGCGTTGAAGGAATTTGCGAGGCGCTTAAATTTGTCCTTGAGCCGTTGCGCTGCCATCGGCGACAGCATCACTGACACCCACCTACTGCAAACGGTGCGAGATGAAGGCGGTTTAGCCGTCGTCTTCAACGGCAACGAATATGCCCTCCCTTACGGCAATGTCGGTGTGGCAGCGGACGACTTGCGGGCAGTGCTCCCATTGTTGGACGCCTTTGCCCAAGGCGGGCGAGAAGGTGTTCGCTCTTGGGTGGAGAGCCAACGGGGCAAGGAAGAAACGGCAGCGCATTACCACTGGCTGGAAGGGGAAGGATGGCAAAAGGCGTTGCCTGTCCATCGGCGATGGCGGCAACAACTGAGAGGTCAAGCCGCCTCTTTGGGGTGATGGGCGATGGCGAGTTTGACCGTTGTCGGATGCGGTGCCCTCAACTGGGATTGCCTTTACCGAGTTTCGCAATTGGTGACGGATGGCGAAAGCGTCGTGGAAGAGAGTTTTGAAGCGCCGGGAGGGTCAGCCGCCAACACCATTTACGCCCTCGCCCATTGGGGGCTTCGGGCAGGCTTCATCGGGGCTGTCGGCGATGACGACGAAGGGCGACGCATCCTCGCCGATTTTGAAAGCGTCGGTGTGGACACCCAACGCTTGCGTGTTGTCAAGGGGCAGCGGACAGGACGAGTCATCGGGTTGGTGGACAGCAAAGGGCGTCGTTCCCTCTATGTTCAACCTGCCGCCAACTTAACACTGCGCCTCACCGAAAGCGATGTCACCTACGCCGCTCATGCCCAATGGGTGCATCTTTCCTCCCTCGTCGGAGAGGAAGCCTTAGAGAGCCAAAAGGAATTTGTCCTTTGTTTGCCCAAAGAGGTGATGGTGAGTGTAGCGCCAGGGATGCTTTACGCCCGTCGGGGCATTAGGGCGATAGAGCCCCTTTTACGGCGGGCGACAGTGCTTTTCTTGGCGCGAGAGGAATTGGCGTTGCTGACGGGAACGGAAAATTTGGAGGCAGCGGCTCAACAACTTTGGGGGTTAGGCATAGAAATCCTCGTCGTAACCTTGGGCGAGCAAGGCAGTTGGGTCGGCAGCAAAGGGAAGGGGCGTTTCGCTCCCTCCGTTCAAGCCCATGTCGTGGACACGACAGGGGCAGGGGATGCCTTTGCGGCAGGTTTCCTTTGGGGATTGCTGAATGGGCGACCCTTGCCCGAATGCCAACGCTTAGGGACAATCGCTGCCGCTTTTTGCTTGCGGGCATTAGGGGCACGGACAGGAACGCCCACACTGGACGAGTTGTTGGCGGTCGCCTTTGAGTAAGCCAACCAATGCTCCTTACAGCCGACTCAACAAATTCGTCAAGGCTTCGTTAAGGGTGTAAGCGAGCACTTCGGGCACCAACCGCTCCCGCCAAGAAGGGTCACTGAAGTGCAGGTCAATGTCCCAAGATTTCAGGCGCTCCCGCCGCAAAGTCCGAAGCAAATCCGCCAAGCGGCTGACAGTGCCTCGCTCCATCAGTTCCGTCAAGGGCTCGCCGTCCACGAAGATTTGACCTGAGCCCTTTCGGACGATGGCTTGAAGGGTGTAGCGGATTTTGCTTTCCACATGGCAGACCAAGATGCCTGTGTCATGTGTTCCCTCACCCATCGGCGTTTCCTCGGCTTCTTCGCCTTCTTCGTTCCGTTCCGTTTCGGGCTCTTGAGGGCGGGGTTCTTCCATCCTTCCACCTCCTTTGCAGCGCTCAAGTTTAGGGCGCAAGGGGCATAATTGAAAGCGCCAGAAAAGGACGGGGGTGATAGCGATGCGGGTTTTTCTCTGCCCCCGCTGTGGCGAGTGGATGGACGAGGCGCATCCCGATTTTCCGAGGTGCGTCTTTTGCGGCGAACATCTTTTGCGTTGTGGGTTGTGTCGTCATTTTCCCGGCGACGGGCAACGGTGTCCCCGTGCCAAGGGACATCCCGTCGTCTATGTCCATTCCACCCTTGACTGCCCTTATCACACGCCCGTTCGTTCCGTTCGTTCCGCAGGTTGGCGGTTACCGCCTCACACCCGTTGGCAATTGGTAGCGTCAGCGATGTTCACCTTGAGCGTCCTTCTGTTGGCGTTCCTCTCCCGTCCCAACCCGACACCTTTGCTTTTGACGGCTTCAGCACCTCATCAAGTGATCGTCGGCGACACTTGGGAGATGCGCTTGTTGGTTCAATCGGACGGCAAAAATCCCGTTCGGTTACGGTTAGACCGACGATTGCTGAGCGCTTTTCAGTTAGTTGGGCTCATCCCTTTGCCCCTTCAAGTGCAGTCGCGTCAGGACTTTTACGAGTTCTTCCTGCCCCCTCGCCCTGACCCACAACCCATCATCGTGAGGTTGAAAAGTGTTCGGACGGGCAAATACGCTTTGCGGGCGGTTATCCTAACGCCTCAGCGGCAAGCGGAGTGGCAGACCCGCATCGCTGTCGTGAAAGCCCAACCGCCTCGCCCGACGCCTCAAAAATTGGGTGTGTTAGCGATGGCACTTTGGAGGTGAGCGATAATGCCCCGCGATATCGCCCACGACAAACAGGTGGCGATGCAAGTGCGACGGGAGTTCAATCGTGCCGGCTTGGATATTTCCCGACTGGAAGTCGTTTGCGTTGCGGGCAACATTTCCCTTTACGGCTGGATCGGTCGGGCGAAAGGGGATGTCTCCAGCGACAGCGTGGAAGCCCGCGTCCAACGGGTCATTGACCGCATCAAGCGGATGCCCGGCGTCCGCGATGTCGTCAACTATGCCCGCATCCGTGAAGGTTAGTGACACTCCCTCGCTGGCAGTGTCTTTTGTAGGAGCGGCGTTAGCCGACGATGAAGAGATGGGGGAAAGGCTGATGCGTGGGATGATTTTGGCGGCGGGGGAAGGCACGCGGTTGCGCCCTCTAACCTTCGCCCGCCCTAAAGCCCTTGTGCCCGTCTTGACGGTGCCCATCATGGCGAACATCGTCCGATGGCTGAAAACTTTCGGCGTCACCGAACTTGCCGTCAACCTTTGGTATCGCGGCGCTGACATTCAACGCTTCTTTGGCGACGGCAGCGCCTTCGGCGTCCACTTGACTTACCTGCACGAAGACCAACCGCATGGGACGGCAGGGGCTGTGAAGTTGATGGCGGATTTCCTCTGCGCTTATGGCGAGACTTTCCTCGTCGTCGGCTGCGACGAACTCATTGATTTGGACTTGGCGGCAATGGTGCGCTTCCACAAGGAGCGCCACGCCCTCGTCACCATCTCGCTGGCTTGGGTGGACGACCCGCGTCAATTTGGCGTCGTCCACCTTGACGAAAACGGGCGCATCGTCAGGTTCGTAGAAAAGCCCAAAGAGTGGGTGGGCGGGAGAGCCCTCGTCAATTCGGGCGTTTACTTGCTGGAGCCCAAAGTCCTTGACCGCATCCCGTCGGGTTTTTATGACTTCGGGCGGCAACTTTTCCCGACCCTCGTCGCTGAAGGGGCGCCCATTTTCGGCTTCGCCAGCGACGGCTATTGGAACGACATCGGGCACTTGGGCAACTATCGGGACGCCAACTTGGCGGCATTGCAAAAACGGGCGCCCATTTACGATTGCCCCCTGCGAGAAATTCGCCCGCAGGTCTTCGTCCATCCGACGGCGCAAATCGCTGAAAGCGCTCAATTGATTGCCCCTTGCGCTGTCGGCGCTGAAACGGTCATAGACGAAGGCGCTGTCATCGGCAGCGAAACGGTCATCGGGGATGGCTGCCGCATCGGACGAAACGCTGTCGTAGAGCGCTCCATCCTCTGGTCGCAAGTGACCATCGCCGATGGCACGCACCTTTCCGATTGCATCATCACCGACGGTTGTCTCGTCCAAGGCGAGCAGCCTATTCGCCGTGCCGTCCTTGTCGCTTGTCGGGGGGCTCGCTAAGGCAACGCCGAAGGTTCGGGGGCATTTAAAGTCATGCCTGCGCGGCGAGAATGGACGCTCAAGACGGCTTTGCGCTTCATTTTTCACCCCGCCGACAATCCCTTCTTCGCCCTGATGTGGCGGCAGCAGCGGCGGTTGATGGGGCAATGGATGTGGCATTTGGGTTTGGCGTTGGGTTGCCTTTGGCTCGCCTTCGCCATCGCCGTCGTCGTCATGGTTCAGTTGAACACGCCCATTTTTCGCTGGGGCGCCGTGCTCTTTGAAGTCGCTGCGTGGTCGCATCTTTGCGTCGCCACCATTTACGCTCACCATTTCTGGAGACGGTTTCAGGGTTTTTGGCGGGAAGATATCCGACCACAACTGTTGTTGACGGGTGTCCCACCTTTGTGGCTTGTCGCTGCTGTCCTTCCTTTCCCGCTCTTCATGCAGGTTTACCTTGCCATCCTTTGCCTGCCCTTTTATGCCGCCGCCATCCCCCTCGGCGGTGGTTCGTGGGGAGCGGCAATGCTGGCAATCGCCGTCATCATCGGGCTGTCATCCCTCTGGGTGACATGGTGGCTTGCGCTTCAATTGCTTCTTCGTGCATTTGCGTCTGGTTTTTTTGGTCTAACCTTCCAACCCTACTTGCCCGTCCCATTCAAGTTTACGCGTGGACGATGCCCGCTTGGCTCTTCCTGACGCCCTTTATCCTGTTGGCGGTTGGATTTGGTTTGACCGTGAGCGCGTGGATGTTGGAGCCGCGCAAGTATCCGTCCCAACGGAAGGCAATTTCGTGGGGCATTCTCTTCATTGCCCTTTCGGCTTTGCTCCTTTGGGGAGTGGTGTGGGCATACTTGTTGCCCGCAGAATTTGAGGGCAAACTTGCCTTTACCCTCGTCTTGACCCGCTGGCTTGTCAGCGGCTCTCTTTATGGGGCGCTGACCACTCCTTTGCCTCTCAATGCCAGAGAGGCGGGTTGGCTTGCTTTTGGGCTGGACACAACCCTTTTGGGCATGAGTGGGTTGTTAGGGTGGGCAAGTGGCGTGCCTTTCGGAGGGCTTAGCAAGGCTATCGTTGTCGGCGCGTTCCTCAACATCGTTCATGCTATTGCCACCGCATTGGCGTGGGATTGGTGGCGGAAAGTGATGGCGTCCAAGGAGATGCCAGCGACTTGGTGGCTTTTGTTTTTCGCATGGCTTGCGGCACCTCTTGCCTTTTTGCACCCTGCCCTGTTGCCCTTGGGGAGCATTCAAGGTTGGCTTGTTCCCTTGACCCTTTTGCCGCCTACCCTTTGGCAACGGTTCGCCAAACCGTTCCCTTTTGCCCTTTCCATCCTAACGACTTGGACGCTGACGGTCGGCAACTTCGCCTTGTCTTTGCCTCTTTGGCTGGCGATGGGGCAACTTTGCTGGAGCGCTCTTTTGTGGCTGGCGGCGGGAAAGGGACAGGTGACCGAAGCGACTGAAACCGTTACCCGTCAAGAGTTGACGGCAACCCATCCGCTTTGGGGTTGGTTGGTGCGGTTGGAGGAGCGATGGTGCGAAAAGTGGGGCAACCCGCTGGTGACATTGCAACTGGGCTGGCAGCGTCGCTTTCCCGCCCTCATTTCAACGATGAACTCGTTGCTTGCTTTGTTTTTGCTCTTTGTCGTCGCTGTCGCCCTGATGCCGCTTCATCCCGAACCCGCTTTCATCGCTCTCCTCAACGGCATCATAGAGCGTCTTTCCAGCCTTGCGGGAGTGTTGGGCTTCTTTGCGGAAGGGGTTGTCATCGGTATGTTGGACAAGCAGATGGCGCTTTGGCGGTTAGGGCAAAAGCGCATCATAGAGCCGTTCGTCTTGGCGCCCTTGACAGAGCGGCAATGGGTCTTTGGCTTCTGGTTTCCGCGTTTTTGGCTTGCTCTCAAAGCAGCGCTGCCGTGCTTTTTAGCGATTTGGTGGGGTGTGCTGTTGCGCCCTGAGTTGGGGAAGTTTTTAGTCGCTTTGCTCGTCACGGTGGCGCTTCCCGCTGTCACCCTTGCCCTCAGCCTTTCAGGGTTGGTCGGTAGTTTGCTCAAAGTGTGGGAGAGTTACCTGCTGGGCTTCCTCGGCTCGCTCCTCGTTGGCGCTGGCTTTTGCATTGCCATACTGCTCTTCCTGATCACCCCTCGCAGCGAAGTCCATGCGGGCATTTGGTGCGCTTGCTTGGTGGTTTGCGCGGTGGTGCTCGCTATAGAGGTTGTGTTCCTTTGGCGGCTCAAAGATTTGCGGACGCCGAAGGGTTACGACGAATGGCTGCATTTGTCGGAAATTCGCGCCCGCCTAAGCACCCGATGGCAGCGGTAGCGCTTCGCTGTGGCATCCTTTGGGTTGAGCAAAGAAAGCATCACGCAACAAGTGGCAAATAGGGGCAAAGGAGGGTTGACGATGCAGTTCCACATCCGCGATGAAGCCTTAGCCGAAGAAGGGCTCAAGCAAATTGAGTGGGCGGATTGGCAAATGCCTGTCCTGCGGCAAATTCGCGAGCGCTTTGAGCGGGAGAAACCGTTGCAAGGCATCAGCATCGGCGCTTGTTTGCATGTGACGAAAGAGACCGCCAATTTGATGCGGACACTGGTCGCAGGTGGGGCGCAAGTGGCGCTCTGTGCCTCCAACCCGTTGAGCACGCAGGATGAAGTGGCGGCAGCGTTGGTCAAGCACTTCGGCGTCCCTGTCTTCGCCATTCGTGGTGAAGACACCGAGACTTACTACCGCCACATCCACGCCGTCTTGGACACGCAGCCTGATATCACGATGGACGACGGCGCTGACTTGGTCTCCACCTTGCACAAAGAGCGACGGGAGCAATTGGCAAGGGTTCGGGGCGGGACGGAAGAGACGACGACGGGTGTCATCCGATTGCGCAGCATGGCGCGGGACGGCGTGCTCGCTTACCCCATCATTGCCGTTAACGACGCCTATACGAAGTTTCTGTTTGACAACCGCTATGGGACGGGGCAAAGCGCCATTGACGGCATCCTGCGGGCGACGAACTTTTTGCTGGCAGGTGCGACGGTCGTCGTCGCTGGCTACGGTTGGTGCGGTCGGGGTATCGCCCTGCGGGCGAAAGGCATGGGCGCCCGTGTCATCGTCACGGAAGTCAACCCGCTGCGAGCGCTGGAAGCCGTCATGGACGGCTTTGAAGTCATGCCGATGGCGGAAGCGGCGGAAAAGGGCGATGTCTTCGTGACGGCGACGGGCGATGTCCGCGTCATCACCGTTGACCACATGCTCCGCATGAAGGACGGCGCCATCGTTTGTAACGCAGGGCACTTTGATGTGGAGGTGGATGTTCGGGGCTTGCGACAGGTCGCTACCCATGTCCGTCGCCTTCGCCCGTATGTGGACGAGTTCACCCTTCCCAACGGCAAGCGCCTTTTCCTGCTGGCAGAAGGGCGGTTGGTCAATTTGGCGGCAGCGGAAGGACATCCCGCCGCCGTCATGGACATGAGTTTTGCCAATCAAGCCCTCAGCGTCGCTTACCTCGCCCATCACGCCCACGAACTCAGCAAAGATGTCCATCCCGTCCCGCGAGAACTTGACGAAGAGGTGGCACGGCTGAAACTGGCAAGCATGGGCATCCGCATTGACACCCTCACGCCTGAGCAGCAACGCTACCTAAGCAGTTGGGAAGAAGGGACGGAGTGACGACCTCGTTGTGGCTGAGAACCATCGCGGCTGATAACCGCTCTTGCCGGAGTGCCTAAAAGGCGCGACTGATTACTGGCACGGTTGAGAGCCGTTCCAACGGTTCGCTTCTCGCTGCCGTTTTCCGTGTTGCCTCATACGCCAGCGATGATGCGGTCTATATGGCGGGCGGTGTCGCGCACCATTTCGTCGGGCGCATGGGGATAAGGGGGCAACTCCGCCGTCAGCCAACCGTCGTAGCCGACTTCCCGCAGCGCCGCCATCACTTCCCGCCAGTTCACATCGCCTTGCAGCAAATAGACGAAGCGGTGTTCGTTGATGCGGAAATCTTTCAAGTGCACCCGCTTGATGCGTTTGCCCAAAAGGCGAATCCACTGTTGCGGGTAGCCGTAGGCAAGGATGTTGCCGATATCAAAGTAAGCGCCGACGACACCATCGCCGTCGGAGTTAGCGGAGTGGTTGAGTTCGTCAATGTAGGCGGCGAACTCTAAGGGCGAGAGCAGGAAGCGGTTCCAGACATTCTCCACCCAAATTTGCACGCCCAACCGCTTGGCAACGCCGACGAGGTGCTTGAGGGATTGCAGCGACAAATCCCACGCCGTCTTGTAATCCGTTTGCTCGTTGACAACGGCGGGGACGACGAGGACACCTTCAGCACCCATGAGAGCCGCAAAATGTAACGCTTGCTCCACGCCTTCAATGGCTTGTTTGCGGGTCTGCGGGTCAGGCGACGAGAGAGGCAATCGCCAATGTGTCCCGCCCATGAGGCTGTGGACAGTCAAGCCATGTTTGTCCGCCAGCACTTTGATTTGACGGGCTTCCTCCTCGTTGGCAGGATGGTGGGCTTCAAAGCCATCATAGCCAGCCTCCTTGACGAGAGCGATGCGCCGCTCCAACTCCCATTGAGGCACGACGCAGGAAAGGCAAATTGCCTTCTTCATCCCCATCGCTCCTTTCGCCTTTTGCACGGAGAAAAGGAAGTGGGACGCTGGAGCCGGCGCGGGGATTTGAACCCCGGACCTGAGCATTACGAATGCCCCGCTCTGCCGCTGAGCTACGCCGGCTTTGCCGCCAACATTTTAACGCAAAGGGAAAGCGTGCTACATTTTTTGCCGAAACGGGGCGATGGGGCAACCCGCAATGGAACGGTGACCGCCGATGGGCATTGAGGTCTATCAGGTTCGCGGGGACATCATGGAACTGGTCTTTGACCCGCGTGAGGAAGATTTGCGGGTCGGCGAAAGTTTGTGGGTGCGGGAGAAGGACACGGGGCGAGGGCTCATCGTCCAAATCATGGAGTTCCGCACCGCTACCTACCCGTCTATGGCGCGAGAGTTGCTACGGCTGGCATTGGCAGGCAACGAATGGGCGGCAGAAGCCCTCCGTCAACAGGAGGCGATGGGAGACGGCAAGGAAGTCTCCCTCAACGGGAACATGGTCTCTGAGGAACGCAACTTAAAGGTCGCTATCACCAAAATCCGCCGCACCTTGCTCTCTAACGGCGAATGGGATCAATGGGACGGCTGGATTCCCCATCGCGATGTGGAAGTTTTCCCCGTCCCTGACGACGAGATGTTCCGCCAGTGTGTGGAGTTGCTGGGCAACCCGTTGGAGTTGGGCTACACCTTGCGGGGCAAACCCTTCCGTGTGGAAGGGCGGCACACCGAGAAAATCAACATCATCACGGGCGTGAAAGGGTCGGGCAAGTCGCATCTGGCGAAGGTGATTTTGCTGGAACTGATTGAGCGAGGGGCGCCGTGCATCGTCTTTGACATCAACCGCGAATACATCCACTTGCCCCGCCATGCCGTTGACCCCTTTACGGGCAAAGTCCTCAAGCGAGGCATCGTGCATTTGAAGGCGGGCGACAACTTGAAGATGGGTTTGCGGCAATTTGGCATCCAACCCTTCATCACCTTGATGACCAAATACGGTTTGCCCGAAGTTTCGGCGGTGCAACTGGAAAATCGGCTCTACCAACTTTTTGCCGAAGCCGATGCCCTTGAGCGCAAGCGAGGTCGCCCCTACTTTTTGAGCCTTGACCATTTGATTGAGTTGTCGGAGCAAGGGCAACTCGTCCCCAACGAGGTCGTCAACAATGCCATCCGCACCCGTTTGCAAGCCATCAAAAACACGGGCATCTTTGCCTCCAACCCCGCCGAAGCCATTGACTTCCGCCGAGAGTATCAGAAAATCCGCGACGGCGGGGCACTGGTCATTGACCTTTCGGATTTGTCTTACCTTGCGCGCTTTGGCTTCGTTCAAGCGCTGCTGGAAATCATCCGCGAGATTTGTGACGAGGAAATTTTGCTGGGCACTAATCGCTTTCCCTTCGTCTTCTTTGAGGAAGCCCACCTTTACATCAGCCGCAACACCATCAGCGCCATCGTCACTCGTTCCCGCCACATCGGTTTGACTTGCTTCTTCATCACCAACATGATTGGCGGTTTGGACGAGTCGGTCTTGCGGCAGGCGGACAACCTTTGGCTTTTGAATGTGCCCTTTGAGGACGATGTGCGCCATATCGCCAAAAGCGCCTTAACGGACGAGCAAACTTTGCTGGCGTATGTCAAGCGGCTCAAACGCTATCATGCCTTGGCACTGGGCAATGTAACGAAAGGTTACCCCATCATCTTCCGCGTCAAGCCCCTTCGGGGCATCAACACGGCAGGCGAGACGAAGTTCTTCTTCCAGCCCACTGCGACGCTACCTACTGCGTCCGCTCGCCCCGCCGAAACTCGCTCTCTTTCGGAGAGCGGTGAACCCACGCCCCAACCCCGAAATTTGTTCGGCGAATTTTTCAACGGCGGCGAAAGTTGACCCGATGAGGCAAATGAACATGGACACGATGCTGACCGAACGACGCCGAACGGTAACGGAGGCGGAACGGGCACTATTAATGGCGCGGCTGAGAGAGGGATTGTTGACTCGCCCCGAAATCGTCTTCGCTTACTTGCACGGCTCTTTTGTGACGGGACGCCCCTTTCACGATGTGGATGTGGCGGTTTGGGCGGAAGGCATTAGCAAAGAGCGGGCTTGGGATTACGAGACGCAATTGTCCATCGCCTTGACAAGGGCGTTGGGCGTGGAAGTGGATGTTCGGTTGCTCAACTTTGCGCCCATCGGTTTTTGTCTTGCCGCCGCCAATGGCATCTTGCTTTTCTCCCGCGATGAGAACTTGCGCTGCGATTTCCTTGAACGCATCGGGCGAATTTACATGGACTTTGCATGGCTGGCGAGGGAGATGCTGCGGGAGGCGTTACGATGATGACGCCCGTTGACTTGGAACGATTGCGGGCATTGGCGGCATCTTTGCGGGGCAACTTGAACCGAGTGCACCGTTACGCCAGTTTGCCCGATGACGAATTCTGGGGCGATGAGCGTAACATCCTTTCGGTCAAATTGCTGCTTTTGCAAGCCATTGAAGATGCTGCCGCCATTTGCGCCCACCTGCTCGCCCGATTAGGTGGGCAGGCACCGACGGGTTACGCCGAGTGTTTTGAGGGCTTACATCGGTTGGGCGTGTTGCCATCGGAACTGGCGCAGCGGTTGCAAGCGATGGCTCGCTTCCGCAACTTGCTGGTGCATCGCTACTGGGAAGTGGACGACCGACGGGTTTTGGAATTCGCCCGAAAGGATGTCGCTGATTTGGAGGCTTACTTGCGAGCGGTCGGCGACTTTTTGCGGACGGCGTTGTGAGGTGACGGGAATGCGATGGCGCTTCATCTTGCCCTTGCCACCCAGCATTAATCACCAATACACGGAACGGGACGGGCGCTGGGTCCTCAGCCGCGAGGCGCGCCACTACAAAGAGCACCTCGCCAAAGCCTTCCGCCGACTGAAAGCCGCTGGCAAGTTGCGCCCGCAGGAAACCGATGAGCCAGCGGCGAATTTGCCCCTGCGCCTTTTTGACGAACCTGAACCGTCAGACCCGTTGCGCCCTTCACCGCCTCTCTTCCTTCGGTTGCGGTTGGAGTTTTTCTTCAAGACAGCACAGCGGCGTGACTTGGACAACGGGCTGAAAATCGTGCAGGACGCCATCTGTCAAGCGCTGGGCGTGGATGACCGACAAGTTGTCGCAGTGGAGTTGGTCAAGCGGGTAGACGCTCAAAACCCCCGCCTTGAAGTGACCGTCACGGCGCTTCCCGATTGGGATTTTTCTCCGAGTGAGCCGATAGCGATGGCTTTGGACTTGCGCCCCTTCGTCCCGCCCATAAAGTCCCTTCACCGTTCCGCCCGCCGTCGCCCCTTCAACCTTGCCGATTGGCTGGCACAACGGGAGGAAGCGAGCGAGGGCGATTGACAAGGTTATCGTGACCCCCGCATAATTGCCGTCGGCAGCCTTCAGGCTGCCGTGATGAAAAATGGATTGGCTGACTTTGCCGAACCTTTACCTTTTGCTGTTCTTTGTCGGGCTGGGGATGACGCTGACGATGTTCCTTCTGGGCTTGGGGCACGGCATCGCCCATTTGGGACACCACGAATTCGGTCATCCCCACTTCGAACATCATGATGTCGGGAATCATGACTTTGGGCATCACGGCATCGGGCATCATGCAGGCGGACACCACGAACTCGCCCCCACTCATCATCACGGCGCTACTTCGCATGGGGCGCACCATCACCACGAAGTTGCGACAGGGCACGGTCACCTCGCTCAAGACTTGCTTTACTGGCTCAGCGTTTTGTTCAGCCCGACGATGCTTTCCATCTTCCTGACGATGTTCGGCGGCATCGGCTATTTGTGCAGCCAGACGCCTCTTTTGCGAACACCTGCGTTGAACATCCCCCTCTCGCTGTTTGCGGCGTTGTTTGCCGTCTTCGGCGTTTTCGTCCCGTTGAGGCGATGGATGGCGCGATGGGAAGCGACGAGCCATCCGACGATGCACGACTTAATCGGGTTGATCGGGGAAAGCCTTTCGCCTATCCCGCCCAACGGTTTTGGGACAATCGCTTACGAGTTCAAGGGCATCCGTCGGACGGCGCCCGCCCGCAATCGCACCGACAAAGCCATCAAGCGAGGCGCTCCCGTTCGCATCATTGATGTCGTCGGAAACATGCTCGTCGTGGAGAGCGCCGAAGAGCGCTTGGAAATCTGGGAGAAACTGTGAGCAGGAGGGATGAAAGATGGCGGTGTCCCTTAACGCAACGACGCTGGTCGCCTTAGGCATTGGTGCGGCGATTGTCGTCTTCTTCATGATGCTGCTGTCGTGTTGGCGCAAGGTCGGTCCCAATGAAGCGCTGATCATTTCAGGACCGTCTTGGTTTCGTCGGCGGGGCTTTCGCATCGTTCAAGGTGGCGGGACGATGGTCGTCCCCGTTTTTGAGCGGGTGCAAAGTCTGTCGCTGGAGTTGATGCCGCTGGAAATTCAGGAGGACAACATCTACACCCTGCAAGGTGTGCCTGTCTCTGTGGATGCTATCGCTCAAGTCAAAGTGCGGGGTGATGAGACGGCAATTGCGACGGCGGCGGAGCAGTTTTTGAGCAAAACTCCCGAAGAGATTCGCCAAATCGCCCAACATAGTTTGCAAGGGCATTTGCGTGCCATCGTCGCCACCCTCACAGTGGAAGACCTTTACCGCAATCAAGACGCCTTCGCCCAACGGGTCGCGGAAGTCGCCGAGAAAGATTTGGCGAATATGGGCTTGACAATTGTTTCCTTCACCATCCGCGCCATCCGCGACAAGCAAGGTTACTTGGATGCCCTCGGTCGCCCCCGCATCGCTCAGGTCAAGCGGGACGCCCGTATCGCTGAAGCCGAAGCCGAGCGCGATGCCACCATCCAAGCGGCGAAAGCCCAACAGGAAGCCAAAGCCGCCGAATTTGCTGCCCAGACGAAAATTGCCGAATCGCAACGGGACTTTGAGATGCGCCAAGCCGAGTTTCAGGCCCAAGTCAACCAGAAGAAAGCGGAAGCCGACATCGCTTACGACTTGCGCAAGTATCAACTGGAGCAGGAACTCAAGCGCGAACAAGTGCGGGTGCAGTTGGTGGAACGAGAAGCCCTCATTGAGGTGCAGGAAAAAGAAATCGTCCGAAAGGAGAAGGAATTGGATGCAACCGTCCGCAAGCCCGCCCAAGCGGAAGCCGACCGCATCCGCATGATTGCCGACGCCGAACGCTACCGCACCGTCGCCCAAGCGGAAGCCGAAGCGGAAGCCAAACGCAAAACGGGCGAGGCGGAAGCCCAAGTCGTCCAAGTGCGGGGTCTGGCGGAAGCCGAAGTCATCAAGGCGAAGGGACTTGCGGAAGCCGAAGCGGAGAAGGCGCAGGGCTTAGCGGAAGCGGAAGTCGTCCGCGCCAAAGGGTTGGCGGAAGCCGAAGCGATGATGCGGAAGGCGGAAGCGTGGCGCCACTTCAATCAAGCCGCCATCAGCCAAATGTTCATCGAGCGCCTGCCCGAAATCACCCGCGCCCTCGCTGAACCGTTGAGCAAGGTAGACCGCATCGTCGTCATCAGCAACAGCGGCGACGGCGTCGGCACTTCCCGCATCACGCAAGACATCGTGAACATGGTGGCGCAAATCCCACCCGTTTTGGAGTCACTCACGGGCATCAATGTCCGCGATTTGGTCGCCCGATTACCCAGCATCCAACAAAGCGATGCAGGTTCGGGAGCGTCGGAGAAGTCAACCGATGTGGCGCCGTAATCTCGTTGAGCGTCTGAAAGGCTCAATTCCCTTGCTCTGCTGTCGTGGTTGATAGCCATTTCAACGGCAAGGGAGTAGTCACACCGCCCGCGCCCGCTCTTCACGAAAGAGGGCGGCAAAAGCAATGGCGCAAAGGAAAGTGATGATGGCTGGGATGGAGAAAACCATCGTGTAGTTCGTCGTCCCGCCACTCGTGAAGAAGTCCCGTAGCCAACCCGCAAAAAAGCCACCGATGAGCAACCCCAAACCCAAAACCGCCACATTGATGAGCGCCTGCGCCGACGAGCGGATGTCCTTCGGCGCCACCATGTCGGTGTAGATGAAGGCGACGACGAAGAAAAAGACATAGCAAAAACCGTGCAAGGCTAAGGCGGCAATGGAAAGCCAAACCGTCCAAGGCATCGTTTGGTAGGTCGCCCAAGTGAAAGCGAAGACAAGGTAGCGAATCGGCCATGCGACGATACCAACCAACAACGCGTTGCGCACGCCCCAGCGGGGCAAGGCATAAGGGAGCAAGAAGGTGATGGTGAAAATTTCAGCGATTTGAGCGATAGTCATCCAAGCGGGCAAGTTTTCCGAAGTGATGCCGACGACCTGCCCCGCTGTTTGGAGGAAGGGGAAAGTCAGTATGTAGTAAAGCCGCAACTCTGTGGCGACGATGAAGGCGATGACGAAAAAGGTGAAGTAATTGCGGTCTTTGAGCAGCACCAGCGCCTCACGGAAGGCTAAGGGGTCGGGGGCTTCTTTAGCAGGCGGCGTATGGGGCAAGGCAAAAGAAATCAACCCCATCAGGATGGAGAACACCCCTGCCAAAACAAACACATCAATAACCGCCCAATTTTCCGAGCCGAAGGAACGGCGCATAAAACTCAAAACCCAACCGGCAAAAATCCAACCGATCGTGCCCCAGACGCGGATAGGACCGAATTGCCGCTGCGGGTCTCGCAAGTGGTGGAAGGCGATGGAGTTGGTCAACGCCAAAGTCGGGGCGTAGCAGAGGGCAAAGAAAAGCATGAAGACGACCATTGGCTCCAGCGTCCTTTGAAAAGCGAGGACGAAAAGCAAAACGCCACCGACCAAGTGAAACAACCCTAATGCCACCTGAGCGGGCAAGAGACGGTCAGCGATCTGCCCTGCTGTCAAAGGCGCCAGCAAGTTCATCAGAGGCAACGCGTTGTAAACGAGGGCTAAACCCATGCCCGTAAAGCCCAGTTTCTTTTCCAAGTAGCCCGACAAAGGCGGCTCCCATGAGCCCCAAATGGCGTATTGCAAGAACATCATCGCTGCCAGTAACGGCTGGGAGAACATCACTTGCACGGCTGTGACAAGTTCCGCCCAACCACCTTGTTTGCGCTCCGCTGCCATCGTGACCACCTCCGTGCCTTCAGTTTATCACGAAGGGAAAGTGACAGGGACGAGCGATAAAAGCAAAGCAGGGAATGAGCCCAAAGAACTTTCACCCAGCGGGCAAAATCCGACGGAAGTAGCGGAGCAAGTTGCCGTGAAAAAGTTGGCGCAAGGCAAGGCGCGAGAAGCCCGCTTCGCTTAGCGCCATCGCCAGTTGTGGGAACGCGGCGGCATCGGGCACGACGGGGTTGGTGCACCCATCAAAGTCCGACCCTAAGCCTAACGCCTTCTCACCGACAAGTCGGGCGCCGTGACGGTAATGCTGAACCCAATCGGACAAACCGCTGCCGACGAAAGTGGGGACGAAGGTCAGGCAAATTATCCCGCCTTGTCGCGCAATTGCTTTCGCCTGCTCGTCCGTCAAGTTGCGCGGGTGGTCACAAAGGGCACGGAAGTTGGAGTGGGACGCAAAGACAGGTTTGCGGGCAACTTGCATCACATCCCAGAAACTGCGCTCGGAAAGGTGGGAGACATCCACAGCGAGACCCAACCGTTCGCATTCAGCGACGATTGTTTTGCCCGCTTCTGTCAACCCACCCGCTGCCTCTCCGACCCCGACACCATCCGCCAATTCGTTGCGGTGGTTCCAAGTTAGCGTCAGGCAGCGGATGCCGAGGCGGAAGAAGAGGCAAAGGAACTCCCCCCGACCCATCAACGGTGAGGCGCCTTCCAACGAGAGTAAAATGCCGATGCGTCCGTCGTCGTTGAGGTCACGCCGACTCAAAATCAACCGCACTTTGTCACGATGCCGTTCCGCCCATTCCCACGCCCGTTCCAGATGATGCAGGGCATAAGCCAACGCTTCCACACCGACAAATTTCGGCGGGGTAAAGATGGCGGCGATTTGCCATCGCCCGCCTCCTTCGGCGAACCGAACCAAATCCCAATGCCCATCCGAGCACCGTTGTGTCAACTCATCCAAATCGTCCCGATGCGTCAGCGCATCGTTATGAGCATCAAAAACCGCCACCTTCATCCCCTTTCCCCTCCGCCCAACAGGATGCCACAATGAGGCGCAGGGAGGATAATGGCGTGGTTACGGGAGCATGGATGCCTATGTCACCCGCAAAGTTGGCTGGCATCTGCCTTTGAGCCAATCGGTAAGTTGCTGATGAGGAGGGTAGGCAGTGATGTCCCTATCGGTCGTCGTCGCTGGGTTGGGGGCGATGGGCAGCGCGGCAGCGTTCCATCTGGCAAGGCGGGGTGCAAAGGTCGTCGGGTTGGACAGGTTCACTCCGCCCCATCCCTTTGGTTCGTCGCACGGTCAATCCCGCATCCTCCGTGAAGCCTATTTTGAGCATCCCGCCTATGTGCCTTTGGTGCGGCGGGCTTACGAGTTGTGGCAGGAATTAGAGGCGATGGTGGGGGAACCGTTGCTGCGCATCACGGGCGGATTGATGGTGGGGGAACCTGAGGGCGAACTGGTCACGGGCACTTTGCATAGCGCCCAACTTCATGGACTGTCTCACGAGGTTTTAAGTGCCGAAGAGGTGCAGCATCGCTTCCCCGTTTTCCACTTGCCCGACCACTTTGTTGCTGTCTATGAGCCACGCGCTGGCGTTTTGTCGCCCGAGCGCTGCATCGCCGCTCACTTGACAGCCGCGCAACGGCACGGTGCCGACCTGCACTTTGGTGAAGCACTCACGGCGTGGCAGGCGGATGGCGAAGGCGTGACGGTGATGACAAACAAAGGGCATTACCGCGCCGATGCGTTGGTGCTGAGCGCTGGGGCGTGGCTGCCCGACTTGATGCCATCATTGCCGTTGCGAGTGGAACGACAAGTGATGTTTTGGTTTCGCCCGAAACGAAACAAGGGTTTGTTTGCGCCCGACCGTTGCCCCATTTTTATCGTAGAGTTTGCGCCGTCCCGCTTCTTTTACGGCTTCCCTGATTTAGGCGAGGGCGTGAAAGTCGCCCGCCACCACGAAGGTGAACTTTGCACACCTGAAACGGTGCGGCGGTCGGTGGACGAAACGGAAGTGGAGGCGATGCGGGAATTGGTGCGCCCATTTTTGCCCGATGCCGACGGGAAATTTTTGCGGGCGGAAGTTTGTCTTTACACCAACACGCCCGACGGTCATTTTTTGCTGGACCGCCTCCCTGACTATCCTCAGGTGCTTCTCGTCAGCCCTTGTTCGGGGCATGGTTTTAAATTCGCCAGCGCCATCGGCGAGTGCGTCGCCGACTTGCTCCTGACCGCCTCGGTGCGTCACGATTTGAGCCTGTTTCGTTATCGTTGGGATGGCTAAAGAATGGGAGCGAAACCTCAGGCGTAAAAGGTGGTGGGTGAAATGGCAGTCGTTCGGTTGGGGGTCATCGGTTGTGGCGTCATCGGGCGACAGCATCTCAAAGTCGCCCAAAAATGTTCGTCGCTGCAAGTCGTCGCCGTCGCCGACCTGCGGGAAGAAGTCGCCCGTGAAACTGCTAAAGAGTTCGGCATCCCACGCGCCTACGGGAGTGCTGAAGCGTTGCTGGACGATGCGGAAGTGGAAGCGGTTGTTTTGGCGTTTCCGACGGCGGGGCGGGCACAAGTGGCGCTGCAAGCCTTCGCTGGGGGCAAGCATGTGTTGGTGGAAAAACCTGTCGCCATGAACGCCGACGAAGTGCGGCAGATGATTGCCGCCAAAGGCAATTTAGTGGCGGGTTGCTGTTCCTCACGCCATCGCTTTCTGCCCTCGGCTCAAGTCATCAAGGAAGCGTTGGAGAGCGGGTTGCTGGGTGATTTGCGGCTTATTCGTATCCGTGCCATCCGCCCCGCTGAAGGACCACCTGAAACACCCCCACCGGCTTGGCGATTGCGACGGGATTTGAACGGTGGCGGGATTTTGATGGACTGGGGCTGCTACGACTTGGACTACTTGCAGGGCTTGCTGGACTGGCGATGGCGACCGACTTGGGTGCTGGCGCAGATGTGGACAGTTCCCTCACCTTTCCTCCCTCATGTCGCCCCCGGTTCGGATGCCGAAACCCATGTCGTTGCCTTGCTGCGAGATGAAGAGGGCTTGACAGTTGCTTACGAGCGAGGCGAATACATGCCGACGGCGAGCGACGATGTGTGGGAAATCATCGGTGAGCGGGGAAGTTTGCGGTTCAAGATGGTGCCCGACCGAGGAAAAGTCATCGTGTTTTACGAAGCGAAGACGGAACAGGGTGTGACGCCAAAGGTGTTTTGGCAAGGCGACGAAAGTTGGGAAATAGCCCATGCTGGACCGTTGACGGATTTCGCCGCTGCCATCTTGGAGCGGCGCCCTCCCAAGACGAGTTTGGAGCAAGCCCTCATCGTCCAACAAATCACCGACGCCATCTACGCTTCGGCGATGGCGGGCAAGCCGATGGCATTGGACTGGGAAGGGTAAGTGCTCAGCGGCGTCTCCGACCCGCCTTGAGGGGATGGAAACATGACCGCTACGCTGTCAACCTCACTTCCGAGCCGAATGACAGGCATGGTCGCCGTCGCCAATTTGCGGGTGAAAATCACACCTTCGTAGATGGGCACGCTAAATGGTTCAAAGCACCGCCTGAGTATTGGCAGCAGAGCCTGAGGGGGGTTGTTGGCAATCGCCTCGGCGTGGCAGCCACTATGCCAACTGCGGCGGTTGGTTCTTTGCCCCTGGCGATTGATGGGTTCTAATGGCATTATTGCAGCGGCAATATGAACATGCCTTGAAGCGAACGGGAGCGTTAAAGGCATGGCTGCGGAACGAACGACCGTTGCGGTGCCGCTGCGAGTTCAGGTTGGTCTGGCGGAAGGGCGGTTACGTTGGCATGCCATCACTTTGGCGCTCATCTTGGTCGCCGCTTTCACGGTCGCCAGCGGTTGGGCAGGATTGCTGCGCCACGAAATCTTGGGCACGGGCTACTTACCTCGCGGGGGCGTCCCCCTCTTTTTGCTGTTAGTCCTGCTCAATGCTGCCATCCGCCCCCTCGCCCCTTCCATCGCCCTCAACGGCACTGAACTGGCGGTCACCTTTGCCCTCTTGCTTGCCATCGCCGCCATTTCTGGGCAGGAGTTCGGCATCCACTTTTACCTAAACTTGCTGGGCTTGGTCTATTACAGTTCGCCGCAAAGCCAGTGGTTCAACCTCTTCACGCCCCACCTTGCCCCTTACCTCGTTCCGTCCCTGCAATTTCGTGACCCTGCCATCCTTTGGGCGTTTGAAGGGATGCCGATGGGTGCTCGTCCCCCTTTGGGCGAATGGCTTGTGCCCTTGCTCGCTTGGACGCCTTACCTTTTCGGTGTCTACGCTTTGCTCGTTTGCTTTTGCGGCTTGTTTGCCCGCCAATGGGAAGAGCACGAGCGATTGCTTTATCCCCTCACGCAAGTGCCGATGGAACTTGCAGGTGATGACCGACATGCCGTTCCTCTTGTCTTGCGTAGTCCCTTCTTTTGGCTGGGTTTTTTGGCAGCCGCTCTCCCGATTTCCCTTCGGGGCTTGCATCTTTACTTCCCCCAAGTGCCTGACCCTCGCTTGCAACGGACGGTCGCCGAACTGTTCGGGCTTGCCCCCAATGCGCCTCTTTTCCCGACAGGACCTTTATCGGCTTTCAACGGGCTTTTGGCGCACTTTTACCCGGAGATGGTGGGCATTGCCTACCTGCTTTCGCGGGAGGTCGGTTTTAGCCTTTGGTTTTTTCTCTTCTTGCGCCACACGGAGGTGGCTTTGCGGATAGCGATGGGGCAAGACCTTTACCACGCCGAGTTTCTGACTTTCCAGTCCATCGCCGCCTACACCGTCATGGCGTTGGCGATTTTGTGGGTGGCTCGTTTTTACCTTCGGGACATCGTGAAAGGCACCCTTAAAAGCCTTTTCGGGCGATGGACGGGGAAGGTGGAGGCGATGCCTTCGGAAGGTTGGGCGTTGTGGGGTAGCATCGGAATTTTTGTCGGGCTGCTTTGTTGGGCGAGATGGGTGGCAGGGGCGTCAGTTTTGTGGGCGGCGGTGATGTTGTTGGGGTTGCTGGTGGCGTCGTTGGTCGTGGCGAGAGTCGTCTCGGAAGCGGGTATTTACATCTACTCGGCGCCTTTTCGGGTCAATCAGGTGCTTTTTGATGTCTTCGGAAAGGATCGGATGGGGGCAAAGAACATCGTTTTGTTGACGGCGATGAGTTGGGTGCAAATCCGCAGCACGGGGACGATGGCGGCGGGGTATTTGAGCAACGCTTTTCGGTTGGGCAGCCTTGCAGGGGTTTCGCGAAAGGCGATGGCGTTTTGGATGCTGGTGGCGATTTTGCTGACGCTTTTGGTTTGCCACCTGACAATCCCGACGGTCATTTACACTTACGGCGTGCCCAAGTTGAGTTGGTGGGCAAAGAACGCGGCGCTGAACACGGCAAACCTGATCGCTCAATACTTAACGACGACGCGCCCGATGACAAGCCACCATTGGGCGGGTTTACTTTTGGGAGCGATAACTTGCGGGCTTTTGATCAAGTTGCGGTTGACTTTCGTCGGCTTCCCTTTGCATCCTTTGGGCTTTATCACTTGGTCGGGCTGGCCGATTGACCGCTATTGGCTGTCCATCTTCCTCGGTTGGGCTTTGAAGGCAGTGGTGTTGCGGTATGGAGGCTATCGGGCATTCAACCATTTGCGTCCCTTCGCCTACGGCTTGACAGTGGGTGGGACGACGACTTTGACCTTCTGGATTTTGCTCCGCCTCGTTTACCAAACAGGCGAGAGTTTGATTTACGACTGACGGCATCCGAGAGGGGCGGAAAATGTGGCTAATAGCCCATCCAACCATTCTTTCGGGCGAGCGATGACAGCCTTCAAACGGCGGGACCGCCCAACAGGCGTTCAATCTCTTCCTTGTGGCGGGTTTCATCTTCGGCGAACATTTCCAGCGTTGCCTTCAAACCGACATCGCCGACGGCTTCGGCTTGCTGGGCTCGTTCCCGATAGCTGGCGATGGCTTCCAGTTCGTAACGCAGCGAATCTTCCAAGACGGCGCGCCAGTCAAAAACCTCCGTCGGCGCTTCGGGTTGCACCTTCGGCGTTCCGCCTAAAGCGACAATCTTGTCGGCGATGTAAGTGGCGTGCTTCACTTCGTCCATGATTTCCTCCCGCAGCAATTCGCGGACTTCATGTCCTGCGATGCCCTTCAGGACGCTGGAGTGGCGGATGTAGCGGATGATGGTGTTGATTTCGGCGTTCAAATCGGCGTTCAGCCCTTCAATCAGTCGCTGCAACTTCTCGTCCATCTTTTCCGCCTCCTTTGGTCAAAAGGGTCGCCCGCAATTTTAGCGCGCCTTCGGCTACCAGATGTAAACCTGACCGCCCAACCGCTTGAAGGTCAGGAGTGCCGTTGCCGACACGAGCACCATCAAGGTCGTGACGAGGAAAGCCAGTTCAATGTTGCCTGCCGACATGTTCAGAAACGCCTGAACGGGCAAGACTTTCCCGACATCGGTGCCTGCGACGACCAAGACAGGAGCAAATTCGCCGACTGCCCTCGCCCATGCCAACACCGTTCCCGCCAGTAATCCGTTTTTCGCCAGTGGCAAGGTGACGCGGAAGAAAGCATAGGCGGGTGATGCGCCGAGGCTACGGGCAACTTGTTCAAAGCGTGGGTTAACTTGGTCAAACGCCGCCTTGAAGACGCGCACTGCCAATGCCGAAGCGACAGCAAATTGGGCGACGACGATGCCCTTTGGCGTGTAAAGGAAGCCAATCGTGTCGTTCAGCCACTTGCCCGTCGCTGTCTGACCGAAGACCGCCACCAATGTCAAGCCGACAATTAGCGGCGGGATGACGATGAGCAAATCTACGACCGTGTCCACGACGACGGCGCCGGGGAAACGAAAACGAGAAAGGGCGTAAGCCGTCGGGACACCCAACAAAGTCGCCAACAAAGCCGTGACCGTCGCCGTCGTCACGCTCAACCGAACGCTTCCAATTAATTCAGCCCGCGCAATGGGATTGTGCCAAAACCGCAACACTGCTGGCACGGACGATTCTTCTACCGACCAAAAGGGTAGCAAGGCATCCACCAGCAACAGCGAGAAGATGAAGCCGCAATAGACAAAGAGAGCGGAAAAGAGGGCGACCCGAAACAAAACTTCCACGCCCGTCACCTTGGGGATAGGCAAACGAGGGGCAGTTCGCTTTTGGTCAACGGCGGTCATGGCTACTCGCCTCATTTCAGTGGGCGATGGCGGCGAGGGCTTTGGCGTAAGAAGCAGGCAAATCATTGCGGGCAGTGAAACCGTGTCGGCGCAAAATCCTTTGCCCTTCCGTCAAGGCAAATTGCAAAAACTTTTCGGCGGCTGCTTTGTTGCGCGTCGTCTTCAAGATCGCCAAGGGGTTAGCGGTGATGACATTTTGCTCAGGTGGGATGGGGATGACTTCTACGACGGGACGAACCCAAGGGTAATTGGCGATAGCGTCCCAGTTGAGGCAAGCGTCAATGCCGCCCAACCGCAAGGCGTTCGCCAATTCGGGGGCTGTCATCGCCCGCAGCACGACATTTTTGTGCACCGCTTTTGTCAACCCGTTTTTGCGCAAGATGGCTTCGCTGACTTCACCGATGGCACATGCCTTTGGGTCGCCCAATCCCACTTTGACGCCGGGCTTGGCTAAATCCGCCAGAGAACGGATGCCCTTAGGATTGCCCTTGCGCACTAAAATGACGGGGACGAAGTAGCCGATAATTTCGCTTTTGAGGACATAGCCGCGCTTTTGGGCTTGCCGCACATAGAACTCCTCGCCGGGCAAAAACAGGTCGCCCTTTTGGCTCAAGATAATTTGCGCCAGAAGGCAGTTAGAGCCCGTGAAGTTGAAGCGGACAGGAACGCTATAGCGGCGCTCAAACTCGCGTCCCATCTCTTCCAATGGCGGACGGAAGGCAGCGCCTGCGTAAATGAACAACGGTGTTCGGTCGCTCCATTTAGCGGGGCGGGTTTCTTCCTCGGCTGGCTCAAAACTCCATTTTTTCCAGACCCGCTTGGCTTCAGCGGTTTGCAAAAAGCGCAGGAAGGCTTGAGCCGCCGCCAAATTTTTGCCCCCCTTGACTAACACCGCTCCGACATAAATCGGCTCGTAAAGGCGTTGCGGGATTGTTTGGACAGCAATCAGGTCATGCTCAATGACAGGAGGTTGGTCGGGCACATAACTTTCCATCAGGCAAGTGCGGTAGAGGATGCCCACATCCGCTTGCCCTTTTTTGAGCAACTGCTTGGCTTGGTCGGGGACTTTAGGGGTGAAGACTTTGCCCTTCACTGCGTCCCACAATTTCGCCGCCTCCAACGCTTGCTTGGCGCCACGCCCACCCGATAGGTTGAAGGCGTAAGTGACGATGCGTTTCACTTTTGGCGAGGTCAAATCTTCCAACCCTTTTACACCGGCGGGATTGTTTTTGGGGACGATGAGGGCTAAGGGGATGCGGGCGCACCGAACGAGGCTGCCTTCCACGAACTTGCCTTGCTCTGCCAATTTGGTCAACTCAAAAGTGCCCAACGCCAAATAGATGTCAGGTGTGGCGCCGTCTCGGAGCAAATTCAACAAAGCGATGACGCCCGTGACGGTTGGGCGCAACTCTATGTCGGGGTGCGCCTTGCGAAACAATCGGGCGATATCGCCGTAGGGACCTGCCAACCCACAGGGGACGAAAATCTCCACTCGCCCATTCGCCGCCTTCCGTCCCGCCCTCACAGCACCCGTGCTTGTCTTCTTGGCGGGTGGTTGCTTTTTGGGTTGGGGCTTGACAGCGCCTTTACCGTAAACCCGTTCCACTTCGGCGGTCACTGCCATCTTCAGTTGCTCAAAAGTCCAACCGCTGGTGGCAGGGTTGCGCATGAAGACAAAAGTCTTGCCCTTGTAGTTGATTTGCGTCTTGCCATTGATGAGGAAGGCGCCGCAGGTTAAGCCGCGCTTTTGCCATTCAACGCCGCCCTTTTCGGAGGTGAAGTCGTAGACGATGGCGTGCACTTTGTCGGGGAAGGCTTCCACCAGTTTTCGGGCGAAGTCTTTCACCCACTCGTGGCTTTCGCCTCCCGCCACACGAATGGGATAGAAGGCTTCCACTTTCACCTTCGCCTTGGGAGAACCGTAAAGGATGCGCCAACCTTCGTCCTTGACGGGAACGGAAGGTTTTTTGGGCGGAGCGGATTTGGCAGGCGGCTTTTGACCTTGCGCCAAAGCGAACGCACTGACGACTAACCACATCAAGATAGCAAAGATGCCTGACCATGAACGCATCATCTCTCACCTCCGAGGAGATTGAGCGGCAGTCGGGTGAACGGCATTGCGTTTGCCGACGAAGTTGGGGATGCCCAACTGCGCCAGCAACTTTTGCGTCTTCGGCTCTACAAGGAAGCGCAAGAAGCGGTGGGCTTCCACCTTGTTCTTCGCTTCCTTCAACATCCCTGCCTGCACTTTCACAGGCGGATAGGAACCTTCGGGCACCTCAGCGACGATTTTGTAGGTCGGCGACATAACCTTCTCAGGGGCACTGTCAAAAGGGCAAGTGGCGTAGTAAATGCCGGCGTCCACCCGTCCCATGCAGACATAGTTGACGGCTTCCTGAGCGTGCCAGTGGGTGACGATTTTGTCCTTCAGTCTCTCCCACAAACCCAGCCGCATCAAGGCTTGCTGGGCGTAGTAACCGACCGAGTTGAGTTTGGGGTCGGCGATGACGATGCGGCGGACAGAGGGCTTGAGCAAATCGTTCAGCGAATGAACACCCGCACGGTTTTTGGCGGGGACGACCAAGATGAGTTTGAAAGTCCCGAAGGTCACGACGCTTTTGGAGTCTACGAACCCTTCCTGCACCATCTGCCGAATTTCCAACTCGCCCGGCGCCACGAGGATGTCAGGACGCTCGCCTTTCTTGCGAATTCGCCGCACCAACATCACGCCATTGTCATAAGTGATGCGAACCTTAATGCCCGTCTGGCGCTCAAATTCTGCCTTGAGGCGATTGAAAGGCACGATCATCCCGCAGGGAACGAACAGGTGCAATTCGCCCTGAGGTTTCCTCTGAGCGACTATCAATTGAGCCAAGAGCAATATGGCGAAAACGCCCATGAGCGACCGCATGCCTCATCCCTCCTGACTTAGCCTTTCCAAGACCCACTGCTTGACCAATTCTTCGGGGAAAACACCTTGCCGGCTCGCTATTCTTTGCAGCACCCTCCATTCTCTTGCGGCAAAGCCCAAAGTCAACTGCCTACCACGCTTCACTCCCTCAGGGTGTTTCAACTTTTGGCTTAAGATTAACCTCCATCGCTTCCGCTCAGCGGCACTATAGTGCTTGGCACCACAAACATCACAAATCCCGATTGTCGCTATTGGGACAACGACGACTTGGTTGCCCAGTCGGGCTTTGTAATTGCTGACCCGCGTCGGTTTCACTATTCCTTTCCCACATTCTTGGCATCGGTAGCCAAACATCTTTTTCACCTCGCAGGATGAGCCGTCACGAAAAAGAAAATTAACCCTTGCTGTGGCGACCGCAAGATTTTACCGGCGGCGTAAAACCTCCGCCCTCTCGTATCCCTGCCGACGATGACATAAACTTTGTTGCCCACAGATGCTTTGAGTTTGTCACGGTTAGTCTTGACGACCTTGCCCGTTGCGATACAGTGTTCTAAGTCCTCAAGGTCAAACCTTCCCTCGTTCATGGCATCCTCCACCTTTTGGGAATAATCGTAGCAACCGTTGGCGACTAAGTGCTGTATGAGTTTGAAACCGCCACCTCTAACCCTCTCTGGCATCTCATGCGTTATCCCTCACTGTCCAACCGTAACTCTTCTCCTTCGGTGCCACGCTACTAAAGCCGTTGCAACGATGGCAGTGGCGATGATGGCTGAAGCGACGGTCACCCATTCCAAGTTGGCATGGCGTTCTGCGCCTGTCAGGCATGGGCACTTGTAATCGCCGAACAAGCGCCCGAAAGAATATGCCACCAAAGTGTCCATCCCGATTTCTAACGCCTCATAGACGACCATCTTCTTCCAGCCAAAGAATCGGGCAATCAAGATAGCGCCAGGCAAACTGACGCCAGGACCTCCCAGCAAAATTGCCATCGCTGGCGCCACGCCCATCCCTTGCTTCAAAAACGCCTTGACGAAGGGGATTTCCGTCAGGATGGGAAAATACATCACCGAACCGAACACCGATGCCAGAAAAGTTGACCGAAGAGAATTGTCGCCGAGAAAGAAGAAGGGCTTGGTCCCCTCGGCACGGACGGCAAACCACTCCAGTGGCACTTTGCGAGCGAGGAAGGCGATGAGCAAGATGGCAGGGACTAAGATGGGCAAAGTCATCCTCATGAACCGCCAACTTTCCAACAGCCAATCTCTCACCTCATAAGGCTCAAACCATTGGCTGAACGCCCAGACCAAAGCGACAGTGCAAGCGATGAGGGCGGGGATGCGCAACGCCCAAGGTAGCCCTTTCGCACCCAAAACCAGCAAAATCATCAGACACGCCATCACGAACCAACTGCGGTAGGGGTAACGCTGCTCGCCCTCCGGCAACAAGATGGGGACAGGTCCGTCAGCCATCGCCAATGGCGCCCGTTGGCGTTCTTCCTGCCGAAAGAGCCATGCCATCACCAACCCGATGACCAACGAAGACACGATAGCGCCACCCAACCGCCAGAAGCCGAAGGGGGCTCCGAAGACCTGAAAAGTCCAAACCAACGCCACCAAGTTCAAACTCGGACCCGCATACAAAAAGGCGAAGGCAGGACCGATGCCCGCGCCCCGCTTGTGGATGCTCACGCCCAACGGGATGATGTTGCAAGAGCAGACGGAGACGATGAACCCTGAAAAGATGCCTGCTCCGTAAGCCAGCCATTGGCGTGACCGAACGCTCAGGTAGCGCAAAATTTTCTCCACAGGCACGAAAGCGGCAATCGCTCCCGCCAGAAGGTAAGCGGGCAAAACGACAGGCAAAAAATCCCAAGTCAAAATGCAGCACTGAAAGATGTCAATGGCATCCGCCAACATCTCTTGGGCAAGGTTGGGTTGCGATGACACCTTCATCGCCTCCGCTTACTGAGTCGCGGGTTCTGGTGCAACAGGCTTTTTCTCATAGACCAAAGTCAACTGGGTTTCTCGCCTCAGTAATGCCTCATCCACCAACTCGTATTTTTCGGGAGGCACCCGCACCTCAATCACAGCATCTTCGTCCGCTTCAAAAGGCGGGCGAATAACCACTTCTGCTTCGGGACATAAATCCTTCGCCAGCGTCACCAACTCGCTGATCCGTCGTTCCAAAAGGCTACGATGCTTCTTCGTCCTCGCTTTGCTCATTACGCCGTTTGATGGGTTCAAGACCGAAGCGATTGCGCAACCCGCCATGAGACCACTCCGTTTGCTTGATGCCGAAATGCTCCAAGGCGGCGTAGCAGCACAAGGCACAGCCTTCCATGGATTGACCCTGCCAACATGCCTCTGCGCCAGCGAGCAAGTTTTGGGCTTTTTCAAGAGCCGTCATGGTCGCCCCTCAAATGCCCACAGACAGGACAGTCAGGCAGCCTTCGCACCTTGACGACCCGATAGGCATGGTTTGCTGTGTCAAAAGCCAACAGGCGATTTGTCAACGGTTCTCCGACCCTGTGTCCTGTGTCCCGTGTCCCGTGTCTCAGAACCACTTTGATGGCTTCAATGGCAGCGAAGCAACCTGTGATGCCTGCGACGGCGCCGAGGACAGGAAACGACCAAGCGTCCCACCAATCGTCGGTTGGGTCTTCGGGATAAAGGCAACGCAGGCAGGGCGTTTCGCCGGGCATGATGACTGTCAGCGTCCCTTCCATCCCGTTCATCGCCGCTTCCACCAAGGGTTTGCGATGGCGGACGGCGACGGCGTTTAAAGCGATGCGTTCCTGCCAAACGGGCGTGCAGGAAAGCAGCACATCGGTGTTCGGTGCTAATTCATCACCCAACGCTTCGGTGAACGGCTCGGCGATGGCGACAATTTCCACATCAGGGTTGAGCCGATGGAGGCTTTCCCGCACCTTGAGGATACGGGGCTTGCCAACCCAGTCGTAGGTCTGCAAAATCTGGCGGTTCAAATTAGACCAAGTGGTGTTGCCCTCGTGCACCATGATAAGCCGACCGATGCCTGCCGCCGCAAGATAAAGGGCTGCCGTCCCGCCGACGCCGCCGCAGCGGGTGATGAGCGCCGTCGCCTGACGCAATCGTTCCTGCCCTCCTTCTGTCAGCAAAGGCAAATGCCGCAAGTAGCGCGCCCGTTCGTTCTCGGTCAGTGCCAACCCTCACCACCTCACGGCGAACAGTCCTTCTCCGACATTCCGAGGTTGCTACCCAACTCATTGGAACGCCCGCAGCGGGGGACAAGTTCCGCCGATTTTTCAATGATGGACATCGCGGTGTTGGACGGTGCAAGGGTAACCTTGCTGGCGAAGAAAATCGGCGACGGCTTCTGCCAAGACGACGGAGCGGTGTCGTCCGCCTGTGCAACCGATGGCGATGGTCAAGTAAGATTTGCCCTCACGGCGATAGTGGGGCAAGGCGAATTCCAGCAGCGATTGGAGACGGCGCAGGAACTCTTGGGTTTCGGGTTGCTGCAGAACGAACTGTTTCACCCGCTCGTCCAACCCGCTCAGGGGACGCAAGGAAGGGTCGTAGTTGGGGTTGGGAAGGAAGCGGACATCCAGCACCAAATCGGCATCTACGGGCAAACCGTATTTGAAGCCGAAGGAGACGACCTTTACTTGCATCGTTGCTTCCGCCCCTGCCTGCAACCGCCGCACGATTTCATCCCGCAATTGTTGGGGCGTCAAGCCCGAAGTGTCCAGCACCTCATCGGCGATGGCGCGGATGTCCGCCAGTTGCTCCCGCTCTCTTTGGATGGCTTGAAGCAAGTCCCGACCTTCACTGTCAAGGGGATGGCGGCGGCGGGTCTCTTTGTAACGGCGCACCAAGACTTCATCGCTGGCTTCCAAAAAGAAGACGCGAACTTCGTGGCTGCGTTCCCGCAGTTGAGTGATGGCATCTTTTAAGTCGTGGAAAAACTCACCGCCTCGCACATCGGCGACGAGTGCCACCTTCGTGATGGGTTGGCGGGAGCGGACACATAGTTCCGCCAAAGTCGGCAAAAGGCGTGGGGGCAAATTGTCCACGCAAAAATAACCCATGTCTTCCAAGGCATGTAACGCCAGCGTTTTGCCAGCACCCGATAAGCCCGTGATGACCAAAATGGTCGGCTTAATCACTCGCCTCACCTCAAGGGCAATCGGCATGACCGATTTTAACACCGTTGCGCCTTCCCTTGCTCCGTTCGTCGGCATAGCATAAAGCCATGCCCTTACCCTACGACCCACAATTTTGGGGGGTGATGGGACGATGCAGGAAATAACGGTGCGGACGAGCAAGCGCGAAGAGTTGGTGGACATCACGGAGCAGGTTCAGAGCGTTGTCGCTCGGGTGGGGGTGCGAGAGGGCGTTTGTTGGCTCTTTGTCCCTCACACGACCGCCGCCATTACCATCAATGAAAACGCTGACCCCTCAGTGCGGGTGGACATCTTGGAGCATTTGCGCCGCCTCGTCCCTGCCACAGAACACTACCGTCACACGGAGGGCAACGCCGACGCTCACATCAAAGCCGTCTTGGTCGGCAATAGTCTTTGGGTGCCCATCGTCAACGGACAACTGCGGTTGGGGACATGGCAAGGGATTTTTCTGTGTGAGTTTGACGGACCTCGCAACCGCAAAGTCTGGGTGGAAGTGACGGAACGGTAGCGAATGAGCAAGCGGGCGGTTAAGAGGAGGCGGCATCCAAACGGGCTTGCCGAAGGAGCGGGTGCTGCCGCAGCCGCTTGAGGGCGACATCGGCGATTTGCTTGACCCGTTGGCGCGACAAGCCCAGCCGCCGTCCGATTTCCTCGTAGGTGTAAGGTTGCCCATCTTCCAAGCCATAGCGCATTTTGATGACAGTGCGGTAGTTTTCAGGCAGTTCGTTGAGGGCTTGCTCAATGTGCTCTCTCAGCGTCCGCTGCACCAATTCCTCTTCGGGGTTCAAGATGGCGGTGTCTTCAATGGCGTCCAAGAGGGTGACTTTTTCCTCGGAGTCTACGGGCTCATCCAGTGACGAAACTTGGTGGGGGTAGTTCAGCAGTTCCTCTACTTGCGCCCTCGGCATCTTCAAGAAGCGGGCGAGTTCCTGAGGGGTGGGTTCTCGTCCCAACTCCTGCGTCAAGACTTCGCGGGCACGGCTAAGTTTGTGCAGTTGCTCGCTGATGCGGGTGGGCAACTTCACCAGTTGGCTTTGGGCTTGGATGGCGCGGATGACGGCTTGACGAATCCACAAGGTGGCGCAGGTGCTGAAACGAGTGCCTTTGCGCCAGTCAAAGCGGTCAACGGCTTGAATGAGCCCGATGTTGCCCTCTTGAATGAGGTCATTGAGGGGGACGCCGTAGCCCCGATACTTGCGGGCGATGGAGACGACCAAACGCAGGTTGGACTCAATCATGATTTCCCTTGCTTCTTCGCCATCTTTGATGATCGCCCAATCTTTCGGCGTCGCCAATGACGAGGAGCGCTGGCTGATGACTTCCACGAGATGATTGGGACGGCGCTCGGCACTCATGCGCTTCCATTCCTCAGCAGGCACGCCTAATTGGCGGGCGATTTCATCTAATCGCTCTGGGGGCAATTTCTTCAGGGCATCTTTGAGGACTTGCAAGTAGTCGTCAAAGGTTTCGTTGTCTTTCCACTTGCGCAACCTGATGCCGAACTCCTTTTGGACATATTTGCGCAGCAGGGCTTGCTTCACCCGCGTCGCCCGTTCCATCCGTTTCGCCAATTCTTGCTCTTGGTCTTTGGTCAACAAGGGGCGGCGGCGCAGTTCTCGCGCCCACGCCGCCATCGCGTCCTCTACAGCGGCATGGGCTTCCTCTTCGGCTAACTCCTCAGGGGTCACGATTAAATCTTCGGGCAACTCGGGGAGAGAGATTTGCTCTTCTTCCTCGGGAAGCCCCCCTCGCTCATACCAAAACTCCTCCCAGTCCTCAGGGAAGGGTTCAGGGAAGGGCTTTTCCGCCTCCGCCAGTTCCAGTCCTTCTTCCTCCGTCGGCTTGGGCAGCAACGACCCTTCCCCTGTCAACTCCCCAAGGTCTTCAGGCAGTTCCACCTCCAGCCACTCCTCTTTACGGCGAGAGCGACGCTTTGAGGTCTTCTTGGCGGAGACAGCCATGCAGCAGATCACGCTCCCACTCGGTGGGTTTTAGTGACGGCAACGGCTCACCTTAATGCCCGCTTTTAGTTATAGCCCAAACCTTCGCCAAAGGCAACCCTACCCTTCGCTCACCACCCCTGCGATGAGGGTTATTGGAGAGGCTTTTGTCCCAAGAGCAAAGCATTCTCGCGCCTCCACGACGAACGACTCATCAATGGGACGGGAACTTTGTAGTGTCGCTAACACCTCGCCTGCCTGCACAAAGTCGCCGACCTTTTTGTGCAACAACATGCCTGCCGCCGCATCTACGCCCTCGGCGCCCAGTCGCCCTGCCCCTAACCGTGCCGTCAAGAGCCCCAAGCGACGGGTAGCAATTTGGGTGATGATGCCGTCTTGCTCTGCCCGCACCTCTGCGCGATGGTTAGGTTGAGGCAGTCGCTGAGGCTCATCCACGACCCGCTCATCGCCCCCTTGAGCGGCAATGAGTTGCCGAAACTTCTCCAACGCTGCCCCGCTATCCAAAAGTTCCTGCGCTTTTTGTCGTCCTTTCGGTGGGTCGCTGACAGCCCCACCCAGCCAAAGCATGTGGGCTGCTACCGTCAGGCAGACTTCTCGCACATCCGACGGTCCTTCGCCCCGCAAGACGGTAATGGCTTCAGCAACTTCCACCGCATTCCCGATGGCGAACCCCAAAGGTTGCTCCATGCTGGACAAGACGGCGACCGCCCGCTTGCCCGCCAATTTTGCCGTCCGCACCAACCCCTCCGCCAACGCTTTAGCGTCCTCCAACCGTCGCATGAACGCTCCGTCTCCGAACTTCACATCAAAAACGAAGGCATCCGCTCCACCCGCCAACTTTTTGCTCAAGATGCTGCTGACAATGAGCGGGATGGACGCAATCGTTGCCGTCTTGTCCCGCAGGGCGTAAATCTTTTTGTCGGCGGGCGCGATGTCTTCGGTGGCGACGGCGATGGCGCAACCGATGCGTTGCACTTGCCCGATGACCTCGGCTTCGCTCAAGTCCAGCCGCATCCTTGGGATGCTTTCTAATTTGTCGGCGGTTCCGCCTGTGTGCCCCAAGGCGCGCCCCGTCAGTTTGGCGACGGGCACGCCTGCTGCGGCGACCAACGGGACGACGATGAGGCTGACTTTGTCACCGACGCCGCCAGTGCTGTGCTTGTCCACTTTGATGCCATCAATCGCAGACAAATCCAACATCCGCCCGCTTTCCGCCATCGCTTTCGTCAGCCACCAAGTTTCCTCGTCGCTCAGCCCCCGCACATAGACGGCAGCCAACCATGCTGCCATTTGCTCTGGCGCCACTTCGCCCCGCAAAAAGCCGTTCACCAGCGCCCCAATTTCCTCCTCGCTGTTCCCCTCGCCATCCAACTTTTTTCGGATGACCTCGTAAGGGAGCATCCGCCTCACCCCGCTACGGCACCAAGACGACCTTGCCCCTCGTCTGGCGGGTCTCCAAGCGATGCTGGGCGATGCCAGCGTCTTTGAGCGGATGCACCTCGCCGACGATGGGCTTTACCTTGCCTTCCCGCAGCCACGCTATCACTCGCTCCTTTGCCTCCTCAGCGACTTTCGGGTCGTCTATCATCATCCCACCTGACACGCAGGCGATAGTCAACCGTCGCCGAAAGATGTCGCCTGAAGCGACCGTCCCATCCTTACCGCTGGCGTGCCCGTAGACAATGAGCCGACCATTTGTTGTCAAGCAACGAACGCTTTTGGTGAACACCTCCCCGCCGACGCTCTCCAACACCAGATGGACGCCTTCGCCGTTTGTCCGCTCCCGCACCACCGCCTCAAAATCGTCCCGCTCATAGTTGATGGCGACATCAGCGCCCAACGAGCGCGCCAGTTCCACTTTTTCTTCGTTGCCCGCCGTCGCAAAGACGACACCGCCCAACAACTTGGCGATTTGCACGGCTGCCGTCCCGACACCACCTGCGGCGGCGTGGATAAGCACCCGTTCGCCCGCTTGCAACTTGCCCAGTGTCACCAACGCAAAATAAGCCGTCAGCCAGTTGACGGGCACTGCTGCCGCTTCCACATCGCTGAGGTTCTCAGGCACGGGCATTGCCCGATGGGCAGGCGTTAGGCAATATTCGGCGTAAGCGCCTTTGGGCACCCACGCCATCGCCCGTTGCCCAACTTGCCAACCTGTCACGCCTTCGCCGACGGCTTCCACGACCCCCGCCACTTCGATGCCGGGAATGTGAAGCGGCTCTGGCGGGACAGGCACCCAACCGCGCCGACGCATCGTGTCCACATAGTTGACGCCGATAGCGGTGACCCGAAGGAGCAAAGACCCTGCCTTCACTTCAGGTTTGGGCACTTCCTGAAGTTGCAGCACTTCAGGACATCCCGTCCCCACTTGCACGATAGCCCGCATCGTTGCCATCCCCTTTTGCCTCCTTGAGAAAAGTCCTCACCGTCGCGCCTCCAAGGTCAAGTGCATGTGACCGTGCCAGTTCCAAAACTCCATGCGGAAAGTTCGCCCCCGCAGCCGATAGGCGAACCGACCGCCTTGCGCGATGGGTCGGACAGGATTCCCTGCGTAAGCGAGCGTCAAGGCTTCTATCCCGCCTTCCGCTTTCAGCGCCTCCCGAAACTCTTGCGCCCAATCGTTCGCCAACACGCTCAGTCGCTCTTCCACCAATTGCCTCACCAAGCGCTTTTGCGTCCCACTCATTTCTTGCACGGGCAACCCCGCAAACTCAGATGGGACGCCCCGAAAAGCGTCAGGGTGCGTCGTCGGGTCGTGGGCTTGCTTTCGTTGCTCGTCCGTCAATGCTTGCCAAAGTTGCACTGCCAGTGTTTCTTCTCCGTCCCAAAGCCAATCCTTCGTGTTGTTCAAGTGCGGGTTGGAGCCCAACACGACGGGACCGAGCCACTCGTCACCCCGACTGCGCAACAGGGTCAGATGATGCCCAGCGATGCGGACGGCAAAGGGTTCGCCCTTTGGGTCGCCGAAAAATGTCAAGGTGTAACTGCCAATGCCCCTCGGCTCAGGGACTTGTTGCTCCTGCCTCATCAGTGCCAGCACCTTCTCAGCACCCTTCTCGCTGCAGAGCACCCGCACCAGTTGGACGACCAACGCTTGTTGGTTGGCGTTTAAGGTGCCGATGAGGATGCCGGGACGCGGACCGCCGGGCAACCGAATTTCCCGCCGAAAGGGAGCGTCAAAGGGCTGCAAAACTTTTTGGCGTTGTTCCGCCGTCAGCGCCTCCCAAATTGCCAACGCTTCTTTTTGCCACTTGGGCAACTCCGAAGACGCCGACGCCAAAGGACGGAAACCCGACCAACCGAGGATGCCTGCGACCATCCCCATTGCGCCCACGATAAGCCATCGCATTGCCTTTCCCTCCTTGCCGTCACAGCGCCAATTTGCCCTCGACATGAAGTCGGCGGAAAATCTCCAATGTTTCGGCGAAGCCTTCTTCAACAGATGTCGGCGTCAAAGGTCCGATGTCTCGCTGCAAGGCGGTGTCGTCAAATTCTGCCAAGATGGGCAGCGGAGTGGGTTCAAAGGTGATGAGTTGACTGGCTTCAGGGACGAGTTTCGCCATCACCCCCACGCAATCGGCGACGGTCATGGGTGTTCCCCGCAAGTTGTAAACGCGCGCCCCGTCCAAATCGGAGAGGGCGCAACGGACGAAGGCATCCGCCACATCGGCGGCATATTGCAAGTCTATCAAGCCGCCGAAACGGATGCGGAAGGGTTGGCGCAAAACCAGTGCTTTCAACGCTGTCGTGATGTCTGCTGTCACACCCACATCCCGCCCGAAGCCGTAAACGGTATGAGGGCGCAACCCTGCGCTGGCGATGCCCCACTCCTGCCAATAAGCGTTGGCGCATAGTTCGTTGCACACCTTGAACGCCCCATAGTGCGTCGCAGGTTTGAGCACAACCTCTTCGGGCACGGGCTTTTGCGGATACATTTCGGGCGGACCGAAGACGGCAGCGGAACTGGCGTAAACGATGCGACGGATTTGCCCCTGAAACTGACGCGCCCACTCAAAAACCCGCAGCGTCCCGACGACATTCACCATCGCCCCGCCGATAGGGTCTTGACGGCACAAGGGAATTTGCCAAGCCGCCAAATGAATGATGCGGTCAATGCCTTCCCGCTCTATAACGGCGGGCAAAAATTCGGGGCGCGTCAAGTCGTCGGCGACGAAGGGCACATCTTCCCAGTCAGGCACGAGCACCGAGAGCCTTGACGGATCACGCCGCACATCCGCCAGCACCATCGGCACGCCCAGCGCCTTCAACTTCCGAACGACCCACGCCCCGATGAACCCACAGGCTCCCGTCACCAAAACCCGCATCGCCCTCGCCCCCTTGGAAGCGACTGGCGACTGGTGAAACGGCAGGGAATGGCGGCTGGCAGCCGAGAAGTTGACCAATCGCCAATCGCTAATCACTCCCGAAAAATGGTTCGTCCTTGCGGCGATAACGGTAGGCGACTTCCTCGTTCAAGGCAATGCCGATGCCGGGTTTATCGTCGCGCAATTCAATGAAGCCGTCGCGGATGATCGGTCCGTCCCATCCCAGCGCCAGTTCCTCCCAGAAGGGCACATCAATGCCGTGATGCTCCAAGACCAGAAAGTTTGGGATAGCGGCGCAAAGGTGGGCGGACGCCATCGTCCCGATGGGACTGGAAATGTTGTGAGGGGCGACAGGCACCGTGAAAGTCTCCGCCAAATCGGCGATGCGCTTGCCTTCCAACAAGCCCGTCTTTTGAAAGTCGGGTGCGACGATGTGGACGCCACCGCGCACGATCAAGTCGTGGAATTGCTGACGGGTGTAATGGTTCTCGCCTGTCGCAATAGGCACAGGCGAATAGTCCGTCACCCGCTCCAACGCTTCCACGCTGTCAGGGGGTGTCGGGTCTTCCACCCAAAGCAAGCGATAAGGGGCGACGGCTTCCGTCAAACGGATGGCGCTTTCCGCCGAGAAACGCCAATGGCAATCGATGGCGATGTCCGTGTCATCGCCGACAGCCTCTCGCACCGCTGCCACTAACTGCGCCATCATCGCAATCTCGCGATTGTCAAGGCATCGGTTGAAGTCATCCCGCGAGTAAGGGTTAGGGATGTCCACATCAAACTTCAGCGCCGTGTAGCCCATCGCCTTCACTTGCTTGGCGCGACGGGCGTAAGCCTCTGGGTCGGGCAACGCCGCTGCCTCCTCGCCCCGTCCGCCGTGGGCTTTCAGGTGGATTTCGTAAAAGTGCTGCGTCTCGCCCGTCTCACTCATCCACCAAGGGATGCGGGGCGTGCAAAGGGACGAGAGGCTGGATAACCCTTCTGCGGCGTGGCAATCGGCGTAAAGGCGAATGCGCCGCCGAAATGCCCCGCCAAAAAGTTGGTAAAGGGGCACATTGAGCCATTTGCCCAAAAGGTCCCAAAGTGCCGTCTCAATGCCTGCGATGGCGTGGAAAATCGTCCCGCCGACAGGTCCTGCCGTCACCCCCGCCTCCCGCAACAGCCGACACAGCCGATCAATGTCGCGGAAATCTTGACCGAGAAGCAACGGCTTGAGTTCGTGGATGAGTCGGGTCAAGCCGGGCGCAAAGAAGCATTCGCCGTAGCCGACGATGCCTTCGTCCGTCAGCACCTTCACAATTGTCCAGTCGTAGTTGGCTTCCATGACCGCTGTCTGAATGTCCCGAATGCGCATCCGCTCCTCGCTCCCTTCGCTAAATTTGCTACCCGTCACCCATCTCTTCGTCGGGCACGATTTCGTCACCGACCCGAAGGATGCCGCCTTTGACGATGTTGGCGCGCAGACCGCCCCGATGGATGAGGGCTTTAAGGGCGCCGGGTTTGTTCGCCAGCCGCTCAAAGTGCTGACACGGCTCGCAAAGCCGAATGCCCCACAACACGACCTCACCGACCCGAAAAGTCTTGCCGACCAAGTGATTGAGAGGGACGCCTTCCGTGACGATGTTGCGGCGCGTTTCGGCAGGTTCTAACCAGATGCCATAATCGCGCCGAACGGCTTCAATGGCTTCCCACTCAATCAGCGTCACTTCTCGCCCCGCTCCCAACCGACCCGAAAAAGTTCCCATTGCCTTGAAGTAGCGGTCACCTTCCAAACCCTTGCCTTCCACTGCCCGCACCCATTCAACGGCTTGCATCGGCGCTTGAGCGTAAGGTGCGATGAAGATGGCAACCACTCGCCCACGCCACATTTCCGACGCTCCTTTCGTCGCCCAAGTTTCCCGTTGCGGTCGGCGGCTGTGCCTTAGGTCGCAAGGTAACCGCCGTCCAAGATAAGGGCTTGCCCCGTCATGAAACGGGAGGCGTCGCTGGCGAGGAAGACGAAAGCGTCAGCGATTTCGTCGGGCTCGGCGATGCGCTTGATGAGCAGCCGCTCCATGATAGCGTTGACGACTTCAGGCTTGGCGAAAAACTCGCGGTTGAGTTCCGTGCGCGTCGCTGGTGGGATCAAAGCGTTGACGCGGATGTCTAAGGGCGCTAATTCCTGAGCCGCCACTTTGGTTAAAGCCAGCAATCCCGCCTTAGCGCAGGCATAATCGGCATACTGAGGAGCGGGACGGATGCCTAACGCTGAGGCGACATTGATGATGACACCACCGCCCCCACGCCGCTGAACGTGCTTTGCAAAAGCGACGATGCACAAAAACGGTCCGCGCAAGTTCACCGCCAACACGCGGTCAAAAGTTTCGGGCGTTTTGGCAAGGAGCGGTTCAATCTTTTGGATGGCAGCGTTGTTGACCAGAATGTCCACCCGCCCAAAATGGGCGATGGCGCGTTCAAAAAGTTGGGCTACTTGTTCGGCATCGGCGACATCGCAAGGGATCGCCAAAGCGTTGATGCCGTCAGCCTGAAAACGGTCGGCGGCTTGCTCGGCAGAGAGGGCATCAATATCGGCGATGACGATGGACGCCCCTTCCTGCCCCATGCGTTTAGCGGCGGCGAAGCCGATGCCCCGCGCCGCCCCTGTGATGAGGGCAACTTTGCCGTCCAACACGCCCATCATCGTTCGCCCCTTCCGAGGCATCACCTGCTCTGCTTGTTGCGCTGTGCCCAAAGGATGCCCAAGCCCAAAAGGGTTAGGTCAGGGTTGATGGCATCTATGACGCCTGTCAAGGGAGCGATGAGGGAAGCCAACCCGCCTGTCGCAATCACTTTCGTCCCTTTGCCCAGTTCCGTTTGAAAGCGTGCCACTAACTCCTTGACCAAGCCGACATAGCCGAAAAGTAAGCCCGATTGAATGCTTTCCGTCGTCGTCCGCCCGATAGCGCAAGGCGGTTGGGTTAAGGCGACACGAGGGAGTTGAGCGGTGCGTTGGAAGAGGGCTTCAGCAGCCGTCGTGATGCCGGGAGCGATAGCGCCACCCAGATAAGTGCCGTCGGCATCAATGGCATCAAAAGTCGTCGCCGTCCCGAAATCCACGACGATGCACGGGACGCCGTAAAGGTGGCGGGCGGCGACCGCGTTGACGAGTCGGTCGGCGCCGACGGCTTCGGGGGGTTGATAAGCGTTGCGGATGCCCAAGTCCAACGCCCCCGTCACGATGAACGCATCCGTCCCGAAAAATTTCTGCGCTAATTCAGCGAACACGGTTGTCAAGGGCGGGACGACGCTGCACAGCACGACGCCTTGCACTTCGCTGACTTCACATCCATGCCAAGCGAGGAAATCGCGCAGGGCGCCGAAATGTTCGTCGGCAGTTCGCCCTACTTCCGTTCGGATGCGCCAAGTTCCAAGAAGCGTCGGACATGGGGCGCGAGACATGGCGCAGGGGAAGGTTCGGTGCGGGTCTAAAAGCCCCATCGTGATGTTGGTGTTGCCGATGTCCACCGCCAACAAACGCATCGCCATCACCCCAGACGAATCAGCAGTCGGCAAATCGGCAAGTCGGCAGTCAGCAAACCAGTCGCCAGTCGCTTCGTCAAGATCGGACGGGCAAAAGGTCGTCCACCTCTTGCCGTCGTTCCATCAACTCCCGCAATTCAGGCGGGAGGGCGAATTGGACATTTTCGTCGGTCAGGCGCAACTCGCTGACTTCTATCGCCCCCAGTTCTCGCAAGCGTTGGACGACTTGCTCCACAAGGATTTCAGGGGCGGAGGCGCCCGAAGTGACGCCGACGCTTTCCGCATCCCAAAGCCATTCAGGGTGGATGTCCTCGGCGCCGTCAATGAGGTAAGCGGGGCAACCGTGAGCGAGGGCAACTTCCCGCAGGCGTTGGCTGTTGGAACTGTTTTGCGAACCGATGACCAAGATGACATCCACCTGTTTTGCCAACGCCTTGACGGCATTTTGGCGGTTTTGGGTGGCGTAGCAAATGTCATCGGTGCGAGGGGCGACGATGTTGGGGAACTTGCGTTGGAGGGCGGCGACGATTTCGGCGGTGTCGTCCACACTCAGCGTCGTTTGCGTCAAGTAAGCCACTTTGTTGGGATCAGGCACTTCAAGGTGCTCTACCTCGTCCACGCTTTGGACGAGGTAGGTGCAATGAGGCGCTTCGCCCATCGTCCCTTCCACTTCTTCGTGCCCTGCGTGCCCGATGAGGATGATGCTGTAGCCTTCCTGAGCGAAGCGGATGGCTTCCAAGTGAACTTTGGTGACCAACGGACAGGTGGCGTCAATGACCCGTAAGTTTTTGCGTCGCGCCATCTCCCGCACCGCTGGCGAGACACCATGAGCGCTGAAGATGACCGTCGCGCCATCAGGCACTTCGTCCAGTTCGTTGACGAAGATGACACCCCGCTTTCGGAACTGTTCCACGACGAAGCGGTTGTGGACGATTTCCTTGCGCACATAGATGGGCGGAGGCAACAGTTGCAAGGCTTGCTCCACGATGTCAATGGCACGAACGACGCCCGCACAGAAACCCCGAGGCGCCGCCAAAATCACCCGCCGCAGTTTGGGGAGCCGTTGTCCGCTCATCGTCGCATCCCTTTCTCTTTGCCGAAAATTTTTGCCGTCCAAATTTTGGCATCGTTGCCTTCCGACTGCCGCAGGGCGTGGCAAAGTATGCCGATGGCAAGGAGGTCGGAAAGGCATGAGGCGGTCGCTAAGGGCATATCGCCCAGGTTGGTGGCGGGAACGGCGCATTTGGGAAATCGCCTCACCCGATGAGGGAAAGGTGAAGCGCTTGCAGGAGCGGTTGCGCCTTTCGTCCCTTCTGGCGAAAGTCCTTTGCAGCCGAGGAGTGACAAGCCCTGAAGTTGCCCGCCAATTCCTGCTGGCAAGTGTGAAGGATTTGCCTGAATCAGAGAGCTTAACGGGCGTGAGCGCTGCCGCCGATTTAATTGTCCACGCCCTTCGGGCGGGAAAAGTCCTCCTTGTTCACGGCGATTACGACACCGACGGGATTTGCGCGACAGCCCTTTTAGCAGGCACTTTGGCACGCTTTGGCGGGCGCGTCTTTTACTTCACACCCAATCGTCACAAACATGGCTACGGTGTCGCCGACGAAGCCATCCACTCCGCCAAACGGCAAGGTGTCAGCGTCCTTATCACCGTAGATTGCGGCATCACAGCGGAGCGACAAATCGCTGAAGCCACTGCCGCAGGCATCACGACGATCGTCCTTGACCATCATGAACCTCCAGAAAAATTGCCGCCTGCCCATGTCATCGTCAACCCAAAGTTGCCTGAGTGCGCTTACCCGTGCCCTGATTTGTGTGCGACGGCGCTGGCGTTCAAAGTGGCGCATGCCGTCGCTGAGCGGCTAAATCGCTCCCTGTCACCGACAGATTTGCCCTTGGAGTTCGTGGCGTTGGCGACAGTGACGGATGTGATGCCACTGGTCGGCGAAAATCGCCTCTTGGTGCGCGAGGGCTTGCAAGTGTTGCGACAAGGGCGGCATTTAGGGTTGCGGACGCTGATGGAAGTTGCGGGTATAGATGCCCGCTCTCTTCGTTCGTTCCATTTGGGCTTCATCTTAGGACCGCGTTTGAACGCCGCCGGTCGCATGGATGATCCCAAACCCGCCCTGCGGCTCTTGCTGACGACGGACCCCAACGAAGCGCGCCAGTTAGCCCAATGGCTGAACAACGCCAACCGTCGCCGCCAACAAGAGGAAGAAGCCGTCTTTCGGATGGCAGTGGAGATGGTGGAGGAAGAGTTGGATTTGGCGACAGAACGCGTCATCGTCTTGGCATCACCCGAATGGCATCCGGGCGTCATCGGCATCGTCGCCGCCCGTTTGACCGAGTTGTATCATCGCCCTGTCTTTTTGGTCGCTTTGCAAGATGGCATCGGTCAGGGGTCTGCCCGCAGCATCCCTAACTTTTCCATCGCTGAGGCGTTACGGGCGTGTCGTCCCTTGCTCCTTTCAGGCGGAGGGCATCAAGCGGCAGGTGGGTTCAAGATCACCTGCGAGCATTTGCCCGCTTTCCGCGAGCGGTTGAATGCCTTAGCCGCAGAGTGGCTTTCGCCCGATGACCTTTGCCGCTGCGTGACGATTGATGCGGAAGTCACGGCAGACGAATTGACCTTGCCCTCGGTAGAGCAACTGTCGCTATTGGAACCGCTCGGTTACGGCAACCCGAAGCCTGTCTTTTTGCTGCGGGATGTGACGGTCTTGCACGCCCAACGCAACGGACATCGGTTAATCTTGCGGGTGCGACAAGGGGATCGGGTGTTAGAACTGCAAGGGGATGGGATGGGTGACGCCCTTGCGGAGATTCCTGTCGGAGCGCCCCTCCATGTTTGCGTGACGGCAGAATTGCGCACTTTCAACGGACTGCCGATGGCGGAATGGCAGGTCGTGGATTGGTGTCCGAAGGGTTCGGAGTTGGTGCTCTTTCGGCAGCGCTAAGGCAAAAGGGTTCAAAGTTTGGTGGGCGCGGAGGGATTCGAACCCCCAACCGACCGGTTATGAGCCGGCTGCTCTGCCGTTGAGCTACGCGCCCGTTGGCACTATTAATTCTGCCTTGCCCTACGCCATCAGTTCTGCTAACCGCTCCAAAAGTTTTCGGTGCCCTCGTAACTTCTCCAAAGCCCGTTGTTCAATGTGGCGGACGGCTTCGCCCGTGATTTTGAACATCTGACCGATTTCGTCCAAGGTGTAAGGGCGTCCGTCCAAGAGCCCAAAGCGCAATTGCAATACTTGCCACTCCCGCTCGTTCAAGTGGGCTTCCAAGAAAGCCCGAAGCCGTTCTCGGGCATAATTGCGCCAGAAAACCTCCTCTGGGGAAGGGGCGTTGGGGTCAGGGATGACATCCTCCAGCACTAACTGCTCCTCTTCGTCCACAGGCAAATCCAACGAGAGGGTCGTCGGGACAAGGGCTTGCAACTCTTCTACCTTCTCAGGGGAAAGTCCTGTCTCTTCGGCGATTTCCGCAGGCGTGGGGGATCGTCCCAACTCCTGCGTAAGCCGCTGAGTGACCGCCATCACCTGCGAGAGGGTCTCTACGAGATGGAAAGGCAAGTGGATGAGGCGACTTTGTTCGGCGATGGCACGGACGATGTATTGACGAATCCACCAGACGGCGTAAGTGCTAAAGCGAGTTCCTTTCTGCCAATCGTAGCGGTCAACGGCTCGGATGAGCCCTAAACAACCCTCTTGCACCAAGTCTTCTAATGGGACGACGGAACGGTTGGCGAAATCCAAGGCGACGCTCATGACCAAACGCAGATTGCTTTCAATCAATCGTTCCCTCGCCTCTAAATCGCCTTGCTGCACCCGTTGAAAGAGTGCCCTCTCTTCTTCAGGCGTTATGGGCGTTTTCCAACGCAGGGAGCGAAAGAGGGTGTCAAGGGGCGAAGGGACTCCATCACTTACCTCGGCTTCCGAAAGGCTTTCCTCACTGGAAAGGAAGTCTTCCTTCCCCTCCTCTTCGCTGACCGTCCCGTCTCCGAATGCCTCTTCTCCGACCTCCTCGCCCATCCCCTCAGGCAGGACAAGGATGCCTTCCTCTTGGAGCCATTCGGCGATGGCTTCAGGAGAGAGGCCCACGGCGTCGGCGGTCGCCTTGACATCGCTGAAGAAGACCGCTTTTGTCTCCTGTGCCATCGCCCAAAGGGCTTGGATTTCGGGATGGTCAAAGGCATCGGATGGAAGGGGCATAAGCCAGCACCTACCTTGGCGAAAGTTTTAGGGCTCGCAAATTTTCCTGCCACATCTTCAACAATGGATCATCGCGGGAAAGTTGTCCCGACGAAATTTTTCGCATCAATTCCGCTTCCTGCCGCTGCAGCACCTCCCGCTGGCGGTAGCGGCGCAGCCGAAAGAGGCGGTCTTCTATAGCGTTGCGCGCCTTCAGGAAAGAAAGGTCTCGCAACATCAAACCGCTTAAAGTTTGCCGCAACTTCTCATCACCCAATTCCGCCACAAGCAAGGGTAAATCGGCAAACCTTTGCTCTTCCAAGCAACCTTGCACCAACCGAGCCAAGTCGCGGTGTTCTGCCAAGAGGAATTCATCGGGGGTCATTTGGGAAAGGATGTGGTGAGCGGCTTCCCTGTCTTGCACCATCGCTGCCATCAAGTCTTGCTCCGCCGCCAAGATGCCAGGAGGCAAAGGACTGGAAGTCGTCAAGGAGAGGCGAATGGGATCGGGAAAGGGAAGGTTGTGCATGGGACGGGAGGAAGGGCGAGAGGCAAGGGACGCAGAGGGAGCAAAACGGCGCTGATACTCAGCAAGCGCCCGTATCAAAGCCGCTTCCAACGATTCCAATCGCTCAGGTCGGTCGCCACTCCACATCTTCGCCAGCAACCGTAAACACTCCCGTTGTTCAATGGGGTCGGTGAAGTCGCTCAAGATTTTCACGGCGGCTTTTAACCCTTCCTCCGTCGCATCGGGATGGCGCTGAACCAACCATCGGACGCGGAAACGGATGAGGGACTCGGCATGGTCAAGCAACTGCCGAAAAGCGGCGGCGCCATGTTCCCGCAGAAACTCATCGGGATCGCTACCTTCAGGCAAGGGGACAAAGCGCACCTCTATTTCGTGCTGACGGAAGAGGTCTGCCGCACGCAAAACGGCGTTCAAGCCCGCTGAATCGCTGTCATAAGCGATGAGCACCCGTTGAGTGTAGCGGCGAAGGGTTTGAAGGGTGTCGGCATTGAGGGCAGTGCCCAAAGTGGCGACGGTGTTAGAAAAGCCCCCTTGATGAAGGGCGATGGCGTCCATGTAACCCTCTACCAAAATGACTTCGCCTTTCTCTCGGATGGCAGGGAGTGCCAAATGGAGGGCATAAAGGCACTTGCGCTTTTGGAAGAGGGGTGTTTCGGGAGTGTTGAGGTATTTCACATCGCTGTCGCCCAACGCCCGACCGCCAAAGCCGACGACATCTCCTTGCGGGTCGGCGATGGGGAACATTAGTCGGTCTCGGAAGCGATCCACATAACGACTTCCGTCTCTCGTGCGTTGAATCAATCCCGCTCGGGCAAGGTCATGGGCTGAAAGGGTGGCTTCCGTCGCCGCCCTCACCAAAGCGTCCCAAGAGGGAGGGGCATAACCTAAGCGAAAACGACGAGCCGTTGCGTGGCTGATTTGTCGCTGAAAAAGATACTGGCGGGCTCGTTCCCCTGCCTCTGATGCCCATAAAGCCCGTTCAAAAAATTCCGTCGCCCATCGGTTGACCTGCAAAAGTCGCTCCCTTGCCCATGCCTCCCGTTGAGCGGCAGGGGGCAATTCCCAGCGGAGCCCCAACTGGCGAGCCAATCGGGCGACTGCCTCAGAAAAAGTCAACCCCTCTATCCGCTGAACGAAGTCAATCACATCGCCCCCCGCCCCACAGCCAAAGCAATACCACAGCCCTTTTTCGGGACTGACATAAAAAGAGGGTGTCTTCTCGTTGTGGAAGGGACAAAGCCCTTTGTAACTTTTGCCCGAAGGCGTTAAACGGACATAGCCTTCCACTACCGTCAGGATGTTGGCATTTTCCCGAATGAGGCGAACGATGTCGGATGAAGGCATGAGCCTTCCCCATCCCTTGCGACTAACGGGTCAAAGTCACGCGGTCAGGCAAAAAGATGAAGATGCGCACAACTCGGTCGTTGAGGACTGCAAACTCAATGTTGCTGCTCTTGTGGTAACGCAGGATGACATTCCCCGTCGGCGTGGGAACGGTCTGCAGGTTAACAGGGTTAAAGTAAACGATTTCATCAGGCTGCCCGTAGCGCAAGAAAACGCGCCTCACCTCATCCCCCAACTTGATGCTCTTGAAGGGGTCACCCATCGCCGTTCGGGCGCCGTCAAAGCGTTCCCCTGCCACAGAGATGCCAACAACTTCCATCCGCGCCCCGCCCTGTGGGCTCCCCACTAACTCCACCAGAAAGCAAAGGTTGGCAATTCCCCGCTTGTAAACGAAGTAGACCTCGTTCTGCTCCACCCGAACGAAAGGCGGGAAGACCCACGCCAAGTCCCAAAGGCGAGGCGGCATCCCCGTTGCTGCCCCTGAAGTGCCGGGCATTCCGGGTGCTCCGGGCATCCCTGGCATTCCGGGCATTTCGCCCGCCATCCCTGGCGGCATCCCGCCAGGAGCCATGCCCGGCATGGAGGGCATAGAAGGACGACCGATGGGCGAGCCTGCCAATTGCCCCAACCCTGCAACACCCGCCATCACGCCCGGCAAAGTCGGTTGCGCCCCGAAAGATGACCCCATCCCTACTCCGCCGCCCCCGAAAGGAGCGCCCGGCATTGACCCTGTCGGTGCGCCGGGCATTCCCGGCATCCCCCCAGGTGCTCCTTGGGCAGGAGTCGTCGGCGGTCCCGCCAGAAAGTCGGGCATTCCCCAGATGCTCAGCAAGCAATCCGACCGCAAGCGTCCCGTGTCGTCATAAGCAATCACAGGTGCTCCCAACCGCACGCCCGCCAACTGCCGCTCTAAGGCTTGTTGGCTGCCGACGAAGGTCATCGTCCCGAAGACCCCGATGAGACTCCCAAGGAGCATGAGCCACCGACGCATCGCTTTCACCTCCGAAGCATCTCGCCCAAGGGCACCAAAAGGGGCTTTGGAGCCGCTAACTCAGGCGGCAGGAAAATGAAGATGCGCACGACTTTGTAATCCACGACGGTAAACTCCACATTGCTTCGTTCGTGGTAGCGTAGCAGCACTGTCCGTCCAATCCCGATGTTCGTCAAGGGCACTTGCTCGGTGATGACATAAGCGTAGTCAGGCGCTCCGTAACGCAACAAGACACGTTGCAAATCGTCGCCTAAGCGAATGGCTCGGAAGGGATCGCCCAGCGCTGTCGCCACGAGGTAACGCCGACCATCGGGAGCGACAAATGCATCAGGGCGCGTCCCGTAAGCCATGATGGCGACGACAATCCCTTTGTCTTCCAGAAAACTCAACGCTCCCTCGCCCCGCCGATAAAGCCACAAGCGTTGGTTGGCTTGAGGAGGGATGTAGACAAGTTGCGTCCATGCCAACTCTGTCGGCGGCGTCGTCCCCCCTGTCGCGCCCATCCCAGGAGCACTGGGCATCCCTGCCTCTGCTCCCGGCATCCCGCCATAGGGCATTTCTGGAAAGCCGCTGGGTGGCTGTCCTCCCAGCGCTGACCCCATCGCCCCAGGACCACCCAAAGGGCTGCCGGGCGCCCCTGGCATCCCCGGCGCTCCCGGCATCCCTGGCATGCCAGGGGCTCCCATCGTCGGGGCGGTCGGGGTGCCAGTGAGGATCAAGTCGGGCATTCCCCAAATGCGCACTAAGCAAGAGGGACGAAGGTTTCCTTCCAGGTCGCGGTCAAGGACAGGAGAACCCAGCCGAACACCTGCCAACTGAATTTCTATTTGCCGACGAGGTTGCGCCGCGACGAAAAGCCCCGTCGCTACCACGCTCAAAACCAAAATGACGACGCCTAACAAGCGACGAACGAATTTCATCGTCCCTCGCCTCCATCCGTTGACCCTGCGACTGCCTCAAGTTTAAGGGCACCTGTTTCCCCTGTCAACAGGCAGCGGATGCTGGGAAAGTCATGGGATGTTTTGTGCGTCTCGGCACTTTGGTCATGGCTGATAGCCACTCCAACACAGACGCATCGCCCTTTTAGTGTGCCAAAATCTTTGCGATGCCTAAGCCATCCCCGCCATCTTCAACCCGACAGCGTTGAAAGGAGGCACGAACCTCATGCCTGTGCGGTTGACACGAAAAGGTTACGAACGGTTGCGCAAGGAACTGGAGCAACTTTACCAGCGCCGTGCCCAACTCATTGACGAGGTGCGCGAGACGGCGGCTGAAGGCGATTTGAGCGAAAATGCGGGCTTAGATGCCGCCAAGAGGGCTTTAGGGATCGTTGATGCTCAAATCCGTTACCTTGAGCAACGCCTCGCCGACGCTGAAATCATTGAACAGGACGGTCAACCCGAACGCGTGGATGTCGGCGTCATCGCCACCTTGCAAGACTTGGATACGGGCGATGTCATCCGTTACCGCATCGCCGAAAGCATGGAGATGGACTTTTCCGCTCCCGTCAAGACTGCTACCCCGCAATCACCCATCGGCAAAACCTTGATGGGCAAATGCGTCGGTGAGGAAGTGACCCTGCAATTGCGAGGGCGCACCCAACGGTTGCGATTGCTCGCTTTGTCATGGGACGATGGAGCCGAAGGTGACGCAACGGCTGAGCAACCCTCCGAGCCTACCCAATGACGCACCGACCGTCACGCTTTTAATTCGCTCTCTTGCTCCAACCATCGGATTTCTTCGTCGTTCAACCGAAAACCCGACGCCGATGCGTTCTCTTCCAATTGAGCGAGGTTCGTCGCCCCGACGATGGCGGCACTGACGACGGGCAACCGCAAGACCCATGCCAAAGCGATGTGACTCAGGGGGCATCCATGTCGCTGTGCTAACTCTTTGACGGCTCGCCAAAGGCGCCGCTCCCGCTCCGTCAACCCTTCCCTTTGCCGATCCGTGCGCGCCCGCGCCCAACTGGGGGGTGGCGTTTCGGGCATCGGGTCTCTCGCCAGAAAGCCACCGCCCATCGGGCTGTAAGCGAGGATGCCCAAGCCCTCGCTTCCTGCCAACGGCACCAACTCCGCTTCAATGCTTCGGTCCAGCAGGCTGTAACGCACTTGGTTTGTCTCAAAGCGCGCCCAGCCGTTTTTGTCCGAAAGCCACAACGCCTTGCACCATTGCCATGCCGCAAAATTGGAGCAACCGATGTAAAGCACTTTGCCCGCCCGAACCAAATCGTCCAGTGCTCGCAGTGTCTCGTCCAAGGGCGTGTCGGCGTCCCACCAGTGGACTTGGTAGAGGTCAATGTAATCCGTTTGCAAGCGGCGCAAACTGGCGTCCACTTGACGGATGATGTGGTAGCGGCTGAGCCCTTCGTCGTTTTTGCCCTCGCCCATTCGTCCTCGCACCTTCGTCGCTATAACGACTTGGTCTCGCACGCCCTTGAGCGCCTTACCGACGATCTCTTCGCTGCGCCCGCCGACATAGATGTTCGCCGTGTCAAAGAAGTTGATGCCCAAGTCCAGCGCCCGATGAAGCAATCGGATGGCGTCGCTTTCGTCGGCGGGTTTGCTCCCCAAGTGGGCGCAACCGAAGGCAATCTCGCTCACCCAAACGCCCGTCCGTCCTAATCGCCGATACTCCATCACTCCTCGCTCCTTTGCGTTGATGAATTTGCTCTGTGCATTGGCAAAATTTAGCAGCCTTCACAAGGAGCGATTCTGAATGCGCCCGAAATTGACGGTCATCGTGCCCGTTTACAACGAGCGCGACACGGTGCTGACAGTGCTGGAAAAGGTCAAGGCGTTGCCCGTCGGCAAGGAAATCATCGTCGTGGAAAATTGCTCTAACGACGGCACGCGCGAGTTATTGGCGAACTTGAATGACCCCACTATCCGCATCGTCTTGCAGGCGAAAAATTTGGGCAAAGGCACCTCCGTCAAGTTGGGCATAGCGATGGCAAAGGGCGAATGGGTCATCATCCAAGATGCCGACTTGGAATATGAGCCGATGGACGTCTTGCGCCTTTTGGAATTCGCCGAGCGGACGGGACAAGTCGCTGTCTTCGGTTCGCGCCTACTGACGGGCAACCCGCAAGGAGCGTGGGCATTTTACTTTGGGCGCGTGGTGCTCAATGGGCTCTTTCGTTTCCTCTTTCGGGCGAGGACGACCGATGTGGCGACTTGCTACAAACTCGTCCGCACCGACATCGCAAAGCGTTTGCGGCTTAGATGCAGCGGGTTTGATTTGGACTTTGAATTGGCGTCGGCGTTGCGACGGCTGGGTTACGACATCACTGAAGTGCCCATTTCCTATCGCCCCCGCAGCATCGCTGAAGGCAAAAAAATCCGACCGACCGACGGGCTTCGTGCCATCACGACGATGATACGGGTGTTCCTGACGCCTCCAAAAGCGTTGGTGCACCCTCCTTGAAGGGCACAAGCCTTCGGGCTTTTTCGCTGACACCCTTTCTAAGGAAGGTGACTGACCGATGGGAGCGCAACGGGGTCGCCAATTGTTGGAACGGTTGCGAGAAACCATCCTCGTCGGTGACGGAGCGATGGGGACGGAACTTTGGCGGCGAGGCTTTCCACAAGGGTTGCCGCCCGAACAAGCGAATTTGTCTGCCCCTGATTTGGTGCGAACCATCCATCGCGATTACCTTTTGGCAGGCGCCCAAATCGTCACGACTAACACTTTTGGGGCGAACCCGCTGCGATTGCAGCGTTACGGCTTGGATGGGCAACTGAGAGACATCGTGGCAAATGCCGTTCGGTTGGCACGGGAGGCAATCGCGGAAACAAACGCCGACGCCTTCGTCGCTGGTTCCGTCGGTCCCATCGGTCGGCTGAAAGACCCGTTGGAGTTGAGCGACGAAGAGTTGGGGAACGCTTACCGCCAACTCATCGCCGCTCTGGCGGAAGCCGAAGTTGACCTTTTGCTTTTGGAGACCTTCGTGGATTTGAGCGATTTGAGCAGAGCCGTGAAAGTTGCCAAGCAAGTTTGCGACTTGCCTGTCATCGCCCAGTTGGCAGCGATGGATGAAGGGGAGCGGAGCGCGGAAGGGCGGGCAGCACTGGCGGTCTTTGAGTTGGAGCGACTTTGCATTGACGGCATCGGGACAAACTGTGGCATTTCGCCGACGCGCAACCTGAGCATCGTGCAAGCGCTGGCGAAGTTGACCGATTTGCCCATCACCGCCTTCCCCAACCTCGGCTATGCCCAGTATGTGGACGGACGGTTCGTCTATTTGGGCGAACCCGACGAGTTTGCGAAGTTGGGCGAAGACCTTTGGCAAGCGGGGACGAACTTAATCGGCGGCTGCTGCGGGACGACCCCCGAACACATCCGCTTGCTTGCTGAACGCTTGCGAACGAAAGCACCTCAACCCCGCATCGCCCGCCGCATAGAAGTCAAGCCCGAAGAGCAACCGAAACTCAAATCGCCCATGCCCAACTTTTTGGGCAAACTTTGGCGCAAACCCATCGTCATCGTGGAGTTAGACCCACCCCGCGGGCTTAATTACGAGCCGATTTTGGAGGGGGCGAGGTTGTTGGCGAGGGCGGGCGTGGATGCCATCAGCCTCGGCGACAACTCCTTAGCGTCGGTGCGGCTGAGCAATTTGGTGATGGCATTTTTGATGCAACGGGAAGCAGGAGTTCCGACCATCTGTCATTTCGCCGGGCGCGACCACAACCTCATCGGGGCGCAATCGCTGTTGATGGGAATGGCAGTGTTGGGCATTCCCGCTGTCTTGGCGGTGACAGGCGACCCTGCCCGATTAGCGCCCGATATCGGCGCCAGCAGCGTCTACGACCTCAACAGTTTCCAACTCATTGAGTTGCTGAGCAAACTCAACAAGGGCGTCAATTGGGTGGATGCGCCCATCGGCAAGCGGACGGATTTTTTGATCGGGGCGGGTTTTAATCCCAATGTGCCCAACTTGGCGGCGGAAGTGAAACGGCTGAAACGCAAAGTAGAAAAGGGCGCTCAATTCGTCCTGACGCAAGCCGTCTTTGACCCTGAACGCATCAAGGCATGCGGGCAAGTCATGGAGGAAGTCGGCGTCCCCATCTTCGTCGGCATCGCCATCCTCACCAGTGCCCGCAACGCCGCCTTTTGGAAAACCGTCCCTGGCGTGCGGTTACCCGACGAAGTGCTGCGTCGCATGGAAAGTGCCCCAAAGGAGCGACAACTTGCGGAAGGCATCGCCATCGCCCAAGAGTTGATTGAAGTCGCTTTGACGCATTGCCCAGGCGTTTTCCTCGTCCCACCTTTCTCCCGTGCCGAATATGCCCTGCCGCTGGTGGAGTTCATCCGCAGCCACTCATGGCATCGTTTCCCAACGGGACGAGGGACGGCAGAGGTGCGGGAAGAGCGGCATTAGCCGTGAAAGGGCGGGTGCGGCATGAAGGCAGAAGGGATGTTGTCAAGGGGAAGGCACATCGCTTTGTTCGGGTTGCTGCTGCTAACGGGAGGGAGCGGTTGGAGGGCGTGGCAAGAATGGCATCCCACCGCGCTTTTCGCCTTCGTGAATGTCGGACAGGGCAAATGCTTGCTCATCGTGGCACCCAACGGGCGGACGCTAATGATAGACGGCGGCAGCCACGCTTATGGCGAAGACAACCGAGGCGCGGAAGTGGCGGAGCGAACCATCTTGCCTGTCTTGCGTCGGCTGGGCGTGCGCCGTCTGGACGCTGTCCTCGTCACCCACCCCCACGACGACCATTGCAACGCCTTGCCCGCCATCGTGCAAAGGTTACCGCCGACCTTGTTTTGGCGACCGACCGTGTCCAGCGTGGAAGCAGGTTACCTTGCCCTTGAAGCGGCGATGAAGCAAGTCGGAGCGAGAAGCATCCAAGTTCGGCGAGGGCAAAAGTTGTGGTTGGACACTCGTTATGGGATGGTCGCTGAGGTGCTCGGTCCACCCGAAGGGATGCCATCAAGTTCGTCTCCGAAGGACGCCAATGACGCCTCTGCTATCGTGAAGGTGTGGTTTGGCAAAGTCTGCCTGTTGGCGACGGGCGATGCGGGCGAGCAAGCCCAACGATGGCTCTTGCACAGCGGGATGGATTTGCAGGCGACGATATTGGATGTGCCTCATCACGGCTCGCGGCATGTCCTGCCGTCTTTTTTGAGGGCGGTGCGTCCAAAGGTAGCGGTCATCTCTTCAGGGCGTAATAATCCCTTCGGGCATCCCGCCCCTGAAACGCTGGCGGCGTTGCAAGCCTTAAACGCCACGATTTGGCGAACCGATGCACAGGGTGGGTTACTGGTCTGGACAGACGGGCGGCATTGGCGCCTTTCACCCCTTCGGTAGCGGGAAAAAGCCAATGCCGTCAAGGAGGTTTTGGCGTTGACAGTATCGCAAGAGTTTGAGCAGGCTGCCCGTGCAATGGCGGCAGTGGCGGAGGCGGTGGAGAAAGTCATCCTCGGCAAAAGTTACGCCGTGCGCTTGGCAGTGACGACACTTTTTGCCGAGGGGCATTTGCTCATTGAAGACATCCCTGGCGTGGGCAAAACGACTTTGGCGAAAGCCTTAGCGAAATGCATCGGCGGGACTTTCAAGCGTATCCAATTCACACCTGACCTGTTGCCGTCCGACATCACAGGTGTGACGGTCTTCAACCAGAAGACGGGCGAATTTGAGTTTCGCCCCGGTGCGGTGTTCGCCAACATCGTTTTGGCGGACGAAATCAACCGAACGACCCCGCGAACGCAATCGGCTTTGCTGGAAGCGATGGGCGAGGGACAAGTGAGTGTGGACGGAGTGACTTACGCTTTGCCTCGCCCCTTCTTTGTCATCGCCACGCAAAACCCCATTGAACGGCACGGCACTTACCCTTTGCCCGAAGCGCAACTGGACAGGTTTTTGATGCGGGTGCAGTTGGGTTACCCCCAACCTGACGAAGAAGCCCTCATCTTGCAACAGCAAGCCGTAGAGCACCCGCTTGAACGGCTGGAGCCTGTCCTTGACAGCGCAGGAGTCTTGCAAGTGCAGCGATTGGTGCGACAGGTGCATCTAAGCCCTGCTTTGCGCCGCTACATCGTTCAGTTGGTGGCAGCGACCCGCCACCACCCTGCCATCGCCTTGGGCGCCAGCCCACGCGGTTCGTTAGGGCTGATGAGAGCGGGACAAGCATGGGCGCTCCTGCATGGACGGGCTTTCGTGACACCCGATGACATCAAAGCCGTCGCCCCCTTCGTCCTTTCCCATCGCCTCATCCTGAAGGCAGAAGCGACGGCTCGCCACTTGACCGCCGAACAAATCGTGTCGGAAGTGCTCCACAACACGCCGCCTCCGTTGGAACGGTGAAGAAGGCTTTAAGGTGGGCAAGGAGCGAAAGCGTCATGGAGGTTCAAAACGGACGATGGCTTTTTAACGACGCGATAGAGACAACCCTTTTAACGCCCCGCCTTCGTCGGACGGCGTTGCTGACCGCTATCATCGCCTTTGCTTTAGTGAGCCTCGTCTTGGGTATCCCGCTGCTGTTTTTGATCACCTTCAGCCTGATTTTGCTTTGGGCGTTTGCGTTCCTCTTCGCTCACTGGCTTTTGCGCCCCCTTCGGCTGGAGGTCATCGCCTCTCCAGAGGTCTTGGAAGGGCAACCGAACCTTTTGCGTTTCCGCTTGGTCAACGAAGGGCGATTGCCCCGCTTCCTCGTAGAGGCATGGATAACTTTGCCCTCTGAGGCGGAGACCGACCGACCCCCTCACCTCGTCTTTGGGTCAGCATCCCGCCAGCAACTTGCGGAAGCGGACTTGACCCTTCGGTTTCGCCGACGAGGGCTTTATGCGATAGAGACGGCGGAACTGTGGGGGCAAGACCCTTTCGGGCTCTTCATCGTGCGCAGGACAGTCAAATTGGACACGACCATCCTCGTCTATCCCAATCCCAAACCTCTTGCCTTGATGCCTCAGGGCGCTGAACAAGTGCCCAAGTGGGAAGAGACGGCGAAGACCCTCTGGCTTCCGACACCGACGGGCGTGGAGGCATGGGGTGTGCGAGCATATCAACCAGGCGACCCGCTGAGGTTCATCCACTGGAAGATGACCGCCCATCGGGGCGATTTGTTTGTGCGACATATGCTCCCTGCCTTGCGGGAAGGCGGTTTTTTGCTGCTGGACCGTCACCCTCATGCCCATAACGCTTGGGACGCGGGACGAGGGGCGCAGGACAAGGGACGGAATAGAGGAGAGACGACGCTGGATGAGTTGGTCAGGGTCGCCGCATTTTTGCTGCGGGAGTGGCTGCAGGGCGGTTATCAGGTGCATTTTTGGGTGCCTCCCGACCCGCCCTTGGTGGTGACAGGAAAGGATTGGCATACCGTTTGGCGGTTGCTGGCTCTTCTTTCCCCTCAGCCTTACACCTTGCCCGCTGATTTTGCGGGACAAGGGGCGGGTGTTATCCTGACGACGCCCTTGTCGCCTTTCTTAGCCCAATTTGAACAAGCAAGGCAAGCAGGTTGGACTGTCTGGCAATTGCCTTGGCACTTAGATGGGACGAAGGACGCGGGACGAGGGACGGAGGTGGGACGATGAGAAGCCTTGTCGCTTTTTTGCCCCTTTATGTCGCTGCCCTTGCCCTGTTGGCGCTTGACTTTTGGTTGGTGGGGTTGACGGTGGAAAGCCCTTCCTTCGCCCTTCAGTGTTGGGCTTTGGCGAGTGCGGGCATTGTGGGCAACTTTTTGCAAACCCATCTCTCGCAGGGTCGTTGGTTGGGCGGTGTCCTCGGGTGGGGAGGGCAATTGGTGCTCCTCTCCCTCCTTTTTGGGTCGTCCCTCCTTCCCTTTTCTGAGGGTGTCCCTTCCGACATCGCATGGCTATCGGTCATCAGCCTTGTGACGGTTTTTGTGGCTTTTTGGGTCGGGCGGTTTTGGGGGCAGTTTTATGCGGGTCTGTCGTTCCTCGTCGTTCCGACTCTTTCCCTCTTTGGTCTCATCATCCCGATTTATGTGACGGCGGAGACGGTGTCGGGACTTTGTGCCGCTTTGGTCATTGGGTTGTTCCTCGTCAGCGCTGAAAGCCTTCTTCTGCGTTGGCAGCGAGGTCAATGGGGTCCGATGACGCCTTTGATGCTTTGGCGCTATTGCTGGCGGCTGGCGGTCACGGTGAGCGCGCTGGTGTTGACGGTGGGCTTACTTTTGGTGCCACCGGCATCCCTGTTGCAAGAGCCGTTGAGCCGTCAGTTGATGAGGTTGCCCCGCATCCAGTTTGCGACCCCCGTCGGTGGCGGCGTGAAATTTCCCGCTGTGTGGACAATGCCCGGCGGTCCCCTCAACTTGCCTGACACGGTGCTTTATGAAGTGAAAGGCAGCAGTTACCCTCGTTGGCGCGTCAGGACTTACACCCACTACTTGGGCTCGGGCTGGCGGGTAAGCCTGTTAGACAACAAGCCGCAGTTTCCTTTAGCCGTTCGCCGCCTTTCCCGTCCCAAAGTTTTGGAATTCGTCTGGGAAACGGCACCCAGTCATCCAAAAGAGACGGCAACGGTCACCGCTTTGGCAGGTTTTTTGACGGAAACGCCCGTCCCAGGCATCCTCCACCGATTGCGAGTGGCACAAGGATGGGGCGCGGGACGAGGGACGCGGGACGGAACATGGGAAAGTTCTCAACCGACGCTTTACCTTTTTCGCACCCCGACGGGCTGCTTGCTGCCCGTGAACGGCTGGGACGCCAACTTTTACCAAGTGACTGCCCGTCCCATCCCTGAAGAACTGCCCCCCAAAGAAACTGACCCACCCCTTTCCCCTCAAGAGCGGCGGGTTTTGACCTCTTTCCCTTTCTACTTGCAACGGGTCGCCGCTTTGGCGCAGCAAATCACTCGTGGGCTTCGTTCCCCTTACACCAAAGCCAAAGCCTTGGAAGCCTTCCTGCGGACGAATTACCGCTACTCCATCGCCCCACCGCCAGCGTGGCGGAGCCGACGGGATGTCGTGGCGTTTTTCCTCTTTGAAGCCAGAGAGGGCGCGTGCGATTGGTTCGCCAGCGCTTTAGCCTTGATGTGCCGTGCCGTTGGCATCCCTGCCCGTGTCATCACAGGTTTTTACAGCGATGAACTGACGCCCGAAGGGACGCTGCTCATCCGCGCCAGCCACGCCCATGCTTGGGTGGAAGCCTACATTGACGGGCATGGTTGGGTCACTTTGGATGCCACGCCCAGCAGTGCCATCACTCGTCGCCTTTCCTTACTCCAGCGGTTACAGCAATGGGTGACGCGCTCCTATCGCCTCTCCCTTGTCAACCCTCATCTTCTTTGGTGGTTGGTCGCTGTTTTGTGGGCGATAGCAGCCTTCCCCCTTGTCGTTCAAGGAGGACGCTTTGTGTGGGCGACTTACCGACCCAAGCCTCGTTGGCGCTATCTTGTGGACGCTTACCTTGCCGCCGTTGGTTTCGCTCAACGCATCGGGCTGCCCCTTGACTTTTCCGCAACGCCTTGGGAAAACGCCCGCCGATGCGAGGGCATCCTGAGGTTTCCCCTCGCCGGCAAAGCCGCTTTCCGACGCTTAGCCGATTTGGTCGTCATGGCGCTTTATGCGGGCGTAGAACCGTCCGAGAAAGATTGCGAATTGGCGCAAGAAGCCCTGCGCACCTTCCGCCAACAAGCCCGCAATTATGCCCGTTGGTTCGCCCGCTCCCAATGGTCGTGGCAGTCGGTGAAGGAGTGGCTAAGTCGGTGGTGAAAGCGATGCTCAAAATGCCCGCATGGTCTGTCAAAGGGATGGTCGTCTCGGAACATCCCCTTGCGACGCTGGCAGGTTGGCAAATCCTTCGGCAAGGCGGGAACTTCGCCGATGCCGCTGTCGCTGTCGGCGCCACCCTCGCCGTCGTCACCCCACACCTTTGTGGGTTGGGTGGCGACTTTTTTGGGTTGGCTTGGTTGGCGAAAGAGCGAATTGCTCTCGCTTTCAACGGCAGTGGGCGTGTCCCGAAAAATCTCTCCGCCGCCGATTTGCGCCGACAAGGCTTAAAAACGATGCCCACTTACGGCGCTCTTTCGGTCACCGTCCCGGGCTTGGTGGATGCTCTCTGGCAACTCCATCAACGCTTTGGACGACTCCGATGGGCATCGCTTTGGCAATTCCCTATCGCCATCGCCGAAGAAGGGTTCGTCGTTTCGCCCAAACTCGCCCGCGCCATCGCCACTAACGCCGACCGATTAGCGCACGACGAAGGCTGCCACGCCGTCTTCTTCCGCAACGGTAAGCCCTTGACCGCAGGGCAACGCCTTTGCCAACCCGCTTTGGCGCAAACCCTCCAGCGCATCGCTGCGGAAGGACGGGACGGGTTTTATGTGGGCGAGACGGCGCAAAAGTTGGCGACCCATTTGCAACGCTTGGGTAGCCCGATAACGCCCGACGATTTCGCCACCTATTGCGGTGAATGGACGCAACCGATTTCCCTGCGCTATCGCCATGCCACGCTGTTGGAACTTCCGCCTAATTCGTTGGGCATCGCCACACTCCAAACGATGGCGCTGCTTCCATCGCTGCCTGTCACTCAAGTCAGCGTGGCGGAACTGACTGCCCATGTCGCTGCCATCGCCACCCTCGTCGCCGAAGAGCGGGACGCTTACCTTGCCGACCCAGACTTTGTGCCCCATCCGCCCGCAACGCTTTTGAGCCACGAACATCTTGAGCGCTTGCGCCAACGCCTTTCGCAACCGCCCCTTCGCTTGACTTCCTCGGATGGCGACACGACCAACTTCGTCATCGTGGACACGGACGGCAACGCGCTGTCAGCCATTCAAAGCCTCTTTCACGCTTTCGGGTCGGGCATTTTGGAGCCTCAAACGGGCGTGCTTTTCCAAAATCGCGGCGCCAACTTCGTGCTGACGGAAGGACATCCCAACGAACTGATGGGCGGTAAACGACCCCGCCACACCCTTTCAGCGTTGCTGGTGTTGGACGAACGGGGCGAAGTGAAAGGGCTTTTGGGCACCAGTGGCGGCGATTTCCGCCCGACCATTCACGCTTGGATTTTGCTCCGTTGGCTGGATTTCGGGATGTCGTTGCAAGCGGCGATAGAAGCACCCCGCGCCCTTTGGCTGGGTGGGCGAACTTTGCTGGTGGAGCAAGGGTTGGCTGACCCGACAGATTTGTTCTCTCTCGGTTGGCAACCGCAACTCGTCCCTTACCCTGGCGGGACAGGTGTGGCGCATGGGATTGAGCGGGTCGGCGAAAGTTGGTGTGGCTGTGCCGACCTTCGCGGCGACGGCGTTGCCTTGCCGTTGTAAACAGCCCTCACTGACCGCCAGGTTGCGCCCCTTTTTCTCGTAAGAAAGGGGGGGCGCCAGGGGGAACGGATTTCCCGTAGGGTTGCCCCTCTTGAACCTTGCCGGTGGGCGGAGGCGTTATCCCACGCGGTTCGGGCGGTGGGGGCGTTCGCAAGCGCCCCACGACGACATACACCACCCCGATCAAAACGATGACCACCGCAACCACGACAACAGCCGTCCAAGGCGATATCTCTCGTTGCATCGCCTGTCACTCCCTCTCCTACAGGTTTGATGGGTTACCCAGTGCCAACCCTCACATGGAGTGCTCAGGACCCCAGACATCCCAGAAGGTTTTCTCGGTGCGTTTCGGGTCGTTGAAGCGGAACTTCGTAGGCCAGTAAAGTGCGATGCAGTTGTTCGCCATGTAACTCCAAGTCAGCCACTTGGCGTGGCCATCGGCGAAAGCAACAATTTCGCCCAAAAGGTGCCGGACATTGCTGGGGTTTCGCCGAGCCTTCTTGTCTCCGGCACATCCTGCTTGGCAGACATTCGCCCAAATGCTGCGGGAGCCCCCGCAGGTAGAAAAGTGAGGGGCATCGGCAAAAGCCGCTGTCTCCGCCGGGGAGGGTAACTGGGACATCTTGAGAGGCTTCCCTGACCAATCGCAACCTAAATTGGGCATCAGCGGCTCCCCATAACCGATGGTGATCTGGATGCCGAGGAACTCAGGGGGAAAAGCCCAACCCCATGCATCACAGCACCAATAGGCGAAGGGGGCATTGGGATTTTGCACTCGCCGAAGCGGGGGAATGGTGGTCCGACCAGAAGGGCAAACCCAAACTTGCACATTGCGGACATAAGGATGGATTTGCCCCTGCGGGGTCGTTTGAGTAGCCCGGAAAGGAGCATGAGGGGCAGCACAAGAAGTGGTGAAGGGATAGGTCTCGTCATAGTCCTGAACATACTGCATCAAAACTAATCCGACGTTGCGCATATTAGAAAGACATTGTGCCTGTCGGGCTTTTTCGCGAGCCTGGCTAAAAACGGGAAACAAGATTGCTGCCAGGATCGCGATAATCGCGATCACAACCAGCAACTCAATGAGCGTAAAGCCGTAGCGCCTCATCATCAAACACCTCCATCAGCACAGTATCCGCCAATCTAACGGCAATTATTTTAGGGGCGCTGAAAGGGCAATGTCAATAGCGTCCCTACTACTCGGCTACTATTTCAACATTGTTGTTGCTTAGCCCTTAGAATCCTTCTGTTTTTCACCAACCGCCGCCTCCGCCGCCACCGAACCCGCCTCCCGAAAAACCGCCACCACCAAATCCGCTGAACCCACCGCCTGCCCCTGAGCCAGAACTGCGGGCGGGCGTGGATGGAAAGACGCTGTTCATCGTGGACATGCTATCGCCGAGGCTGTAAATGAACAGGCGAGGTGTAAAGGTCGTCGGCGTCCATCGCTCCGACTCAAACCATTCAGGTGGCTTTTGCAGCAAGCCTTCAAACTTTGCCGCCCACTCATCGGCGATGCCAAAGACGAGGGCATAAGGCAACACTCGGTCAAAAAGTGTCGGGTCTTCCTGCAGCATCCGTTCCAATCGGTCGCGCTCCACCCGTCGGATGAATTCGCGGAAGCCGAGGATGTGCCAAAGGGCTCGCGCCCCTTTGCTGGTTTTGCGAGGCATGGCAGGCGCAAAGAGCATAATGAACCCGCCTGACAACATCGCACTGATAGCCAGCGCCAAAGCACCGACCCAACCCACCTCCGCTAACACGCTTCCCGCCCAAAATGCTATGAAGACCCCAAGGGCTTCTACGACGATGCCTGATGCCAAATAGCCACTTCGCACCGTCTCTGGGTTGTTAGCGAAATAACCGTCCCGCGTCAACGAGCGGTAGAGTGCCGCCTTGGCATTTTGCAGGTAGGGATAAAAACGCTCCCGCAACTCGGAAAGGCGGATGACTTGTGCGGCTCTCCCAGTGCCCAATCGCAGCCCGTCCAAAACGATTTGCTCGTGGTCTTTCAAACCGTCGCCATCTTGCAAAAAAACGAACTCGTAATCAGTGCCCCGCAAAAACAGAAACTTGGTCGCCGGCACCTCGCGGATTTTCAAGTAGCCCTTAACGGCGAGGTCAATAACCGTCGCCACGATGTCAATGTTGTCGGCGCGTTCGTCCGATAAGACTCCGACTTCCGCAGGTGTCAAGTTGTCGGGCGGGCGATATTGCGGGACAAGGGCTTCCCGCCAGATAGGGTCACGCCCGTAGCGCCAATAGTTCCAACCCATCCCGCCTAAAGTCAGCAACGGCAACAGCGCCGCTAAAAGGAACACCCAGTTGTCCGTCAGCCACCAAACCGTTTGTCTTAGCAACGACGGTGGGCGCAAGATGCCTTTTGGAATGCCGACGACCACTGTCAACCCTTCCCCTTGCCGAAACGGTCCTGCGGAAAAAACGACTTGACGGTCTTCTACCCACGCCCGCCCGTTTTGTGCCTGCGAACCGAGCCGTCCCGTGTAAAAAGTGAACCGCACCTTGCGAGCGTCCACGCCTTCTGGCAGCGTCACGACGCAAAGGGCGCGGGCGATGTCCCATTCCCATTCGTTGCCCGTTGCGTTCCAATAAAGTTCGTCGTGGTCGGGAAAAGTGTTGATGGCGCGGGCGACGGTGTAAGTGAGGCGGTAAGTCTGCAAACCCGTGACGGTTCGGTTAGGGTCGCCGATACGCCAAACAAGATAGCCCCCTTCCCGCCAAACCTTGACAGGGAGCGACTGACCGTTGGCATCGGTGACCGATTGCAACCGCATCCGCAAGTCGTAACGCAGGGGGATGCCCTTGACTTTGCGGGTGTAGCGGTAAGGGATTTTTCGGTAGATGCCGTGACGAGGCACTTGCCCAAAGTTGACAGCAATTGTTTCCGTCACCGTGAGAGTGCTGTCAGCGTGCAGGTCAATTTGGATGCGGTAATCGGCGATGTAGGGCGGGATGAATTGCGCCCCTGCGTTTCCGACAAGTAGCAGCAAACCGATGAGCGCCCATCGTCCCATTCGCCCTCATCTCCGTTCATGACACCTTTTGCAGAAAGGCTTGCAAAACTTCTCGGTTGCGTCGGGTCAACTCCATTTCGCCCGCTTTCAAAGTCGTCACCAGCCAACCGATTTGCCGAACTTGCATTACCGTTCCGTCCATCATAACTTGCTGAACTTGATGCACCTTTAGCATCACCGCCCACAAATCGGGCAGGTATTCCCACAAGGGAAACAGCAACACCACCAGCGAGGCGAAAAACGCCAGGGCAAGGAGCGTCCCTCCGCCACCTGTCAAGAGCATAAGGGCGAGGATGACCGCCGCCGCCATAACGCCCAACCGAAGGGAACGCTCGTCCCTTGGCAGGTCGCTCAGCATTTGGCTCACTTCGTGCAACCGTTGCAAACCGACCCAACCGATGGCAAGGACAAAGCAGGCTATCGCTAACCGCAGCACCAATTCCCAGATGGCTTGAAGGGCGTGAGCCGTCGCCGCCATGCCCAGCAAGTCAGTGGATGCCAAAAGTGCTAGCAGGCACAAGAGAACCGTGACGGCTCCGCTTGTCGTCCGCAAAACTGCCTCGGACAACCGCTCCCGCATCTCAGGGGCGACGGCATCTATGCGCTCGCGGACGGCAGGATGTTGCAAAAGGCTCGCCACGCTCTGGTTAACCCAATTGCTCAGCCACAACGCTGCGCCCAAAGAGAGGGCAACAAACCAAAGGCGTCCCGTCAAAGTGAGCCAACTGCCAGCGATCTGGGTAAGTCCATGCCTTCGGGCAAGCCACCAAAGGACAATTGCCCAAATCGTTCCGACACAAAGATAGCCAGCGACATCGGACGGTTCTTTTGGGCGGGAACGGGTTTGGGCAAAAGGCGTCCGCAAAAGGTCATCTATGCCGAAGCGTTTCAGCCACCCCAAAACGATAATGCCCGCAAGTTTCCCGCCGACCAAGGCGCTCATAAGGACGAACGCCTCCAAAATCCCTTGCCGTTGTTCAGGCGACAAGGTTTGCCAGCGACGCAGCCACTCCGTTAGCCACGCCCTTTCTGGCATTCCTTTTCACCACTTCGGCGGCAGTTCAAAAGCGCACTTGAGGCGCTGCTCGCGCTTCGTCTTCGGCGACGAAGAACGGTTTGGAGCGAAAGCCACACAGCGCAGCGATGAACCCGTCGGGAATGAGCGCCAAGCGGGTGTTGTAATCACGCACGACCGCGTTGTAATATCGGCGGGCATTAGCGATGTCCTCTTCTATGGCGGAAAGTTCCCGCTGAAGGGCAAGAAAGTTCTCGTTCGCTTTCAACTCAGGGTAGGCTTCCGCTAAGGCGAAAAGCTGGCGCAAGGCAGCCGTCAGCATGTTTTCGGCTTGCACCCGCTGCTGCGGGTCACTGGCAGCGACGGCAGCGTTGCGGGCGTTGATGACGGCTTCCAAAGTTTGCCGTTCGTGAGCCGCATAACCTTTGACCGTCTCCACCAAATTGGGCACTAAGTCGTGCCGACGCTTCAGTTGCACATCCACATCGCTCCACGCATTATCCGCCAGAACGCTCAACTTGACCAACCGATTGTAAGCGGCAATCACCCAAAACACCAAGATGACCAGCAACACCAGCACGACGAGCAATATGACGCCCATCGGCGTTCACCTCTTTTGAGCGTGCAGTTCTACGATAGCGCGCTTTTGCGCCCGCACTCTGGCACGCTTCCACTGCACGCTTTCCTCACAGCCGAATATCGCCCCGCAGGAAGCGGGGACAAAAAGTGAGCGGGACGACGACTTGCCCACCCTTCGGGATCAATCGCTGCGCGTTGCCTTGCCAATCTATGAGCGTGACCGCTCCCTTTGCCTGTAGCCTGATAGGCACTTCCAACCCGTTCACTTCCGTCCAACCGACGAGGGTTGTTTCACCGTTGCGTTCAAAGCGCAACAAAGTCACATCGTTACTGCCCAAGTTTATCCGACCGACAAACTTTGCCCCGCCCAGTTGCTCGCCCATCACCTGCAACTCCGTCTGAAGGATAGGGCGATAAAAGAAGCCCGTGTCGTTGTAGTTCCAACTGAAAAGGAGCACGAGTTCCGCTCCCGCTGCGACGGAATGACCGAAGGCTTTGATGGGCGAAAGGCGGAGCCCACCTTCCGTTCCAGGGTGTGTCGTCGCCCCTTTTGGCAGCCAAGTGCACGGCATCGTCGCCGCCTGCTCGGTGTTCCAGACGGGTTTCTGGATGCCTGCTTCCTTCATCGCCCGAAAGTAATCGCTGAAAGGAGCGGCGTGCTGGGGCGGTGCCAAAGGGTAGTGGACGCTCAGGACATCAAAAAGGTCGGGACGCTTCACTAACTTCCGCAACACATCGCCATAAGAGCCTTGCGCTGGTCGCAAACCCAGAAAAAGTTCACCCGCTACGATTGTCGCCTTCGGTTGCACCGAGCGGATGGCTGTTGCCGTCCATTCCAAGTAAGCCATGTAATCGTCGGCGGAGCCACGAAAGTAACCGCCGCCATCGGGTTCGTTGCCGATTTGCCAAGTGTCGCAATAAGCGCCATAGCGGCGGACGACTTGCTGGACAACTTGTTGCCATTTGGCTTTTTCTCGCGGTGGCGTCAAGTTCAGCGTCGCATCCCAGTCAGCGTGAGCGCCTTTGGGGTCGCGGGAAATCCAATCGGCTTGTCCCAGAAACTTCAGGACAATCCGCAAACCCGCTGCTTTCAAAGTTTGCAGTGTCGTCTCAAAGTGACGGTAGTCCCAATCGTAAACGCCTTCACGGGGATTGATGCGGCTGAGGGGAATGTCCAGCCCAACCCATTGAACCCTTGAGGCATGAAGGGCTTGCACATGCTTAGGCAATTCGTCAAGAGACGGGACTAACATCAGCACCCCGAAAGAGGCGTTGTGCCCTTGCTGCGCCCTTGCGGGCTGACGAATCTGACCGAAAAACCAGAGCCAAAGGGCGAACGAAGTGAGAAGGAGACTGAGCCAACGCATCGCAACTCACCGCCTTTCCCGATGGGCGAACGGCTCATCCCTTGAGTGCTCTTGCCCGTCACAAGACTTCAATGGCTTCGGGATAAGAGCCGAGCACCTTCAAGAACAGGCACGCCTTTCCCAACTCACTCAACGCCGCTTGCACAGGTTCGTCTTGCACATGCCCTTGAAAGTCAGCGAAAAACACATACTCCCAAGGCGCATGGCGGGCGGGGCGGGACGCAATCATCGTCAGGTTGATGGTGTGCTGGGCGAAAACGCTCAGGGCGTGATACAAAGTGCCAGGGCGATGAGGGACGGAAAAAGCGATGGTCGTCTTGTCCACGCCTGACGGCGCCGTCATCCGTTTGCCCAAAACCCAAAAACGGGTCAAATTGAAAGGCACATCTTGAATGCGTTCTGCCAACACTTGCAACCCGTAAGCATCGGCGGCACGACGCGGTCCGATGGCAGCGCCTTCAGGGTCGTCAGCAGCCCGCTCTGCTCCTTCAGCGGTGCTGGAAACGGAAATCCATTCCGCCTGAGGCAAATGGGTTTGCAACCATTGGCGGCATTGGGCGAGAGCAATTTCGCGGGAGTAAACCCGATGGATGTTCGCAAGGGACTCCGCTTTGGACAGCAAACAATGCTGCACTTCCAGTAACACTTCGGCGACGATTTTCAGCGGAGTTTGTAAGAGGGCATCCAAAGTGTCACCGACAGGTCCTTCGGCGACATTTTCGGCGGGAACGATGCCAAAGTCCGCGCCGCCCCGTTCCACCTCCCGAAAGACTTCCTGAATCGTCCGCTGCGGGAGCGCTTCAATAAAAGTGCCGAAATGCTCTTCACAAGCGAGATGGGAGAAGGAATGGAGCGGACCGAGGAAGGCAACTCGGGGCGGACGCATGACGGCACGACACGCCGACAAAATCTCACGGAAGATGGCTTTGATGGCTTGGTCGGGAAGAGGGTCATGAGGCAAGGAAGTCAAGCGGGCGAAGATGGCTCCTTCCCGTTCGGGATGGTAAAGAGGCAAGTCATTTTGCTGCTTGAGCAAAGCAATTTGCCGCGCCAATTTTGCCCGCTCCGTCAGCAGCCGCAAGATTTGCTCGTCAATTTCATCAATGCGCTGCCGCCAATCGTCCAACGACGCCATCTTTATCCGTCACCACCGAAACAGGGTTGGGCGCTTTTAGGCGTTGCCCTTGACAAAGTCGGCGTCAATGATAGCGCTTCAGTTCCAGACCGCCAAGTCAGGAGGGATACGCCGACGGCGGGCGGCATCCGTCTGCAGCAACTCCCGCCAGACCGTCGCCCGCTGCAATCGTCGGATTTCTCGGCTGAGGATGTCCAATTCGCATTGCAGCAACTCCGTCAAATCTTCCGTCTCCAAAAGCCGTTGCTTTTCCCGCAAGGGTAAATCCAACAAGGCACCGATGCGAAAACCCAGTGCCGCTAAGTCCGTCGGGAGCATCAAATCCGCCAGCGCCAATCGGTCGGCGATGGCTTTCAATTCCAAGTAGCGGTAAAGGAGCGCCGCCAAACGGTTAGCGATGCGGGTTAACTCGGTTGAAATCGTCCCAAATCGGTTGGGCAGTAATTCCACCCGCGCCATCGGGTAGGGCTCATATTGCAGCATTTCCACGATGCGGAAGCGTTGCTCACCCCGAACGACGACATTGAGCCCCTCCTCATCCCTCGCTTCCACATGCAAGATACGAGCGACCGTCCCGACCTCACAAGGCTCCGTCACCCCTTTCCACCGCCGAACAAAGACGACGCCCAAATACCCATCCCCTCTCAGGCACCCTTCCACCATCGCCCGCTCTCGGTTGCCCTGCAAGGAAAAGAGCGATTTGTCGCCAGGAAACAAAACGGTCGGCGAGAGCAACAAAGGTAAGTCGCGACGCACCCTTTCGCACCCCCTTACGGCACGACTTTGTTGAGCGGGTATTCAATGATGTCGCGCGCCCCCGCTTCTTTAAGGCGCGGGATCAAATCCCGCACCTGCACTTCGTCCACGATGACCTCTATCGCCACCCACTCCTCATCTGCCAGCGGAGAAACGGTCGGCGCTTTCATCGCTGGCAGTTCCCGCAGCACTCGTCCTAAATCCTTTTTGGCGACATTCATCTTCAGCCCGACCTTCTGTTGGGCCATTAGCGCCCCTTGCAGCAAGAGCGCCATGTGGCGGATTTTCCGCTGCTTCCATTCATCCGCCCAAGCCTTCGGGTTGGCGATGAGCCGCGTCGTGGATTCCAACACCGTCTCAATGATGCGCAAGTTGTTCGCCCGCAAGGTGGCGCCTGTTTCCGTCACATCGGCGATGGCATCCACCAGTTCGGGCACCTTCGCTTCCGTTGACCCCCACGAAAACTCCACCTGCGCTTGCACACCCCGTGCCTCTAAGAAGCGACGGACAGTGTTGGGCAGTTCCGTAGCGATGCGCTTGCCCTGCAAATCCTCCACCCGTTGATAGGGCGAATCGTTATGGACAGCGATGACCAACCGCACTTTGCCCAAGCCCTGCTTGGAATAGACAAAATCCGCCACCTCAACGACTTGCCCTTCTACACCGTTTTCCACGATTTGGTCGTAGCCCGTAATGCCAGCATCCAGCACCCCTTCGGCGACATAACGAGGGATTTCTTGTGCCCGCAACAAGATGGCTTGAATTTCCGGGTCGTTGATGCGTGGAAAATGCGAACGCCCCTCAAGGTGCACCTCCCACCCTGCCGCCTTCATCAACCGCAAAGTCGCTTCCTGCAAACTTCCTTTAGGAATTCCGAGGCGCAACCGTCGCTCCATCGCTGCTGCCTCCTTGTGTCGCTTGATTGCCGTTCGTTATGGGATGCAATTACCGACAACGGGTTCGTCTAAGTTTTACACCGAAGGAGCACTTCAGACAAGGAGTGGGCACAAAACTTCACACTTCCGCTCCACCATGCTTGCTCTTTCTGGGACGGATTTGAACGACGGTGACAGTTTCTCTGAAATCGTCCACCATCACAGCCTCACCCGTCCGCTCCAGTTGGCGGATGTAATGTCTCAACTCGTGAGCCATGTAATCGTGGCTCAATCGGTTGATGGCGTCCACATCTTCCATCGCCGTCACCTTGTGGCACAAAATCAAGTCGCACTGGCTCAAAACCTCTTTGTCAATAGCGCCGGGCTGCTGCGATGCGATGATGAGGGATAAGCCCGGTTGCCGCCCCTCCTTCACCCATTGGATGAGCGGTTCTTTCGCCAAAGCGCTTCTTCCAGAGGGCACGAACTCTTGGGCTTCATCAATCGCCAGCCAAATTTTCGGCACTTGCGTCGGGATGCCCAATTCCTCTTGCAACCTCGCTTCCCTTCGCTTTCGGAACAAATCTCGCACCAAAACGGCGACGACCAAATTCCTCCGCCCAACCTCCAAAACCCCCAAATCAACGACATTGACAGCACCGAGGCGGAAAACTTCCAGCAAATCGTGGTAGCGAGTGCTGAACAAATCCCAATCGTTGGCTGCCGTTTCAAGGCGCAAGACAAGGGCTTGAATGCTCGTCTCACGGATGAGCGGGTCGCTGTGAATTTCGGCGATGATGTCAGAGACGGTGAAAAATTTTTCGTGAGAGCGCTGAAGTTTGCTGACGGCTCGGTAAAGCGCCAGACCCATCGGTGTTGCGATGTCAATTCCGAACAAATCAAGCCAACCATCCGGCGGCAAATCGCCAGGGTTAAGCCTAAGCGGTAAAACCTCAACACCCCGTTCTTCAAACACCTTCACGATTTCCTGCCCATAACGCCGATATGGGTCGCCGGGCACAAGCAGCCTGACAGGGACACCTTCGGCGAACATGTCCCAATCCCAAAGCAATCGCTCTTGCTCAATGTTGGGCAAAACCATCGTGTGGAAATTGCGCATCGGGTCAAGGGCGATAACCAGAGAATCATCTCTCTTGACCAACTCCTCCAAAAGAACGCCCATCGTGTAGGACTTACCGCTACCCCGCTTCCCGCAAATCAAAACTGCCCTCGCCCTGCTGTCATCAATGAAAACTTCGCCGCCATTCAATCGGTCACGCCCAAGCATTATCATGCCCGCTCACCTTTGCCTCACAAAACCCGTCAATTTTTCCGCTTTACCCACTTCACCGTTTGCCAATAATGTCGGCTCGGCAGGCGACTCATCCTCCCAGTTCGCTTACGACGACTGAAACTCGCTCAGAACCAAAACTTTCAACTCAGTCACCTTCTTAAGGGTCGCATCGTTTGTCAAGAAGGCTTCGCAACCTGCCCTAATTGCTGCCGCCAATTGCAAAGCGTCGGGCGTCCGCAAGTTGTAACGAGCCCTCAAGTCGGCGGCAACTTTTGCCGTTTCAGGATCAATGCTTATCAGTTGCATGTTTGCGCTGTTGGTTAGCAAGTCCCAATATTCGGACGCAAGTGCAGTATTGCCCTGTTTCAAAGGTAAAACCAAGACTTCCGTGACCGTGATGACAGAAGTCACGCCAATAATCCAACCTTCGTTGATGCGCTGAAAAACTTCAGTGACCAAAGCATCATATTGGGCATGGGTCTTTACGAAGTAAATGACTGGTGGCGTGTCTAAAGCAAGTTTGACGACACCCTGCAACGCCTCATCCAACCTCATGGTCGGTGATCCCATTCCTTCCGCAATTCGTTGACATATTCCTGCGCATCTATACCCTGCCAAATCTCAGCGCCCAAGCCGTGCAGTTCCATAATGCTTCGTTTCGGTTTTCCCTCTTCCTTGGTCTCTGCAGCCAAGTCTTGTGCGATCATTGCCAAGAGGCGAAGGCGCTCGGATAGCGGTCGTGGCTTGATTTGTTGCTCGTAAAGTTCCTCAAGGCTCAAGGTCTTGACCATGCAAACTTCACCCCCAAACGAGTTCGGCTCGGAAATTCGCCTCACCCTCAATTTTACTGCTCAAGTAACCTTTTCGCTTCCTCCCAACCTTTTTCGCTTAACTCCCAGATGCCCTGTGGTGAATCGGAACGGAGCAATCCTTCTTGAACCATCTGATAGCGTTCCCAGTTTGCTCTCTTCTCCCAACGCTTAGAAGTTCCGCTTGGAACAAGTTCAAGGTCTTTGTCCGACAAAGACGGCTTTGCCATTTCAAAAACACGCCTTAGCACCTCTTTCGCTCTACCTTGCCCACCCATCTCTGCCAACGCTTTCAGGATCAGCGGACGATAAAAATCTCTCGGCAGGCTTTCACCTCTTGGAAGTCTTCTCCCTTCATGTCTTTTGGTGCAAGTTTTACCTGAAGTTGGCGCTTTCCCTTCCCGCCATACCCCTTCCAACCTTCCAACCTCATTCAGCATCCATTCCACAAGTGTCAGCCTGTCGTTTCTCAGCAAATGGACAAGTTCTGAAACAGCGGGATCATTGAGCCGTTCCCGTTCTTCTTCCAATGCCTTCCGAAGCATTTCAAGGGCTTGTGCGACCTTATCTTGCGTTTCCGACATCTCACCGAGCACCTCCAGCCCTATTCGGCTCAGCGGGAGCCTTGCATTACCGTTGGGCAATCATGGCACTGTCAATTTCACCGACGGGATGAAACTTTCTTCAAAGGACAAACCTCCATGAACGCCCCATTCGGTTGAGCGAAGTTGACGGCGAATGAAAGGATAGGCGAGAACCGAAAAGTCGTTGCCTTTGAAATTGACATGCCAAAGAAATTCGCCGCTACGCAAACCTTCATAATTTCTCGGCGGCACATTCCCGCTCCCTGCCTCGTAGAGCCTTAATTCGTGTTCGTGGCGCCAAAGGATGCCGTGATCGGAAGTCAAAAACAAAGTAGCGCTAATCCCTCGCTGCTGCAGTTTTTGAGCCAGAGCGAGAAATTCACTGGCAATTTGCCGAACAGTTCCAGCGATGTCGGGCAAATCGCGATGGCGGTGACAAATTTGGTCAAGCCCTTCCCGAACAACTTGAACGAAAGCGCCTTCAAGGGAAAACTTGTCCAGTGCCTTCAGCACTTCGTCAAAACTTTGGACTTTTGTAACGCCCTCGGTGACGCCGAAGAAAATTCGGTCGGTCAAGCGGTCCTTTTCTCGTTCCCAATAACTGAATCCGAAACTGCGTTCGTAACCTTTCTCCGCCAGACGCAAGGCAACCGTCGGCTCACCGACGATGCGCATAACTCCGTGTTCCGTGACAGTAACGCCATCAACGAAGCAAGGTTCGCAGGGCAAATTTTCGTCGCCAAACCGCTTCCAATCGCTCAGCCCTAACCCGTCAACGATGAGCAAGACGATACAGTCACCTTTAGCGTTTTGGACAATCCGATCAGGAACTTGCGACTGACACAAGACCATCCGTTGCACCTGCTCAATTTTCGGCAAGAGGATTCGGTTCAACTCGTTGGTGAACGGGTCGTGATCGCAATAAACAGCGGGCAAGCGATGGGCAAATCGCTCATCAACGGAGAGGGCAACTAAAGGCGATTCGGGTTGAGGTTCAGGCGAATCCAAAGCAGCGACAAGTTCCTCAGCGGTTTCAAAAACTTGCACATCCTCCGGGACAAACGCCAGAGAGAGCCGATGGCGAAGTTGCACAATCGCGGGTGTTCGTTCCAGTATTGCTCTCAATTCGTCAAGACTCACCCTTCGCATCGGTCTCACCTTTCGCATCTTTTGGTAAGGCGCTCCCCTCAGCGACCGCACCGAAATTCAACACGCCAAGAAGTGTTTGGGTCGCCGTCAATCACTTGTGCTCGCTAATGTGGATTTCCAACCAACCCTTGCGGTAAAGGCGCTCAACCAAAGAAAGCAACTTTTCGGGAGGGATTAAGCGATTTCTGGCGGCAGCGTCCCAAATTCGTGCGAAAGGGATAGAACCGCTTTGCTTTTGCCCAATGCTTCTCAGCAACTCAAGCAAGGCTTTCTCTTCGCCATTGTCAATGGGTAACGGTTTATCTGCCTGACTAAGGTTCTGCTGCAATTTGCCCCTTCGGCTTATTAAACGCCCAATCCCATCGCAAATTTCTTCAAGCCGCTTATCCCCGTCTCGCACTGCTTTAACGACTTCGTAAGTCACCTCACGCCTTAAGCACTCCCATTCTTTTTCAATCGCATCCGCTTCCTTTTCCAACTCATTCACATCCATCTGCCGAATGACCCGAAGAAACAAAAGGCGGTTTTGGTCTTGCTGGATGAAATCGCCGAACTTGCCGAAAAATCCCGAAAGCCGTTGAAGGACCTCTTGGAACAAACGCTCGTAAGAACCTTCAGGGTCTTCGGGGTCGTAGGGAGGGGTTAAATGCGACTCGATGATGCCTCTCAAAAGCCTCTCGTAGGCTTTTGCCAATTGCTCAAAGGCATTGCGTTCTTCGTTAGAGCGCTTCGCCAGTTCCCTCTGAATGCTTTCCAACTCATAGCCAAACCTTTCGTGTTCTTTGAGAGCCTCCTTTCGGTCCTCAGCGAATCGGTCAATGACCCGATTTACCCACTCGTCCAATTCCTGTTTCAAGTCGGCATATCGGTCAGGGATGCGTTGGCGCAGATTGTCGGCACGCTCGGCGATTTCTTTCCATTTAGCGAGGTGACCGAAATCTTCCTCCACTCGGTTGACATGCTCTTCTGTTTCCCCGCTTTTTCTTTGCGCTTTTTCAAGTTCTTCCGCCAATTGAGCCAACTCGGAGAGCAACCTTTCCAACTCGCCAACGGTTTGCAGGCGTTCTGCTTGCTGAGTTATGCGTTTGAATTCATCGGTTTGCCTTTTCAACTCATCGGCAAGCCTTTGGGCGCTCTTGAGCAATTGACGGCGCATATCGTCCAGATACTGGGCGATTGCCAACGCCATCTCAATGCGCCGTTCCAATTCCCGAACAGGCAACCGCTTTAGCAGTTCTTGCGACCTGTTGGAGTTTTGCGTCGCAGTTTGCCCAAGTCTTTGCTTTGCAGCCTGAAATGCAAACCCTTTCACTCCAGCCCTTACTTGACCCACTTCAATTCGGGCTTCGTCCCATTGGGATTCGTCCTCAGCGTAAGTTTTGGCAATCACGGCATCCAATTGCTCCACATACCTTCGGATATCATCGGGGAAGAAACGGGCAAGAGGTTCAAGGGAACGCTTCAAATGCTCTGCCTCGCTGCGGATTTCTTCTGGGTTCAACTCCGCTATGGCTTCCCGAACCTTACGCTCATCAAAATCCAATGTCCCGCGCGCTTTTGCCAATTGGAGCGCTTTCTCAATTTCCCCTTTATGAGCGCCCCACTTTCGCGCACGCCTCTCCAACTCCCCGCGGTCAATTTCCTTGACTCCTTTGCTGCGTCCACCAACCTTGACAGTGACATCTTTACCGAAATCTTTCAGCCACTCTCTCATTTTCCGCTCCAGCGGGTGTTGGGTGAAAGTGACTTCTGATTGACCCCTGAGCGTTCCGCTTTCTTTAACTTGCAGCAATTTCATCCTCTCCATCCGTTCAACGAGAGCGTCTCTCTGTGATGCTGCGACATCAAACAACTTCGCTAAATCATCGCGAGACATAAGTTTGGGGCGAATGCCTTGCTTTTCGCTGCGGGTCAAACCACCTTGAAGGAGAACGCGTTGGTAGCGCTGCAAATCATTTTCACTTTGACGACCTGCTACAAGCGGCACATATTCGGGATAGAGTTCCTCGCATTTTTGAGCGAAAACTTGCTCAACCAGTGATTGCCCAACGCCTTTTGCGCTGACACCGATAAGTGTCATTTGCTCGTTCAAAGCAAGAGCAACGATGTGCCGAATTGCCGGGCGAAGCAGGTTCGTTTCCATCAACAAACGGTCAGATTCAGGGACTTTGGCTCGTCCCATCTCAGCCTCAAGAAAGATTGCCAAATTCAAAAGCAGCATAACTGTGATGTGATGTGGGCTCATGATGTCACGGAAAACCTGTAAGTCGCTGGGATAGTCGTCATAGTGGCGATTCAAGTTGAGTCTGAAGTCCAAATTCGCCTCGCCTTTCGTCGTCACAATCTCGCCATCCCAAGTGTCTTCTCTCTCCAAAAGAAAGAAGCGAACGGTCAGGTCAATGTCTTCGTATGGCAATCTCTCTTCATCCTCGCCGATGGCTACTGCAATTGCAACTCGCCGTTGCGGGAACCGATTTTGCGTCCCTTCAAAACTGCCTTCCAAAACTAACGAAGCAACCCTTGGAGAGGCAAACCCAATTTCCTCACCAGGCTTAGGAAAGCCTGTCCATTTGCTCTGTTCGCCTGAACTTCGCTTTGGAAACAGTTCTGGCAACACGAACCTTATGAAAGCAACTTTGGCTGCTCCTTGCTTCTCCCGTTCCAAAGCATAATGCCACCACTTATTTCGGAAACGGCGCAAAAGTTCGGTAAGGCGGTCCCTTTTTTCTTTGTCCCTGCCCAAAGCAGTCAAGGCATATTGGTCTGTTCGCGGTTGATAAATGTGAGTGCCCAAGAAACCCTATGTGTTCGCCAGTTCGTCAATGGCTTTCCAGATGCCATACCTTTCGGCGACTGTTTTGCCAACGCCTTCTGGGAAAGCGCAAAGGAAGCGAATGGCTTTTTGAAAGTCGCGGTTATCTTGAACCGCTGGTTCGCTGAGGAGCGTTCGCAGCGTGGTCGTCCTTTTCTGTTCCTGTCCTTCAAAGACGATGTGGCGATGTTCGTAATCGTCAATCAACTCCCAAACAGTGTAGCGTTGTCGCTTATCCCTCCAACGGTTGGCAACGCACCTGAAAGCGGCGATGACGGTTCTCGGTCCGTTGCTCAAATCATCGCGTTCGCAAATTTGCCCCAACGCTTCCAAAGTTGCCTCGTCAATGATGTTTTGGGCTTCAGGGTCATAGGTCCGGCACAAATGCTCCCATAGCCGCTTGGGAAACTCACGGGTGTAGGCAGTTTGAAGGTTCAAAAATGCACCGTAATCTTGAACCCGCTGCATCATGTCGCCTGCTTGCTCAAAAAGTCGTTCCTCTATGCGGGCAGTAAGACCCCAGCACATGCCCAAGGGGACCGCATCAAGAGTTCTAAATGCGTGGACGAACATCCGCAACTGTTCAATCCGCTCATGAGAGTTCGGTTGGTCAACGAAGTTTTGTGTTTCGTCGGCAAAAACGACAAGACCTTTGAAACCGCCTTCGTGGGCGAGATTGGCTGCATCCTTGAGGAAGTCGGGAATTTGTGTGGAACTGAAAAGGCTCAGCCGACCTTGCGCCAGCAAATCTTCAACGATGCGCCGTGCTTGGTCAATGGAAACCCGTTGCCGCTTTGCTATCTCACTTGCCAACTCATCCACTGCCCGACTTCGGTAACGGTTGTAAAGTTTTTTGGCATCCTCCATCAAATCAGGTTGCTTCTCTTTTAACCGAAAACTCAGCCAACTGCTTGCTGCCAGCATTAAATCGTCCCATGAGTAAAACAGGAAAAGCGGGACGACGACGAAACCTTCCTGTTCCAACTCGTGCCAGAGCCAGACCATCGTAGCGGTTTTCCCATAGCCATATTCGCCAGAGACATAGCCCAAAACAGGCTTGTCGTTTGTCAGCCGCCTCAACATTGAGCCTCTCAGGTCTTTCACCGACTCCATAGCGTAAAAGACCGAGGCGACGAATTCGTAGTTTTTGCGAACTTGCTCTGGCATTTCGCCGATGTCCTGCGCTCTCACTGTTGAGACGATAGGTTGAAGTTGCTCCAGCCTCTCCATCAACCTTCGGAATTCGCCTCGCATTGAATTTCACCCCCTGCCTCAAAGGAACTCAAAAGGCACAACTAACTCCCAAAGGTTTCTCGGTTCGTCGGTCAAAGGTGGGTAGCCTAAGCGGCGTAGGTTCTCTGCCACCTGCATTATGTCTCGTTCAGTCAAATTGAGGCGGACTTTCGGGGTTTGGTCGTCTGCAGCGTAGACAGTGATGAGCAAAACTCGGTCAAAGCCACAAAGTCGGCACTTGCGCAGCGCGTCTCGGATAGCGTCCCTGTGGGATGACACATTGTCAACGATGACAAAGCGATGAAGTTCAACGGGAGAGATTAGTTTCGCCGAAGGGAAATAGGCGATGCGACCGAAGCCGAACCTTTGCCACTCTTTAAGCCAAACCCAAGCGAGGAAAGTTTTGCCGACACCGTGAGCGCCAAAAAGGTTGGCGACATCGCTAATGCGAAGGAAGTCTACCAACTGTTCACTCGCCGACCCTTGGCTTTCCGTCAACCAATCCCATTTGGCTTCCGCCCGCAACCGATTGAGCAATGCCACATGTCGGTTCATCGCCACTCACATCCTAACCGCAAACTTGTTTCGTCAGAAGGGCGAGGCTCCCGATGAGCCACCACCTGATACGCCCTCCTAATGCCCATCACCTGCGAACTTCCACATGCACTTGGTAGCCTAACTGCTCCAGAATCCCGACAATCTCATCCCATGACAGTCCAAATTCGGCAACATCTGCAAGTCCCAACCGAGCCACAATGTCCCGAATGGTTTTGTAGTCTTCCTCCGCAAAATCTCCCTCTTGCATCGCTTGTTCTGCCCAGTCAACCAATCCCGCCAGCGTTATTTGGCGGTTAAGGTAAGCCAGCAGTTTTGCTGCCAAGACTTCACGATTGACAATCATTTCCCTTTCGCCTCGCTTAGGCGCTGGTGACCTTTGTCAACGGGAAACTTTTCGTGAACCTCAACCAAGCGCCCTTTGTCGTCATAAATTTCCTGCCAAAAGCGACGAGTGTTTTCTTCTGGGTCAACTTCTTTGATGTATCGGGCACGCCATCCTCTTCGCCCTTGAACTTCATACCAATAGCGCCTTCCGCCATCGGGCAAATCTATCCAATTACCAAACTTCCGCTCGTTTTGTCGCCTCCTCGTCTCTTTCGGTTCCATCTTTCATGTCATCCTCGCCACAGTCGCTAAACAGCCACAGCGCAATTCAGGATTCCAACAAGGCTCATTTCAAAGCATGCCAACGGGTATAGGTGCTGTCAACGATAGCCATCGCCCGAAACCACCTTCGGTTCCGATGTTGAGGCGGCGGTCGGTTTTGAAGGAAAATTCCAACATCTTCTCCAAACCGTCCGAGTCAACGAGGCAGATTTTGCAAAGTTGTGTTCGCCGCTCTTCATCCAAAGCGATGCGAACACCGTAATCACGATGCCATTGAGGGTGATGGTAAAGGGCATCCACACTCCATAGGAGGGTTTGGACGGGACATGCACTGCGAAGGGAAAATTCGTCGTTTCTTATGATTGGATCTGAAGGGCTCAACGCCTTCAGCCAGTTAAGAGCGCCTCTAACGCTGTCAATGCTGAAAGCGATTTGACTTGCATCCACGCCAAATTTCTCCGCTGCCTTTTCCGTTACGATGCCGACCAGTTCCGCTTTGTTCTTACCTTCCAATTTCCATACCCCTCTCTCCCAAAGCCAATCGCAAAAATGGTCGCATAAGCAAAGGAAAAGTAGGCGTCGGGTTGAAGCCAATGGAGCGTGTAAAGGTGAACATGCATTGCCTCTGCCAAAAGGTCAGGACGGCTTTGCATAAGTTGCCTCAACCGTTCCCCAAACTCACCCAACCGCCAACCCTCCAAAATGCCCATTTGACGAAGGAAAGGAACAATGTGAGCGACCGTGCCTTTCCCATAGCCAAGAGCGCTGCTCATTGTTTCCAGTGAGAGTTGACCGTCGGCAGCCAATTGCAAGGTTTTCGCAACGACAGTTAGCGTCGTATTGTGTTGGATGTGGAAGGGCAATTTTTTCGGCATTTTCTTTTTCGGCATTTTCCATCCTGCCTCCCAAGTTCCTAAACACCTGCCGCTTTCCTCACTTCTTTGCCTCCTTCCACTTCAATGCCCAAGCGATGTCTTCCCGTTGGAAGTGCTCTGTCAACTGGAGTCGGTAACGGTTGAGGAACTGGGCAAGTGCGTAGCGAATTGCTGCCACCTCGTCGCGAAACCATCCTTCCTTAACGAAGGCTTCCAGTTCCTGCGCCAACTTCTCAGGCAACTCAACCTTTATCGCTTTCATTGGCATCACCCCATTGAAACCGCTAATTTTCGCCCCAACCGAGTAAACGGTTGAGCCGGACATAGGCAAGGAGTTCACCATGCTTTTGTGCTTCCAGAATGCTTTCACGCCACCCTGTCCAGTTCGCCGCGACTTCAACGGCAATTTTGGCGCAGCCATCGTCAAGCAACAAACACCGGCTCAAAAATTCTTCCAAATCGTTTCGCCAAACGAGCTGCTTACCGACCGCAATTTTTTTCAAACGATACCAAACGGAAAGCCCCCAAGCGACTGTGAGGGGATGACAATTTCTTCTTCGGCGGAAAATCAGGCGCTTGCCCAACTCGCTCCTTTCAATCACTGGCGGGTTCAGTCCCTTGAGCCAATTTAAAGCGCCTCTGACGCTGTTTTGGCTGAAAGCAATTTGCCCTTCAGGGATTTGGTAAAACTTAGAGCCGCGCTCAACCACCAAACTGACAAGTTCATAAATGACTTTGCTCGTCAACGCAACCTCACCGCGTTCCCAAAGCCAGTCGCAAATGGTTGCATAAGCAAACGAAAAACGGACAGCAGGGTCAAAATGATGCATCGTGTAAAGATGCCCGTGAACTGCCTCAGCCAAAAGGTCAGGGAAATTCTGAAGCAACGAACGAAGCCGTTCGCCAAAAGGTGCTAACGAACCATCACGAGCAAGAACGCCAAGTTGGTGCACAAATGCTTTGATTTTGTCCCATGTCCTCGGAGAGAAAGGAAGCCCTTTAGGGAGCGTGCTTGGTGAAGTCACGACTATGCGAATGATTGCAGGAGCAATGTTATGCTGGATGTGAAACGGTAAAACTCCCTTTCGCCGCTGTTTTCGTTTTTGTGACTCATACCGCTCAGCCTGCTCCATCACCTTGATGAGCCTTTGGAGCCAAGGTGGTAAATCGTCTCTTTCTGACACATGCCAACACTCCTTCTTTCAAGTCAAGTCGCTTTGCCCAGTCTGCCGTTGAGATTTTGCACCGCTTCTGCAAAAGCGACTAAGTTGTGAAGGACACGACGCCAGCGAGATTGCTGGAGAGCCGAAGCAATAGCGCAAAAGGGGCATTGGTGGGCAACTTCTTGCTTAGCATCTTTGAACGCGCTGTAGGCGGAAAGTCTTTGTGTGATGTGAAACTGTCGGCTTGTCGTTAAAAACACTTTGCCAAACCCTCCTGCCTTCCACCAGCCCGTGCTGTCAAAACTGGTCGGTTCAATGCCCTCTTCTTTGAGGCGCAAAAGGTAAGTTGGATTGCCGATGCCGAAGATGTGAAGTTTCTGACCGTTTGCGGCGGTCTCTTCGGCGAGGGCTTTGAGAAGGTTTAGGGAGCGTTGGGAAAGCAGGTTGACGCTCCCTTTCGGGCCCGATGTCCCGAAACTTCCGAAGGCAACATAGGAAACGCCTAACTTGTGCCACTTTCGTGCGGCGAAAACAACTTGGCTAACCGTCCTTCCATGCACGACCCCAATCACTTGGAGCGGCACGCTCCCTTTTCCTACCATTCTGTCCCAACCCAGCCACCTCAAAAACAACTCGCCCATCGTCAGCGTTTCCTTGATTTTCCGTTCCACATCCCCATCGGTGTCCCTTGAAGTCGGCACATGGTCGGGCAGGACATAAAAGTCAGCCCAACTCTCTCGCTCGTAAAGTTCCCGCAACGAACGACAAAGTTCGTCGTAAGTCAGTTTGCCCATTTGGACTTGATAGCCGCCGCTGTCAAAGATGAGGGATGAGGGAGGGGGGACATTGGGCACGGGCGGCATCTTTTCAGTGCGCCACGAGCGAAACAACCTCATGGCGGCTGGCGGAACGAAAAGGGGGGAAATGAAGATGCGCTCAAAGGGATTGAAAGGCGGTTGAAAGTCGTAGCCCTCATAGAAGCGACGAACAAGGGCACGAATTTGAGATGCATCGGAAGTCAAGCCGACATAAAACTGCCAAGATGCGCCCCGTGCGCACGGGACGCAGTTGAGGGGCAATTGCCAGATGGCGAGAGGGCGACGGTTGCCGTCAGGTGTCTCAATGCCGATGCGGACGAAGCCGAGCCGATGGTAGAAGCCATTGGCAGGCAAATCAACGGGACATTTGAGTTTGAGGACAGAACAGCCTCGCTGCCTTGCCTCGTTGACGACCGCCTGCACCAGCGCCTTGCCGACACCCTTGCCTCGCCACTCAGGGGCGACGGCGATTTCGTAAATGGTCGCATGCCCGTCCTTGCAGCAGCGAAAGTGCACAAAGCCGACGACGCAAGATGGGCTCAAAGTGGCGACGAAAATTCGGCGTTCCTTGATGGCTTGGTGAAGGGTTGGCAACCGCACAAAGCCCAACTCGTGCCGATGCAAGTCGGCAAGTTTTTTGACCGCCATCAAATCCCCTTCTTCTGCCCACCGAACTTCAACCCTCATGGCAACCACCTCTCAAGCCTTTGAGCCAGCAAAAATTTTAGCGTCCCTTTGCCTCGCCCCCTTCGGGGAGTTGGACGCCGCTGATTTGGCAAGTTGTCGCTGGGCAAAACTTGTGGGTGCGACCTGACAGGGTTGAGCGGATGGAAGTCGGTCCAGCAAGGCTCGTGGTGGACATCACTTTTGTCAAGGGACAAGGGACAGGTGATAACGGAGGTTGGGGGTGGCGGGAAGTTTGAACCGCTGAGGGTTGAGCAAAAGCCGTTTCGGTGCGCGGACAGGTTCACCTTCTTCGCCAACCAGCCGTTTTTCCTTGCGCAATGCCTTTGGGTAGAAAACACTGGCGGGCGGGCATGGCAATGGGGAGGCTATTACCACTACACGCCTTCACGCATCTTAGGCAATTCCGCTGACGATGAGGTTGGCGGCTTTCGTTTGCATCGTGGCGTGACCCGAAGTTGAAGGTGCATTATGGCGTTGTCCCGTTGGGAGAAGACGAGCGGCTTTCGGTGGACTTCTGGAAGGATGAAGGTGGCGGTCAGCATCCCGATTGCCATCGCAAGTTGGAAGGGACGCTGAAACCTGGGGAACGCTGGCAGCCGAAAGAGGGCGAACCTGTTGTCGCTGTGTTTGGTGTCCGTGAAACCGATGGAAACCTGCGCCCTTGGAGCAAGTTAATGGGGCAGGCGTGAAAGTTTTTTTTGAGCCCAAAGTGTCCTTTGCCCTCTCGCTATCGGCGGCGCCACCAAAGGGCGGTGAGGATGCCTTCCATTAAAAGGGAAAAAATTGCCAACGCAAGGCAGAGGGGCGAAAGGTCACGCAGAGGCGTCAAGGCAAGGGCATCTTGAGGCGCTCGGTCAGCGGTGAGCAAGTTGCCTTGATGCTGGCGCAAAACATCGCGCAAGCGGGTTAAAGACGGGAAGCGAAAATCGCTCTCGCTGCGGGGCGGGAGTGTGGAGCGAAGAAGTGTGGTGGTGGGCGGTTGCTCCGTCTCCTTCGGGACGATTTGCCCGCCATCGTAAGCGGCATAAGTGACGAGGCGGTAAAGCAGTGGGACGAAAGCGGGCGAGTGAACGAGGTTGCTTTCTCGCTCGTTCAAAGGGGCGGTCAGAAGGAGAAAGCGTCCGAAACCGACGGGCAATTCCAGCAGCAAGGGCGAGCCATCGTCCAAAGTCGCCAGCACAAAAAGGCGCAAGTCATCGCTTCGCACGGTGATGGGGCGAGTGGCGACGATTTGCAAGACTGAACTCAAACCTTGCAGCAACGGCGTCGTCTCATCTGTCCATCGGACGCGACGCATCGGTGTCGCATTGGGGCGAACGGTCACGCCCAAAGTTGCCCAGAGGGGCGAGTTAGGGGTGTCGGCGACGACGATGGCGCTGTGCCCTTCCCGAACCCACGCCAGCAATTGGCGGGCAAAAGTGGCATCGGTCGGGGCGGAAACGAGCAAAGCGTCGGCATCCCATCGCCAACCCCTCAAAGGTGTCAAGCCCAACGCTCGCATGGCAGCGACGGCAAAGTTTGCGCCTTGACGAAGGACGACAGCAACGCGCAAACGGTCGGGGGAGCGAAAGAGAAAGGAGATGCGGTCATCTGTCGGCAGCACATCGTCAGGCGATTGCCAGACGACTTCTCCTTTTACCAACCCTTGACGGTCAGCGGAGGTCAAAGCGAGCCATGAAATGGGGAAGGTGAAATGGGCTTCTTTACCGACTAAAAGTCGCACCGTTTGCTCGGCGACTTTGCGATTGCCGAAGCGGACGATGAGGTGTCCCGTCAAAGTTCGTCGGCTCATGTTGTGCACTTGTGCCCAAAGTTGCCCGTCGGCTTTCGGGTCTAAAGGCAAATGCAATTGCGCTTCCAAACGGGCGTTGCCCGCATCGGGCTTTGACCGCACATCCACGACCGTGAGGGGATGGCGCAAAGGCGGTAACCGAAGGGAGCGAAAGGGTTCGCTTTGCGTGTCGGTGATGACGACGAGGCGTTTGACGGCAGCGGGTTGGGTCGCCAGCAACGCATCGGCGGTTTGCAAGGCGGGCGTCAAGTCCAAAGCGCGGAAGGTTAGGCGCAGCCTCGCTAAGGCTTGGCGGAGGCGTTGCTTGTCGCCCGTGAAGTTGCAAAGGGGTTGAGCGCTTCGGTCGGCAGCAATGAGGGCAATATCGGCGGGCGTCGTGATAATGAACCGTTGACACCAGCGAAAGGCGCGTTGCCACCAAGTTTGTTTGCCTTGGCGGGCGTGAAGGCTGAGGGAGTTGTCCACGACGAGGGCGATGGCTGTCGGGGCAGGGGGAAGGGGCAAAGGGACAGCAGCGTAAAGGCGCAGCAGGCTGAGCAACGCAAATAACACTGCGCCCGTTCTCAGGGCGAGGAGCAAAAGTTCCCGCAGCCATCGGCGTCCTTGCGCTTGCAAGGAGGCTTCCTGCAAAAAACGGGTCATGGCAAAGGGCACGACTTTTCGGCGCCGTCGCGCCAACAAGTGCACGAGGATGGGCAAAGTCGTTAGGGCGAGCAATGGCAAAAATTGCGGTTGACCGATTTGCATCGCAACGCCTCCAGAGAGAAGTGACGGTGTGCCAGACAGCGACGCACCTACTTTTAAGATGGCACGCTCGCATGCTGGCGGCATCAGTAGAATTGACCGACGCTGGTGTCCAAGAAAGCGCCTTGGTTGGAAGTGCCGAAAAGTTGCTGGAAGATAGGGAAGGCTTTGACGACGAAGAAGAAGCGGAACTCCCGTCGCTCACGGTTGTAGGAGAGCCAGAGTTGGTAGCAGTGGAAGTCGCGGGTGAGGCGAAATTGAGTGATGTCCATCCGTCGCAAGATGCCGCTGTAGCCCAACAAAGTTTCCAAACGCCACCAACGGGAGACACTCCAGTCCAAAAACAGCCGTCCTAACGCTAACCGCCCCAAAGTCGGCGAATAGCGGAAGGTGAACTCGGAGCGGAAACCGCCTGGCGGTGGGGCGGGTCGCTCTTCGGCGAAAGGCGTCGGTTGGATGCCGTAGTAACTGACGAAAGTGCCATAAGTGGGCACGCCCAAAGTGCTCGGCTTGCTCAGCAAAAGGCGTCCCAAGATGTCCTGCCACTGCCCTCGTTCTATGCTGTAGCCCGTAGACAAATCCAAGGCTGTCCCTTGAGAGGGTCGCCAACGCAAGTTGAGCAAAGCATCGCGATAGAAGTTGTTGCGGATGTCTAAGCCCGTCGTCAGCGAAAGCAGGAATTTTTCGGACGGAGCAAGGTTCAGGCGCAAATCCAAGTTTTCGTAGTTGGTGCGCGAGTCGTTGAGGAAAGGTGTGAAGCCCCGAAAGCGTTGGAGCCAGTAATCCAAGTCCAGCCGACGGTTGTTTCCGAAAGACCAAGCGAGGTTGCTTCGGTAGCCGTAAAGGTATTGCGCCGTATCGTTGCCGTAAAAAAACTGCTCAAAGAGGGCGCTGTGGGTGAGTTGGAAACCGCCGCCGAGGTGCAAGGTGCGGGAAGGCGTCTCCAAGCGCAGGTGCAACCGTTCTGTCGTGAAAGTTTGGGCGGGTTGATTGAAGGCGATGAAGCGCGGTTCGCGCCAGCGGGAGAGGCTGAGGGTCGCAAAGGGCAGCCAAAAACGGGGTTGGCGGGGACGAAAGGAGAAGGTCATTTCGGGCAAACGGTCTAAGGCGTAAGTCGTGTCGCCCAAAAACTTTTCGCCGTCTAAATCCACCCGCTGCTCAAACCGCAGCGCCCAATCCCATTCGCCCGAAAGGCGCCGACGCACTTCCAATTGCTCGGTCAATTCCTCATCCGTCGCCTGACCAGGTCGGTGCGTCTGGCGGAGGGTGCTTAGGAGATTGAGGGATTGGTTGGCGGTCGTGAAATTGTGGGAGAAAGTCCAAAGGTTTTCGTCAGTGAAGCCGCCATAGCGGAAGGTGCGCAGGGAAAGTTCCGTCGCCCCTCGCAGCCAGTTGCGTCGCAGGCTTATCTGCCGTTGAACCGTAGAGGAAACTTGACCGCCCAGAAAAGGGGCGTTTTGTCGGTCCTCCCAAAGGGCGGTCAAGAGCAAGCCTGAAAGAAGGGTTTGCTCGTGGCGCCAAGAGAAGGTGCGTTCCCGACCGAAGAAGGGGGAGCGTTGCAAAAAGAGGCTCAAACCACCTTGAAGGCGGCGGAAGTTGTAACTATACTCGGTGCCGTAACCTGTCCCACGCCGTTGGGAGAGGTCTAACAGGAGGTTGACAGTTTGCTCGCGGGTGTCTAAAAGGCTAACGGTCGTCTTGACGAAAGCGCCGTTGAGTTGGTCATAGCCAAAATCGGGGGTGAAGGGAAGGCGGCTGCGTTGGCGGCGAGGTTTGATGAAGATGGTGTAACGACCGACACCGAAGATTTTTCGGTTGCCCAGAAAGAAACCGATGTGGCGAAGGATGAGGCGGTCGTTGGGGAGGATTTCCGCCGTTTCTGCCCGCAGGCTGTAATGGGGCGTCGGTCGGTCGCAAGAAGAGAAAGTCGCTTGCGTCACCGTCCAAAGGCGCTCCGTCCCGCTCAAGCCCTCCAAAGTCAAGTAAAGGGGCTCGGCGACACCGGCACCGAAGAAACTGGGCTCCAAGGTGGCTTTGCCGCCTTCCATCCTCCATCGCCCTTGCCGTTCGTCGTAAATAGCCTGACCCCCGACAAACTCCAGACCTCGTTGGGAGAAGAGGCGAACGCCTTCGCTGGCTTGAAGCAACCGCTCCCTTTTTCGGTAGCGCAATCGGCGGGTGACGAGGGTGATATCGCGGTAGAAAAGGCGGATACTGCCCTTGCCATCAGCCGTTCGCCACTCTTCCTCTTTCGGGTCGTAAAGCAAAGGCAACTCACTTTCCACCCGCACCAAGTTGTCTTGAGAAGGCGGTTGCGTTCTTTCCTCAGGTTGACAGAAACCGAGGGAGACGATGACGAGGAGGAAAGAAAGGCAACGAAGGAACTTGAGGGTCATCGCACCCGCCACAGCAACCAGACCCCCATTAAGCCGAAGAGAAAGTTTTGCGACCAAGCAGCGAGGAACGGGGCAAGGTGATACTTTTCGCCGAGCACTTCTGACCATCCCATCGCCCCTTGATACAGGAAAACCCCCAAGACAGCGATGAAAAGCCCGGCGAAACTGCCGCTGCGGGCAAAATGGATGCTCAAAGGTGCTGCCCAGAGGGTCATGACGACGGTCGCAGCAGGGACGGAGAACTTGAAGTGGTAAGCGACCTGAAGGCTGTAAGTATCCATGCCTGCCTTCTCAAAGACAGCGATGCGGTCTTTTAACTCTTGCACCGAAAGTTCAAAGGGCTGGGGTTGGTCTGCCCAAAAGCGTTCCAAATCTTCCTGCAGGTTCAAGACGAGGCGGCGCATCGGTCGCTGGGTGTGGACGAGTAAATCGCCTTTTCGGTCGTAAGTGTGGACGACGACTTCGTGAAGCACCCATCGGTTGCTGGTCGGGTCTTTTTCGCCCCATTGAGCGGTGATGGCTTGAGGGAAAGACCAGTTGCGAGGGTCTTTGCGGTAAATCAGGATGCCCCGTAGGGTGTTGGTGGCTCGGTCTACTTCGCGGACATAAAAGTAAAAGTCGCTGCCGACCTTGAAAAACTTGTCAGGTTCCACAAAGGGTGTCGGGTTGATAAGCAAGAGGCGTTGAAGGATTTCGTTAGCGCGGCGGTTGGCGGCGGGAGCGACACGGTCGTTAAGAAAGAAATCGCCGATAGCGACGAAAACGGAGACGACCAAGAAAGGCAACACCATCCGTTGGACGCTAACACCTCCAGCCCGCAGCGCCATCAGTTCCATTTCCCGTCCCATGCGGTTCAGGGCGACCGAGGTGCCCAAAATCATCCCGATGGGAAGGGAAAGGACTGCGGCGCTGGGCATCAAGTAAACGACCATCAAAAGCAAATCCTTGGCGGGCAAACCGCGAGCGATGTTCTTGATCGCCCAATAAAAGTAGTGCCCCGTTAAGACGACGACGAAAAAGAGGACACCCAAACAAAAGGGCGCTATCATCTCCCGCAGGAAGTAGCGGTCCATGCGGGAGACGAAGGGCACTGCCCAATACAGCCACTCCCACCGACGCTCCGTCGCCGTCGCTTCCGGAAGCGCTGGTGCTAACGGTCGGGTCGGTTCCATCCCTTTCCACCTGCCATCACGGCAATCGGAGCGGCTATCTGTCATGGCTAACCGCAAGGCGAAACGAAAGTTAACGCAGCATGCGGCACGAACCCTAAACCCGCCGCCCGTTCCAGCAAAGTGACGATGGCTTGTTTGCCCCGCTCGCCCATGTCCACCGTCAATGCGTTGACATACATGCCGACGAACTGCTCCGCCCTTCGCTCCTCCATGCCCCGCCCAAATTGGCGGGCATAAGCGAGGGCTTCTTCCCGATGCGTCAAGGCGTAAGTGATGCTATCGCGCAAATGGCTCGCTACCGACTTTTGCACTTCCGACGGCAAGTCTTTTCGGAGGACATTGACGCCCAATGGCAGCGGCAACCCCGTCTCTTTTGACCACCATTCGCCCAAATCCAACACCTTGACCAATCCCGCATCAGCGTAGGTTAATTGCCCCTCGTGGATGAGCAACCCCAAAGGCACTTCGTCGGATAACACCGCTTCCATGATGCGATCAAAGGGCATGACGACGAACGGAAACATTCCCAAGCACAACCGCAACGCTAAAAACGCCGTCGTCAAAGTCCCTGGGACGGCGATGGGCAATCGGCGCAACTCGTCCAAGGCGTAGGGTTTTTTGCCCACCACTATCGGTCCGTAACCATCGCCCATGCTCGCCCCGCTCGTCAAGATGGCATAGCGGTGCGATAAATAAGCGCAAGCGTGGACGGAAGCGGCGCTGATGTCCAACGCCCCCCGCAACAGCATCTCGTTAAGGGTTTGAATGTCCTGCAACCGATGCTCGTAACGGATGGGCGTCGTGTCTATCTTGCCGCTGGTCATGGCGTAAAACATGAAGGCGTCGTCGGCATCAGGGCTGTGCCCTAAGGTGAGCGTTAAAGGCATCTTTGGGTCACCCGCCGCAAGTGTGCCACGCCCCTATCGGGAGTGAACGAGGCAACGGGTCGGGCGATTGCTCAACCAAACGAACCCGTGCAGCCGCTCCACCCGATGCAACGGCAATCCTCGGAGTTCGGGCAGGAACCGAACATGCGTCAACACATCCACGCGATGAGAGGTTTTCAACAAGTCAACCAGTCGGCGGCGGTCATCTACCCGAATCACTTGCCGATGGCTGTAAAAGACGACGCTGGACAAATCCCGCCGATAGACGACAAGCAAGTCGCCCCCTTGCAACTGCCGTGCTAACTGCTGGGCGAAATGTTTGAGGGGCTCTTGCCGATAGGCGCCGACGGAAGGGACAAGGGATGCAAAAGCGATGGCGTGCCAAAGGCAAAAGAGGGCGCTAACGGAGAGAGCGAAGCGAAAGCGAGGAAGCGAGGTCAATGCCACAGACGAAAGCGCCAACATCGCTATCACAGCGATGCCCCAACCCAAATGGACAGGTTCACCTCCTGCCAACCTTATTCGCCAGTCAGCGACGGTGTTGAGTAGGAAGGGCGTGAGCACCAAAGAGAAGGAGAGCAACACCGTCGTGACCGCAAAGAACCCTTTGCCGTAGCGCTCCTGAGACGGTGAGGCGGCTATGACCCACTCCGTTGCCAAAGCGGCGACAGCGGGGGTTGACAACAACACATATTGCGGGTTTTTGGTGCGGGAGAAGGTGAAAAGGACGACGGGCAGGAGCGCCCAAAGACGCCAAAGGAGCCGCCATCGCCCCTCATCTCCCGCTCCCTTCCCTTTCAACCCTTGACATATCGCCAATGCCGACCAAGGCAATGCCATCAGGAAGAGGGTGACGGGATAGTAGGCAAGGTGCCACCCAATTGGCAATTTGTTGTCCCCCGCATATCTTTGGAGGTTTTCGGCGAAAAGAAACTGACGAAGGAACTCGCCTTGCGTTCGGATGGTGACGGCGACATACCAAGGCGAAACGATAGCGGCGAAGAGGAAAAGGCTCATCAACCATGCTGAAGGCTTGGGAAACCGAAGGGTGCAAGGGGCATGGCAAGAAAGGATGGCAGCAGCGATGGCAATGACCAAGGAAGGCAAAAGAAAGCCGACAGGTCCTTTCGTCAGCACCGCTAATCCCATCGCCATCGCGCCCACCCAAAGCCATCGCCCACTCCCAGTCGTCACGGCTTGCCAGAGGGCAAGGATGGCGGCGGTCATGAAAAAGGTCAGCACCATGTCGGTGATGGCGGCGTGGGCGAAAAATTGCGTGCCGACCATCGTCAACCAGACCAAGGCAGTCAAAAGGGCGGCATCAACGCCAAAGGCTTGTCGCATCATCGCTCCCAGTAAACAAGCGATGCCGAGCGCCGCCACGCCCGACCAAAAACGAGCGGCGAACTCATTGACGCCAAAGAGGCGGTAAGCGACGATGATGAGCCAATAAAAGAGGACGGGTTTGGCATAGCGGGGTCGCCCGTTGAAAGTTGGCAACACCCAATCGTCCCGCTCCATCATCTCCCGCGCCGCTTGGGCATAGCGGGGCTCGTCGGTGTCAAAAAGTGGCACGCTGCCCATTTGCCAGAAGCAAAGGAGCGCCGCAAGGGCGGTCAACATCCAAAGCCAGCGTTGCATCCTTTTGCCCCCATGTTTTTGAAGGGCGCTTTCCTTTGTCGTCTTCGCCAGTGGCATAATTTTGCGCGGCAAATCGGGGCGTGGCGCAGTTTGGTGAGCGCGCGGGGTTTGGGACCCCGAGGTCGCCGGTTCAAGTCCGGCCGCCCCGATGGGAGGAGCGAGGAAGGCTTTTCCAAACTTGTTTGGGGCGGGCGTAGCTCAGGGGCAGAGCATCGGCCTTCCGAGCCGAGGGTCGCGGGTTCAAATCCCGTCGCCCGCTCCAGTGTGCACCCTCCTTTGCTTCCCTTCGTCTAAAGGCATGAGACCCCAAGACAAGCAAGGTGGGAGCACTAAAGGCATGTTGAGCCTGTTGAACTTTGGGAGAAAGGCACCGCCCATCGCCGCATTGGAATGGAGTGAGGGGGAATTGCGTCTGTCTCTTCCCGCTAAGGGCGGTCGGATGACGGCGACTTTCCCGTTGACAGCGCCCCCCGAAGAACAAGGTTTTGAAGTCCGCCGAAGGCTGCAGGAGTTAGCCCAGCGGGGTCATTTCCGAGCCCCCCTTTGCGTCGTCATCCCTTCTTATGCTTGCACCTACAAGTTGTTGAAAGTGGCGGCAATGAATGGCGAAGTAGCAGAGGGAGCGTGGAGAGCCGAAGTCCTCAGCCGACTGGGTTTGCCCCCTGAGGAAGTGGAGTTGGCGGCTGCCGAGCAACCCGATGGGCTGTTTGTCATCGCCTGCCGCAAGGGCTTTTTGCATGCTTACTTGACGCCCCTTTTGCAAGCGGGCTTGACGGTTCGTTGGATTTTGCCTTCCATCCTTGGGCTGTGGGCTTTTGCCTCGGACAAATTTTCCGAAAGTTGGGCGCTAATAGAGTTGCGAGGCAATCGGGAGGGCTTCATCGCTGCTACCATCGCTATCGGCAAGGGAGAAGGCTTGCGCCTCGTTTTGTCCCTCCCATTGAATGGGCAAGAGGGCGCTGAAAAAGTTCTGGCGGAGGAAATTCAGCGTTCCCTCGCCCTTTACCATCGCCTTTTTGGCGAGCCCGTCCAACGCCTTTTGATCGTCGGAGACGGGCAGCGATGGCTGTTGCCTTTGACCTCTCTCTTCCAAGCGGTGGATGCGATAGGCGATGAACTGCCTTTGTCCACCGATGGCACGACGGTCGCCGAACGGATGTTGAGCGCCGTCGCAGAGGGCGTGCATCGCTTGCTGCTCCGAAAGGGTCACCCCCTTTCCCTTCCCACTTTCCCGCCACCTCAACCCGAACTGGCGTTGCAATGGCGGCGTTTGGAAGAGCGCCTCATCGGAGCGACGGCAGCCTTTGTCTTTGTCGGATTAGCCGCTGCCATCTGGCTCACTTTAAGGGCTCATCACTGGCAAACCTTGGTGACCCAAAAGCAAGGAGAAGTCGCAAAGTTGCAGCAGACCTTAACGCAAATGACGAAAGGCGCCTACGCCCTCAAGTTGCAAGGGATGGAGCAACTTTGGCGGCAAGTTCATGATGCCCGCAATGACCCTTTGGAAGTCCTTTACGCCCTCAGCAAAACTTTTCCCGCCAGCGCTTGGGTGACGGAATGGGTGTTTTTGCGGGATGGTCAAGTGGTCGTGCGAGGGAGCGCCCTGTCTCATGGAGCGGTCGCTGATGTCGCCCGCGCCCTTACTCAAGCCACCGTCGGCGACGGACAACCGCTGTTTACGGAAGTGCAAACTAATTTCGCCAACGCCCGCACAGAAGGCGAGAAAACCCTCGTGGATTTTCAAGTCACGGGCTGGTTGCGAGAACGCTCCCCGAACCCCCGACGGCAGGTGAGGCGCCCATGAAGGACGGGCATCGCATTTTGCTGGTGGGTCTTGCTGCTATCGCTCTCCTTTGCTGGACATGGGCGGCTTCTGCCTTCTGGAAGGTTCGCTCTCTGACTCAGCAAATTGCCGAATTGGACGAACAACGCCTCGTCCTTAGCCGCCGCATCACTGACGCCCTTCGTCAAAAAGAACGCTACGAAGCGATGGTGCGGGAGTTGGGAGAACCTCTCAAACGCTTCAACCCCGGCGAATTGACGGCTCGGCTGATGGAGCAAGTGGAAGGCGCTCTCGTCCAGAGCCGTTTGAAGGTGGAAGCCCTGCAACCTTTGGCATGGCAGGTCAATCCCGAAGGGCGCTATGTGCGGTTGCCCGTGCAAGTGACGGCGGTCACGACCCAACCCAGTCTTAAGGACGCTCTGGAAGGCATCACCGAATTGCTCCAACGCCTCCGTCGCCTCCGTCCGCCTTTGGTGACGGAGCGATGGAGCCTTCAGGTCATCAGCCGTCCCCGCCCCTCTTTTCGGGTGCAAGCCCTTCTCGTCTGGTTGGTGCCTGTTGATGACGCTGTTTTGCAAACCCTTGCGCCCAGCCGTCCCTCTCGCAGCAATTTGCCGCCTCGGAGGTGAAGGATGATGAGCCGAGAAGTCACCTCGCGTGACCTCGCCGTTTTGGGTGGTTTCGCCTTGATGCTGGTGCTGGGCTCTTACGCTTATATTCGGCACGCGACAGCGCCCCCTGCCCCGCAAGGGCAGCGCTCCTCTGCCGTCGCTCGTCCTTTGGAACGCACCACTGAAACAAGCGCTGACATCGTTCAAGCCCCCATCGCCCACACCTCTGCCAGCCCTGCAGCGTTGCCGCGTCGTGACTACCGCCTCATTGCCGAACGCAACATCTTTCAACTCCCCACGCAGAAACAGGCTGCTTCGTCCCCTTCTCGTTCTCCCGTCCCTGCGCGTCCTTCTCGTCCCACTGCCCCATCGCCTTCCCCACGCGGGTTGGGAGCGCCACCACCATTGCCGCCCGCTCCCCCGCCGTTGCCAGTGGCGAATTCCCCTGCGACGGCACCGACAACGCCTGCTTCTCGCCCTGCTAACTTGACAGCAACAAGCATCGCCCGACTGAGTGATGACACCTATGTTTTGCTGGAAAACCCTCAAACGCGAGACACCGCATGGGTTCGGATAGGCGAAAGCGCTTTTGGCTATCAAGTCGTCAATGCGGGTGACAATTATGTGGAGGTGCGGCAGGGTGACATCGCTTACCGCATCACCTTGGGGGAAGGCAAACAGGAGCGCAAGATTATGGCGACAGGGACTCCTTCCACCACTGGCGCTCCCCCTCAAGCCTCTGTCGGCGCCCCTGTGAGCGGTTCTGCCCCTGCGGTAAGTCCGCCACAATTTCAAAGCCAAGGCAGAAGCGGATGGCGAGGCAATCCGACCGAATGGGTGATGCGGGTCGCCGAGCGATGGAATCAGTTGCCCGAATTTGTCCGCAACCGCATCTTAGAGCGGGTGCGGGAAAACTGGAACCAACTGACGCCTGAACAGCAGCAACAAGTGCGCCAAGCCTTGCAAAGTGCTGGCGCCAACATCTCCCTGCCCTAATCGTCCCGACGGAGGTTGCCGAACTATCCGAGGTGATCGCTGATGAAGCGAAACAAGCACCGATGGGTTTGCCTGTGGATGGTCACCATGTTGACGGGATGGCTAATGATGCCGCCTTTCCTTGCCCGCCCCTCTTTTGAGGCGATAGCGCAGCAACCAGAACCGCCAACCTCTCCGCCTGACCAACCCGCACCACCAGGGCAGCAGCCAAGTCAACCCTCCCAACCGCCATCGCCCCAACAACCGCCCCAGCAACCCGCCCAACCTCCTCAACCGCCAACGCCTTTGTCCCCTCCTGCGCCTGCGGGACCGTCTCGCATGGAAGGGCGAGTCTTTCGGGAAGGGCGAGGCGTGATGGTGGAGTTGAACTTTGTGCGGGCGGAAATTTCAGCGGTCTTGGAGTTTTACAGCAAGGCAACGGGCAAAATTTTCGTCCCCCACCCCAACTTGGAAGGCACGCTGACTATCATCGCTCCCTTCCGCATGAGCATAGATGAAGCGATGCAGGTGCTTGCCGCCGCCTTGGAGGTGCGCGGGTTCACTTTGATGCCCGAAGGCGACCGACTGGTCAAGATTGTTCCCATCGCCGAAGCCCGCCAGAAAGCCGTAGAGACCCGTTTTGGAGATGTCAAAAAGCCTGCCGTCCCGCCCAGCCAACTCGTCACCCAAGTCTTTGAGTTGCGCTACTTGAACGCCCGCCAAATTCAAGCGGAACTACAACCGCTCCTTTCTGCCCAAAATGCCCTTATCGCCAGCACCAGCATCGGCAACTTCCTGATCGTCGTGGACACGCAAGCGAACATTGACCGAATCAGCCAACTCCTCCGTCTGATGGATGTTGACCTTTCCACGAAAGTGGCGATTGACCTTGTGCCTTTGCAGTATGCCGATGCCAGTCAAGTCGCCCAAACTTTGGGTCAACTCCTTGCGCCGATGGGTGTCGTCGTGGGAGCAGCCCCTCGGGGTCCGACGGCGCCTGCCGCCCCTGGTGCGCCCACTCCGCCCGCCCCCGCGCCGACAGGCGGCGTGACGACGGCGTCCATTCAACTCGTCCCGTTCCCCCATTCCAACGCCTTGCTCATTTGGGCGCCCAAAGAACGGATGGCGTGGGTGAAAGAGTTCGTTGGCAAATTGGATGTGCCTGCTGCCGAAGCGCTGCAAGTGGAAATCTTTCGGCTGCAGTATGCTGACGCTGTGGACATGGAGCGCATCCTTTCAGAACTATTTGAGCGGCGAGCCATCCAACCGCAACCAGGGCAAACGCCGTTCCCTCAGCCCCAACCCTCGCCGCAACCGACAGGGACTGAAGCGCGCCGACGCGCCGTCCCGACCGAACCCGAAGCCGTCATCACCTCTGACCCTCGCACCAATTCCGTCATCGTCGCTGCCACCCGCGAGCGATTGGAAGGCATTCGCCAATTGATTCAGCAACTGGATGTAGATGCCCGCCCCAACTTGCAGTTCAAAATCCTCCCGCTGCAACGCGCTTACGCCCCTGACACCGCCCAAATTTTGCAAACGCTGTTGGTGGAAGGAACGGCAGCAGCACAACGGCAACCCGCAGCGGCACGCTTTACCGCCTTCTTTAGCCAACCCAGCCCCGTTGCCCAGCAAGTTTCCGGCGGCATCGTTCGGAGCGGAGAAATTCGTATCGCCGCTGACACCCGCGCCAACGCCCTCGTCGTCGCCGCCACGAAAGAGAACTTGGCGTTGGTGGAACAACTTGTCGCCGAACTGGACAAAGACTATGCCCCACCCGTGAAGGTCAAAGACTTTGTCCTCAAATATGCCGATGCGACGCAAGTGGCAGATATCCTCAACCGCATGGTGCAAACGACGGCGCAGCCGCGGGGGGGATTTCCCTTCTTCTTCGTCGGCATCCCTTTTGAGCAACGGGTGACGGGACCGGGACAATGGATGGGTTTTCAGCAAAATGTCGTCGTCGCTGACCCCCGCCGCAACGCCGTCATCGTTTCCACGACAGAAGCCAACATGCCCCTCTTTGAAGAAATCATCGCCCGCTTAGACCAATCCGCCGACTTAGGTCGGTTGGTGAAAGTTTACCGGGTGCAAAATGTGGACGCCCAAGCCCTTGCCGACACCATCAACGAAATCCTGCAGCGGCAAAGACGCCCCACCGGCTTTTTGTTCTTCGCCTTGCAAACCCTTGGCGGCACCCAACAACTCGGTCCCTTGCAAAACTTGCAAGATGTCACCGTCACCGCCGACACCCGCACCAACTCCCTCGTCGTCACAGCGCCTGCCGCCGCTTTCACTGCCCTTGACAGTTTGATTGAGCAATTAGACCAGCCTCAGCCGCAGGTCTTCATTGAAGTCGTCATCGCCGATGTGACGCTGACGAAGGAGTTGCAATTTGGCGTGGAATGGCACTTGAGCCAGCAAGACATCTTCGGGACGACCAACCAAGTGACGACGGAGCAAATCACGGGAACGCCCACCTCTGAAACGGCTGGCGCTCAAGGGTTGTTCTACACCTACCTGAGCGATAAGTTCCGTGCCATCCTGCAAACCTTAGCCAGAGACCAAAAGGTTCGGGTCATCGCCACACCCCACATCTTGACGATGGCGAATGTGCAAGCCCAAATCCAAATCGGTCAACTCTTCCCTGTCGTCACGACCTTCTTCCCCGGCACGGTCGGCACGCCCCCGCAAATCAGCACAGAACTTCGCTCCATCGCCACGACTTTGCAGGTGACACCCCGTGTCAACAACGCCGGTTACATCGTCATGGACATCGTTCAGACCATTGACGACTTAGGCGGGACAGTCCAGCAAGCAGGCTTCACCCAACCCATCATCAACAACCGCCAAGCCCGCACTTCGGTCATGGTTCAGGACGGTCAGACGGTCGTCATCGGCGGCATCATGCGTGACCGCGTGCAGGAAACTGAGACGGGCATCCCCATCCTGAAAGACTTGCCCCTCATCGGCGCACTCTTCCGACGGACGGAGAAAACGAAGGAACGGACAGAGTTGATGGTGTTCCTGACGCCTCGCATCGTCCGCTTGCCCAGCGAACTGGAGAAGTTGACGGAAGAAGAGCGTCGTCGTAGCCGCTTAGCGCCCCCTTTGCCCTCCCCGCTGAGAGAAGGGCAGCAACCCAAGGGAAGCGGGAGGGAAGGGAAGAAAGACGAAAAGCCTTCGCCCCCTGAGGGCGCAAGGAAACAACGCTAAAGGAGGGTTGCAGCATGAAGCGCTTCCTTTTCGGCATCGGGTTGGTCGCACTCGGATTTCTGGGCGGGTTACTTGCCCAACAACCTCCAAGCCCGCCAAGGGGTTTTGACTTCTCCCAATTCATGCGTCGCAGCCCTGTCGCCTTCGGCACCGTCGCCAGCGTGCAAGGCAACACCCTCATCGTGGAAGCCTCGTTCGGTGATAACCGAGTGAGTCGCACTGTCACCGTTCCTGCCAACGCTCAAGTGCAACGCAGCCAACCGGGCACAAAAGCCGACATCAAACAAGGTTCCGTCGCCCTTGTGCAAGCCCAAACAGACCCGCAGACAGGTTGGTTGAGAGCGAACACCGTCGTCATCATGCCCAACCTTCCCAGAGAAGGCGCGATGGTCATCGGGAAAGTTTACGATGTCAAAGGTGGCGGCAGCCAGTTTGGCCTCAGCGCCCCCATCCTCGTCAACCCCGACGCCCGCATCTACAAACTTGTCCCCATCAAACTCAGCGACATCAAACAGGGCGAGCGAGTTTTCGTGCGAGGTAACCCCGATGAGCAAGGCCATTTGACGGCAGAGACGATTGTCGTCGGCGAAATGCCGCCGATGGGCGTGGGTGGAGCCGGATTTGGTCGCGGCGGTCCTAGCGGCTTTGGTCCTCGTGGCTTTCGGGGCGAGCGTCGCCAACGAACGCCCCAACAATGAGGTCGCCGATTTTAAACTGCCTCCTCTTTTTGGCGGATGCCATTGCAGCCGCGTAGTTCTTCCGTCGGCTGGGCACGGAACTATGCGGCACCCCATCGGCTCGCAGTTCGTCTTGGTCACGCCAATCACTAACCAAGACCTACGGTCACCCGTAGCAGCATCATCCTTCCCCAAACAGCCTCAACCCTCTCTCCACTTCCTATGGCGGGTGGCAAAATTTCCCGCCGAGAGGTGATGTTTGCGATGTATTGGCGCGGTTGGCTCTTTCTTGGAGGGATAGCGATGTTGGGGTTCGTTTGGCTAACGACTTTGGCGCAAGGGGACGCTCAAGGGCAAAATCAACCGATACGCCGCTTGCTCTTCGTCAATCGCTCTATGGGCTTCCGCCATGACACGACGGCAACGGCTGCCGAAATCGTCGTCCGCTTAGGCTGGGGGACGGGACCTGCCCCACAACTGTTAGGGCTTCCTGCCAACCACCGCCTCTTTTTGACGACCGTCACGGAAGACACCGATTTGCTTACCCCTGACATCCTGCAACGCTACGATGCCGTCATGTTTTACACGACAGGCGAACTGCCCCTCAACGAGACCCAAAAGCAAGCCTTGCTGGAGTTCGTCAAAAGCGGCAAGGGCTTTGTCGGCGTTCACAGTGCCACCGACACCTTTTACCGATGGGCAGACTACGGCGACATGATTGGCGGTTACTTTGATGGGCATCCTTGGCATCAACCCATTCGGGCATTGGTGGAAGACCCTACTCATCCCGCCACCCGCCACTTAGGCAGCGTTTGGGAAATCGCCGACGAAATTTACCAACATCGCAACTGGTCACGGGAAAAGGTGAGGGTGCTGTTGCGCTTGGACCCGACTTCGGTGGACATCACCAAAGGCAAACGCGCCGACCAAGACTACGCCTTGGCGTGGTGCCGCCAGTATGGCAAAGGGCGAGTTTTTTACACGGCGTTGGGACATGACGAGAAGGTCTGGCGTGACCCCAAGTTTCAAGCCCACCTTTTGGGTGGCATCCTTTGGGCGATGGGTGTTTTGCCCGGCGACGCCACACCTCGCCCCAAACCGCAGTGAGGCTCATGAGGCTGGACAAATTCTTGCAACTGACGGGCTTAGTGAAACGGAGGGCACTGGCGAAAGCCCTGTGCGAAGCAGGGAAAGTGCGCCTCAACGGGAAGGTTGCCAAAGCATCCTCGGAAGTGCACGAAGGCGACTTAATTGCTGCCGAGACGGGATGGGAAAGTTGGCAGGTGCAAGTGAAGCGGCTGCCTAAAGGCAGCGTCCCTTCAGACCGACGCAGCGAGTTCATCACCGTCCTGCACCGCCAACGGCGAGACATTCTGTCCGAAGAAGACGAAACCCTGTCCGACCCTCAGACACTTTGAGGGACCAACGGGCAGGCAAGTTCGTTGAGAGAAACCTGAAGATGGCGAAGGAGGCGTGAGGAACGATGGCAGCATCAGTGACAGCACCGCCTCGCCCTCAGGCAAGGGCAGGTGCGACGACGCGGCGAAAATTTCTGACGGACATTTTCTCCGTCATCGGCTGGGGCACCTTTTGGAGCATCATGGGCATTTTCGGTTGGATGTTTGCTCGCTTTTTCTTCCCCAATGTTCTCTTTGAACCGCCTCCGGCTTTTGAGGCGGGCTACCCCCACGAGTATCCCGTCGGTTCTGTGGATGGGCGATGGAAGGAGCGATACAATGTCTGGATCGTCCATGAGCCTTATGGCTTCTTCGCCTTAGATGGCACTTGCACCCATCTCGGCTGCAAACCCAACTGGATTGAAGTGGAGCAAAAGTTCAAGTGCCCTTGTCACGGCAGCGGTTTCCGCAAGGACGGGATGAACTTTGAAGGTCCCGCCCCCCGCCCGTTAGACCGCTACAAGATTTACCTGGGCGAAGGCGGAAAACTCATCGTAGACCGTAGCGTCAAGTTCCCTGGCGTGCCCGGCAAAAACTCCAACGAACTTTATCCGCAAAGCATCTTGCGCATATGACGAAAGGGATGAGCGACGAAGGGAGGCAGAAAAGGATGAGCGAAGAGCGCCAGACACCAGAGCAAAGCGAGCGGTCAGAAGCCCAGCGCCCCACTGCCCGAACGACAGACGGGCAGGGAGAGGGTCTGCTAATGCGTCTCATTAACAGCCACTTCATTCGCTCCATCTACCGAACGCCCTGGCCTGTTGACCGTCGCTCCCGCATCATGACGGTGCTTAACAGCCTTGTCTTGCACTTGCATCCCACCCGCATCCCCCGCCATGCCGTGAAAGTTTCCTACACTTGGTGCATGGGTGGGCTCAGTTTCTACCTGATGCTGCTTTTGACCATCACGGGCATCTTGCTGATGTTCTACTATCGCCCATCGCCTGAACATGCCTACTGGGATGTCAAGTATCTGATGAACGATGTGCCCTTTGGACGGATTTTGCGCAACATGCACCGATGGGCTGCCCACGCCATGCTCATCACCGTCTGGTTGCACATGCTTCGGGTCTTTTTGACGGGTTCTTACAAACCCCCTCGCGAGTTCAACTGGGTCATCGGTGTCAACTTGTTGGTGTTGACGATGCTCCTTTCTTTCACGGGCTACCTTCTGCCTTGGGACCAGTTGGCGATGTGGGCGGTGACCGTCGGCACCAACATGGCACGGGCAACTCCCTTCTTAGGGCACGAAGGTCCCTTCGGTCCGCAACTGGGCATGACGCCTTACAACGATGTCCGCTTCGCCCTCTTGGGTGGAAGCATCGTCGGCGAAAATGCCCTGATTCGCTTTTATGTCTGGCACTGCTTGGGTTTCCCCTTCATTCACGCTTGGCTCATGGCAATTCACTTCTGGCGCGTGCGCAAAGATGGCGGGATTTCAGGACCGCTATGAAGGCGAACCGATGACCACAGCGAGGTGAGCAAGGCGATGGCAGAACAAGTGCCTGAACAAGAGCAGCGACGACCGCAGCCTGCCGCCCGCCCAGCGGCTCAGCGCCCTGCACGGCGTGGGATGACGGAAGAGCAAGTGCAAGCGACTCAAATCGCCGCTGAGCGCAAGCGGGAGGCGATGGAAGAGGGCAAGGTGCTAACATGGCCAGACCTTGTCTATGCGGAATTTTTGTCGGCAGTTTTCTTGACGATTGTCTTGTTCATCGTCTCTTTGGTCTTCAACGCCCCGTTGGAAGAGCCGTCCAACCCCAACAAAACCCCCATCCCGTCTCGTGCGCCTTGGTATTTCCTCGGTTTGCAGGAGATGCTCGTTTACTTTGACCCTTGGATTGCGGGCGTTCTTTTGCCGGGCATGATCATCGTCGGCTTGATGGTCATTCCCTATGTGGACACCAAGCCGACCGTCGGCATCGGACGCTACAGTTGGAAGGGACGGGAGTGGCAATATATCTTCTTCATCGGCGGTTTCGCCCTTTGGCTTCTCCTCATTGCCATCGGTCAATTCTTCCGTTGGGGTCCTTGGGCGATTTACATGCCTTGGGAACCTCGGGAGCACATCAAAGTTGTCGCTGAGCACCTTTGGTGGTGCCCGCTGCACAAAGACCCGCCCGCCAACATGTTCTGCCCTTACGGCTTCCTTCTTTACGCCCTTTACAACGGCTTGGTCTTCACTTATCCCTTCTGGCTTCGCTTCCTGCACAAGGATTGGGGCGAACGGGCGATGAACTACTACCGTCAGTTGGGCTTGGTTCGCTATCTCATCGTCATGTTTTTCGTCTCGTGGACGCTCTTTTTGCCCATCAAAATGGCGATGCGTTTGGGGCTCTTCCCCCTCTTCTGGGGCGTTCGGCTCAAATACCTCGTCGTCACGCCTTGGTTCAACATCTGACGCAGGAGGGTTGACCGATGGACCAACTCTACAACACGCGTCGCCTCAACCAAATTTTCGTCGCCTTGAATTTGACGGCGCTGGCGCTCATCCTCATCACCATCTACAAAGACCAGCGCCCCGAATGGTATCCCTACCAGACGACCTACATCCAACTCTTTCGCCAATACGCTCAACAAGAGTTGAACCGCGTCCAGAAGGAACTGCAAGGCGATGCCGAGTATCAGCAGTTGAAAAAGCAACTGCAGGAAGTCTCGGCGAAACTGAATGCCAACCCCCGCTACAAGGAACTGAGCCGAGAGGTGGCGCGGCTGAACGAGGAACTGAAGAAGGTGCAAACGCAATTATCCGAGGTGCGTCTTGATTACCTGCATTACGAAGACGAATACTTCTGGGCGCGTTCGCAATCCGCCAAGGAACGCTACCGCCGCCTGATGCAGCAACTCAAGCCCACCGTTGATAAGTTGACGGCGCAGATGGAAGACATCCAAGCCCGGCTCCTCAAAGTGACGGAAGAGTTCAACGCTTTGGACAAAGAGCGGCAGGAACTGCAAAAGAAACTGAGCGAGAAAGAGTTTGCCCTTCAAGTTGCCCAAGCCTCGGTGGAAAGTGCCCAGAAAGCCAAGCCCAAAATCCAGCAAATCCACAACCCAGAATTGCATCTCGTAGACAGGTGCACGACCTGCCACATGGGTTACGACAAACCCGAAAGTTGGGGCGAATTTCTCAAGGAACGCATCGCTCAACTGGAAAAACGCAAAGCGCCCAAAGCCTCCATTGACATCCTTAAAGCCCTGATGCCCCATCCCCGCCAGCAGGAATTGTTCGCCAAGCATCCTGTCAGCAAGTTCGGCTGCACCAGTTGTCACGGTGGTCAAGGCGTCGCCCTCAAAAAGGATGTCGCCCATGCCTACAACGAAAAGTTCTGGGAGACGCCGATGTTGCCCATCAAGTATGTGGAAGCGGGTTGCGGCAAGTGCCATCGCTACGAGATGACTTTGGCAGGAGCACCAAAACTGTCGCGAGGCAAGCAACTTTACTACATGCTCGGTTGCTTCGGTTGCCATGACGCCAAAGGCTACGAAGATGTCCCCGAAGATTTGCAGAAAATCGGTCCGAGCCTGACGCACATCGCCACCAAGACTTCTCCAGAATGGCTCTTTCGTTGGCTCAAAAACCCCCACGCTTGGTCACCCAACACCCGCATGCCGATGTTTTACCTGCGAGACGATGAGGCGTGGGCGTTAGTCGCTTACCTTCGCCACGCCACCGAAGTCGTTCAAGGAGAAGCCAAGCCGCAACTGATTGACCTTGAACCCCACTACGGCAAGCAACCCTTGAGATTAACAAAACGCTACCCCGGTGGCGACCCGACAAGGGGGCGGCAACTCGTCCAGCAAGTTGGCTGTCTGGGATGCCATCGCATTGACGGCGTAGGCGGACCGCAAGAGCGAGAGAAAGGCAAGCGCGTCTTGAGCAACAAAGACTTCGGTCCCAACCTCAGCAAAGTCGGCAGCAAAATCACCAACCCCGATTGGCTCTTCAACTGGCTCCTCAACCCCAAAGCCATTGACCCGAAGGCAAAAATGCCCAACCTACGGCTGAGCGACCAAGAAGCCGCTGACATCACTGCCTTCCTGCTCACCCTGCGGGAGCAACCGACTGCCCGCCCCGTCGCTTTCACCCCGACCCCGCAACTGGACAACCCCGAACTGATTGACAAAGGTTTCCGCCTCATCGCCAACTACGGTTGCGCCGGTTGCCACAACATCCCAGGCACCGAGAAACTGACCAAAATCGGCAAGAACCTTTCCGACGAAGCCGACCTTGACCCCCACCTGATTGACTTCGGGCAACGCGTCCACGAAATCTTTGAGAAAGCCCCGACCTACTGGGATCGCAAATACATCTGGCTAAGGGAGAAAATCCTTCGCCCCCGCAGTTTCCGCGAACAAGGCTTGCGGATGCCGAACCTGAACATCTCTGAAGAAGACGCCGATGCCTTGCTCACCGCCATCCTCAGTTTCACCAAACGGGAAGTGGCAACGCTAAAGGTAACGGCGACCGATTTGCCCCAAACCCTTTATGTGCGCGACCGAGCCGATGACCCCCGCATCGCTGCCATCTCCGCCGGTCAAAAACTCGTCTTTGGCTACAACTGCGTCGGCTGTCACATCGTGGAAGGTTACGGCGGCGACATCTGGCCGCTCTTGGAAGACGGGATGCAACCGCCGAACCTGCAATCGGAAGGTTACCGCGTCAATCACGATTGGCTCTTCCGCTTCCTGCACGACCCGACGATGGGTAGCGGGCGACAGCATTACATCCGCCCTTGGCTGAAAGTGCGGATGCCCACCTTCGGCTTTGACGACGGAGAAGTCAACACCCTTATTCGCTACTTCGCCGCTCTGGACAACCGACCCATCTTCCAAGAGTTCCGCACGCCTTATCGTCCCAACCCTGCGACGGCTGCTGTCGGAAAGAAGTTGTTTGATGCCTTGCAATGCATGGCGTGCCATCCGACAGGTCCCGTTCAACCTGGTGCCGATGTGGCGCAACTGGCGCCCAACCTGCAACTGACACGGGAACGCTTGCAACCCGAATGGATTGTGGATTGGCTCTTAGACCCGCAAAAATTCCAGCCCGGCACTCGTATGCCGACCTTCTTCCCTTACAACGAGCAGACAGGCAAGCATGACTCGCCGATGCCTGACATCCTCGGTGGCGACGCCCGAAAGCAAGCGGAGGCGTTGCGGGATTACCTGCTCACCCTTGCCCCGCCGACGATGGCGAAGCGTCCGTGACAGAAAGTTCTTCGGCTAAAAGTTGGCGGGCTTCCAAAAGAGCGCGGGCGATTTTCTCCCCTTGAGGCGTCAGTTCATAGCGCACCTGAACGGGACGGCTTGGGATAACTTTCCGATGAACGACCCGCAACCGCTGCAACCGCTTCAAATGCTCAAAGACGAGTTTGCCCGACACCCGCAGCCCCAAAAGCAAAAGGCGAGGGCGCGTCGGTTGACGCAACAGCAATTCCAATGCCCGCAACCGACAGGGACATTGGAGCATCGGGCAAAGCCGAAGGATTTGCTCCGCCTTCAACCCCACCGCTTCCAACCGTTGGAGGGCTTTTTTGCCACCGCTCGCCTTGCTCCGTCAACCGAAAAACTGCCCATCGGACGCCCTTTTGCCCCTCAAGAGGCGGTTGGGGGGCAGGTTCAATCAACCCCGCTTGCGTCAACTGCTTCAAGCGGCGATAAAGGCTTCGTCGGGGCACTTGACAATGGCGCGCCAATAAGGCAGGGCGGTTCAACCCCTCCGCAATCCCCCGCAAAATCGCTAAATCCCAACGGCTTTGGATAACGGTGCGGGTGTGACCCATTGTCCCCCACCCCTTCGGCGTTGAGCCGCTGAAAATATGCCATCGCCCCCTTGAAAGGGTAGTGCCACTTTTGGGACTAACTTCCCGCTTTGCCACCTCTTGCATCGGATGCCCCTTGCGCCAATGTAGTGCCTTGAGCGCGTTGTTAGCCCAAAGGCAGGTGAGCGCGATGTCGCCGATGGCGGCGTTTTGGCTTTGGTCACTCATAACGCTCATCGTCGTCGCTGTCTATGCCCATTTCGCCCTAAGCACCCGCACCCCGGCGGAAGGCGAAGACTACTACAAAGCCATCGGTCAACTGCGTCGTCCCCTCTTCGTCTTCCTCGTCCTTTTGCTCCTTGCCTCTTTCGCCCTCAGCGTCCCCCATTTTCCTTACCCGCGCGGGCAAATCCCCGACAAGGTGGTTTATGTGACCGCCAAGCAATTTGCCTTCGCCATCACCGAAAAACCCATCCGAACCGATGAGGAATTTGAAGCGGCGACGACCGCTGAACCGATCAAAGTGCCTGCGAACGCCCTCGTTGAATTCCGCGTCACCAGCCGCGATGTCAATCACGGCTTCAGCCTCTATGCCCCCGACGGCGAGTTGCTCGGTCAAACGCAAGCGATGCCTGGCTATGTCCATCGCCTCTTTATGCGCCTTGACCGCCCTGGCACTTATCTGGCTTTGTGCTTGGAATACTGCGGCATCGGACACCACCGAATGCGGGGCGTCTTTGAAGTCGTCGCACAAAAGGCAGTAGGGGCGAAGGGCAGCGACTGGCGATTAGCGAACGGCAATGGAACGGAGAAAGGAAGCAAGGGGGTGAACGATGATGGCAGAGATTGCCCTACCCGCCGAAGTGGAATGGGCGCCTGCCGAGCGCGCTGCGTTCCAACGCCTCACCCTCGCTTGGGGCGGGACGCTTTTTGTCCTCTTTCCCGTCTTAGGCTTGTTGGGCTTGTTCATGCGCCTTTCTCACGCTAACTTCTTTCCCGACCTTGACCCCATCTGGTTTTACGCCGCGTTGACCCTTCACGGTGTCGGAATGGTCGGCTTGTGGTTCATCACGGGTTTTTCGGGCGTTTTGTATTTGCTGTCGCGCTATGTCCGACCAAGCCTTGCTGTTTCCCGCCTTTCCTTCGCCCTCACCCTCTTCGGCGTCCTCTTACTCGTCATCGCCACCCTCGTCGGTCGCTTCGCTGCAGGTTGGTATTTCCTCTACCCGCTCCCTTACCGTTCGGGCGGAGCGTGGGCGAATTGGGCGACGGATGTCTACCTGATTGCCTTGGCGATTTTGGGCGTGGCGTGGACTTTGTGGGCGTTGGATTTGCTCCGAGCCATCGCCCAACGCTACCGCCTTTCGCAGGCTCTTTGCTGGCATTTCCTGCGAGGCGAGACGAAACCAGAAGTTCCGCCCCTCATCCTCATCACGACCGTCTCCACCATCGCTTCGCTGACGGGCTTTGTCGCCGCTGTCATCCTCCTCGCCTTCTTTGCTGCCGACCGATTCGCTGGCGTTCCTGCCGACCCGCTGCTGATGAAAAACCTCGTCTTCTACTTCGGGCATGTCCTCGTCAACATCACGATGTATCTGGGCGTCGCCATGCTTTACGATGTCTTGCCGCAGTATGTCGGGCGACCTTGGAAGACGACGGCGACGACCGCGTTCGCTTGGAACGCCGTTTTGTTCCTCGTCCTGTTTGCCTACTTCCATCATCTCTACATGGACTTTGCGCAACCGAAGGCATTTCAGGTTTTGGGTCAGGTGGCGTCCTACATGATTTCGCTACCCGCTGCTGTCGTCTCCATCCTCGGCACTTTGGCGATGGTCTATCGGACGAAAGGGCGTTGGACGCTGGCGTCGTCGCTCCTTTTCGCTGGGACGATGGGTTGGGCGGTCGGCGGTGTCGCTGCCGTCATTGACTCCACCATCGCCATCAACTTTCGTTTCCACAACACCCTTTGGGTGCCTGCCCACTTTCACACCTACTTTTTGATGGGCGTCGTCTTGATGATCATGGGTTTTCTGGCGCACTTGACGGCGAAGTTGAGCGGGCGGGAAGAGCCGCCAGCGTTGCGGCGCACCATCCTCACGCTGCTTTTGGTCGGCGGATACGGTTTTTGCTCATGTTCTACCTTGCGGGCGCTCACCATGTCCCCCGCCGATATGCTGCCTATCCCGAAGAACTGGCACAAGGCATCCTTGACGCTCGGCTGAGTTTGCCCTTCATCGCTTTGCTTTCTATCGGCATCCTGCTTTACCTCGTGGAGGTCGGCAAGCGATGGGCAGTTGCCTTCGCCACCGTTGGAGCAAGGTCATCGTGACGGCACTTTGTCTCCTCGCCTTGTGCCCTTTCAGCCCCGCCCAACGGCGCGGGAGCGACGAAAATGAACGGTTACCCCCACGCGAAGAGGAAGTGATTTACGGTCGTGTCCCCGACATCACCGTGCGGACAATTGTCGGCAAAACGCAGCGCCTTTCCGATTGGTGGCAAAAGCGTCCCGTCTTGCTGACCTTTGTCTTCGCCCACTGTGCAGGCGTTTGCTATCCCTACCTGAACTCGCTGCGGGACGCTATCCGTCAAGTCGGCGGGTTGGGTAGCGATTACGAAGTCGTCGCCCTCAGTTTCGCCCCTGAAGATGCCCCGACAGAATTGCGGTTGATGGCGGAAGCCCTCAGGCTTTTGGGAAAGGAGCGAGCCTATTGGCATTTCGGTGTCGGCGAACCTAAGGCGATGGAACGATTAGGGCACGCCGTTCGCTTTTGGTATCGCCGCATCAAAGGCACAAACCAATACGACCATCCTGCCATGCTGGCTGCCATCAAAGACGGCAGGGTCATCCGCTTGCTCGTCGGTGCAACCGTCAGCCCTATGCGCTTGCGGGAAGTTTTGCAGGAGTTGAAAGGAGAGCCCGTCCTCGTTTATCCGCTCCCTGATGCTCGGATGCCTTTTCGGTGCTTCCGCTACGACCCGAAGACGGGCGCGTGGCGCCCTGATATCGGTTTGCTGGCACTGTTAGCGCCGCCCTTGCTGACAGCGATGGTTGTCCTTGGGCTCTTTCGCCGCAAGGCTGTCCAAGAAAGGCATCAGGCGTCCGAAGGTCGGACAAGTTTTGACCGATAGAGCAGGGCAAACTTGTTGCATTAAACTTTGAGGCGGCAACAGCAGAACAACATCGCAAGGAGGTTGATGGTGGATGCAGTGGCGACGGATGATGGCGCTGGTTAGTTCCCTCTCTTTGGCTGTTGGGCTGAGTTGCGCCCAAAGCAAAAAGGAGGCACAAATTGTCAAGACGGGCGCTGCCGCTGGCACTGCCACGATCAAGGGTGTCGTCAAATTTCAGGGCACACCCCTAAAGCCCCGCATGATCAGCATGAAGCAGGACAAAAAATGCGACGCCCTGCACAAGGGCAAACCTGTCCCCTCCGATGAGTTCGTCCTGAACAGCAACGGGACGCTTAAGTGGGTGCTCGTTTATGTCAAGAACCCACCGAAGGGCAACTACAAACCGCCCAGCAAGCCTGTCGTCCTTGACCAAAAGGGTTGTCATTACACCCCCCATGTGTTTGGCATCATGGTCGGGCAGCCGCTGGAAATCTTCAATTCGGACGGCTTCCTGCACAACGTCCACTTCATCGGCAAAAAGAACCCTCAATTCAATCAGGCACATCCGACCAGTGCTGTCAAAATCCGCAAACAATTCAAATCGCCGGAGTTGCCGCCCGACAGTTACTTCAAGTGCGATGTGCACCCTTGGATGAAGGCGTGGGTCGGCATCTTTGACCATCCCTTCTTCACCGTTTCAGGCGATGACGGCTCCTTCACCATCAGCGGCTTACCCGCAGGCACTTACGAGATTGAAGCATGGCACGAGAAGTTGGGCAAGCAGACGCAGAAAGTGACGGTGAAGGCGGGCGAGACGAAGACCATCACTTTCACCTTCAAGCGTTGAGGACGACGAACGGGCAGGGGCGAGCAAGCCTCGTCCCCGCCCCCTTGCGAGGTGAAGAGGAAAAATGCCCACGCAAAAAAGAGTGGGTCGGATAGAAGGTGTTTTGTTGCCCCTATTGTTGGTCGTTTTGGTGATTGTCGCCGCTGTGACGGTGGCTTTTGCGCGCCATTTTGGTTGGTGGCTGAGACCGTTGGCGTCAGAACACGGCGCCGCCATTGACCGCCTCTTTGTCATTACGCTCGTCATTACAGGGCTCGTTTTCATCCTCGTTCAATCGTTGCTGGCACTTTTCGTCTTCCGCTATCGGGGTGAAAACGGTCGGCGCGCCATTTTCTACCCCGACAACCCTCGCTTGGAAATCACTTGGACGGTCATTCCCGCCGTGATTTTGACGGCGCTGATCGTGAGTGGCGGGCGATTGTGGTCGCGCATCCAGTTGACGCCCCCGCCTCCCGACGCCTTCGCCGTGGAGGTTTGGGGGCAGCAATTCAAATGGGCAATTCGCTACCCTGGCAAGGACGGCAAGTTCGGGCGCACCGATATGCGCTTGATTATGGGCGACAATCCTCTGGGCATTGACACCAAAGACCCCGCCAGCAAGGACGACATCTTCTTCCCCGCTGGCGAAGGCGAGTTGCACATCCCTGTCGGCAAACCTGTCGTCATCTATTTGCGGTCAAAGGATGTCATCCACAGTTTCTATGTCCCCCAATTTCGGGTCAAGCAAGATGCCGTGCCAGGGATGGTCACCCGCATCTGGTTCGTCCCGACCAAAAAAGGCACTTTTGAAATCGCTTGCGCCGAATTGTGTGGGCAAGGGCATTACACGATGCGAGGCGTGCTCATCGTGGAGGACGAAGCGAAAGTGCGGGAGTGGTTGGCGCAACAATCCACCGTCGCCGATTTGATCCCATGAAGCAGTAAAGGAGGGTCGTCCGATGGCGCACGAAGTCCATGCCTATTCGGAAGTCCACCACGAACCCAAAAGTTTCTGGACGAAATACATCTTCAGCCAAGACGCCAAAATCATCGGCATCCAGTATCTCATCACAGCGTTCGTGATGGGCTTCATCGCTATGGTGCTCTCGTGGCTAATGCGCCTGCAGTTGGGCTTTCCAGGCAAGGCTTTCCCTTGGCTGGAGAAACTGCTGCCCAATGCCGCGCAAGGCGGCATCCTCAACCAAGACTTTTACCTCGCCACCGTGACGATGCACGGCACCATCATGATTTTCTTCTTCATCACGGCGGCAGGGACGGGGGGCTTTAGCAACTTCCTGATTCCCTTGCAAATTGGCGCCCGAGACATGGCGTTTCCCTTCGTCAACATGCTCAGTTACTGGGTTTACCTTGCCGCTTGCATCGTTTTGGTCGCCTCGTTCTTTGTGCCCGGCGGTCCTGCAGGCGGCGGTTGGACGATGTATCCCCCCCTCAGCAGCACGAAGGAAGCCTTGATGGGCTCAGGTTGGGGTGCCACTTTGTGGCTGATTGCAATGGCGCTCTTTATCGTTTCCACGACGATGGGCTCCCTCAACTACATCACGACCGTCCTCAATTTGCGGACGCGGGGGATGACGATGGGGCGGTTGCCCCTGACAGTCTGGGCGCTCTTCATCACGGCGATTTTGGGCTTGCTGTCCTTCCCCGTGTTGTTTGCCGCCGCCGTCATGTTGCTCCTTGACCGCCATCTGGGCACCAGTTTCTTCACGCCTTACCTCGTCGTCAGCGACAAACACATCCCTCACGAAGGCGGCAATCCCATCCTCTGGCAGCACCTTTTCTGGTTCTTAGCCCACCCTGAAGTCTACATCGCCATCCTGCCCTCTATGGGCATCACCTCGGAAGTTTTGGCGACGAACGCCCGCAAACCTATCTTTGGCTACCGCATGATGGTGGCGTCCATTGCTGCCATCGCCTTCCTATCGTTCATCGTCTGGGGGCACCACATGTTCGTCAGCGGGATGAACCCGATGTTGGGCACGGCGTTTATGACGACGACGCTGTTGATCGCTGTCCCTTCTGCCATTAAAACCTTCAACTGGCTGACGACCCTTTGGGGCGGCAACCTTCGGTTCACGACGGCGATGCTCTTTGCCATCGGATTTGTTTCCACCTTCGTCACGGGCGGCTTGACGGGCATCTTTTTGGGCAACCCGCCTATTGACATCCAACTTCATGACACCTACTTCGTCGTCGCCCACTTCCACTTCGTCATGGGCGTCTCGGCGGTCTTTGGCTTGTTTGCGGGCGTCTACCACTGGTTTCCCAAGATGTTCGGGCGGATGATAAACGAGACTTTGGGCAAACTTCACTTCTGGCTGACTTTCATCGGCGTCTACTTCGTCTTCTTCCCGATGCACTATCTTGGCTTCCTCGGTGTCCCCCGCCGCTACTACGCCTTTGACCAATACGAGTTCATCCCGCAGGCGTTGGTGCACAACATCAATGTCGTCATCAGCATTGCGGCTTTCCTCGTCGGGGCAGCGCAACTTTTGTTCGTCCTCAACTTCCTTTGGAGCGTTTTCAAGGGTCCGAAAGCCGACCGCAACCCTTGGAAAGCCAACACTTTAGAATGGCAAGCCCCATCTCCACCCCCGCACGGCAACTGGGGCGATGAGTTGCCTGTCGTTTACCGCTGGCCTTACGACTACAGCGTGCCTGGCGCTCCTGAGGACTTTATCCCACAAACTGTCCCGCCCACACCCGCAAGGGTGAGGGGCGATGGGGGAGACGGCGGTCAGCAGCGTTAGTGGCTCATTGGTCATCTCGCCGTTGCGTTCGGCTGGGAGCAAGGCAAAGGGGCGTTAAAGATGGCAGGCTTGACATTATCGCAACGAACATCTTTGCCTTCAATCTGGCTGCATCGCTTCGCCCTTGCGGTGGCGGCGATGGCTGTCGTTCTTATCTCGGCAGGGGCGTTAGTGACCAGCACCAAGTCGGGAGACGCTATCCCCGACTGGCCGACTTCCTACGGCGCCCTCGTGCCTTCTTACCTTGCAGGCGGCGTGTTGATTGAGTGGACACATCGGTTCGTCGCCGGCGTCACCGCTTTGCTCGTCATGTCGCTGGCGATTTGGCTGGCAATCAGTCCCGTGCCTCGTTGGCTCAAAGGGTTGGGCGGTGCGGCTTTTTTGGCGGTGTTGGCGCAAGCGGTCTTGGGCGGCTTGCGCGTCTTGGTCGTCTCCCATCCGCAAGTGCAAGCGACGGCGTTGCAGGTCACCGGTGCGCCTCACAGTGAAGCCATTCGCATCGCTTTCGCTATTGCCCATGCCACCCTCGCTCAAATTGTCCTGAGCCTTGCTTTTGCCATCGCCCTGTTCACCAGTCCCAGCGTCCTAAAGGAGCATGGGACAAGGGACGCAGGACAAGGGTTGGGATTGGTTCACCCAGTTTGGCGGCTTCATCGCCTCTCTGCTGTTGCGCTCCTTCTCGTCGTCCTCTTGTTTTGCCAATTGTTGCTGGGAGCGGTCATGCGCCACACAGGGGCAGGTCTAATCATCCCTGATTTCCCGACTTCCTTTGGCAAACTCTTTCCGACCTTCGGCAATTTGCCCTTTGACCCTAACAACCCTGAGCGGATGACTTATGGCGAGTTCGCCTTCAAGGTTGCCATTCATTTCGCCCATCGGTTCAATGCCCTGCTCATTGCCCTAATCATCGGGGTGCTGTTTTGGCAAGTGCGACGGCGTTTCGTTGAGCGAGGACTTTTGCGTCGGCTGACGGCGTGGCTTTTGGGCTTGGTGCTCCTTCAAATTTCGCTGGGGGCTTTGAGCATTTGGACGCAACTTTCGGTGCCCGTCACCGTCGCCCATGTCGCAACGGGGGCAACTTTGCTGGGGCTGAGCGTGCTGGCATTTTGCCAAACCCTCATCGGGGTAGGTGAGAACCGATGAGCACGCCAGTCACCGAGAAGGTGCAAATCGTCTATCCCGAAAGCGGTGGGAAGCCGATGGCGGACGACACCTTGCAAGCGCAATACATCGTCTACCTTTTTGACGGGCTGCGGGCTCTTTTCCGCGACGACCCAAATGTCTTCGTCGCCGCTGACTTGCTTTGGTATCCCGTAGAAGGCGACCCAAACACCTGCACGGCTCCCGATGTGATGGTGGTGTTTGGGCGTCCGAAGGGTCATCGCCGCTCTTACCTGCAATGGCAAGAAGACAACATCCCCCCTCAGGTCGTCTTTGAGATTTGGTCGCCCCCCAACACCTTCCGCGACTTTGCGGAGAAGTTGAACTTTTACGAACGGCACGGCGTGGAGGAGTTTTACCTTTACGACCCTGATCGGGGGCATTTAGAGGGTTGGCTGCGCAAGGGCGACAAACTGGTGCCCATTGAGACAATGGACGGATGGGTCAGCCCCCGATTGGGCATCAAGTTCACCCTCAAAGGTAAAGACTTGGTGGTCTATCGCCCTGATGGCGAACCTTTCCTGCCTTATGAAGAGTTGCAGGGTCGCTATGAAGAAGCGCAAAAGCGATTGGAGCAGGAGCGGCAGCGAGCCGAACAAGAACGACAACGAGCGGAACGGTTGGCACAACGCTTGCGGGAGTTGGGCGTTGAACCCGAATGACAGGCAGGGGGCAAGGCATGCGAACGATAGTCACTGACCTGACAGCAACGACACAACACAAAAGCATCGTCGGGCTCAAGGCAGTCGGCGCTAAGGTCGCCGACTACCTGCAACTGATCAAACTGAAACTGTCGGCGTTGGTGCTCTTTACTGTTGCCCTCGGTTACCTTCTTGCCCTCCGCAACTCCCTTTCATTGGTCATCGGTCATTGGTCGTTGACCTTGCTCGGCTCGTTTTTGGTCATCGCTGCCGCCAACGCGTTCAATCAGGTTTGGGAGCGGGAAGTGGACGGAAGGATGCGTCGGACGATGAACCGACCCTTGCCCGCCGAACGCATGTCCGTGAAGGAAGCGTTTTGCGCCGCCATTTTGATGGCGCTCGTCGGACTGACGACATTGGCGTTGACGACGAATTGGCTGACGACTTTTTTGGCAGGGTTGGCGTTGGGATTGTATGTGCTGGCTTACACGCCTCTCAAGCAGCGCACCGAATTTTGCACGCTGGTCGGCGCGGTCGCCGGTGCCTTACCGCCAGTCATGGGTTGGACGGCAGTGCGGGGGGAAATCAACGGGGAAGCCGTCGCCTTGTTCGCCCTGCAATTTTTGTGGCAGTTCCCTCACTTTTGGGCAATCGCTTGGCTTTATCGGGACGATTACCAGCGGGCAGGTTTTCGGATGCTTCCTGTTTGCGGCGCTGTAGAAACCGTCACCCGCCAAGTTTTCAGTTACTCGGTGGCGACCGTCCTCGTCAGCCTTTATCCTCTTTTGATGCCTTTGAGGATGCCAGAGGTTTACCTGACTGCCGCTGCCTCGGCGGGGACATGGCTTCTTTGGGCAACCTTGCAATTTGGCGACAACCCAAATCGTCGGATGGCGCGCCGATTGCTCATCACCGCCGATGCTTACTTGCCATTGGTGCTGTTGGCTTGGCTCTTTGCCCGATAAACTTCCTGCCAGAGGTGATGCAAGATGGCGCAAACAAAGGTGCTCTTGAAAGGCACAGACATCATCCGCTCCGATGGTGGCGACGGATGGCACGGCGACGGTTGGTCGCATGGGCATGAAGCCCTGCCGATTCCGACGGCGCGGTTGGGTCTGTGGCTCTTTTTGGGGGCAGTGACGATGCTCTTTGCCGCCTTCTCCAGCGCTTACTTGGTGCGGATGCCGATGCCCGACTGGCGAAGCATCCCAAAGCCACCCATCCTTTGGGTCAACACGGTCATACTTTTGCTCAGCAGCGCTGTCGCCCAATGGGCATGGTCATCTATTCGGCGGGGCAACGAAAAAGGGCTGCGAGGGGGCTTGGTGCTCACCGTTTTGCTCGGCACAGCCTTTGTGATGGGACAACTTTGGGCTTGGCGGCAATTGGTCGCCGCCGGCGTTTACCTGCAAAGCAATCCCGCCAGCAGTTTCTTCTACCTGCTGACGGCGATGCATGGCTTGCACCTTTTGGGCGGCATCGTCGCTTTGGCGTGGACGACGGTGCGGGCGTGGCAAAACGCCTACACGCCTGAAAACCACCTCGGCGTGGAACTTTGCGTCGTCTATTGGCACTTTTTGATGCTCGTGTGGCTTTGGCTCTTCGCCTTACTTTCGCTGCGCTAATTTGTTGGAGTGACTGTCAGCCATGACGACCCTTGACCACGACGGGATGCGACAAACTGGCGATGTGAAGGGGTGAGAGATGGATGCATTCGGAGACACAAGCAGCACCGTTGGAGGAAGTCCTTAAGTCCGATTGGGGCGGAGGCAAATCGCCTTTCGGCGTCAGTTGGGGCAAGTTGATGATGTGGCTGTTTATCCTTTCGGACGCCTTCACCTTTGGCGGTTTGCTGGCGGGCTACGGGGCGTTGCGGGTGACGGTGGGCAAATGGCCCGACACTAACGAAATTTTCGCCATCTCCCTCGGTGGAACCAAAGTCCCGTTGCTGCTGATCGCCATCATGACTTTCATCTTGGTCAGCAGCAGCGGGTGGATGGCGTTGGCGGTCAACGCTGCCTATCAACGCGACCGACGCAACACCGTCAAGTATCTGCTGCTGGTCATCCTTTTTGGGCTCACTTTCCTGAGTTGTCAAGCCTACGAGTGGAGCAAACTCATCTTCCACGAAGGCGTGAGACCTTGGCGGGTGCCCAGCCATCCGCCTTTCAACGGCATCGTCCAATTTGGGGCATGCTTCTTCACCTTAACGGGCTTTCACGGCTTGCACGTCCTTAGCGGCGTGATTTACCTTTCCGTCATCGCCGCCCGTGTCGCCAAGGGCGTTTATGACCGACGGGGTTCTTACGAAGCCGTTGAAATCGCCGGGCTTTACTGGCACTTTGTGGACTTGGTTTGGGTGTTCATCTTCACCTTCTTCTACCTGTTCTGACAACCCATCACGAGGCAAAGGGGTGAGCGTTGTGGCGCAAGCCGAGCACAAACACGATTTGCGGCGCACTTACTTGACCGTTTGGTTTTGGCTGTTCGTCCTAAGTTTTGGGCTTTACTTCGTTGACCTGATGCACCTGCCGACGGCGTTGGCGACCATCCTTTACACCGCCATCGCTTTGATGAAGGCGGGGTTGATTGCCGCCTACTTTATGCACCTGCGCTTTGAACGGCTCAACCTCGTTTACTCCATCCTTTTCCCTCTCATCTTGCTCATCGCCTTGGTGGCGGCGGTGTTGCCTGACGGGTTGAGTGTCTTGCTGCATCGCCAACCCTTCTTTGAAGGCAGGTGAGAAGTGATGCGTTGGCTTCCTTCGGTCGCCGTGCTTTTGCTGCTCGCCACGATCGCCCCTTGGGCGATGGCTCAATGTGCCATGTGCAAAGCGACCGTCCAATCGTCGGGGAGCGCCAATTTGATGGCGGGGTTGCGGAGCGGCATTTTGCTGCTCCTCGTCATGCCCTACTTGATCGTCGGCACCATCGCTTTCGCCATCTATCGTGCCTATCGGGCGCAGCGTCTCTTTGGATGGTGAGGTTTCCTCGGCAGGTGATGAGGCTGTGAGCCGTCTTAAAACCTTTACTCTCAGCGGGCTTATTGCCCTCGGCGTGGTAGCGGGGATTGCTTTCGTCCAAACTTGGCAGCGAGGGAGTGGGCTTCCTGTCTATTGGTCTGTCCCTGATTTCCGCCTCACCGCCGACGACGGCAAACCCATTACCCTTTCGGACTTGAAGGGCAAAGTTTGGGTCGCCGAATTCTTTTTCGCCTCCTGCGCGGGCATCTGCTTGGACATGAACCGCAACATGGAGCGGGTGCAAAAAGCCTTCGCCGACAACCCCGATGTCCGCCTCGTCAGTTTCACCGTTGACCCCCAAAACGACACACCCGAAATCTTGCGGGAGTATCGCAAAAACTTCAACGCCGTAGAGGGCAAGTGGGTTTTCGTGACAGGCGACAAGAAGGCGATTTACCGATTGGCGCGGCATGGCTTTAAGGTGGCAGCGGCAGAAGTCAAACCGCAGGACGAAGGAGGCGCTACCGATTTCATCCACAGCGACCGCTTCATCCTCGTAGACCGAAAGGGTCGCATTCGGGGCTTTTATAAAGGGACGGACAAAAAGCAAGTGGAGAAACTCATCGCCGACATCCGAAAACTGCTGCGGGAGTGAGGGACGCTGGACATTCGCGCCTTGCCCTCCCTTAACGCTTTGCTGAATGCGGCGAGCGCTACCCTGCTCGTCGCAGGTTACCTTTTCCTTCGCCGCCGCAATATCACTGCCCATCGCGCTTGCATGCTCGGGGCGGTCGTTGCGTCCGCTGCCTTTTTCATCAGTTACGCCATTTATCACGCCCATGCGGGGACGACGAAATTTGCGGGCACGGGCTGGGTGCGCCCTATCTATTTCGCCATCCTGATTTCCCACACCCTTTTGGCTGCCGTTATCATCCCGATGGTGCTGCTCACGCTCGTTCGGGCGTTGCGCGGCGATTTTGCCCGCCATCGTGCCATCGCCCGATGGACATTCCCTCTTTGGCTCTATGTCTCGGTCACGGGTGTCCTCATCTACCTGATGCTCTACCACTGGTTTCCATCCCGCTGAAAAATTGTTGAAACGCTGACTAAGCGCAACCCGATGAATGCAGCGGACATTGCCGTTGTCAGAAGGTCGGAGAAAGCATCGGCTTTTCAGCGAAGACGAAGGGAGCGTCGGGTTGCTCCTCCTTGCTCAATTGGCTATTAGCCACGACACTACCCAAGGGGTGATTCTCATGACCGTGATGGGCATTGACTTGGCAGCAAGGGAGCGCAAAGCCAGTGGTGTTTGCCTATTGCGGGGCAAGCGGGTGAAAACGCTTTTGTTGCACACCGACGCTGAATTGGTAGCGTTGGCGAAGCGGGTTCGTCCCGCCCTCATCGCCATTGATGCGCCTCTGTCGCTGCCGCCTGACCGAAAAAGCATCCATGACCGAACGGGGACGCATTTGCGCCCTTGCGACCGCGAGTTATTGAGGCGAGGCATCCGCTTCTTTCCCATCACCCTTGGCGCCATGCGCCCTCTGACGGAGCGTGGAATACGGTTGAAAGAACGACTGCAAGGGGAAGGTTTTCGGGTCGTGGAAGTTTTTCCCGGCGGGGCGCAAGATGTTTTGGGATTGCCCCGCAAGCATCACAATCTTGACGGTTTGCGTGAAGGCTTGCGGCGGCTGGGGTTGCGGGGCATCCCTGACGACGCCACCCACGATGAACTGGACGCCGTCACCGCCGCTTATGTCGGTTGGCTCTTTTTGAACGGGCAAGGGGAAGTGTTGGGCGAGGAAAGGGATGGCATTGTCATGCCGTTGCCGTCACCCTTTATGACGACAAATGCGACCCGCAAGAGGGCGAGGTGATGGAGATGATGACAAGCCAAGCGTGGCAACGGTTCGCCGAGTTGGCGCAAACCTTAGAGCGACCTCAGTTGCCCCGTAACATCCACAAGAGCACGGAACGGCTCATCTTTTGCTACCAGTTCTACAAAGTCCGCCCCGATTGGTGGCAATTGAGCGACGGGGAGCGGGCGGAAGGCAAGCAGGAGTTTTTGGAATTGCTGCGCGCCTTTGAGCGTCCCCTCCTTATCCGCTGCTACTCCACCTTGGGCTTGAAGGCGACGACCGACTTTTTGCTCTGGCTCATCAGCAAGGAGATGAAGGGCATTGAGTTGTTCACGGCAGCCCTCAACCACTCTTTCGTCGGCATTTACTTGGAGCGAACCCACACTTATCTAACCCTCACTCGCCCGTCCATCTACTTGCGCCATCCGTCCCGAGCAAGCCAAGAGCGACAAGGACAAGGCGAGCACGAACAAGAGTTCACAGGCGAAGCGCCCTACTTCTTCATCTACCCGTTCACCAAAACCCACGAGTGGTATCAATTGCCTTACGAGCAGCGACGGGAGATGATGCTGGAACACTTTCGCATCGGCAATCAGTTCCCGACGGTGCGCACCTACACGAGTTACAGCATCGGATTGGACGATTACGAGTTCGTCGTGGCGTTTGAAGCCGATGACCCCAGTGAGTTTCAAGAGTGCGTCCTTCGGCTGCGGGAAGCCAAAGCCCGCCCTTACACCCTCGCCGACACACCCATTTGGACTTGCCTGAAAAGAACGCCTGAAGAACTGGTGGAACTGGTGTTGTGAGATGGGTCGCTACGATGCCGATGTCCTCATCGTCGGCGCAGGACCAGCGGGAGCGACGGCAGCAAGGTGGCTGGCGGAAAAAGGCGTCGCTGTCTTGTTGCTGGAACGGCAGCGGCTGCCCCGCTACAAACCCTGCGGCGGAGCGCTCACCCGCCGCACTTTAAAGTTGCTGACACCGTTGGATGTCACTCCCGTCGTAGAAGCCGTCGTCCGCACTCTCACAGTGGAAGCACCCGATGGCGACCGTTTTACCATCTCCCTTCCTGAACCTCTCATCGCTACCGTCATGCGTGACCGCTTTGATGCCTTCTTGACGGAAGCAGCGACGGCAGCGGGAGCGCGCTTGCGGGAAGGAGAGGGTGGGGTGCGTTGCGAAGTAGGCGACGAAGATGTTGCCGTGACCACAAACCGTCGCACCTATCGCGCCCGTTTCCTTGTCGGCGCTGACGGTGCCAACAGCGTCGTCGCCCACCAACTTGGCTTGCGCCCACACCATCGCGCGCTCTCCCTTGTCGCCGAACTGACACCCGATGCCAAGGCGAATTGGGATGGCAGCATCCATCTTCTCTTCCCGTCGCAACTTGGCGGTTATGCGTGGTGTTTCCCGAAGGGAACGCACCTTTCAGCGGGCATCTACACTTTGCGCCCGATGCTGCCTGACTGGCAAAGATGGCTGATGGGCTATTTGGGGCGGTTGCGATTGGGCGATGGCTTTCAGCGCCACCGATTGCAAGGGCATCCTGTCCCGCTGGCAGGCAAGTTCGCTCAGTTCCATCGGAAGACGGCACTCGTTGTCGGTGACGCAGCGGGCTTGGCTGACCCCTTCACGGGCGAAGGGATTTCGTGGGCGATTGAAAGTGCCCAGATGGCGGCGACCGTCCTTTGGGAATGTCTCAACGGTGACCTTGACAGTTTGCAACCTTACACCGACGCCATTCGCCATCGGTCGCTTCCCGAACTTCGGGCGGCGATGGGGTTTGCTCGCTTCCTTTTTGCCCTCCCGCAAGTTTGTTGCCGATGGTTTTTGCGCCATGAAGCCGTCCTGCGCAACTTCGCTAAGTTGCTCAGCGGCGAGGTGACTTACCGAACCCTTTGGCGAAAGGTTTGGCGCAAAGGCTTCGTCTTGCTGGCTCGCCCGAAAGGTTGAAGGGCGGGATGGCTGTGGACGCTTTGAGTTTATGGGCGTTAGGGCTTGGAGGCTTATCCTTGCTGGCTTACGGCATTTGGCGTGGCGTTTTCGTTGAACCCAAGGGGTTAGTCGTGGAGCGGCGTCGGCTTACATTGGCTCAATTGCCGTCAGCGTTGGACGGGTTGACGGTTGCGTTGCTCGCCGATTTGCATTTGTTGCCCAACGGGTGGGGTGGGGAAATTGCCGAACGAGCCGTTTTGCTCGCCAATGACGCCTCTCCTGATTTGGTGCTTTTAGGGGGCGATTTAGTGCATTGGTCTGGGGCAGTGCCGCATCTGATTCCCGTGTTGCGTCGCCTCCGCAGTCGCTATGGTGTTTTCGCTGTCTTGGGCAATCACGACCATCATTGCCCTTGGCGGTGGCGTCACCCTGCCCCTTGGGGTGGGAAGCCTTTGAGCGTGGCAGAGTGGCGGCAAGTCCTCGCCCAAGCCAATGTTCGGTTGCTCGTCAACGAAGCCGTCCCATTGACGATCAATGGAGCAACTTTTTGGTTGGTCGGTGTGGACGACGCTTACACGGGGCGGGCAAATTTGGCGCAAGCGATGGCGGGTGTGCCTGACGGAGCGTTTGCCCTTTTGCTTTCTCACTCGCCCGATATCATGGACGACCCGTTAGTTCATCGGGTTGCCGTCGTCTTTTGCGGGCACACTCATGGCGGTCAAATCGTGTTGCCGTTGCTTGGACCGTTTCTTGCACCATGTCGGCGAAAGAGGGAACGGGCGCAAGGGGTTCGGCAAATCAATGACACATGGCTTGTCGTCTCACGGGGCATCTCGGCGGGCATTCCCTTCCGTTTTCGTTGTCCGCCTGAAGTGACCATCGTCACCCTGAAAACAGCGGCAGGGAAGTTTCTGCTGCGCCGATGAAGTCGTCAAGGCAGGTTTTTTTTCGAGCAACCTCCTCATTTGAGGAGTCGCCGTTGCACCCACGCATAGAGGGCTTTCCATTCGGGGGCGTCGCGCCGCTCGCGCCAACGGATACCGCCAGCGTGGGGCACACCCGTGTCAGGTGAACCTTCTCTGGCACTGATGGGCTTTTTCAAAATCAGGCTGTTGAGCGGGTCGTCCACATCCACGACTTTCAAGGCGTTGGCGTAATTGTGGCGGGCGTCCGCCAGCGTCCAAGTCCCGTCGGGTCGGAGGGTTCGGATGTTGAAGACGGCATGGGTGTTGTGGCAGTTGGCGCAGGAGGAACCGTCCTCGCCGACTTTCACCAACATCGGTTGAATGTTTTGGACGAAGAACTCAAAGTCCAAGAGCGCCCGCAAGGAAGCGTCCAGTTTCTCGCCCTTCAGCCACGCCGTCAGCAATTGTCGCTCCATACTGTTTTCGTCCGTCCAAAGCGCCCCAACGCCACCATGCGGTTGCGTCACCTTTTGCACCAAAGGGCTGCTTATCGGCTCGTTGAGGTTGAGGGTTTGCAAAGTCGCCTGATAGTTGAGCAGGGTCGCTTGCAGGGTGAAGCGCCCATCGTCATCGGCAGGTTGTAAGCGATAGCGGGTCGGCTGTTTGGGGTCGGCATGGCAACCGATGCAACTTTTTCCGTTTGCCGCTGCCGACGGTTTTGCCAACATCGGTTGGATGAAAGCCGCAAAGAAAGTCAAGTCGGGTGCATTGGCGGGGATGGTCAACAGCAACGGTTGCGTTGCGCCTTGCCCATTGCCCGTCGGCGTGGCGGGAAGCAACTGAGCGATGCGATCTTTCAACGCCCCATCCCTCTCCGCCGCTTTAGTCAGCACTTCCAGCGTTTTCGCCCGCTGCTCGTCCAATCGGCGGATGTAAGCGATCAAGACTTCGGCGGCAGCGTTGCGGACGCGGGCATCGGCACTTTGTTGGGCAACTTCCGAGCACGCCGCAAGGATGTCAGAGTGTGTCCTCAAAGTTTCTGAAGCAGCGATAACACCCAATGCCGCTGCCGCCGTGTCGGGGTCGGGATGCCTAACGAGTTTGGGCAACAAAGCGATGAGGCGTTCGTGGCGATGGAGGGGCGAGTTGGCTTGTGCTGACTGACGCAGCACATTCAACACTTCCAACCGCACTCCTTTATCGTCGCCCATCAAGGCTTGCACCAAGCGTTCCAGTGCCTCGGCGTTTTGCGCTTCCTCAATCAACCACCGCAGGTTACGGACAGCACGAAGGCGAACTTCGCCATTGGGGTCTTGACAGAGGGGCAAAATGAGCGATGCTAACTGCGGGTCACGCGTCTTGGGGTCCCGCAGCAGCCAATCCAGCGCTCCGATTTTCGCTTCGGGCAAGTCGCTCCGCAGCAGCGTTTGCAACTGAGCGACGACTTGCCGAACGGCTTGTGGGTCAGCGCCCAGTTGCTTCAGGCGCACCTCGTAATCCGTCCCTTGTTGGGCGTGCAAAGCGAGCGCCAACGCCCAAGCGCAGAGCAGGACAAAAGTCCACCGTCCCTGTCGCATTGCCAAGCCCCCCCTTGCGCTCTGCGACTGTTTTTTCATCGGAAATTGTGTCACGCGCTACCATTTATCAGCATCGTCTGAGGGGTAGCGAAAAAAGTGGCAGGGTGTTAAACTTTGTCAGCGCCCTGACCTTGAGAGGTTGACTGGGAAGGGTTGAATGAGACCCTTTCTGAAAGAAGGTGACGAGACCTTGAAGGCAGCCCAAAAGATTCTGGAGCGGCGCCGACCCATTTTGCCCAGTGAAGGAACGCTTTTGCAGCGAGTTCGGCAGTTTTTGGTGGAGTGTTGGGAAGAAGTAAAGCGCGCCCAGCGCCCCACCCGTGAGGAAGTCATTCGGGATAGCATGGCGGTGTTGGTGGTCGTGGTCGCCGCTGCCCTCTACTTGGTGGCTTTAGATGTGTTATTGGCAAAACTGTTGGCGTTCTTGCACTGAAGGAGGCATGGTGAATGGCATTGGCGGAACCGACGGTCCGCAAGCGTTGGTATGCTGTCCATGTCATGACAGGGCAAGAAGAAAAAGTCAAGCAACTTTTGGAGCGACGGATTAAAGCGGCGGGGTTAATGGAAAAGTTTGGTCGCATCGTTATCCCGAAGGAGCGAGAACCCCAAGCCCATCGGGGCGGAGGGGAGCGCCGAATTTTCCCTGGCTACATCCTGATAGAAATGGTGCTGGACGAGGAGACTTGGCACTTAGTGCGCCGCACCCCAGGGGTCACTGGGTTTATCGGGATGCAAGCGGGTCGGGCGGACAAGAGCGGCTTGCCCCCAGTTCAGCCCTTGCGAGATCAAGAGGTAGAAAGCATCCTGCGAATGATGGGAGAAGAACCAGTGCGTGCCCGCCCCATTTGGCACAAAGGAGAAATGGTGCGCATCAAATCTGGTCCCTTCGCCGACACCCTTGGGCGGGTGGAAGAAGTTAACACGCAGCGCCAGACGCTGGTGGTGATGGTCAACCTTTTAGGGCGGGAAACGCCTGTGGAAGTGGACTTCAGCAATGTGGAGCGGGCTTAAGGGGGGGTCTTGCGTTTTCCCCTCTTCCTTGCTACAATTTCGCCCTCGGCTTTTGGGCAGAGACATAGGAGGGTTAGCGTGTGGCAAAGAAAGTCGTGGCGACGGTCCGATTGAACTTGCCGGCAGGGAAAGCCGCTGCAGGTCCACCTGTCGGACCGACGCTGGCACCTTTTGGCATCAACCTGATGGAGTTCATCAAGGCATATAACGAAGCGACGCGGGAAATGATTGGGATGGTCGTTCCTGTGGATGTTACCATCTACTCTGACCGCTCCTTTACCTTTGTCCTGCGTCGCCCTCCTGTCGCTGAGTTGCTCAAGAAGGCAGCGGGCGTAGAGAAGGGCTCATCAGCGCCCAACAAAATCAAAGTCGGAAAAGTCACCCGTCAGCAAATTCGGGAAATTGCTCAACTGAAGATGCCTGACCTGAACACAGACGATTTGGAGGCTGCCATCCGCATGGTGGAGGGAACCGCCCGCAGCATGGGGATTGAAATCGTCCCATGAGGGACGCTCTCATCAACACCACCATGCCTTTAAAACTGCCCAAAACCTCAGGACGGTTGGAGGGACCCTGAGTGGCAAAGCGAGGAAAACGATACCGACAGTTGGTGGAGAGTTACGACAAAAATGCCTTGCATCCCGTTCGGGAGGCTTTGGAGTTGGTCAAAAAATTGGCGACCGCCAAGTTTGACGAGAGCGTGGATGTGGCGATTGTCTTGGGCATTGACCCCAGAAAGAGTGACCAGCGGGTTCGGGGAGCCGTCCAACTGCCTTATGGGACGGGACGCCAACCCGTCGTCGCCGTCATCGCTAAAGGTGAAAAGGCGCGGGAAGCGGAAGAGGCAGGAGCAGACTATGTGGGTGCAGAAGATTTGGTAGACCGCATTGAGAAAGGCTTTAAGGATTTTGACTACCTGATTGCGACACCAGACATGATGCGTCTCGTCTCCCGGCTGGGACGCAAGTTGGGTCCGTTAATGCCCAGCCCAAGAACGGGCACGGTCACCAATGAAGTGGGCGAAGTTGTCCGCCAAATCAAAAGCGGTCGGTTGGACTTTCGGACAGACCCTCAAGGGGTCGTGCACGCCGTCATCGGCAAGGTTTCTTTCCCGACAGAGCATTTACTGGAAAACTTTCGGACCCTTTTGGATGCCTTGCTGAAAGCCCGCCCGGCTACCCAACGGGGACAATACATTAGAAGCATCACCCTTTCGCCGACGATGGGACCTTCCGTCAAGGTGGATGTTCAACAAGCCCTTCAAATGGTGCGATGAGGGCTTTCGGGAGGAAGGAGTGGCGATGCCGAAACCAGAAAAAGTGCGGATGGTTCAAGAGTTCGTGGAGAAGTTGCGCCGCTGCAAAGGATTGGTCGTCACGACTTACATGGGTTTGGACGCTGGGCAAATGGCAACCCTGCGCCGTCAACTGAAAGGGCAAGGCGTGGAATTCAAAGTCATCAAAAACACCCTTTTTGCCCGCGCCCTCGCCCAAGTCGGCTTTGACGGCGACTTGGCGCAACGCCTTCGGGGTCCACTGGCTATCGCCGTCGGTTACGATGACCCTGTGATAGCCGTTAAAGCCATCCACCAATTGCGCAAGGACTATGAAGCCCTTTCTTTGCTGTGGGGCATCGTGGAAGGACAGGTTTATGAAGGGGCGCAATTGGAAGCCTTAGCGACCCTTCCCACTCGCGACGAGATGATGAAGGAAGTGCTCGGGGCGCTCTTTTCGCCCCTCTATGGGCTGTTAGGGTTGCTGGACACGATGCTTTGGCAATTGACGGCGGTGCTGGAAGCCGTCCTGAAAGCCCGCCTTGAAACCCCTGACGAAGGAGGGTCTGAGATGGCTGTCGTGAGCCCGAAAGTGCAGGAGTTGGTGGAAGTCATCAAGGGTATGACGCTGTTGGAACTGAAGCAGTTGCTGGATGCCCTTAAAGAGGAGTTCGGCATCACCGGCATCGCAGCGCCCGTCGCTGTCGCTGCCCCCAGCGGCGTTGCAGCCCCTGCCGCAGAAGCGCCTGCGGTGGAAGAAAAGACTGAGTTTAAGGTCATCCTTAAAGCGGCAGGGGAGCAGAAACTTCAAGTCATCAAAGCCGTTCGGGAGGTCATCCCCGGCTTAGGCTTGAAAGAAGCGAAAGATTTGGTGGAGCAGGCTCCATCCGTGCTGAAAGATGGGGTGAGCAAGGAAGAAGCCCAGAAAATCAAGGAGAAGTTGGAAGCCGTCGGGGCAACCGTGGAAATTCAATGACGATGGGATAACGGTTGGCGGAACGCCTAACAGGCACGAGAGGGAATAACGGGGAGGCAAAAAGGTAAAACCGTTATGGGGCTATTGAACACGACAGAAAACGGCTTTAATGCAAGGAGGCGTCAGTCGCTATGGCAGCGATGACGACACGCCCTCAATGGGCGCAGAGCACTTTCCTTCGCCGAGTGCAAGAGCGACGGCAGCGGTGGCAAAAAATTCTCCCCTCAGTTGACCCACCCCACTTCTTAGAAGTCCAGCGACAATCTTATGAGTGGTTCCTGACGGAAGGGCTCAGGGAATTGCTCAGAGCCTTTTCGCCCATTGAAGATTACACGGGGACACTGGTCTTGGAGTTTTTAGACCACCAACTGGATATCCCTCAACCCCACCCGCATTGTGAGGCGTGTCGCCAGGGAGCATGCCACGAGCACAAGTATTTCTCTCCCGACGCTTGCAAGGAGCGGGGCTTAACTTATGAAGCCTCCCTCAAGGCGAAAGTCCGCCTCATTGATAAGGAAGCAGGCGAAGTAAAAGAATGGACGGATGTTTATTTGGGCGAAGTGCCCCTGATGACGCCTCAGTGCACTTTCATCATCAACGGCACCGAACGCGCCGTCGTCGGACAACTGAATAGGTCTTCAGGGGTTTACTTTTCATCTCACCTGCATGAGTTGACAGGGCGAGAGATGTTCACCGCCCAAATCGTTCCCCGTTCTGGAAACTGGTTGGAATTTGAAACGGTCGTGGAGACACGGGTGGAAGTGCGTGCCAAAGAGCGGGTTGTCATTCGGGTGCGCATCGGCGGCTCCAAACCGATGCCTGCCACTTTGTTGGTGAAAGCCTTCAGCGCTCTGAAGGAAACGAGAGGCATCCCGCCCGACCTTCGCACTTTTTCCAAAACAGACAAAGGGTTGATCGGAAAACGCTTAGCAGAGCCCCTTTTTGACCTTCAAACGGGAGAACTGTTAGCCCATGAAAACACCCTCATCACCCCTGAACTTTATGAACGGCTAAAAGGAGCCCAAATAGACAAAATCACGGTGCTGGAGGAACGACTCCCGTGCGGGACGACGGGAGATATTGTTCGGCTTTTTTCTGTCCCGATAGAGGTGTCGTCTCCTTTGGACTTGTCACCAGCGGAACTGGAAAATCAACCCTTGTGGCTTCTGGAAGATGTCCTTGACCCCAAAACCCGCCGCCCTCTCGTGAAAGCGCCGACGAAGGTTACGGCAGAAGTTTTAGAGCGCCTCAATACCCTTCTCAAGACTTCCCTCACTTCCCTCACTCTTTATCGCTGCGACCCTTACATCAGCGATACTTTGGAAGTAGACCCCGCCCATGACGAACGAACGGCGCTGTTGACCGTTTATAGGGTTCTTCGCCCCTCAGAACCGGCAACCTTGGAAGCAGCCAAGGAATTAGTGTATGGGCTGTTCTTAGACCCGCGCCGATATGATTTGGGGAAGGTGGGTCGTTACTTGCTGAACCGCAAGTTGAGGTTCTCAGACTGGCTGGGAGAAGAACCGCCCATAGACAAGGTCACGCTCACTTTGGAGGACTTGATAGGGACACTGAGGGCACTGATATGTTATCGGGAGAAAGTGGAAAGCATGGACGAGAAGATGGGAGAACCCTTCTGGGGTTTGTTCAAGGAACGGGACACAAGACGGGGGACAGGGGACGGGAAAGGGGACTTGGGACTGGGGACGGAAATCCCTGCGATTTTGCGGAAAGCGGACTGGATGAGTTTGCTGCAAGACGATGTGGATCACTTGAAGAACAAGCGATTGAGAAGTGTCGGGGAGTTGTTGCAATCGCAATTGAGGGCAGCCCTGTTAAGGATGGAACGAGCAATCAAGGAACGAATGGCGACGATTCCGAAGGAGCAACTGTCTCCGAATCAACTATTGTCCATCAAGCCGTTACAGGCGGCGATAAGGTCGTTTTTTGCGAGTGGGCAGTTGTCACAGTTCTTAAGTCAGCACAATCCGTTGGATGAGTTGGAGCACAAGAGGCGGATGACTGCGCTAGGTCCTGGCGGAATTACGAGGGAAAGCGCCAAAGGAATGCTACAGTTGAGAGATGTGCATTTCAGCCACTATGGAAGAATCTGCCCGATCCAGACACCAGAGGGACCGAACATCGGGTTGATCGGACACCTGAGCGCCTACGCGAAGGTAGACGAATATGGCTTTTTGCGGACACCCTATCGGGTCGTAGAAAAGGGCAAGGTGACAGGGCAAATCCGATGGTTGTCGCCTGATGAGGAGGAACGGTATTACATAGCGCCGGCGGATACAGAAGTAGATGAGACGGGAAGGATTGTGGGAGAGCGGGTCTTGGTGCGAGGACCAAAGGAGGGGACTGGGGAAGTAGGATATGTGTGGGTGAGGCGGGAAGAAGTGCAGTTGATGGATGCGAGCGAACGGCAATGTTTTTCGGTGGCGACGAATTTGATTCCGTTTTTGGAACATGACGATGCGAACCGAGCGTTGATGGGAAGTAACATGCAACGACAAGCCGTGCCGCTGATTCACCCAGAAGTTCCCTATGTGAAGACGGGATTGGAGGGAAGGGCGGCAAGAGATAGTGGGGCAGTGGTGATAGCAGAGGAAGATGGCGAGGTCAGTTATGTTGACGGAAAAATGATTGAAGTGACGACAAAGGGAGGGGAACGGAAGCGATATGAGTTGCGGGTGTTTCGGCGGACGAATCAAGGGACATGCTTTCACCAACGACCAGTGGTAGAAAAAGGACAAAAGGTGAAGAAAGGCGAAGTGTTGGCAGATGGACCAGCGACAAAGGGTGGAGAACTGGCTTTAGGACGGAATTTGTTGGTGGCGTTCATGGTGTGGGAGGGTTACAACTACGAGGATGCTATCGTGATAAGCGAACGGTTAGTGAAGGAAGACATTTTGACGAGCATCCACATAGAAAGCCACGAGATAACAGCGCGGGATACGAAATTAGGGCCTGAGGAAATCACGCGGGATGTTCCGAATGTAGCAGAGGAGCGGTTGAAGTTTTTGGATGAGAACGGGATCGTGGTGGTAGGAGCAGAGGTGAAAGACGGAGACATTTTAGTGGGGAAGGCAGTCCCGAAGGCACAGACAGAGTTATCACCTGAGGATCGGTTGATGGTGGCGATTTTTGGGAAGAAAGCGGAAGACATGAAAGATGCCTCCTTGAAAGTGCCTCCGGGAGAGTGGGGGACGGTCATAGGGACGGTGGTGTTAGCGAGATACAAGTATCGGTGCAGAAAGTGTGGGGAAATCATCAGGCATTATAAGAAGTTGGACAGGAATGAACATGGACGGTGCGGAGGCAAGTTAGAACAACTGCCAGGGGACGAACTGAAATCAGGGGTCAATATGATGGTGCGGGTCTATGTCGCACAACGACGGAAGATTGCCGTAGGAGATAAATTAGCGGGACGACATGGCAACAAAGGGGTGATCGCAAAGATTCTGCCCGAAGCGGATATGCCCTACCTGCCCGACGGCACACCAGTAGACATCGTCCTCAGTCCTCTCGGTGTCCCTTCCCGCATGAATATCGGTCAACTGTTAGAAACCCACCTTGGATACCTCGCCCACTTTTACCAGACCACCTTTGAAGTCCCGCCCTTCTCTGGGCTCATCAAAGAAAGAGACATCATAGAGGGACTGAGAGAGGTGGTCAATGAGCAGCAAAAAGAAGCCCTCTTTGCGATGGCGACAGAATGGCGGCTCAAAATGCGAAAGCCTCGGTGGGGTGAGCCGGTCAAGGAATATGCCGAAGAATTGGCGAATCTCTTGCTGCACCACCCTCAAGCAGAACGGGAAAAGTTGCTCGCCCTCCTTAATTTGCCCGAGGACGCCACGAAAGAAAAGGTCGTCGCCACCCTCTTGGAGCGAGCCCAGCGTCGCGTCGGCTTTGACCCTGAAACGGGCAAGACCATCCTTTACGATGGACGAACGGGAGAGCCCTTTGATCAGCCCGTCACAGTCGGCTGGATGTTCATCATGAAACTGATCCACATGGTGGAAGACAAAATCCATGCTCGTGCGACTGGTCCTTACTCCCTCGTCACCCAACAACCCCTTGGCGGTAAAGCCCAATTCGGCGGTCAGCGTCTTGGCGAAATGGAAGTTTGGGCATTGGAAGCCTATGGCGCTGCTTACAACCTCCAAGAAATGCTCACCGTCAAATCCGACGATGTGCACGGAAGAACCCAGATCTTTGAGGATATCGCCAAAGGAAAGAACATCTTGGAAGCCGGCATCCCAGAGTCCTTCAAGATCCTCGTCAAAGAATTGCAAAGTCTCTGCTTGCAAGTGACGGTGGAAACTCAAGACGGAGTGCCTGTGGAATTGAAAGACGAGGAAGAACCCAATCAAAATCCATAGGTAGGCATGAGGACACCTATCCTTTTGAACTTTCCCTTACTCGGAGGTGAGCAGTGATGGAAACAAAAACTCAACGAACGCCGGCGTATTTTGAAGTCGTTCGGATCGGTCTGGCATCCCCTCAAGACATTCGGTCGTGGTCTTACGGCGAAGTCAAACGACCAGAAACCATCAACTATCGGACATTCCGACCAGAAAAAGATGGGCTCTTTGATGAGCGAATTTTTGGACCGACGAAGGATTATGAGTGTGCGTGTGGGCGTTACAAAAAACGGAAATTCGCAGGCATCGTGTGCGAACGATGTGGGGTGGAAGTGACAAGTTCTCGGGTGCGACGGCGACGAATGGGGCATATTGAACTGGTAGCACCTGTCGCCCATACTTGGTTTTTCCGCAATACCCCATCGGTCATCGCTTTGCTTTTGGATATCTCGCCAAAGTTGGTGGAGCAAGTCGTTTACCTGACCACTTACATCGTCATCCAAGTGGATCCCCGCGCCATCAAAGCCGAGCGGGAAAACATGCAAAAAGCGATAGAAATGGAAAAAGCCGAGATAGAGAAACACACTCGAGACACGATCAGTAAGTTGCGTCGGGAACAGGAGGCTTTGCGGGAGCAAGCAAGAAAAGGGGTCATCCCTGTTGATGAAGCCGAAGACCAAGTCCGAGCGCTGGAAAAGGAAATCCAAACCGTCCAGCAACATGGGGAAGAGCAAAAGCAGCAGTTGGAGAAAGCCTTTGACCTGTTGCAAAACTTGCAACCAAAGCAAGCCCTTCAACCAGAAGAGTTTCTCTCCTTAAAGCAACTTTTGGAAACGCTCCAGCGGAAACTGCATCGTCCCTTTGACCACTTGTTTAAAATCGGAACGGGAGCGGAAGCGTTGCGAGAGTTGCTGGAGGAGTTGGATTTGGAGCGGACGGCAAGGGAATTGAGACGGGCAGTGGCGGAAACGACAGGCGCCAAACGAGCCCGATTGATCAAACGGCTGGAAATTGTCGAGGCGTTCCGCAAATCACGCAACCGCCCTGAATGGATGATTTTGGAAGTCTTACCCGTCTTGCCTCCAGACCTTCGCCCGATGGTGCAACTGGAAGGGGGGAGGTTTGCGACCAGCGATTTAAATGACCTGTATCGGCGGGTCATCAATCGCAACAATCGGCTGAAGAAAATGCGGGAAGTGCGGGCTCCCGAAAGTATCATCAATCACGAGAAGCGGTTGTTGCAGGAGGCTGTGGACGCGCTGTTGGATAACTCGCGAAAACCCCATCCAGTGTTAGGACCGACGGGACGACCCTTGAAGAGCCTATCGGATATGCTGCGGGGAAAGGAAGGGCGCTTTCGGCGGAACTTGTTAGGGAAGCGGGTGGATTACTCAGGGCGGTCGGTTATCGTTGTCGGTCCGCACCTGAAACTTTATCAGTGCGGGTTGCCAAGGGTGATGGCGAAAGAGTTATTCCGCCCCTTCCTAATGCATTGGTTGGAGCGGAATTCCGACCAAACGGGGATTTACACCTTGCGCAGTGCCCGCCGGCTCTTAGAAGAAGACGACCACCCCCTCATCCACGAGGCATTGGAGGCGGTCGTGAAGGAGCAATGCGTGTTACTCAATCGCGCCCCGACTTTACATCGGCTGGGCATTCAAGCCTTTGAGCCAGTATTGGTGGACGGAAAAGCCATCCAAATTCACCCCTTGGTTTGCCCACCCTACAACGCCGACTTTGACGGAGACCAAATGGCAGTGCATGTGCCCTTATCGGTCGCCGCACAGGCGGAGGCACGGCTATTGATGTTGTCGTCCAATAACATCTTCTCTCCCGCCAACGGACAACCCTTGATGGCGCCAGGGTATGACATCGCATTGGGTTGCTACTATTTGACGCTGTGGCAAGAATGGGAGGAAGAAAAGCACATCGCTTACGACCCCCATCGGAAAACTTTCACGACGCCAGTAGAGGTTTTGCTGTATGTCCGAAAAGGCTTGCTGAAGATGAACGAGGAAGTGATGGTCGGTGGCGAGAGGGGTCTTGTCTATCGCCATTTGCTGCACTACTTAGGACGAAGGGGACGAGCCTTTGCTTCCCCTGAGACGGTGTTGAGATTGCTGGAGACAAAGCAACTGCACTGGCAGGTGGATATTTTAGTGCGAATGGGAAGAAAAGGGCTCGGGGCAAAAGGAGAAGAGTGGGTCTTGACGACCCCAGGGCGATTGCTGTTCAATCAATTGCTGCCAGAAGACTTCGGGTATATCAACGAACCCGTGACGAAAAGCAAGTTACGGGATATCGTCATTCAACTCTATGAGCGATACGGAAACGCTCGGTTGGTGCAATTCTTGGACGAGGTGAAGGAGTTAGGGTTCAAGGTGGCGACGCTGTCGGGGATCACTTTGTCCATTGCTGACTTGCGGGTGGAAACGGAAAAAGAGGCACTGGTGGCGCAGGCAGAGGAGAAAGTGCGGCAAATAGAGGAAGCGTATGGGATGGGGTTGATGAGTGACTTTGAGCGGGAAGAGCAAATCTATCGCACATGGATGGAAGTGGTGGAGAAAGTGACGGAGCAAGTGATGCGTAACATCGGAACCTTCAACCCCTTAGCCATGATGGCAGAGAGTGGGGCGCGAGGGCGCAAAGAGCAAATCGTTCAGTTGGCAGGGCTGCGGGGATTGATGACGACGGCGGTAGGGACAATCATCAGCGACTTGCCCGTCAAGAGCAACTTCCGGGATGGACTGAGTTTGTTGGAATACTTCGTGTGCACCTTCTCGGCAAGGAGGACCTTAGCAGATACAGCCCTGAGGACATCCGACGCGGGGTATCTGACGCGGCGGTTGGTGGATGTCGCCCAAGATGTGGTCATCAAGGCGATAGACTGCGGGACAACAGAAGGGATAGAAGTAACGGCAATAGAAGAGGCACAAAGGTTGGACGAAGAGCGGCAGCAAGTGGTGACCTTGGTGCCCCTCTCGGAGCGGATTTTCGGACGCATCGCCGCTGAAGATGTCGTTCATCCAAAGACGAAAAAGGTGCTGGTGAAAGTCGGAGAGATGATCACCCGTCAAAAAGCGAAGGAAGTAGAAGAGGCAGGGGTGAAAGTCGTCAAAGTTCGCTCGCCGTTGACTTGTGAATTGCCTCATGGCATTTGTGCCATGTGCTACGGGATGGACTTGTCAACGGGACGATTGGTGGAATTGGGCGAAGCCGTCGGCATCATTGCTGCCCAGTCCATCGGCGAACCAGGGACGCAATTCACCCTGCGCACCTTCCACACCGTTATCGGGCAAAGCCTTGTGGAAATCCGCCAATTCAAAGGGCACCGAGAACGCGCCTTGCGAGAAATTATCCGCCATTCCCGTGCCACCGGTGGCGAAATGAGCCTGAAAGAGATGATGGACGAAATCAAGAGAGCGTCACGAGGGGCGGAAGAAGAGCAAAAAGAGCAACGGATGAAATGGTGGACGCGCTTGCATGTCCCTCGTCGGCGCGGGCTTTTGCGGGTGGAAGAACTCTTTGATGCCCGTAAACCCCTCGGTCAAGCCATCGTCGCCGAATACGACGGGGTAGTTGTCGGCATCTCCAAGCATGGCATCTGGCGGGTGTATGTTGACTCGCTCATTCCCGAAAGCGATTGGCAGCGACATCTGAATGAACCCCTTGCTCAAGAGGTCAAGGTCAACGGGACAGTCCTCATTCCCAAAGACACGCCCCTCAGCGAAGTGGTGATAGAGCGACTCAAAGCGGCAGGGGTGAAAGAGGTCGTCATCCGCAAAGGCTATGTCGTTCCCTTCAACGCCGATTTCAAGGTGAAAGTGGGCAGCAAGGTGAAAGCAGGAGACCCCTTGACAGAAGGCGCCATCAACCCCCACACCCTCCTGAATCTGAGGGGCATTAGAGCCGTCCAAGATTACCTGTTGAGGGAAATCCAAAGCGTCTATCGCTCTCACGGGCTGGACATTCACGATAAGCATGTGGAGATTATCATCCGTCAAATGCTCCGCAAGCGACGCATCATTGACCCAGGTGACACCGACTTTTTGCCAGGGCAATTGGTTGACCGAGCCGTCTTTGAACTGGAGAACCGGCGGGTGATGGCAGCGGGAGGAAAACCAGCGACTGCAGAGTGGGTGTTGATGGGTATCATGCGAGCGGCAGAAACGACGGATAGTTGGCTTTCGGCAGCGTCCTTCCAACGAACGACTCAAGCCCTCACCGATGCCGCTATCCGAGGGAAAGCCGATTACCTCATCGGTCTGAAAGAAAATATCATTATCGGTCGCCTCATCCCTGCTGGAACGGGCTTTGTCCGACCCGGTTCAGTGGAAGTAACGCGGGGTGAAGGGGAAGCACTGCCTCACATCGGTGAACCAGAAGAAGCGCCCAAAAAGCCCCGTAAAGGTCGCCGCCCGAAAAAGGAAAAGTGACCCGTTGACAAAGACACAACCGCGCCCGTCAACAAAGGACGCAAGTAAGGGCGTAAGCGCAACTCATCAGACCCGATGACCGCAGGAGGGACAGCAAAGAGGATGAACAACGAAAGGGCAACGGCGATCAAAGAGACCGAAGAGGGTCTTGTCCCATCCGACTACCAAGCGGAGCACATTCAAGTCCTCAAAGGCTTGGAGGGTGTCCGCAAACGCCCGGCGATGTATATCGGAGACACGGGCGTTCGCGGCTTGCATCATTTGCTGGAGGAAGTCGTGGACAACGCCGTTGATGAAGCGTTGGCAGGTTATTGCCGCCGCATTGAGGTCACCTTGCATCAGGATGGCTCCGTCAGTGTCGCTGACGACGGACGGGGCATCCCTGTGGACATCCATCCCGAAGAGGGACGCCCTGCCGTAGAAGTCGTCATGACGATGTTGCATGCGGGCGGGAAGTTCCAGACGGGTGCCTACAAGGTTTCGGGTGGGTTGCATGGTGTCGGCATTAGCGTCGTCAACGCCTTATCCGAATGGTTGGAGGTGCGGGTGAAACGCGACGGCAAAGTTTGGTATCAGCGCTACGAACGGGGCGAACCTGTCACGCCCTTGAAAGCCATCGGCAAAGCCGCCAAAACGGGCACGACGGTCACTTTCAAACCCGACCCTGAAATCTTTGAGACGACAGAATGGGATGCCGACCGCATCAAGCAGCGCCTTCACGAATTGGCGTTCCTCAACCCACAAGTCCGTTTCATCTTCCGCGATGAGCGCACGGGCGAGGAGTTGGAGTTCCACGAAAAAGGTGGGCTATCGGCATATGTGCAATACCTGAACCGAAACCGTGAGGTTTTGCACCGACCGATCACCATTAGCGGCACCCGCAGGGTGGAGCAGGATGGCAAATTGGTGGATGAAATTAGCGTGGAAGTCGCCCTGCAATATCACGAGGGCTACCAAGAGCAAATCCTCAGTTTCGCCAACGATGTTCGGACAGTGGATGGTGGGACGCACGAAAGCGGCTTCAAAAACGCCCTCACCCGTGCCATCAACGCTTACGCCCGAAAAGTCGGGTTGCTGAAGGAAAAGGATGGTAACCTGACGGGTGACGATGTTCGGGAAGGCTTAACGGCGGTCATCTCTGTCAAACTGATGCGCCCGCAATTTGAGGGGCAAACCAAGCACAAACTGGGCAACAGCGAAGTGGAAGGGATTGTCTTCAGCATCGTCCACGAAGAGTTGACGGCGTTCTTTGAGCGGAATGGCTCCATCGCCCGCCGTATCGCCCAAAAGGCTATCCGCGCTGCCCAAGCGAGAGAAGCCGCCAAGCGCGCCGCCGAACTCGTCCGCCGCAAAACTGCCTTAGACGATGCCCGCCTTCCCGGCAAACTTGCCGATTGCACCGAAAAAGACCCGTCTTTGTGCGAGCTGTTTTTGGTGGAAGGCGAAAGTGCGGGCGGAACCGCCAAACAAGGACGCGACCGACGCACCCAAGCCATTTTGCCCTTGCGCGGGAAAGTCCTCAATGTGGAAAAGCATCGGCTGGACAAAGTCCTGAGCAACGAAGAAATCCGCGCCATCGTCACGGCATTAGGCACAGGCATTTGGGTGGAAGACGGCAAGCACCGCCGACGAGGCGAAAATGCGGACACGGGCTTTGACCTGAACAAGCGTCGCTATGACCGCATCATCATCATGACCGATGCCGATGTGGATGGTAGCCACATCCGCACCCTGCTTTTGACTTTTCTCTTTCGCTACCTTCGCCCCCTCGTGGAGCACGGGCATGTCTACATCGCTAAGCCGCCCCTCTACTTGATTCGCAAAGGGCGAGAAGTCCACTACGCTTTCACCGACGAAGAGCGGGACGAACTGGTGCGGAAATTAGGGCGGGGCGTCGTCGTCCAACGCTTCAAAGGGCTGGGTGAAATGAACCCCGACCAACTCGCTGAGACGACGATGGATCCCCAAAAGCGGGTTTTGGTCAAAGTCAACTTGGAAGATGCCCGCAAAGCCGATGAACTCTTCACCATCTTGATGGGCGAGCAAGTGGAACCGCGCCGACGGTTCTTGGAGCAACACGCCAAAGAAGTCGCCGACGAACTGGACATTTGAACGGCAGCGAGTAGCCAATGGCGATTGGCGAATGGTAGGGGGCAAACGGCCATTTGCCCCAAAAACTTTGGCTATTAGCCACGACAGTCAAGCAGCGTGATAGGAAAGGCGTGACGGCAGGAGAAGACCCTCTTCCATGCCCCACCATCAGGGACGGCGCTGGGCAATTTGTTGGGCAAGGCGCAGCAAAGTTTCCGACGGTGCGTCACCGATAACCACGATGGGGCGAGGGACGCTGATGACCACGACGGTCATTGCCCCCAACCGTGTGGCTCGTGGCGCCCCTTGAGGAAGCCGACAATAAGGGCAGCCATGCTCTTGAGGCGTTCCCGTCGGAAAGTAAATGGCGGCATCTGCCACCCCGTCCGTCGCATGGATCACCTGCATCGTCATGCCGCAAGAGCAGCACTCACAACGAGCGGTCACCCTTTGAACAGGCACAAAGCCATCCACCCGCCATTGGCTTATCCCTTCCCTCAGTCCCTCGCTCTCCTGCCCTGAAGTGGGCAAGCGGAAGTGGGAGCGATGTTTTCCGCTCACTTTCACCCATTCCCATCGGCTTAAAACCGTGCCGTCACGGTCTAAAATCTCTTGCGCCAAAACCATTCCCGTTTTGGGTTCAATGGCTAACCGTCGGGCAAAAGCGTTTGGAGAGCGGGGCGCAAGTTGAACCCATTGAACGAACCGACCCGCCACTTCCGATGCCTCGTCCAATCTCACCCGATAAGAGCGACGCAACAAACTCCATCGGTCTGGGGCATGGGGCAACCGCTGAGCGCTGACGGGCACGATGCGCAAGGAGGTCATCCCTTTGGTGACCAACTGACAACCCGCAAGGCGACAGACTAATTCCGCCCCTTGCCCGTGCACTTGAAGGGTTTGCCCCGAAAGGGAGATGCGACCTTGCCGCTCCACCCAACGCCCTTGCATCTCCCGGAACGCCCAACGGGCTTGACCCGTAACGACCCACTCCTGTTGGAATTGCAAGGCTTTCCGAACCAAGCCCCATGCTTCCCTTTGACGAACTTGCCCTTGCCACCACCATCCTGCCAGAACAAGGAACGCCAAGATGCCTGAAGCGATGGCAAAGCGCCGCCATTTCATCGCGCCTCACCGCCAGCAATCATGCCTGCCGTGAAAGTGGGATTGTTGAAGGGTGACGGCGCCGTTACGGCGATGTGTTGATGCAACACAGCGGTCACAAAAGCGTCAGGGGGCGCTATCGTGATGGTCGGTGGTGAGGATGGCGCCCCTCGCCACCAAAGCCATGCCCCCAGCGCAACGAGTCCCAATGCGGCAACAGCCATCGCCTTTTGCCACGAAGGGATTATAGCCATTTGCCTGCTTGGTTGCGGAGCGAAAAGCCCTCGGCTTGCCAGTCGTGAAGCGATGCGCTCCCACAAATCATCAGGAGGCGTTGCTCGCTCGGCAGAGGCTTGCTGGAGCCAAAATGTCAAGCGTTCATGTTGCCGCCACAGCCGGGCGCATTCAGGACAATGAGCGACATGCCGCCGCACCCACCAATCAATGGGCGGCAACGCTACCCCTGCCGCCGCTTCTGGCAGAAACTGATGGATCAACCGACAAAGCCAACCCATTCGGGTTCACCCGCTTTCTAAGGATAAGGCAGTTACCTCGTCGGTTCCCTCAGCAGATGCCCCATCAAAAGCCCCAATACCCTGTCTTTCGTTCAAAATTCGCCACATCATCGGTCAAGATCAACCGTTGCCTTCCTTGCCTTCGTGGGCATTATATGAATGTCGCTCAGTTGGACAGCACATGGATAGGGATGGATGATGAACTTGAAGAGTGCTTGGGGGCGGAAAGGCTTTACGCTCATTGAGTTGCTGGTGGTAATCGCCATCATCGCCATCTTGGCGGCGATGTTGTTCCCTGTGTTCAGCAAAGTGCGGGAGAAGGCACGCCAAACGATGTGCTTGAGCAACCAAAAACAAATTGCCTTAGCCGCTGCTCAATATGCTCAAGACTACGATGGTGCTTACCCTCCTCGTTATATTGACGACTGTGGTGATCCCGCCTGCACGGTTTACTTAGGGTGACGCCAATGGCCGTCCCTGTTGCTTCCTTATGTGCGCCAGAAAGGTGGGGCAGAACTGGGGACGCCAGAGGGCGTTTTCCTTTGTCCCTCGTCCCCCATTCCCCGCACCTCGTCCACGCCACACTACAACATGAGTTGCGACAAAAACTGGAACTGGAAAGGCTACAAGTGGCGCCAATTTGATGCGACCTTGCGGGAGCCAGAAGTGCAAGAGCCTGCCGGCACTATCTTCATCACCGAGACGCCCAACTGCAGCGGCTATGGGCAAACGACGACCCCGCAGTGCGCCGCCAGTTGGCATCGCGTCTGTCAGCCCTACTTCGTTGATCCCAATCACTACAACGACACATGGCGATGGCACACCGACATTTCCACCAACAACGGTCACCTGCGGCACAACGATGGACTGAACTACATCTTCTTTGACTTCCATGTCAAGTGGTTTCGTGCGGAAACAACGGTTAGACCCCGCAACCTTTGGTTGCTTGTCAAGTGATGGTTCTATAGGCGTTTCTCATCGGGAGGTAAGGCTTAGAACCGCCTTTGAGGCGGGACGACACAAAAACTTCAAAGGAGGGATAGGTGATGGTATGGCGTTGCTTGCGTAATGACGGATGCGTCGCTGGTTGGGGGCGCAGCCACGGCTTCACGCTCATTGAGTTGCTCGTGGTGATAGCGATAATCGCCGTTCTGGCGGCAATCTTGTTCCCTGTGTTCAGCCAGGCTCGCGAAAAGGCTCGGCAAGCCTCTTGCCTTTCCAATGTCCGCCAATACGGCATGGCATTCAACATGTATCAGCAGGACTACGACGAGACGATCATGCCTTGCTACCAGTGGTTCCCCATTACGGGGCAATGGGTGCGATGGTGGTGGATTGACCTCGCTTACCCCTACCACCGCAACGAAACCTTGCACCTTTGCCCCTCGGGGCGCATCGCTTACGCAACAGGTGACCGTTGGTTCTTCCCGCCTGGGGAAGGGGTTTTGAAGCAGCGGTTGCCTTGGAACATGGGCGGCAATTGCTGGCATGCCAACTTCCGAGGGACAGGTGGAGGCACAAGCGTTTTCACCTTTGACCAAATAGGACCGCTGGGAGCGACTCGTCCGACCCAAGGAATCACCGTTCGCTTAGCCCAAATTGAGCAACCTGCCCGACTTGTTTGGATGACCGATGCAGGTTCCATTGAGCACTGGAGTTGCCGTTGTCATCAAGACTGGCCTGACGATAACGACCCCATTGCCCGCCTTCAAGGGTTTGGCTTGCGCAACGATCCCTTTTGGGGCTTATTGCGGGGTTTTGTGAACTTGCGGCATTTGGAAGGGTTCAACACGGCGTTCGTGGATGGGCATGGCAAATGGCTGAAACGAACCAACAGTGAGGCAGATTGGGCGAACAACCCACGCGCTAAGGTCATCGGGGTTGGTCCCTTGGGTGGGTGTCACGACGAAGTGCGTTGGCAATGAGGGAGAAGGCTGCGTCGCCAAGGCTCCCTGTCACTGACGAAATGGCAGGGAGCCTTTCATTTTTCCTGACAAGGGAGGTGATGGGGGCGATGCGACGGCAAATTAGTCCCCTCACGGCTTTGGTAGTTGTTGTCATCGTCATCCTGATCGTCGCCGTCGGTTGGTTCTTTTGGTCTCGCCAACCCAGCGGTCCGCCACCCACCGAGCAGTCAACCCCACAACCGCCTGGCTTACCGTCCGCCACTCAACCTGCGACGCCTCCAGCCCCCACGCGTTAAAGTTGAAGCGACCGCATCAAAAACAGCACGCTCACTGGGGGATTGGTGACGGATGCTGCCGTTGACGACGACGGGCTTGACGCAACTGATGGAGACCGCCCGACGGGAACGGGTTCGCCCTCATACCTTCGCCTTGCTGGCGCTGCTCCTTCCCCTCAACGCCTATTGGGTCGGTTGGATGGAAGCCGTCAAGTGGACGGGGCATCCGACGACTTACTCCCTTTACTTCAACACCGTCCTGCTTTTGCTCTTGCTTTTCGCCCTCACCGAACTTGTCCGCAAATTTACGGGTTGGGTCATCCTCAACCGCTCCGAACTTTTGGTGCTCTATTTCGGCTTGGGCGTCGGCAGCGCTTTAGTCGGGCACGACCAATCGCAAGTGCTCCTTTCCGTCATCGGGCATGTCCACTACTTCAAATCGCCGACCAACCGTTACGAAGAGTTGCTCATCCCTCTCTTGCCCTCGTGGCTGATTGTCACCGACGAACCTGCTTTGCGGGCGATGTATATCGGCAACTCTTCGGTCTGGCAATGGCAAAACTTCGTTGCGTGGCTGAAACCGTTGTCGTGGTGGTGGCTCTTTTGGGGGGCGATGTTGGCGGCGTTTTTGGGCATGAGTGTTTTGCTCATCCCCCGATGGGTGCGCCACGAAAAACTCGGTTTCCCCCTCGCCCGCTTTCCCCTTTACTTGACCGACCGAAGTTTGTATGCCAGCCGATTGTTTTGGGCGGGCTTTGCCGTCCCTGCCTTCGTCAACACCCTTAACAACCTGCATGTCGTCGTCTCCCCCGCCTTCCCGATGATGCACACTCATCGCGTTGACTTAGGGCAATTTGTCATCAACTTCCCTTGGAACGCCATCGGTTGGACGCCCTTGAACTTCTTTCCCTTTGCCATCGGCATCGGCTTCCTTTTGCCGCTGGACTTGCTTTTTTCCAGTTGGTTTTTCTACCTCGTCTGGAAAGCGCAACGGGTCGTCGTGGCGGCGTTGGGCTATCCGACAGGCGGTTTCGGCAACCCGCCTTATCCGCACGAACAATCTTTCGGCGCTTACATGGGTCTGGCAGCGCTGCTTTTGTGGACGGCACGCCACTACCTCGCCGACACCCTCAAAAACTCTTGGCGCAACGATGCCAATGCTTCCTTCATCATCTCACCCCGTTGGGCATGGCTGCTGACGGTGGGCGGGTTCATTGTGCTGGTCGTTTTCAGCGTCGCCGCCAAAGCCCAATGGTGGGCGGCGTTGCTCTTTTTCATCGGCTACTTCGGCATCTCTTTGACGGTCTCGCGGGTGCGAGGCGAGTTTGGTTCACCTGTCCACGACCTTCATTTCGCCAGCCCTGGCTTAGTGATGGTGCAACTTGTCGGGACGCGCCCCTTCACCCCGCAAACTTTGTCGGTCTTCACCCTTTACTACTGGTTCAATCGCGCTCATCGCAGTCATCCGATGCCAACTGCCATGGAAGGGCTGGTCATCGGCGAACAGTTGCGACAAGAGAAAGCGATGTGGCGGGCGATGTGGCTCTCTCTCCTCATCGGCATTCCCGCCGCCTGTTACGCCCTCTTAGTGCCTTACTACCGCTTGGGCGCCGACACCGCCCAAGTGGGTGGAGCGCAACGGTGGTTCGGCTGGGAAGCCTACAACCGCTACCTTCTTCCTTGGTTGACGACAGGGCAAAAACTCAACTTAGGTGCGATCGGCTTTACCTTTGGCGGTTTCTTGTTCGTCTGGCTTTTGCACCTCTTGCGCGCCTACTGGATCGGTTGTCCCTTCCATCCCGTCGGCTACGCCATCTCAGGGACTTGGTCTATGGAGATGGTTTGGTTTCCTTTGTTTCTGGCGTGGCTGGCGAAAGCGTTGGTCTTGCGCTATGGGACTTTCCGCGACTACTACAACTACAGCCAGTTTTTCATCGGCTTGGTCATCGGCGATTTCGTCAGCGGTGGGCTTTGGAATATCTACGGCACCCTCGTCGGCAGGGAAGTCTATCGGTTCAATGAGTGAGCCTTCAATTTGTCGGAGCGCTGCAACCTCTTATCGCTGTGGCAAAGTTTGTGGGATGGCAAACCATCCTGACATTCAAAGGGAGTGGTTGACCGATGCGCTTTTTGCGCAACCTCGTCCAACGGGTCACGCAACTCTTCCAACGACCCGCTCAGGAAGTGGACGAAACTTTTCTGGACGAATTAGAAGAAGCCCTCATCCTTGCCGATGTGGGCGTGGTGACGACGGAGAAGTTGATGGCGCCCTTGCGGGAGGGCGTGAAGCGACGCACTTTGAAGACGACCGAAGAAGTCCGCACTGCCTTGCGGGATGCCATCGTTCAACTGCTGGGCGACGACACCGCTTTGCGTTTCGCCCCGACGCCCCCGACGGTCTGGCTCTTTGTCGGTGTCAACGGGACGGGCAAAACGACGACCGTCGCCAAATTGGCGCGTTGGGCGCAAAAGCAGGGATACAAGCCGTTGCTCGTCGCCGCTGACACCTTCCGCGCCGCCGCCATTGACCAACTCAAAGTTTGGGGCGACCGAGTACGCGTCCCTGTCATCGCCCATCAAATGGGTTCTGACCCCGCCGCCGTCGCCTTTGATGGTGTGCAAGCCGCCAAAGCCCGAGGACACGACCTCGTCCTGATTGACACGGCAGGGCGCATGCACACCAAGTTCAACCTGCTGGAAGAGATGCGCAAGATTTATCGCTCCGTCACCAAAGCCTTAGAGCGCGAACCCGACGAAGTGTTGCTGGTGCTGGACGGGACGGCAGGACAGAATGCCATCGCCCAGGCAGAAAGTTTCCATCGCGCCATCCCCATCACGGGCATCATCGTCACCAAACTGGACGGGACGGCGAAAGGCGGAGCGGTGCTCGCCATCCGAGACCGCTTTGCCATCCCCATCAAAGCCATCGGCGTCGGCGAAAGTGCCGATGACCTTGAACCTTTTGACCCCTATGCCTTTGCCGCAGCGATGGTGGGCGAGAAAGAAGAGGAAGCAAAGGGCGAGTGAGGGAAAGGGCAACGAAGAAAATGGCAGCCATCGCCGACCGTCAGCCGTGATCGCTCTCTCAGGAGGGGCAAAGATGCTGCGGAAGGTTTTGGAATGGCTTGGTTGGAAACGCACCCAACCGCCTGCCGAAATAGATTGGCAAGCATTGTCGGGCGAACTGGTCATTCGCCCGATGACTTTTGAGGATTTGGACGCTGTGGCGCGGTTGGAGAAACTTTGTTTTGGTTGGGGGGCATGGTCAAAGAGTGCTTTTGCTTCGGAACTGCGGCGCGGCTATGACAGTTACTTTGCCGTCGCCACCCTCGGCGGCGTCATCGTCGGTTTTGCGGGCTGGCGGCGGGAACTCAACGAAGCCCATGTCGCCAACATTGCCGTCCATCCTAATGGGCGTGGGCGCAAGATTGGCGAATTGCTTTTGCGCCACATCTTGGAAGAAGCCGTGCGACGGGGCTTGAACATTTCACTTTTGGAAGTCCGCAAGTCCAACACCGTCGCCCAAAACCTTTACCGCAAGTATGGCTACGAAGTCGTCGGAGTTCGGCGCGCCTATTACCAATTCCCGTTGGAAGATGCCCTCGTCATGAAGTTGAGTGACATCCAAGCCGCTTTAGCCAAAGTGCCGCCGCCGCAAGTCAACTTCCACCGCACAACGACCCATCGCAAAGAGGAAGGGTAGGAGAGGACGATGGCGAAGGAACAAGTTGCCCTCGCCCCATCGCCCCCGCAACTAAAACCCAAAGCCCTTACGGTTCGTGCCTTCCTTCTGGGCTTCCTTGCCCTCGTCATCAACACCTACTGGGTCACCGTCGTGGAAGTTCGTTGGTATAGTTTGGACGGCAGTTGCCTGCCCATCTTCATCACTCCCGTCTTCATCCTGCTGGTGCTCATCGTGCTCAACGGACTTTTGAATTGGCTCGTCCCTCGCTTTGCCCTCTCGCCCGCTGAACTCATCGTCGTCTATGTCATGGTTTTCATCTCCGAGACCTTATCAGGGCACGACATGCTTCAAAACCTTTTCGGGCAAATGAACCATGCCTTTTGGTTTGACTCGCCATCCAACCGATGGCGGGAGTTGTTTTTGAGTTACATCCCGAATTGGCTGATGGTCAGCGATCGGGCAACTTTGGCGGGCTTTTATCAGGGCAACAGTTCGCCTTACTCGTGGCTCATCTTGCAAGATTGGCTAACGCCGCTAACGGCGTGGGGAATGTTCGTCCTCGTCTTGGGCATCTGGATGCTCTCCTTTGTGGCATTAGTGCGCCGACAATGGATGGAGCATGAGAAACTCGTCTACCCCATCGTCCAGTTGCCGGCGACGATGGCGCAACCTGAGGCGTGGCGCCGACTTTATTTGCGCCCTGCTTTCCTTTGGGGCTTTGCTTTGGCGACCTTCATTGACCTTATGAACGGCTTGAACGAACTTTACCCGCAAATCCCTCAATTCAGCCGCTACATCAAACTTCACGACATGCGCCAATACATCTCAGGACGCCCTTGGGACGCCATGAACCCCTTCCAAATTTCCCTTTACCCTTTCGCCATCGGGCTGGCTTACTTTTTGCCGCTGGACTTGAGTTTTTCCTGCTGGTTCTTTTTCGTCTTACGCTTAGCCGAACAAGTTTTGGGCGCTGTCTTCGGTTGGGAGCAAATTCCCGGTTTCCCTTTCTTCGGTCAACAGGCTTCGGGCGCTTGGCTGACCCTTGGGGCGATGGCGGTTTGGGCATCCCGCCACTGGCTCTTTGAGACGCTGAAAATTGCCTTCGGGCAAGGTCAAAGGGAGCGGGAAGAAGGAGAGCCGATGCGTTTTCGCTGGGCATGGCTCGGTTTGCTGGTCACGACGCCTGCCCTCATCACTTTCATGAAACTGATGGGCATGGGACCGTTGATACTCTCCGTCTTTTGGGCGGTCTTTTTCCTTTTCAGCATCGCCATCACAAGGGTGCGGGCAGAATTGGGGGCGCCCCATGAAATCGTTTACGCCCAGCCTCGCAATATCGTCGCCGACTTGTTTGGCACCAGCCGCTTCTCGCCTCGCGAGTTGACCGCCATTTCGTTGACGCATTGGTTCAATCGGGGCTACCGTTGCCATCCAATGCCAGGGATGTTGGAAGCCTTCAAATTCGCCCAACTCTTTGGCATCCCTCAACGGGCGATGGCTGCCCTCATCTTTGTCACTTACCTGCTCTCCATCCCTGTGACTTACTGGGCGAATTTGCATGTTTGTTATCGGGAGGGTGCGACGGCAAAATGCATCGGGTTTAAGGCATGGGTCGGATGGGAAGCCTTCAATCAACTGGCGAGTTGGCTGCAAGCGCCCCAGCAAGTCCTTAATCCCCGCCGCATCGCTATGTTCGTCGGCGCGGGCATCGTCTGGGGTTTGTGGGCAATCCGATTGGCAGTCGGCTCTTTTCCGCTGCATCATGCAGGCTACGCTTTAGCCGTCAGTTATGCCATGAACTACTTCTGGTTCGCCTTTTGCATCAGTTGGTTGGCGAAGGCGCTGATTTTGAAGTTCGGCGGCAGCCGCACCCATCGCGAGTTTCTCCCTTTCTTCGTCGGCTTGATCGTCGGCGATTTCACCGCTGGCAGCCTCTGGGCGATTTGGGGTCCCGTCAGAGGCTTCCGCAACTATCGCATTTACATCTTTTGACCCTTGGCAAAACGCCATTTTGCGACTTTTCTCAACTCGCTTCGGTTTCGCTGCCCCCTTAGAAGTTTGCTGTTAAGAGGGAACGGGGAAAAAGGCAAGGGAGCGATAAGAAAGCATCGGAGCAGAAGGAGGCTTTTTTGCGACGCATTGGCTCAAGGGGGTAAGGAAGGTTATGAGGCGACCGATTTGGGCGGCAGTGTTGGTCTCCTTCTTTATCGGGCTCATTGCAGGTTGGTTTGCTAAAAGCCTTCTTCCCAGCGGGACGCCACGAGGGGTTTGGGCGAAGTTGCAAAGTGCCGACCCAACTCAACGGTGCGAGGCGGCGCTCTTTTTGGCTGCCCATCCCGACCCGAAAGGCGCTGAGGCGTTGGCGTCGTTGTTGCTGGACAAGGATGAGCAAGTGCGATTGATAGCCGCTGTCGCTTTAGCACGGTTGGGCAAACCTGCCTTGCCTGCCTTGTTAAAAGTGTTCCGAAAAGCCAATGAGGAAGTCCTTCGCAACCCTAATCAGCCCTTTCATTTTTTGCCTGGGCAAGTGTTGCGCAACCATCGGGAAGCCGTGCTGTTTGTCTTGAGCCATTGGGCGAAATCGTCGTCCACCGCTCCGATAGTGGCGGAACTTTTGGGCGATAAAGACCCTCAAGTCGTCAGTGTCGCTCAAGACGCGCTGCGGCAAGGGGGAGCAGTGGCGATGAAGGTGGTGATGCCTTATTTGAACGACCAGCGCCGTCCCGTGCGGGTGGCGGCGTTGAGCGTTTTGGGTGCTTACGGCGATGCTGCCATAGACGCCTTGCGAAAGTTCGTTTTAGAAAATGGCGGCAAAAAAGTCAAGACGCCCGACGACTTGGAAATTCGCCAGATGGCAGTTTACGCCTTAGGAAATACCCGAAGCGACCGTGCCTTGCCCCTTTTAAAGGAAGCCCTCAAAGACCCCCAATTAGCCCCCGCAGCGTGGCAAGCCATCGCCAACTTGCAAACCGACGCCGCCAAACGCTTCCTCCTGACGAAAGCCCACCAATACGCCCGCGAGAAAAGAACGCCACCTTATCAGTTGCTCGTCGCTTTGGGAGCGGCACAAATTCAGGGGGCAAAACCGCTGCTCTTGCAGTGGCTGCGTTCGTCAGAGCCCAGTGTCCAGCAAGGGGCTATCTTAGCCGTCGGGATGTTGCGGGCTAAAGAGGCTGTCCCGACGCTTGTGTCGCTGCTGAATTCGTCGGATATCGGCGTGGCAGCGGCAGCGGCGAACGCTTTGGGCATCTTCAGTGACCCTCAAGCCGTCCCTGCGCTGTGCCAAGTCCTGAAAAGGGCGAAAGAAACACAACGCCTTCAAGTCGTCCTGAATGCCCTGAGCGCCCTTCAAAGCATCGGAAGCCAACAAGCCTTGCCTTCCCTTCAAGCCCTGTTGAAAAGTCCCGACCTTCCTGCGAAGGTGCGCGAGAAAGCGAAGCAGGTGGCAGACTACTTGCAGCGCTTTGGGCGTTAATTTTTGAGGCAGGTAGATGGCAATGCGATGCTGGCGATGGGTTGTCGCAGGTTTGATAGTGTCTTGGCTTGCTGATGTGAGTGCCCAACCTCCCCGCCCCCTGACGGAGCGGTTCGCCTTTACCTTGACGGCTTCCCAACCCTTTTTGGTCGCCAATGGAAAAAGCACTTGTGACATCATCGCCAGAGCCGATGACCCTTCGTTGGAAGGGACGGTCGTCCACTTCACCACTTCGTTGGAAGGAACGGTCATTGAGCCCCAAGCCCCCTTCCGTAACGGCATCGCCAAGGTGCGGTTGCGGGCAGGGACGACGCCCGGCGTCACCGTCATCACCGCCTTCTTTGGGACTTCCCGCCAGACCTTAGAGTTACAACTCGTCCCGCCTGGCGCTGGCATCGGGCGGGAAGCACAAGTCATTCAGATGGAAGGCGACTATGTCGCTTACGCCCCGCAATATCAGTTCATCGCTGGCAGTGGGAAAGTGCGGTTGGTCTATCGCGGCTGGGAAATCCGCAGCGATGTGCGGCTGGATTTTTGGCTGAACCAAAAAATTGCTGTCGCCGAAGGGACGCCAGGCGCCAACAAGGTGCTGATCACCAACGGCAAGACGCAGTGGGTGGGCGATCGCCTCATCGCTGACATGGAACGGCAAGTTGCCATCCTCACCCGCGTCGTCCCTCAAGCCCGTCGGGTCATCCTGAAAGGGTGGGCATTGAGCGAAGGGACGGAAAGCGATGCCGCTTCCCTTCGGGAACCTGTCCCGCCCAACGACCTAAGCGCCAATTGGGTGCGGGGGCGGGAGTTCGTCCTTTACGGCAATGACCGTTTGGTCATCCGAAGAGCCCAACTTTACTTGCAAGGGCGAAAGTGGATCAGCCTGCCTTTGTATGTGGAAGCCCAAAGTGGCTATGCGATGGCGTCTTCCTTTGGCAGCACCCTTCCCACCCCTTTGGGACTTCAGGGCATCAGCGTCACCGCGTATGGCGGGCTGCAATTGGACACCCCCATTTACTACCGTGCCGACCTGCATGGGACGGGAGCGGTTCGGCTGCAATACTTTGGCAGCAAAGGGTTTAGCGCTTACCGCCCCGGCTTTGCCCTCTCGCTGGAAGAGCAATATGTCTTCGGCAAGTTGGGGCAAATGGAAGGCGGCTTTTACCTTGAGCAAATCACCCGCCCCGAGTGGAGCGTCCGTTGGCAGCATTTTCAACGCTTGAGTGAAGGACATCAATTGGACTTGTTCGTGGACTTTTTGCGCCACAAAGACTTGTTCGCCCGACTGGGCTATCGGGGCACTGTCGGCGAACGGATCGGCATCGGCGTAGAAGCCAATTTCCAAAGGGCAGAATTGGGGACGAGTCACGGGGCACAACTTTACGCCTACTTGCCCGGCGGAATGTTGGGCAAAAGCGGCGTCACTTACACCTTGTCAGGGGCTCTCGCATGGCAACCCGATGGTTTTGGCTCGTCGTTGCGTTGGGGATTGGACGCTAACTTCATCTTGCCGACCAAACGCTTGGGACGAGGGCAATGGACGACGCAGTTAGGGCTTTCCCTCGCCGACGACGGGACTGGCTTTCAAATCCCTTGGCAACTGACGACCTCCTTGCGTCATCCTCTTGGACGGCACGGCGACTTGAGCCTCATTTACAACTTGGACAAAGGGCGCAGCCTCTTTGCCTTTGGTGGCTTCACTAACGAGAGCCTTTCGCTGAACTTAACGCAGACCTTTGGGACGAAGTGGCAAATCTACGGGATGGGAACGCTCAACCTGCGAGGCGGCAGCCAATATCACAGCCTCTTCATCACCCATCAATGGCGCCCTCGCTGGCGAATCTTGCTGGAAATGACTTGGCAGGGCTATCGCGGCTTTTCCTACACCGACTACACCATCCGCCTGATGCACGATTTGGGCAACGGAGTGAGTTTGTCGCTGAACTGGTCTAAGTCGCGCCGCCGCTTCTATGTGGAGTTGGGAGCCTTGCAGTTTTGACCCGACAAATCCCGACACATCCCCTAAGCCTCCCGTCGGAGATGAGTTTTTGAACACCCTTGCAGGCGCTTGACAGGGACGGTTCGGTGTGTTATCCTTGAGGGCGACCCAAACGGCATGGGTTGGTGGCATAAGACCCTCGCTGCCTTGAATGAAAAGGAGAATGGCACCCCCACCAACCCCCGACGCCCGAAGGTTGCTGCCGCAGGGTTGCCGGCGCCTTGTTGGCAGGCACCTTCGGGCGTTTCTTTTTTGAGCCCCCAACGGCGGGCATCGGTTCAAGCCCTGCTGCCAGCACCTTGCGGCTATCAGCCGCAACAGGCTTACCAGCCACGACTCCTGAACTTTCCCGACGGCATCGGGCATAATCTTGTCAGCCCGTTCGCCCGCAAAAGGAGGCGAGGACGATGCGACAAGGGCGTGGCTTCACCCTCACTGAAATGCTCGTCGTCATCGCCGTCATCGCTATCCTGACGGCGATCTTGTTGCCTGTCTTCAGCACCGTCCGCGAGAAAGCCAGACAAAATGCTTGCCTTAGCAACTTGCGTCAAATCGGCACCGCCTTGATCGCCTATGCCCAAGACTACGACGATGTGAATGTCCTGTCGTATGACTGCGGGCTCTCTTTGCGTGTCGGTGCGCCCGTCCTTTATGCCCACCTGCTTTTGCCCTATACCCGCTCCACCATCGTTTACGCTTGCGGCTCTCATCCGACGGTGCCTACTTTCGGGGCTTTGAACGCTGGCATCTCCAACATTCAAGCCAGTTACGCCATCAACGCCAACAATGACGACGCAAGCCCGATGAATTGCTCAGCCCCGTCCCCTTCAAACCGCCAGCGGCTGTGCCGAGACCTTTTGGGAAACCCGCGTCCGTGCGCTGGCTTTGCAGGCATCGCTCGTGCTCGCCTTTCTCAACCGGACAATCGGCTGGCTTTAATGGAAGCGCCGACGGAAAATAATCCGACCCTCAACCCACCCAACGGTTGGCGACTTTACGACCCGACAAAAGACCCAACGGCGATGGCTTGCTGGCTCCAAGCCTTGCCAGTGGACAACCCCATTGACTGCTGGACGCAGCAACCTGTCTTGCATCCTGCTGGACGGCGCCACGCAGGTGGCGCCAATTATCTGTTCGCCGATGGCAACGCCAAGTGGGTGGTTTTATTCCAAGTCCGTTCGGAGTGGGTCGCTCAATAACGCCCTTTTTGCTCCTTCGCTTGGGAGGTGAGCCTTGTGCCCAACCCTTTTCCTGGCTTTGACCCCTACTTGGAAGACGAGCATTTCTGGAACGATTTCCATGAACGGTTCATCACCTATGCGGCGGAAGCCTTAGCCCCTTGCCTTCCGTCCCGCTATCGCCTCCGCATAGACGAACGCTCATTGGTCACAACCCTTTCCCCCTCTCCCGCGCAGCGGGTCGTCTCTCCCGACATCGCCGTCACCGAACGCCCTTCTCCCGCTGCTGTTCCCACTGCTGCCGCAGCCACGACTTTCTTTGCCGTCCGATCTGAGACGGAAATCGCTTTTGACGAACCCGTCATCGTAGAACTGGTCAGCGAACTCATCCAGCGCCAATCCTTCATCAAAATCGTAGACCGAACGAGGGAGCGCTTAGTGACCGTCATTGAATTGCTTAGCCCCAGCAACAAGCGCACTGGCGAATGGCGAACGGCTTACCTGCAAAAGCAACTTGCCTATTTAGAGGCAGGCGTCAACTTGGTGGAGGTGGATTTGCTGCGGCAGGGTGAGCACACCGTCGCCGTCCCCGCCTATGCCCTCTCATCGCTCCCACCCTTCTATGGCATCATCAGCGTTTGGCGAGGGCATTTGCCCCGCCGCTTTGAAGTCTACCCCGTTGTCTTGCCCAAGCGGTTGCCCCGCATCGCTGTCCCCTTGCTGCCCGAAGACGAGGATGTCGGCTTGGATTTGCCGTGGGTCTTTAACCGCTGTTACGAGACAGGGCGATACGCCTTGGACATTGACTACCCGCAGCCGCCACCTGTGCCCTTGACGGATGAGGAGCAAAGGTGGTTGGACGGTTGGTTGAAAGAGAAAGGGCTACGACCTCAATAGTGGAGAGGAGCAAAAAGGAAGGCGAAAGGGATGGCATCGGAACGAATGCCCCGCCTCGTCCTCACGATGGGCGACCCGTCGGGCATCGGACCTGAAATCATCGTCAAGGCGCTTTGCGACCCGATGGTGCGGAAAATGGCGCATTGCCTCATCGTCGGCAACGCCGCAATCTTTCAGCAGGCGGCAAAGTTGGTGGAAGCCAACTTGCCCGTCCGCTCCGTCAGTGGCTTTGACGACCCCGCTTTTGACCCTGACGGGTTGAATGTGCTGGATGCCGTTGAGTTGGACTTGCGGCGATGGACACCCCAAAAGCCGAACGAAGAAAGCGGTCGGGCAGCCATTCGAGCCATTGAGGTTGCGACGCAACTGGTTTTACAAGGCGCTGCCGATGCCCTCGTCACTGCCCCCATCCACAAAGCCGCCGCCCATCAAGCGGGTTTGCCTTTTGCCGGGCACACCGAATTTTTGGCGGCACTGTGCGGCGTCACCGAAACACGCTTGATGCTCGTCTGCGACGAACTGCGGGTCATTCATGTGACGGGTCACATGGCTTTGCTTTACGCCCTCGCCGCTTTGACGCCCGAACGCATCATCAAAACGGTGGAGTTGGCTTTACCTGTTTTGAGTTGGCTCGGTTTTGACCATCCCCGCATCGCCGTCGCTGCCTTAAACCCCCATGCAGGTGAAGAGGGCGCTTTCGGCGATGAAGAAGAGCGCCTCCTTCGTCCTGCCGTTGAACGATTGCGTGCCAGCGGGCTTGAAGTTTCTGGTCCCGTCCCTGCTGACAGCGTGTTCTGGCAGGCATGGCAAGGTGCTTTTGATTTGGTCGTGGCGCTCTATCATGATCAAGGGCACATTCCCGTCAAGGTGCTCGCATTTGATCGGGCGGTGAATGTAACGGCGGGATTGCCGATTGTCCGAACATCGCCCGATCACGGTGTCGCTTTGGACATCGCATGGCAAAATAGGGCACGAGCGACGAGCCTGATGGCTGCCATCCGATGGGCAGTGATGATGGCAAAGCATCGGGCGTTGGGTCGCAGCGGATGAAGCAAAGGGAGGTGCAAAGCCATGCGGCGTTGGATAGCGGTGAGCGTCCTCGGTGGGCTCTTGGCGGGTTGGCTCTTTGCTTTCCAGCCAGAACAAGTGTCGTTGCGCTTCCAATTCCAACCCAAGCAAACCCTCACCTACGAAGCCACCCAGCAAGGCGAAGGGACATTGACCATCAACGCCGGCGGACAAGATATCGTCAGCCAGATGCACATAGAAGCCAAGACGACGGACACTTATCAAGTGGAGCGGGTCAGCGATTACGGCGACGCCATCCTCGTGCGGACGACGAGGGGCAAAATGACCTTCAAAGTGAGTGCTCCAACGGGAGAAGAGAAGGCAGAGACAAGGGACATCCCGACCACACGCCTCCGCCTGCATGTAGACCCGACAGGACAAGTGCGCCAAATGCAGTGGCTGGAACGCCCAGAGCGGGAGAAAGAAGAGGTTGCCTCCACGCCTTTTGGCAAATTAGGCATCCGTTTCTCTGATGCCCCAGAGGTGGCACTGGAAAACTTGCTCCTTCCCGAAAAGCCTGTCAAAGTCGGCGACACTTGGGACATCACCCGATCGGTCAAAATGACGGTCGGCGACCGTCCCGTCAAATTGGAGGTGAAAGGTCGGGGGCGTTTGGCAGGTTGGGAAAAGGTGGGCGACCGCCTCTGCGCCCTCTTGGAAATGACGACAGAAATCCCCACCATGAGCGACTTCTTCCAACAATTGTTCACCGCCTTACCTACTGAAGCCAGCAACGCCACAGTGGATGGTTCCGTTAAGGACGAAAGCAAGTTTTGGTTTGACGCCGACGCAGGGCGCATCCTGCGGGTGGAAAGTGCGGGAGAAGCCACGATGAACTTCTCCCTCTCCTTGCCGACAGGGGGAAGCGTTTCCACGATGATGCTGATGCACATGACCGAACGAAAGCAACTTGTCAAGGTCAGCAAAGCATCCCCTTCCGAGAAGCCATAAACCTTTCCTGCCCTTCACCATCCTAAAGCCCGGCGCACCACTTCGCAGAAAAGGTGCGTCCACGCTTGCCATTCGGGAGCGTCCTCGGTCAAGGGCATGCGAAGCCCCCAGAAGGTAACGATGCCCCGCCCAAACTTGCCCCGCACCAAGAGGGCATTGCCATTCGTGCTCATTAAGACATCGGCGTTGTTGACGGGACGAAGGGCGAGGGCATTTAAACCCGTGCGGACAAGGCGTCTTTGCCAACGCACCGCCACTTGCCGATGCTCTCCTATCACTTCCGCCACTTCGGGAAACAAATTGGCGTGGGCGTGAAAGCCGCAGGCTTCCGAAAGCAGCAAAACCCGACCACCTTGCGCAACCCACGAACGAAGGGCTTGAGCGCGCTCAAAACTCAACTCCCGCAAGTCCCGCAAAGGCGGGATGACCAACACATCGGCAGGTTGCCAATAAGTCGGCAAAAGGTAGCGGACGAGGAAGGCAGTGTAACCTTGCCGTTGCAGTAAAGCCGTCAATCGCCCTGCGTGCCAACCGTCGGCGATGACACCGATGGCAGGGCGGGGCGTTTTTGATGGCAACTTGACAGGCAAAAGCGACCGCAACACAGCAGCAAATTCGTTTGAAGGCAACCCCCGCACGAACAGACCGCGCCGCACGAAGGGTTGCGTCGTCCCATCGGCGAAGGTCACGATGCCCCGCGCCACTAATCGCACGATGCCCTTCGGCACTTTGGCAGTGCAACGAAGGGTCGCACCTTTTCGCAATTGCCCAGCGGTTAGTTCGCCTTCCATCAGCGTCGCTTCCGAAAAACCCTCTTCCCGTTCCCAACACAAGGCAAAGCGCACCGACGCCACCTTGTCAGCAGGCAACAAACCCATCGTGACTGTCGCCGCAATGTGGACGGCATCCCCTGCACGATAAGTGATGGGCATGTCTTTGTGGCGTAAGCCGTTGCTCAGGTGGAAAACAAAGCGAGGCGCTCGGTGAGCAGGCACAGTCGGTTGCGCCGTTGCGCCCAAGGTCAACGCCGCAAGGAAGTCGCGCAAGGGAGCAAAGTTGTAACTGAAGACGACGAACCCGTCCGCCCCCAAATCCCGCGCCACCTTCACTTGCTCCAAAAATTGCCATTCGTCATCCAGCAAATATGCGCCGATGCCCGGTGCGATAGGGACTGCGCCGTTGACTTCCGTGACCTGCTCTTTGACCCGTTCGGCAAAGAGCGAGGTGTCCGCCGTGTAGTCCATCGGGCAAACGAAGTCCAAGATGCCTTCTCGCACCCAACGCATCCAGTCTTGCTTGATGAGGGCGAAGTAGTAGCGATGGCGTTGCCAGACGGCAGCCGAGACAGCGACTTGCGGGTTGGCATCCTTGACGGCGAAATAAACCCGCCGAACTAAGTTCGTCACATTCTCCCGCTGCCATTCGTCGTAGCGAAGTTTGAGCGGACAAAGCAGCACTTGGCGCGGGAAATCCGTCAGCACAATGCCTGTCGCTTGCTCGAACTGTCGGCGGGAAACTTCGCTGTAGTCAAAGCGATAGTGGGGTGCTTCAGGGTAGCGAATGTAGTCAAAATGGACGCCCGCAATAGGGTAGGTGAGGAGTTCCATCATCGCCCGAAACTCGTGCTCCTGATTGCGTGGGTCAGCAGGGTTGAGCCAAAGGGCTTGCTTGCCTTCAGGGTCGCGCACCAAGCGATCTTCTTTCGCCATCTGCTCTTTGAGCCAATCGGGGGCTGTGCCGAAATGGAAATTCACCCGCCAAGCATGCAACTCAATGCCATAGCGTTTCGCCGCTTCGGTGGCGTTGCGCAGTTCGTCCAAATCGGCTCGCTCTGCCCAAGGGTCGCGGGGCAGAAATTGGCTGCGGTAGACGACATTGCCGCCTCTCCCTGCCCGAAAGAAGAGGCAATTGAAATTCGCCGCCTTGAGCGTCTGCATCACCTCCTCCCAATTTGTCGGGGCATAGGTGTGCAACCAGATGCCCCGAATTTCGCCCTCACGGGGCTCTAACGAAATCGCCAACGCTCGGTGAATCCGTTCGTGTTCTGAAAGCAAAACTCGCAGCCGTTTTAGCCAAACCGTCCCGTCTTGAGGGAGATGCAGGTTCACTGTTGCAAGGTCGGGACGCAAAAGGGTTAAGGCTTGCTGGCGACGCACCTCATCGGCGAAAGGTTTCTGGGCGACTTCAGAAAGCCACGCCAACCGTTTGCGCCGCAATTCGCTCACCCACGCTGACCAACGCTCGCGCAGAAGGCGCTGGAAGCGGGGCGACAGTTGCGCTCCCTCCAACAACCATGCCGCCAATTGGGCTGCCCGCTCGCCGTCAGAGCGGTCAGGCGGAAACGGTTCAGTGATGAGCCGCCCTTTGCCGTTGGTCATCGTCGCCAACGCCTGCCGCCACTCATCGGTTCGTCCGTTCCACGCCCAAACGACGAAGCGTTGGGCGTTTTGAAGGACAGCAAGCGATGATGGGTCAGGCATGTTAGCGGGCAAAAGACAAAGGGCGTTTCGGATTTCTTCGGGAGTCAACGCCGACGCGTTCACTCGCCGATAAGGCAAACGACAGCGGCGAAGCCATCGCTCCGCCGTCGCCACTTGATTGTCCACCGCAAAACGGGCAGCAGGGGCAGTCGCAGCCCAACGGTCATCCCGAACGATGAGCACCTGCCCTTGACCAAAAGACACAAACATCGCCAGCAAGACAAGGCTCATCCGACTCTTCATTGCCTTCCACTCCCGTAGCAACACGCCTTTGTCGTCTAAAAGGTTGCCGCAAAATTGCCGATAAACAGTCGGACGAAGCGAGGTGACAAGCCATGCGGATTTCGCCAGACATTGCCGCTCGGTTGCAAAACCTCTTGGCGTCGCGTTTGGAGGCAAGCCAACGGATGGATGCCGCATCAATGCCATCGGGCTCTGTGAAAGGAAACGATGAGCCCGTCGCTTTATCGGCAGAGTTGCGGTTGATTCAGTTGTTGCACGAAATGGTCAAGCAACTTCCTGAAGTGGATAACGAACGGGTAGCGCAAATTCAGCAGCAGTTGGAGCAAGGCGCTTACAACCCAGACATCAAAGCCGTCGCCGAAGCCGTGCTGCGGGAGTTGGGGGTGTGAGGATGGAGCGAAACGGACTTTTGGGGCGGCTACAAGGACTTTTGACAGAGTTGATCAGCGCCTTGAGCCGCAACGATTTGGAAGCCATTGAGCGGGCGACGGAAGCCTTGCAGCAATTTGTGGACGAAAACGGTCATTTGCTCCCGCAAATCACCTGTCCAAACGATTTGACCCTCCTTTGTCGGCTCTTAGAAGCCGCCCAATGTTTGGTCTGGACGCGCTTGCTGACCCTTGTCACGCAAAGCGACCTTCCGACCCGCTCTTTGGTGGCGGGAAAAGTGTGACTTTTCAGAGGAGGCGACAAGGGCATGGCGTTATCGGTCGCCCTACAAGCCGCTTTGCAATCCTTGCTGGCGCATCAAGCCGCTATCGCCACTGCCGCCCACAACACCGCCAACGCGCAAAATCCCAACTACTCCCGTCAAATCGCCAAACTCCAAGCCGCTTTGCCTATCCCAGAACCAAGCCTTCGGGATGGGATGTCCTTTGGTCAGTTGGGCACGGGTGTGACCGTCGGCGAAATCATCCGCCAGTTTGATGCCCTCTTGGCGGATTCTTTGCGCATCGCCGATGGGCGTGTCGGTTATCACGAAACATTGGTGAACGGCTTGGAACGCGTGGAAGCATTAATGGGCGAACCCAGCGACAGTGGCATCGCCGCTTTGATGACGGAGTTTTTTGAGGCGTGGCGAAACCTTTCCGCCAATCCCGAAAACATGGGCGCCCGAGCCCTCGTCCTTGAACGCGCCCGAACTTTGCTCAGCCGCTTCAACGCCTTGCAAAGCCAATTAGCCCACGAGCAAGATTTGAGCCTTCGGCAAATGCAGGAGGAAGTCAATGCCCTCAACCGTGCCCTCGCCCAAGTCGCCCGGCTCAACGAGCAAATTGCCGCCTCCAAAGCCGCAGGGTTGCAACCCAACGATTTGATGGACGAGCGGGATGCCGTCTTGCGAGACATCGCCCGCCTTTTGCCCATCCAAGTTAGCGAGCAGCCCAACGGGAGCGTGATGGTCTTAGCGGGTGGGCATGAGTTGGTCAGCGCCAACCGTTTTCGGTCGGTGAAACTGGCGTTTGATAACAACGGCAAACCCATCGTCGTTTTGGAAGACACAGGTGACGCCATCCCTCTGGGAGAAGGCGTGTTGGCAGCATTGCAAGAGTTCACGAGTGAAGTTGTCAACCGCCTTCGGGAAAAGTTACAGAGGCTGCTGGACGCCCTCGCCAACACCATCAACGGGCTTCATCAATCAGGGTTTGGGTTGGACGGGACGACAGGCGACCCTTTCTTCGTGCTCATCAGCGGTCAATGGCAAGTCAATCCTTCCCTCCTCAACGACCCTCGTCGCCTCGCCGCCTCCCAAACAGGCGCTGTCGGTGACGGGACGGTCGCCGCTGCTATTGCCCGTTTGATGGACAAACCCTTGGCGGATTTGGATGGTCAAACGGTTTCCGCTTTCTATCGCAATTTGGTCGGAGACTTGGCTGCCCGAACCAATGGGACGCAAAATGCTTTGACCGCTTTCAGCGAAGCCCGCCGCTTCCTTCAAGACCGACGGGATGCTGTTTCAGGTGTCTCCATTGACGAAGAGATGGTGGACTTGATGCGTTTCCAGCAAGCCTACATCGCCGCCGCCCGTGTCTTGCAAGTCGTGGATAACCTCGTCAGCGACTTGCTGACGAATTTGGTCCGCTGAAAGGAGTGACCATTGATGCGCATCACACCGTCCATCCTTGCCCGCCAAGCCGTCGCACATATCAACCAGAACGCCGATGCCATCAACGAAAGTTTGGAGCGATTGGGAACAGGGCGCCGCATCCGCCGCGCTTCCGACGACCCAACAGGCACGGTGCTGGCGTTGCGATTGCAAAGCGACATCGCTTTAACCGACGGCGACCGCCGACGGGTGGAACAAGCCCTCCCTTATCTGCAAGCGATGGACGCCGCCCTCAATCAAGCCATCGCCATCTTGCAACGGGCGCGGGAACTTGTCCTGCAAGCGAGCAACGATTCTTTGACGACCGACCAGCGAAAAGCCATCGCCGAAGAGATGACGACTTTGCGGGACGAATTCCTCCAAGTCGCCAACACCCGCGTCGGCGACCGCTACCTGTTTTCGGGCACCGCCATCTTGACCAAACCGTTCGTCGCCAACTTAGCGGGTGATGTCGTCTACCAAGGCGATGGCAATCAGATGAAGGTCACCCTTAGCAACGACGAGCAAGTGCCCATCACTTTGGCGGGCAACGCCGTCTTTCAATCAGGCGAAGATGTTTTCGCCGTCTTGAAAGACGCCATCAATGCGATGAAGGCGGGCGACGGCGAAACTTTGCGGGCGAACCTTTTGCCCCGCTTGGACGCCAGCATCCAGCAAATCCTCAACACCGCCGCTTCGTTGGGCGCCCAAGCCAACCGCAGTGAGCGAACCGTTGACACCCTTTTGCTGCAAAAGCAATCCTTCCAACTCGCCCTTTCGCCCGTTTTGGACGCCGATGTCGCCGAAGAAGTGGCAACCTACCAACTCCGACAGACCACCCTCCAAGCCACCCTCTTTGCTGCCAGCCGCATCTTGCCCTTGAGCCTCGTGGATTTCATGGCGTGATGGAAAGGATAGGTAGGCAAATGAGGCACTCTTCGGGGCGACCTTTTTCGCGGCTAACTCCTATTCAGTTGCCCCACCAGTGCTAAGACCTGTTGGGCTTGCTCGCTTTTGCCCGCAACGATGTAGCAGCCTGCCAGTGACAGGTAATCGGCGAGGGCTTCGCCTTTCTCTTCGTCGCTTTCCACCAACCGCAGCCAGATGGCGATAGCTTCGTCGTAATAACCTTTGTGCTGGCAGGCTTTCGCCAGCGTCCGCCACCCGTCCCGCGTTAAGCCACCGTCTTGGGCGAAGGGCAAGAGCATCTCCAACGCCATCTCCCAGAAACCGAATTGCCCGTAAAGGTCGCCCAAAAGTTCTGCCCGCTCTCGCTCGTCGGGCACCAACCGCTCCAGCAAGGACAAGGATTGCTCGTAACGCTCAAACTCTTGCAGTTGCAACAGCAACGCCAGCAACTCGCGGAAGTTCTCCCGCAAACTTGTCAACCACTCCGTCGGGATAGACAGGTTTTCTGGCTCGCTACCCTGCCATCGGTGCAACAACCATCGCCAAAGGGCATCCTCACCGCAAGCAGTGAAAGCGTCTTCCCATTCACCCGCAAGGGCATGGGCAAGGACGCGCAAATTCCACGCCGCCGCCCCTTCAGGGGCTGTCAAGGGAACTTGGGCGAAAATTTTCGCCGCTTCGCTGTAGCGATGACTAAGCAGCGTTAGTTTGCCTCGCACGAAGCGCTTTTCCGTTTCGTCCCAACCTGGCAAATCGGATTTGACCGCCACTAAAGCCCCTGCTTCCGTTAGCAAACTTTCAGTGACCGAAAGGGCAAGGGTTGGCAATGGGTAGTGGCTTAGGGCAGCCTTCGCCAGCAGCACCAACAGTTGCGGGTGGCTGGACAAACCGTCAGGCACGAAGGGCGCTATCGCTCGGCGCAAGTCGTCAACGGTGGCGCATTGCGGCAGCACCAATTGCACGAAAGCGTTGATGGCAGGCTCATAGTAGCGACGCCGCAACAACGCTTGTTGAATCGCCCTTCCAAAGCACTGCAGGGCGTCAGGCAATTGCCCCATCTTTTGATGGCATAAGCCCATCCAATACCAAGCGCCGTAGGAAGTAGCGCCTTCCGTCCAATCAAAGTTGGTCGGCAATTGAGAGGCGAAGGAAAGTGCTCCTTGGAACGCCCGCAACGCTCCCATCCAATCGCCCAAAGCGAACCGCACTTGCCCTTCCAGCACCCAAAAATCAGGCGTCGTGATGGGCAACTGTTGCGATTCCCGCAAAAGTGCGATGGCTTGCTGTGGTCGGTTCAGTTGCATCAAGCAGTGCACGGCGTCGCAAAGGCAGCGAAGAAGATAGGGCGTGAAGGTGTCACCCAAGTGCACCAACGCCCGCCGAAAGCAATAGAAAGCCCGCTCCCATTGCCGCAACCGCAAATATTCCCGCCCCAAGTTATACCAAGCGAAGGGATCAAAGGGGTTGACACGCAAATCCTTCTTTGCCAACTCCAAGTTGCGGGCGACTTTTTGCTTGCGCCGAACCAAAGGGCTCAAGTAGCCGTAATGCTCAATCCAGACGGGCAAAATTCCAAACTTGGCGTCGGGCTTGACTTGCTTGATGGAACTGGCGATTTGCTCGTGCAAGTTGCGCTCAAACCGAATGCCTTCCAAGTTGCGGAACAACCTGAAAGCGGGATGGACATGACCTTCCCGGTGCGAACGATAACCGACGAAACTAACCATCGGCAGGATGAAGCCGTCGTATTCTTCGTTGGCTTCCAGCAACTTCCGCAGGTTTTCCTTACCGTCCGCCAACGCTTCGTCGGCGTCCAGCCACAAAATCCATTCGCCCGTCGCATGCTTGAGCGACTTATTGCGGGCGTCACTGAAACTTCCCGTCCACTTAAAGCGAACGACTTTTGCGCCATAACGCTCAGCGATTTGCGGCGTCTCGTCCGTTGAGCCTGTGTCCACGATGACGATTTCGTCCACAATTCCTCTCACGCTTTCCAAGCATCGTGGCAAGTTGTCGGCTTCGTCCTTGACAATCATGCACAGCGAAATCAGAGGCTTGAACTTGCGTCCATCCAGAACTGTCAAGGCGCTTGGGTCAGGGAGTGGCTCGTAAAGGTCTTTGGGCTTCGGTGGGCGGCGGCGGATGTCAAAAAGTTCGGGCACAAGCATGAGGCGTGGGCGATACTTTTCCGCCTCTTCGGGCAAGTTCCATTTCTCTTTGAAGCGAGGGAAGGCGGCTTCCATCATCTTCTCAACGCCCAACCGACCGCTCGTTCGGTTACCGTAATGGTGGACGAAAGCGTCCAAGGCGAGCCAGCAACGGAAACCCGCCGCCCGAGCCCTCAGGCTGTGGTCAATGTCCTCGTGCATGATGAGCCCAAAACGGGCATCCATGCCGCCGATGGCATCAATGACGCTGCGGCGCATCAGCACGCAAAAACTGATGAGGGCTGCCGTTTCCCATCCTGCGCCACAGTGTTGGGCGCACCACTTTCGGGCGAACTCATGCATCTCTTTCAAGTTGCGGTAGTTGACCTCAATTTGCTGCCCTGAAGCGAAATTGGAGCACGGACCGACCATGCCGATGGTCGGGTCAATGTCCATCCAACGCAAAAGGCTGTCCAGCCAACCTTCCGTCACCACTGTGTCGCTGTCCAAGAAGGCGACGAAATCGCCTTCCGCCACCGCTAAACCGCAATTTCGCCCGGCAGGTGCGCCGATGTTGCGCCCGTTCAAAACCACCTTGACATTGCGGTGTCGGCGAACCAGTTCGTTCAAGTATCGCCTTGAGCCATCCGTTGAGCCGTTGTCCACGATGATGAGTTCAAAAGGTTGACGGGTGTAAGCGAAAACGCTTTCAACGCAACGACGAAGGTAACGCAGGTTGTTCCAGTTGAGGACAATGATGCTGACCAAACCGTCCGTCGGCTCTTTGCCCATCGCCACATCGCAAGGCATCTTTCGGGCGGCGACAGCCAAGCCCATGATTTGCGTTTCGTTTAAACTTGTGGGAGTTGCCCATTTGCTGCGGAGCAAAGCCTCCCGCAAATCGGCGGATAACTCCGTCGGGACGATGCCAGCAATGCTGTGGGTCACCAACCACCCGCTTTCCATCAAGAGCCGCCACAAATTTTTTCGGCTGAAAAATCTCAAGTGGCTGTCGTCCAAAATGCCCGTCGGTTCGTAATCAAAGTCACCTTGCAGGAGTTTCCTGATGACGGAAATATGTCCAACATGAGGGACGCTGAGCACCAAAGTGCCATCGGGAGTGGTGACCTCATGTAACCGCTTCAGCACTCGTTCGGGAGCAATAAGGTGCTCCAAAACCTCGCCGCAGATGACGGCATCAAAGTAACCTTTTGGCAGTTGTTGCCAGACGGCATCATCTTCAATGTCGCCGACGATGACTTTTTCGTAGTGCTGGGCGGCGATGCGGGCAAGTTCGGGCGAAATTTCCACGCCCCAAACTTCGCAGGATTGCCGTTGCTTCAAAACCCGTCCTGCCCCACCCATGCAGCAACCGATGTCCAAAATTCGCTTGGAAGTTTTGGGCACGAGTTCAAGCATGAAAAGGTTGCAAACAGGCTGATGGGCATATTCACGCCGATACTGGTGCACCTTTTCGGCGTAAATTTTCGCTTTTGCGCCCGACCCGAAGCCGCCATTTTGTTGCATCGTTAGGCACCTCCTTCGTTTTGCTCAACTTGCTCCCACAACTGGCAAAGTTGTGCCCAAACTTGCTTAGCGTCCTGCAGTGGCTCAACGGATTTGCGCAAATTGGCATGCAAAAGGCGCTCCCAAACGAAGGTGTAGAGGCGACGCAGGTTGACAGCGATGTCGCCGCCCTTTTCCATGTCCAAACTGCTGATGAGTTCGGCGACGATTTTTTGAGCCTTTGTCAAGGTCTCATCGGCTCGCTCCAAGTTGCGCTCCGTTAAGGCTTGTTCGGCTTCCTCCATCAGTTCCCTACCGCGCCGAAAGAGCAAACCGATAAGTTGCACAGGTGTCGCCGTTTCAACCATTTGTTGCAAGTAAGGGTTGACAATCATCGCCTTTAACCTCCTTTCGCCTCAAGGACTATCGGCAAAAGGGCGAGAAAGTTTTTAGCGACGGGGGAACTTTCTTTTTGCATCGGTGAAAAGGAGTGCCGCAACGCCATCCCACTAAAGTTCCTACAGGCTTTTTCCGATAAGAGAGGCGGACGAACGAAGGAAAAAACTTCGGTCGTCCAAGACGCCATGCCACGAAGGAGGGATGTTTGATGGGTCTCCGCATCAACACCAATGTGTCGGCGCTCAATGTCCACCGCAACCTTGTCGCCACCGATTTTGAACTCAGCAAAGTCTTGGAAAAGATGGCGTCAGGGTTGCGCATCAACCGAGCCTCGGACGATGCCGCTGGCTTAGCGGTCTCGGAGAAACTGCGGACGCAAGTGCGCGGTTTGCAGGTCGCAACGGATAACGCCCAACATGGCATTTCGTTGGTGCAGACAGCCGAAGGGGCGTTGAACGAAGTTCATAGCATCTTGCAGCGCCTGCGGGAATTGGCTGTCCAAGCCGCTAACGACCACCTGACGGATGACGACCGAACCCAAATTCAAAAGGAAGTGGACAACCTGCTGGCGCAAATTGACTACATCGGCAACACGACCCAATTCAACACTAAGAAGTTGTTGAGTGGTACTTTCGCTGCCACTCCCTTGACTTTCCAAGTCGGCGCCAACGCCGGAGAAGTCGTCGGCATCACCATCGCCACCGTGAACGCCGCTGCGATGACTTTGAACGGTTTGAGCGTCGCCACTTTGGGCGCTGCTTCCAACGCTATCGTGTCCATTGACCAAGCCATCAGTTATGTGACGGATTTGCGGGCTCGGTTAGGCGCATTCCAGAACCGCTTGGAACGCATCGTTTCCAACAACAATATCGCCAACGAAAACCAGTCAGCGGCGGAAAGCCGCATCCGCGATGTGGACATGGCGCAGGCGGTTATCCAGTTGACACGGTTGCAAATCTTGCAACAGACGGGCGTCGCCGCTCTGGCACAAGCCAACGCTGTCCCGCAGACGGTCTTGCAATTGCTGCGTTAGCGCCCGAGCAGCCCGACGCCGTAGCCGCCCCGTCCGTTCCGGGTGGCGGTGCCCGCGCCGCCACCCGGTTCCCTTTCAAAGGAGGCAGGAAAGATGGCAACGACGCCCCCCGTCCGCTTCACAGGACTAATTTCAGGCATTGACTTTGACCAAGTCATTGACGCCCTCTTGGAAATCCGTCGCCAACCTGTCTTGCAATTGCAACAACAAAAAGACCGCTTGCGCCTCCAAAGTGAGTTGTGGCAGGAAATCCAGCAAAAACTTTCCGACCTTCAAAGCGCCCTCAGTCCCTTCCTAACCAAAGGGCAAGCCCTTCCCTTCGTCGCTACCTCTTCCGCTCCCGACCTGCTCCAAGCGACCGCCAGCCCTAATGCCGTCGCGGGCAGTTATCAAGTGACGGTCAAGCAACTGGCGACGGCGACCCGCGTCACTTCGGGCTTTAACGGCTACACCCTTGGTGTCGGCGCTCCCGTTGACCCCAATGCCCCTTTACAAACCCTGCGGTCTACCTTAGGCACGGTGACGGCTGGCACTTTTACCATCAACGGGGTGCAAATCACCGTTAACCCAACGACGGACACCCTCAACACCGTCATCAGCCGCATCAACAGCAGCGGGACAGGCGTAACTGCCAGTTACGACGCCACCAACGATGTCCTCGTCCTCACCTCTGCCAACCCCATCGCCCTCGGTTCGCCGAATGACACAAGCACCTTTTTGCAAGTGGCAGGATTGCTCGGTTCATCGCAAACCTTTAACGGCACCAATTACATCCGCCAATCCACCGCTCACTTGGGACGATTGCGAGGCAATGTCGCCCTTTCAAACGACAACCTTCGGGTGGCGCTGAGTGCTACGACAGGCAGTTTCACCATCAACGGCGTGACCATCAATTACGATGCCAGCGTGGACAGTTTGAACGCCATCATCCAACGCATCAACCAAAATGTGCCCAATGTTCAGGCTTATTACGACCCCGTCGCCGACAAAGTGGTGTTGGTCAGCAAGACAACGGGTTCTAACTCTATCGCCCGTGCCGATGTGAGTGGCAATTTGCTGGATGCTCTCGGTCTTCTGGACAGTGGCGCCAACGCCCGTGCCCAAGTAACCTTGGGCAAGGATGCTGTCATCCAAATCGCCGGCTTCAACAACGGTCAAGACATTGTCCGAGCCACCAACACTATCAGCGATGTCCTTCCGGGCGTGACGCTCCAATTGGTTAGCGCTGACCCGACCAAGACAGTAACGGTCACCGTCGGTCAAGACAAAGCCACATTGAAAAGCACCATCAAAACCTTCGTGGAAAAGTTCAACGCCGCCGTCTCATTGATGTATCAGCGGCTGACAGAAAAGCCCATAGAAAACCCAAAGACGGACGCCGAACGAAAAGTCGGGCTACTGCGGGGCGACAGCACCCTCGTCTTCGTTCGCTCCACGATGGTGCAGGAAGCCTCCACGCCCGTCGTCAGCCTACCGTCGGACATGCAACTTTTGGCGCAAATCGGCATCACCCTCAACAACAACGGGACGCTTTCTCTGGATGAAACGAAGTTGCAATCTGCTTTGGACGCCGACGCCAGCAAGGTGGCACGGTTGTTTTTCAACGACACTAACGGGAACGGTATCGTGGACGCAACGGAAGATGGCATTGCCGTCCGGTTGAAGCGGCGGTTGGATGACTGGCTTTCTTCCTCTCCAACGGCTTTCGGAGGCAACACAGTGCCTTCAGGCGTCGTGGCGCGCCAACCTGCCCTTTTGAATTTGCGCATGCAAGACCTTGACCGACGCATCAGTGAATTTAATGAGCGCATTGAACGGGAAGGAGAGCGGCTCCGCCGCCAATTTATCGCCGTAGAACAGCAACTGTTGGTGCTGCGCCAACGCTTGGGCGCTCAAATCCCCACCCCTAACGACCTCTCTCAACTCAAGCGGCTGGCATAAGGGAGGGCGAGCCTAAATTGTCGGCAAGTCGGGAGATGGGCAGGTCGGATAAATTGGGCTCACCAGAGGTTCGCCCTCCCAATAAGGAAGCGTCGGGTTATTCCTCCTTGTTGGAGTGGCTACCAGCCACGACCTCGCCTCGGTCGGCAGAAAAGTCAAAAGCCTGACGGCAGCGCCCCTTGAAAGCGCAAGGTTGCCCCCCAATGCCCCTCTCCAAAGGGTTCTCTGACCATCTCCGTCAACGGGCTCATCAAAATGGGCGAAAGTGGCGGGAAAATCCCTCAAAATCCCTATTGACGCCAAACCCCTCCCTCGGCAGAATTTAAGCGAAACTAAGTCAGGACGGTGACGAGGGCGATGGCGTCAGTCGGTTTGGAGAGGGCGTTAGATGTCTTGACCGTTCGGGCGAAAGTGCTGGCAGGCAACCTCGCCAATGCCAGCACACCCAATTACCTGCGGCGAGATGTGCCCTTCCATGGGGTGATGCGGGCGATGTTGGCGGAGGGAGGGACAAAGGGAGCGGAGAGTTTGCCCGTTCAGGTGGACTTAGCGCCGCCGCTTCGGGCGGATGGCAACAACACCTCCCCTGAACGAGAGTTGGCTGCTTTAACGGAGACGGCTTTGCTTTACCGAACGGCGCTGCAGTTACTGGCTAAAGACCTTTCGCAACTGCGGGCTGCCATCACCGAAGGGCGTCGGTCTTGAGCCTTTAGGGGGTGTCGCTGATGGCAGTGTTTCAGGGTTTGGAAGTTAGCGCCAGCGGGATGGGCGCTTATCGGTTATGGCAAGAGGTCGTGGCGGTCAACATCGCTAATGCCGAGACGACCCGCACGCCTTCGGGCGAGCCTTTTCGTCGCAAGTTGGTCGTGTTGATGCAAGAGGGCTTAGGTGTTCGGGTTGCCGCCATCGTTGATGACCCCTCACCTTTCCGCCTCGTTTACGACCCCGCTCATCCTGATGCCGATGCCAACGGTTATGTCCGCTTGCCCAATGTCCATCCCGTCTTGGAGATGGTGGATTTGATGGCGGCGACACGGGGTTATGAACTCAATGCCCAAGCCTTCTCGCTGCAGCGACAAATGCTCCAGCAAACCTTGGACTTGCTGCGTTAAGCGAAAAGGGGGCTTATCGCATGCCCGTAGAAGCCATCAAAGAACTGACACCTGAACAACCGAGGGAAACGAGACAGCCAGCAGCACAAGTAACGGAACTGTTTGCTGAGAGCCTGCGGGGTCTTTTGCGGGAAGTGGAGGCGAACGATGAGCGATTGACGGAACTCAAGCGGCGCTTGTTAGTGGGTGAGCCAGTGGAGTTGCACGAAATTTTGCTGGCAGCGGAAAAGGCAAACCTTTCTTTTCAGTTGCTCCTTTCTGTGCGCAATCGGCTGCTGGAAGCCTATCAGGAGTTGACGCGGATGCCGTTGTAGCCGTCAAGGGTGGGGGCAGGAAAGTTGCCGCATCTCGCTTGGGTGGTGATGGGGCTTGGAGCGGCTACGGCTCTGGTGGCAGAGCCTTTCGCCAGAACGAAAGCGGATAGGGATGGCGCTCGGTGGCGCTGGAGTCATCGGGTTAGTGCTGGCGATCTCGCTTTTGGGGCGACAAGAGGCGTGGGTGACCCTTTACAGCCACCTTTCACCCGATGACCTGACAGCAGCCTCCGTGGAACTGTCAAGGGTCGGAGTCCCTTATCAGACCCGCAGTGAGGACGGGGCATTGCTCGTGCCCAGCGAAAAAGTTGCCGTTGCCCGTATGACACTGGCGCAAGCGGGCTTACCCAAAACGGGGGCGTTTGCGGTGAAAGGGTTTGAATTGTTAGACCAAGCCTCTTTGGCGACTTCCGACTTTTTGCAGCGCACCAATTACTGGCGGGCGTTGCAAGGGGAGTTGGCTCGTTCTATCGCCACCTTAGAACCCATCGCCAATGCCCGCGTTCATCTCAATCTGCCCCAACCGACCGTTTTTGAGGAACGGCAGAAAGAGCCCAGCGCTTCTGTCGTCGTCGCCCTCAAACCAGGGCGTTCCCTCTCCAAGGAGCAAGCCCAAGCCATCGTCTTCCTCGTCTCCCGTGCCGTTGAAGGGCTGAAACCCGAAAATGTCGTCGTCTTGGATACGCAGGGCAATTTGGTCTGGGCAGAAGGAGCACCAAATCACGGGTTGACAAGGGCTGGCGAATTTCTGAGCCTTCGTTGGCAGGCGGAGCGGCAAATGGAGCATCGTTTGCAAGAGTTGTTAGACCGCACTTTGGGCGTCGGAAAAGCCTCGGTGCAAGTGAGCGTGGAGTTAGCCACCGACGCCCGAAAGACAGAAAGCGAACTTTACCTTCCGACAGAAGGGGGCACTCAAGGCATCCCACTCACCCAATCCGAGACACAGGAAAGTTACCAAAGCCAAGGTGCTCCCGTGACCGCCGGCGCAGCCGGAGCGGCGACGAACTTGCAATTGACCCCTCCTTTGCCCGTCACTTTGTTGGGGGGCAGTTACACCAAATCGGAGCGCAAGACGGAGTATCGGGTCTCCAAGCGCATAGAACGCGTGGAAACTTTGCCTGGGACTATTCGTCGGGTTTCTGTCGCTGTCTTGGTGCGTGGGGAATTGACGCCCGCAGAGCAAGCGGCTTTACGGCAAGCCGTCAGTGCGGCGATCGGGTTGGATGCGGCGCGGGGCGATACGGTCGCCGTCGTGCCAGTTCGGGCGGAGCGTCCTGCAGGCATCCCTCGTTTGGGGCGGGGACGCCCCCGTAAGGCGCCGACCCTTCCTTGGGGATGGCTAATAGCCGCCGCTTTGGGGCTATTCATCCCTCTTTCCCTCTTCGTGGCATGGCGTCGTCGGCGTCAGGGGGCGCCCCCTGCCCTGCCTCTGTCCGAACCGTCGCCTTCTGCGGAAATGCCCGTTCCACCCGAAGCCTCTCCCAAACCCCCTCCGTTGGAGCAATTGCGACAAATCGCCCGCGAATCGCCCAACCGCGTCGCTGAAGTCTTGCGCTCTTGGCTCGCTGAAGACGCCGTTAGCCAACGAGCGAATGGAGGGCGTTAGGGATGGAGACGACTGCAGAACGGCAACGATTGACAAGCGAGGAGCGAGGAACTGCCAACACACCGTCGCCGACCAACAAGCAGGCGCAACCTTCGCTGACAGGGCTGCGAAAGGCGGCGATTTTGCTCTCCTTTTTGTCGCCAGAAGAAGCGGCAAGTGTTTTGCGTCATTTAGACGAAGCCGAGGTGGAAAAACTGCTGGGCGAGATGGCACGGTTGGGCACGGTGAGCGACCGAATAGTCCAAGAGTTGCTTTTAGAGGGATTGCAACGCATCGCCGATCCTCAGCCCGTTGTCACGGGTGGGTTAGCGAAAGTGCGCAATTTGCTCTTGCAAGCCTTTGGCGTCCATCAAGGGACAGCCCTTTGGTCGCGCTTGGAAGCCCTGTTGGCAGAGCCGACGGAATCCAAAGACGACGCCGAGTTGTTGGCGAAACTGAGCCAAGTGCCTCCCCAACAAGTCGTGGAGTTGGTGCGCAATGAAAACCCGCAGGCAATCGCTTTGTTGTTAAGCATTTTGCCCGTTAGCTACGGGGCGGCGGTGTTGGGCGAATTGTCGCCTGAACTGCGCGCCGAGGTCGCCTTTCGTTTGCTCATCACGGAAGCACCCCCTGAAGAAGTTTTGGAAACCTTGCGGGCTTCGCTGAAAGAGATCGTGACACCGACGACTGGGCGAACGATGACCCGCTTTAACGGCTTGCAAGTCCTTACCCAAATCCTGAGCAATGTGCCCAAGGAGGTTTACCAAGAAATCCTGAACGCTTTGGAGCAGCGGGACGCCGAATTGGCGGAGCGGGTGCAACAAGCCATGTTCACCTTTGAGGATTTGGTCAAACTGGACGACCGTTCCCTTCAGCGCGTCCTTCGGGAGGTAGACATGCGCGAGTTAGCCGTTGCCCTCAAGGGCGCCAGCGAGGAAGTCAAGGAGAAAATTTTCCGCAACATGTCCCAACGCGCCGCCACCATCTTGCGGGAAGAGATGGACTACATGGGTCCTGTGCGATTGCGGGAAGTGACGATGGCGCAACGGCGCGTCGTGGACATCGTGCGCCGCTTAGAGGAAGCGGGCGAAATCGCCATCCCACGCGGCGGCGAGGAGGTGTTGGTCTAATGCCCATTTTGCGCCAGCCCACTTACCGACCCCAACCCATCCCTTGGGAGCGTGATGACCAACCACTGGCTATCTCCACCGCCAACGGCTCTTCATTGGGCTTGACACATGAGGAATTGACATCCGCCATTGAACAAAGTCACCGCGAGGGCTATGAAACAGGCTACCGCGACGGCTTCCTTGCCGGTCAGCAAGAGGGCTACCGCATGGGCGTAGCGGCGATGGAGCGCCAGCACGAACAGGAACGCCAACAATGGCGCCAACAAGTGGAACAACTCGTCGCCGCCTTGGGAGACTCCTTGCGCGGCGAGATCGCCCACCTGATGGCGCGCATGGAAGATTTGCTCACCGAACTGGCATTGGAAATTGCTCGGAAGGTCGTAGAAGTGGAGGTCACCAGCAACCCGGAAATCGTCCGCCATGCTGTCACCAAAGCCCTTCAGGAACTGCGAGGCGGAACCATCACTGTCCGTCTTCATCCCCACGACTTTGCCCTTTTGGAATCTTCCTTCCCTTTGCTGGATTTGAGGGACGAAGGGTTGTCGGTGCGCTTTGTCGCCGACGAGAGTGTGGAACGAGGTGGTGTCTTGGCAGAAAGCGAGCAAGGCGTTGTGGATTTGCAACCGTCCACGAAGTTCGCTTTGTTGCGTGCTGAGGTGTTGTGAGATGGCGGCAAACGGCGAGCGGCGCATCGCTAACAGCAAAGGGCTCTATGTCAATGGCGAGGAGAGAGCAGGGCGGTTGGTTCAAATGCGCCAACGCTTGCGGCAAGGCAATTTCAGCGGCGTCTTTGGGCGATTGACCCAAGCGACAGGTTTGGTTTTGGAAAGCGTTTGTCCCTCCGCCTTCGTCGGCGAGTTAGTGGTCATTGAGTGCGAACCTGAGCCGTTGTTGGCGGAAGTCGTCGGTTTCCGCGATGATGCGACTTTGCTGATGCCGCTGGGCGACTTGACAGGTTTGCGCGTCGGCGCCAAGGTGCGGTTGACCCACCGCAGCCTTCAAGTGACCGTCAGCGAACAGTTGATCGGGCGCGTTTTGGATGGCTTAGGTCGTCCGTTGGACGACAAGCCCCTGCCCGACGGTGAAGAGCGTCCCATCCACAACAATCCCCCATCACCCTTGCAACGCCCTCTCATCCAAGAGCCCTTGCCCGTCGGCGTCCGAGCCATTGACGGATTGCTCACTTTGGGCAAAGGGCAGCGGGTCGGTATTTTCGCCGGCAGCGGTGTCGGCAAATCCACGCTGTTAGGCATGTTGGCTCGTTTCGCCCAAGCCGATGTCACCGTCATCGCCCTTATCGGCGAGCGAGGGCGAGAAGTTCGGGAGTTTTTGGAACGGCAATTGGGAGAGGAAGGGTTGAAACGCTCCGTTGTCGTCGTCGCCACTTCTGACCAACCCCCCATCGCTCGGCTGAAAGGTGCTCTTGTGGCGATGACGATCGCCGAGTTCTTCCGCGATCAAGGCGCAGATGTCTTGTTCGTCATGGACAGCCTGACGCGATGGGCGATGGCAGGACGAGAAGTGGGATTGGCGATCGGCGAGCCGCCCACCTCTCGCGGCTACACGCCGTCGGTTTTTGCGATGATGCCCCGCTTTTTGGAACGGGCAGGACGAAGTGATCATGGCTCCATCACGGCGATGGTGACGGTGTTGGTAGAGGGCGATGACTTGAACGAACCGATTGCCGACCATGCCCGTTCCATTCTGGACGGACATATCGTCCTTTCGCGAGCCTTGTCCGAGCGGGGACACCTTCCGCCCATTGATGTCTTGGCTTCCCTCAGTCGGGTGATGCCTGAAGTCGTCTCGCCCGACCATTATCAAGCCGCCCAAGTTGCTCGCACCCTCTTGGCAACCTTGCGGGACAACGAACCCCTCATCCGTTTGGGTGCTTACCGGCAAGGCAACGACCCCACTTTGGACATCGCCCTTTCTTTGCGGGACGAGTTGCTGGCGTTCTTGCAGCAAGGGCGCGATGAAACCTCTTCCTTCGCCGAAACGGTGGAGTGGCTGCAACGCATCGCAGAGCGGGCGGTGGGACGCCAAGCCGCATAGCCTGTAAGGAGGCGATGGTTGATGCGGCGCTTTCGCTTTCCGTTGGAGGACTTGCTCAAAGTGCGGCGAGTGGAAGAGCAACAAGCCGAGCGACAGTTACACCAAGCCCAAGAACGACTGCGCGAGCGAGAGGATGCCTTGGCTCAACTCATTGACCAACAGCAAGCGGCAATGCGCCAGTTACGCCAGTTGCTTGCCGAACACACCCCTCCCGAAGACCTTCTGCTGGCGGTGCAGCGACTGGACTTGTTGGGACGCCAACGAAGGCTCGCTGAAGCCCAAGTGGCGCAGGCGCAACAGGAAGTGAACGAAAAACTCGTCGCTTACCGCGAATGCCGCCGACGGCGGGAACTCTTGGAAGATTTGAGAGAAAAGGCGTGGCGACAATGGCTGGCGGAATTCCTAAGGGAAGAGCAAGCCCATGCCGATGAGCGTGCCTTGCGGGACTTCGCGGTCGCCAACACCGAAGGAGTGTGAGCGAAATGACTTTACCGTCCCTTTCGCCATTGACGGGAGGCATTATGAGCGACGCTCATCTCAATGGAGCCATTCCGACTTGGCAATCCTTGTCGGATGAATGGCGGACAAATCCTGACCGACTTGCCCACATGGCGGATGGGTTGCTGGCTTTGTTGGGACGGTTGCAAACGATAGAAAGCCAATGGCTCACGATGCTGCTGGGTCAGTTGCCTGCGAGCACGCAGGTTTCTCCCTTCCTCGCTCATGTCGCAGCGGCGTTAACGAAGACGATGCCAACGCCCCTCTCGCAAAGTTTCCTTAGGGATGGACAGTCGGTCGCTTTCAACCCCTCTTTTGCCGACGCGTTGCGCGTTCCCCAAAGTCGTGATGGATTCCCTTTGCCGCTCACCAGCGCGCAGCCCGTTGACGAGATAGGCTCTTCGCCTTCCATTGCCCTGCCTTCATCCGACCTTCAGCACCTCATCATCCAGACTGCCCAACGATACGGCGTTGACCCCGCCCTTGCCTTAGCGGTGGCGAAGGCGGAGAGCAATTTCAACCCCTTTGCCCGCTCCCCGAAGGGGGCGATGGGGGTGATGCAATTGATGCCCGAAACGGCGAAAAGCCTTGGCGTCACTGATCCTTTCAATCCCGCCCAAAACATTGACGGTGGCATTCGCTACCTTCGGCAACTTTTGGAACGCTTTAACGGTCAAGTCACCCTCGCCGTCGCCGCTTACAACGCCGGACCCAACGCCGTCGCCCGCTATGGAGGTGTGCCGCCCTATCCCGAAACACAAACCTTCCTTCGGCGCGTCCTCTCTTATTGGCAAGCCTTCCAAGAGCAACTGGCTCAGTGGACAAGGGAGCGGGTGGGCGATGAGCAGAGCAGCAGATGGATAGGCTGGCAGATAGTCAATCGGGCAACGATTGACGAAGGCGGTAACTCGGAAGATGGGCAAGTGGACAACTTGGCAGGAAGGCAAACAGGCAAGCAGGTAGATGGACACGCCTTGTCCCCTTTGCGCTCTTCGTCGCCGACACACCCTGACAGCGAAGTGGCGGAACGAACGGTCAAGCCAACGAGGGAGCGACCTTTCAAGGATGTGCCAAACGGTGCCTCTTCTTCCAAGGCGAATTCCGCACCCTCTGTTCCTTCGTTTTTGTCAAGCCAACCTGCTTCCGACGCTCTCTTTGCTTTGCCCCCTGCTTCCCATCCATCGCCATCTTCCTCTTCGCCCTCAGTCCCTCGCCCTTTGGCTCTTTCCGAGCCATCTTCCGCTCCTGTTTCGTCATCCATTCATCGCCTTGCTGCCGAAGTGCCGACAGCCGATGGTGAAAAGTCCATGCGCGTTCTCATTCAGTTGGAAAAGAGTGCGGCAGAAGGGCGAGGACGAGCGATGCCAACGGTGTCCATCCTCGTGCAAGTGCCCGATTCTGAGTTGACGGCAACCATCCAAACAGCAATGCCCCATCTTCGCCAGCAACTGTGGGAGCAAGGGATTGCCCTGTCGCAGTTTGCCGTTTTTGCCGAAGATAGTCAGCGGCAACGGCACGACCCTGCCGACTTCACTGCCCCTTGGCGGCGCCTGCCCAGCGTTGCGTCGTCTCGCCGTATCTCTGCCGAAGAGGGTGTTTGGGCATGAAAGGGAAACGGCAGCGAAGGGCAAATAGGGCGAATAGCGAGTGGCGAGTGAGAGAACCTCTCCGTCGCTATTCGCTACTCGCCACCGGTAACCTGCTTCCGAAAGGAGGGAGAAGCGATGCCGATGAGCGTTGAGCCGTTGAGTGGTGGCAACCCTTTGCCACCTTCCGCTGACCGTGCTGTTTTGTCCGCACAGGACTTTTGGAAACTGCTTTTAACGCAATTGCAGATGCAAGACCCGTTCACCGTCGGCGACACCCAGGCGATGCTCCAGCAATTTGTCGCCTTGCAGTCGGCGCAATCGGCGACGGAAGTTGCCGAAGGGTTAAAGCGCGTGCAAGCGTTGCTGATGTTAGGTCGGGAAATTCAAGCCCTGATAGATGGGCAATGGCAAAAGGGCACGGTCGTCAGCGTCGCTTTCAACGAAGACCAGCCTCATTTGCTGGTGCAGTTGGGTGCGGAAACGAAGGCGGTGCCTTTGAGCACCGTCTCTGCCATTACCATCCCGCAAAGCGGAGGTGAGGGACGATGGGCGTGATTCAAACCGCCCTTTCGGCGCTCAGCGCCGCCGATTTCATGCTGTCCGTCGCCGCCAACAATCTGGCGAACTTGAACACTTCTGGGTTCAAGTCGCAAAGCGTCAGTTTCGCCGACGCTTTTTATCAAACGCTGCGGGCATCCACGGCACCCATCTCCAATGTGGGTGGCTCAAACCCGTTGCAAATCGGGACGGGCGTGTTTGTCAGCGCCATTGCGACACGGATGGCACAAGGCACTTTCACCCCGACAGGGATGCCGACCGACTTGGCGATTTTGGGCAACGGCTTTTTCGCTGTCCAAAAGGGCGACCAAGTGCGCTTCACCCGAGACGGCTCTTTCCGCTTAGATGCCCAAGGGCACTTAGTGCACATCGGCTCTGGCAGCATTTTGCTCGGTTGGGTCGCTGATTCTGGCGGCACCATCAACACGCAAACGACCCCTGTGCCCATCGTTTTGCCGACGGGAAGCCTCTCGGCACGGGCGACCACCTTGACGCGCTTTGAAGGCAACTTGGACTCCCGAAAAAATGTCGGCGATTCCGTCAACCTCAGTTTCACCGCTTTTGACAGCCTCGGCAACTCTCACATCGTCCAGTTAACCTTCACGAAAACGGGCGTCAACACTTGGGCTTGGCAGGCACGATGGGGCGGCAACCCTGTCGGCAGCGGCACCGTGACTTTTGACAGCAACGGTCAAGTCAGCGGCGGCGGGACAGGGAGTGTCACCTTGACTTTCACCAACGGTGCGGCATCGCCTCAGACCATCACCGTGGATTTCTCCAACATCCACCAACTGGCGTCGGAAACAACAGTCGGAGCAACTTTCCAAGATGGCTTCCCACCGGGCGATTTGGAGAGTTTCTCCGTGGATGCACGAGGCGTCATTATCGCCAGCTTCACCAACGGCGTCACCCGCCCCGTCGCACAAATCGCCATCGCTATGTTCACCAATCCCGAAGGCTTAGAACGGGTCGGCGACAACTTGTTCAATGTTTCGGGCAACTCTGGCTCGCCCCGCTTTTTGCCCGCAGGGATTGGCGGAGCAGGGCGCGTTCAAGGAGGCGGGTTGGAGATGTCCAATGTGGACTTAGCCAGAGAACTCACCCAAGTCCTCATCGCCCAGCGCTCCTTCCAAGCCGCCGCCCGCACCATCCTCGCCGCCGACGAACTCATTCAAGAAGCCCTGAACTTGCGGCGATAGCGACGACAAAGGTAAGAGCCAATCCGAAAGGATGGCGGGAGCCTATGGTTTTGCTGCATCGCTTGGATGGAACGGCGTTTTACCTAAACGCTGAACTGGTGGAGACGGTGGAAGCGACACCAGACACGGTGATCGTCTTGAGCAACGGGCATCGCTACATCGTCCGTGAACCCGCCGAAGAAGTCATTGCCCGCATCCTCAGTTACCGTCGGTTGATCAACAACCCGCTCCCGCCGACGAACTTGGAAGGGCAAGGAGGCAGGTGATATCGGATGGATTTGGCGACTGCTATCGGTCTGGTTTTGGGTGTTGGAGCGTTGCTGGGCACGGCGCTCTTGGAGGGCACTCACCTTAGTGCCCTCATCAACATCCCCGCCCTCGTCTTGATCGTGGGCGGCTCTGTCGGTGCGACGCTTACTTCCTTCAGCCTCAGCGATTTCTTGCGCCTGCCCGCCTTCCTGCGCGAGGCACTTTTTGCCCCACCCTTGCCCTTAGCGGAGCGAGTGCGCCAACTGGTGGACTTAGCCCAAAAAGCCCGAAGGGATGGCTTGTTGGCGTTAGAAGAAGATGCCCGCAGCCTTGACGACCCTTTCCTGCAAAAAGGCTTGCAATTGGTCGTGGATGGCACTGAGCCAGAAGTCGTCCATGCCGTTCTGGAAAGCGAACTGGCGGCATGGGAAGAACGGGAGAAGGTCGGTGAAGGGCTTTTCATGAGTTTGGGCGGCTACGCCCCGACGATGGGCATCATGGGCGCTGTGTTGGGCTTGATGCATGCGTTAGGGCAATCGGACGACCCCAAGAAGATGGCGCACGCCATCGCCGTCGCCTTCGTCGCAACCCTTTACGGCGTCGGCTTTGCGAACCTTATTTGCTTGCCTCTGGCAGGGAAACTCAAGGCGCGCTTGGCGGAACGGCGTGTCCTTTACGAGTTGACGATGGCGGGCATCTTGGCGATTCAAGCGGGTGAAAACCCTCGCTTGGTCGCCGAGAAGTTGTCCTCCTACTTGCCCCCCTCTGAGCGCTCAAAGATCACCGAACAACCTGTCGGTGCCGCCGCATGAACGCGGTGAAAAGTTCGGAAGGCAGGTGAGCAAGGGATGGCGACAATGGCGAAGCGACGGGACGCAGAAGGTGAAGGGGGCGGCGGTCATGAGACCGCCGGCATGATGCGTTGGCTCATCACTTACGCCGACATGATCACCTTGCTCTTGGCGCTGTTCATCATGCTCTACGCCATCAGCAACTTGGACATCCAACGGTTCAAGGCGCTGATGGAAGAGTTTCAAGCCCTGTTTGGCAGTGGCGAGGCGTTGATGCAAGGTGGACGAGGCATGTTGAAGTTCGGCGCCCCCGAAAGCCGTCGCCCCCTTGTCGTCCCCTTGCTCCCCGGCAAAAAGCCAGAGATGCATGACGAAGAGGAAGCAGTGGAGCGTTACATAGAGCGACAACACTTGGAAGGCAAAGTCTTGCTCCACCGAGAAGAGCGAGGTCTGGTCATCAGCCTGCTGACGGACGGCATCTTTTTTGCCAAAGGAAGCGCCGCTTTGTCGCCCGAGGCTCAAAGAGTGCTTCGGGACATAGCGCCACTGATTATCCGTTCAGGGCGGTTCGTCCGCATAGAAGGGCACACTTGCGATTTGCCCATCCACACCCCTCGCTATCCCAGTAACTGGGAACTTTCCGTCGCCCGTGCCGTTGCGGTCGTCCGCTACCTCATTGCGTGCGGGGTGCCACCTCGGCGTCTTTCCGCCGTCGGCTACGGCGAGTTTTGCCCTCTTGTGCCGAACACCAGCGAAGAAAACCGACGGTTAAACCGACGGGTAGACCTTGTGCTTCTTTCGGAGTTAGGACGACGAGCCGAACCGACCTATCGCCCTGAACCGAACTCCCCGCAGCGGCAAAGCGGGAGTGATGGGCGATGAAGCGTCATTGGTGGAAAGGCGTTGCTTGGACGGTGGCGTTCCTTGCCGCAGCAGAAGCCCTTTGGTTGGCAGCGCGCTACCCAACGGGCTCAGATGCTCTCAGCCAAGATGTGCAGAAAGTGATTGAACGCCACCAGACGCGCTACATCGGCGACTTGACGACGCGGCAATTCCATCGGAGTCGTTGCAAAGAGGCGGAAAACATTCCCCGCCTTTCGCGGGTTCTTTTTCCCTCGCGCAAAGCGGCATTGGAAATGGGCTTTACACCATGCCTACATTGTCAACCTTGACGGGACGAGGGACTTTGGGCGCAGGAGGGAACATGGAAGGAGGTGCGAAAGCGATGGGACGATCAGGGCGCTTGCCCATTTTGCTGGTCGCTGCCGCCGCATTAGCCGCCGGTGCTGCTGCCGCAGGCATCAGCGCTTTGATGATGCGTCGCGTCGTTACGACATCACCTGAAAAGCAAAAGGTGGAAGTCGTGCCCATCACCTTCTTCTACTCCCTCGGTGAGCAAACGGTCAACCTGCGTGAACCGGGACGCTACTTGAAGGTCGGGATTGAACTGGAGGTGTTAGCCAAAGGGAGCGCCAATGCGGAACAGCATGTGCCCACCGTTAGTGGCAAGAGCGAAAGCGGCGAGGGCAAAGAGGATGCTCACGCGTCCTTGCCTCCGTTGGCATTGGCGACCAAAGCGGAGTTGGACGAAAAGCGGGTGAAGATTTTGGATGTCGTCATTGAAGAGTTGTCGGCATCGTCCTTCAAGGAGTTGCTGACACCGCAAGGGCGACGACAGTTGCGGGAGCGCCTTCGCACCGCCATCAACCGCATCTTGATCAGCGGCGAAGTCCAACAGGTTTATTTCACGACTTTCCTCGCCCAGTGATGGGAGGTGACAAAAATGCTCTCCGACCTTAAGCCAGAAGAGTTGCAAATGTTGCTGATGCAAGTGCCTCAAAAGTCATCGGGGCGACGACGGCTCCATCGTGCCATCCCCATCCGACCCTTTTCTTTGCCGACTTCCCTGACTCTCACACCCCGGCAGCGGGCGATAGTGCGTCAGTGGGCAGAGCAATTCACTTACACCCTCCGCTATGCCCTGATTTCGTCCCTCCGCCTCCCTGTAGAGGTGAAGTGGCAAAGTGATGGCTTCGTTTTATTGTCCGACTTGCTCAAAGAATGGCAAGGCAATACCCTCGTCACCACCTTTGCCGCGCTGGGCGATTTGGGGGGTGACCATTTCTTCGCCCTCAGCCAAAACTTGGCGATGGTCGCCTTAGACAGATTACTGGGCGGACCTGGCAGCCCGCCTTCCCTTGCGCGTCCCTTGAGCCGCTTAGAGGTGAACTTGCTGATGAAATTTGCCGAATTAATTGGGCGCACCTTCCTCAGCGTCCTGAATCCTGAAACGAGCGAGCCATCCCCCGTCCATGTCGCCCGTTTGACGACCTCATCTGAACAACTTAACCTTCCCACCGACCACCAAAGCGTTTATGCCCTTCATTACGAACTTCGTCTGGGGACGCAAAGTGGGCGAATGTGGGTTTGTTTGCGTCCCGATGCTTTGAAAGGATTGGAGCAACCGACGAAACACAGGCGAATGCCCTCCCCTGACGACCTTTCTCGCCATCCCTTAGGGTCTTTGCCCTTGACTTTCAGGGTGCGGTTGGGAACGGGGCGCATGAGCCTTCGGGAATTGCGCCAACTGCAAGTAGGAGATGTCATCGTCTTAGAGGCGTTTAAGGGAACACCCGTCCAAATTTGCTTTGCCGAACGAGTCCTTTGCCTTGCCCGCCCAGGCACCAAGGACGGTCAGTTTGCCGTCCAAATCCTTCCTTCCCAGCGAGGTGGCACGGAATGAGTGAGCAGCGACAAGAGGTTCGCCCCGTCGCTTTTCCTCCCTTGGAAAACGCAGAAGCCATCAGCCAAGAAGCCGCCATCCCTTGGGATTTGTTGGCTTCTTTAGAACTGCCCGTTCAGGTGGAACTGGGACGCGTGGAGGTGAGCCTGCAAGAGTTGCTGGAACTGACCCCCGGCAGCGTTTTGGAATTGGACAAAGCCATCGGTGAGCCTGTAGACATCTATGTCGCCGGTCGCCTTATCGCCAAAGGCGAAGTCGTTGTCGTCCTCGGCGAACGCCTCGGCGTTCGCATCACCGAACTGATCAAACCGACTTAAGGGCTTGGGAAAGGACGGTGAGCGGTCATGACAGACTTGGCGTCGGTGTTTCGGGTCATCGTAAGTTGTGCCTTCGTTTGCGGGTTGGCTTGGGCGCTCGGTTGGACACTCCGCCGATGGCAACCTTTGAGCGGCAGCCCGAAACGCCGCCTGCGGTTGCTGGAAGTGCTCCCATTGGGCGGCGGCAAAAGCCTTGCCCTCGTCGCTTGTGACCATCGCCACTTCCTCCTCGCCCTCACACCCCAAAGCATCCAGTTGTTAACCGAAGTGACGGAAGGAGTGACTGGCGAATGGCGATTGGCGACTGGCACAAATGGCAAAGAAGAACGATGCTCCCAACTTGCCGACCTGCCGACTGCCAACTTGCCCATCGTCTTCCTTCTGCTGCTCGTTTCCTTCTCTGTCGCGTTCACTCAATCGCCGACGGCGAACTGGCAAAGCCAGTTGAGCCTGACGAGGGAATCCGTGCAAATTTTGCTGGTGCTCACCCTCATCGCCTTAGCGCCCTTTTTGCTTTCCGTCATGACTTGCTTCACTCGCATCGTCATCGTCTTGAGTTTGCTGCGGATGGCGCTGGGCACACCGCAAACGCCGCCCAATCCCGTCCTCATTGGCATGGCGCTTTTCCTGACGCTCTTCGTGATGGCACCGACTTTGCAAGCAGCCTATGAAAACGGTTTGCGACCTTACCTGCAAGGCAAACTGAACACCGAGCAAGCCATCGCCGCCAGTTACCGTCCCTTCCAGCGGTTCATGCTCCGTCAAGTGCGGGAACAAGACATCGCTTTGTTCCTGCGCATCGCCCGTTTGCCCAACCCGAAAAGCCCTGAAGATGTCCCGCCTCCCATCCTCATTCCTGCCTTCATCCTCAGCGAGGTGAGGACGGGCTTTGAGATCGGCTTCCTCCTTTCCGTGCCCTTCCTCGTCGTGGACATCGTTATCGCCAGCGTCTTGATGGGACTGGGCATGTTGATGGTGCCGCCCATGCTGATTTCCCTTCCCTTGAAGTTGTTGCTCTTTGTCTTGGCGGATGGTTGGCATTTGCTCCTGCGCGGTTTAGCCCTCAGTGTCCGTTGAACGGCGGCGACTGGCGAATAGCCATTGGCGACTTAAAAAACGACCAGTCGCTATTCGCTGCCATGAAAAGGGGTGAAAAGCGATGACGGCAACGATGGCAGTTGACTTGATGCGACAGGCGATGATAGTCGGGTTGACTTTGGCGTTGCCGCCGCTCTTGGCGGTGCTCCTCGTCGGTTTGGTCATCGGCATTTTGCAAGCGGCGACAGGCATTCAGGAATTCACCCTCACCTTCGTCCCGAAGGTGCTGACGGTGCTGGCGATTGCGTTGCTTTTGGGGGCACTCGGTTTGTCGCTGGCGACGGAGTTTATGGCAAAGATGCTCTCGCTCATCCCGCAAATTGCGGCAGGTGTCCGATGATGGCGGTGCCGACGGAAGTTTGGCTGACGGAATGGGTGCGATGGCTGATGGCAACAGCGCGCTTTGGTGGGGCTTTGACATTGATGCCTGCCCTGTCGGTGCCGCAAGTTCCGAGTGTCTGTCGTGCCGTCGTCGCCTTCGGTGCGGCGTTAGCGGGCTTACCTTTCGTCCCACCCGTGACAACCGATGCACCTGTCTTGTTGCTCATTGTGCTCGTGAGAGAGACGGTTATCGGCATGCTCATCGGGATGGTCTTTGCGTCCTTCGTTTGGTTGTGGGAATGGGTCGGCGAATTGGCAGATTGGCAGGTGGGCTTTGGCTTTGCGGCGTTGGCTGACCCGATCATGGGCACGAGGGTCGCCATCATCGCCCGTATCGCCACGCTTTTAGCAGGCGTCTTGTTCTTCCGACTCGGTGGACATCACTTGCTTTTGCGGGCTGTCGCCGAAAGTTACCGATGGCTGCCTGTCGGCAGCGACTTTGCCTTGCGACCGCAATTGGGTGAAATGTGGTGGGCGATGTTAGGAAGAGGCTTTTTCCTCGCTCTACCCTTCATCGTCCCGACTTTGGGCATTGTGTTGCTTTCCGATTTGGTGTTGGGTTTGATGGGACGGGCAGCACCGCAACTGGGTGTGCTGCTTTGGGGCATGCCCGCTCGCATCCTTGCCTGTTTGTTCGTCACGGCGATAGCGTTGACAGCGATGCCGAACCTTGCAGAACGCCTCTTGACCCACTTGACGACTTCTGTCCCAAGCCTTCTTATGACTTTGGCAGGTCGGTGATGAGCATGTTTTGGTCGGACAAGACGGAAGCGCCGACACCAAAACGGCGGGAAGATGCCCGAAGGCAAGGCATCGTCCCTCGCAGCGCCGAACTGACAGGGACGATCGTCCTGCTGAGTGGGGCGATGGTGGCGGGTTGGCTATTGCCGTCTTGGTATCGCAATTTGGGCGATGCTTTCTCGGCATTGTTGATGCATAGCGACTGGATGCCCCTTTGGAGAAAATGCTTTTTGCCTGCCCTCGTTTTCATCGCTGGCTTGATGGGCGTTTCTTTGCTCGTCGGTCTCTTGCAAACGCGCTTTTTGTTCACCCTTTACCCATTGCGTTGGGATTGGCAGAAAGTCAACCCTGCAGCGGGCATTCGGCGGATGCTTTCGGCGATGGCGTTGTGGGATGCCCTTCGGGCTTTTTTGAAAGCCACCCTTATCGGTTCCCTCGGCTTCATCACCTTGCGGGCAGGGATAGACAACATCCTCGGTGCTTCCAACCTTTCGGTTACCCAAAGCGTGGTGGCAATTGGCAATTTGGCGTGGCAAGTGCTTTGGCGCTGCTTATTGGCGTTGCTTTTGCTGGCAGTCATTGATTACGCCGTCCAATGGTGGCGGGTGGAGCGCCACCTTCGGATGACCCGACAAGAAGTCAAGGATGAACTCAAGCAGACGGAAGGCGACCCGAACACGAAGGCAAGACTTCGGCGTAAGTATCGTCAACTGGTAATGCATCGGCAAATCCAACGAGTTCGGGAAGCGACGGTCGTCGTCACCAACCCAACCCACCTCGCCGTTGCCTTGCGCTACCACCCGAAAGAGTTGCCCGCCCCGCAGGTCATCGCCAAAGGTTCTGACTGGCTGGCACAGCGCATCGTCCAAGAAGCCCAAAGGCACGGCGTTCCCATCATGCCCAATGCTCCACTGGCGCAAGCGCTGATGAAAGTGCCCATCGGCGCCCTCATCCCGCCCGAATTGTATCAAGCCGCCGCCGAAGTCCTTGCCCATGTCTTCCGAATTACGGGACGCACGCATGAGGTGTTGGGACAAGCATGACATCAAGCCCATGAAAGCGGAATGGGACAAGGGAGATGGGGCACGGGACGGTGGACAGCAAAGATGGGCAGGTGGGCAGGTCAGGAAATTGTGTTCGGAAAGTCACGCCTTGAATAACCGCTGTTCGTTGCAGCGGACATCGCCATTGCCGTTAGAAGGTTGGATGAAGCGTCGGCTTTTCAGCGAAGGAGCATCAGGTTGCTCACCCTTGCTCAAGTGGCTCTTAGCCACGACGGGCGCAAGGTTCAACAAGTGGCTCTCTTGAGCCACCTGAACGACGAGGCATCCAACGAGGAGGTTTTTTGCGATGGCATCGGCGCAACGGTCGTTGGCACTTAAGCAAAATGAACTTTGGACGGTGGTGGCGGTCGGTCTGGTCTTGGCGATGTTGTTGGTGCCGTTACCGCCACTCCTTTTGGATTTCGCTTTGCTGATGCACTTCGTCGGATCATTGGCGCTCTTTTTCATCGTCCTGATGCTCAAAGAGCCTTTGGAGTTCTCGTCGTTCCCGTCCGTCCTGCTTTTCGCAGCCCTCTTTCGGACGGCTCTTTCCGTCGCTGTGATGCGGGCGATTTTGACCAGCGGGATGGCAGGGCAGTTAGTCGCTTCCGTCGGCGAATGGGTGTTGGGCGGCAACTTCCTCGTCGGCATCGTGTTGTTCCTGACGCTCGTCATCGTCCAGTTCGCCGTCGTGACGGGCGGCGCTAATCGCATCGCCGAGGTGGCGGCTCGTTTCACTTTGGATGCGTTGCCGGGCAAGCAGATGAGCATTGACGCCGATTTGTCGGCGGGATTGATCAGCGAGGAAGAAGCCCGCAGGCGTCGCCGCCGATTAGAACTGGAAGCCGACTTTTACGGAGCGATGGACGGTGCCTCCAGGTTCGTTCGGGGTGACGCTATCACATCGTTGTTGGTCGCCATCCTTTGCTTTGTGGGCGGATTGCTCGTCGGCGTCTGGCAGCGGGGCGAGAGTTGGGAAGAGGCGTTACGCACTTACGCCTTGTTGACCGTCGGGCAAGGTTTGCTCATTCAAATCCCTGCTTTGCTCGTTTCAGCGGCGGCAGGTTTCATCGTCACTCAAGCGGCGTCGGAAGAAAGCCTTGGGGCGACGGTAGCCAAGGAGGCAAAAGCGCAACCTGATGCATTGCTCTTTGCCGCCGCCATCGCCGTGACATTGGGCTTGTTGCCCGGCTTGCCCAAGTTGCCCTTTTTTGCGACAGGCATAGCACTGGGATTAGGGGCTTGGTGGCTACAGGCTCGCCGTTCGGTCCCACCTCCGCCGCCTCCACCGGCTGCCACGCAACCTCAAGACTTTACGGCATATGTGCGGGTTGATCCCGTAGAGTTGGAACTTGGCTTTGGTTTAGTGCCGATGGCGATGGAGCAGGAAGGTGGGAAGTTGCTCCCGCGCATCACCAATTTGCGGCGCAAGTTAGCCGAGGAGTTGGGATTGCTCGTCCCACCCATTCGGGTGCGGGACAATTTGTTGCTTTCACCCAACCGTTATGTCATCAAGGTGCGAGGGGCGAAGGTGGCGGAAGGCGATTGCCATCCTCACAAACTCCTCGCCATCGGTTCGCCCAACTTGCCACCCTTAGACGGCATCGCCACGAAAGACCCTGCCTTTGGGTTGCCCGCTTTTTGGATTGACGCCGACAAAAAGCGGGACGCCGAACGCCTCGGTTACACCGTCGTGGACACCGAGACGGTTATCATCACCCACCTTTCTGAGGTGTTGAAAGCCCACGCCCCAGACATCATGTCCCGACAGGAAGTGCAAGCCCTTTTGGATCAAGTGCGCCAAACCCATCCTGCCGTCGTAGAAGAGGTGACGCCTCAATTGCTCTCGCGGGGCGAAATCCATCAAGTGCTTTGCAACTTGCTTTCTGAGGGCGTTCCCATCAAAGACATGGTGGCGATTTTGGAAGCCTTGGCGGATGCCGCCCGCCTCAGCAAAGACCCTGACTTCTTGACGGAACGAGTGCGACGCCGATTAGCACGGTTGATTTGTCAACCCTTCTTGACCACCGATGGAACGCTGCCCGCCATCGTCCTTGACCCTGCCTTAGAGCAGCGTCTTTTGAGCAGCGTTCAAGAGACTGACAGCGGGCAGGTGCTTGTGCCTGACTCGTCGCTATGGCAGCGGCTTTTAGAACAGTTGGCAGAAGCCGCTGAACGCGTGGCAGCAGAAGGGTGGCAACCCGTCTTGGTTTGTGGGATGCGGTTGCGATTGCCCCTGCGCCGGCTCGTTGCCCGCTTCTTCCCCCGACTGACGGTGATCAGTTACGAGGAAATCAATGCCGCCAAAGTGGCGTTGCAAACCAAAGCGGTCGTGGGAGGTGATTTGGCGTGATCGTGCGGTGCTTTGAAGGGCACTCCATGCCTGAGGTGATGGAGCGAGTCCGAAGGGAATTGGGCGAAGATGTCGTCATCTTGCACACACAACGACGCAAGGGTCTTTGGGCGTGGTTACGGCGATTGCCGATGGTGCGTGTGTGGGTTGCTTTATCCACGCCATCAAACAAAGAGCGATGGATGCCCGAGACGACACCTCAGGACGAAGCACCATTGGCACCGCAGGCGACATCCGCTTCCACTCCACCATCGGTCCGGAAACGCAAAACTTCGTCGGCAACGGAGGAGTCCTCTGTTGCGTCCCTTGTCCCGCGCCCCTCGTCCCCTTCCAAAGCGAAGAGGCAAACCCGCAAGGTGTCAAGAGAGGAACCATCAGTGCCTATCGCTCCTTCGCCCTTGGAACGGCAGTTGCAATTGCTCACCGCTGTCCTTTGGCGGCAAGAGGGCGCTTTCAGCAACATGAGTGCCATCAGCGCCCTTTGGCAATGCGGCGTGGACTTGGAGACATTGCCAGCCCTTCACCTTGATGCTCCGCCTCCCCAAGAGGCAGACCTTTATCAGTGGCTCCATCAGATTTTGCGGGTGCACATGAAAGTCGCCGATGGGATTGCTCCGACGACAAAAGTCGCCGTGCTCGTCGGACCGACGGGGGTGGGCAAGACGACGACCGTCGCTAAAATCGCCGCCGATGAATGGATGCGCCGTCGCCGTCGCGTTGCCCTCGTGACGGTAGATGTCTTCCGCATCGGTGCTGTCCAGCAACTGGAAACTTACGCCCGCTTGATGGGACTGCCCTTCTTCGTCGCCACGCTCCCTGAAGAAGCGGAGCGATGTATCCGACAAGCCCAGAAGGTTGCCGACCTTGTTCTGGTGGACACAATTGGGCGGAGCCCCAAACACGATGAGCAACTATCGGCGTTGTGGGAGTTGGTGGCGGCAATGAACCCTGATGAAGTGCATTTGACTTTGCCCGCCAATGGCAACCCTTCCGATTTGAATTTGGCAGCCGAACGCTTTTCCCTCTTTTGCCCGACTCACCTCATCATCACCAAACTGGACGAAGCCACTCAACCGGGCGTGATGGTCAACCTCAGCCATCGGCTTCATTTGCCCATCGCCTACCTGACTGTCGGGCAAAGCGTTCCCGACGATTTAGAAATCCCGACACCTGACCGATTAGCCTCTTGGGTGCTTTCACCCTTGCGGTCGGGGCACCCTTCGGCGGAGGTGACGGGCGATGCGTGACCAAGCGGTGCGGTTGCGAGAACTCTTTGTCGCTCCTTCCGTGACGGCGATGGCGACAACTTATGCCATCGCCGTTGCCAGCGGGAAAGGAGGTGTCGGCAAAACGACCCTCTCGGTCAACTTATCGTTGGCGCTGGGCGATCTGGGTTATCGTGTCTTGCTTTGGGACGCTGATTTTTCCCTCGCCAATGCCAATGTCCTGCTGAACCTGACGCCCCAAAAAACGGTGCGGGACATTCTTGCTGGCACTGCCACCTTGGATGAAGTGCTGCTTCAAGTCCATAAAAGGGTTTGGCTGTTGCCTGGGGCTTCGGGCATCATGGAACTGGCTCGGTTGGATGGTCACGCTTTCGCCACTTTGCATGCCCGCCTAATGGCGGTGGAGGGAAGGTTCTCCATTCTTCTCGCCGATGCAGCGGCGGGCATTGGTCCCGATGTGTTAGCGGTTTGTCAAGCGGCGCATGAGTTGTTGCTCATCGTGACGCCCGAACCGACAGCCCTAACGGATGCCTATGGCTTGCTCAAAGTCCTCGCCCGTCAAGGTTTTAACCGCCCCATTCGCATCCTCGTCAACATGGTCAACAGCCCCGCTGAAGGAGAGGCAGGCGAGCGATTGCATTCTGCCGCCCAGCGTTTTCTGGGCTTGAGGACACAAGTGTTGGGATGTGTGCCCTACAGCCTTTGGGTTCCAGAAGCCATCAAGCAACAAGTTCCCCTCTTGCGCCTTGCTCCCTCTTGCCCAACGGCTAAAGCCATCCGTCATTTTGCTCACCTTATCGCCAGTTCCTTGCCAGAGGATGGACGCAGCGAAAGTCAACCGCCGTCCTTCCTGCAGCGCCTTTGGCGGTTGTTAGTGGGAGCGCCCGCCCCTTGACGAAGGAGGGTCTTGACTTGATGCATCACGAGTTGTTGCGACGAGGCGCTTTGGTGACTTTGGAAATGCTCGGCGGTGACCGAGTGGTGCCGCAGGTCTTTGTCGTAGAAGCAGTCACAGCCGACCGAGTGGAACTTTGCCCTCAGGGTGTCAACCTTTCAGCACCACTCCCTCCGACAGGCAGTCGCGTTTTGGGTTTCATCGCAACCCCCACTCGTGTCTATCAGTTTGAAAGCACGGTGCTTGCCAGCACCGAGAAACCTGAACCGACGGTGACGCTGGAATTCCCCAAAGCCATCGTTCCATTGCAACGCCGCCAAACCTTCCGCCTGCAAGTCTTGCACACCGTCACCCTCGCCGACCCTGAAGGGCAATGGCAGATAGAGGCGACAGGCGTGGACATCGGAGCAGGCGGCGTCGGCATCCGATGGAAGACGAAGGGCAAAAAACCATCTCCACCCTTTTTCATGCATAGCCGCTTGCATCTGACCATCACTTTACCCCCTGCCGAGGCGGAATTTCCGAAAGGCTTACAAGTGAAGGCGGTCGGCGAAATCGTTTGGAAGCGGCGAGAGGAGCAAGGTTGGTGGGTCGGCATCGCTTTCGTAGACATTGACCGAAAAGAACGGGAGCGCTTGATCGCTTGGTGCTTTGCCTTCCAACGCCGCTTGCTTCGCTTGGGCTTGCTCTCAACGAGGAGAACGGCGGGGAGTGCATAAGGCATAACGAAGTGCCTCTTGCCCTTCGCTCCTCGCCGGCGCGAAAGTGAGGTGTGAAAGGATGGCATTGACGCAGCGTCAATTGGCGGAGTGCTGGCGGGCTTACAAAACTCATCGGGACGAGCAAAGTCAAGAGCGATTGGTTCAGGCATATTTGCCCTTGGTCAAGCGCACCGTCGCCCGCATCAAGCCGATGCTGCCACCATCAGTGGAAGAAGACGACTTGATCAGTTACGGCTTGCTCGGACTTTTGGAGGCGATGGAGCGCTTTGACGAAAGTCGGGGCGTTCCCTTTGAAGCCTTCGCCCTACAACGCATCAAAGGTGCTATCTTGGACGGCTTGCGCACGATGGGTTGGCTGCCTCGCTCCAGTTACCAAAAAGCCAAACAACTTCAAGACACGATAGAAACGCTGGAGCAGCGCCTCGGTCATGCCCCCAGCGAACAAGAGTTGGCGAGTGAGTTGCACATGAGCGAGGACGAATATGCCCAGTTCGTCGTGGATTCTGCCCCTGTCACCATCTTGCCCTTGGAAGAGATTTTGCCTTTAGCCGAACGGATGGACGATGCCACCTTCGCCGAAGAGCAACGCCGTCAGGAGTTAGTGGAAACCCTCTCCCACGCTATTGAGCAACTTCCCGAAAGGGAACGGTTGGTCATCACCCTCTACTTCTACGAGCAACTGACACTGAAGGAAATCGCCCAAATCATGAAGTTGACGGAAGGACGAGTGTGTCAACTCAAGGCGCAAGCGTTGGCTCGCTTGCGCGTGGCGCTCAAGCGCGCCGGGTGGTGACGATGGTTGCCGACCAACGCATTGAGCATATCCGTGCCCCAGAAGCGCGATGGGATCGGACAGAGCAAAGTAGAGAGCGGCGTGGGACAAACAAGGAAAGACAACCGTCATCCCGTCGCTCCCCATCGCCGCAAACCTTACCGTCAGCCGACGATACAGAAGAACCCAAAAGAGACGGGCATTTGGATGCTTTGGCGTAAACCCGTTAAGGCGGAGAAGGAGGTGACGGACGATGACGACTTTAATCGGTGTTGCGCTGCTCACTTTGATCGGCGCAACAGTGGTGGTGCTTCTTGCCGCTTGGCGCTGGCTGCACAAGCCAGCGATAAGCGATGAGTCGTTGGAAGCCCTCTGGAGCGTCGTCATTTCGCTCCATGAAACGACCCAACGCTTGGAGGTTGCTGCCGAGCGATTGGAACGCCTTCTGGGTCAAAACAACGGCAAGCACCCGACCTCCGCCGGGCAAGGAACGCCGAAGGTAGGACGGCAGATCGGAGGTGAGCGGTGGTGAGCGTCGGGCTTTACAATGCTGCTTCGGCGATGATGGCGCGGTTGAGTGAGTTGGACACTATCGCCCACAACCTCGCCAATGCCAATTCGCCCGGCTTTCGGGCGATACGCCTGAGTTTCCGCAACTTTGGCGAAACTTTGCTTTGGGCAATAAGCGGGACGAACAATCGTCCCCCTGCCCGATTGCCTTTGGGCGTGACCGTTGACCAGCAACAGTTGGCGATGCGTTCAGGTGCTTTGCACCCGACAGGAAACCCTTTGGATGTCGCTTTAGACGGCGACGGTTGGTTCGTCGTCCAAACGCCACAAGGTGTCCGCTACACCCGAAAAGGCAACTTCACTTTGTCAAGGGATGGCACGCTCGTGACAGCGGAAGGCTTTCCCGTTCTGGGCGATAACAATCAACCCATCCGCATCCCGTCAAGCGCTGCGGTTGGTTCCCTTCGCATTGCCGAGACGGGCGAGATTTTTGCTGGCTCGCAGCGACTTGGACGCTTTCGCATCGTCTCAGTGCAAAACCTTCAACCCGTCGGCGATGGCTATTACATCGGGACGAATCCGCAGCCGACCAATACCCGCATCGCTCAAGGCATGTTGGAAAGCAGCAATGTGCAGGTCATCACCGAACTGGTGCGACTTCTCAACGCCTTGCGCACTTACGAGATGGCATCTCGCACCTTCACCGCCTTTGAAGCAAGCAAACAAGCCCTTCTGGAGGCGACGAGGGCATGAAGGTGTTGGGCAAATCGGCAGTTCGGCAGGTCGGCAGATGTCAGTGTGGGTTGACTGCCACCGAACAATTGTTGCGGTGGTGCGAGCGGCATTCTCGCTCGGAAACCGTCACCTTTCAAAACACTGACCGAAGCGTCAGTCACTGTCCAGATTCTGGGCGTTTCAACGGTAAACCTTCACGGTGGCACGAAGGGAATCCCAGTCTGTGGGTAGTAGCCAATCCATGCGACGCTGAGCCAATGAAGGTCTGGTCGCTGATACCACTGCCGATAGAGCCGAATGTCTGCCGTCCAGAAAACCGCTCCCGTCCTTGCCGCCAAATCCAAGTAGAGGGCATCATGCAGGCTGACACTCCACGCATCCGCCCGTTGAACAAGTTCCGACCAATCAGTCGGAGGTTGAAGAAACAGAAAATGCTTGTGAGCGAAACGAAGGGGGGTGTTTTCCGATTTTTGGGCTTGGCTAACCCTCAAGCGACGGGCAGCAACAGCCAGCGACCAGTGGAAAGGCACCATGACTTGCCATCGTCCCGCTTGAATATCTCGGAGCAATTGCAAGGCTCTGCGAATGAGCAAAGGGTTCTCACCTGGAACTTTAGCCCACAACATTGCGAGGGATGCGTCCGCAATCAGCCAATTCACTCCTTGTTCTGCCATTTCCGCAAAGCCTCCCTCTGCTCTACGAAAATTTCCAACAGGCTGAACGGCTTGACTTTCTGCATCTCCCTCCACATCTCTCGGAACTCGCGCATTAAGTCCTTTGCAGCCCCTCGGTCTAATTGCCGCCACTTCCTTCGGGTTTTCTCTGGGTCAAGCCAACCGATGACAGGGATTTCCTTCCCGTCAACGACCATCGTTCCGACAACTTTCGGTTTGCGGGAGCGCTTTCGTTTTTCCGCCATTTACCTTCGCCTCCTTTTTCCGTCCCAATTTTGCCATCAATGGCGCTTTGTGCAGGACGAAATATGCAACGGAGGTGATTGCCAATGATTCGTGCGCTGTGGACGGCTGCGGCGGGCATGAACGCCGAGCAACTTACCGTTGATGTCATCGCCAACAACTTGGCGAACATCAACACTGCCGGCTTCAAACGAAGCCGTGTGGACTTTCAGGATTTGCTTTACCAAACGGAGCGGGTTCCGGGCACGGCGTCGGCGCGCAACGCTCAAGTGCCTGCGGGCATTCAAGTCGGTTTGGGCTCGCGCCCTGGTGCTGTTTACAAGTTGTTCGCTCAAGGCACTTTCCAGCAGACGGGTAACCCGTTGGATTTGGCGATTGAAGGCGATGGCTTCTTCCAAATCCAACTGCCCGACGGTCGCATCGCCTACACCCGCGACGGCTCTTTCAAACTGGACAATCAGGGGCGTTTGGTCACTTCCGACGGCTTCCCGCTGCAACCCGAAATCACTATCCCGCCCGATGCCTTGAGCATCAGCATCGGTCAAGACGGCACCGTCTCGGTCATGCTGCCAGGACAAACGCAGCCGCAAGAGGTCGGGCAAATTCAACTGGCTCGTTTTGTCAACCCTGCCGGCTTGCAATCCATCGGGCGCAACTTGTTCGTGGCGACTTTCGCTTCGGGTGAACCGCAAGTCGGCACGCCAGGGCTGGAAGGCTTTGGCAGCATCGCCCAAGGCTTTCTGGAGATGAGCAATGTCAAGGTCGTGGAGGAGATGGTGGCGCTCATCACCGCCCTGCGTGCCTACGAGGTCAACTCCAAAGCCATCCAGACCGCCGACGAGATGTTGTCTATCGCCAATCAAGTGCGCCGTTAGCGAGGCGACTGGTGCATCGCCGCCGTCACGCAGAGGTGAAAGGAATGCGCTGGCAAGGGGCAACGGTGATAGTCGCTCTGATGACAATCCCGATGGCGGTCGGGCAGTCACCTTTGGTGCGCATCGTTCTGCGCGACAAAGTTGCCGTCGCCAATGCGACGGTGCGGTTGGGTGACATCGCAGAAGTGACGGCGTTGTCTGATGAGGGCGAGAAACTGCTCACCGCCTTGCGGGAATTGCCCATCGCCCCATCGCCGTTGCCCCGCTACCAGCGCATCCTCACCACTGGCGAAGTGGCGACGAAACTGGCACAAGCGGGGTGGCGAGAAGGCGAATTTGTGTTGGGCGGCGCAAAGCAAGTCATCGTCACCCGCACGGGGCGGACGCTGACGGCAGCGGAGTTGGAAAGTTTGCTCCAAAAGGCGCTGAACATGCCCGTCAAACTGCTCTTGCCTCCACCGCCCCTCATCGTTCCCGACGGCGAGGTGAGCGTTCAAACCGAACCGCCTTCGTCACCCCGCTCGCTGCTTCTCATCACGCTCCTCGTTAACGGTCAACCCATCGCCACCCTCAAAGCCCTTGCGCAAGTCGGCATCGGCGAACGATTTACCGTTGGCAATCAATCACCAATCGCAAATCGCCAGTCGCCACTCGCTGCCGTCCTCGTCCGTCGTCGTCAAACGGTTCGCCTGCGGGCACAAGCCAAAAGCGTCATCGTCACGGCACAAGGGATGGCGTTGCAGGATGGGAAACTGGGTGACGAAGTGATGGTCGCCGTCCCTTGGAGCAAAACGCCGTTGAAAGGCGTCGTGACAGGTGAGAAGGAGGTGACGGTTTCGGCATGGTGATCAGCGGGACACAGGACATGGGACACGGGACAGGAGAAGTCCTTGCAATTAGCGGCGATGCGAAAGAACGGATGAAGTTGCGGAAGGCATGCCGAGATTTTGAGGCATTTTTTGTCAGTTGCTTGTTGCGACAGATGTGGCAGGCAGCGGAAGCCATCGCTGGCGAGAAGCCCTTCATCAGCCAGACCTATCGCGACCTGTTCACTTTTGAGGTGGCGCAAGGGTTGACGCCTTCCTTACACTTGGGCATCGCTGAGATGCTCTATCGGGCGCTCAGCGACGCCGAACGAACGGTCGGCGCAGTGGACAATCCTTCGTCGTCCCGAACCATCGGAGGTGACCGATGATGCGTTGGCTGCTTGTATCAGCGCTCATGACAAGTGCGTGGGCTTGGGCGCAAACACCCACTGAAACGCCTAAATCTTCGTCGCCGTCCCAAACGGCATCGTCCCAAACCCCATCGTCGCAACCCGCACCGTCATCGCCGCCCATCGTCATCGCTCCCGTCCCTGTCGCCGCTGCTCCTGCGCCTTTCCATCCGCTGCTGTTTTTGTTCCGCGATGACAAAGCCTTTCGGGTCGGCGATTTGGTGACGGTGTTGGTGACGCAAACGGCGGTCGCTTCATCGGCATCCCAGACGGCGACGAGCAAGCAAATCCAAATCCAAACGCAAGCGGGCACGGGCTTGTTCAGTTTCATCCCCGATGCGGGCTTGCGCCATCAAGGCAATTTCTCCTCGCAGGCGCAGGAGCGCAAAAACTTAAGCATTATCGCCACCATCGCTTGTCGTGTCGTGGAAGTCAGCCCGACGGGTCTGTTGCGCATTGAGGGATCGCAAGAGTTCACCATTGACAAACGCAAGCAGACGGTCAAGTTGTCGGGTTGGGTGCGCCCATCGGATATCTCGCCCAACAACACCGTCCTTTCCACGCAGGTCGCCGACGCCCGCTTGGAGTTCAAGGGCGATTGGAAGACACGCCAGGGCAAAGGCTTCCTTGAGCGCCTCTTGGAAGGCTTCAACCGCATCCTGAGGGTGCTGTTTTGAACATGGACACCGAGATGGAGGGCACGGATTATCCCGTGCCGGCGAAAATCAGTCAGGCTGTGTAAAACGGCACGCTGCAGCGGACACCCACATTGAAGGAGGCGAAGAAAATGCGCCGGCAAGTTGGTGCGGCGTTGACCATTTTGTTCATCGGATTGGCTCAAGCCCAACAGCCCAGTCCAAAATCTCAACCGTCCAACCTTCAACAAACCAATCCCCAGTCCTCAGTCCCCAATCCCTTAACTCCGTCCCCCGTCCCGCGCCCTGCGTCCCCGATTGAAGTTCGGCTGAAAGACATCGCGACGGTGCATTGGGGCGTAGAAGTGCCGCTGGTCGGTTACGGGTTGGTCGTCGGCTTGGATGGGACGGGTGATTCGCGGCAAGTTGCCTTCACTGTCCAATCCATCGCCAACATGCTGCGGCGTTTTGGCATCAATGTTGACCCGACACGGTTGCAATTGCGGAATGTGGCGGCAGTGATGGTGACGGCAACTTTGCCCCCCTTCGCCAAAGTCGGTGATCGGTTGGATGTGCTCGTTTCCGCCATCGGCGATGCTCGCAGTTTGCACGGTGGCGTCTTGTTGCAGACGCCTTTGCAGGCTGCCGACGGAGAAGTTTACGCCGTTGCCCAAGGTCCGATTTCCATCGGCGGCTTCAATGTGCAGGCGGGCGGAGCAGCGGTGCAGAAAAACCACCCGACGACAGGGCGCATCGTCAACGGCGCCGCTGTTTTGCGTCCCTTGACCAACGGGAATGTTTTCGTCAGCGAAATGGAGTTGCGCTTGATTGCCCCTGATGCCACTAACGCCGCCAAAATCGCTCAGGTGCTCAATGAACGCTTCGGCAAGCCCGTCGCCGAAGCCGTCAGCCCCGCAGCGGTGCGCGTTCGCGTGCCCGATGAGTTTACAGGGAAAGTGCCCGACTTCATCGCACAACTGGAGCAAACACCTTTGCAACCTGACATGCGAGCGAAGGTCGTCATCAACGAGCGGACGGGCACGATTGTCATGGGCGGCAATGTCCGCATCTTGCCCGTCGTCGTTGCGCATGGTTCGCTGCGGGTGGAAATTCGCCCTGAAGTCACGATTGCCCAACCGCCTCCCTTTTCGCTCGGCGCCACCGTCGTCGTCCCGACGGCACAAATCAAGGCGGAAGAGCAAAAGGCGCAAGTGGCGGTGTTGCAATCGGGGGCAACGGTGCAAGATTTGGTGCAAGCGTTGCAAGCCTTGCGGATAACGCCCCGCGATTTGATCACCATCTTGCAAGCCCTCAAACAATCGGGGGCATTGTTGGCGGATGTGGAAGTGCAATGAGGGCAAATTATCGGCGCCGCCAAACGAGGTAGTCCAAAGCGACGGCGATGAGGATGACGACACCGATGACGACCTTTTGCCAGAAGGCTGAGACATCCAAAAGCACCATCCCGTTGCGCAACACGCCGATGAGGGTAGCGCCGACGGCGGTCCCCAACACCGACCCTTGACCGCCCATGAGGCTGATGCCGCCGATGACGGAAGCGGCAATGGCATCCAATTCGTAACCGAGGGCATCCGACGGGCGAACCGAACCCAACCGCGCCGTCGCTAACAATCCCGCCAAAGATGCCAGCAAGCCGCAGTAAGCGTAGGCGAACAATTTGACCCGCCAAACAGGAACGCCAGAGAGGTGCGCCGCCGCTTCGTTGCCCCCGACGGCGTAAAGGTAGCGACCGATGCGGGTGAACCGCAGTAACGCCCAAGTGATGACGATGACCGCTGCGGCGACCCAAACGGGAACGGGCACATCCCCAAAATCCCCTTGACCCCAAAACTGGAAAGCGTTGGGCAAACCCGAAATTTGAAAGCCGCCCGTCATCACTTCCGCCAACCCTCTTGCGATGCTCATCATCCCCAAAGTCGCCACGAACGGCGGGAGGCGCAACAAGGTCACGCCCAAGCCGTTGACCAATCCGCACAAAAGCCCGACGCCCAAACCTGCTATCGCCGCTTGTTGCCACGACCAATGAGCGTTCACGCAAAGGTGCGCCATGACCACCGAAGAGAACGCCCAAACGGAGCCGATGCTCAAATCAATGCCAGCGGTGACGATGACGACGCTGACACCCGCTGCCATGATGGCGTTGAAGGAGACTTGCCGCAGCAAAGTCAGCAAGTTGTCGCGGGTGAGGAATAGGTTTTCGCCAGACTTCCAATGAGTTGCGATGCTCAAGGCGACACAGATGAGCATTAAGCCCATCAGCGAACTGAACTGTTGCGCCCATTGCTGCCACCGTCGCATCGCTCACTCCACTCCTTTCTCCCGTCCCACTTCCTTCGTCCAGCGCAACCGAAACACTTTGTCGTCTCCGATGGCGAAAACGACCGAACCGTAGCGGGAAAGGGCAGTTTTCCCGCTCGCAGCCCCCCGCTCAAAATCCGTCTCCAAAGCGTAACGAAGGTGATGGCGCTCAAAAAATTGGGCGGCTTCTTCAGGATGAAGTTGACCCTGCCAAACTGCCATCGCTTGCCTCAACTTTTCAGCGAAGCGCAGCGTCTCTGCCCAATGCCCGAGGAATACTTTCCGACCTGTCAAGGGCGGCACATAGTTGCCCAACATCGGATGGCACAAAAGGGCGTCGTCCTTTGCAGAATGCCGCTCAATCCACGCCAGCAACCGCAAATGCCGTTCGGCAAGGAAGTAAGGCGGTTGCAAGCGCCGTTCAGGGAGCAAGTTGTTGTTCACGAGCCAATAGCCATTGAGAGCCAAAAAGGTGACTTGCGACGGGACAGTCAGCAGCACGAGGGCAATCAACGCCCGACGGTGCTCCAGCCAGCGGAAGCGTTGCGCCCATGCACTCCACGCCAACGCCGCCAGCAAGCCAAGGGCGACATGCAAGCCTTCAATCATCTTGCGCTGGAAACTGACGGGCAAATGGATAGCGACGAGCAATGCCAAAAACCAACTGAGCGGCATCAGCCATTTCCCTTCGCCCGCCCGCCACCGATGGAGAGCGATGGGCAAGCCACAAAGGGCAAGGATGCCGACGATGCCGTAACTGCCTAACAGGATGAAAGGCGAAGGCGTCAAGGTAGGCGTCGCTGCTTTTTCGGAAAAAGCAGGGTCGCGGGAGAAAATGAGGGCTTGGGCGATCAAAACAAGCAGGCAGGGAAAAAGGGCTACCACGACAAAGAATGCGAGGCGAAATTCAAAACAGCGCCTTTGAACCAAGCGAACGGCGAACCAGAAGGCAACGGCGAGGAGCATGGGAATGGCGGCGTAGGTGTGGATGTTAGCGACCAATGCGCCACAGAGAGCGGCGGTAGCGATGGGCGCAGCGGCTTTGCCCTCACCTTTCGCAAGGCATTGAAGTTGTCTCAGAGTGACGATGACAAGGGCGGGTCCGAGGACTGCCAACGGAGCGACGGCGAGAGAAAGGAAAGAGTTGGCTTCAGGCATCGTCAGTTCAGGGCTGACATCCACGAAGAAAAAAGGCGGTCGCTGTCCCGTTTGCCACCAATAAAGGACGGGTAACCAACCCAAGCCCGACGAAAAAGTGACGAACATCGCAAAGGCGCTGCGGGCACGAGGTTCGGGCAAAAGTTCGTCACCCCACCGAAAAGCCGCGACGAGAAAAAAGAAGGCAACGAGCGTCCGAAATAGTTGATAGGCGAAATGCAGTGGGATGTGAGTAAAGCGGCAAAACCAACCGAGGGCTAAAGCGTAAAGGTGGACGAACAAGCCAGGGTGCGGCTCAGTCGTGTAAAGGTCATGGAAGCGCCAAGCGCCGTCCATCGCTTGCCTTGCCCACATCAGGTGAACATTTTGGTCGTCAGGGTTGTAGATGAGCCAAAAGTAACGCATGTTCGGCGGCGTGATGAGCCACCCGAATAAGTAAGGCAACCAAGTGATGGCAACCGTCAAGGCAATGAGCCCAAAGCGTATCCGAGCCGTCATGACATCCTCCCAAAAGCGTGGCATTTTTAAGGTGTCGTGACGAACTCAAAGGAGCGGAGGGATGGGATATGGTGACAACGGATGCACTGGCTATCTTACAACGCGTGCCACTTTTTCGCCAGATGCCGCCCCCTTACTTGCGGCACATCGCTCGGGTCGCTCTTTTCCGCTCTTTCACAGCGGGCGAGTTGCTCTGCGCAAAAGGAGATACGGGAACGACGATGTTTGTTTTGGTCAAGGGGCAAGCCGAGGTCGTCGGCGTGGACGAAGAGGGGCGAGAAGTGCTCTTAGCCATCCTCAGCGAAGGCGATGTCTTCGGGGAATTGTCGCTCATTGACGGACAAGGGCGGTCAGCCGATGTCGTCGCCCTCAGCGACGGCGAAATGTTGGTCATTCGCCGGTCCGATTTTTTGCCGTTGATAGAACGGATGCCTCAATTGATGTGGGAATTGCTCGTGACCATCACGAGACGATTGCGGGAGACGGACGAGTTGGTTTTGCGGATGGCGTGGCTCAATGCCCAACAGCGGGTCGCTTGGGCGTTGTTGGAATATGCCAAAGCAGGCAAATTGCCAAAGTGGTTGACAGTGCACTTGTTGGCGAAGCGCTGTGGCTTAGCGAGGGAAACCGCCAGCCGCATCCTCAGCCATTTCCAACGCACAGGGATTTTGCGCCGCAGCAAAGAAGGTTGGGAAATCGGGAAGCCCGAAACCTTGCGCGCCATCTTGAAGGAAGCCGTGCCCATCGGTCAAGACAAGTCGGTGCTTTGAGAAGGAACGGGCTCTTTGACAGGAGCGACGACACCTCCCGAAACGATCATCTTGAGGGCATCTTCGGCGCTCATGTCCACCGCCACTAATTCCTCCTCAGGCACCAAAAGCAAAGTGCCTGTCATCGGGACGGGGGCGAAAGGGATGAAGACATTGACCAGCCGCCGTCCCGTCGCTTCGTTGATGACGCCCACATCCCGACCCGTCACAAAGCCGATGGCGTAACTGTTGGGATGGGGATAGCGCACCAAAACAACCGCCCCAAATTGCATGGCGCTGGGATTGACAAAAAACTCCACGATTTGCTTGGCAGGGGCGTAGATGGTTCGGATGAGGGGCAGTTGCAACAGCATCCGCTCACCATACGCCAACAAACGCCGCCCAATCACGGTAGAGGCAATGGCGCCGACAATCAGCACCAATGCCACGACCATCAAAAAACCCAGCAGCGAAGCCAGCCACCCCGAAACTTCCTTGCCGATTTGCGCCGCCAACATCCGCTCCACAGGCACACCGACAAACCGATGCGCCAGTTGGAGCAAGTAACCGAGGACAAATAGCGTCAGCACCAACGGCGCCAAGACCGCTAAGCCCGCCAGCAAATATCGCCGAAGGGAACTCCATCGCTTCGCTGCCTTCATCGGCATCCGCTTTCATCACTCCTTCCGTCACGCTGTCACCCGCACGGGTTTCCCCTTGCGCAACGATTCGGCTTCCTTCAAGCAAAGCAACAAAGCCTTTCTGGCGCTCTCGCCCGAAAGCAAGGTGGGCGGTTGGTTTTGGCGGACGCAATCAATGGCATATTGCAACTCAGCGACGAAGGGGTCAACGGCTTTGAGCCGAACTTCTCGCTGTTCGCCGTCTTCGGTGAACAACAACGGCGGTTTGCCGATGCGGGAGTTAAACTCCACCGTCGCCCGTTCAAAGAAGGCATCGTAGCCGTGCTCAAAGATCCACTTAGGCATCGCCGCATCGCCCCCCATCGCCGTCACCGTCACCTCTCCGTCAGCAAAGCGATATTGCGTGACGAAATATTCGGGCGTGTCACGCTGCGGGTCAACCCAGCCCGTCGTGAAGACGCTTTCGGGCATGCCGAACAGGAAGATAACGAAATCGGCGTCATGGATGTGCAGGTCAACGATGGGACCGCCGCTTTTTTTCGGGTCAGCGAACCAATTGTCCGCCGCCCAAGTCGGCTTGCTGATGACCCGCTTCAAATGCAATCCCTTCAGTCGCCCATATCGCCCGCTCCCTTGCATCTCTTTCAGCAGCCGAAATTCAGGGAAGAAGCGGAGCACTTGCCCGACCATCAAAAAACGCCCGACCTTTTGCGCCGTCTCCACCATTTTGTCGGCATCTTTAAGCGTCAAAGCGATAGGCTTTTCCACCAGCACATGCTTGCCCGCTTGCAACGCTTTCAGGGTCGCTTCAGCGTGCAAATGGGTCGGCAAGCAAATGTCCACCAACTCCACCTCAGGGTCTTTCAAGACAGCGTCCAAATCGTCGTAACGCCGAACGCCGCTGAGGTCTTCCCGCCCACCTGTCTCCGTCGGAAGGTTGCCCCGAACATTCCGCCAATCGCCCGCCAATTTCTTCGGGTCGCGGCTGAACACCGCCACAACTTTTGCGCCCTTGACTTTTTTGTAACTGCGATAATGCGTCACACCCATGAAACCCAAACCGATGACCGCCACGCCGACCGCCATCGCTTTTCACCTCCGTGACGATAGGACGAAGAATGCCCGCAAGATAAATTTGCCGCACCATCCCTTGAAAGCGCCAAGATTATCGGCGGTGACCGAAGATGGCGGAGCGAGACTGGTTGGAAATAGAGCGCTACACCGTCGCTATCGGTGAGCCGTTGAAGCGGTTGATGGATGTCCTTTACGAGGCGGGGCAAGTGCCGTTTCTTTGGGGCGCACCCGGCATCGGAAAAACCTCCATCGTCCGCGAGTGGGCAAGCGAGCGAGGCTTAAACCTTATCCCCGTCCATTTGCCGACGATGGAGCCTTTTGATTTGCGGGGCGTCCCTGTCCCCGACCATCAGCGGCGCGTTACCGTTTGGCTTCCCCCCGAAACTTTTGCCCCGCAAGGCAAACCGACGGTGCACTTTCTGGACGAACTGAACATGGCGGAACTGCCGACTTTGCGAGCAATTTTTCCCCTCATCTTGGAAGGACGCTTGGGCGATGTGAGCGTGGACGGTTGGCGCGTTGCGGCAGGCAACCCACCATCAGCGTCCACGCTGGCGAACGAACTCCCCGCCCCCTTGGTCAACCGTTTCTGTCATTTGCTTTGCCGCGCCGACATTTCCCATTGGCTTCGTTGGGCGCGGCGCTCAGGCATTCACGACAGCGTCGTCACTTACTTGGAACGCAATCCCGACCATCTTTACGCCGAACCCCAACGCCTTGACCCGACGCAACATCAAGTCCTAACGACGCCCCGCAGTTGGCACATGGTCTCCGATATCCTTTATGCGGCGGAACGGCGGCAAATACCCCTCAACGCCGTTGCCCCCTTGATCGTCGGATGGCTCGGTCGCTTTATCGGCGTCCACTTTTTGGCGGCATTGCAAGTCGGCACACCGATGATTGACCCTTGGCGCGCTCTTTACGAACCCGATGCGCCCCTGCCTGCCGACCCCCACTTGCTTTATGGGCTCGTCAAAGCCGTCGCCCAACTCGTAGACCCGATGAATGCCGAAGAGATGCAACGGTTGGAAGCCTTCGCTAAGCGGTTGACCGACGAATTCCGCATCTTTTTGGCGCAGGAATGTTCAGCGCGAGGCGTCCACTTGCCGATGTTGGACGAGTCGCTGGACAAATGGCGCCGACGAAGACGACCGTAAAGCCCATCGCCTCACTCCCGCCACTCCGACGGCAGTCGGGTGCGAAGGTAGCCCCAAAGGGATGTCAAGTAGGATGGAACGAAAAGCACCTGCCTGTCCGCTCCGACGACGATGACGCCGTCGGAGGTGCGCTCAAGATGACGCACAGAAGGCAAATTGCTCACACTTGCGAGGTAAACTCGTAGACTGCCAAAGCCTCATGCCCCTTTCCTGTCAATAGGAGTGCCAAAAGGCAGAGCAAACAGGTCACGAGAGCGAGGACTACGAGGGCGAAAAAGTTCATCGGGTCGGCGACGCTAAATCGGAGAAAGGCAGCGAAGCCCAAAGAGGCGAGAACGATGACCAAGAGCCACAAAAATCCGACGGGCACCGCCAGCAGCCATCCTGCCACACGGTTCGCCCGTTTCGCTTGTAGTCGGAGCGGTTGGCTTTGTGTCATTTGACATCACCGCCCAAAGTTATCATCGTCAAGCCAATGCGCTACCCCAATTTTAGGCGGCGCAATAACGACTGTTCATCAAGGTGCCGTCGTGGCTGATAGCCACGCCAACACGGAGGGCAATAACTTGGTCAATTCGGCAGTGTCCAAAGGGATGGCATGACGCTGTGAAGTCGGGTGATTGAAACGATGCACGGTGCGATGGCTCATCCCCGATGGTCGCGTTGGCTGAACTTTTTGCGCCTTTTTGCCACCGTCGTGTTTATCGTGTTGGCGGTGCGGGCAGTGCAATGGCAAAAGATGGCGGACGCCTTCCGCCACGCTTCACCCCTCACCGCTATCGGTGCCACTTTTGTCTATGCTGCCTTGCAATGTCTTTCAGCGACCCGATGGTGGAGCATCGCAAGGGCATCCAAGATGCCGTTGCGTTGGAAGGAGGCGGTGGCGGCGTTTTATGTCGGCATGTTTTTCAACCTGTTTTTGCCCGGCTTGGTTGGAGGTGATGCCGTGCGGGCGCTCCTTGCTGCCCAAGTGACTTCCCATTCCGCCGCCAGTTCCTTCGGCATCGTCTACGCCGACCGAACCGTCGGCTTCATCGCCATGCTGCTCGTCGGACTTTGGGGCGCCATCGCTTTGCACTTGACTCAACGGCAACTCATCTGGCAGCCGTTGCTTTTTGGTGCGGTGTTTGCCATCGGCGTCACCGCCATCATTGTCGCCCTCTTCAGTGCCATCGGGCGATGGGGCAAAGGCGTCTGGGCGCAACGAATCGGTCGGTTCGCCAACGGTGTTGTCGCCTTCCTTGCGCGCCCCCAAACGGGTGCCTTCGTGTTCGCCATCGCCCTCGCTTATCACCTATCGTTGACGGCGAACTTGATGATGCTGGGCAAAGCGGCAGGCATTCACGGTCAACCCTTTGCCGCTTACGCCATGGTCGTCGCCATCGCAACGGTCATCGGCTCGCTCCCTATTTCGCTGCACGGCTTGGGCGTTCGGGAGTTGGCAAGCGTAAAGTTGTGGGCGATGCTGGGCGTGCCGGCGGAGGTGGCGATGTTGTGGGCACTTTTGTGGCGGGTGATGGTCTGGCTCGTCTCGCTTCCTGGTGGGCTCATCTATTTGCTTTGGGCGGACAAAGCCTTCTGGCAATCTTTGAAAAACTGGCGGGTCGCCGCAGCGAGCCAATCTGACGGTTAGGTTTGCACTCGCTTCGTGCCACTCATTCTTCGCTGCCATTTATCCCCGACGGCGCCACGCATCAATGGCGACACTGAGCAAAATCAACCCGCCCAGTGCGCAAGTGTCCCATTCACCGGGCAATTGCAAAAAAGTCAAGGCAGAGCGAAGGACGGTCACAGTAAACGCTCCCAACACTGCCCCGAACACTGAACCCGCACCGCCAAAAATGTTCACACCGCCCAAGACGGCGGCAGTAATGACCGTCAACTCAAACCCTTTGCCCGCCTCAGATTGGACGACGGGAAATCGCGCCGCATAAAGCAGTGCCGCCAAACCCGTCACTATCCCACTCGCTATGAACACGCCGATGAGCCGACGGCGGACGGGAATACCTGCCATCCGCGCTGCCATCGGGTTGCTACCCATCGCGTAAAGGTCACGCCCCCATCTCGTGTGCGCCATCGCCAAACCCAACACCAGCAAGACGAGGAGCGAAATCCAGATGGGATTGGGAACACCCGCTATTGAACCGACGCTCAATTGGCGAAACCCTTCGGGCAACCCGATGACCCAGTAGCCTTTCGTGAAGACGAGCATCGTTCCCCGCACGATGCCCAACATCCCCAAAGTGATGACGACAGACGAAATGCCAAGGTGCGCCGTCAAAACGCCATTGACCAACCCGACGCTTGCCCCCAATGCCAGTGCGGCAGCGATGACGAGAGGCAATGCCCATCCCGCTTTGGCAGCATATCCTGCCGCCATCGCACAAGCGCCCAACACCGAGCCGATGGACAAGTCCAAATTGCCCGAAATGATGACCGCTGCCATGATGCCTGCTGCCAACAGCGTCGGCGCGCTTTCCTGCACCATCGTCAACCAATGCTCCGCCGACAAAAAAGCAAGATTGCGCCAACCGACGAACGCTGTGACCGCTGCAAGGAAGGCAAGCAAACTGGCTTCGCGGGAAAGCAAAAGGCGGAAAATGCGTCGGCGAGAATCGGCAAGGCGTGAAGCGGAAGGGTGAGAAGGGGGAAGCATTGCTGAAGCGGCGGATGACGATGACTCATCAACGGATGGCTCACTGAACGCCGCCGCCAAGATGCTCTCTTGTGATGCCGTCGGCGCAAACTCGCCGACGATACGCCCTTGACGAAAAACAAGGAGGCGGTCACTGAGAACTTGCAACTCCTCCAGTTCGCTGGAGATGAGCAAAATTGCCTTCCCCTGCGCCTTCAACGCAGCGATGAGGCGGTGGATTTCTGCCTTCGTCGCCACATCAATCCCGTGCGTCGGTTCGTCCAAGATGAGCAGTTTCGGGTCGGTCAGCAGCCATTTTGCCAGCGCCACCTTTTGCTGGTTGCCCCCAGAAAGTTGAGCGACAGGTTGGGCGATGCTTGTCGCTTTCACCCCCAGCATTTGAACTTGCGCCTGAGCGGCTTCGCTTTCCGCCCGCTCGTTCACGATGCCGAAATGATGGAAGCGATGCAGGTTTGGAAGCCCAATGTTCTCGCGAATGCTACGAGGCAGCAGCAACCCTTGACGCAATCGGTCTTCAGGCAAATAAGCGATGCCGTGCGTAAGCGCTTCCTTCGGGTTGCGGAAGCGAACGGGTTTGCCTTGCCACTCCACGATGCCCGATGCGATGGGTCGCAACCCGACGAGGGCTTGCGCCAACTCGCTTCGCCCCGAACCGACCAACCCGAATAAGCCGACGACTTCACCCGAACGAACCTCCAAACTCACGCCCCGAACAAAGTCGGGCACGACGACATCCCGAAGGCGCAACAAAGGCGACGAAGATTTAGCGGTAGCAGCGATTGCTGAGGGTTGAACGGCAATTTGGCGTCCTGCCATGAGGGTGATGAGTTGCTCCCGCGTGGCATCCGCTGCCGACAGCGTGGCGACTTTCTCACCATCCCGCAAGACAGTGATGCGGTCGGCAAGTTCCAACACCTCGTCCAAGCGATGGCTGACGAACAAGATGCCGACGCCTTGACTTTTGAGTTGGCGCAGGATGGCGAACAGCCGCTCGGTCTCGGAGCGGGAGAGGGCTGCTGTCGGTTCGTCCAAGATGAGCCAGCGCGCCCGCAAGGAAAGGGCACGGGCAAGGGCAACCAGTTGTTGCTGCGCTGCCGAAAGTGTTCCGACAGGCGCATCCAACGGAAGCACAACGCCCAGTTGCACCAGCAAGTTCGCTGCCAATTCGTTAGCCCGCTTCCATTGCACAATGCCCCAACGGGTCGGCAAGTGCCCCAGCAAGATGTTTTCGGTGACGGACAGGTGCGGGCAAAGGGTCGGCGTTTGATGAATGACGATGATGCCCTGCCGTTGAGCATCGCGAGGATCAGCGAAGCGGACGGGTTTATCGTCCAGCAAAATCGTGCCCGCATCGGGCGCAAAAACACCGCCTGCGATTTTGATGAGAGTGCTTTTGCCCGCCCCATTCTCGCCGATGAGGGCGTGGATTTCGCCCGCTGAAAGTCCCAAGTCCACGCCCTTAAGGGCTTGCACACCATCAAAACTTTTTCGGATGCCTTGCAACCGCAACGAACCGCTCACCACTAACCTTCACCACTTTCCTGCGACGGTAACTCATCGCCTCGGCTTGTAATCACCGATGAAACGCACAAACGGGAGGTGAGCGTAAGGGCGTTGACCAAGCGTTCGTCGCCCGTCCAAAGTTCAACATCAACGCCTTCTTCCAATCAGGGTTAGAAACTCGTCAACCGTCAAATTTGCGTTGCGCAAAATCTGCCTCAGCAATCCCGGCTTGATGCTTTTGTGGTCAGGCACAGTGATAGGATGGTGATTGGGATTGGCATCGTCCCTCATGCGGATGTGGCTGCCTTTTCGGTGCACGATTTTATAGCCGATTTTCTGCAGTGCCTCAACGACCTCACGCCCCGAAACATCTCTGGGCAATTTGTCGCCCATAGCATAGCCACCACACTGGTAACTGTCATTGAACCACGCTCACGCTTCCGACCAGAACTTTGGAAGGGTCTGGGATTTCTTCACCTCTCATCGCCATTTCCTCAAGGCACAGTTCAATGGCTTCCCGAATATTCGCAAGTGCTTCCTCAATGGTTTCACCTTGCGAGAAGCAACCTGGAAGGAGTGGGCAAATTGCCACAAAGCCGCCTGTCTCATCAGGCTGCAAAATGACTGGGAAATTTAAGATGCGCCGCTTCCGCATCGCTTATCACCGTCCACAAAGTTTAGCCCAAAAGGTGTTCGCCAAAGTCAGGTTGTGCGTGAATGTAGCATCAGTTTGATTTCGCTGCTCCATCATCGTTCTCAGACATTCCGTTTCGGCGCATAGTCACCGATGAAACGCACGAACGGGAAGTGAGCGATAAGGGCGTTGACCAAGCGTTCGTCGTCCGTCCAAAATTCAACGCCTTCTCGCTCCGCCAATGCGACATAAAGGCAATCGTAAGCACTTTGTTGATGCTGAAGGGCTATCTCCATTGCCCGCTGAACTAACAACCGTATCGGGAACATTTGGACTGCCACCGCCAGCAGGTCGCTCAAAACGGTTTTGGCTTCGTCAGGCGACAAACGACCGCTACGAAGGGCTCGGACAAGGGCGTGGGAGATTTCAGCAAAGAAGATGTCGGGTGCTAACAAGTCCAAGTCACCTTTGCGCCAATCGTTGAGCAAATCAAGGGCTTGCAAGGCGAATGGCTCGTGAGTCAGATGCCATTTTAATGCCACACTGGCGTTCACGACGCACCTTCTTCGTGGCTGGCTATCCATCGGTCTAACCGCTCCTCTACTTCCTGCCTCGCCTCGCACCAAATTTCGTCCATGCCGATGGGTCGGTGAATTGCATGGGCGACGATGCGATTAAATGCCTCCTCACGCCGCTTTAAATCTTCGGTTGACAAAGTTGCCTCAATGACCCTGATTTCCACTCTTGCCCCATCGGGCAATTTTTCGCCCTCGTCCAAAACCACGATGTTGCCTTTGACCGTCCCTTTCGCCGTCATCTTCGGTCACCTTCATCGGTCACACGACGATGTTGACGATTTTGCGGGGGACGATGATGATGCGTTTGATTTCTTTGCCTTCCAAGTGGGCGCGGACATTGGGTTCTTGCAATGCTTGCTGCTTGATGAATTCCTCATCGGCGTCAACAGGCACAACGATGCGACCGCGCACACGCCCGTTGACTTGAACGACCATCGTGACCGCCTCTTCCACCAGCGCCTCTTCATCCACTTCAGCCCATGATTGCGTGAACAAACTTCCCTCGTAACCCAACCGCTCCCAAAGTTCGTCGGTGATGTGAGGCGCAAAGGGATGCAAAATCCGCAGGAACAACTCAATCGCTTCCGAAACCACAACCTGTCCCGTGTCCCGTGTCTCGCGTCCCATCCGCTCCACGAACGGTTGCAACTCGTTCAGCAACTCCATCATGGCGGCGACGGCGGTGTTGAAGCGGAAGCCTTCAATGTCCTCGGTCACCGCCTTGACGGTTTGGTGAACTTTGCGGCGCAACTGGCGCTCTTCGTCCGTCAAGTTCGCCTTCACCTGCGGCAACTTTTCGCGCCAATCGCGGACGAAAAGCCCTTGCTGAATGGCGTTGAGCACCGTCCGCCAAAGCCGTCCCAGAAAGCGGTAGCAACCTTCCACGCCGACGGGCGTCCACTCGGCATCTTGGTCGGCGGGACCGAGGAACAGGATGAACAGCCGTCCCGTGTCAGCACCGTAACGCTCGCAAATCTCTTCGGGCGTGACGATGTTGAGTTTGCTCTTGCTCATCTTGTCCTTTGTGATGACCGTTTCGCTCCCACAAACTTTGCAGATGGCGACGACTTTGCCGTCCGTCTCGCTCCGCTCCACTTCCTTCGGACGGCGATAGGCTTGACACTTAGGGCACCAATAAGCCTCGTGGTAAATCATCCCCTGCGTGAACAAGCGGGTGAAGGGCTCGCGGAAGTTGACCAAGCCCAAGTCGTAAAGCACCTTGGTGATGAAGCGGGAATACATCAGGTGACCGACAGCGTGTTCAATGCCGCCGACATACTGGTCAACGGGCATCCAGTAGTTGACTTTTTCAGGGTCAAAGATGGCTTGGTCGTTTTTCGGGTCGCAAAAGCGCAGGAAATACCACGATGAGTCCACGAAGGTGGACATTGTGTCTGTTTCGCGCCTTGCTGGTCCGCCACATTTGGGGCAAGTCGTGTTGACGAACTCAGGCACTTGCGAGAGGGGCGAACCGCCTTTGCCCGTGATTTTCACATCGCGCGGCAGCAAGACGGGCAATTGGTCTTCAGGCACGGGCACAATCCCACAAGCGTCGCAGTAGACGATGGGGATAGGCGTGCCCCAATAGCGTTGGCGGGAAATGAGCCAGTCGCGCAGCCGATATTGGACGCTTCGTTTGCCGATGCCGTGTCGCTCCATGTAATCGGCAATGGCTTCTTTCGCTTCCTCGCTCCCCATGCCTGAAAACTGTCCCGAATTGACCATGATGCCCGGCTCAACATACGCTTGCGTCATCGTCGCTTCGTCAAGTTCGGCATCAGGTGGCTTAATGACGACTTTAACGGGCAAGTTGTATTTGCGGGAGAACTCAAGGTCGCGTTGGTCGTGGGCGGGCACTGCCATGATAGCGCCTGTGCCGTATTCCATCAACACATAGTCCGCCGTCCAAATGGGAACTTTTTCGCCCGTGAGCGGGTGAATGGCGTAAGCGTCCAAAAAGACACCCCGCTTTTCCGCCGCTTCAGCGGTTCGCTCCTCCATGCTTTCCATCAGCAACTGGGCGACGGCTTTTTCCAGTTCAGTCTTTCTCGGCGAACGCTCAATCAATTTGGGAACGAGCGGGTGCTCAGGAGCAAGGACGACGAAGGTGACGCCGAACACGGTGTCAATGCGGGTCGTGAAGACGCAAACTTTTTCGTCAAGCCCTTCAACCTCAAAGTCAAACTCAACGCCTGTGCTCTTGCCGATCCAGTTGCGCTGCATGACTTTCACGCGTTCAGGCCAATGTTCCAGCAACTCAAGGTCTTGCAAGAGTTGTTCGGCGTAAGCGGTCGTGCGCAAAAACCATTGCTCCAGCCACTTTTTCGTCACGGGCGTCCCGCAGCGCCAACAAACGCCCCGCTCGGCTTCTTCGTCGGCGAGGGTCGTTTGACAGGAAGGACACCAGTTGACAGGTGCTGGACGCCGATATGCCAAACCTCGTTCGTAAAGTTTCAGGAAGAGCCATTGGTTCCAGCGGTAGTATTCAGGGTCACAAGTTCGGATTTCCCTGCTCCAGTCAAAACTGATGCCCAGCATGTCAAACTGCTGTCGCATCCGAGCGATGCAGCGGTCAATCCATTCAGCAGGGTGGTAGCCGAACTGGATGGCAGCATTTTCGGCGGGCAACCCGAAAGCGTCGTAGCCCATCGGATGCAAAACATTGAACCCTTGCATTCGTTTGAACCTGCTGATGACATCGCCGATGATGTAGTTGCGCATGTGTCCCATGTGTAGTTCGCCCGACGGGTATGGGAACATGTCAAGGTAGTAAAACTTGGGACGCTTCGGGTCTTCCGTCACCCGAAACAAACCCGTCTTTTCCCACCGCTTCTGCCACTTGGGTTCAATTTCTTGCGGGCTGTAGCGTTCCAGTTCAGCCATCAGCGATGCCCTCCTTGCCGACGAACCGTTGCGTTCATCATGCCTCACTAAGTTTTGCACGCAGGCACGGTTGCAGCACGCAAAAGAAGAAACCCCGCCCCGAAGGGCGGGGAAGATGGCGGGATGAAAGCGCCGGGCAGACCCAGGAAGGGACGCGCCACTACCGAGCGATGCAAACGCCCGCTTCATTTTAACGCAGCCGATAGTCCCCAAGTTCCCGCCCTCTGACCTTCAACCATCCATGAATCGTGTCAGTCACCCGGGCAAGACCGATGTTCCGCCCTGTCCACCCTGAGGATGTTCAGAAAAATCCCGCCTTGAACTGCCGTTCGCTGCAGCGGACATTGCCACCTTCGCATCGTCATTGTCGCGGCTAATAGCCGCTCCAACAGAAGGGAGGGAGCGTCGGCTTTTCAGCAAAGGCGAAGAGGGCGTCAGGTTGCTCCTTCTCGGAGTGGCTTTTCAGCCACGACGCACAAAAACCTGTCCCTGAATTTCCGAACACACTCTCCTCCCTTGACGCCGTTCCTTTTCTGCTTCAAAATTTTAGCCAAACGATTTAGCCAACTTTTTGGAGTGACGAAAGGGATGGGACGGAAGCGGGCTGTCGTGACGATTCGCGAAGTCGCCAAAGCGGTGGGCGTGAGTGTGGCGACAGTTTCCAGTGTCCTGAACGGGCGAGCCCACACGCGGGTGGCTGCCGAGACGCGGCAGCGAGTTCTGGAAGCTGCCCGAAGGTTAGGTTACTGCCCCAAAAGGTCGGCGCAAGCGTTGCGGACTGGGTTGACCTACACGCTCGGTCTCTCCGTTCCCCTTTGCCCTGATTCCCTCCTTTCGCCTTTTTTCTACGAAGCCGTCAAGGGAGCATTGAAGACGGCGAAGCAAAGGGGGTGGCTCGTCACCATCTTAGGCTTTCAGGACCGGCAAGAGGAGTTGGCGCTCCTTCAGGCTGCCGCAGAGCAGCGGTCGGTGGATGGCGTTTTGCTCTTTGACCCTCAAGACGATGACCCCCGCCTCCCGTTGCTCAAGGGTCGGCTGCCCTTCGTCGTCGTCGGGCGCTGTTTTGACCCCGAAGTCGTTACGGTGGATAATGACAATGTGCAGGCAGCGAAACTGGCGACGCAGCATTTGTTGCGACTGGGACATCGGCGAATCGCTTTTGTCCATGTGCCCTTGCGCTTTGTGACGGCTCAAGACCGCCTAACGGGTTATCGGATGGCGATCAAGGAAGCGGGCTTACCTTTTGATGCCAACCTGTTGGCGGGAACGGAAGGCTACTATGGCGTGGAGGCAGGTTACCGAGCCTTCTTGGGTTTGCTGAAGCGATTACGGAAGCCCCCGACGGCAGTGTTGGCAATGGACGACACTTTGGCGCTGGGTGTCCTTCAGGCGGCGCAACAACACGGGTTGCGTGTTCCTGATGACCTTGCCGTCGTCGGTTTCAACGATTCGCCTTTCGCCGCTCATTGCGAGCCGCCGTTGACAACCGTCCGCATTTTTGCGGAGACATTGGTGGAGTATGCGACGGACGCCCTATTGCGCCTCATCAGGGGCGAACCTGTCACTCCAAAACGCATGCTGGTGCCGACGCAACTCATCGTCCGCGCTTCTTGCGGGGCGATGAGCCGAAAAAACAAATAACGCAAGGAGGGATGCCTTATGCAGCACTTGGTCGGTCGTTGGCGACCCATGCCGTCAGGTCGCGATGGCTTCACCCTCATTGAATTGCTGGTGGTCATCGCGATCATCGCCATTTTGGCGGCGATCCTGTTTCCCGTGTTCAGTCAAGCGCGGGAGAAAGCCCGCCAGACCAGCGACTTGAGCAACTTGCGGCAAATGGGCACGGCAGTGCAAATGTATGCCCAAGATTACGACGAACGGATGACGCCCTCGGAGAGTTACTTGGCAGGGGCGCAAGGAGACCCTGGGCAATTCGTCACTTGGATGGCGTTGGTGATGCCTTACACCCGCAATGCCCAAATTTTCCGCTCTCCAAAGTGGGCGCTACTCTTCCCTGAGAGCGTCGCCAATTGGTTGCACTACGGCGCTCACAGCGGAATGGTGCAGGGTGTTGCGCCTAACCGACAGTTGCCTGTTTCTTACGCCGCTATTTCCCTTCGCTGGTCTACCTGGCCGCATCAAACGACCGTAGGTGTTTGGGACGGCTACGGTGGGCGGGGTGCTTTGCTTAACGCTTACCCGCAATGGCCGACGGGCGATGGGCGGGATACGACGGTTAGTCTGGCGGAAATTGCCCAACCCGCTCAAACTCGTGCCATCGTCAACGCTGTCAACTACCACTTGATTGGCGGTTGTGATGTGGATGTCCTCGGCGATGATGGGAATTTGCCTTGTGGCTTCACTGCTGTCACCTACTTCAACACGGGCGGCAATCCTCCTTGGGCGGTCAACATGAACCCGCCCAACCATGATCAGTTGTCGCCCTTCCTTCGGCATGTCAACACGGCTTTTGCCGATGGGCACGCAAAAGCCATGCGATGGGGTTACTCGTGTCCGCACGAATACACGGTGGAAGACGACCGCTCTCTCGTCCCCAAGCGTTGTCAAGCCCAGTAGGGGGTGAAAAGTTATGTTGCGCCGAGAGATTTCCCTTCCGCTCGCCATCGGTCTTATCGTCGTCGCTCTCCTCTTGGTGGCTTTCCTCTTCTGGCGCAAGGCTTCACCACCGACGGAGGCGGTCCTTCAAAAGTGGACGCCCCATCCTCAATCCCAACGGCAATTTGCTCCCTCGCCAACCCCTAACCCACGCTGACATTTCCTTGCTGGGGCGGGGTGCAACGCCCCGCCCCTTTCCCTGCAGGTCTCCGACAGCGTTATCCTAATGAGCCAGCCCAAATACTTGCTCAACCCAAACACAAGGTGACTGCGATGCGGTGGATCATTGGGGCACTGGCACTTGGACTATTTGCATTGCAGGCGCCTCAACCGTCCCAACCGACGATCACGAAGGTGCGACCGCCTCATTGGTGGACGCCGACAAATTGGCGGGAATTGTTCCTTTTGTGCGAAGGGCGAAATCTGCGTGGCGCTAAAGTCACATCCCTCTCTCCCGACCTGACAGTGACAAAAGTGCAATTTGACCCCGACGGACGCTACTTGCTCCTTTGGCTTCGCCTTGCCCCCAAAGCCATGCCCCGTCCCCACCGACTCATCGTCCGAACGCCTGAAGGCGAAACGACCATCACCTTCCCTTTGCATCCTCGCCCGCCCCAAACGGTCTTGGGCAAGGGCTTGACAGAGAACGAACTCATTTACCTGCTCATGCCTGACCGTTTTTGCGACGGCGACCTTACTAACAATGACCCGAAAGGGCTGAACACTTATGACCGCGCCAACCCTCGTGCCTATCATGGCGGCGATTTGAAAGGCATCCGTCAATGTCTGCCTTACTTGCGGGATTTAGGCGTCACGGCAATTTGGCACACCCCTGTTTACGACAACGACGATGCGTCTCCCGACGAGTATCACGGCTATCACCCCGTTGACCACTTCGCCGTTGATGAGCACTTTGGGACGATGGGGGATTATCGCCAACTTGTCAAAGATGCCCATCGCTTGGGGCTCAAAATCGTGCAAGACCATGTGCTCAATCACTGCGGACCCAAGCATGTTTGGGTGACCCATCCACCCACCCCGACTTGGTTTCATCCCAAGATGCCCGCCGATTATCACCTCACTTTGCTCCTTTCGCCCGATGTCTCAGTTGAAGTTAAGCAGCGCATCACTGACGGTTGGCTTTTTGGCATCTTGCCCGACCTCAACCAAGACGAGCCCGCCGTCGCCCATTTCCTCATCCAACACAGCCTCTGGTGGCTGATGGAAACAGGCGCCGACGCCGTTCGGGTGGACACGATGCCTTACCTGCCTCGCCCCTTTTTACGGCAATGGCGCCAAGCCCTTCGGCGTGAATTGCCTCATGTGACCGTCATCGGCGAAGTGTTGCCTGTCCCCCCTGATGCACGAGTGCAAGCCTTTTTTCAAGGCGGGCGGGCAGGTTATGACGGCGTGGATACGGGCTTTGAGAGCGTTTTTGATTTCGCCCTCGCCGTCGCCATCCGTCAAGTCTTCGGGCGCGACGAACCGATGGGGCGTTTGAAGGAGGTTTTGGACACCGATGCCCTCTATCCAAACCCGACCCGCTTAGTGACCCTCTTGGGCAATCACGATTTCCCTCGCTTCATGACTTTTGCCAAACCCGACCGTCGTTGGCAGCGGTTGAAACTGGCGGCAACTTTTCTGCTGACGACGCGAGGGAGCATCCAGTGGTATTACGGCGACGAGATTGGGATGGAAGGGGGCGACGACCCCGACAACCGCCGCGACTTTCCCGGCGGCTTCCCAAAAGATTTGCGGGACGCTTTCACGCCTCAAGGGCGCACCCAAGAAGAAAATGCCCTCTGGGTGTGGATGCGCCAACTTTTTGGGTTGCGCCGTCGGTTGCCTTGGTTGGCGACCGCTCCAACGCACTGGTGGCAGGTGTCAGCGGACACCCTCATTTACGAACGACGCCACAAAGCCCAAAAGTTGTTTGTCCTTCTTCATCGGGGTGACAAGCCTTTAGAGTGGCAACTACCTGCTGCCAATGGGCGGCTGATAGCAGGGGAGGGGAGACTTCAACGCGTTGGCAACCAGTGGTGCGTCTGGGTGCCCTCTTGGGGGGCTGCCCTTGTCCTCACTCCGTAGAAGATGTCAAGGGGGTGTCCTTGTGGGCAAGGTGCTGGTCCTTTACGACAGCGCGACGGGCAACACCCGCAAGATGGCAGAACTCGTCGCTAAAGGGGCTCGCAAAGTCCCCGGCACAGAGGTGCGAATGAAATCGGTGGACGAAGCAGGTCCCGAAGACATCCTTTGGTGCGATGGCTTAGCCGTCGGCTCACCGACCAACATGGGCGTGTTGTCGTGGAAGATGAAGCGCTTCTGGGACGAAACGGTGGGAGACCTTTGGGGTAAAGTGGACGGCAAAATTGCTTGCGCTTTCTCGTCGTCGGGTGGCTGGGGTGGTGGTGCTGAATTGGCTTGTCTTTCGTTGCTAACGGTGCTGATGAACTTTGGTTTCCTCGTTTTCGGCGTCACCGACTATGTGGGCAAGAAGTTCACCCTCCACTACGGGGCGGTCGTCGCCGGTGAACCTCGCACTGAATCGGAAATGGCTGCGTGCGAACGCTTAGGCGAGCGATTAGCCCAATGGGTTGCTGTTTTTGTGGATGGGCGCAAAGAGTTCCACCCTGTTTTGCATCGGCAAGACGATGATGAGGGATGAGGGCAAAGAAGGGTAGGGGAGAAGCGTTGAAACCAGCACCTTCCAAGGTGGAAGTATTGAAGGCAGGGCGAGAAGGGGTTTCCGCCAAAGCGCTCTTTATCGGCGCCCTTTTCAGCGTCGGGGCGGTGTTGCTCGTTTCTTATGCTGAGTTGGTCGTCAAGGAAATCCAAATCGCCATCTGCCAGTTCAATCCCGCCGCCCTCGGTTTGCTCTTTTTGCTCGTCGCCCTCAATGGGGCAATTTCGCGGTTGCTTGGTCGTTCTTTTTTGCGCCCGTCGGAAGTGCTGGTCGTTTACACGATGACGGTGTTGGCGGCGATGATTGCTTCGCGGGGCTTGATGGAAAAACTGCTGCCAGCCCTTGTCGCCATCAACTACTTCGCCAACCCTCAAAACCGTTGGGCGGAAGCCTTCTTCCCGCACATTCCTAAGTGGCTCGTCCCTTTTGACCCTTCGGGTTTAGAACGGCAACCGCCCGCTCGCTACTTTTACGAGGGCAGCAAAGGCGTTGTCATTTGGAGCGAGTGGTTGACACCTCTGTTGGCGTGGGCAATTGTTGTCGCAGGTGTCTGGATGTGTTTCCTCGCCGTTGCGACTATTTGGCGTCGGCAGTGGGCAGACCACGAGAAACTCAACTTTCCTCTGACGCAACCGCCCTTGCAACTCATTGACCCTTCAAGGCGTCTTTTGTTGCTGCGCCATCGGTTGGCGTGGCTGGGCTTTTGCCTTTCAGCATCCGTCTTTTTCGTCAACGGTCTCAATCGCCTCTATCCCGCCATCCCTCAAATTCGCGTCGCTTGGACACTGAACGATTACCTGACCGACCGTCCCTTCAACGCCATCTATTTCACGCCTGTCTACACTTCCTACGCCGCCATCGGTTTCGCTTATTTTCTGCCGACCCAATTGCTTTTCAGCCTTTGGCTCTTTTTCTGGTTCACCCGCTTGCAAGACATCCTACTGGCATGGCTGGGTTATGAGCACCTGCTGGTCAACATGCCCTTGTATCCGACGCGCCTTTACATCGGCTACCAAGTGTTGGGCGCTTATTTGGTGCTGGTTTGGTTTTTCTGGCGGTCGGCGTTGCCTTACTTTCGGCAAGTGATGGCGAAGGCTTTGGGGCGAAACAGTTTGGATGATGCCAACGAACTGATGCCCTATCGCCTCGCCGTTGCCCTCGGCATTTTGGGGTTGCTCATCGCCGTCGGTTGGGGCATCGCTGCGGGCTTATCACCTGCCGTCGCCGTCGTGGAGTTTGCCGTTTACCTCGGCGTCGTCGTTTTGGTGATGGCGCGCAGCGTGGCGGAAGGCGGGTTGATGATGACGGAGACTTCCTTCCGCCCCATTGACCTGATGCGTCTTTTCGTCTCTAAGCATCAACTGGGTGCTCGCAACTTAACGATTTTGGGGTTCACCGATGCCGTCTTCACTCGCGACCTTCGGGGCTTGCTTGTCACACCTTTGCTGGACAGTTTGAAGATGAGCGATGCCGTGAACTTGTCGCGACGGGCTTTGCTTTTGCCGTCGGTGTTGGCGATGCTCCTTGGTTTCGTTGTGGCAGCGATTTACCAACTCAAATTGCCCTACACGCATGGGGCGCTGACGATGTATTGGTATGCCTACCAAGGCAACCCGCGTTGGGCGTTTGAAGACCACATCGCTGCTGTCCTCGGTCAAGACAATCCGCCTGGCTACATTCGGGGCTTTTTCATCGCCAGCGTGTTGCTGACTTACGGGATGGTCACTGCCCGCTCGCATTTTTGGTGGTTTCCGCTCCATCCCCTCGCTTACGCCTTGAGTGCCTCTTGGACGATGATCGTCTTTTGGTTTCCGATTTTCGTCGCTTGGGTCGTCAAGAGTTTGATTTTGCGCTATGCGGGCGTGCGGGCGTTCCATCGCTTTGCCCCCTTTTTTGTCGGGCTGATTTATGGCGAATTTTTCATGGCGGTCGTTTGGGCGCTGCATTCCTTGCTCACCCGCAAACCTGCCCCCTTCTTCCCCTGGCCGTGACTTGACAGTCCCTCGCCTTGCCCTTGAGGGTGACGGATTGCTATCATCAGTGCGGTTGCAAATGGACAGAACGCTTGGAGGGGTGTTGGGATGGGTTACGAGACGCTGTATCGCAAATACCGCCCCCGTCGCTTTTCCGAAGTCGTCGGGCAAGAGCATGTCGTTCAGGCGCTGCGCAATGCCCTCTCGTCAGGGCGCATCGCCCATGCTTTCCTCTTTTGCGGTCAACGGGGCACGGGCAAGACGACGATGGCACGCCTTTTGGCGATGGCGCTCAATTGCGAGAAAGGTGTTACCGACGACCCTTGTGGGACTTGCGACGCCTGCGAAAGCATCATCAGGGGCACAGCGATGGATGTCTTGGAAATTGATGCCGCCTCTCACACGGGCGTGGATGCCGTTCGGGAGGTCATCATTGACCGTGTCGCCTTTCTGCCCGCTCTCTTGCGCTATCGCGTCTTCATCATTGACGAGGTGCACATGCTTTCCACCTCATCGTTCAACGCCCTACTCAAGACGCTGGAAGAACCGCCACCGCAAGTGGTTTTCGTGTTAGCGACGACCGACCCTCACAAAGTCCCGGCGACGGTGCGGTCTCGTTGCTTGCGTTTTGACTTCCGCCCCCTTGCGACCAGGGCGATCGCAGAACGCTTAGCGTTCGTGCTGGAGCAGGAAGGGTGGCAGGGACGCTACGAGCCCGCCGCCCTCACCCTCATCGCCCGCTCCGCTCGCGGGGCATTGCGGGACGCTTTGACGATGTTGGAGCAAGCGATGAACTTTGCTGACGACCGCTTGACCGTTGAACTCGTCAGCACCCTTTTGGGCGTGACCGATGACGAATTTTTGGCTCGCCTTGTGGACGCTTTGCACGCGGGCGACCTTAAAACCCTTTGGCAGTTGGTGGCGGACGCCGTAGAAAGCGGGCGCGACCTGCATCAACTCGTCCACGACCTCGCCGCTTACTTGCGGGAATTGCTGCAAGTGCGCAGCGGCGCACCCACCGAAGAGTTTGGGGAACGCTTGACTTTTTTGGAACGGCAATCGTCCTTTTTTGACGAACGGCAACTGATGCGTTTGGTGCGAGGGGCTTGGGAGTTGGAACGAGACTTACGCCTTTCTTCCGACCCTCAACTGACGCTGGAAATCGGCTTGCTTCACCTGAGCCTGCTCCTTCGGGAACCCACTCCCTCCCTCGCCCCATCAACCACTGCCATGCCCCTCCTCGCCGAACCTTTAGCGGCGACGACAACAAACCCATCGGCATCCCTTCCACCGACGGCAACGAATTCCCCCACTTTGATGACGGCAGCGACTAACTTGACAACCAACGATGACGCCGTTCCTGCAACTATCGTCCCTTCTCCCGAAGGAGCGATGACGCTGGACTACATCCGCCATCATTGGGGCATCTTTCTGGACAACCTCAAGCGCGAATCCCTCGTCGCCTACACCTTTTTGCTCAATGCCGAGCCGACGGAGTTGCAAGGTGAGCAATTAGTCCTGACTTTTCAACAGGCGTTCTCTTACGATTGCGTTAACGAGCGGGTGCATCGGGAGACGATAGAGCGGGTGCTGCGGGAAGTCTTTCAAGCGCCCAACTTGCGCATCAAACCTGTCCTCTCCTCCCAAGTCGCCTCGCCCGCCGTCGGCAAACCTATCCAAGCCACAACCGACAGCCACCAACAAGTGGACACCGAAGCCTTCCTCAATTCCCTTTTTGATTCGCCGTGAAGGAAGAAGGGAGCACAACGGCATCGGAGAAGAAGGGACAGGTAAGGAGGTGTCCTGCGATGGCGGTGCGCGCCTTTTTGGGGCTGGATGTGGGGACGCAAAGTGTCAAGGGACGAGCCATTGACGAACAGGGCAACCTGCTGGCGGAAGCCAGCACCGAGTATCCCCTCTACATCCCGCAACCGGGCTGGACAGAACAAGAGCCAGCCGAAATGTGGCAGGCGACTTGCGAGACCATCCGAAAAGTCGTGGCGGCGTTAAAACGCTGCGACCCGCCCGCCGAAATCGCTGCCGTCTGTGCGACGGGACAAATGCACACGATGATTTTGCTGGACGAAAACAAGCGACCCCTCGGGCGGGCATTGCTGTGGAACGATGGACGAGCAGCAAAAGATGCGGAAGAAGGCACGGCGCTGCTTAAAAGCCGATTGGGTGACCGCTTCCTTGTTGACACCCTCTGCAACGACTTCCTCGCCAACTGGACAGGAGCGCACCTGTTTTATGTTCGCAACCGTGCCGCTGAATTCGCCAAGGGCGTCCGCAATCCTGAAACAGAGCGATGGGCGCAAGCGTGGGAGCGCGCCGTCACTTTCCTGACGCCCCGCGATTTTATCGTCCTGAACTTAACGGGCGAAGTCAGTATGGACATGTGCGGCGGGTCGGAAACTTCGCTGATGGACATCCCTGCCAAACGATGGGCTCTGGACGCCTTTAAAGTGCTGGGCATTGACAAACTGCAACCGCCCCCTCTTTACGAGCCGGGCTCCGTCATCGGGAAGGTGACAAAGCCAGCAGCGGAAGTGACAGGACTGAAAGAAGGCACTTTAGTTATCGCGGGAGCAGGTGATTGCCTTGCGGGTGCTCTGGCGGGGGGCGTTTTGAAAGTCGGTCAAATGCTTTTCACCCTGGGCACCAGCGGCGTCGTCGTTGTGCCTATCGGTGAAAAGCCGTCGGTGGACGAACAACTACGCACTCAAGTGCACTACTCCACTATCCCTGACATCCTCGTCAACATGGCGTGTGTCAATGGGGCGGGCATTGGGCTGCGGATGTTCCGCGATGTTTTGGGGGATGCTTACAAGGTGGCAGCCCAGAAATTGGCTGTTGACCCTTACGAGTTGCTGACGCAACGAGCCTCTCAAGTGCCCCCAGGCAGTCACGGTGTCTTGTTTTCGCCCTACATCACGGGCGACCGCATCGTCAAAGCGCCGCAGGGGCGTGGGGCATGGTATGGCTTGACGGCATTTTTGATGGAGCCTGAAAGCAAAGGCGATGCTTGTCTCATCCGTGCCGTGTTGGAGGGTGTTTGCTTTGCCGTTCGGGATGGCTGGGAAATCATCCGTAAGTTGCTTTCGGGGGTCACTTTTGAGCCCATCCGCATGGTCGGTGGTGGCGCCCGCAGTCCTTTCTGGTGTCAATTGACTGCCGACATCTTCGGTCATCCCGTTTGCACGACGACAGCGGAAGACGCTTCTTACGGCATGGCGCTGCTGGCAGGTGTAGGGGCGGGTGCTTTTAGCATATGGGAAGCAGCCGAGCGCATCAAAATCGTCGGCGTCTTTGAGCCCAACCTGTCCGTCGCCGCCTTTTACGACCGCTTCTACCGCGAAGTTTTTCACGGGCATTACGACCGCAGCCAGCGGGAATTAGACGCCGCTATTGAACGATTGCTCAACAGCCCTGAATACACCGACGCTTATCAAGCGTGGCGCAAAAGAGAGGGTAACTGAGCGGAAAGCGTCAGCGAATCAGCAAAAAAAGGCGGCGCCGCCGTAAATGTGCGGGGGCTCGGCTTCGCCGACACGATAGCCGTTGGCATCCCTGACTGTCCCATCGGGCTCCACACTTCCGACCCGATAACCGTTAACATCCCGAACCGTCCCATCGGCTCAAAGTAACCGACCCGATAACCGCTCGCATCGCGAACAGTCCCGTCGGACTCCACATAACCGATGCGGTAGCCATTAACATCCCTTACCGTCCCGTCAGGGTCAACATAGCCAACTCGGTAACCACTGGCATCCCGAATCGTGCCCATTTCCATCACCTCACTCCCTCAAACAAATCGGGCAACAAATCAAGGAAGCGTCGGTCAAGGTGAAGGAGGCTGGCAGTAGTAGGGAATTGGCGCTTGTTTTCGTAGTCATGGCGCATTTCTATGGCGCTGGCGAGCCAGAAGGCACGAGCACCGTAAACCCGAACGACCATCTCAATGGCAAAGGGATAGCCAGTGTAAACTAACTCAGGTTCAACGCCCATTTGAGTAAGTTGGTCTCGCAACCACTGCTCCACTTGCTGATAGTTAGCGCTGTCTTGCGTTCCGGGCACGGTGACAACGAAAACTTGGTGGTAGCCGACACCACCGATGCCACCTTCTGGCGCCCCCCAGAAGGGTTTGCAAGTCCTCAGCATCGTGCCCATCAATGTCTCCACTTGCTGTCTTTTGTCTTCTCGCTGTTGCTTCTCGCTGATGACCTTATCAATGTTGAGTTGCCCTGCCAAAGCGTCCTTCAACCCTTTACCGATGATGGTTGCCAGTTCCCTTATCAGTTCGTCGTTGGCTCTTTGCGTCAGGCTCTGAAGCAATCGGTCAAAATCGGCTCCGAGGCTTTGCCACAATGCGTCACTGACGGTATGAAGGTCAAAAGCCGAGCGTTGTAGGTATTCGGAGAATTCGTCGGGGGAGATGACCCACTGGTCAAGGACATAAGTTGAACCCGTTGTCTTGGATTGGTGACGGACGCTCAAAGTCTCAGCGCAAAGTTTGTCCAGTTGCGCTAATTTCCCCATGGCTTGCTCTATTTGTTGCAGCCACTCTTGCAACTGCGACAGCAAAGACTTTTGCCCATCAACGGGTTTGTCGCTGGCGATAATTTCCAACGCCCCTTGCCGAGCCACCGAAAAGATTTCGCCGTTTCCGTATTCCTCAAGCGCCCTTAAGGCTTCGTCCATCGCCCGCTCGTCAGTCCGTCCCAAGGCTGCCCTGATGGTGCCAATAATCCCTTGCAGTCTTCTCAGAAAGGCTACATTGTTGCCGATGGTGTTTTCCAACGCCCCTTTTCGGTTTTGCTCGTAATCCTGCTGCTCGTTCGCCAGTTCACTTTTGACAGCGTTAAAGATAGCCACTAATTCGCCGACAAATTGATGGGCAGCCCTAAGCCCCTTTTGTCGGGCGATTTCATAAGTTCGGTTGCGAGCGAGACTGACGGCATCTTGAAGGACGCGCACTTTTTGTTCACCAACTCGCCTCTGCGCTTCGGGGACTATTTGGGTGCGGATGCGGTTCATTTCGGCTTCCACCCAGTTAGCGACATATTGGGCTTGCTGAACTTCGCCCCCTCCTGCTTCCCTCTCCAACTCTTCACGGTTGCGAGGGAGTTGGTAGGAGAGGAATTCGTCGTTCGTAGCCAGCAGCCTTTCTATCAAGTCGTTCCTGCTGCCTCGTTCCTCCAATTTGTTCGCTTGCAAGAAACCGTCAACTGTTTGTTTCAGTTCATCGGCGGAAAAAGAGACTGTTCCCAACACTTGGTCATTGACGAACTGGCGCAACTTTTCGCAAGTGCCATGAACGAGCAGTTCGGTGATAGGGGCGGAAAGGGCTGTTATGCCCAAACTGTGGATGAAGCGCCGTTTCTTAGTTTGAGGGCAAGGTTGCGATGTAAGCATCGTGACGATGTTGGCGTTAGCCGCCCTCACTTGAGCGCCTACAGGCGAACCGATATCCGCCATCAAACTGCGAGCCGCCAACTCAAAAACTTCCTCTTTCGTCGTCAACATTCGCCCGTCAGCCGTCCCGCGTTCCAAGACAAACTCTTCATCGTAAACAGGCACATTAACCTCAATGTCGGGCATGTTCGGGTATCGGAAGGTGAAAGGGTTCGCCTTCAAGGTATCGGCATCGCAGAAGTATTCCAGTTCCTTCAAAGCCGCATAGCCGTTGGCTCGGATGATGGAGAGGTAGGTAGGGTTGGTGCGCAAAAAGTTCTCGTTGGTGAAAACGGATGGCAAAAAGAAAAGACCGATGATGGCGGGTGTCACATTAGGAGCGACTTGGCGCATTAAGTGTCGCACTAAGACGGCGATGTCAAGGAAGAGGGATGAGCCTGTCCCACCGCACAAAGAGCCGACAATGTAAATGCGGGGTTGGGTGATTTCAACCTCAACTCTTTCGGCTTGGGCTTGAAGGAGCGTCTCTAACTCCCGCTCAATTGCCAAAATGGCGTTCAAGGCGCCCTCTAATTTCTGCCGCACTTCGTTGAGGGAAGCGAAAAGGGCGAACCGACCGACAGGTCGGATGCCACCTGCCCCCTTTGCGTTCCTGAGGAGTGTGACATTCAACCCGTCAGGAAGCCATTCCCTCATCTTCGCATACTCACCGACACCGTTGACAGCATCACGGTAAATCTGCTCCGGGTTTGGGATGTGAAGGAGAACTTTTTCGGCATCAGTGACATCCGCTAAGGCGGGGTCGGAAGCGAAAGCGCTTTGGTCGCAGTCAATGAACAAAAAACGGACAAGTTGATTTTGACCGTAGCGAATTTGCCTCAGCCGTTTCAACCGCCTTGCCGTCCAAGTCCCGCTGCCTCCAAGCCCGATGACCAAAGTCGGTGCGACTCTGACCATTTGAGCCAACTGCAATTCGCCCAAAATGTCTTCCAACGCCCTCCGCAATTGTTGCTGGAGTTCAGGCATCGCTCGTCCCTCCTCGCCCTTTGTCATCCAGCAAATTGCTTCCACTGCCAAAACCAAAAAGCCAAACAACCCAAGGCGAGCAAAAAGGAAAGGCAGCGTAGGAAAGTGGTAGGCAACAGACGATGCCAAAAGGAAAGTTTCTCCCGCATCGGTTCGGCTCTCTCGTAACGCAAGTTGTTTTGCCCTGCCTGACATTGCTCGCCTTCTTTTATCGTCAACTCCCGTTGAGGGACGCCTTGCTTCCGCAAAATCGGTTGCTGACTTTGAATTTGTTTGACTTGCACTTCTCTCTTGTCAACGGCTGCCTTTAACTCCAAGTCGTCCACCCGCTTCGTTTCGCCGGGCTCAAGGGTGATGGAACGATGTTGAAAGCGCAAATGGTGGCGATACCTAAGGGACGGCTCTTTGGGCGGCAGGGCAAGGTAAACGGCGAAGAAAACCCCCGAAACAAAGAGCCAAAGGTAGCCCAACTTGGAGACGGTGAATTCAACGGCTTCGCTCTTGCTTTGCAATTTTTTCCCGCCGCGTTGAGCGCTCAACAACACAATCAGTCGGTAAGTCCCACGCTTTGGGAAGGTGAAGGAAGCCGTCAGAAGTGAGCCTTGCCGGTTCAGCGGCAAGGTCCTTTTCCAGCCCTCGCCTTCCACTTGCGCTATTGCCGTCAAAGTCTCGTCCCGTTCCTCAAAGGGTTTGCCCATGAGCAAAACCCGAGCCCTAATGCTCGTTTTCCCCTTCACCTCACTGCCTGCCTCAGGCTGGGTTATTTGCGGGTAAGGGATGGCGACGACTTTGAAGGGAATAAAGTCTGACCAAAACTCCCTCGTCAAAGTTTTCCCGTCGGCAGTGATGTCCGCTTGCGCCCTCACCCGAACCCGATACTTGCCGACTTTGGGTGGTCGGTAAGTGGCGGTGTAAGTGCCGTCGCCGCTTTTCTCGTCTCCGTGCGTCCCATCGTCCCAAAGGGGAACATTGTCAATGAGCCTTTCGCCTTCAAAAACCTGCCCTGTCAAAAACAGCCTTGCAACTTCCCCTTGCTTTGGGACGACTTTCTCTTCCCCTTTTTGCAGCGCCGCTTTTATTTGCACTTCTGGAGCAGTTTGAGCTCAGCCGAAAAAGGCGTCAGGCGACGGCGCTTCCACTTGGACCTTCCAAACCTGCGCCGCTAACGGTGAGACCGCCAGCAAAATCACCATAACTTGTTCAATGCGCCGCCCCAACTTTCCGTCACCCCACCGTCAGCACTGAAATCGGCTGCCATTCATTGGGCAAAGTTTGCCACGACCAAAGCCACCGTTTAGCGCCTTGCCTTATCTCTTCTTGCGGTGCGACGAAGAAGAAAGTTCGCCCACCGTGCTTGAAACCTTGAAGGCTTTCGGGGACATCCTCCGCCCCTTCAATGCCCAACCCAACTCTTTTTCGGTCTGAACTCATCACCAACACCGCTTCAGGCACCGTTTCTTTGAGGGCTTTCAACAAGGTGATGGCAGTGACAACGATGTCACCTTCGTTTCCCTTCCGCTCATAAAGCGCTTCTAACGGAAACCTCGTCACGAACTCATCGTCGTCCGCTTCAAAACTTTCCGACAGAGCCAAGACATTGCGACAGCGCTGAAAAGGCGTCCAATGCTGCTCCTCGTGCAAGTCGTGAAGTTGTTTTGCCAAAGCGACGATTTCAGGGGTTTGCAAATCGGTTTGGATAAACCTGCGCCAATCGCCGTCGGTTTGCCGTTGGTGAGGGCGGTCCTTTGCCTCGTCAAGCCGTGACGGGTTGAAGGCAATTTGAGCCGAAAAGGTTTCCGGCGAACCTTCAGGGATGGGAGCGAAAGCCCAACTGTAATTGACCACCTCCCCTTCCAACTTGAGCAACCGTTCAACTTCGGCGGCAAGGTCATAGGGCACAAGGTTAACTTCCTCTCTTGGAAAGCGTTGGATGCGTTGGGTGGAAAGCAGTGCCCCTTCCACCGCCCCAAGGAGCGCCAACTCAACAATTCCGACTTTGCGCAGCAAAAACAAAGGGACGGTGACCAAAGGGGCAATCCAAAAGAGCCTTCCTTGCCATGCCTCCAATCCCGCCTTGTCGGTGATGCTTTGGACGAACTCTGTCAAGTTAGGGTCGGCAAAGTTGCGAATTAGCCAAAAGGCTAATCCCAAACAAGCGCTAAAGGTGACCGCCGCCGCAACGGCGACCCGCCAATCCAACCCCGTGAAGAAACTCACCAACCGCAGCCAAAAGGTAGTCTCCGGTTGGTTGTGCAGCCACCAATGGATGAGGAGCATCAAAGGGACAGGGAAGAAGAAAAGCGCCACCCACAAAACTGTCCCCGCAAAAGTCGGCGGTGGCACATCCCTTGGGTCGTAAATGATTCCCCTCAACCCTTCCTTTTGCCTCACCAAAATCATCTCACCCCTCAAGTCGTGCTAACTTGGCGCTTCAAATTATGCCGCACATTCAAGAGGGTGATCGGAAAGTTCGGCTGATGGTTTTTTCTGCGAACGAAATTCTTCATCGGGAGGGCGAGGCTCCTGCCGAGCCAAAATCATCGGCAAATCGGGAGGTGGGCAATTCGGCAGGTCGGGCAAAAATTGGGCTCACCAAGAGGTTCGCCCTCCCCATTCTGCCTCATCTTTTCTTTCGCTCTATCTTCACCAAGCAATCCACCATTTGCCCTTGCAGGTTGGCGAGGCGGTTGTAGACGCCGAAGACTTGCACCAAAGTCCCGACGGGGGGCGCCCCTGACCCCGTTATGACCGCCAAGTTCTCTTTGTCTCTGGCATCCCGAAGGATGTAGTAGCCCGCACCCAGAATGTCCGAACCTTCAACGACTTCACCCATCACCAGCACAGGTTGCCCGTTGTATCGCATGGCGCCGTCTCGGAGCGGAAGAAAGGAAGGCGCTCACGCAAAGATGTTGGCTGGAGTTCCCTGAGGCACTCATTGATGATGTCCAAAGTGGCGGTTAGGGAGGCTTTTTGGAGGGATTTATGCCAGTTGCCGACATCGGGCGAACGGGAGCGGTAGCGGTTGAGGAGGTTGGCGATGAGGGAACCGAGGAGGCGGCAGAGGAATTCATCGGCACGGTTGCCGACGAGAAAAAGCGCCGAGCGTGAACAAGTCCATGCGCTCTCACCCCTTGCGAAAGGAAGGGTGAATGGCGTGAAAATCGTAGCGCAAGATGGTTAGGCAGGGCGTTAGCGGACGGAAACAGGTAGGGTAGAGTGGGCCGGGCAGGATTTGAACCTGCGACCTTGGGATTAAGAGTCCCCTGCTCTGCCGGGCTGAGCTACCGGCCCATCAATGGGGCGGCAAAAATTTTAGGGCATCAAGTTCGTTGAGGAAATGGTCGCTCAACGGTTGGCAGGGGGAAGTCTCGTGTGGCAATGGGCAGAATTGCCTTGGGAAAATCCAGCGGAAGTTTATCGTCGGCTGCCTTTGGAGCGACAAGGGACGATTGTTCTGCACAGCGGTTGGAACCCGCTCCCGAATGGACGGTTTCCTCTCGCCCGCTTCTGTTTTGTGGCGATAGAGCCGTTGGCTTGGCTCGTTTATCGGGTCGGCGAGCCGTTCATTTGGCTGCGTTGGAGCGACGGTCCTGGCGGAATTGCCCATGTCTCGCCTTGGGAAGCGATGCGGGCGCTATGGCGAACGATGCGGGAGCGATTGGGTCGCCTCCCCGATTTGCCGACGCCTTTGCCTTGCGGGTTGATAGGCTACCTCAGTTACGACTTGCGGGTGGCTTTGGAGCACTTGCCTTTCAAAGCCCAACGGGATTTGCCCTTGCCTGATTTGTGGCTTGGCGTCTATGGAGCCATCTTGACGATGGATTTGCATCGGCAGCGCCTTTACGCCGTCGCAACGGGATTACCTGAAGCGGGACCAACCGCCGACCGATTGGCTGCCCAACGGTTGGAGCGCTTATTGGCTTGGCTGACAGGTGAACCCCGCCATGACGCTGCGGCTATCGCAAAGCCGACCCCAATTTGCGCGGAGATGGATGCGGACGCCTATCGGCGCACCATCCGTCGCATCCGCGATTACATCGCAGCGGGCGATGTCTATCAGGTTAACTTTTCTCATCGTTTTTGTGCTCCCTTGCCTGCCGATGCACCGTCTTTGTTTTTGCGTCTTTGCCAAGTTCACCCCGCTCCCTTTTCAGCGTTCATCCATTTGGGCGACTTTGCCGTCATCAGCGCTTCGCCAGAGCGCTTTTTGCACTTTGACCCGCAAACTCGCCTCGCTCACACCCGTCCCATCAAAGGCACTCGCCCGCGTGGCGCAACACCATCGGAGGATGAAGCCTTTGCCAGAGAATTGCTGAACAGCCCAAAAGACCGAGCCGAGCATGTGATGATCGTGGACTTGGAGCGCAACGATTTGGGGCGTGTCGCAGAAACAGGCAGTGTCCAAGTCGCCGAAATGGCAGTGTTGGAAGGACACCCAACGGTTTGGCACCTCGTCTCCACCATCCAAGCCCGCATCCCACCTGACCGTGATGTCGTAGACCTTCTGATGGCGATGTTTCCTGGCGGTTCCGTCACGGGTGCACCTAAATTGCGGGCGATGGAAATCATTGACGAACTGGAGCCAGTCGCCCGCCACCTTTACACGGGCTGCATCGGCTATTGGAGTTTCACGGGACATTGCGATTTCAACATCGCCATCCGCACTGCCATCCTGCGAAACGGGTTTGCCTACTTTCACGCAGGCGGTGGCATCGTCGCCGATTCCGACCCTGACGCCGAATATGCGGAGACAATGGCGAAGGCGCAAAGTTTGATGCGGATGTTGGGATGCAAGGAAGTCGCTGTGATTTCGGGAAAGGAGGGCGTGCGATGAAATCGTGGCGATGTGAGGTTGCGATTCTCGGTGGCGGGCTGGGCGGTTGTGCGGCGGCGTTGGCAGCGACGGCGTTAGGGCGAAAAGTCATCTTGACGGAGGAAACGGATTGGATTGGCGGGCAACTTACCGCGCAAGCCGTTCCCCCCGATGAGCACCCTTGGATTGAGCAATTCGGTGGCACCCGTCGCTACCGACAACTTCGTCAACTCATCCGCCAAATCTACCGTGAGCACTACCCTTTGCTGCCTTCGTCCCGTTTTGACCCGCACCTCAATCCCGGCAAAGGCTATGTCTCACGACTTTGTTGCGAACCGAAAGTGGCATTGACGGCACTGCAACTGATGCTGGCTTACCCACAATCGCAAGGCAATTTGCTCATTTTGCTCAAGCGTAAACCCATCGCTGCCGAAGTGGATGGCGATTTTGTCAAGTCCGTGACGGTGCGGAATTTGGAGACAGGCGATGAGGAAACGATTGACGCCGACTACTTTCTGGACGCAACGGAGTCGGGCGATTTGCTGCCCTTGACAGGGACGGAGTATGTGACGGGAGCGGAAAGCCAGAAGGAAACGGGAGAACCTCATGCCAAGAGCGAACCTGAGCCCGCCAACATGCAAGCCATCACTTGGGTCTTTGCGATGAGTTACGACCCAAAGGGCAACCATGTCATTGACAAGCCTGAAGGTTACGAGTTTTGGCGAGACTATGTGCCTCGGTTGACGCCAGCGTGGACGGGCAAGTTGCTGGACTGGACACATCCCCATCCCATCACGCTGCAGCCGCGCAAGCGAGTCTTGTTTCCCGAAGAAGGCGAAGGCGATTTGTGGCGCTACCGGCGCATCGTTTGCAAAGACCACTATCCGACCGATGCGATGCCTTTTGAGGTCACCATCGTCAACTGGCCGCAAAACGACTATTGGCTGCGTCCCATCTTACCCGAACTTTGCTCCGACCCGAGGGAAGTTGAACTGGCATTGAAGGAAGCAAAGCAACTTTCGTTGAGTTTGCTTTACTGGATGCAAACGGAAGCGCCGAGACCTGACGGCAGTGTCGGTTACCCCGGTTTGTTTTTGCGTCCCGACATCACGGGAACGGACGATGGCTTTGCGAAATCCCCCTACATTCGTGAGAGCCGCCGTATCAAAGCCGTTTTCACGGTGACCGAATGGCATGTCGGCGTTGAAGCGAGAAAGGCGATGGGCAAGGAAAGTGCGGAGTGGTTTGACGACAGTGTCGGAGTGGGTTGCTACCGAATTGACCTCCATCCGTCCACAGGCGGCGACAACTACATTGACATCAGCGCCTATCCGTTTCAAATTCCGTTGGGCGCTTTGCTTCCCGTTCGGATGCGCAATCTTTTGCCTGCCTGCAAAAACATTGGCACGACCCACATCACCAACGGATGTTATCGGCTGCATCCTGTTGAATGGAACATCGGCGAGGCAGTGGGTTTTTTGGCAGCGTTTTGCTTGGAGCGGAAAGTTTCACCTCACCAAGTTCGGGAACGGGAGGAGTTGTTGCGGGAATTTCAGAGCCTTTTGCGGGCGCAGGGTATGGAACTGTCATGGGCGCAAATTCGGGCGGTGTGAAAGAGGCTTGAGGGCGAATACAAAGGCTGCCTCTACCGACAGACCTTGTCGCCAACATGCCGCAAACTCGCCTTCAAACTGACCGAATTGACCTCATCCAAATGCACGACTGGCGCCCCAACGAGGGGCTGATTAAGGGGGTCAATGTTAATGGTAATGAAATCATCACTTTGGAACGCTCCTCCCCTCTTCCTTTGTTGGGCGCGGATAAGGTTCGGTTGAGAGTCGTGGCAAATGAAAGCAACATAAATGGCAGTATCATCATAGCAAATCAGGACTTCCGTCTGCTCCTCAGCGAGTTGGTCTCGGTCGGTCCGCCAAAAGCCTGTAACCTTAGCAGCAGTCTGCCATGCTTCATCGTTTAAATCGCCATCAATCTTGGGGGGAGAATTAACTTTGATGGCAGGGATATGGGGGCGCTCTGCGAGAGCAACTTGATAGATTTCTATCCCTGATCCCATTGTCAGCAACCATAGCGACAACCACCCGACAAATAGCGACAGCCTTGTCATGACAACCCTTCCTTCCGAGGAAAATTCCGAAGGGCTGTCAGGACTTGTTGGAAGACGAAAACCTCCAAGGGGATATCTTTTCGCCCGTCAAAGCGAAGGGAAGCCTCAAAGGCGGAGGCTTGGGCGATGGCGTCAAGTTCTTTTTGCCATTCATAGCCATCCCAGTGGGGCGGGCGACGCCATTTTCTTGCCTTGCGAAGGGCGGCTTGAAGGGCTTGTTGTGCTTTTTGAGGCAGTTTGCCCATGCCCATCCGCCTCGCTATGGGTAGGGATGGTTGTGACCATTGTAGCAAAAAAAGAGTTGCCGTCAAGGGGGCGCGGCAAATTGTTTCCTATCTGTGCGCTATAATCACAAAGCCTTTCGTTGGGAGAAAAGTTCCGAGGCAGGAGCGTGATGGCAGTGTCGGTGTGGGTTGCCCTTTGGCGCTACATGGCACCTGAACTGTGGCTGACCGTCGTTGGATTCGTCATCTTCATCGTTGACCTGATTGCCCCCCGCCTTCCGAAACGCCTTTACGGTTGGCTGGCGCTATTGGGGTTCGTCGGGGCATTGGGTTGGTTGGGCTGGCAAGTTATAGCGCTGGCATTGACGGAAGTAAGCGTTTATCAAAAAGGGCTCGCTTACTGGCTGACGACGACTTTTGCCGCTGACCCGTTGGCGATGTTCTTTAAGGCTGCTATCCTCATCGGCGCTGTCTTGGTGGCATTGGTGACCGTTGACTATGTGGAAAAGCAAGTGCCATCCGCTCGCGCTGAATTTTACGGGCTGATGGTCTTCGCCACTTTGGCGCTGTGTTTTATGGCGTCGGCGACGGAACTGATCACGCTGTTTTTGTCCATTGAGTTTGCGTCCATCGCCTCTTACATCCTTGCCGGCTACCTGCGCGATGAACCCAAGAGTGCGGAGGCGGGGCTGAAGTATTTCCTCGTCGGGGCGACGACGACGGCTGCCAGTTTGTATGGCATGTCGTTGGTCTATGGGACGACAGGCACGACTCATCTTTACGAAATCGCTGAGCGATTGCTTCCCAGCCTCGGAGAGAAGGGGGCAGCCTTTGCCATTTCGCCCTTTACGCTCCTCGGCATTTTGCTGATGCTGGCGATGTTGGGGTTCAAAGTGTCTATGGTGCCCTTTCACGGTTGGGCACCTGACGCTTATGAAGGTGCGCCGACGCCCGTCACGGCGTTCCTTTCGGTCGCTTCCAAAGCGGCGGGGATGGCAGCGTTGCTGCGGGTTTTGGCTGCGGCTTTTGGTCCTGCCAGCACAGGTTGGCAAATGGTGTTGGCGTTTTTGTCCGTCGTGACGATGACCTTCGGCAATTTAGGCGCCATTGGGCAGCGAAATATCAAGCGGTTGATGGCGTATTCGTCCATCGCGCAAGTCGGCTACTTGCTCATCGGCATCGCCGCTTTTACGCCCGACGACTGGCAAATTTTGACGGGCGCTAAAACGCCCGACCCGACGGATATGGGTTTAGCGGGCATCCTTTACTTTGTCCTCGGTTACGCCTTCGCCAATATGGCTGCCTTTGCTGTCATCATCTGGGTGGAGAATGCCCTTAACTCCAGCGAGATGGAAGACTACGAAGGGTTGGCACAGCGCGCCCCTGTCGCAGCGACAATCCTGACCATCGCTTTCCTTTCGCTCATCGGTATCCCGCCATTGGCGGGCTTCTTCGGCAAGTTTTTCCTGTTCGGTGCCGCCCTCAAAGCAGGACTGGCGTGGCTGGCGATCGTCGGTGTCATCAACAGCGTCATTTCAGCCTTTTACTACTTGGAAGTCGTTCGGCGCATGTTTTTCTTTGAGGCGAAGCATCCTGAGCCGTTGAGAGCGACAGGACTTGTCAGCGGAGCAGCCATCATCGGCGTCATCGGAGCCTTCTTACTGGGCATCTTGGTCAATCCCGCTTTTCAGTGGGCACAAAACTCCCTTATCGCCATCGTCACCGTCAGCACAAAAGCGGCGGCGTTGTTGCCGTAACTTTGGTCAACGCAAGTCAAACAGTTCGTCCGTCGTGAAATCGCCATCTTTGTCAATGTCGCCCAAATTGCGCCGCTTAAAATCGTCGGCGTTGAACCCCCAACCGAAAGTCCCGCTCCGGTAGACGGGCGTGAAGACTTTTCCATGCCCATCGCACCAAAGGACATTGCCGACCTCGTTGTGACGGGCATGGAAAGTCGGGTAGTTGCTGGACGGTGGTTCAAGGTAGGCGTTGGCTTCCATCGTCGGCGTCGCGTAAGCCCAAGTGTTCAACCGAGCGGAGTCTGCCAGCCAGACCGTTTCAGCGGGGTTGACAATTTGTGCCAACGAAACAGGTGTCGGCGTGTAGCGGGGCGGCGGACCGAAGGGGCTCAGGTAAGCGTAGTTGTAGCCGTAACCGAGGTGACCGAAGGCGAAATAGCGGGCTTCAGGCACAAAGGACGGGCAGGCTTTGAGTTGGGCGTTGCGCATGTAAGGGTGCAGGAAACTGCGGGTGAAATCCACCGTGCCGTTGGCGTAATCCACAAAGCCCCACCAGTAATGCTGCCAATCGTCGTAACTGACGGGGAAAAGGCGCTCGTCGTAATCCTGCGCATATTGCAGACCTGCCAAACCGATTTGGCGCAGATTGGAAAGGCAGGAAGTTTGTCGCGCCTTCTCGCGGACGCGGCTGAACACGGGAAACAAAATCGCCGCCAAAATGGCGACGATGGCGATGACGACCAGCAATTCAATCAGGGTGAACGCCCGCCGCATCATTGCTCACCTCCGTCACTGGCGAGGCAGTCCGACTTCGTAGTTGACATTGCGGGCTTCAAAGAAGTTGACGAGTTCGGGCACATCCACTTGGGCAGCCATCCACTTGAGCGGGTTAGGTTGACGAAACTCTGGCTCTAAACCCAATTCTTCCAACCGTCGGTCGGCGACATAGCGAACATAGCCGTTGAGGGCGTCGGCGCTGAGCCCGATGATGGGCTTGGGCAACACGGCACGGTTGTATTCTTCTTCCAACCGCACCGCTTCCAAAATCAAGTCCCGCACCGATTGGGCTAACTGAGGCGTCATCACTTCGGGATGCTCGTTGAGGAACTCCAAGATGAGGTGGATGCCGAAGGAGAGGTGCAAACTTTCATCCCGCAGCACCCAGTCAATGATGGTGCACAGCCCTTTCATGAGCCCCCGTTGCCGAAACGCCAACGCCAGCGCAAAACCCGAATAGAAAAAGATGCCCTCCAGCACGATGAAATAACCGACGAGGTTGTAAAGGAAGCGCTGTTTGCCTTCCAGCGTGGAAAGGTCGTAGCCGTTGAGCATCGCCTGCGTCAGGCGCATCTGGAAGGCTTCTTTGGCTTGGACGGCGGGATGGTCTTTGTGCAAGTTGAAGACACGCTCTCGGTCAACAGGCAGCGTCTTGATGACATACTCAAACGCCATCACATGGTTGGCTTCTTCCCACGCTTGCCGTGCAAGGTAAAGGCGGGCTTCAGGCGCCGTCACATGGGGATAAATCGCCATGATGAGGTTTGTCGTCACGAGGCTTTCCATCGGGTTGAAAAAGCCCAAGAGCATTTCAACGGCTCGCTTCTCCTCGTCCATCAGTCGTTCGTTCCAATCTTGCAAGTCATCGTGCAACGGCGCTTCTTCAGGAAACCAAGTGTTGTGCTTGGCTTGCTGGACATGGGCGTAAGCCCAAGGGTAGTGCAATGGGAAAAGTTGCACAGGCTCTAAGGGATCGCCACCGACCAATCGCACTTCCGCCATCCGTCTTCGCCCTCCTTTACTGGCAAGACTCGCATGCTTCACCCAACGCACACGCTGCGCCGTCCGTCACGACTTCCCTTTGCGCTTCTGCGACCCACTTGGGCTTTTGCAACCGCTTGTTGACCCGCACGGTGGACGGCTCCACTTGCATGCGGGGATGGATAAAGCAGTAGTAGGTGCTCTTCAGACCCATCCGCCACGCTTTTAGGTAAACTTCGGCGATGTCGGAAGGTCGGCGGGCAGTGAAAAACAGGTTTCGGCTGATCGCCATGTCCACCCACTTTTGGGCTTTAGCGGCAATGGCAAGGTATGCGTCGGGCGAAATTTGAAAGGCTGTCGGGAAAAGGCGCTTAAGTTCGTCAGGGATTTCTGCCACTTCCGATAACTCGCCGCGAGCGGCGATAAGTTGCTCCCGCACCCGCTCCCACAAACCCCGCCGCTTCAATTCGTCCACCAACACAGGATTAAACTCCAAAAACTTGCCGCTTAGGGTCTGACGGCTGAAGATGTTGGCGAAGTAAGGGTCAAGGCTGGTGGAAGTGCCCGCAATCAAAGCGATCGTCGCCGTCGGCGCAATTGCCATCACCGTCCCATTCCTCATCCCTTCCTTCACCTTCACCCGCAAGGCATCCCAATCCAATCGTGCCGTTCGGTCTATTTCAATCGGTTCGCCTCGCTCGGTTTCTAAGTCGGCAATGGTGTCAAGAGGCACACGCCCCTTTGCCCACTCGCTTTGGGCAAAGCGCGGGAAGACGCCCCGTTCCTTCGCCAACTCGTGGCTGGTCAAGATGGCGTGGTAGGAGATAAATTCCAGCAACTGGTCGGCAAGGTCAGCGGCTTCGGGACTGTCGTAAGGGATGCCTTTGCGCGCCAGCAATTCTGCAAATCCCATCACTCCCAAACCGATGGGACGGTTGAGCAAGTTGCTCCGCCTCGCCTTCTCGGACGGATACAAGTTCAGGTCAATAACATTGTCCAAGCCCCGCACGGCAACCCGCACGGTCTGAGCCAGTTTCTGCCAATCTATTTCGCCGTCCTCGCGAAGATGCCGCGCCAAGTTGATGCTGGCGAGGTTGCAGACGGCGATTTCGTCGCGGTTGGTCGGGAGGGCAACTTCCGTGCACAAGTTGAGGGAATGAATAACACCGACATCTTTGAGCATGGAACGGGCATTGGCAGCGTCCTTGAGGGTAAGCCAAGGATGTCCTGTTTCCATCAGAGAGGCGAGGATTCTCGTGAATAGTTCCCGCGCTCTGACCTTCCGCCACGCCCTTTGAGGCAATTCGCCCCGCTCCGCCTTCTCCGCATACTCACGATAGCGGCGCGAAAATTCCCGCCCATAACACTCCGTCAGGTCGGGCACATAAAGCGGGTCAAAGAGATACCAGTCATCGTCCGTTTGAACGCGTCGCATGAATTCGTCGGGGATGAACAGCGCCGTGTTGAGCGACGGTGTGCGCAAGTAAGGGTCGCCAGAATTACGCCGCAAATCCAAAAAGGCTTCCACTTCCAAATGCCAAGGCTCAAGGTAAACGCACATCGTGCCTCGCCGTCGCCCGCCTTGACTGATGGACTTGATGAGGGCGTCATACATGTGCAGGAAGGGGATGAGCCCACCGCTTTTGCCGTTGATGCCCTTAACGGGCGAACCGACGGCACGGATTTTCGTCACCGCCGTCCCAATTCCACCCGCATACTTTGCCAACATCCCAAACTCGTAAGCCGCTTCCAAGATGTGGTCAAGGCTATCGTGAACATCGTAAAGGTAGCAAGACGCCAGTTGGTGGTGGGGAGTGCCGCTATTGAAGAGGGTCGGCGTGCTGGGCAAGTAGCGGAGCGTGGAAAACATCTCGTAAAACTTCAACGCCCATTCGTCGGGATTTGCTTCGTTGAGGGCTAAGCCCATCGCCACCCGCATCCACATCGCTTGCGGCGTCTCCATCACCTTTCGTGTCTCCACATCCCGCACAAGGTAGCGGTCGTAAAGGGTGTAAAGCCCGATGTAAGGTAACAAGGCATCCCGCTCTGGAACGATGGCAGCCGCCAGCCGAGATAAGTCAAAACGCAAAAGGTCGGGATGCAACACCCCTCGCTCCACGCCCTCGGCGATGTAGCGGGGGAAATAAGTGGCGTAATTGGGATGCGGTGTGCCTGCCGCTTCGCGATGAATTTGCAGCAAAAGCAATCGGGCAGCGACACGCTCAAAAGCAGGGTCGGCGACGATGTTTTGGACGGCAGCAGTAAGGAGCGCCGACAAAATGGCATCGTCGTCCATGTCGTCCGCAAGGAAAGAAGAGGCATCGTCCATCAACGGTCGGCAGAGTGCTTCGGGTAACTTGGCTTGTCGCAGCCACATCCCCGCTTGCTCAACGACAAACTCACGCACCACCGTCATCACCCATTCACCTCCGCAGGAGCAAAAGCACTCCGTCAGCGCGATAACCCATCGGCAAACATGAAAGCAACGAAGGCTTTGGCAAACGCAATGACCATCCCAAAGCCTTGACGGAGGTCACTGGCGTCGTTGCCCACCTCGCGAGGCAACGGACGCTGAGGGCGGATGGGTCGGTCTTCGGGCTTCTGGTTCGTCCTACTCGCCGCGCCTTCCCAGCGCTGAAGAGCGCCAGTGGCGTGTCGCGTCACCGCAGGTTGAGGTCGGTGACGCCCAGCGGCTTTCGTCCCCAGTTACCGCTGCGCGACAGCGCCGGACTTTCACCGGACTTCCCGCCACCCATCCGCACCAATCCGTGACCACAAGATGTTGTGCTGGATGGCTTTGCCAGCCACGACATCTTGCGCTGGCAATTATAGCCAGCCTTGCCCGTCCGTCAATAGGGCATTTGGCGGATTTTCCCGCCACTTTGAGGCGATATAGGGAGCGCCTTTGAGGAAACTTCACCGAAGGGGAAGGTCGTAATCAACGGGGGCTAACTGACCGTCTTGAAATGCCAGTTTCCCTTCGTTGACGAACCGAAGGCGCTTGTCGGCAGCCGCTTCGTCCCACAACCCTTGCGAAATGTAAAGGACACCCAAAGTGTTGGTGTCGCGGATGCGGACGATGCGAGCCTTTGCAGGGTCGCGCACCTTGGCAATCTCTAAAGCCCACTCCAACGCTTGTCGGTCGTCCTCGGCGACGACAGGGATGCGGTCACGCTCAATGAAACCGCTGGTGAAGACATTCACATGCGTGGCGTGCCAATCCACTTTGCTGATGAGCCGTTTCGTCGTGATGTCCGCCAAACCCAACCCGGCAGCGTTTCCGTGCGATTCGTCGGTCAAGTCCAAGACGACGATGACACGGGGCATCGGATGTTTGGGTTCGTTTTCGCCTGTGATCATCATCCGCCCGATGGTTTTGGTGTCCATGCCCGTGCCTGAAATGTTTTTGCCCATCCGCTCCACGATGAGGACATCCAGATGGTTGAAGGGGATTTTGGGGCGGATGCGCTTCCAAAAACTGAGCAACCGTCGTTCGCCCGCTTCTATCTCCTCAGGGGGCAAGGCGACGAGGTGAGCAACCTCATGGTAGCCATTCTCAATGACCGCCAAGCCTGCCAAGATAGGCAGCCGAAGCAAAATTTCCCTTGCCATCAAAGGGATGTAGTGACGCAAACTCCACGCCTTGTAAGTGTGGGCAGTGTCGGCGCCCTCCCTCTTGCCCATCCCGACTGCCATCATCTTGAACAAACCACTCTCGTGCGGTCCCGAAAAATCGGTGTGGTGTTTGATGCGGTTGACGACGATGATGCCGTCGGCATGGGCAGCATATCGGTCGGCATAGACGGGAACACCATCTGCCGTCCCGATGCGCTCCACTTCCATCGTCGCCAAAATCGGGGCTCCGACGAACTCTTCAGTAATGCCGTAATCCCGCAGGATAGCGACTTGCCCTTCCGCTGTCGCCCCGCCGTGACTGCCCATCGCAGGGAAAACAAAGGGTTCACCACCGCTTTCTTTCACGAATTCCGCAACGCCTTTGATAACCTCATGGATACGGGCGATCCCGCGACTGCCCGCCGTGATGGCGATACGCTTGCCTTTCAGTCGGTCTGCGATGTTCAGCCGTTGCAATCGCCGTTTCACTTCACCGACCACATCGTCCACCCGCTTGCCGTAAAGTTGCTGCACGACGCACGCCATCCGAATTTGCTCCAGCATCACAAGTCACCTTGCCTTAAGCCATGAACTGGCTTTGCCCATTGCTGTCGTTTCCATTTTAGCGTGCCAGTGAACTCACCGATTTGTCGCTTCCATAGCGACGATTTAACGCTTTAAAGGTCGCCGGCGGACTTGAGAGGGAGTGACGGTCGTGAAGAAACCGAGCAAACTTTCTCCATGTTCCCGCAAAACTTCCTTCAACCGTTGCGCCATCCCTTTCGGCTCGTTTTGCAACCCTCGGAGCAAAAGGATGCCGACGGCTTTTTGCCCTTTCCGAAAGACAAGTTCGCCAAAATCCTGAACATCGCAAGTGACAAGAAGACATCCCTGCTCAACACTCCATCGGAGGACAGCGCTATCGGAGGATTGCGTTGGAAGCACTTCTCGCACCCAAATCACTTCGTAGCCTGCTTCTCGGAGGGTTGAGACGACGCCGTAGGGAATGCATTCGTCGCAGAGGAGTTTCACCGCCTTCGCCCGCCTGCCGCTGAAATTTTTGCGGAAGCCTTTTGTCGGGATTTAAGAGAGCGCTTGCGCCGCGCCAGATGGGTCGCCCAAGCGAAAGCCGCTCGCATCTGCTCGTCCGTAAGCCGATACTCTTCCCTCACCCGCTCCACTGGCACACCTGCCGCCAGCATGGAAAAAACTGCCCAAAGGGGCACGCGAGTGCCTTTCACAAAAGGTCGCCCGAAGCAGATTTCGGGGTCAACGCCGATATAGCGTTCCCATCCCTTCATCGTCCATCACCGCCCGAAAGTCTAACGCTTCCGCCAAGCCTTGCCTGTTGAGGGATTTCAAAAATCGGGAAGGCGAACCTCATGGTGAGCCTAAGGGAAGGTTTGTAGGGCATGGTTTGAAATTGCGCCGATAATTTCCGTCGGCACAGCACCAAGCCATGTCAGGCAGAAAGTCGGATTGAGCAGAAGTCCCACTTTCTCAGTGGCTTAGGGCGTAGCGACGATTTAATGCTTTAAAGGTCGCCGGCGGACTTGAGAGGGAGTGACGGTCGTGAAGAAACCGAGCAAACTTTCTCCATGTTCCCGCAAAACTTCCTTCAACCGTTGCGCCATCCCTTTCGGCTCGTTTTGCAACCCTCGGAGCAAAAGGATGCCGACGGCTTTTTGCCCTTTCCGAAAGACAAGTTCGCCAAAATCCTGAACATCGCAAGTGACAAGAAGACATCCCTGCTCAAGGGAGAACCGCAAAAGGAATTTGTCAGAGGTGGGGTGAGGGAAAAGTTCCCGCGCCCAAAGGGTCTCGTAACCTAAGGAGCGCAACTGTTCCACGACGGAGTGAGGGATGCACTTATCGCAAAATAGCCTCAAGGGGCGACGGGAAGGCTTTTGAGTCGGCGGCGGGTTTTCAGGCTCACTCGCTTCCGACGGGCAAGATGGGCTGCCCAAGCAAAAATAGCCAAAAGTTCGTCGTCGTTGACCTGATACTCCTCTTTCACTTGCTCTATCGGCACACCCGCCGCCAACATAGAAAGCACCGCCCATACAGGCACCCCCGACGATTTCAGGAAAGGTCGCCCGAAGCAGATTTCGGGGTCAACGCCGATATAGCGTTCCCATCCCTTCATCGTCCATCACCGCCCGAAAGTCTAACGCTTCCGCCAAGCCTTGTCTGTCTTCCTCGGCAGGGGCAAAAGGAGGGCGCTTGACGGACGGGAAAGTGGAGGGATGGATCATGGCAGAAGAGCGACCGACGGTCGTCACCATCGTCGCCATCGGCAATTTGATTGCCGCCCTCCTTTGCAGTTGCACCGCCCTGTATGAAGCCGCTACACCCCTGATGATGCTCACCTTCCGCGCCGCTTCCCAACAAATCGCCGCCCAACAGCGACGACAAATTCAACGACTGATGCAAATGCGGCAGAAAGCCAAAACACCGCAGGAGCGCCAACTTATAGACGCCCAAATCGCTAACCTCAAAAAGGTATCATTGCCCGACTTCAGCAAAGTCGCCGAACCTTTCCTGACACCCTCCACTCGTTGGGGCTATCTCGCCTTTGGTGTTGCTACCTTGCTTATCAATGCCCTTCTTTTCATTTCAGGGGTGGGCTTGCTTTGGGTGAAGGGATGGGCTTGGTGGTGTGCCCTTATCGCGTGCGCCTTGCAAATCGTTCGGAACTTGGGGATGGCTGCCTTCAACATTTTCGTCGTGGCGCCAGCGTCGGCGAAAGCGATGGAAGCGATGATGGCGGAGATGACGAAGGCGATGCCCCCGGGCGCCCCAGCGTTTCCTGTCATGCCAATCAGCCCCTAGATGCAATTTTGGTCAGCCATCGTTCAACTGCTCTGGCTTCTCCTTTACAGCGCTTGGGCGCTCGTTGCCCTCTTTTTGTTGCTGCTCCCTGACACAAGAAAAGCCTGCCAACAATGACCAGTCATCAGCCAGTCACTGGCGTAGGAGAAAAAGTGAGGCAAAAACCATTTCGTCCGACGACCCGAAAAAAACGCTCATTCGTAAACCCGCACCTCAAAGACCCGCGCCGATTTGTCGCCGTTGGTGGCGTGGACGATGAGACGGATGCCCGTCGCCAACTGTGGTTCAAATTGGTGGATGCGTTTGCGTTGGTAGTTGCCTTCAACCTTTACGACCGTTTTTGCGCTGTCACCATACAGCACTTGCAACTCATAGTCTCGCACAGTTTCTGGCTGCGGTCCCCAGACCATCCTCTTGTTTACCGCTTCCGCAAAACTCAAGGTCAGTTCTCGGTTCAAACCTGTGTCAAAGGTTAGGTGCACTTCACGGATGCGTTTGGGCTCACGGAAATGCAATTCAAGCCACTGAGGCATCGGTTGCGTTGGGTCTGAAGCCCATCGGTTTTTGCGCTCGTAAACACCCCGATGCACGCCGTTGATGACATTGACCGCTTCCCAGCCACGAACTTCGCTGGACGCTCTCACTTCCGCCGTTCGGGCGATGTCGTAAGGGTCGCTGTTAGTCACGCCAATGATGTAGGCATCTTGTTTGAGCAGAAGTTGCTGCAACTCCTTGATGGCTTCCTTGCCCAGTTCTCTCGGCGTGCAATTGTAACGGACGCAAAGGGACGCAGTAGTCCCGACAGCTTGCCCCATCACGCTGCAAGTTCCCATCACACGGGTGCTGGCGTAAGCGACATGGGTGGCGCTAATATTGCGACCTGCGAAAAGCAAGTTGGCAATGTTGCGAGAGTAGAGGCAGCGGAATGGGATGTTGTAAAGTGGGACATGGACGGCAATGTTGGGTGGTTCTTTCGTGTCAATGCCTTCGGGTGGGTGCAGGTCAATAGGCCAACCGCCGAACGCCACGCCATCTTCAAACACTTCGCCCCGCTGCAAATCGTTTTGGGTGAGGATGTAATCGCCGAGGAAGCGACGGCTGCCACGAGTGCAAGGCACAAAACCGATCCACTCCAACGCCCAATTTTCACTTTCGGGGTGAAGCCCTGAGTTTTTGATGTGATCCCAAACGCCCAAAGCAATTGCCAGCAACTCATTGCGGATGCGCTCGTTTTCCTTGACGATGTTCAAGTGACCGCCCCACTCTACCCACCAGTAGCCGTATTCCCAAGTGCGGTGGTGACGGTAGGGTAAATCTTCGCAACGCGGGAACTTGCGAATCCAATCGGGAGGCTTGAAGGGCATGGGACGGTCGTATTTGCGGGTGATGAAAAGGATGCTGCTGCCCATCGTCTTGTTGTCGGGTTCGGGCAGCGCCAGCGATTCACCGAACTCATTGCGACCTTCCCTGCCGATGCGAAAGTCAGCGCCTGCTTCCACTCCCAATCTACCGTTGCCGCTGCAGTCAATGAAAATCTTGCCCCTGACGGTGAACAAGTCTTCCGTGCTGTTTCGTAGAGCAATGACGGCGCCGATACGGTTTTCGCTTGCCATCTGCACCCCAATGCAACTTGTGTTGAGCAGCAAAGTTATGTTGGGTTCGCGCCGAACCCACTCGTAGAGAAGCAAATCCCACATGCTGGCGCTCCTTTGTGGATTGCGGACGGCGCATTCTAAACGCAACTCCTCCAAGATGCCTGTTTCGCGTGCGTCAGTGTCTTTGCGACCTCCGTGACAGTCAGCGCCGACTATGTGCATGCGGATTTCACTGGACGAATTGCCACCGAGGACAGGACGGTCTTGAATTAGCACGACAGAAGCACCGTTTCGGGCTGCTGCAATGGCGGCACAAACCCCAGCCATCCCACCACCGACCACAACGACATCGGCTTCCAATTCCTTGCGGGTGAGCAAACGACTTGGGAGCGTTAACTCCATCGCATGCACACCTCCCGATGCATCAGCAAAACTTTCAGCACCAAACGACAACGCCATTGGGCTTGCCATTGCCACCAACCATTGCCGACGCGTCATGTGCCCTCTCACCCTCCCAATCCTGTCAGATCGCTTCTTGTCACGGCTAAAAGCCTATCGCAGCCCTTTGCCATGCCAAGGCAGGGTTGGTTTCTCAGAAGGTTGGATGGAGCATCGGATTGCTCAACCTTGTTGGAGGGGCTTTCAGTCACGACGCACAAAACCTGTCCCATGATCTTCCGAACACCCTCTCCCTTGCTCGGTGATGACGGCGGTGATGAGGGACCATTCGGTCAGGTCGTAAAGGGTGGGGTCTTGGGGGAGGGGTTGTTTGGTCAAGGGAGGCGCTTCGCCCCGCATCGCCTCGCTCCACGAAAGGGGCAAACGCTTTTCGGAGGTCGCCACACTCCAAACAGGCACACCGACGGCGCAGGCGAAATAAGCCAGCGGGCTCGTCCCGACTTTGTGCACCAAACCGTCAAGGCAAAGGGCATCGGCGCCAACGAGTAGCAAGTTGCTTCCTCGCAGCCATGCAAACGCTTGCAAGTCGGCGACGAGCAAAACTTCCATACCTTCGCGCTGCAGCGCTTTCGCCAAAGCGATGCCTTCACCACCAGGCAGCGAGGCGGTGCAAATGACCCGCATCCGCTTGCCTTGCCGATGGGCACGGACGAGGCTGCGAAAGACGAGGGAACTGAAAGAGTGGGTGAGCACCGTGCCTTCGGGCAAACGGTCGGCGGCGTGAGCGATGGCAAGTTCTTCGTGGGCATGCATATCGGCGATGAACTTTTTGAGGGCGCGGCGCAAACGGTCAGGTGTTTCAGCGTGTTGGTGGACGAGTTGGCTCAGATGCCAAAGGGGCGCCATCGCAGGATGGGCTTGACAAAGTTGGTCGGCAGCGGTAAGCAAGACAGAAGTCGGTTGCTGACCAGCAAGGCGAAGGAACCATCGGGCGGCTTTGCGGGTCAAAGTTGCCGCTCCCGATCGTCGGTCGGCACACAAGCGGCGCAAAGTCCCTTGCCATTCCGTTTGAGTAGAGCGCATGAGCCATCACCTTCCTGTCGCGGCTGATAGCCGCTCCAACAGAAGCGGCGAAGGGCGAGTAGCGAATAGAGAATGCCGTTGTGTCGTGACCGACAGCCACTCCAACGGTGAAATTTGTTGGAGCGCCTATCAGGCACAACAAGTTAGGGGTGACGGAACGGGAGCGGCACATCTTGGCTGCCGACGCCGACGAGAGGATGGCGTGGCAAACTTTGCACGGCTTGACGAAAATACGAACCAGTCAAAGGCGATTTTGACGACGGAGGGAAGCGACGCAATGGAGACGACGAAAAAGTCGGGCTACAGCCATACGCTCAACTTGCCCAAGACCGATTTCCCGCAGAAAGCCAATTTGCCCGTGCGAGAGCCGGAAATCCAGCGTTGGTGGAAGGAGCGGCACATTTACGAGAAGATGCTCGCCCGCCGAAAGGCGCAAGGGGCGCCGTCGTTCATCTTGCACGACGGTCCGCCTTACTCCAATGGTGACATCCACATCGGGCACGCCCTCAACAAAATCCTGAAGGACATCGTCGTCAAGTCCCACGCCTTGCGGGGTTACTTCACGCCCTATGTGCCAGGATGGGACAATCACGGCTTGCCCATTGAACACCGCGTCCAAGAGGAACTGATTGCCGAAGGTCAGTGGGCGCCGGGCGAACCGATGACCGAGGAACTCAAGCGGGAACTGAGGCGGCGTTGCCGCAAGTTCGCCGAATTTTGGTCATGGCGGCAAAACGAACAGTTTCAACGGCTCGGCGTCTTCGGCGACTGGGAGCATCCTTACTTCACGATGGACTACGACTTTGAGGCGCGGCTGGTGGAAATTTTCGGCGAACTTTACGAGCGTGGTTACCTTTACCGCGGCTTCAAGACTGTCCACTGGTGCTACCACTGCATGACGGCTTTGGCGGAAGCCGAGTTGGAGTATCACGAAAAGGAATCGCCCAGCATTTGGGTGCGGTTCAAGTTGCGGGACACGGGACACAGGACAAGGGACATGGGCGAGTTGGATGGTGAAGTTTACGCGCTTATCTGGACGACGACGCCTTGGACAATCCCCGGCAACACGGGTATCATGGCGCACCCTGAGTTTGAGTATGTGTTGGTGGAAACGGGGGGCGCGGGACGGGGGTTTTACCTTGTAGCGAAAGGGTTGTTGCCGATGGTGGCTGAGGAGTTGGGTTGGGATGACTACCGAGTGGTGAAAGAGTTTGTCGGGGAGCAGTTGCGGGGGTTGGTGTTTTCGCACCCGCTTTACGACCGACCGTCGCCCCTTGTGACCGCTGAGTTCGTCACCCTTGAGCAAGGTTCAGGGTTGGTTCACACGGCGCCAGGGCACGGTCCCGAAGATTACGAAGTTGGCGTGCGGGAAGGTTTGCCAATTTTAAGTCCCGTTGACGAGCGGGGGCGATTTACCGCTGAAGCGAGCGAGCGGTTGCAGGGCTTGTTCGTCCACACAGAGGGAAACAAGGCAGTAATGGAATGGCTGACGGAAGTGGGAGCATTGCTCAAAGCGAGCACCATCCGCCACAACTATCCCCATTGCTGGCGCTGCCGAAACCCTGTCATTTTTCGGGCGACGACGCAATGGTTCATGAGCATTGACCACGCGGGACATCGGAAAAAATGCCTTGAGGCAATTGGGCGGGTGAAGTGGGTGCCTGAGGAAGGCAAAAGCCGCATCACGGCGATGGTGCAAAATCGTCCTGATTGGTGCTTGAGCCGACAGCGGGCTTGGGGTGTCGCCATTCCTGTCTTCTACTGCCAAGGGTGCGGTCAACCCGTCGTGACGAAGGAAACGATCCAAAGTGTCGCTGCGTGGGTGCGGAAAGAAGGCTCGGATGCGTGGTTTGACCGAAGTGCCAAAGAGTTGCTGCCCGATGGGTTCAAATGTCCGCACTGCGGTGGCGACGAATTCACGAAGGAGACGGATGTCTTGGATGTTTGGTTTGATAGCGGTTGCACCCATCGGGCGGTCTTGGAGAGCCGTCCCGAGTTGCGATGGCCAGCGGACATGTATTTGGAAGGCAGCGACCAACACCGAGGTTGGTTTAACTCGTCGCTGATGGTCGCCGTCGCCACGAAGGGCGATGCACCTTACCGCATCGTTTTAACGCATGGGTTCGTCGTGGACGAGCAAGGGCGGGCGATGCACAAGAGTTTGGGCAATGTCGTCGCTCCTGAGGAAGTCATCCGCCAATATGGCGCTGATGTGTTGCGGTTGTGGGTTTGCGCCTCCGATTACTCGCAAGATGTTCGGCTTGGTCCCGAAATCCTCAAACGCCTCGCCGACGCTTACTTCCGCTTCCGCAACACCCTTCGGTTTGCTTTGGGCAACTTGTTTGACTTTGAGCCCGACCGCCATGCTGTCCCGTATGAACGATTGACCGAGTTGGAACGCTTCATGCTCCATCGGCTCGCAGAACTTTCGGAAGATGTGACAAAGGCTTACGAGGAATTTGACTACCCGCGAGTTTTCCAAACGCTGCAACGCTTTTGTGCCGTTGACCTTTCGGCGTTCTACTTTGATGTGCTCAAAGACCGTCTTTACTGCGAGGCTGCTGATGACCTGCGACGGCGCGGGGCTCAGACGGTGCTTTGGGAAATCGCCAAAGCGTTGTGCGTGATGCTCTTCCCGATGCTCAGCCACACCGCTGAAGAGGCGTGGCAGCACCTACCCGATTGGCGAGACAAACCCGAAAGTGTTGCCCTGAGCGATTGGGTCAGTGTCCCGACGGCATGGTGGGATGAAGGGTTGGCGGGAAGATGGGAACGGCTCTTGCAGGTGCGGGAGGAAGTGAAAAGGGCATTGGAAGTCGCTAAAGTGCAACGACAAGTCGTCAACCCACTGGAGGCGAAAGTCACTCTCATCGCCGAAAGCGCCCTTGCCGATTTCCTGAGAGGGTTCACGGTGCCGCTGAGCGAAGTCTTCATCGTCTCGCAAGTGGAGGTTGTGGAGAGCGCAAGGGTAACGGAGGGAGCAATCCTTGTGCCGTCCGAAGCCTTTCCCACCTTGCAAATTGCCGTGACACTGGCGCCAGGAGAAAAATGTGCTCGCTGCTGGCAGAGGCAGGAAAGTGTCGGGCGCGATGGAACTTATCCCGATTTGTGTGCCCGTTGTGTCTCCGTCGTGCGGTCGCTTCACGGGGCATCTTCCGTCTCAGGGTGAAGAAGGAGGTGGGCAAGATGCTGACGGACGAACAGAAGCGGTTTTTTGCTGAGATGGGGTTCGTCGTCGTGCCGAGCGTCATCCCGCCGTATCGGTTGGAGGCAATGCGGCGGCGCATTGAGGAACTTTGCGAACGATGGGAGAGCGAGGAAGCCCGAAGGGTCGGCGCCCAACAAGAGGCGGAAGCAGGTAATCCCATCGCTGTCCGAACGGCGGCGACCGTTCGGAAGTTTTCAGGGTTAACCCGTTACGAGCCGCTCTTTCGGGAACAAGCGATGGACAAAACTTTGGTGGACATCGTTGCGGAATTAATCGGGACGCCTCTTTTGCTCTACGACGACCAAGCGATGCTCAAACCGCCCTTTGTCGGCTCCGCCAAGTTGCCCCACCAAGACAACGCTTATTTCCGCGTAGAACCTGCCGATGCCTGCCTGACCTGCTGGATGGCGCTGGACGATGCGGCGGAGGAAAACGGTTGCCTGCATTACATCGCTGGGTCGCACCGATGGGGGTTGCTTCCTCATCGCGCTGTCGCAGGCACACCACATTTGGTTCCTGATTTGCCCGACGATTTGGAGTGGACACCCGCTCCCGCTAACGCCGGCGATGTCGTCATCCACCACAGTTTGACCGTCCATTTTTCGCCCGACAATCGTTCGCCCTTCTGGCGTCGGTCGTTCATTTGCCACTATGTCCGTGCCGACGCAAAGATGCCTCACAAAGACCCGACCCAACTTTTGCGGGTGCGTGATTGAGGGCGAACGCCATTAGGTTTTGCGTCGGATTTGCAAGGCACGGCGGTAAGCCTGAGAGCGAGCGATGCCAAAGCGATGGGCAATTTCTTTCGCCGCTTCCTTGACCGACCATCCTTGTCCTAACAATTGCTGCAAGGTTTCGTCTATGGTGGCATCGTCCACCGGCGGCGTTGTCACCATCGCACCTTCCACGACGAGGGTGAATTCGCCAAGGGGTTTTTCGGTGCGAAAGCGCTGGCACAATTCGGAGAGGGTTGATAGGCGAACTTCTTCGTGCATTTTTGTCAATTCGCGACAAAGCGTCACCGTTCGGTCGCCCAAAACGGCAAGCAAATCCTCCAGCGTTTCTGTGAGCCGATGGGGCGCTTCGTAAAGGACGAGGGTGAAGGGCAACGCCTTGACAAGTTCCAACATCGCCCGACGCTCCGAGGGATGACGGGGCAAAAAACCCAGAAACAAAAATCGCTGAGCGCTCAAACCCGAAACGGAAAGGGCAGCGGTGACGGCGGACGGACCAGGGATAGGCACGACGCGAATGCCCGCTTTCAATGCTTCCCGCACTAAGGGCACGCCAGGGTCGGAGATGGCAGGTGTGCCAGCGTTGCAGACGAGGGCGATAGATGCTCCCGCTTTCAGGTGGGCAAGTAATTGTTCGGTGCGCTGGGGCGACGAATGCTGGTGGTAACTGACCAACGGTTTTTTGATGCCGAAATGCGAAAGCAACTTGAGCGTGATACGAGTGTCCTCGGCTGCGATGAGGTCTACACTTTTGAGCGTCTCCAGCAGTCGCAGGGAGACATCCTGCAGGTTTCCGATGGGCGTAGCGCAGACGAAGAGAGTGCCCGAAGGGATCGGGCTTGACAATTTCATCACCTCCGTCATGATTTAACAGCAGCCGAAAGGCTTCTTCCCTTCAATCCGACTTCACTTTGGAACGGCATCGCAGTTATCTTGGCATTAGGAGGGTGACGGAAGATGGCACGGCAACCCAAGAAGGAGTGGCTGACGGAGCGAGAAGCGGCGGAGTTTCTGGGCGTTCGGTTAAGTTTGCTGACCGCTTGGCGCAAACGGGGCATCATGCCCGTTCGCCCTAACCCGACTGGACGAGGAGTTCTCTATGATGCCCAAGCCTTGCAACGCATCAAGGAATTGGCGGACAAGTTGGCTCAACTGGGCATCCCTTCTCCTGTCAGCGCCGTCGTTCAAGGGCGCGTTCCTGTAAAGTGGCTGACACAACTTTTGGGCATCTCCCGCCAGCGCCTTTATCAACTTGTTCCCGGCTCGCTGACTTGGGAAAAGGCGCTAACCCTTTTGGAGCGACGGGTCAATCGCAACCCTACCCTTAAGACCCTCTACCAAGCCTTGAAGCGATGGCTGCCGAAGATAGCCCAAGGGCAAAAGGTGCAAGGGAGAAAGCAACAAAGGGCAAAAACATCCTCCCGACACAGCCGCTAATTGTTTCCCTGCAACCGCCAAATCCCGACGCCCAAAGGCGGGAGCCAGAGAAAGGCGACCCTTCCCTTTAGGCTGAGTTGACCATCACCAAGGATGGCGGCAGCGCCTCGGCTTTCCCGTCCCGTCAGCCAGTAAAGGCAAAGTGGGACACGCTGAGGGGAGTAACTGGGGTTCACTGTCGCCAAGTAAATATCGCTGCCCTTTGTCCAAAGGGCGTAATGGACGGCTCCTTCGCGCCCGACCGCCAGTTCGTAGGCATCGTCCGCCGTCACGATGTCCGCCAATTGCTTCATCTCTTCGGCAATCTGAGGCATCGCCTGCCAGAAACGCAGGCTCATCGGCTTGTAGATGAACCAGTAAATCAACCGCCCGCCCGTGATGACAGTGAGCCACGAGTGAGCGCGGGCTTCCTCAGGTGTCGGCTCTCGCACGGCATCGTCGTAGCCATACATTTGCTGCCAGAAAGCGACAGGCTTGCCCAAGGGGCGGCAATCGCGGTTCATCCGCCAAAGGAAATCCGCCACCCGCCCCAGCGGGTTCTCCACGCGCCCGAAGGGGTAGTGATCCAATGAACCGAAATCGCTGGCTTGCAACGAGCCGTAACCGCCCTTGCCGTCCGTCCATTGATACCAGTTGAGTTGGGCGGGGCGATAGGGGTCGGTTTGCTTGGCGGCTTGAAAAACGCTCAGCAGTTCTGCTTCCTTGCGTCCGCCTTGCGCCCACCAACCTTCGGGCTCGTCCAGCAAATACCAAGTGATGACCGCAGGGTGATCCCGAAGGGCTTGGATGGTGCGAACGAGGGCTTCGGCAATTTCAGCAGTCGATTGGTTCGTCGGTGGGCGAAGCCAAGCGATGACCCAAAGGCGGCGCTTTTGTGCTTCGTCCAAAAATTGCCGACTTGTCACCCAAGTTGATGGGTCGGTGGGAATCATCGGGATGACGGCATTGAAACCGTGCGAGGCGATGTCGTCCAGCCACCAAAGTTCGGGGTCGGCGTGGATGCCTTGAGCAAACACGAGGAGCGGTTGACCGTTGACGATGAGGTGGCGACGGATTCGGTCTATTTGCACGAAAGTGCCTTGCGTCGGTGCCAACTTGGTCAACTGGTCAGTTGCCGTCGCCACCACTTCACCCCGCCCGTTGATGGCTTCCACTGTGATGTTGTGAGTGCCCGTCGGAACGGCGTTGAGTGGGAACGCAACGAAGCGTCGCTCGCGGGGTGCGAGGATTGCTTTGTCTTGTGGCGATAAAACCGTTTCACCGAGCCGACATCGGACGGTGACAGGTTCGTTCAAGTTGTTTTCGCACCAGAGGCGAAAGTGGGGCTCGGAAGCATAAGCGTTGCATTGCACAAGGGCACGGAAGGGTTGAGCGGCTTGAAGCAACCAAACATCACCTGCGTAAAGGGGCGTGTAGTCGGTGGCGGTTTCGCCCGTTTCCAGTTGAGGCGCTGCAACCCAAAGCGTCCCTGCTTGGCGAAACGAAAGGCTGACGATCAGTCGTCCCGTTGCCCAGTGACCTCGCTGCGGGGTCGCCGTGAAAACAAAGCGACGCCATTCCGTTGACACCATCACCGTCGTGCTTTGGTCGTAACCGATGCTGAGGGTGACAGGGAAATCCGAACGCTCTGCCCGAAGGAAAACGGAGAAGGTGTAGGGTTTGCCCGATGGCAGGGCGTAAGCGAAGGATTGAAGCCGAAAGGCGAAACCGTCTTTCGGGTTGAAAAGGCGCAGCGCCTTCGTGCCTGAGAGGGGCGAACTTTCCTCTACGGACAGGCAGCCTGACCAATCGCGCAGTCGCTCAGGGGCGCTGGTGCCCCACCAATCGGGCACACCTTTGTTGGTGCAAATCCAAAAGTGCGAGTTGCGCAGCAAATTGCGGGGTGCTTCCATCCCTTGCCCCCATCCTTTCCCCCAACTCAAGACACTTGTCACCAGCGACACCAATAACGGCATCCACCGCACTTTGCGACACCTCCTGCGATGGCAAAATTGTGGCAGCATCACGGCGTGATGACGGCAGTCTAACGGTGTGGGCGGAGGTGAGCGGAAGGTGCAACGACAAGGAGTGTGACCGTTCGTGACTTTGCCCACGCAAGTTGCCGACGCAAAAAAACAGGGTTGTCCGACGACAATGCTGATGGCGTTTGTCACCGAACTGCGCGACGCGGTGCGGGTAGGTGGGTTTGCTGACGGGATGCTCTTTGCCTTGGCGAGTTTGGCAACCTTGCTCGGTTGGGGCATCCTTTCGCTGACGGCATCCGTTGTCTTGACCTTTGAAGAGGAACACACTCCCTTCTGGCAACAGAGCGAGCGCCTCGTTTTGCCCGTTGTCCGCTAAACCGTCACGCTGTCCAAAACGGCTGCGTCCAAGCGACACTGCCCCGACTGCCGTAAGCCTCCACACGGACATAACCTTCGTCGCCTTGCACGCGGTATTCCGCACGGGAAGCATCCACCCAAGACAGCCAGCGACCATACGGACCGACGAAAGCGATGCGGTCGGCATTGCGGGTGACGATGCGGATGACTTCACCGTCCACTTCAATCGCCTCCAGAAAAACGCCTGAGGAGGCATAGCAACGCCCATCCCGCAAAGCCTTTAGGATGGCGTCGGGCGTGGCATCGTCCGCCAGCACCATCGTCCAACCATTGGCGATGTCCTGTTCGTTGTGGGTGTCATCCGTCGCATAACCCCAAACTTTTCGCCCCTGTGACAGCAACCTATCCCACCGGTCGCTCGCTAAGGGACTGCCGTCGTCGCGCAAGATGTTGCCGTTGAAGACCTCTATGCCCGCATAACCTTGTAAAGCCACCAGGTCATCTTGCTGCCAATGGCAAAAAGTTTTGCCCCAATTGGGATGAGCGAGGATGGCGATGCCACCTTGAGCGTTGATGGCGTCAATGATGGCTTGACGAGGTTGGCGAGGTTCAATGGGTTCGGTGATGCCGACGGCGACGACATGCCCGCCCCCTGCCGTCACCTCGCAACCTGACAGCAACAAGAGGCGACCAGCGGCATCTGTCAGCGAGGTGAGTTTGTCGTGGTCAGTGACGGCGAGAAAATCATAGCCTTGCTCTTCGTAACAGCGCACCAGTTCGGTCAGGGTGAATTTCCCGTCGCTGTTGTTGGTGTGGGCGTGCAAATTGCCCCGCAACCATCGCCCATCGCCATGATAGGGATGCACCAGCAAAGTTCATCGCTCCTTTCACGGGTCGCGCCGCCATCGTTCAAATTCGTCCCGCGTCATCCCTGCTTGCCGCAGCATCTCGGCAAAAATCGGAGGCGGAATGTCCCTGCCATGTTGATGGCTGACGCGAACGCGCCTGACCGTGCCATCCGCTTCCACACGAACCCATGTCTCGTGTTTGCGGGAACGCAACAGGCTGAACCCTGCCTTCCGCAGGACTTGACGGAACTGGTCATAAGTGACGGGCATCCCTCACAACCCCAAAATCGCCCGCACCCTCTCTGGACTGCCCAGCGAGAAAAAGAAGCGGGCATAAGGAAGGCTTGAATCGCGCACTGACGCATCCTTTTGCGCCAACTCCACCAACACATCGGCGAAGTCCCAGATTTCATCGGCAAGTTCGTCTACGGCTTCTTTAAGCGTCTCGCCCCATCCTATCGCCTTCATCTCTGGACACCGCGCCAAGTAAATGCCCTCCTCAGGTAGCCACTCCACTTCCACCGTGAAAGTCAAAGGCGGCTGAACCGACTGAACCTGACGGACGACGACTTGCTTGAGCGTCATCGCCGTCGCTTCCGCAACCGCCATCTCATTCACCTCGCAAAATCAAGGCTTGCAGGGGGGAGAAGTGCCAAAGATTTTTATGGGTCGCGCCGCCATCGTTCAAATTCGTCCCGCGTCATCCCTGCTTGCCGCAGCATCTCGGCAAAAATCGGAGGCGGAATGTCCCTGCCATGTTGATGGCTGACGCGAACGGTTCGCTCCGTCCCATCGGGCAGTTTCAACCGCCATGTCTCATGCTTGCGGGAACGCACCAACTCGTATCCCAATTTCCGCAGGACTTGACGGAACTGGTCATAAGTGACGGGCATCCCTCACAACCCCAAAATCGCCCGCACCCTCTCTGGACTGCCCAGCGAGAAAAAGAATCGGGCATAAGGAAGGCGCGGGTCATGCAAGTTTGGGTCTTTGGCATGGTCTTCCACCAACACATCGGCGAAGTCCCAGATTTCATCGGCAAGTTCGTCTACGGCTTCTTTAAGCGTCTCGCCCCATCCTATCGCCTTCATCTCTGGACACCGCGCCAAGTAAATGCCCTCCTCAGGTAGCCACTCCACTTCTACCGTGAAAGTCAAAGGCGGCTGAACCGACTGAACCTGACGGACGACGACTTGCTTGAGCGTCATCGCCGTCGCTTCCGCAACCGCCATCTCGTTCACCTCGGCAAATTCAGGGTTTAACAACGATGCCGTCCGCCGTCGTGATAATGCCGCGATAGAGGAAGTAGATTTGGCGAAGGGCTGCTTCCATGTCAAAGTCTGTCAACGCTGAGATGCCATCTTTAGGGACGATGACTTTGAACCATCGCAAGGCGGCGCTGCCAGCGGTGTGCAGGACGCAAATGTTGGCGACGGTGCCCGTGACGATGAGGGTGTCAACGCCGGCGACCCGCAAGTCGTGCTCCAAGGTCGTCCCATAAAAGCCGTCATAGCGCCGCTTTTGCACGACCAATTCGTTGGGCTGGGGTTTAAGTTCGTCCACGATTTCCCAACCCCAAGTGCCGATGAGGCAATGTTCACCCCAGATGGGGAATTCTGGGTCGTTGGGCAAGTGGGAATCTTGCGTGTAGGCGACAAACATGCCGTATAGGCGCGCCTCGACCAACAACTTGCGGATGGCGGGGATGGTGTCCTTCGCTGTCGGGACGACTAACTTGCCGCCTTCCTTGACGAAATCGTTTTGCATGTCCACGATGAGCAACGCCGTCGTCTTCGGTTTGACTTCCACACGGTCGGTGACGACATATTCGGGCACAGTGACCGTTCGCTGCGCCATCGTCGCTCACCTCCGTCAAGCAAGTTTGCCCATTTCAAATTGTGGCAGATGCCTTATCGCCAATCCAGCAAGACGATGCCCGTCTTTTCTCGTTCCCTCATCAGCAATTCGTAGGCTTTGGGCGCTTCTTGCCAAGGGAAGCGATGGGTGATCAGTTCCGTCGTGACGATTTCGCCCCTACGCACCAACTCAAAAAACAACTCGGTGTTGCGCTCCCGCGTCCAAGGGTCGTCGGGATTTTCGTGGGGCGGATGGGAACTGACATGGGCGCCGATGAAGGTCAGGCTTGTCCAGTTGCACCAATCGTGGAAGTCAAAGGGCGTTTTCCCGCGAGGGCTGCTGAGGATGACCAATCGCCCTTGCCGACGCATGACCGTCACCTCTGTCAAGATTGCTTTCGGGTTGCCCGTCACTTCAAAGACCACATCCGCCATCCGCCCTTTTGTCCAGTCAGCGATGCGCTCAGCAAGATGAGGGTCGGCACCGTCCAAGGCGACATCTACGGCTTTCACCCCCTCCGCCAACTCCCTTCGGTGGGTTAAAACATCCACGCCGATGACAGGGCGTGCCCCGCAAAGGCGGGCAAATTGTGCCGCCCAGATGCCGATGGGACCAAGCCCGAACACGACGACGCTTTCGCCCAATTGCACCTTCGCCCGCCGCACGCCATTGAGGGCAATGATCGCCAGAGCAAACAAAGCAGCGGGTTCGTCATCAACGCCTTCGGGCACTTTCACCCAAAACTCATCCTGCCGATAAAGGGCAAACTGAGTGTGAGGCTTCCAACCGACGAGGCGGTCGCCCACCTTCACCTTATCCACGCCCTCTCCGACGGCAGCCACTTCGCCCACTTGGCTGTAGCCGAGTTTGAGGGGATAACGGGCAAGGCGTGCCCAAACGCTGTCAGGTTCAAAATCGGCAGTCACCAGCGTCATTTCCGTGCCCGTGCTGATGGCGGAGAAACGAGCCCGCACGAGGAAAGTGCCCGCCGTCAGGGACGGCATCGGTTCTTCTTTGAGGACGACTTGTCTCGGCGCTTCGCAAATCACGGCATGATTGACCATCCCCATCGCCTCCCAAGTTGTCAAGCGCCCGACTTTTCGGTGACGGCAGTTTTTTCGCCCTGAATTGTGGCGCAAGGAACTGACAGACTAAGAGCGTGGTGATGAGCGGTGACCGTCACAGCGGAATGGCAGGAAGTAGCGGAGCGGTTGGCAGCGTCGGTGCGACGCCCCTTGGTCGTCCTCGTGATTGGGGCGATGGACACGGGCAAGAGCACTCTTTGCGCTTTCCTCGCTCGCACCCTCTTTGAACAAGGTCGGCGGGTCGCCGTCGTGGATGCCGATTTGGGGCAGTCGGACATCGGTTTTCCGACGACCATCGGGGTGGGTTTTGTGGAGCGTCCCATTGAGCGGTTGCGGGACATTTCCTGTCGCGCTGCTTATTTTGTTGGGGCAACTTCGCCCACTGGACACTTATTGCCGACGGTCGTCGGGACGAAGTTGATGGTGGAGCGGGCATTGGCGATGGGAGCGGAAGCCGTCATCGTGGACACCGATGGCTTGGTGCATGGTGGAGTCGGTTGGGCACTCAAGCATCACACCTTTGAAGCCATCCGCCCCACTCATGTCTTCTTGCTTCAACGCGCAGGCGAATTGGCGCATTTTCATCGCCAATGGCAAGGCATCGTTTGGACGGAAGTGATTTCCGTGCCCGTGCCTGAGGCGGTGGCGCTGAAATCGCGGGAGATACGGCGGGCTTTTCGGCAGGAACGGTTTCGGGAATGGCTGCAACAATGCCGCGAGATTACTTTGCCGTTAGCAAATTTGCGTTGGCGAAACACTTTGCTGGGTCAGGGCGTTTCCGTGCCGCCGACGGTGCGCCATCGCCTTTCCGAACTTTTGGGGACGACGGTGCTCCATGCCGAACGGGTCGGCGATGTGGCATTGGTCATCGTAGACCGACCACCGACGGTCAGCGATTTTGCGCCCGCAAAGGAGTTATTCAGCGGTGTCCCCTTCTTTCAGTGGCGAACGCCCAGCCATTACGAACAACTGCTCGTCGGCTTGCTGGACTTCAACGGCGAGTTGCTCAATTTGGGCTTATCGTTTCGGTTGGACTTCAGCGAAGGAACTTTCACCTTGCTGGCGCCGCCCCTTGACCCTTCCCACCTTCACACCGTTGCCTTCGGCTTTGTTCGGTTGGCGTTAGATGGGACGGAGATAGAGGTCGTCATGCCCGGGCGGCTATAAAATGCGCGCCAACCCCTATGCCCCTTTCTTCGTCAAATTGATTAACCAACGCTGAAGCGGCGATGGTTCCTTCAGGAGGTGAAGGGTGTGCCCCGATGGTTGATTGCCATAGCGATGTCGCTAACCCTCGCATGGGTCGTGGCGTTAGCGCAAACGAAGGGCACGAAAGAAAATCCCGCCGATGAGCAACGGCTCGTCCAGACCATCAACGCTGCCCTTGCCCGCTACTGGTATGAGCACCAAATCAAACCTGCCCCACCCGCTTCCGATGCCGAATTCCTGCGGCGCGTTTACTTGGACTTGACGGGCAACTTGCCCCCTGAAGAAGTCACCCGCCAGTTCCTCGCCGACCGTTCCCCTGACAAGCGACGCAAATTGATAGAGCAGTTGCTGGACAGCCCCGATTACGCCAAGTGGTGGGCGACGGTTTGGCGCATTTGGCTCATCGGGCGGGAAAGCCGACGGGTCGCTGCTCTCGTCGGCATTCGGGCGATGGAGCAATGGCTGCAAGACAAACTGGCGCAAAATGTCCCTTACAACCGTTGGGTCTACGAGTTGCTGACCGCATCAGGGCGAACTGACGAAAATGGTGCTGCCACTTTCTTCGTCAAATACGAAGCCAAACCCGAAGAACTGGCAGGCGCAGTCCCCCGCATCTTCTTGGGAACGCGAATCCAATGTGCTCAATGCCATGATGCCTTCAACGACCCCCGATGGAAGCAGCAAGACTTTTGGAGTGTTGCCGCTTATTTCGCCCGTGTGCGGGTTCGCCCCGTGCGTGACCAAAACCGCATCGTTGCCTTTGAAGTTTGGGAAGCACCCCGAGGCGAAGCCTTCATGGAACGCAACGGGCAGCGGCAAATGGTTTTGCCCAAGTTTGTCTTGGCGAGCATCGCTTTGCCTGAAGAGCCGCCAGAGAGGCGGGCTGCCTTCGCTGCCTACTTGACCCACCCGCAAAACCGCCTGTTCGCCCAAGCCGTCGTTAACCGCTACTGGGCTTACTTTTTCGGGTATGGCTTGGTTCATCCCATTGACGACTTCCGCCCCGAAAATCCTCCCGTCGTCCCCGAAGTGTTGGAGAAGTTGACCGACGATTTCATCGCCAACGGCTACGACCTAAAACGGCTCATTCGCATCATCGTCAGCACCAGAGCCTACCAACTTTCCTGTCAAGCCCCCTCAAGCAAACCCAACTCGCCCGAGACTTTCGCCCAAGCCCAACTGCGCCCCCTAATGCCAGAGCAACTTTTCAACGCTTTCCTTCGGGCGACGGGCGCGGAAGAAGTCCTAAAGGAACGAGCGCCTCGTCTCTACGAGCAACTGCACCAGTTCATGGTGCGCCGCTTCGTCGTGGTCTTCAACACCGATGAAGAGCCCGATGTCGCTGCCTTTGAGCAAACCATCCAGCAAGCCTTGATGCTGATGAACAACGAACAAGTCCAGCGCGCCGTTCGGTTGGCAGGCGGCTTGCCGTTGTTCCGCGCCCTGACCGACGAGCGTTCCGACGAAGAGCACCTCAACACCCTCTTTTTGCGCTTCTACTGCCGCTATCCGACGCCTGACGAGCGACGGGTCATGTTGGAGCATGTGCGACAATTCGTCGCCAGCGAGCAGCGTGTCCCTGTCTTACGGGGTCGGCGCAACATCGGGTTGGCGATGATGGCAGGCAATGTGCCGTTGCCCCCTAAAGCCCAAGCCTTTGAAGACATCGCTTGGGCGTTGCTCAATTCGGGCGAGTTTCTGTTCAACCATTGAGCGCCTTTAACCGCAACAAATTAGGCAAGGAGGTGCAGAAGATGCCGTTAGGGCAATGGACGCAGGAATACTGCTGCGGCTGCTTGGAAACTTGGTCGGAAGGGTTAAGCCGACGCGGGTTCATCAAAGTCGGGTTGGGCGGGTTGCTGAGCATGCTTTTTGCCGATTGGCTCGTTCAGCAACCCCTTCGTGCCCAAACGAACAACATCCGCAAAGCCAAGTCGGTGATTTTGCTGTGGATGAACGGCGGACCAAGCCAATTGGACACCTTTGACCCCAAACCCAACAGCAAAAACGGGGGCATCTTCAAACCCATCAAAACCCGCATCCCCGATGTGCAGTTCACCGAGTTGCTGCCGCAACTGGCGGAGCATGCCGACAAACTGGCGGTCATTCGCTCTATGGTCTCCAAGGAAACGAACCACCAGCGGGCTCAATATTTGCTGCACACGGGCTACCTTCCGCAAGGGACGGTGGAGCACCCCAGTTTCGGCGCCGTCGTCGCCAAAGAGTTGGGCGATGAAAACTTTGACTTGCCCCACTTCGTCAGCATTCGCGGTCCGTCCTTCGGTGCGGGTTTCCTCGGCGCCACTTACAACCCCCTCGTCGTGACCAACCTGAGCCAACCTGTGGAGAATTTGCTGCCGCCGCAACATGTCACGCCTGACCGATTGGAGCGACGCCTCTTTTTGCTCCGCTACTTGGAGGGCAAATTCGCCGACTGGACGAAGGACGAAAATCAGCAGCGTCACCTGATCACCTACAACAAAGCCCTTCGGCTGATGCGTTCGCCTTTGACGAAAGCCTTCAACATCGCTGAAGAACCCGAAAGTGTCAAGCAAGCCTACGGCGACAACGATTTCGGGCGGGGTTGCCTGTTGGCGCGTCGGTTGGTGGAAGCGGGCGTCCGCTTCGTGGAAGTTTACTTGGACGGTTGGGACACTCATCAAGACAACTTCACCCGCACCCAACGGCTCTGCAGCATCCTTGACCCTGCCTTTGCCACCTTGCTGAAAGAGTTGAAAGAGCGGGATTTGCTGGATAGCACCCTCGTCGTCTGGATGGGCGAATTTGGACGGACGCCCCGCATCAACCCCAACGAAGGACGCGACCATTGGGCTCGCGGGTTCAGCGTCGTCTTGGCGGGCGGAGGCATTCGGGGCGGTCAAGTCATCGGAGCGACCAACGAAGACGGCACCGATGTCGTCCATCGCCCTGTCACCGTGCCCGACTTGTTCGCCACCCTTTGTCATTTGCTGGGCATTGACCCCAACAAACGCTACTACACACCCAACGGTCGCCCCATCACCATCGTGGACAATGGGCAAGTCGTGACGGAGTTGGTCGGTTGAGCGGTCAGAGCCACCGACTCAAGTGCCTCGCTCTTTCGGCGGAAGCCAGCACCCTACTACCGAAAGGGCAGTTGGTTAACCGTGTTGTTGTAGCGATTGCTCAGCCCGCCACCGAACAAGGTCAGGGCAAGGATGACCGCAAGAACGATCAGCACCAACAAAAACGCATATTCTGTCAAAGTCTGTCCTTGCCGCATCAACCATCACCCCGCTCTCGGGACGCAACGATGGGTTGGGCAAGATTTTAGCAGCCCTGTCAACCCTTCGGGAGGATGTTGGGAAAGTCGTGACCAATCAGGCGGAAGGCACGGCTTTATGTCGTGCCGACTGATTTTATCGGGTGGTTATTCAAGGCGTGATTTCCGAACATCTTGGGCACGGCGTTGCGCTGATGTTGCCTTCCCTTTAGGCATTGCCCCAACGAGAGGGAAGCGTGCCAACCTTGTTGTGGGCGTCGTAACGGGTCAGGAAGAGGAGGCAGGAAAATGCTGGTCGGTTTCGCCCAGACAGACATCACGCCACCTGTCGGCTCATCCATCCCTGGCGGTTTTCAGCGCCTCGTCTCCACAGGCGTTCACGACCCCCTTCATGCGACAGCCGCCGTGCTGGGGAGCGATGGACACTTCGTCGTTTTCGTCTCCGTTGATGCCCTCTCGGTAAAGGCATCCTTGGTCGCTGCAGCGCGGGAGCAAATTCGGCAGCGTTGTAACATCCCGCCTGAAAATGTCCTCATCGCTGCTACCCACACCCACACGGGCGGTCCCATCGCCGATGTCTTTGAAAGCGAAGCCGACCCGAACTATTGCGCTTTTGTCGCCCGACAAATCGCCCAAGCCGTTGAGCAGGCGATGGAGAACTGTCGTCCCGCTCTCGTTGGCATCGGCATCGGTAAGGCGGAAGGGTTAGCCTTTAACCGACGCTTCCTTATGCGCAACGGTTTCCATCAAACTCACCCAGGCAAGGGAAATCCCAACATTGTCAAGCCCGCTGGTCCGACTGACCCAACCGTCGGCGTTTTGGCGGCGCAAGACAAGCAAGGTAACTTCCTCGGATGCCTCGTCAATTTCGCTTGCCATTGCACCGTCATGGGCGGAACACAATTCAGCGCCGATTTTCCCTTCTACCTCGCTCAAACCCTGCGAAAGGTGTTGGGGGAGCAATGCCTGACGGTTTTCCTGCCCGGCGCCTGTGGCGATGTGACGCAAGTGGACAATTTGAGTCTGCGGGAACGGGAATTTGGCGAGAGTTGGGCATGGCGCATCGGCACGGCATTAGGAGGCGCTGTCCTTCAGACCATCGCCCCAATGGATTTTTTGTCCGACTTGCCCTTGCAATCCCGCACCGCCATCGTCCCTTTGCAGCGACGGAGAGTGCCCAAAGCATGGCTGGAAGAAGCCAAGCGATTGCTGTCAATGGACGGCTCTTGGAGCGTTGAACGGGTTTATGCCCGCGAGTGGTTGCTCCTTGCCGAAGAAGTCCACCGCCAACCGACTGTCCATGCTGAGGTGCAAGTCATCGGCATCGGTCGGTGCGTCTTCGTCGCCATTCCCGGCGAACTGTTTTGTCAGTTGGGCTGGGACATCAAACGGCGTTCTCCTTTCCCGACGACTTTTGTCGTCCCTTGTGCCAACGGGATGGTAGGCTACTTGCCGACGCCCGATGCCTTCAAAGGTGGTGGCTATGAGGTGCGATTGGCTCGCTCTTCCCAATTGATGCCTGAGGCGGGCGAACGAATTGTGACGGAAGCCGTGCGATGGCTTTCCGCCTTGACAGTGCCTTCCTTGCCCTCTCAACCGCCCGTGATGACATCGCCTTGGGATGTCGGCGCTTCACCGCCCTCTTTGACAGGACTGGAGCCGATGGATTGCCCTTGGAATCAACTTGGTGACGGGGGATGTCATTGCCGATGAAGCGACCCATTCTGACGCGACGCAGGAAAAAACAACTCATCCCGCCTTCGTGGCGTCTCTGGTTGGAGAAGCGATGGCAACTTCTTCGGGGACAATGGTGGTTTCACCTTGGCGCTTTTGCCCTCTGGCGGGGACGCTACCAAAAAGCGGCTCAATGGTTGGAAAAAGCCCTTGCCCTCTTGGGGGAGAACGCTTTCCTGCGGATGCAATTGGCGTGGGCGCATTGGCATTTGGGGCATCCCGTTACCGCTCGTTTCCATGCTTTGCGAGCGACGGAGCAAATGCCCTCCCATGCCCCAGCGTGGGTGTTTGCGGGCAAAGTGTTGGCGTTGCGGGGCAAATGGAGCGAAGCCGAACGCGCCCTTCGTCAAGCGTTGCTCCTTGCGCCCGACAATTTTGTCGCCGGCAGTTGGCTGGCACTGGTGCTCTTTCAAACGCAGCGACCTCAGGAAGCCTTAAACCTTTTGCGTCGCCTGCCTGTCGTGGATGACGCCTACCTTCAAGCCCGATTGGTCTTGCACTTGGAGCGGTTAGTTTCTGAACGAGGTGAACGGGGGGAGTTGTTCCTTCCGCCTCCGCCTCGGTGGGCTCAATGGATGGGGTTGAAAAGGGTTCTCGGCTGGCTTTGTCGTTGGCGGGGTGAACGGCTGTTGGAGGATGGGGCTTGGGATGCTGCCGCCCGCTGGCTGTATTGGGCAAGTTCCTTGCGCCCCCATGACCTTTGGGCTCGTCTCCATTTAGCGATTGCCCTGATAGAAGGCGGTCACCTTCGCCAAGCGGAGCAACTCATCGCTGCCATCCCTGCGGAAACGCCTGAAGGGCGTTTGCTCTTGGCTATCCTTTGGGCACGCCAGCGACGCCCGATGGAAGCCCTCGCTGCCCTTAACCGTTGCGACCCCCAACATCCTCTTGTCCGCTACTACACCGCCTTGGCTTGGCACTGGTTGGGGGAAACCGAACGAGCCTGCATTAGTTACCTTGAGCCCCTTTACCGTGAAGACCCCGCCTCCTTACGGGTGCGCCTTAGCGAGTTGCTCCGTTGGCTCAACGAACCTTAGCCCGTGCCCAATCTGTAATCGCTTCCACTAACCCTTTCACCGTGTGCACTTCTGAGACGACGGATGGCTCAAAACCTCTTTGACGAATTGCCTGCTCTGTGACGGGACCGATGCAAGCGATGGCTGCCGTCGTCAAAAGGTGGCGGGCTCGTTCTTCCCCCAACACGGCGAAAAAGGCGTTCACCGCCGATGGGCTGGTGAAGGTGACGACATGGATGGGCTCTTTCAATACCGCCCTCAGATATTCTTCGGGCAACTCGTTAGGCACGGTGCGGTAGGCGTGAACTTCATCCACCCATGCCCCCACTTCCCGCAAACGCTTCGCCAACACTTCCCGCGCTCCATGCGCCCTCCACAACAAAAACCGCTTTGCCCGCCCTCCTTCGCATTGGTTAGGCGCCCCGACCTTTTCCAAGACCGATTGCAACGCCTCTGCCAACCCTTCGTTGGTGTAATGCGTCGGCATCAAATCAGGTTGAATGCCCCATTGACGTAAGGCTTCTCCTGTCGCAGGACCGATGACCGCAAAACGCACTGACGCAAAAGCACGGGCATCTTTACCGTGTCGTTGCACCCGTTCAAAGAAAGTGCGCACCCCGTGCGTGCTGGTGAACACAATCCAATCGTAGCCGCCGTTCAGGGCACGCATAAGGGCAGCCTCTAAGGGCGCTTCATCGTCGGCAGGCACGATGCGGATGAGAGGCAACCGAACGGCTTCCGCCCCCAACTCTTCCAACTGGCTGGCGAGGGCTTCCGCTTGCTCTTCGGCGCGGGTGACGAGGAGGCGTTTGCCAAAGAGAGGTTTCCGTTCAAACCAAGCGATGCGCTCCCTCAAATGGACGACTTCACCGACGACCAAAACGGCAGGCGGTTGTGCCCCCATCTCTTGGGCTTTCTCTGGCAATTGCTTCAAGGGAGCGACGAGGGTTCTTTGGCGTGGTGTCGTCCCCCATTCAATCAACGCCGCTGGTGTTTCTGGGTCTTTTCCACCTTCCAACAACTCGGCGACAACCCTCCGCAACTCACCGACCGCCATCAAAAGGACAACCGTTTCCGCTTTCGCTAATTGACGGACATTGGCGGATGCCCCTTCCTCTGTCCCGTGCCCGACACCGACAGCAAAACTGGATGCATAGCGCCGATCCGTCAGCGGGATGCCTGCATAAGCGGGGACAGCAAAAACGGAACTGATGCCTGGCACGATTTCAAAGGGGATGCCTGCTGCCGCTAATGCCTCCGCCTCTTCCGCACCCCGACCAAAGATGAATGGGTCACCATTTTTCAACCGCACCACTTTTTTGCCTTCACGGGCTTTCGCAATCAACAAGGCATTGATGGCGTCTTGAGCCACTTTCACCCCGCCAGGATTTTTGCCTGCGTAGATGAGTTCCGCCTCAGGGCGAACCAGCGACAAGATGGACGGCGTGAGCAAGCGGTCATAGACGATCACTTCCGCTTGCTCCAACACCTCTTTCGCTCTCAGCGTCAGCAGGCGGACATCGCCAGGTCCAGCGCCTACGATCCAGACGAAGCCGTTTGTCATTTCCCTCACCATGCAAAGAATGCCACACCCTTTCCCCTCTCAAAGCGGGTCAGACCCTATGGGGTGAGAGTGGCATCGGCGTTGGATTGGCGAAAAAATCAGCGCCAGCGAAAAGGCGCAAATGAAAGGGTCGGGTTGATTTCCGACGCCCTATCCGCCGCAAAGGAGGTTGACGAAGATGACGGGGGAACATTTGGCGGGCAAAGTCGCCATCGTCACGGGTTCGGGGCGGGGCATCGGGAAGGCAATTGCCTTGCGGCTGGCGAAAGGGGGCGCTGATGTCGTCGTCCACGATGAAAACGAGGAAGCGCCCAGCAAGTTCGGCGAGAGCAAAAGTTTGGAGGAAGTCGCCGAGCAGGTGCGGGCGATGGGGCGACGGACGATGGCGCTCTTCGGCGATTTAACCCGACCCGAAAATTGTCACCAAATCACTGAAGCGGTGCTGGCGGAGTTTGGGCACATTGACATCTTAGTCAACAATGCAGGGGGCGACATCGGGGCAAGAGGCGAAAAACCTGAGCCCAATGACCTGTTCATCGCTGAAGACGACTTGCACGCCGTCATCGGGCGCAACTTGATGACGACACTGAACATGTGCCGAGCCGTCGTGCCTGCCATGATACGGCAAGGCTCAGGCAAAATCGTCAACATTGCGTCTATCGCTGCCCTTATTGGCATCCCACGAGAGATCGCATACGCCACTGCCAAAGCAGGTGTCGTGCAGTTGACGAGGTGTTTGGCGGCGATGTTGCGCCCTTACGGCATCACTGTCAACGCCGTCGCGCCGGGCAACACGCTGACGGGACGATTTTTAGCGACCCTGCGGCAGCGGGGTTTAACAGAAGAGCAAATCCGACCCAAGAGCCGATTGGAGCGATTTGCCGAGCCTGATGACATCGCCAAAGTCGTGGAATTTTTCGCCAGCGACTGGTCAGATTTTGTGACGGGGCAGATTTTGGTCGTGGACGGAGGCGCATCGGTCGGACGAGGCGTCACCACCTGAAAACCTTTCAAGAGAGGTGAGCACCGATGCGGTTGGCGTTCATGACTTGGGCTTGCCCTGATTGGGCAGTGGAGGAAATCGTGAAGGCGGCGAAACGCTACGGTTATGAGGGCGTGGAGTTTCGCCTTTCTATCGGGCATCGGCATGGCGTGGAAGTAGACATGAGTGAGGAGCGCAAACTGTTCGTGCGACGGTTGTTCAAAGACGAAGGCATTCAAATTTGCTGCCTCGCCAGTGGGGTGCGGTTTTCATCGGCAGATGCGACGGAACGGGAACGGATGATCGCACAGGCAAAGGCAGAAATTGAGTTGGCAGCCGATTTGGATTGCCCTTGCGTTCGGGTTTTCGGGGGCGGTTTGCCCAAAGGCGTGGCGCGTTCGGAAGCGCACCGCTACATCGCCGATTGCCTTCGGCAACTGGGCGAGTTTGCTCAAACGCATGGCGTCTTCGTCTGCTTGGAAACCCACGATGCTTTCAGCAAGGGCGAATATGCGGCGGAAGTGGTGCGGTTGGCAAATCACCCGCAAGTCGGCATCGTCTGGGACATCCGCCATCCTTTGGCGCAAGGCGAAACGATGCGGGAAGCCTTTGAGCATGTCAAGCCCTTCGTTCGGCACTGTCACATCGGCGACCGAAAGAAGGTGGACGGTCAATGGCAGTTCGTCCAGATCGGGGATGGCGAAATCCCTGTCGGTGAAGCCATTGCCTTGCTGCGTTCCATCGGTTACAGCGGCTTTTTGTCCTTTGAGCCAGAAGGATATGGCGAGTTGGATGCCGAGGCGCTTTTGAGCGAGTATGGGAAGCGGATGCGGGCATTGATGGAAGGGCAGTTTTAAGAGCGGCATGAGCCGCACGAACTGTTAAAGTGGCTATTAGCCACGACGCTCTAAGAGCCAGCCGAGGGAAGGAGCGAACAACGATGCCCTTCTTTCGCTATCGCCAATTAGACGACTTGATTGCCGAGGTGGAACGATTGGGGCTAAGTGGGCAAATTCAATTCGCCGACACCGTTCGGGAGTTGTTAAAGCCCGTTCGGGTTGGGCATCGGCAGTTGTGGAATGCGCTGGGCTACCACCCGATGGAAGGGTGCGACGGGACGACGGAGGGGCGACCGAGCGCGTTGACTTGGCGGCGTTACGAACGCTTTGCGATGGGCGGCGGCGCGCTGATTTGGTTTGAGGCGACAGCGGTTTTGCCCGAAGGGCGCGCTAATCGCCGCCAACTTTGCTTGAGTGAGGCGACGGCGAAAGATTTGGAAGCGCTCCTTCAACGGGTGCGGCGGTTGCATCGGGAAGTTTTTGGAGAAGAGCGGATTCTCTGCGGTCTTCAGTTAACCCATTCGGGTCGCTACTGCTTTGAGCGTCCCATCATCGCCTATCACGACCCTGCATTGGACAAAAAGCGCGCCATCCCGCCCGACTATCCCGTCATCAGTGACGCCGAATTGGAGCGCTTGCAAGAGGCCTTCGTGCGAGCGGCGAAGTTGGCTTGGCAAATCGGGTTTGATTTCGTGGACATCAAGCAGTGTCATCGCTACCTGCTCAGCGAACTGCTGGCTGCCAAGACAAGGGATGGCAAATATGGCGGCAGTTTGGAAAACCGAACGAGATTTGCCCGTGAGGTGCTCCAACGCATCCGCGAGGAAGTGGGCGATGGGTTGATTTTGGCGACGAGGTTGAATGTCTACGACGGACCCGCCTTTGAGGCGTCGGGCAAGCCGATGGAGTATCCTCGCCCGTTTGTTTACGGTTTTGGTTGTGACGAGGGAGACCCGCTGCGGATGGATTTGAGCGAGCCAATAGAGTGGGCAAAAGAATTAGTGCGTTTGGGCGTTCGGCTGATCAATGTGAGCATGGGCAACCCATATGCCAACCCGCACATCGGACGCCCTTTTGATAAACCGCCTGTGGACGGTTATGAGTCGCCAGAGCATCCGTTGGTCGGAGTCGCTCGCCATTTTATGGCGACGGCGGCTATCAAAGAGGCAGTCGGCGACCATGCTGCCGTCGTCGGGACGGGCTACAGTTTTTTGCGCCAATTTTTGGCATCAGCGGGGGAGGCGAACAAGCGGGCGGGACGAGTGGATATCGTGGCGGTCGGTCGTGGCGCTCTCGCTTACCCTGACTATGCCCGCGATTTGCTGGAGCATGGCGAAATGCGCGTGAACAAGGTTTGTTTGGCAGTCAGTTTTTGCACGACGCTGATGCGCACCAAAGACCACCCCCTTCAACAGATGCCGACAGGATGTGTGCCTCGTGACCCAATTTACGCCGAATTGTTTCGGCAACTCGTGCGCGGAAGGGGGGAACTTCGTTGACCCTTGAGCAGAGCCTCCGTGAATTGCTTCGGGTTCTGGTGGAGACGCCAACGCCGACGGGCAACGAGACAGCACTTTTCCCCTTCCTGACCGACTGGCTGCAGGCGCATGGCTTTGAAGTGACGGAGCAGGAAGTGACAGAACGCCATCCGTTGACACCGCCGGGCGAATACCGAAACTTGTTGGCAAAGCGGGGCGAAAGCCGTCTTCTCATCACGGCACATTTGGACACCTTTCCTGCTTACTCCCATCCCCAACCCTACACCCTGCGGGAGGAAAACGGTCGGCTTATCGGACGGGGCGTCGTAGATGTCAAGGGGCAAATCGCCGCGTTGCTGTTGGCGATAGAGCAAACGGACGCACCATGTCAATTGGCGTTCGTGTGCGATGAGGAGCGAGGTGGGACGGGTTCACGCTCACTGCAAGTGGACGCCGACGCTGCCATCGTGTTAGAGCCGACAGAGTTGCGACCTGTCGTCGCCCATGCGGGGGCGGTGGAAGCGACGGTGACCTTTTTTGGCAAGGCGGCACATGGCTCCGTCCCTCATGCGGGCGACAGCGCCTTAGAGAAAGCCATCGCCTTTTTGGATGCGTTGAAAACCCACCCTCTCATCGCCGACCAACGCCACCCCCTTTTTGAGCGGGCGCCACTGGTCACGGTCGGACGGTTGGAAGCGGGGACGGAAGCGATGGTCGTGCCTAACCGAGCCGTCGTCAACTTGGACATTCGCGTCCTGCCTGGCTATTCCGCTCATGCTGTCGCTGAGTTGCTGCGGGATTTTGCAGGGCGCTTCAAGGCGGAGTTGCGATTGGACGATGTGGCGGAACCCGTCGTTCTGGACGAAAGCAACCGCATCGTGACATTGACACAGGCTGTCATCGCAAAAGTCACGGGTAAAGAAGCAGCGGTGGCGGGCTACTTCAGTTGGACGGACGCCGTGAATTTGCTGGAGCAAGGCATCCCTGCCATCGTTTTGGGGGCGGGTTCTTTGGGGGTCGCCCATTCGGACGAAGAATGGGTGATGACAAACGACTTGTTGACGCTTTCGCAAATCCTTGTGGCGCTCATAGAAAGTTGGCACGAAGGCACATAACGCCCTTTCTTCCGTCCCTCATCTTTCCTCCCGCTTCGTCGCTTCCCAAAGGGCATCCATTTCCGTTAGTGACATTTGCGACAGGTCTTTGCCCTGCTTTCGGGCGAGGGCTTCTATGGCTTGGAAGCGGCGGACGAATTTTCGGACGGCATCACGCAAAGCGTCTTCGGCGTGGATGCCCGCCAATCGGGCGACATTGACGGCGGCGAAAAGCAAATCGCCGATTTCTTCGGCTAACCGCTCCTTGGGCGCCTCGGTTTGCAGCAAGGCTTCCACTTCGGCGACTTCTTCCTTGAGTTTCTGCAAGGCGGGCAGAGGGTCAGACCAATCAAAACCGACTTGGGCGGCGCGTTTTTGGGCGTGATGGGCGAGCATCAAAGCGGGCAATGACCACGCTAAGCCGTCCATCAGCGAGCCATTTTTCTGGAGCACCTGCGCCTTCAGTCGCTCCCATTGAGCAAGGGCTTGTTCGGGGGTTTCCAAGCGTTTTTCACCGAAGACATGGGGATGACGCTCAACGAGTTTGTCGGTAAGGTGGCGGATGACATCGGCTAAATCAAAAGCGCCTCGTTCCTTTGCCATCTGGGCATGGAAGACGACTTGTAAGAGCAAATCGCCCAACTCCTCCCGCAACTTGGTGTCGTCGCCCTCTTCAATGGCGCTGGCGACCTCGTAGGCTTCCTCAATGGTGTTGCGCTTGATGCTTTGATGCGTTTGAGCGCGGTCCCAAGGGCAACCGTTGGGACCGCGCAGCGTCGCCATGATGGTTGCGAGGCGCTCAAAGAGGTCACCCAGTTTCGGCGGTTCGTTCATCATCCCAACTCCTTTCCGTTAGCGGGAGGGTGGTTGCCCTTCGCGCAGGATGGACTCTTCCAACCGCTCCCCTTCTCGGCTGGGAGGGCGGGTGACGCTCGGAGGTTCGGCAGGAGGTTGGAAGGCGGCGGGGCTTTCCAGCAGCATTTGGGTGCGGATTTCGTCTTCCACGAACTTGAAGCGAGGGTCTTGGACGCTGACGGGATACTTTTGCATCAATTGGCGGAAGATGACTTGGGGTGGCGGGGCAAATTGCTGGACGAACATGGCACGCACTTGCGGTTTGATGTCTTCGTAACGGGGGACGATGGGCGGGGTGCGTTGGACAACCTTAACGAGCACCCAAAAGCGTCCTTCGGGAATTCGCTGCGGTCCGACGAGTTGTCCGGGAGGGGCTTGTGCCAGCAGTTTCAGCAGCGATGGCGGGAAATGGGGGTCGTTGACAAGGGGAATGGTCACCAAACCTCGCTGGCTGCGCATGGTGGGATTGTTTTTGTAAAACTCGTAAGCCCGTTGGGCGATGTTTTCGCCTTTTTGGATCAGTTGCTTTTCTCGTAGCAAAGGTTGTTGGTTGGGGGCTTTAAAGATGTAGGCTTGCACCGTCGGCGGTTGGGCGAAGGCGAGTTTGTTGCGTTCGTAAAAATCCCGCAGTTGTTTCTCCGTCGGCTTGAGGGCTTTCTCCTGAAGGCGAAAGAGGATGAGGTTGAAGCGCAAATCGTCCAAGAAAGCATCCTTGTCCAAGCCTTGACGGGCAAGATAGGCAAGGAACTGCTGCTCATCTTGAAAGCCCATTTGGCGGAGGGCGTTTTTGTATTCCCGCTCCACATCCTTGTCGCTGACGAGTTTCTCCTCCTCATTGGCTCTCAAGAGTAACTCCCGTTGAATAAGCCAACGCACGGCGGAGCGACCATAATAGCGCTCCAAGGTTTGCCAATAGGTGGCGCGATTGATGGTGCGTCCACCGACGGTCGCAACAGGTTGGCGGCTGGCACAACCGAGGAACGCAAGAAAGGCGACGAGGATAAGGGCAAACTGCCTCAGTTTCACTGCCGCTCACCTCACTGGGTTGAAAGGCGTGGCTTGCTACGCCGCTTCGCCCATTTCCTCCAGCAATTCATCGGGGATGTCAAAGTTGGCGCTGACATTTTGCACATCGTCGTGGTCTTCCAAATCCCGCAGCAGCGCCAAAAGTTTACGGGCTTCCTCACCTTCCACCCGCACCGTCGTCTTAGGCAAGTTGGTGACGGTCGCCAGTTGATAAGGGATGCCGTTTTGCTCTAAGGCAGTTTTGATGGCTTGTAGTTGGCGGGGTTCGGCGACAATTTCGTAAATGCCGTCTTTGCGCTGGACATCATCGGCGCCTGCTTCCAAGGCGCATGCCAGCAAAGTGTCTTCATCGGCGGCGGAAGCGTCCACGACGACGAGGGCTTTTTTGTCAAAGACCCAAGCGACGCTTCCTGCCTCGCTCAAACTTCCGCCATGCTTTTGGAAGAGGCGGCGAAGTTCGGAAGTCGTTCGGTTGCGGTTGTCCGTCAAGGCTTCCACCAAGATGGCAACACCACCAGGACCGTAGCCTTCGTAGATGACCTCTTCGTATTGCTCGCCGCCCAGTTCGCCGGCACCCTTTTTGATGGCGCGTTCAATGTTTTCCATCGGCATGCCGTTGTCTTTGGCGCGGTCAATGGCGGCGCGCAGGCGCGGGTTGGTTTCAGGGTCAGGTCCGCCCAAGCGGGCGGCGACGACGATTTCGCGGGTGAGTTTCGCAAAAAGCCGACCGCGCAATAAGTCCTGCCGCATCTTGCGGACACGAATGTTGTGCCATTTGGAATGACCTGCCATGGTGATGCACCTCCGTTGTCGTCACCGTTGTTCGTCATTGTGGCGGTGTTGCCGATGCGGTTGTTCGCCGTTGCGGCTAATAGCCGCTCCAACACTTAGGAAAGACCCAATTGAGCCAGCAAGGCTTTGAGTTTGAGCATGTCTTGGCGAAGGATGTCTTTCCATTTGGGTTGATGCAATGCTGCCGCTGGGTGCAGCAAAGGCACAAAAACGATGCCACTTTTGGTGAAGGGTTGACCGTGCACTTGCGTAATGGTCGCCTTCAGTTCGGGCAAAAGGGCTTTCAAGGCAGCGCTTCCGAGCAAACAGACGACAGCGGGACGGATAAGGGCAATCTGGGCTTCCAAATAAGGGCGACAGGCGGCAATCTCCTCGTTCGCTGGTGTTCGGTTATTGGGTGGGCGGCACTTGACGACATTGGTGATGAACACTTCCTCACGGCTTAACCCTGCCAGCACCAGCAACTCATTTAAAAAGCGCCCTGCCGGTCCGACGAAGGGACGCCCTTGCGCATCTTCCTGCTCGCCCGGTGCTTCTCCGATGAACATGACCTTCGCTTTCGGGTTGCCTTCACCAGGAACGGCGTGGGTGCGGTTTTGATGCAACGGGCATCGGGTGCAAGTGAGAATCTGTTGATGCAACTCATCCAACGCCGTTAGGGTTGCGTTGGGTCGCTGCATTTGGGCAGCCTCCTTGCCGTCGCCTTGATTATGGCACGCTGAAGGCGGCGACGGCTGGCGTTTCCGTCGCTCAACTGAGGGCGGAAAAAGCGGACGAAAGCAATTTCGCCACCCCTTCCACGATCGGGATAACTTCGCCGTAGCGCATCCGCTTTGGACCAAACACGCCTAACAATCCCACAGGAATCTCATCCCAAAAGCAGGGCGCCGCCACCAGACTACATTCGGAAAGTTCCGCAAAGGGAATTTCCGCACCGATGTAAACCCACGCCTTCGGGACAGGTGGGATGGCTCGGTCGGTGTGAACTTCCAGCCAAGCCGCCAACTTCTGAGGCGATTCCCAAAAGGCAATCAATCGTTGGGCTTGCTCTACCCGTTGAAATTCTGGCTCCCGCAAAACTTTGGAGAGACCTTCCAACCAAATTTCTGCCTGCCACGCTTCCTCGGTCAAACGCTTCACTAAGTCAAACGCTGTCCGCAGCAACGGGAGGCTTTCTTGACCGCGAGGGGCAATTTGTTCCCACTGAAGCCAAAGCAACTGCGAGAAGGGGAAGCCTTGCAGGCGCATATTTAGCCAATGGGTCACCTGTTGCCATTGTTTTGCATCGGCGATTGTTGGCATTAAGACCGTCTTGTGCAACAGGCGATGCCCTGCGACCATGACGACGACCCGGTTATCGGGCAATAGGCTGAAATAGATGCCGCGCACCGACTCGCTCTGGCGACGGGGCAAGACGGCGAAAGCAGCGTAGTTGGTGCACTGGCTCAACAATTGGCAAGCCATGACCAGCAAATCCCGAACCTCACCGTAGCGGCGGGCAAACTGCTGCTCCCATGAACGCAACTGATGGGGTGGCAACGGGCGAGTCTGCAAGATTTCGTCCACGAAAACACGATAACCCATGTCCGAAGGGACACGCCCCGCTGAAGTGTGAGGCTGAAAGATAAGTCCCATCCGCTCCAACGCCGCAAACTCCAGCCGCACCGTCGCAGGGCTGATGCGAAGGCGATACTCCAGCACCAACGGCTTTGACCCGACAGGTTGTGCCGTGCGGATATGCATGTCCACGACTGCCCCTAAAATCTGCTTTCGCCGTTCCGTCAAGACGGGTTTTTCGCTGGTGGGCATAAGTTCGTCACCTCACCGCCTCTTCGGAAAGTGGCGAAAGGGCTTGACAATGCTTCTCTTCGCCGACAAGCGTTGTCACGGACAAAATGGTGCCGCCTCCCAGCACCTCTTCCCCTGTTTCAGCATCGTAAAAGACGGCGATTTGCCCTGGCGTCACTGCCCATTGGGGTTCATCCCAACGGATAAGGGCGCGCCGACCGTCCAAAGGCTCCACCCACGCCAACCCTTCTGCCGACCGATAACGATGCTTGACCCGTGCCCGAACGGCGCTCTTGGGAGGTTCGCCGCAAATCCAATTGACGGCACCGACGACGGCTTCCCGCGTCAATAACGCTTCGCGGCGACCGACGACAAGGGTGTTCGTTGCGGCGTCAATCCGAACGACATACAACGGTTCACCCGTCGGATTGTGGATGCCCAAACCCCGTCGCTGACCGACGGTGTAAAAGGCAATGCCCATATGCGTGCCGATGACCTTACCGTCTTCGGTAACGATGGGACCTGGCTTGACCAAATCGGGGCGTCGCTTCCGCAAAAACTCGCGGTAATCGTCGCCTTCCACGAAGCAAATTTCTTGGCTGTCAGGCTTGTTGGCGACGGGCAAACCGAAGGCTTTTGCCATCTCCCGCGTTTGCGCCTTTGGGAAATTGCCCAACGGAAGCAATGTCCGCGCCAAGACGGGCTGAGTGAGCATGTAGAGCACATAACTTTGGTCTTTTTGAGCGTCCACAGCCTTCAGCAATCGGAAATGACCGTTAGCGATGATACGGGCGTAGTGCCCTGTGGCAATGTAATCGGCGTCCAGCGCTTCGGCTCGTTGGAGGAAGACCCGATACTTGATGAACTCGTTGCAGCGAACGCAAGGGTTGGGCGTCCGACCCATCGCATACTCGTTGATGAAATCGGCGACGACTGTCTTGGCGAAAACTTCCGTCAGGTTCAAGACATAGTGAGGGATGTTCAAAATTTGAGCGACACGACGGGCATCTTCCACCGAGTCAATCCCGCAGCACGCCTTGGCATGTTCCTGCCCTTCGTTGCCTGCCCAGAGACGAAAAGTCACCCCGATGACCTCGTAACCTTGCTGTTTCAGCAAGGCAGCGGTCACAGAACTGTCCACGCCACCGCTCATCGCCACCAGCACCCGCTTCGCCTTTTTCGGCGTCAGGATTGTCGGTAAAGTCAAGGGGCAAGTCATAGCGTTTTGGGACACCTCGTTTATCACGCCCTCAAAAGTCCGCTAAAATTTTGCATCGCCCAATCGCTCCTTGACAATCCCATCAAAGGAGGTGACTGAAGGGATGCCCGTTTACGACTACCGCTGCGACGGCTGTGGGCACACTTTTGAAGTTTTTCACGGTGTGGATGAACGCCCAGAGGTTCGCTGCGAGCGGTGCGGTCAACCCGCTCGCAAACTCTTCCGACCTGTCCCCATCATCTTCAAGGGCAGCGGTTGGCATGTGACCGACTACGGAAGGGGCACAACGCCCCAAAAAGCGACGGAGGAAAAGAGGCAATCGGAGAAAGAGGAGGGCGCGGAAAAAGAATGAAAAGGCTCTTGGTGCCAGGTCGCTCAGACCTGGCACCTTTTGTCTTTCACGCCCGCTTCTGTTGACGCTTTAACTTCCTCCCCTGCACCTGCTGCCACCACGCCAGATAATTTTGGGCGGTTCGCAACAAATCTTTCCCTGCCTCCCGCCACTCCCGTTTGAAGCGGCGCTTCTCTTTCGTGCTGTCGTAAAAGACCGTCAGCACCCGCACCGTTTTTCCTTCCGCCACCTGTCTCAGTTGCTCAAAGACTTTCGCCATGTTGCCAACAAAGGCGTGGCGTTCGCCATCCACTTGCACATACAACCGCACCGGCTATCAACCCTCCTTTTCGCTCAAGAGTTTCGCCACTGACCGCTGCAAGATGTCCCAAGCCAGCGTGGCGCATTTGACCCGCACAGGAAATTCCCGCACGCCCCGCAAGGCATCCAAGTCTTCCAGTTCGCCCTCAGGCGGGAAGGGTTTTTCGCCCCGCATCATCTGCCGAAACTCTTCGGCAAACTCAAGGGCTTGCTCCAATCGCATCCCTTTCACCCGCTCCGTCATCATGGACGCCGATGCTTGGCTGATGGCGCAACCCCGCCCCGAAAACCGAATGTCAGCAATCTGGTCGCCTTCCACCTTCAGGTAAAGGGCGATGCGGTCGCCACAAAACGGGTTTTCCTCCTCCATCACCGCATCGGGACTGTCCAGCGTCCCGAAGTTGCGGGGTCGCTTGTAGTGGTCAAGGATGATTTCCTGATAGAGCCAGTCCAGCGCCGCAAACTCCTGATCGGATACGCTCACTATGGGTCACCTCTTGATGGACAATGTCTGGTGCGTCCCAAAATTGTGTCACGCCGCCCATCTTGCCTTTTCCATGCTGTCAAAAGGTGGGATGAACATGCGTGTCATCGTCGCCGTCACGGGCGCCAGTGGAGCGCTTTACGCTCAACGGCTTTTGCAGGTGTTGGTGGCTCACGAACAGGTGCAAGAGGTTGCCTTCATCATGTCCGAGCAAGGTCGGATGTTGTTCGCCCACGAATTGGGCATCAACCTCAGCCACCGCCGTCCCGACTTAAAAGCGTTGGGGATAGACCCTGCCAAAGTGACCGCCTTTCATCCCAAAGACTTGACGGCGCCCCCTGCCAGTGGGTCGGCGCGCTATGAAGCGATGGTCATCATCCCTTGCAGCACCCACACCCTTGCCAAAGTTGCCACAGGGCTTGCTGATGACCTTATCGGTCGGGCGGCACAAGTGATGCTGAAAGAGCGACGGAAACTGATTTTGGTCACCCGCGAGACGCCCTTGAGTTTGATCACCCTGCGCAACATGGTCGCCGTCACGGAAGCAGGGGCTATCATCGTGGATGCCAACCCTGCTTTTTACACCCATCCCCAAACGGTGCAGGAGTTAGTGGATTTCATCGTCCAACGGGTTTGTGACCAGTTGGGTTTGGAGGTGCACTTGATACCTCGCTGGGAACTCCCACAGAAAGACCTTTTGCTTCGGCGTTCGTGAATGACCCGATAGGTGATGACAACGCACCTGTTGATCGGCAATGACCGAGGGCGCGCCCGGAGGGATTTGAACCCCCGACCCAGGGATTAGAACTCCCCGGCTCTGTCCAGGCTGAGCTACGGGCGCTTGGCTTTCGGCTCGGGTTTTTGCGGGAAGGTCGTTTGGGGCGAGCGGCGGGATTTGAACCCGCGACCTTCAGGGCCACAGCCTGACGCTCTGACCCCTGAGCTACGCCCGCCATCCAATTCAAGGAGAGCAAGGTCTCCATGAATGCGCACTTTTATTATGCCACGCCTCATCACGGACGAAAGAAGTGTTGTTAGGAGGCGCAAGGGAAAGGCGTTCGGGAAAATGAGGCTAAATAGGGCATTTGGCGCCGAGCCGACGCGGGACGGAGTCGCTCTAAGTGCTTCAGAGGCAATCCCAAGCCCTTTCCCTTCGTGCTATCATAACGGCGGGTGTCAGCATCCGAGGATAAGAGTGGGAGGTTGCGAGTAGGATGCCAGAGGAGTTGAAATTGTTTTCGGGCAATGCTAATCCCGCCCTCGCTCAAGCCGTCGCTCAAGCCCTGAATGTCCCTTTAGGTGATTTGTTGGTCACTCGCTTCAGCGATGGAGAGGTTCGGGTGCAAATCCGAGAGAATGTGCGGGGCGCAGATGTCTTTATCATCCAACCGACTTGCCCTCCCGTCAACGAGAATTTGATGGAACTTTTGGTGATGATTGATGCTTTCAAGCGGGCATCAGCGGCGCGGGTTGTGGCGGTCATCCCTTACTACGGTTATGCCCGTCAGGATCGCAAAGTGCGCCCGCGCGAACCGATTTCCGCCAAACTGGTCGCTAATCTTCTGACGGTCGCTGGCGCAGACCGCATTTTTTCCATTGACCTGCATGCCGGGCAAATTCAGGGCTTCTTTGACATCCCTGTGGATAATTTACCAGCGGGACCGCTTTTGGCGCGCTACCTGCGATCTAAAGGGTTGTTTGCGGACGATGTGGTCGTCGTCTCACCCGATGTCGGAGGAGTGGAGCGGGCAACCCTTTTCGCCCATATGCTTCAAGCGGGTTTAGCGATTTTCGCCAAGCACCGTCCCGACGCCAACAAAAGCGAGATGGTCGCCATCATCGGAGATGTCAAGGGGAAGCGAGCCATCCTTGTAGACGATATCGTGGACACCGCTGGCACTATCACCCAAGCGGCGATAGCGCTCATGGAGGAAGGGGCGGCGGAGGTTTACGCTTGTTGCACCCATCCTGTCCTCTCTGGTCCTGCCGTAGAGCGGTTGCGGGTATCGCCCATTAAAGAACTGGTCGTCACCGACACGATCCCTTTGCCTCCCGAAAAACGGCTGCCAAACATCACCGTGCTTTCCGTCGCCCCTTTGCTGGCGCAAGCCATCCGAAACATTCACGAGAACCGCTCTGTCAGCGCCATCTTGCAGGAACTCACGGTTTAGGGGAAGGCGATGGAGGCATCGTCGGGCTTGACGGAAGTTCCAGTTTCTCCACGACTTTAAAACCTTCCGGCGGCTTGTAGGAGAAGAGGTTGGCGGGGATAGGGGCGTTGAACTGCACCCGATCAAATTTCATCGTCATGATAAGGGTCGTTTGCTTCATCGCTTCAGCGAGGGGGTTGGGCTTCTTGGGGTCAGAGCCCATCAAGGCACTAAGACGCTTTCCTTCTATGACCGCCTGAACTTGCCAGAGGGTGTTATCGGCAATCCAAAGTCGGGCAGAAGCGCCTTCGTCTGTCGCCACCTTCACGATCTTCATCGTTCGCCCTCGCAGCTTCTCTTCACCGGCTATTTGGGCTTCTTTCACCCGTTTCAGCCAATCCTCTACCTCAAAGATTCCGCCAAAGGGTATTTGCCGAGGGATTTTGCCTTCTGGGGTGAGGGGTTGCCTGAGCACCTGTTTGAGTTGTGGGAACTCAGTGAAAAGGAACTTGCCATCCGAGACGATAACTTGTCGCTGCTTGATGCCTTCAGGCAAAGTTGTTTCTGTGACCAAGCGCAATCGGTTGGGGCGTTGAGCGTAGAGGGTGAAGCGGGTCGTGACAGAAGTTTCCCGTTGGGGTGATTTGCTGGTGTTAACCATCACCCCAGACAGGATGAGGGTTTTTGCCTTCTGGTAGCGTTGGACGACTTTTTCCAAAAACTTTTTGACGGCATCGGAAGGCGGGGCAGAAGCCAAAGAAGCGGTAGTTATTGCGACCGACAAAAAAAGAAGCCAGCCTGCACGGGACATCCCTGTCGCCTCCTTCCGCTCGTTATCGGGCTGCTTTGGAGAAGCGCCCTTTAAAGTTTGGCGACAGAGACTGGCAGGCTGGCAGGGGCGGGGTGGGCAGGGCAGCCCACCAGACGGGAGGGGAGGCAGGCGTGGAGCAAAAGGGGTGTCAGGAAAGTCGGGAGGTGAGCCTTAGGGGTGGCTCCCCGCAGAGGCTTTGTCCTCTCCAAAAAAGCGCAAAAATGCCAAAGAGAGCAAATGGTTGCGGGGGCGGGATTTGAACCCGCGACCTCCGGGTTATGAGCCCGGCGAGCTACCTGGCTGCTCTACCCCGCGTCTTGAGACATCCTTTCCGCCTTTTCAAGGTGCTGCCGCACGGGTTTCCGACAGATGTCCTTCCGTCGGCGGCACTAATTATGCATCACCCGACCACCACCGTCAACCCTTTCCGAGGGCGTTCGGAAAGGCACGCTTTGAATAACCGCTATTTGTTGCAGCGGACATTGCCATTGTCATTTTCGCGGCTAATAGCCGCTCCAACAGAAGGGTTGGGGGGAGGTTCGGGTTGCTCCTCCTTGCTTAAGTGGCTATCAGCCATGACGCCACAAAACCTGTTCCAAGACTTTCCAAGCCTCCCCCTTTCTGCGTCGGAAGACAGTGTCCTTTGAAAAAGTAGGTGTCGCATAATTGAGGGCGGCGCAAAAAGGGATGGGGCAAAGGTGCCCCTAAGGGCGGTGAAGCCCGTGAAGTTTATAGACGAGTTTCGGGACAAGGCGTTAGCGAAGGGGTTGCTGAAGGAAATTGAACGGTTGTCGGTGGGTCGGTCGTTCAAGTTCATGGAAATTTGCGGGGGGCACACCCACACCATTTACCGCCATGCCCTCCACGATGTCCTTCCGCCCAACATTGAGTTGGTGCACGGACCAGGTTGTCCTGTCTGCGTGTTACCAATGGGTCGGATAGACGATGCCCTTACCCTTGCTTATACCGATGGGGTGATTTTGACGACTTTCGGAGACATGATGCGAGTGCCCGGCTCTAAAGGGACGCTCCTTGATGCTCAAGCCAATGGGGCAGATGTTCGGATGGTCTATTCGCCCTTAGATGCCCTCAAAATTGCTCGCCAGCACCCTGACCGCAAGGTCATCTTTTTTGCTATCGGTTTTGAGACGACGGCACCCAGCACTGCCTTAACGCTCCTTCGGGCGAGGCAAGAGGGCGTGGGCAACTTCTTCGTTTTTTGCAACCATGTCCTCATCTTACCTGCCGTTAAAGCCATCCTTGACAGTCCCGATATGCGGTTAGATGGGTTTATCGGTCCTGGGCATGTGTCCACGATCATCGGTAGCAAACCTTGGTCGTTTGTCGCCAGAGATTACGGCAAACCCGTCGTTATCGCGGGGTTTGAGCCCTTGGACATTTTGCAGGCTGTCTACCTGCTTCTCCGCCAGTGGCGAGAGGGACGGTGTGAGGTGGAAATTCAATATACTCGGGTCGTCAAGCCTGAAGGGAATCCTCAAGCGTTGCGGGTGATGGGGCAGGTCTTTGAGTTACGCCCTCATTTTGAGTGGCGGGGTTTAGGCTTTATCGCCCGCAGCGCCTTAAAGTTGCGCCCTGAATTTTCTGAGCACGATGCCGAAGTCCAATTTCCTCTCCCTCACCTTCGGGTCGCCGACCCTAAAGCCTGTCAATGTGGAGAGGTGCTCAAGGGTGTCCTTAAGCCATGGGAGTGTCGGGTTTTCGGGACGGCTTGCACGCCGGAGACGCCGATCGGTGCTTGCATGGTTTCGCCCGAAGGGGCTTGCGCAGCGGTCTACCACTATGGGCGTTACTCGCGAAAAATTCGGGAACTGATAGACTTGACGGCACTTTCCAATAGTGAGGCATGAGGCTTTCTCAAGGGAGGGGACAAAGGATGGCGAACCCAATGACGCCCCCTGAAGAGTTGTTGGAACGCATAGAAAAGTTGCGGCAGCGCCAAAAACCCCGCCTTCAAGAGACGACAGTGACGATGGTGCACGGAGCAGGCGGCAAAGCGACCCACGCCCTTGTTGAAGCCGTCTTTTTAGAGGCATTCCGCAATCCCATCTTGGAGCGATTAGAAGACCAAGCGACTTTTGAATTGGATGGGAGGAAATGGGCGATAACAACGGACGCCTTCACCGTCGCCCCTCTTTTTTTTCCAGGCGGTGATATCGGTTGCCTTGCGGTGCATGGAACGGTCAACGACTTGGCGACGGCAGGGGCTCGCCCCCTTTTCCTGACGGCAGCGTTTATCTTGGAGGAAGGTTTCCCGATGGACGATTTGAGGCGTCTCGTCGCCTCTATGGCGGAAGCCAGCCGAAAAGTCGGCGCTGTCATCGTCACAGGTGACACCAAAACGGTGCAACGAGGAAAGGGTGATGGCGTTTACATTGCCATGACAGGCATCGGTCTCGTGGAGCATCCCCACCACCTTTCTATTGCCAACGCCCGTCCCGGCGACAAAGTGTTGGTTTCAGGCACTATCGGCGAACACGGGATTGCCATCCTTTTGGCGCGGGGACATTTGGAGTTAGAAGCGGAAGTGCGAAGCGACACAGCACCCCTTTGGGATTTAGTGCATCAAGTCCTTTCCGCTTGCCCCTCCGTCCGTTGCCTTCGCGACCCGACGCGTGGGGGTGTCGCAACGGTGTTGAACGAAATCGCTCAGGCGTCGCAGGTGGGGGTGCGCCTTTTTGAGGAAGCCATCCCCGTTCGTCCCGAAGTGCGGGGCGCTTGCGAACTCTTGGGCATTGACCCTTTGTATGTCGCCAACGAAGGGAAGATGGTGCTGGTCGTCGCCCCCGAAAAGGCAGAGGAAGCCCTTGCCGTCCTGCAGGAGCATCCCTTGGGACGGGAGGCAGCGATCATCGGTGAAATCACCGACGAACCGAAGGGCATGGTGTTGCTGGAAACCAGTTTGGGTGGGACGAGGGTGCTGGATATGCTGACGGGCGACCCACTCCCTCGCATCTGTTAACTCTTCCCCTCCGTCACCGCAGCACCCAACGGAAGAAGATGCTCACAATCCCGCCAGCGAGCATCAGCCAAGTGGCATCCCCACGCCGCCAATGGAGCACCAGCGCGAAAAGGAACAAGGTGATGGCAAAAGAGGACTTCAAAAGGCTCAAACCCAACTGCATCAGCGTCCATGCCAGCAAAACGACGACGGCGGCGTTGATGCCCCGCAGGGCACCCCGCAAGGGACGCCATTGCTTCCCCCGCTGCCACAACGGGCTAAGGAGCAACACGAGCAAAAAGGCGGGAAGGAAGATGGCGACAGTGGCGATGAACGCCCCGAGCAAGCCCGCTTTCAAGTAGCCGATGAAGGCAGCCGTCGTCAAGACAGGTCCTGGCGTCAGTTGCCCTGCTGCCACCGCATCCAGCAATTGCCGTTGCGTCAACCACCCCGTCCGCTCCACGAAGTCGGCTTGCAAGTAGGTGATGAGCAAATAGCCCGTCCCAAAGAGCGTCGCCCCAATTTTGAAAAACAACCCCGCCATCAAAGGGAGCGAGAAGGGAACGACTTGGGACATAGCGGCAGGCAATGTCGCTATGCCCAACACCGCCCCACGCCACCGCCGCCACGCCATCGCAACGACACCGACGGCAATGAGCACCACCAACTCTTGCCGCGTCAGCGCCATCATCAGCAACGCTAACCCCGCAAACGCCCTCGTTTCCCAATCCGCCAGCGCCGTCTTGGCAAGTTGAACGACGACAACGGTGACGACGGCGAGCAGGACAGGCTTCATGCCCTCCAAAAACGCCCCGACGGAAGGCAAGTTGCCGAAACGGGTGTAAAAGTGGGCGAGGGCAGTGACCATGACGAAAGCGGGCAGGATGAACAGGACGCCGCTAACGATGCCGCCTATTCGCCCCGCCCGCACGACGCCGAGGTGAATGGCTAACTCGGTGGAGTTCGGTCCTGGGATGAGGTTGGTGAACGCCATCAAGTCCAAAAACTCGTCGGCAGAAACCCACCGCCTTTTCTGCACACACTCCCGTTCCATCAAAGCGATGTGTGCCAGCGGTCCGCCAAATCCGATCAGCCCCAACTTCAAAAACAGCCCCGCTACTTCCCGCAACCGATCATGGTCGGGCATCATGTTTTTCCCCCGCCGGCAAGGGCAAGCCAGAAACGAACACCGCCAACGCTTGCCATTCATCCTTTCGCAGCACCGTCTCGTGGACGAAACCCGAAGCGATGGTCGCCTTGACAATTTCGTCATCACTCATGCGGTTGCCGATGCCGCCTAAGGGTTTTGTGTTGGGATAAAGGTCGGTCGCATTTCCATCAGCGCCGTGACAGCGGGCACACAAGTCGCGATAAATGCTTTCGCCCAACTGCCACCTTCGGACAAGTTCCACCAAGTCCCTGCCATGCATGGCAGGGTTGACTTGACGGACGATGCGTCGGATGAACCCGTTTTTGTCAATGAGGAAGGTGATGCGTCGGGCGCAATCGTTCTCAGCGTCGTAAACGCCGTAGCGCTTGAGGACGCTTCGGTCGGTGTCGCTGAGGACGAAAAAGTTCAGGCTTTCTTTGGCGCAAAGGTTGCGGTTGAATTCAGGCGGTCGGAAACTGACCGCCAAAATGACGACCTCCCGCTTCGCCAACTCGTCCGCTGCGTCCCGCAGCGAGCGCAGTTCGGCAATTCACCCGCCCGCTTGAAAGAGGGCAGGATAAAAGGCGAGTGCCACCATCTTTTTGCCCTGAAACTCCGAAAGCCGACGGACAATGCCGTCGCTGTCGGGCAGGGCAAAGTCAGGCGCTTTTGCGCCCAACCGAACATCGTCCCTTTCTGAGGGCTTCGCCTCTTTGCCCATCACCCATGTCAGCGCTAAGAGCATCACCATCATCACTGTGCCGTAGTGCCATCGTGCCCTCATCGCCCCTTGTGCCTCCTTCCCGTTGGTGTCGTCGGCTGCTCCCTTCGTCAACTCAATGGATGCGACCTTCCCAAAGCAGTCTTCCTGCTCTCTTCACAGTGTGAAGCGGCGAGTTAAGGAACAGATTGGCTGGCGAGCAACTGACAGGCGGCTTGACGCAATTGAGGCAACTGGCGGGCAAAGAGCAAACCGCCGATCATGCAAGCGACACCGCCGAGGGAAACCGTCGTCGGTGCGCCGAGCCAATGCGCCAATGTGCCCGCCAGCAACGAGCCAAAAGGTGCCATGCCCATGAACATCATCGCATAAACCGCCATGACCCGCCCCCGCAATTCATCGGGGGAAAGGGTTTGAACGAGGGTGTTGGAAGACGCCATTTGCGTGATCATGCAAAAGCCCGTTGGCACCATCAGCAAAGTTGAGAGCCAAAAAGAACGGGAGTGGGCAAAAAGGATGAGGCTGATGCCGAACCCGATAGCCCCAAACGCTACCCGTTTGCCCAAGCCCCGAATGCCTTCCCGCATCGCCAACATCAGCGCCCCCATTAACGCCCCGACACCCGACGCCGACATCAAAATGCCCAACCCTTTCGCCCCGCCGTGCAAGATGCGGTCAGCGAAAATAGGCATCAAAACGGTGTAGGACATCCCCATCACACTGACCGACGCCAGCAGCAAAAGGATTTCACGGATAGGGCTGGTTCGGACGACAAATTGAAGCCCTTCCACCAATCGCTCCAAAGGGTTGGCGGTCGCCGACGATGGCACGGTGTCGGGCACATCCATCATCAGTAATCCCGCAATGACGGCGAGGTAACTAACGGCGTTGGCGAAAAAGCACCAACCTTCTCCGACCCCCGCCACCACGACACCTGCGATGGCAGGACCGACGATGCGGGCAACATTGAACATCGCCGAATTGAGGGCGATGACATTGAGCAAAAGTTCACGGGAGACCATCTCTGGCACGAAGGCTTGGCGGGCGGGCACATCCACAGCGTTCACCAACCCGAACAACAACGCCAACAATGGGATGTGCCAAGGACGAATGCGATGGGTCAGGGTGAGTAGTGCGAAGGCGAAAGCGAGAAACATGAAGAGCGTTTGAGTGACGACGACGATGTTGCGTTTCGGAAAGCGGTCGGCAAGGACGCCACCGATGGGCGCCAGCAGAAAGACGGGGATTTGACCGAGGAAGCCGACGAGCCCCAGCAATGCTGCCGAACCCGTCAACCGATAGACGAGCCATTGCTGGGCGACCGATTGCATCCAAGTGCCCATCAGCGAGATGAGTTGCCCGAAAAAGAAAAGGCGATAATTGCGCGACGCCAACGCCCGCAACGGCGTCGGCAACCGACTGCCCTCCATCTCATCATAACCGAAGCGCTAATTTTATGGCACGCATCAACCCCCTTGCGGGCGATAGGGTCTTTCTTTTGCCAACTGCGAAAGCCCGTTTCCTTGCACCTTAAACTTACCGCCCTTCCACGACCAAAACTTCGGGATGGGGGAACCATCCTTGGCGGTATCCGACCGAGGGTGACGCCACCAGTCACGCGATTTGCCGATACTCGCGGCTCAGCAAAAGCCTCGCCCTCCCAAAGGGTCATTTCGCAATGCATGCAGGGCTAAGTTTGTCGGGATTTAGCGGCACTCCTGAGTTTCAGCGCAGCACGCCTTTCGCTTGGGCTTGCAGGAGGGCGTCTATTTCGGCTTTGCTGCCGATGAACCAATCGCCGGGGATGGTGTGTTTGAGGGCTGCCATCGCTAAGCCGTAACGCAAGCCCAACTCCCAGTTGCCTTGCAAAACGCCATAAAGCAAGCCAGCGACAAAAGCGTCACCTGCGCCCAATCGGTCTACTTCCGTCAGCGCAAAACCGACGGCGGTGAAACCGCCTTGCGGCGTCGCAACGACAGCGCGGTCGCCGTGCGTGATGACGACATGAGGAATTCGGAAGGTGGCTTGCAATTGGCGGGCGCTCGTTTCGGCGTCACCCATCAAGCCAAAGAGCGTCGCTGCGTCGTCCTTCGTGCAAATCAAAATGTCCACGCCTGAACGCAGGAGCGACGACAAAATTGCCCGCGCTTGTTCGGGTGCCCAAAGACGGGCGCGGTAGTTGACATCAAAACTGACGAGCATGCCCTTTTGCTTTGCCCGCACGATGGCAGCACCGACCAGTTGACGGCAATTGTCGCTGAGGGCGGGAGTGATGCCTGTCAAGTGCAGGATTTTCGCCGTGCCGATGAACTCCCAATCCAGTTCGTCGGGGCGTAAGGAGTTGATGGCGGAGTGGCGTCGGTCGTAAAGGACGCTACTGGGTCGGGGCGGAGTGCCCCGCTCGTAAAAGTAAAGCCCGACGCGCCCTTCGTTCGTCCAGATAATGCGAGAGGTGTCCACGCCGAACCGTTGGGCTTCCCCCACGATGCGCCAACCCAAGGGATTGCTGGGCAACTTGGAGACCCACGCCACGGGCACACCCAATTGCGCTAAGGCGACAGCGACATTCAATTCCGCCCCGCCAATGTGGATTTCCAAAACGGGCGTCGTCTCCAAGCGTTGATGGTCAGGCGGCGAAAGGCGTATCATCGCTTCGCCCAAAGTGACAACCTGCGGGTTCGCCATTGCTCCCTTTCCCCCTTTGAGCGTCAAAAGGAGATGAACCGTCAAGCGATGGACTTAACGGCGCTGTCAGCAATTGTAGCGAAGTCGTTTTCCCTTCGTGCCAAAATGAAGCCCGAAACAAAACGGTGCGGAAAGGAGGCGTGGCGATGCGCAAGGCAGTCATTGGGATGTTTTGTTTCTGGGCTGCGTTGGCGGTGGCGCAGCAACCTGAACCCGCTAAGTTTTTGCGCTTTCCCGCCCTCTCCCCTGATGGCAAGCAAATCGCTTTCAGTTATCTCGGTGACCTTTGGGTTGCGCCCGTGGAAGGTGGCATGGCGACACGCTTGACCGTTCATCCCGCTCACGACATCCGCCCCCGTTTTTCCCCCGACGGCAAGTGGATTGCCTTCAACTCCAACCGCGAGGGCAACTATGACATCTATTTGATGCCCGCTACGGGTGGGCGACCGAAACGACTGACCTTCCATAGCGCTGACGACTTCTTGGGCGACTGGTCGCCCGACGGGCGGTGGATCGTCTTCAGCAGCAACCGCGACCATCGTTTCAGCCAAATTTACCTGCTGGAAGTGGCGACAGGTTATGTGCGTCGGCTCACCGACGATGAGACGAACCTGCACAGCCCCACTTTCTCCCCCGACGGGCACTACCTCGTCTTCTGTCGGGGCGGGACAAGTTGGTGGCGGAAGGGCTATCGGGGCAGTGCCAATAGCGAAATTTGGCGGATGCCCATCACCATTGATGGCGACCGAATCACTGTCGGGACGCCCGAACGCTTGACCCGCTACGAAGGCAACGATTGGTCGCCAATGGTCACCCCTGACGGGATGCTTTATTTCGTCAGCGACCGAACGGGCGTTTTCAACTTGTGGCGGATGCCCTTCAGCGGGACGGACAAAACAAAGGTGGAGCAAATCACCCGCCATGAAGACCGCATCTTGAACCCCTCCATGAGCCGTGACGGACGCTTCATCGTTTACGAACACGATTTTTCCCTTTGGGTCGTTCCGACAAAGGGCGGTGAGCCGAAGCGGTTGACGATTTATGCCCCCAGTGATGAGCAGCAAAATCGCCGACAACGCTTGACACTGACGAGTGGAGCGACAGAGTTCGCCCTTTCACCCGATGGCAAGCAAATCGCCTTCGTCGTGCGGGGCGACATCTTCGTCATCAACGCCGACCGAGGTGGCGAGGCAAAACGGCTCACCGACCATCCCTACCGCGACTTTGACCTTGATTGGTCACCCGACAGCCGAAAAATCGCCTTCATCTCCGAGCGAGACGGCAACCGTGAGGTTTACCTTGTGGATGTGCAGACGAAAGAGTTGAAGCGGTTGACGAACACCCCCGACCCCGAAAGCAGCCCCAAATGGTCGCCGACAGGAAACTATGTGGCGTTTTTGCGGGGCGCTTTCGGACGACAACTTTGCTGGGTGAATGTCAACACGGGCGAAGAGAAGGTGGTGGCGCAGGGACCGTTCATCGGCGAATTTGCGTGGAGCCCTGACGGGCGCTGGATTTGCTTCAACCGTCGCGACCATGCCAACAATGTCACCGACCTTTACATCGTCGGGTGGAACGGCGGTGAAGCGGTCAATGTGACACGAATGCCTTATTGGAACGGCAGCATCGTTTGGACGAAAGATGGAAAGCACCTCGTCTTCCGCAGCCGTCGCACCGACGACAACACCGATATCTTCGCCCTGCCGCTGGAGCGACCGAAGGAGAAACTGGACGAAGAGGAACGAGGCGAAGGGCGAGGCGCTCTTGAACCATTTCACCTTTTCATCAACTTGCAAACTGCCCCCGCCGAGGGCGCTCCACAGAAAGCCCCTGAACGCAAAGAAGGCGAAAAGAAATTGCCCGAAGTGCGCATTGATTTCACCGACATCCACAAGCGCGTCCGTCGGCTGACGGCGACGGTGTTCCATGAGGGTGACTTCGCCGTCTCGCCCGACAGCAAAACCGTTATCTTCGTCGCCGCTCCCGTTGACCAGCCCGAAATTTGGTCAGTGCCATTGGAGGGTGGCTCGCTGACGCGTTTAGTGACGGGCGTTTCGGCGTCGCAACTGCAATTTTCGCCCGATGGCAACCGCCTTTACTTCCTGTCAACGGGTGGGAGCATCCGCTACCTAACTCGCCCCACCAACACACTGGGTGCTGTCAACTTCACGGCACGCATGGTCGTAGACCGCTTCGTAGAGTTGCAGCACATGTTTGACGAGGGTTGGCGGCTTTTGAAGGAGCAGTTTTACGATGAGAAGATGCACGGCGTCAACTGGGACGCCATGCGCGAGAAGTATCGCCCCCTCCTTGAGCAGGTCGCCAACAAGGAGGACTTTTACGCGTTAGTAAGCCTGATGCTGGGCGAACTGAACGCGTCGCATCTGGGCATCGGCGGTCCGACGGTCAGCGGCGCCGAGACGGCTTATCTGGGCGTTTGGTTTGACCCTGACCATCGCGGTCTTGGCGTGAAGGTGGCGCGGGTTCTGAAAAATTCGCCCGCCGACAAGGATGAAAGTCGGTTGCGGGTCGGCGAGTTTATCTTGGCAATTGATGGCACAGAAGTTAGCAACAACGAGCAACTTTGGGAGGCACTGGCGGATAAAGCGGGTCGCATCGTGGAGTTGCTCGTCAACGATAAGCCGACGAAAGAAGGCGCCCGCCTCGTCAAGATCAAACCCATCAACCGTGAACAGTGGGCGGATTTGCTTTACGACGAATGGGTAGAGACGCGCAAGCAGTTGGTGGAACGATGGTCGGGTGGGCGCATCGGCTACATTCACATCCGCGCCATGAGCTCCAGCGAACTGCGCAAGTTTGAGCGGGAATTTTACGCCGAAGTCGTCGGCAAAAAAGAGGCGCTCATCATTGATGTCCGCTTTAACGGCGGCGGTCGCATCCACGACGAACTGCTGAGCATCTTGAAGCGACGGCTCTATGCGATGGAGCAATATCGGGGCGCGCCACCCTTCACCCAACCCTTCCAAGTCTGGCAGAAACCGACGATTGTGCTCATCAACGAGTTCTCCGCCTCCGATGCCGAAATTTTCCCGAAGGCGTTTAGCGATTTAGGCTTGGGCAAACTGGTGGGCGTTCCGACTTACGGCGGCGTCATCGGCACTTACAATGTCACCCTCATAGATGGCGCTACTTTCTTCCGTGTCCCCGTCACAGGTTGGCGGACTTTGGACGGTGTGAACTTGGAAAACTACGGCGTCAAGCCCGACATCCTCGTGGAACTTTCGCCCGACGATAACGCTAACGGCAATGACCGCCAGTTGGAAGTGGCGGTCAAGGAATTGCTGAAAGCCATCGGAAGCAAGTGAGGCAATGCCCTGACACAATTGGAGTGTCGGGCAAATTTGCATGGGTAAAAGGAGGGTGTTTGCTCGTGGGCATGCGAGTGCGGTTGGCGTGCCAACCCCTTACTTGGCGCAATTTTGAGGAAGCCGTGCGAGACATCGCCGAAATCGGCTACGATGGCGTAGAAGCGCCCGTCGGCGCTTACCTTGACCGACTGGACGAACTGAAGGCGCTTTTAGACCAGCACAAATTGGCGTGCTCGGCGACTTATGTGAGCGGGCAATTTTGGAAGGGTTGGACAGACGAAGCGGAGCGCGCCGTGCAAATCGCCGAAGCGTTGCCGAAGGTGGGTTGCCACACCCTCATCGTGGCATCGGCAGGTTACCAACCCCGACCCGGCAATGCCCCCAGACGACACCTGCAACGCTTTTGCGAAACGGTCAACGAAATCGCTCAGCGGGCAACAAAGTTCGGCGTGCGGGTTGTTTTTCACAACCATGCGTGGACGCTCATTGAGTCGCCTGAGGAGATTGACTTTTTGATGGCGAACACCGACCCTGAGTTGGTCTGGGCGGGCTTTGACACGGCGCAGTTGGCGTATGGCGGCGCCGACCCCGTCGCCACCTTGCGCAAATACAAAGACCGCATCGGCTACCTGCACATCAAAGACCTGAACCCGCAACTGGGCGGGCTGACCTTAGAGCAGCGCTATCAAGTCGGGCGGGTCAAGCATGTCTTTTGGGAATTAGGTCGGGGCGCCATCGGAGAAGCGGGTTTGGTCGGCGTTTTGGATGTGTTGCGTGAAATCAACTACGACGGTTGGATTTGCGCCGAACTGGACAGCACGCCCCTAACGCCCCGCATCGGCAACGGCAACAACTACCTGTGGCTGGTAGAGCATTTGAAGCCGGGAGAGCGTGCCACAGCGTAGCCAGAGGATGTTTGGTGGGCGTTCAAATTAAGAGGGCAAGGCTCTTGCCAAACCGAGTATGGGTTCTTAAGGTTCGCTTTTGTCTCGTTGCAACCGATAACCACTGCAACTGTTATCGCTGGGCATCGGCGGGGCGTTTTTGAAGGAGCGCTTGGATTTTTCGCTCCCATGCGGCTAACCGTTCGCCAAAAAGCAAGCCGACTTGCACTTCTACGATGCGCCCCGTTCGGTCAAGGAGCAAAGTTGTCGGGGTCGCCGTGATGCGGCGCAAAAGGGGTGGCAGTTTTTTATGCTCCCACAAAAACAGCGGATAGGTGATGCCGAAGCGTTTGGCGGCGTCCCGTTGCTCCTTCGGGTTCGCTGCTGATAGCCCGATGACGACCAACCCTTGTCGCTTATAGCGTTGCGCCCACTTGGCAAGGTGTGGCACCTCCACACCGCAAGCACTTCAGGTCGGTGACCAAAAGTTGAGCAAGATGACTTTGCCCCGAAACTGGCGAAAGGGTCGCTCTCGTCCCGACAAATCCCGAAGGCGAAAGTCCGACACGGTTTTGCCCTTCAAAGTTGCCACGAAGGCGACGGGTTGCGCCGACGCCATCGTTCCAGCGACAAGCAACATCAGTATGCTCGCCCTCATTCACTTCACCCGTCAATTTCAAACGCTCAACAACTTCGGCGGGTTCAGGGCGTGGCTGAGCAACTCGGCACCCTTCTCCGTCAACCAGAGCAAATCTTCAATGCGCACCCCACCAACTTTTGGCAAGTAAACGCCAGGCTCCATCGTGACGACCATGCCCGCTTGCAACACATCCCGCGAGTGTTGTCCGATGGCGGGCATTTCGTGGACTTCCAGTCCGACGCCGTGTCCCGTCCCGTGCGTGAAAAAGCGTTCCAACCCGTGCGCTTTCAGCGCGTCCCGAACGATGCGGTGAACTTGGCGCGCCTTGACACCTGAACGCAATGCTTCCATCCCTCGCCGCTGTGCTTCCCAAACGGCTCGGTAAATCCGCCGCTGCTCCGCTGTCGGGCGACCGACGACGATGGTGCGCGTCAAGTCGGAGCAATAGCCGTTCACCACCGCACCCAAGTCAAAAGTCACCAAATCGCCCTTGCGGATGGGACGGTCGGAGGGTTGACCGTGAGGGAGCGCTGACCGCTCCCCTGCCACGACGATAGGAGGGAACGCCATCGCCTCCGCCCCATGCGTCCGCAAAAACGCTTCTATCTCCCACGCCAATTCTTTCTCCGTCATTCCCTCCCGCAAAACTTTCAAGGCATGCTCAAAGGCAGTATCGGCCATCTTCGCCGCTTCCCGAATGCGCTCCACCTCCCAAACTTCCTTGATCGCCCGCAACGGTTCCACGACCTCGTTGACGCCGACCAATCGCACTGCCGTCCCTTTTAGATGCTCCCGCATCGCCTCCAGAAAGGCGACAGTGCAATAACGACTTTCAAAACCGACTTGTCGCCACCGCTGCCGTTTGAGCCATTCGGCGACCGAGCGATGGTAGCGACGGGTGATGGTAACCTTCACGCCTGTCCCTTTCGTTTGCTCTTTTGCTTGCAACTGATAGCGCCCGTCCGTCACCAGCAACGCTTCGCTATCCCGACCGATGACCAAAACCCCTGCGCTCCCTGTAAAGCCGGTCAAGTAGCGGATGCTGGCGCGGTTGAAAACGATGAAGGCATGCAACCGCTTTTCGGCGAGTTGCTCCCGCACCCGTTGCAGGCGTTGCCGATGCGTTTCCGCTGTCATTTTCCTTCGCCTCCCGAACTTGTCCTTTCCCGAAAGCGACGCACAAAGTTGACCGCTGCCCGCAAACCGAGCAAGTAACTGTCCACCCCGAACCCGCAAATTTGCCCGATGGCGATGGGTGCGATGACCGAATGGCGGCGAAAATCTTCACGGGCATGAATGTTGCTGAGATGGACTTCCACGACGGGTAACCCGATGGCTGTCAATGCGTCTCGTAGGGCGATGGAGTAATGGGTGAAAGCGCCGGGATTAATGACGATGGCGTCCGCCCAGCGGCGCGCTTCGTGGATGGCGTCAATGAGTGCGCCTTCGTGATTGCTCTGGACGATGCGCACTTCAGCGCCCAACTCTTCCGCCAAGTTTTGGATGGCGTTGTTGATTTCCTCCAAAGTTGCTGTCCCGTAAACTTGCGGTTCTCGTTCGCCCAGAAGGTTTAAGTTCGGTCCGTGCACGACCAACACTTTCGCCCTTGCCATTCGCTTTCACCCTTTCTCCGCCACGACGATTAAGCGTCGGCTGTCCCGAGCGTAAGGAGAACCGTCATAGTCACCGAACAGCCTTGTCACTCGCAACCCGACCCGCTCTAACATCCATCGCAATTCCGCCGCTGTGTAGAGGCGAATGGACGAGCGGCGCTCGTAGCGGACGCCATCGCGAGCGACGCAAACCCAAAGGGTTTCCACCCGACCGCTCAGCGGGTCAAAGGTGCGTTCCTCCAGCACCAGCCAACCTTCATCGGCGGCATGCCATTCCCGCGCCTGAAATTGCCCCACCAATCGGTCTCGGTTGGTCACATCCAGCAAAAACTTACCGCCTTCCTTGACCGCCTGCGCCACCTTCGCCAGCACTTTCTCGTCCTCTGCCTCACTCTCCAAGTAGCCGAAGGAGGTGAACATGTTGATGCAGGCGTCAAATTCGTCGGTGAAGGCGATATCGCGCATGTCGCATTGGACGAAGGTAACGGGCAATCCTTCCCGCTCCGCCCGCTGCCTTGCCTGATAGAGCAACGCCTCCGACAAATCCACGCCGACGACCCGATAGCCCCGTCGCGCCAGTTCCAAACTGTGCCGCCCTTGCCCGCAGCAAAGGTCTAACACCGATGCTCCCGATGGCAATTGCAAGGCGGCGACGATGAAGTCCACTTCCCGCCGCACTTGTTCTGGCGCCTCATAGCGCCGATACGCCCGCAGATACAAGTCGTCAAAAAACTCCCGATACCATTGCGCCATTGCCTTCACCCCTTGCGCCGCAGGAACTCCGAGGGCGTCAGGACGGCAAGGTGCGTCTTGCCCCGAAAGTGTTTGGCGTTCCAAGTGATGAAAGTGTCCACCTCAGGATGACTTTCCGCCACCATCAACACCAACGCATCACCTAACGCCATCTTGCGCTTGAGGTAGGGCAGCAACGCTGCCAAAAACCCTTGCAAATCCGCCACGCCTTGAGGCATCAAAAGGCGAACGCCAAAGTGCCCTTCAAACTCTTGCCAGAAGCGATCAAACTGTGCCTCGTTCATCCCGAAGGATAACTCGCCCATGACCTCCAACTTGTTGAAGACCGTCGTGGCAAAGAGGTTGGGATGCTGGCGCACGAGCGCCAGAAACCTTTGATTTTCCGCCGACCGTTGGTCACGCGGGAAGCGGGCGGCGATGATGAAGATGTCGCTGTCAATGACCGTCACTCTTCAACCCTCCAAGGGCGTCCTCGCAGCCAAGTCATGATGTCTTCAAGGGTGTGCAAACCCAGCGCTTTTTCGGCGCGCCGTTGGATTTGGCGCAACTCGGCGAACCAAGGGTCGTCGGCGAATGGCTCAACCCCTTTCGCTCCCACCTTCCCCTTTTGCCCCCTTGCCTTTTCCACATCCCGCAACAGCCATTTCACCAGTCGCTTCCGCTCCCGCAAGGGCAACTTTCGTGCCATCTCGTAAAGTTCCTTCGCTGTCATCGCCATCGCCGTCCACTCCTTTGTCAAGTCTTGCGCCGCAGGAACTCTGATGGCGTTAGGACGGAAAGGTGCGTCTTGTCCCGAAAGTGTTTGGCGTTCCAAGTCACAAAAGTGTCTACCTGCGGATGGCTTTCCGCCACCATCAGCACCAACGCATCCCCCAGTTTCATTCGCCGATAAAGGCGCACCATCTCCAGTTTGTTGAAGATGGTCGTCGCAAATGCCCCGCGACGGCTCCGCATCAATTCAACAAAGCGTCCGTTGACCGCAAAGCATGGGTCTTCGGGATGCAGGGCAGCGATGACGAAGATGTCCGTGTCCACAGCGGTCAGCCCTCCAAGGGCGTTCCCGCAGCCATCCCATCACTTCCTCCACTGACTGAAGCCCCAACTTGCGCATCGCTCGCCTCATGCCCTTGCGCAATTCGGCGAACCAAGGGTCATCGGCGAGCGGGTCAGTCCCTTTCGTTCCCGCTTTTTGCCTCCGACCCCTCGCCCTCTCCAAATCCTTCAAAAGCCATCTTACCGACCGCTTCCGCTCCCTCAACGGCAATTTTTGCGCCATCTCGTAAAGTTCCTTTGCCGTCATCGCCATCGCCGTTCACCGCCCCACATTTTGCGGCGCTTTCCGCAAGGTTTGACGAAGGAGATGGAGGTCGTCCAGCAGCGAGCGGACGAATGCGTCTTGACTTTCCGCCGCTTCAGGGTCACTGGCTTTCAGGATGGGCAAGTAGGCAGTTTGAAAACTCCGCAATGTCCGTTCCGCTTCATCCAGCAATTGCTGTGCCCTTTGACGCTGACCTTGACGCCAAAGGAGATGCGCCAAACGGGTTTTGCCCGCTGCGACAAAGATGTCCTGCCATTGCTCTACGGGTTTGAAGCGCCCATAAGGTGAACGCTCCAACGCAACGAGTTTCCGATAGATTGCCGCCGCTGCGTCTGGCTTGTCTCTCTTTTCTAAAAACTCGCCCAATCGCAGCATTGCTTCGGTGTCAGTGCGGTTGAACCGCAAGGCAGTGCGCAACGCCTTTTCAGCGCCCGCTTCGTCACCCAACGACTGCAGAAGGCGTGCCTTGACTTTGTAGTTGCCCGAACGAGTCGGTTGCAAGCGGATGGCAGCGTCGCATAATCGCAGCGCTTCCCGCAACCGACTTTCGTCCCCCGTCGCTTTCGCCCACGCCTCCAGCAAAATGGCTCGGTCAATGAGATAACGGGCATTCAAAGGGTCGGCATCGCTGGCGCGCTCCAGCCAGAACAATCGCACGGACGGCAAAGGTTCGTTGCGGGCGAGTTGAGCGAAATAAGCCCCCCGCGCCACGCCAACGCTGTGCCACAACCCGACGAGCAAAAAGGGCAACGCCAATGCCCACCAGCGCCACGAAAGGCGACGCATTGGTGAAACTTCTGCTTGCAGCACGCCGACGACGAACGCCAACGCCCACAAGTTTGCCGTCGTCAGCCATGCCGTCTCTACGACATTGTGGATGCAAAAGGCAAGGAGGGCAGCGACGCTGGCGATCTGCAACCAACCCCTTTGTCCTCTCGGTTGCTCGCTTTCCGCTGACGACAAATTCGCTGCAAGGGACATTTTCGCACCGCCCATCAACACCGATGCAAAGCAGAGGAGCAGAAGGGTCAAGCCGAGCCATCCACTCTCCATTGCCACCTGCAAAAAACCGCTGTGGGCATGGCGGGTGTAACTGACAGTCGCAAATTGCGGGTAGACCCATTCAAAAGTGCCCGCCCCAAAACCTGTCAGCGGTCGCACAAAAGAAGCCGCCAAGGTCGCTTTCCAGATGAGCCAACGAAACATCCACGAATGCGCTTGCGTCGTCCAGAGGGCAGCAAAGCGGGCTTTAATAGGTGGCAAGGCGGTAATGGCAAGCATAAAAACGATGAACCCCGCTACCAAAGCCAGCGAAATCGCCCAGCGTCGGACGAGGCGGTTGCGCCTGTCAGGCACTCCAACGATTTTCAGCCGCCCTATCGCCATCAGCCCCAACGCCACCGTGCCCACCGACCAAGCCAACAATGCGCCTTTAGAACCTGTCAACCCCATCGCTATCAGGAGCAGGAGGGTTAGCAACGAAAGCAAAAGCGGTGCTCGTCGGAAATGAAGGATTGCCAATCCGACGGCGACGAAAAGGGCGAGGAGCAAATAGTCGGCAAACAGGTTGGGATTGAGGAACGGACCGAAGATGCGCCACGAAGGATTACCCGAAGCGGCGTTGACGGCGTATTCGGCAATTCCTTGCAGCGCCGACAACATCCCACCCGCAACGAAAGCGACGGCAAGTGATGGCAAAAACCCTCGCTTCCCTGCCAGTTCGCACACTGCCATCACGACGATGGCGAACGCCGTCCATCGCATTGCTTCTGTCCAAGTCGCCCAGCGATAAACCGAAACGCTCGCTGTCACCCATTGCCATGCGACGAACGCCCCCAGAAAAACTTCGGGAAGCGTTAGCGCCAAAGTTCGCCGCTGCCAAAGGGCGATGATGACGCCAGCGATGGCGGCTACCAACAACGCGGCGGACACGACGCCTAAAAGCAGCCAGTCAGCGTTGATGGCGCTTGTGCCTCCGACGAAAGGCAAGACGACAAAAAAACCGCCAAGCGTCAGCGGTAGCCAATGGTGCCGCAGCCATTGGGCGACATCGCTTTGCTCTCTCGGCGCTACCTTCACTCGCTTCGCCTTGACATTTTTGGTCGGCATGCCATCGCCTCCGCCAAGGGTTAGGTTCGGGCTCGCATCAAATTTTTGCGACCCTTCAACCCTTCCGCTCGCTCAGCGATGGCGTTGCACAGCCCCGAAAAGATAAGGGCATGCAACGGAAGGAGGGCATACCAGTAGAACAAGCCGAGCATCCCTCTCGGCTCAAAGACCGCCGCCTGAACGAGCACACTTTCCTTGTCGCCTTTGGGAATGAGGCGGAACTGCAGCCACGCTTCCCCGGGCAACCGCATCTCCGCTTTTAAGCGCAATAGTTTCGTCGGCTCTATGGCTTCCACGCGCCAAAAATCTACGATGTCGCCGACTTTCAAAGGGCGTTCAGGGCGACCGCGCCGTATCCCGACGCCACCGATCAACGCATCCAGCATACCCCGAAGTTGCCATAAACTGTCGGCGTAAAGCCACCCCGTCTCGCCACCTAATCGGCTGATGACCGAGAAAACCGTTGCCGCATCGGCAGCGACAGAGCGCTTTCGGATTTCCACGATGCGCCCTTGTTCCCAACGCATTCCCACTCGTTCCCAATCGCCGCCGACAGTTTGCCAAAAGCCATCAGCATTGCCTTCCAGCCCGTAACCCTTGATCGCCCGCAGCATCGCTCGCCGCCACGACATCGGGCGAATTTCGGGAAAGAGCCGTAAGGCAGGTTCGTGGCGAAGGACGAGCAAATCGTTGCGCAACCCTTCAATGAGCGGACGGGCAACAGAAGCGGGCAAGGGCGTGACCAACCCGACCCAATAGGACGCCAGTTCGGGCGTGAAGACGGGAACGACGATCATGAACCGACGCAACCGTCGCAACTCAGCATAGTAGCGCATCATCGCCAAGTAGTCGGCGACATCAGGGCTTCCAATTTCCACGATTTCATCTGTCGGGGGCAACTTCAAGGCTGCCGTCAAGTAAGCGATGACATCGCTGATAGCGATGGGTTGCAGTTGGGTGCGCACCCAACGAGGACAAATCATCACGGGCAACCGCTCCGTCAGGTAGCGCACCATCTCAAAGGAGAGGCTGCCTGAGCCGATGACGAGGGCTGACCGAAATTCCAAAACTGGCACGCCACCAACCCGCAGCCTTCGCCCCGTTTCTTGGCGGCTGCGCAAGTGGCGCGACAAGTTTTCCCGTTCATCGCCCAACCCGCTGAGGTAGACGATTTGGCGGATGCGTTGTTGGCGGGCAATTTGCCCAAATTCCTCGGCGATTAAGGCATCCCGCCGTTCAAAATCTTTCGCCGACAGGCTGTGCACCAAGTAAAAGGCAGCGCTGACACCCTTCAAGGCAGCCCGCACCGCTTCGGCGTTTTCCACATCGCCCTCCACCATCTCCACCTGCGATGCCCACGCAAAGGGACGCAATTTGCCCTTGTTTCGCACCAGACAGCGCACTTTGTAACCTTGCGCCAACAACGCAGGCACAAGATGGCTACCGACATAGCCCGTCGCACCTGTCACCAAAACGCGCATCGTTCATCACCATCGTCGGGCATCACTGCCCTACATGGATTTTTGCGACCGATGACACCGCCTCTTGGGAGCAATCAAGCCCCAAATCGTGCAAGATGGCAAACGCCACCCGCATTCCCGCTATGGCGACGGCAGCCGTTGATTGACCAGGAAAAACGCTGTCTCCGACGAGCCAAATGCCATCAGCGATGCGAGGGCGGACGGTGCGAAAGAGGGAAGTTTGCGGAAAACCACCGACCCAACCGAAGGGGCGACGGGTGTATCGCTGAAAAGTCAAGGGTGTGCCCGGCAAAGCAATTCGGAGAGCATCCCGCAAGGAAGGAAGCAAGCGTTCGGCAGCCTTCAACATCCGCTCAGTGTAATCGGCTTTGAGCCGCTCATAAGTTGCTTTGCCATCCTGCCATGCCTGCCACCATTGAGGCAAGCGGGTATGGGTGCTGAGGGTGAGGGTGCGAAAACCTTTTGGTGCTCGCGTTTCATCCCATTCGGGACTGACGGACAAAAAAACGCTGTTGCCTTCCGCCAACGGTTCAGCGCAAAGGATTTGGTGATGCGTCGCAAAATCGGGCGGAAAAATTTTTTCGTCCACGCCGAGATAAAGCGTGAAAGCGCCCCAGCCATCATCAGGATAGGGCGGGATGCGACGAAGCCACTGGGGTGCTGCTTCGCCTAAAAGTTGCGCCAAAGCAAACGGCGTCACATTCGCCACAACGATGTCAGCAGGCAAAAAATCGCCGTCTTTCGTTTCCACACCTATCGGTTTACCGTCGCATACGACGATGCTGCTGACAGCACAGTTACGAAAGACGCCACCACCGCAGCGGCGGACTACTTCCGCCAAAGTTTCCGCTAAAGTGCCCATGCCGCCTCTCAAGTGCACGACGCCCCGTCGGGGCAAATCCAACGCCGCTGCGCCATACAACGCATTGGCTCGTTCGGAAGTGCATTGGGCAGCGATGAGCAGTTGGGCATCCACGAATTGCCGAAGGCAAAGCGACCCTTTGGGCAAATAGACAGCGACCGTTCGGAATGCATCGGGAAGCAAGCGAAGGCTGGACGGATAAGTTGTCAAGGTGGCGAAAAGGGAGCGAAAGAGCGAGAGGGTTTCTTGGCGCGTTTGAGGCAGCCAAGGCGGTAACCGCATCGCCAGCGACCAAAGGACTTCTGCAGCATGCTCTTGCCATCGCCAAAACGGTTCGGCAATTTCGCCGAACGCTTTCAACCGCTCCCGTCGCCATCGCTCCCTCTCACCCCAACGGACAATGCGAGAACCGTCGGGCAGATGCACAACCATCGCAGGTTCAACGGGATGCGCCTCCCAGCAAAGGTCAAGCCATTGTGCCAAGTGCGTCATCGGTCCGTCGGGAGCAAACCCACCCGCTACCGTCGCCCCGACATCAAATCGGAAGCCGTCCACTTCAAAGGTGCTGGCGCAACCGCCAAGGTGCTCGCTGGCTTCCAGCACCGTCACTGACAACCCCGCCCGCGCTAAAAGGGCGCCGACGGTCAACCCGCCGACACCTGCCCCAATCACGACGATTGGCACGGTTTCTGCGCCTCCATCAACCGAGAAATCTGGCGTTGCATCACCCTGCGACGATAAGCAAACAACCTCGGCAACCCAAGCCACATCAAAAGCCCGATAAGTAAACGAACGGGATGCCACGAGAAAGCGGCGTCAATGTGGTCAATGACCAGCGTCGTGCCGTCGCTTTGCGGGACGAACTGATGCCGATGAACCCAATGACGAAATGGACCGCAAAGTTGCACATCGGTGAAACCCGTTTCGTCCATCTGAACGATGCGAGCGACCCAGCGGATAGGGATGACGCCAAGCCAAAGGCGAAACGCCACTTCATCGCCCGCTTGCAGCGGGCAAGGTGCCGAAAGCAGTTTCACCCGCACGGGAAAAGGAGTGAGGGCGACAAGGTTGGCAGGGTTGCGATGGAACGCTGCCACGATAGGAACGGGCGCACAAACGGTGAAAGCATGTCGGAACTTCATCATCGCGCTCGCTTCATGGCTGCCTCCCGCAGCCAGCAACCCAGTCAGAAACCAGAAAAGGCTTGCAGGATGCCGACGATGCCCAACGCTATCAGCGTCACTCGCACCGCTAAAGGCAAGCGCAAAATGCCCAAACCAGCGGCGAGCATCAGCGCGCCACCGATGCCCCGCAACCATCTTTGCGTGGGCGTGATGTTAGGCTTTAGTCGCACGGTTTGACGCCTCCTCGTTCAATGGGCAGGAGCCGTCCCGCAAGGGACGACCCCTGCCCGCGACGGTGGATGGCGGTCACTTCTCCGGCGGCAGCATCACCTTGTCAATGACATGGATGACGCCGTTGCTCGCCATCACATCTGCCTTGATGACCTTCGCCCCATCCACGAAAATGTCCTTGCGCTTTAGGGTGATGGTGACCTTTTTGCCCTTGAGCAAGGTTTCCACTTTCGTGCCGCTCTTGAGTTTGCGCACATCCGACGAGAGATACTTGCCCGAAACGACATGGTAAAGCAGGATGGAGCGCAGTTTCTCTTTGTTTTCGGGCTTGAGAAGTTCTTCCAGCGTCCTTTTGGGCAGTTTGGCGAAAGCGCTATCGGTCGGGGCAAAGACCGTGAACGGACCTTCGCCCTTCAAGGCGTCCACCAGTTCGGCAGCCTGCAGGGCTTTTACCAGCGTCTTGAACTGTCCTGCCTTCATGGCGACGGTGGGAATGTCGTCAGTGGGTTGATTGCCCTTCCCACCATATTGCGCCACTGTCCAACCGACCAAAGCAGCAGCAACAGCACCGACCATCAACAACCGACGCAACGCCGACATATGCCATCCCTCCTTGAGAGGATTTTTTCAACGCGCCGCTATGGCGCGTTCTTTTGCCTCAGTAAGCGGCGCGGGGTTGGTGGGCAACCAACCCCGCGCTCGGGACAAGACGGCGCAGCGCTGGGCGTTCAAAGGTTAGGCGGCAAAATTACGGCGTCAATGACATGAATGACACCATTGTCGGCAGGAACATCAGCAGCGACGACCCTCGCCCCGCCCACATAAATGTCGTTGCCCTTGAAAGTCACCGCGATGGATTCCCCGCTGAGCGTGGGAACTTTCGCCCCGTCAGGCAACTGCTTGACATCGGCGGACAAGTATTTGCCAGCGACGACATGGTAGGTCAGGATTTTGACCAACTTGTCCTTGTTTTCGGGCTTGAGCAGGTCATCAACCGTCCCTGGCGGGAGTTTGGCGAAGGCGTCATCGGTCGGAGCGAAAACGGTGAAGGGACCAGATTGCTTGAGGGCATCTACCAAACCCGCCGCTTGCACAGCAGAGACCAGCGTCTTGAAGTTACCTGCTTGCATGGCGACTTCCACGATGTCAGCCATCACACAATCACCCTCCTTCGGGATTTCTGAGAGGGAACAAGCCTCATCGGGCGGACATCCGACCGAGCCAGAAAATCAGCCCGATGGCGATGAGATGGATAATCCACCAGCCGATGCGCAGGAAGCGAAAGGGCTCCGGTAACTGCATGACGCCTCACCTCCTTGCCTTGTGTCAGACACACTAAGCCCGTGCAAAGGGCATAGAGAAACGAGGCAAGTGCGCCTCGTGCCGGGGCCCCCTCGTCGGAGGGTGCTGTGTGTGCGACGGGTGGCGAGGGGGAGGGCTACCCGCAAGCCCAGCCACAGCCAAGCGACACCACCACTGCCCACTATCGTTTCTCATTCCCCCGCTTGAACTGTGACCGCCGAAATTGTAGCCGCAGCAACACTGCTTGTAAAGACCCCACGAGGTTGCTTGGAAAATCACGCCTTGAATAACTGCTGTTCACCGCATCTCTTTATCGCGGCTAATAGCAGCACCAAAAGAAGGTCAGAGGGAGCATCGGCTTTTCAGCGAAGGCGAAGGGAGCGTCGGATTGCTCCGCCTTGTCGGGGTGGCTATCAGCCACGACGCACAAACCGATCCCATGAATTTCCGAACACCCTCAGAACTCACGACGCAAAGTGGCGGCGTGCCAACTCCATGAAGGTTTTGCGCCCTCGTTCCAAGTCCACCATGGGCGGCGGATAGTCAGGTGCAAAGGAACGCAAGCGCTCCAAATCGTCCAAGACATCGTTGGGGACATGGCTCAGTTCGGCGACATAGCGGCGGATGTAGTCACCGTTTGGGTCAAATTTGCGGGCTTGAAGGATTGGGTTGAAAATGCGGAAGTAAGGCGCGGCATCGGCGCCGCAACCTGCGACCCATTGCCAATTGCCGACATTCTGTGCCAAGTCAGCATCCACAAGTTGGCGGTAAAAGTGCCGTTCGCCCCAACGCCAGTCAATTTGCAAATGCTTCGTCAGGAAACTGGCGACGACCATCCGAACGCGATTGGGTAGCCAACCTTCCTGTCGCAACTGACGCATTCCAGCATCCACCAGCGGGATGCCCGTTTGCCCTTGACACCAAACCTCAAAGGCTTTTTCATCGTGTCGCCAAGGAAAACCGCGCCATTCGCTTTTCCACTCCGTCTCGCTCGTTTCGGGAAAGTGGTAGAGCAAGTGGGCGTAAAAGTCGTGCCAAGCCAGTTCGCGGAGAAAGGCTTCACTCACCGCCATCGCTTCTTGAACCATTTGCCGAAGGGAAATGAGCCCGCAGCGAAGGTAAGGGCTCATGCGGGAGGTGGAATCATCTGTCAGCAGGTTGCGCCGCTCGGCGTAAGCGCTCAAACCTTGATGAACGAAGTGTCGCCACTTTTTCCGCACGCCTTCCTCATCGGCAAGCCAATGGACAGCAGCGTCGCTGCGCACTTCAGGCAAAGGCACTTCAGGCACGGCAAGGCAGGGCGTGTTGAAATTTTTGGGCAGTGGGAATGTCGCCAAGCAATCAGGCAATGACGGTAGAAAGTGACGCTTGTAAAATTGCGTGAAAGTCGTAAAGGGTCGGTCGGGCACAGGAACGAGGGTGCTATCCTGCAAGGCTTGATAACGAATGCCGAGGCGGTCAAGCAACCGACAAAGTTGTCTGTCTCGCTCTTGCGAATGAGGTTCGCAATCTTTGCAAAAGAGCACCAAGTCGGGCTTGACCGTCGCAAAAAAGGCTTCTTTCTGCGAGGAATGGATGCAAAACAACCGCCCGCCACGCTCGGCGATGCGTTCTCGCAGCGACTTCAGGGCGAAAAAGAAGAGCGAACGCAGGTTATCGCCGTGCTCTTGCTGGTTGAAATCATCCAACACGAACAGCGGGATGACTTCGTTGTGCCCGTCGGCATGCTGCCATAGTGGGTTGTCGGCAAGGCGCAACTCCCGTCGGACAAGCGCCACGATGCGCACGGCAGTCCACACCCCATTTTTCGGCGCAGGGTGATGGAACGATGGCGACCCCTTTGTTTGTCGCCCATCTGGCAGTGACGCTGCTCATGGCAGGCGTCATTTGGTTCGTGCAAATCGTGCACTACCCACTTTTTCGTTTCGTCGGCAACTCGGAGTTTGCCCGATATGAAGCCGCCCACATTTTCTGGACGACTTGGGTCGTCGCTCCTCCGATGTTGACGGAACTAACGACGGCGGTCTTGCTGCTCCTTTTTAAGCCCAAAGGGATCAGCGACGGCATCCTTTGGCTCAACCTCGCCTTGCTCAGCGCCATCTGGCTATCCACGGCTTTTTTGCAAGGACCTTGCCATCAACGGCTTCGTCAGGGTTTTGATGCAGCGACGCATCATCGGCTTGTCGTGACCAACTGGCTGCGCACTGTTTGTTGGACGGTGCGTTCGGGATTGCTGCTTTGGTTGGCTGCCAAGTTAGTAAGGGTGTGACTTTACGGCGCCAAGCGTTGCAAACGCCATGAGCCATCGGGTTGGCGGATGTAAAGCAGGCGGTCGTGCAAGCGGTTGCGACGCCCTTGCCAAAACTCAATGCGTTCGGGCACTAATCGGAACCCGCCCCAGAAAGGTGGGCGGGGCACCTCTTGACCTGCGAAACGCTCTTCCATCTCGCGAAAGCGCCGCTCCAAAAACGCACGGTCGGGGAGGGGTTCACTTTGAGGCGATGCCCAAGCCGCCAATTGGTAACCACGCGGTCGGGTGCGGAAGTAAGCGTCCGACTCTTCGTCGCTCACCCGTTCCACGACACCTTCCACGCGAACTTGTCGCTCCAACGGCACCCAAAGAAACAGCATCGCCGCACGAGGGTTGTGCTGCAACTCTTTGGCTTTGCGGCTCTCGTAGTTGGTGAAGAAAACAAAGCCCCGTTCATTCATGTCCCGCAACAGCACCGCTCGCACCGACGGTTGCCCGTCAGGGCTGACGGTCGCTAAGGCGACGGCGTTGGGGTCTAAAAGTCCCGCTTCCAACGCTTCCTTCAGCCACGCCCGCAGCAAATCAAAAGGGTCAGTAGGCACTTCCCGTTCATCCAACGCTCGTTGCCCATACTCGCGCCGAAGCCGCCAAAGTTGCTCGCGGATGTCCAAAGGCAGCGCCCTCCTTTGTCATCAACTTGCCCAACGCTGCGCCACCTTTGAACAAACCCGCTCATAAGTTTGCGAGCCATCGTTGGGCTTCGTCCGAAAGGGAAGGTGGCGGTGAAGCGGGACGGGCGAAAAAGTAGCCTTGCGCCAAATCCGCTCCGATGTCGCGACAGAAATTGGCATCGTCAGCCGTCTCCACGCCCTCCGCCACGACGCTGATACCCAATTGGTGGGCTGCCTCGGCGACGGCGTGCAGCAACACGCTCCGCACCCGATCGCCGTGAGCGCCCCGCACCAACTCTTGATCCAACTTCACAAAGTCAGGTTGCAACTCCGCCAAGTAACGCAGCGACGCATAGCCACTGCCTAAATCATCCAGAGCCACCTTCGCCCCTTGCTGCCGATACTCGGCGATGATGCCTTTTAGATGCGCCATATCCCGCACTTGCTCGGCTTCTATCACCTCAAAAACGAGCCGACTCAAATCAACGCCCAACTGCTGGCACAGTGCCACCGTATCCCGCAAGCAAGTTTTCGGGTCGTAGATGGAGTTGGGGGCGAAGTTGATGAACAGGGCAAAACCCTTCGCCAGCAACTCCTTGCCTTGTCCGATAGCGGTGCGGCGAGCCAGTTGATCTAACTGGTGCAGCCGACCCAACGATTGGGCGGCGGCAAGGAGTTGCCCCGCTCCGATGACCTTGCCGTTAAGCCTCGCCCGCAGCAGGCATTCATAAGCGGCGACGCGCCGTTCTTCAAGCGCCACGAGAGGATGAAAGACGACGAACAATCCCTGACCCCTCAAGAGGGTGTGAAACCAACGGCTTTGCAATTGCACGACGACTTCGTTGAGCGGGCGTAGTGACAGCAATGCCGTCGTCAAATCCTGCCCCGCAGGTTGCGCCGTCTTCAGCAATGCCGCTTTCGTCTCGCCGATTTCCACCTCGCTTAGGTTCTCCCGCCACTCAGAAAGCAACCGCTCCAAAACTGCCTCCTCGCCTTCCAGCAAGAAGATGCGGGGCAGCAACTCTCGCATCGGGATACCCAGACGCTCCTTCAGTGGCTGCAGTTTGTCCAATGCCGTCGGCGCCGTCGTGTGGATGATCACACCGCACACCATACCGTTTTCGCAATGGACAGGATGGCAACGCTCGCAAGGCATCGGTGCCACCTCCGCTTTCCTTTTTCGGCACGAGGCAAGGCTGACTAAAAGTGGCGGTAGGTTTTTTCCTCGGTCGGGTCGTCGGGTGCTATCAATGGCGAAGGGACGATGGCTTTGAGCCTTCGTTGCCATGCTAACCGACACCGATGAATAGCCACCCGCAGCAATGCCCCTGCCAACCGCAGCAAAATGCCCAAGCCAATCAACGGGAACGACCAAATTGGGTAGCGTCGGCGGTAGTTTTTCAGGTAGAAGCGCCACATGCTTTTGTGGTGCTGGATGAGGCAGGCGACCAACTTTTGGTCACTGCTGCGCCCGATTTTGTGGGTGATGACGGCATCGGGACAAAAAAGCACCGCAAAACCCGCTTGCCTCGCCCGCCAGCAAAAATCCACATCTTCGCAATATGCCCAAAAACCTTCGTCCAGCAACCCGATGCGCTCAAAAACTTCCCGCCGAACAAGCATCGCCGCCCCCGAAACCCAGTCCACTTCCCGCACGGCATCGTAACCGAAATCGGTCAGCAAGTAGCGGCGCACGAAAGGGTTGTTAGGAAACAAGCGACCCAGCAAAGTGTTGCGGAAAAGCCCCGCACCGATGTCGGGGAAGGAGCGGGCAGAGCGTTGGATGCTGCCATCAGGGTTGAGCAACTTTGCCCCGATGATCCCCGCTTCTGGGTGCGCTTCGGCACATGCTATCAACGCCCGCAACGCTCCATCATGCACCACCGTGTCGGGATTGAGCAAAAGGACGAATTTGCCCCGACTGAGGCAGATGCCGATGTTGTTTGCCTTCGTGTAGCCGAGGTTGCGTTCGTTGACGACGAGACGAACTTGCGGAAACTCCTGCCGCACCATTTCTGCCGTCTCATCGGTGGACGCATTATCCACGACGATGACTTCCATCGCCAACCCTTCGCCGTTGCGCCAAAGCGACCGCAAACATTCCCGCAAATCCTCCCGCACATTCCAACTGACGATGACGACAGACAAGATGGGCGCTTCGCTCATAGTTGCCCCTCACTCGTCGGCAGTTCCGCTTCTTCAATCAGCATCACAGGAATGCCGTTGCGAATCGGATAACGCCGACCGCACTTTTTGCAGACGAGCCTTTCTATGTCCGCCCGCAACTCCAAGTCACCCCGACATTCGGGCACGGGGCAACACAGGATTTCCAACAGCCACTGTGGGACAAGTTCCTGCCGCTCCGCCATCTCCTTCACCTCGTCAGGGTTTGTTTTTTCGCCTCAAAAAGTTTGCGATGAGCGCAACGATGATGCGCAGGGCGCTGCCAGCGGCGATGGCGCTTCGCAATAAGGCGTAAAGCGGGGCGGGCATCAGGGGTCGGAAATGCTTGTCGTAAAACCGCAACAAGCCTTGATGCGACGCCCACAATTTTCCGATGCCCAAAAGGCGCGTGCTGGCGCCGTGATGGTGGACGACGACGGCATCGGGCAAAAAGTAAATCCGCCAACCCGCTTTTTTGAGCCGCCAGCAAAAGTCCACATCGTTGAAGAAGATGGGCATCGTCTCGTCCATCCCGCCCACTTGCTCCCACGCTTCCCGCCGCACCAACAGCGCCGACGCCATCGGTTGCTCAACTTCGCCGATGCGGTCGTAGCGAAACCAAGTCATTCGGTAGCGTCCCAAACGCAGGGACAGTTTGTCCAATCCCATCGCTGCGAAGAGCAAGGCAGCGGGCGTCGGGAAGGAGCGCACCGACGGTTGCAACCTGCCATCGGGATAAACCAGTTTCGGCGCTACCGCCCCCGCATCGGGATGGGCTTGGGCGAAAGCAACCAATCGCTCAATTGCGTTCGGCGTCACTTCGGCATCAGGGTTGAGCAGCAGGAAAAATTGCCCTTGAGCCACCGTTGCCGCTTGATTGTTAGCGGCGGCGTAGCCGATGTTGCCCCCATTGACGACCAACTTCACCGACGGAAATTCCCGTCGCACCATCTCAGCGCTCCCGTCCGACGAAGCGTTGTCCACGACGATGACTTCCAAGTCAGGTGCCCGAGGACAACGCCGCAACGCTTGAAGGCAATGGCGAAGATGCTCGCAGGTGTTCCAGTTGACGATGAGGACTGAGACGCAGGGTTTGCCCATGCTGCTTCACCTTGTCCGAGTCACTTGCTCGTAAACTTGCAAAGTCCCTTCCGCCGTTTGACGCCACGAAAATTGGCGCGCGCGCTTCAAGCCGAGTTGGCGCAACTTCGCCCGCAAAGGTTCGTCGCAGAGCAATTGACGCAAACCATCGGCGATGCTCGTCACGCTCAAAGGGTCAACAAGCCATGCCGCTCCTTCGGCGATTTCCCGCAGCGACGAAGTGGCGGAAGTCAAAACAGGCACGCCGCTTGCCATCGCTTCCAAAACGGGCAACCCAAACCCTTCCCACAGCGCTGGATAGGCAAACACCGCCGCTCCCTGATACAACGCCGTCAAATCTTCATCGGGCACATAGCCGATGAACCGCACCCGCTCGCTCAATCGCCATTCACCCACGAGTCGCTGCAACGCTTTCACCTGCCAACCCAGTTTGCCGACGACCACCAATGGCGGCAAAAGCATTTTGTTGCCTTCCCGCTCCAACAAAATGGCATAGGCAAAGAGCAAACGCCTTAAGTTTTTTCTGGGTTGCAAGACGCCGACGAAGAGCACATAACCTTCCCGCAAACCGTAACGCCGCAAAACTTTTTGCCGCTCGCTGTCGTCCAACGGCTCAAAGAACCGCTCTTCGGCAGCAAGGTAAATCACCCTCACCTTATCAGGCGGCAAGCGGAAAAATTGCACCAAGTCATCCTGCGACGCCTGCGAGTCGGTGATGACCATTGCCACGCGACGGAAAGTGAGGGGCAAAAACAACTCCATCAGCCAGCGGTCTTTGGTCGGGAAAGTTTCGGGAAAGCGACGCCAATGGACATCGTGGACGGTCGTGACGATGGGGCAAGGGGCGACAAGGGGCGCGATGTATTGCACATGCAAAAGGTCAACCCGATGGGCAACGCAAGCATGAGGTAGCAACGCTCCCGTGTAAAGCCAGCGGGAAAGGCGGGGCAAGCGAACGAGGCGGAAGTTGGAGGGCAAGGCAAAAGGGAGGTCGCCCGTTCGGTCGGTGAACAGGACGAACTCGTGCGGCAAAGCCATGCGGGCAAATTGCCGCAACAAGTTGAGCAAGTAAGTGCGGTCACCCGTGTGCGCTCCAAAGAGCACCCTTGCGTCTATCCCGATGCGCATGGCAAGGACAGTTTGGCACGATACTAAGACTTCATTGCCACGCCCAAACGATGTCGCCCTGAACCCATCGGGGTTTCCCCTCCACGCCTCCATCGTCTTTCCTGTCCTGACCGATGCTCCAAAGGCGAAAGCCCGTTCCTTCCCGCCGATAGCGCAACGGCTTACCGTCAAAGGGGTCGGCGGGAACGGAGGGCAAATAGCGGGGCACTAACGCCGACAGGTTTTCGGGATAACGCCCATGCTCTTTGCGATACAGCCACAAAGCAATCGCCGTCTCGCCTAATCGTTGGAGAGCATGATAGGTTGCCACCTTTCGGAAGACGGTTGACAGGGTAGGGCTAAGAAAGGCGGCAAGGGCGTAAGGGTGCCAAGTGACCTTTTGGGCGCCCAGGTCAAAAATTGTCCTCCCTTTGTTGGTCGCTTGCTCCCAAGCCTTCTCCCATCGGTCAATTTGTGCCAAATCGTAAGGGACACCTTTGCGGGCGAAGGCGATGGCTTGCCGAAGGTGCCTCAGCACCATCAGTTCGTTCTGGGCGATCAGATTTGCCTTTCCCTTCAGCCACACCGACAACTCAGTGCGGTCGGCATGTCCAACGAGTTCGTTAATTTCCCGCCGAGACACCTTCTCCCGTATCCAGTCACAAATCCCAATCACAAAAACCCGCTCCATCTGCAATGCCCGAACAAAATCTCGGTCAATGTCCCATGCCTGCAACTCTCGCAGCAACGCTTGATATGCCTGCGGGGGCGGGTCGGCATCTTCCAAGACCCGTTGAATTGTGCCCATGCTGATGGAAAAGAAGACGCCTTGAAGGAGGAAAGCGATAAGGGACGGTTCATCGCCTATTCGCCGAGTTAACCGCAGGGCTGCCGCGCAACTGTCTATAGCCCCACTCAAATCGCCCTTGCGTTTGCGCCAGAGCGCTTCGGCGGAAAGCAAGCGCGTGAATTCGCGCAAGGGAGAAAAGTGAGGAAACGCTACCGAGAAAAGCGTGTCCACATTCCAGTCGGTCAATCGCATGTGAGGGTAGGTGATGGCTTTGCGGAACATCGCCAACGCAGGTTCAACGGCTCTCAACACCTTCTCCACATCGGCGAAGTTGACGGGTTGGGTCGGTTGGCGGCTGATGAAGTTGTGGGGGTTGTCCTAAACGGGTTGAGGCAAAGACGCCTGAGCCATTTCCAACTGTTGGATGGCAGCCTGATAAAAAGGTGTGCCGTCTTGATGGGGCGGAATGGGCGGCAGAAGGTCAGCGAGGCAGGTCGGTTCGCCCGCCCGACGCAACCGCTCCAGTTCCCGTTGCACTTCCTTCATCGGGTCGTTGCGTCGGGCAAGGTGAGCAATCAGCGCCAACGCTGACAAAAAGACGACGAAAATAAGCCGCCATGCCCATCGCCGACGCATCGCCGTTCCCTCCCTTCCGCTAACCGACGAGTTGACAAACGACTGCACTAAATTATCGGGCGACGATGCGGTAGGTGTCCAGTTGCATCGCTTTCGTCGGGACGCCGCCTTCGGCGTGGGCTTTACGGAATTCCTCGCTGTTGACCCAAGCACGGAAACTACTTTCGTCCCGCCAAAGCGTCACGACGAGGAACTTGTTGGCGTTTTGGGTGTGCTGCAAAACGAACATGCCTTTGTAGCCCTTCGCTTTGTCAATGAGGCGGGCTCGCTTTTGGAAGCGCTCTATGAAGGCTTTCTCCTGTCCCTGCTCCACTTCCACCGAGAAGACGGTGACGAACTGAGGCGGCTCATCCTTTGGCGGCTCACTCGCCTGTTGCCCCCAAGCGAGCAAGGCGAGGGCGACGAAAGCGAACACCCCTAACAAACCACGCCATCGCATCTTGCTTCACCCCTTCGGCAGTTACGACTTCAGGGCAAACTGCGCCGTTCGCCCCTACGCACTACTGGCTATTCGCTATTCGCTACTCGCCGCCGTTCGTCATCCTAATGCGGGTGGGACGATTTGCCAGTAAAGACGGCGGAGTTGGCGCTTTTGGTGGAAGAGGGCTTTGCTGGGTTTGGGTGGGTGAGGCGGGTGGTCGTAGTCAAAACTGGCGACGGTCGCTTCGCCGCCACCGACCTCAATGACGCAGCCGACTTGCCCGTTGTAGCGACGCAACTCCTTGCCCGCAATTTGAGCGACGATGTTTTCGGCGGCGATGAAGGCTTGCCGTTGCGCTGCCGTCGCCGCTTTGGGCGTCGTCAAGTTGGTGGCATCGCCGATGGCATAGACGCGCTCTAATCCTTGCACTTGCAAAGTATGGCGGTCGGTCGGCAAAAAGCCCTTCGCATCGCCGATGCCCAGTTTGCGGGCAATTTCTGAACCCGCATGGGGCGGCACCAAGACGAACACCTCAGCCGTCAATTCCGTCCCGTCCAACGAGACGGCTTTGCGTTGGGAAGGCTCAAAAGTTTCCAGCGTGAAGAAGGGGACGAGTTTGATGCCGAAGCGCTCAAAGCGCTCCTCAAAGATGGGCACCAACGGCTCAATGTGGAAGATGCGGGGCAAAGGTGTGGCATAGACAAGTTCCGTCCGTTCCCGCAGTCCGCGACGAACGAGGTGCTCGTGGAGCAAGCAGACGAACTCAATGGGCGAGGGGGGGCACTTGTAAGGCAAGCCGCCGACGCCGACGACGATGCGCCCGCCTTCAAAATTTGCCAACGCTTCCCGCAACCGCACCGCCGCATCGGCGCTGTGGAAGTGATGGACGCCTTCGGCTAAGCCGGGCACTTCCGCTGGGTTCGGTTCGCAACCCGTCGCCAAAACGAGGAAGTCGTAAGACAAACGCTCGCCGTTGAAATAGACAGTGCGGTTGTCAAGGTCAATGCCCATGACTGGCTTAGCGACCACCTGCACGCGGTCGTAGACGAGGCTTTTGAGGCGCTTTTGCAACTGTTTGGGCATCACCTCGCCGAAAGGCACATAAAGCCAGCCTTGCTGGTAGGTGTGCCAACCCGTTGCGTCCACGAGGGTGATTTGCCCATCGTCGGGCGCTAACAGTGCCAAGCGATTGGCGACGACCAATCCACCCACACCGCCGCCGACGATGACAATCCGTGCCGCCATGCGCCATCACCTCCAAGGTTGTTTGGTTGGCATGGTTAGGGCAAGGGATATTGCAAATGCGCCAAGTTGAGGCGGTGCAAGGTTTGGTTGAGCCACTCCATCCGCTCCCGCCAACGGGCAAACTCTTCAGGCAGAAAACACAACTCCCGCAACCGCTCAGCGATGTAGGCGATGTCGTCAGGGGTGAGTTGGTGACCAAAGTTCTCCAGCAACGAAGTGATGTCAGCGCGATCCAAATCGCTTTTGCCCTCCGACGGGCGCTCCCACGCTGCCAGCAGTTTCATCAACACCAAGTCGCGGGGATTGATGACTTTGACAGGCACACCTTCATAAGTGCCTTCCTGCGCGTTCAGGACAGCAGCCCGCTGGTAACGCAGGGTGGCGATGAGGACATCCAAGCGGGTTTCGTCTATCAGGAAAAACATGACTTGCGCTGTCCCGCGAGCGTAATAGGGACGCAACAGTTGCAAAAGTTTCCCCGCATCTTCTTGCAGCACCAGAATGTCCACATCCTGCGTCATGCGGGGGATGGCGTAATGGGCAACCGCCAGCCCGCCGACCAGCGCGTAGCGGATGCCATGCTCGTTCAGTTGCTCAAAAAGCCATCGCACCTTCTCCCGCTGCATAAACCTTTCCCCTTTGAACGGGTCGCCAAATTCGCCCAAGGCGACCGCCGTCTCCAGCGCGTTTTTGCCCGGCAAGAGCAACTCCTCCCGCGTGGGCTGTGGGAACGCCATCGCCATCACCGCCGAAATTTTGGCATTCGGTTACCGTCAAGTTGCCGTCGGTGTGTTACGATTAGCAGCGAGCGCGAAGACGAGTGAGGTGAACGGGATGATTGCAGGTGTGATTGTCAAGCCATTGAAGGTCATCGCCGACGAGCGTGGGTGGCTGATGGAAATCCTCCGCTGCGACGACGAATTCTTTGACCAGTTTGGGCAAGTTTACCTGACGACTTGTTACCCGGGCATCATCAAGGCATGGCATTGTCATCGGCAGCAAAAGGATCGCTTTTGCGTCGTCAAGGGGATGGCGAAGGTGGCGCTGTGGGACGGGAGGGAAGATTCGCCGACGAAGGGCGAGTTGAATGTGTTTTACTTGGGCGAGCGCAACCCCATCTTGCTGGTTATCCCACCAGGCGTTTGGCACGGTTTCACCGCCGTCGGCAATGAAGTGGCTTATTTGCTCAATTGTCCCAACCGACCTTACAACTACGCCGACCCTGACGAATTGCGCCGTCCCTACAACGACCCCGAAATCGGTTACGATTGGAGCGTGCGGCACGGATGAACGGCAGCGAGCCATCCCGTCCCTTCCTGTCCATCGTCATCCCTGCCTACAACGAGGCGCGTCGGTTGCCCAAGACCCTTTCCCGCATCGGCGATTACTTACGGGAGGAGTTTTTGCGTCGTTGGCAAGTGGAAAGCGGTGAGGTGGAGGTCATCGTCGTGGACGATGGGAGCGCCGATGGGACAAGCGAATTGGCGAAAAGTTTCGCCGACCGATTACCTAATCTTCAGGTGCTGCGCCATTCGCCCAATCGGGGCAAGGGTTACGCCGTCAAGCGAGGGATGCTCGCTGCCACCGGACGGTTTCGCCTGTTTAGCGACGCCGACTTGTCCACGCCCATTGAGGAGTTGACGAAACTGTTGTTGCCAGTGCACGGGGGGGAAGCGGACATCGCCATCGCCAGCCGAGGTTTGCCGCAGTCGGAATTGGTTGTCCGCCAGCCTTGGGTTCGGGAAATGTTGGGGCGGATGTTCAACTTGCTGGTGCAAGCCTTGGCGACACCGGGCATTTGGGACACGCAATGTGGGTTCAAGTTGTTTCGGGGCGATGTCGCCGAGCGATTGTTTCGGCTGCAGGTGTTGGAAGGTTTTGCCTTTGATGTAGAGGTGCTTTACCTCGCCAGAAAGTTTGGCTACCGCATCGTGGAAGTCCCCGTGCGATGGCTCAACGACCCTAACACAAAGGTGCAAGCCCTTCGGCACGGTTGGCAGATGGTTTGCGACACCGTGCGGGTTCGTTGGAACGATTGGCGGGGCGTTTACGCAGAAACACCCGCGACGGCATCGGCGACTCGCTGACATCTTCACAAGGCGGTGACCTTGCCGCAAATTTGTCGGCAACAACGAAGGCAAAAAGGAGGCGAGGCGCATGGGACGGCAAAGGATGAAGGGTTCACGGCGATGGTTTCTCCGCACGGTCGGCGGCGCCGTTGTCACCTTCGGCAGTGCCCTTTGGGCGCAAGAGGCAACCCCTCGCAGGCGTCTTTCTCCCAACGATAAACTCGGTATCGGCTTCATCGGTGTCGGCGGGATGGGACGAGGGCATCTTGGTTGGTTTCTCGCTCAACCTGATTGCAATGTCGTCGCTTTGTGCGATGTGGACGAACGGGCATTAGCGGAAGCAAAGCGCATGTGTGGCGACCGACCTGTTGCGCTTTTCAAAGATTACCGCCAGTTGTTGGAGCGCAAGGATGTGGACGCCGTCGTCATCGCCACGCCCGACCATTGGCACGCCCTCATCGCCATCCACGCAGCGGAAGCGGGCAAAGACATCTACTGCGAAAAGCCCATGACCCACACGATTGAGGAAGGGCGTCAGTTGGTCAATGCCGTTCGCCGCTATGGGCGGGTCTTTCAGTTGGGGACGCAGCAACGGGCTGCCGACCATTTTCGTCGTGCCGTTGAGTTGGTGCGTTCGGGCAAACTGGGCAAAGTCAAGTTGTGCCGTTGCTGGATCGGCTACAACCCGCACAGCAACTATGTGCCCGAACAACCCGTGCCTAAAGAGTTGGACTGGGACATGTGGTTGGGACCGGCGGCTTGGCGTCCTTATCGCCCTTGCTATCACCCTTTCAACTGGCGCTGGTTCTGGGATTTCGGTGGCGGATTGATGACCGATTGGGGCGTGCACTTGATTGACATCATCCTTTGGGGCATGGGCGACGAATTGCCCGTCACGATTGAAGCGAAAGGACGCTACTACGCCGACAGTTTCTACGATGTCCCGCAATGGATGGAGGTCACCTACGAGTTTCCGTCCTACACCCTCATCTGGCACCAGCCGCCGCCTAATCCCTTACCATTGGGACGGGCAGGGCACGGCATGTATTTTGAGGGTGACAAGGGACGGCTTTTCGTGGATCGGGGCGGCATCGTCACCGACCCACCTGACTTGATCAACGAAACGCTTGGACTGACCGATTTTCACTTGCCTCGCGTCCCGTCGCACCAGCGGGAGTTTTTGGAGTGTGTCAAAACCCGCCAGCGTCCCACCTGTGATGTGGAAGTCGGGCATCGTTCCACTTATGTGAGCATCTTGGGCAACATCGCCTTTCGGTTAGGGCGCAAATTGCGTTGGGACGCTCAAGCGGAACGCTTCGTCGGCGACGACGAAGCCAACCGCTGGCTGACCAAGCCTTACCGCAAACCTTGGACTTTGTGAGGAAGGAGGCGATAGGCGATGAAGCGGCGGGAAGTGCTGTCGGTTTTGAGTGCGGCAGGGTGGTCAGGGGCACTTGCCTTGGCACTTGCGCAGGAAGGGAAGGCGGGCGAAGGTGAGGAAGGGTTCGTCCCGCTCTTCAACGGCAAAGACCTTTCGGGATTTGTTCCTTTCCTTGACCCACGCGCTCAAGGTGCCGATCCTGCCAAAGTCTGGCAGGTGCGGGATGGAATGATCGTCTGTGCTGGGCGACCCTTCGGTTACCTTCGGACGGAACGGGAGTTTGGCAACTTCATCTTGCGCTTTGAGTATCGGATGGTAGCCCCAGGCAACAGCGGTGTCTTTTTGATGGAATTGCCCGACCGCATCTGGCCGAAGGGCATTGAGTTTCAATTGCTGCACACCGAAGTCGGGCGTATCTTTGGCGTCGCGGGCGGGAAAGTGAATGCCACGCCTGTCTTGCAAAAGCCAGCAAAAGTGGGTGAGTGGAACACTTACGAAATCATCCACTACAACGGCTTCGTCGCCACCTGCCTAAACGGACACATCGTCGCCGTCGGCTGCGACGCCGAGCCTCGCAAGGGACATCTTCTCTTTCAATCCGAGGGCGTGGAAATTCATTGGCGCAACATCCGCATCCGAGAGTTGTAAAGCGGGAAAAAACGAGGGCTCAACGCCGTCGCTTTTGGGTTGGAGTGCGCTGGCGAACTTGGCGCTTTTGCCGTTGCAACGCCGCCAAGGCTTCGGCGAAACGACGGGCGTCGTCAAACTCTTGATAGACCGAAGCAAAGCGGATGTAGGCGACATCATCCAACTCCAGCAACTTCACCATCACCATCTCACCAATCTCGCGGGAGGTCACTTGGCGGGTGCCCCGACTTTGCAGCGCCCACTCAATCTCTTCGGCAGCGCGTCGGATTTGTTCGGGAGTGACGGGGCGCTTCTCACATGCCTTCATCATGCCCAACTCAATCTTCTGGCGGTTGAATAATTCCCGTCGCCCGTCCTTTTTGATGACCCAAATAGGGTGATGCACCATCCGCTCGTGGGTCGTGAAGCGCAATCGGCAACGAAGACACTGGCGACGGCGGCGCACCGCCGTCCCGTTCTCAATGAGCCGAGAATCAATGACCCGCGTATCAGGCGCATCGCAACGCGGGCAATGCATCAGCGTCGTCACCGCCCAGTGCAAAAGTTTCCTTCGTCACCCTGCGACACAAAAGATACCTCGCTGCCCATCCCGCTCGGCGACGAAAAAGAGCCAAAGTCTTCCGTCGTGCCAGAAAAAATAAGGACTGGTGGGACGATGCAATCCGTCAAAAGTAAGAGGCGGTTCGTCCAGCAAACGCCAATGGCGCAAATCTTCTGAGGTGGCAAAGCGCAGCCCCTGTTCATCCCCGAACAACATCCACCAACGCCGCTGCTGCCGAACGAGGAAAGGGCGACCGAGCAAGCCCGTTTCAGACCGCAAGAGAGGATTTTCCAAATCCCGCGACCAGATGAGGAAGTCTGTGGAAAGCGCCAAACCGACGGACGGCACATGGTTTTGACCGACATAAAACAGCCAGAACAAGTTTTCCCGCTCCAACAGGCAAGGCGACCCGACGCTTCCCTTCTCCCACAACTCACCGTCCCTGGCACTCAAAATGGGGTTGGCATCAAAGCGACGCCAATGCGTCAAGTCGGGCGAAAAGGCTAAACCGATGGCGGCAGCGGAAGCGTCAGGCGTCGCCTTTGCGCTGTAAGCCAACCAGAACATGCCGCGCCGTAACTTGGGCAAAGGCTCGTCCCAATCGTTGTGCCGCAAAATCCATGCCGCCATCACCCCACCCGCATCAAATTGCCCCTCTTCGCCCCTTCGCAACACGACGCCTCGTCGTTCCCATCGTTGCAAATCGGCGCTGGCAGCGACAGCGATACTGGGCTGTTGCCCATCCAATGCCGTGTAAAACAACAGCCACTCCCCTTCGTAACGTAAAACGACGGGGAAATCCACGCCCACAGCATCGGGCGTTGCGGCATCACCTGTCGGCAGCAAAATGGCAGTGGGCGAAGTTTTTTGCAACCGCCACAACTCTTGCAACAGCACCGTCTCATTCGCCATCGTTGGCTCCCCCCTTTGGCGTTTAACCGAACCAAACGGCGTAGCGCTGGAAAGGCGCTTTGCCCGTCGCCGACATTAAGCCCCAAATCACCCCCGCCGTCACATAATGCCCCAACGCAAAACCCAAAAACAACGGCACTGTCCGCCGATAAGCCCGCCCACCACCGTAACGCAACACCAAAAACTTGGCGACCCAAACGACGAGAAACGACCACCAAACCAAGTCGCCATAAGCGCCAGCAATGGCAAACCCTAACGGGTGTAATGGCGAGCCTGCGTAGGCGAACCGCAACACACCAAACAACACCGTCACTCCAACGCCCCAAAGGGTTGCGTAAATGCGAGGCTTGTCGGGTGGCAATGGGTTGCTGACGGCGCTAACGATGCCGTTGTATTCGCTGGAGGCAATCCAGTGTCCCCAAATGCCCCCTTCCCGCAAGTTGACCGCCCCCTTGGCGTAATAGGGCGTCAAGTGGAAGTAAAAGCCCATCAGCACCCCGATGATGACGGCGCAAAGGCTCCAGCGCACCCAAAGGCGTGGCGAGAAAGTGACGAGGCTGCCCAACTGGATGTTTTCCAACTGCGTCGCCGTGTAGGAGTGGAAAAAGCCCCGCGAAAGGAAAGTGAAGATGGCGAACGCAGTCATATTGCGCAGCCCACCCAGCCCCATCACGCGGTTGACGCCCAAGGTGTAGAGGATGGCTTTTTTGTGCTGGTAGTAGGGAAAGAGCCAGACCATCGGCGCTCCCACTTCCGCTCGGATGCGGGCGTAAACGAGGGCAACGAGCAAAGTCAAGGCAAAGTAAATCGCAGCGATTCGCCAATCCATCCCCCCCATCACCATGAAGACGAGGCAACCGATGACCCCGACGAAAAGGCACAACGCTGCTTCCTTAGGGCGTAAGGCATCATCGGCGTTAGCATCATCGTTCCACAACCGCTTCGCCCAGTCCCGCAAATAATGGCGAGCCGCATAAATCAGCAACGCAGCGACCGTTAGGTAAGCCCCCAAGCCTTGCTCCTGGGAGAAGGGAAACCCAGCAAACTGCCAGCCCAGCATCCGCCCGATCAGGGCTTCCACCTTGAAGAGGGCATAGGAGAGCCAAACGGTGAAAGCAACTTCCGTCGGCATCAAATAGCCCAGCCCAATCACTTCGGGACGATAATGCAGCATTAACGGGCGCAAAGCATCCAACGGCGGCGCCGTGAAAAATTGACCGAAGTCGTAAAACTTTCCTGGTGCGGGCACCTGCGGGAAGAAGGCATTAAGCATGTTCAGCCCGTTGTAAAACGCCGCAAGCGAAAAGCCCAGCCACATGAGCGGGTCACGCCAAAACGACGGCATCCCTGATGGCGGTGCCTCTTCCGTCACCCGCATCGGCAGGTAAAGGAGCGGGAAGACCAATCGCTCGTGCTCTCGCCATCGCCGCTCAAAGATGCCGACCATCCCTGAAAGGGCAAGCCAAAAGAGGGTGAAAAATAGCAGCCAAGATGCGATGGGCACTAACCACGCCCGCCAGGGCACAACCGCCCACAAGCCGATGGGAACGGTGTGACCGAACAACTGCCATTGACTCAACACCGCATCGGCGCCAGGACGACCCAAGTAAAGGTCTCGGATGAGGGCAAACTCTTTCGGGACAAGCCAGTCAGGGATGTAGGGCATCACCAAATCCAGCCGCAACTCGGGAGCGGTGCGGGCGAAATAAATGGGATAGGTGGTCAGCGAAAGGACAAAACGCAAACTCCCACAAGCAGGGACGGCGACAGCGACCGTGCAAAAGGCGTAGATGAACAACATCTCCCGACGGGAGAGCGCCAAGGGAGGGAAACAACGATGCAGCAATGGGTTGGCGAGCAACATCAGAAAAAGCACACCGAGGGCAGGGATGGGCGGCACTGACTCTGTGATTTGCGTCGCCAGCACGACGACTTCCGCTTGCTTCATCCACCACCCGCCCAGCCAAGTGAGGGCAAGGGCGAGCCCACTCAGATAAGCGAGCCGCCCGACACCCCAAACCCTTGCCGTCGGCGCCCTTTCCAGTAGTGCGACGGTCTCCGCCATCGTCGCTCTCTGTCGCTCCTCGCTTCAAAAAACTCCTGATGCCAACGGCTAGGACTTACGCAGTTGAGAGACTGCGCAATTTCCCGTCGTGGTGGCGCACCGCAAACCCCATCACCATGCCACCAGAGGACGGGCAACAAGGATTCCCCACGAACCCCTGCCCCAACCAAGAAAGGCTGGGGAATTTCTCTACCCCCCTGCGGGCAATGTTGATCGCCGCCACATAGTGCCTTGAGAGCCCGCAGGAAGGACACACCCTCTCCTGTCCCCTGAGGGTTGGTAAGTGGGTGGGTCGGGAAACTTGAGGGGGATGCTGACGGAACTTTCCGTCAGGGTTATCTGCCCTAAGGTGCATTCTCCCGCCTTCCATCTGTCCAGCAAGCGGCGATACTTGTGGTGAGGCTTGAACCAACGGACGATGGGCTCTAAATCGTTGGCGGACTTGAAAATCGTCACCTTCAGCCACTTGCCCTCAAAAGAAACCTTGAAAAGGTGAGGGCTGAGGGTGACGAAGGGCTTTTTGAGCCTCGGTCTTTTCACCTGTCCCTTTCTCTTTCGCTTGTTGAAGGCGTGGACGATGCTGGTTGCCGTTTTAAGGGCGCTCGTGACCCAATGGCTGTGAAGTTCGGGGAATTGTTGTCGCAAGGGGAAGTAGAGGGTGTGATGGACGGAGTTGAGGGAGGTCTTCTTGTTGGCGACCAACCAATTGACCGCCCTTTGCTCCATGACCTTGACCTTCCTGAGCACTTCCTCCATTTCTCGGGTTGGGCGAAACTTGAAACGCAGGCAAACGACACCCATCGCCATCACCTTGGTTCACTTCGCCATCAAATCCCTAACTGCGTAACTCCTAAGTCTATCACGCCCTTCAACGCTGCCGTGCGAGCATCACGGGTAATCACTTCCTGCGATGCCGTCCCTCGTCAAGTTGATGTCGGGCAGGCTATTTACAGCGGGACGGATTTGACGGCGGCGCAGAAACTTCACATGCCCATCGGCAAACAAGTAATTGGCGCTCCCATCCCAACTCCAAAAACCGCAGTCGCCAGAAAACTTGTCGTGGTTGCTGAGCCATTCAGCGCTCAAGGCTTTTTGCGCCGGGAAAACTAAGGAGGCTTCGCTTTGCGGGACGGTCGGCAAACTCTGTATCCCTCCAACAATGGCTTGCCAGTTAGCACAACTGCTCCCTTGCAAAACACTGGCGAGGCTGTTGATTTGTTCGGGCGCGTGGAAAAAGGCTGCCGAGTAAGCGTAAGAAGTTCGTTCCCAAACCTGCACCGCCCGCTCGTCGGAGGGGCAAAGCAACACATCGCTGTGCTGCACCTGAAGGGGCTGCGAATAGCCAGGTGGCAAACTTTGCATTCGCCCGCCCGGCAGGTAACTTTGGAGGACGACGCGCCAGTTGCGTCCCATCCACAAGTTGCGGTCACCGTTGCAAGGATACAGTCCGTCGTAATCGCTGGCGTAAAGGCGAAACGCCGTCCCGATTTGCCGCAGGTTGGACTGGCACGCCGCTTTCCGAGCGCTCTCCCGCGCTCGGCTCAGCACAGGCAGCAACATCGCCGCCAGCACTGCCACGACCGCTATCACCACCAGCAACTCCACCAGCGTAAAACCCCGACGCATGCACATCCGCTCCTTTCGCCCGCAAAGTTTCTCAAAACGGGTGAATTGGCACGCGGGTTTTTCAGAAGCGACGCCCATTTTAGCGCACCAATTTTTCGTGAGCCGAAAGGAAGTCAAACCGTTTTGCGAACGGCGACGAAAGCGAGCAAGTTTTTGAAGGAACTTTCTCCCACCGTTTCGTCATAGCAGTCCAGTTGCTGCAACTCAAAAACCTGCTTCCGCCAACTTGCGCCGCAGATACTCTTTGCGGAAAAAGTGGCGGACAGCGTTGGGCAAGGCGAACATATCAGGCTCTACCAACTCGCCCTTGCCGTAAGACGGGTCACGATCGGAGCGAACCGTTCCTGCCAGCAACCCATCGGGTTTGAGGACGCGAGCGCATTCGGTAAACAAGCGGGTTAAATCGGCATCGGTGAAGGCGAGGCAGAAAAACAGGTAGGCATAAACGGCATCAAAGTGCCCCTCGGGCGCAGGGATGCCCTTAAGGGCGTCAGCGACGATGGGCTTGATTTGTCCCGCTAATTCGGACCCCGCAAGGCGTTCTTGCAGCATGGCGATAGCGGCGGGTGAGCAATCCAACGCCACAACCTCAAAGCCCTGTCGGGCAAAGTAAAGGCTGTCCCGCCCATAGCCGCAGCCCAAATCCAAAACCCGAACGGGTGGCGTCCGTTGTCGCAACAGGTTGGCTAACTCCGTTGCGAGGCGGGATGGCGCTTCACCGTAAATGTTCGGCTGCCTTTGGTAAGTTTCATCCCACACCTTCGCCCAATCGGTCATAGTTTGGTCACCCCTAAGGGCGGCAGTTTGTCATCACTCTTTATGTAACGCAACCGAGAAGGTCTGAGGGTGTTCGGAAAGGGAGGGCGAGGCTCCTGCCGAGCAAAAACTTATCGGCAAATCGTGAGGTCGGCAAATCGGCAGGTCGGAAAATGACGGCGAATGGCGAATAGCGGGTAGCGAATGGTAAAACGGCAGCAAGTAGCGAGTGGCAAGTAGCGAATAGTGAACAGCGAATAGCGACTGGCGATTGGCGAATAGTTTTGGAGGGCAGTGCTCCTGCATTGCCGAAAAATTTTTCGGCGCATCTGAAGATGCGCCCTTCGGTTTGAAATCTTGGGCTCACCTGTAGGTTCGCCCTCACATTGGGCTCAATTTCCGAACAATCTCAAGAAGGTCTTTACATGTGTGTGCTATGTGCTATGTGCTATATGCTAACATAGCCATTAGCGGCTAAGCAAAAGTAACGAGGAAGGCGATAACAATGAAGTGGCGCCACCTTGCCTTATTGGTCGGGACGGTTCTCTTGGTCAGTCTGTTTGCCGCCAAGGCAATCAAGGGGATGGTTCGTGAAGAGGCATTAGAAGTGATGCTCGCAAGCGAGGAAGCCATCGCCTTAGACCAGCCCCTCAAGTTCTTACAGGCTCCCCTTACCGTCACCACGGGCGAGAGGGTTCCCATCACAGCAACCCTTCTGGACGCAAACCTGCGCCCCATCGTTTTACAGCCTATTGTTTTCACCTGCGACTCTGGGAGTTTTGAAGATGCCGTGCTTTACACTGACGACTTTAGCGAGCCAGCCATCGTTTTCTATTCCCAGACCACGACTTGCCTCACCGACGGCTTCGGGGAAGCAACGGTCTTTTGGCACGCCCCTCCGACGGCAGGGCCGGCAAAGATAACCGTGTGGTATTTTGGACCGGAGGAAGGGCAGGTTTACTCCTTAGAAACGACTGTGGAAGTTTCAGACGATCCAAACCTGCATCGCATCACCTTGGACTACACGCAGAGGAGGATGGTGTTAGGAGACCCCGAAGAAGAGGAGAATTGTATCCGACTGTTCGTCCAAGTTACTGACCGCCAAGGAAATCCTGTCCGCGAAACGACCGTGCACCTTCAGACAACCTTAGGGGAGTTGGGGCATTACTCGGTGGAGGATTGGGGCGGCGAAGGACACCTCGTCCTTTACAAAGGCACTCAGTTTTCGGTAGTCACCGATGAAAACGGATGGGCGGAAGTGCTGCTCTTTCCCCCTGCTTCCCCTGGCATTGCGGTGATTACTGCCATCACTTCTCATGGACAGGCAAGGCTGTTTTGTATATTCCCCTCCATTGAAGGGCTTCACCTGACCTCCGATTCCTACGCTGCGGTCGGTCAACATGGGGCACAAATCATCGCCCGTCTCTACGACGCTTCAGGGCAACCAATCGTTGGTCAGGTAGTGACCTTCCAAACGACCTTAGGGCAACTGAGTGCTCACCAAGCAGTGACCGATGAAAATGGAGAAGCCTCGGTGTGGCTCATTAGTGACGGGACTGAAGGCACTGCCGTCGTCACGGCTTCCGCTGCCGGTTACTCAGCCAAAATCTATGTGCGCGTTTTCAACGATGGCGATAACTACAGTTGTCTTCAATCGCCCCTGTTTTTGCTATCAAGTTTACAACCACCTCCATTCCCACAACCTCAATACACTGTGCGCCTCACCTTAAACCTCACACAAGTTCGCCCTTTAGGGACTGGAGAACCTAATCGGATAACTGTCACAGCATTCGTGACAGACCGTAACAGGCGACCCGTTAGTGTGCCCCTTGTTGCCAGTGCCTATGGTGAGCGACACTCAGGAGGGCATATCCACAATGGGAGGAGACCTGCCGGCACTTTTAACCCTTCCTTAGGAAGCAAATAGAAACGGCGTTTGGAGGACGACTTATACTGCCCCTGTCGTGGGCGGTTATGAAACGATCACAGTTTCGGTAGCAATGAGCGTACCACAGCGATCTGGACAAGCACGGATCACTGTGAGAGTTCCGAATTTAAGTTACATGCCTGCTGGACCAAATTACAGGCTTGTCGGGCAGACAACAACGCACCCTCGTAATCACTTCACAACCTCTCGCGTTCAGCAGGCACTCATTGCCATCGCAAACCAATTCGCCCGCGAATTCCGAGGACAGCCAGGCTACCAGACGCTGGAGTATAATGACATTAGCCTTGTGTTTGGCGGCTTGTTTGACATTTTTGCCAATTGGAGAACTCCTCACATTACCCATCGCATCGGCAGAGATGTTGATTTCAGCAATGCTGACGAATTGCCGTCCGAAATGCGAAGAAGATTGGAAGAAATCATCAGGCGTCACGGAGGGGATATCTACAATGAAGGCAACCATTGGCGTGTTTCGTTCTGATTCCTTGCTGTTCGCTCTCGTTTTGGTGCTCCTGTCTTCGGCAACAGCCTTTCGTCAGCCCCTAAGGAAACCCGAGTTTCGCATCAAAACGGGGCAAGTGGATGATATCGGGCGGATTGATTACGACACCAAAAAGGGCGACTACATCTTCCGATGGAAAGGGTTGGATGGGACGGAGAAGAGAGCCATTTTTGTCCCAGAGTGGAAAGCCAAATTAACTGTGACGGCAACCGTGCATAAAACGCAAAAGGGGTTCCGCTACACCTATGTCCTCACTAACGCCCCTAAAAGCCCTCAAGCAGTTGTCCTATTTGAACTCGCTATGACCCAAGAGCCTGAAGATGTGCGTGTTTCTCATGGATGGAAATTTTGGGGGGTCAGTGAAACGGTGGTAGGGAAGTTAGCGAGTTTTTCAACATATAAAGGATTGCCTCTTAAGCCGGGTCAGTCGTTGAAGATAGAGTTCTTCTCCCGATTCCCGCCAGGGGTCGTGAAATGCTACGCCGCAGGCGATGCCCCCATTATGAAAGTCCCCGAGGAAATGCCTGGAGAGTTACAAGACCGACTCCCCAAGGGGATTGCACAGTCGTATCTATGGGGTTGGACGATTGGCTCGATTGAGCGAGTTTCCTTGCCCCGATTGTTCACCGACTGGCAAATTGCCATCAAGGAAGGCTGGGTTAAGGATGAAAAGGTGGCGAGACAAATTACGAAGGAACTAAGGCAAATCCTGCAGACGGTCAGGCAGAAACGCTCTGAGGAAGTTCAAAAGCGGGTCAGGACTTTAGTTCAGTTTGTCAGGCAGAACCGCAAACTTTTTGAGCCCGAAGCCCAAACCCTTTTCCTTTTCACCTTGCCCTATCTGACTGAAAGGTTGAGGGGCAATAGCAAGGGATAAGCCCTAAGACGGTGGATAATCTTGCCGCTGCAACGCCACGATGCGCTGTCGCACTTCATCGGTCAGGCGTTGATAAAGTTCCCGCCGCTCTGAAGGCGGGATTTCCGTCAGGATTTTTTGGTCGGTGACCAACATCTCCACCTTGACAGGTTCGCCGAAGGTGACGCGAATTTTGGTGCGTTTGGGCAACAAGCGCCCTTTAGGCAATGCCTCAAAAGCGCCTTCAATGAGCGTCGGGACGACGGGCACGCCCGTCTCAATTGCCAGCAAACCCAAACCGGGCTTGAAGGGTTGAAGTTTGCCTGTCACCGACCGCGTGCCTTCAGGGAAAATGAGCAGCGGATAACCTGCTTGCAAGATGGCAGCAGCAATCCGCAAGCCTTCCAATGGATTCACCGTTCGGTCAAAAGGCACGACGCGCAAAAAGGTGTGGAAGAACCAGCCTTTGGTAGGCGTGTTGAAGAAGTAATCGCGAGCGCCCAAGACGAAGATGGGACGAGGGGCGAGGGACGAGGGATGAGTATCAAGTGCGGGGTGCGAAGTGCGGGGTGCAGAATGGAGTTCTTTCGCATGCATTCTTGCACGCCTGCGTGCTTCGTCTCGTTCAGCGAACGCAACTATGATTGCGCCTGTGTCCATGTGAGATGAGTGATTGGCGGCGATGATGAAAGGACCTTGTTCGGGCAAGTTTTCAAGCCCGTGTGCCTCAAAATCAAACCAGCGCCGATACACCCACCTGAGCAACTGGCAAGTCAAATGGCGAGCCCATCGCTGGAAGCGGGTTTCGCGAATCCATCGTTCCGCTTCCCTGCGGGCTTCTGGAGAGAGCAACCTCGTGATAACCAATGCCGCCCCATCTTCAGGTGGGACGGTTTCAGGAACAGTCCCGCCCAACCTTTCCGCAATCAGTTCCACCAATTCGCCAACCGTTTGAGCCTCAGCGATGGCACTTTCGGGGAGCGAGGCGCGGAAACGCAATTCAAGCAGCGCCGTCAACTCTACCCGCAAAAGCGAATCAATGCCGAGTTCGTCAAGCCGCGAAGAAATGCCGATGCGTTCCTTCGGTTGTTTTGTCAAGTGAGCAATGGCGGCGATAATCGGCTCGGCAAGGGAGGGCAATGGAGTGGGAATTGATGGTTTGGGACTGGCAGTGACTTGAACCCGTCCCGCGTCCCTCGTCCCGCGTCCCATCACCATCGCTCGCACGGCAACTCGGTCAGGTGCTAATGCAACGGTCTTGGGTAACTCTTCGGTGACGATGTGAACTTGGGCGATGCGTTGATAGGATGGCAAGGTTTGGGAGCGCTTCTGAACCTCTTCACGCAAGCGCCTCTCAAACTCGCTCAACCGTTCAGGCGAACTTGTCCACTGCGGTTCGGGCACGACAACTAAATGCGGTCGCTCCCCCAGCGTCTCTTCGTCCCAAACGCCGATAACACACAACTCCTTGACGCCCGCCATGCCCGCCAACTTCCGCTCCAACTCTTCGGGATAGACATTTTTGCCGGCGGCTGTGACGATGACATCTTTGACTCGCCCAGTGATGTAAAGGTAGCCATCTCGGTCAAAGTAGCCCAAGTCGCCTGTGTGCAGCCAACCGTCGCGCAAAATTCGTCGGGTCGCCTCTGGATTGCGAAAGTAGCCTGCAAAAACATTCAGACCGCGCACCAAAATCTCGCCGACGCCCCGCTCATCGGGATTGGCGATGACGACTTCCACGCCGGGCAACGGCTTGCCCACTGAGCCGCGCTTGGGGCGATGCATCGGGTTGACGGTGACGACAGGAGACGCTTCTGTCAAGCCGTAACCTTCGCAGAGCAAAAAGCCCATCGCCGTAAAGTCGTCAAAGATGTGCGGTGGTAAGGCGGCACCACCGCTGATGAGCGCCCTCAATTTGCCGCCAAATTGCCGATGCACCGTCGCAAAAAGTTTTCGCCCGAGGTTTTGTCCTGTCATCCGTCGCACCAGCAGGCTGAACTTTTTAAGGAACTGAAAGGTCAGCCAAGCCCATCGCCCCCGACGGCGCACTTCGGCGTGGATGCTTTCGTGCAAAATCTGGAACACACGCGGAACTCCGATGAGTGCCGTCACGCCCACTTGCTGCATCGTCTCCAGCACCGTTTTGGAGCGCAAGTTTTCAGGATAGGTGATGGTCGCCCCTGCCCAAATCGCCACCAGCAATTCGCCCGTGAAGGCAAAGGCATGGTGCAATGGCAGCAAACTCAAAAAGTGATCGCTGTGCATCGGCGGCAACACTTTCACGATGGCTCGCAAGTTACTCAAAAAGTTTCGGTGCGTCAACATCGCACCTCGCGGCTCAACGGTCGGACCGGTGACGAAGATGATGGAAGCGACATCGTCGGGACGAGGGACGAGGGACGAGGGACGGGGGATTGGCTGAGAAGTGTTGACGGTTTGGGTCAGTTGGCTGAAGGTGAGGATGGGGATTTCGTGACCGATTGAAGAGAGCGCTTGAGCGATGGAGTCGGCAAGGTTGTCCCCGACGACGGCTGCTTTCGCCTCAACGAATTGGGCAATTTCAGCGATGTCTTCGGGACGCCACTGGCGGTCAAGGGGCACGACGGTTGCACCCGCACAAGAGGCGCTGAAGTAACCGATGACCCACTCAGGGCAATTGTCACCGCACAAGACCACTCGGTCGCCACGACCGACGCCCATCGCCGCCAGCCGCTGTGCATTGTTTTGCGCCAACCGATAAAGTTCGCCGTAGGTGTATCGCACCCACTCGCCATCCCGTCCCGCGTCCTTCGTCCCGCGTCCCTTCCTTTGCAATGCGACTTTGTTGGGAAACCGAGCCGCAGCGTGAGCGAGCAAGTCAGGGAGCGTCTGGATGCTATCAGCGGCACCGTCATCTTCAACGATGCGCAAAATGTGCCGTTTCAAGCCGGGGATGTGGACATCCTGCAAGTAATGCCGCCAATCAATGGTCGTGACATCAAAGAAGAAGTTGCGTCGGTCGTCTTCGTCCATGCTCTCCCAAAGGCGCTGCAGGTTATCGGTGGCGAAGCGAGCCTTGAAGTGCGTGTAGGGAGCGTAGATGCCGAGGAAGTATTCAAGCCGCTCAAGGGCTGCCTTGACAACGCCAAGCCTTCGCTGCCATTGCTTTGCCGCAGGCGAAAAGGAGAGCCACTGAGCCAACCGCTCTTGCAACTCAACGAACCGCTTGCGCTTCTCAAGCCGACGGCGATATTTGTCAAGGGACGGAAGCGTCCAAGGCTTGACTTTCATCGGTCGTCCATCGCGGTCTAAAAGCGGGTTGCGTTCAAAGTATTCAACGCACCATTTGACGACATCGCGCAAAGTCAGCAGGTTTTGCGTGCTGGTGGCAATCTGGATGACGACAGGACGCAGGACGCAGGACGAGGGACGGGTTTCTTTGCGTCCCGCGTCCCGCGCCCCTCGTCCCATCATCGCGATGGCGGCGAGGACAGCGTTGACGACGAAATCGCACGGGATTAAGTCAACAACGCAATCAGGGTCACCGGGAAAGTCAACGAGTTTTCGCTCGGCGAAGCCGATGATGAGCGGGTCAGCCATCCTCTGGTTTTCAATCCAGCCCGGTTCTGGCTCTCGCAGCGTGCTTTCAATGATGGCAGGGCGCAAAATCAGCGTCGGGATTTCGTCGCATTCCTTCACCAGCAATCGTTCGCCGAGCCATTTGGTGTAGGTGTAGGTGTCGTTAAAGCCTCGCTCTTTTGCCCGCCGCATCCCTTCGTCCACCATCGCCTCCCGCATCGCTCGCTCTCGGATGGGCGGGGGCGTTTCCTCGTCACTTGATTGCTCTTCCACGCTCCGGCACAATCGCGTCAGTTCGGCGATTTCCTCGTCCACGCCCGTCGGGTCGGGCGGTTCTTCGGGGATGATGCCATTGCGGATGCCACAGACATAGCAAGTGGAGATGTGAGCGAAAATGGGGGCAGGTTTGCCTTGCGGTTCGCGCAACTCTTTGCCGCGCTTAGCCAATTCCAAAACCCTGCAGACGCCCGATGTGTTCAAGTTCAGCGCCCTGTCCAATCGCTCGTCAAAGGAAACGACGGCGGCGCTATTGATGATGACATCGGTATCGGCGGCAACGGCGTCAAAAGTCCCTTCGTCCAGACCGAGGCGCTCAAAAGTCAAGTCGCCTTCCAACACTGTCACTTTCTCGGCGATGAAGTCGTCAAAGCGGTCACCGTAGCGACGGCGCAAGTGAGTGAAGATGGCGGAGCGGAAAAATTCCTGCCGCATCCGCTCAGAGGCGGAAAGCCACGAGCCATCGGGCAGGCGCTTGCCCCGAACGAGCAAGTAAAGGCGGCGCACTTCGGGCAGCGCCCGCAACATCTTCTCCACCAGCGCCTTGCCCAGAAAACCCGTCGCCCCCGTGACCAAAACCGTCTTTCCCGCATAAAACTTGCGAACCCAACCCATTTTGTTCACCCGCCACCTGTTGCCTCCTTGGATTTCTTGTAGGCTGTCCACCGTTGATGCTCTCTGCTGTCTCGTCCCGCTAAGCACAAATCTCTAACAGGGCAATCAGGGCAGTCGGGTGAAACTTCAAAGCACCACTGCATCGCCACCTGAAATGCCCCCTCATCAACGAACATGGGTTGCGCATTCGGCACAGTTCCCACTATCTCCTCTATGTTGGCTCTCATGTCCTTTGCCAAGATGACATAAGGGCGTTTAGCCTCATAAAGAACCGTCTCAACGGCGCCAGTGCGACAAAACACCTTGCCCACATGCCCGTCTACAATCATCAGCGTTTCTTGAGGGTCAACTTGCACCTCTTTCCAGATTTCCCCGAAAAGCCAAGCAAGCCAATTTGTCAACATGCGCGCCGCTTTCGGGTCGTTACCTACCCAACCACCATCCCAAATTGGGTCATCGCGTAAAAATGCCCACAGTGATCGGACGCCCTTGCTCAACTCCTCCCTTACTGTCTCGTAAAAACTGCCCCGCATATTGCGGATGAAGAGCACAAAGGTCGCAAGCCTATAGAGGGACAGAGACAAGGGTTTGATGCCTCCCAAAGCGCCCACGCGGTAGAGTTTAGCACCCTTGCTCCCACCTACCTCTCGGAAGACTTCCAGCACTTGGCTAAACCGCTCTTCAAGGATGGTAGGCGAGTGCAACAAATCCATGCCCAATGTGGCGAACAATTTCTGAACGAGTTCCTTCACCTTCCCTGTGTCTCCCTGCTGGTTTAAGAGCGCCCGTAAAAGCAAATAGCGGGTGACACCCTCACGGTCTTCTAAGGGGAAATCCTTTGGCAGAGACATGCCCTCTTTCCAACATCGCTGCCAAAATCCTCGTCCCAAGTCCGCCAAGCGAAGGATAAGTTTCTCGCGCTCCTCCAAACTAAGACTTCTCTGCTTTTCTCTTGGCATTCCGCGCTATTGACCTCCTCTGTTGGATGCGCTCAGAAAGCCATGAACGAAGGTGACGGGCATCGTCTCGCACGATGACTTCAAAGGTAGCGTCTTCCAGAAGGCAAGTCATCTCCATCCCGACCTTTTCGCGGACGACGGGCAGCAACTCTAAATCAATTTCGTAACCGACACAGGAGCGTTTCAATTGGCGCGCCACCTTCATCGTCGTCCCGCTTCCCAGAAAAGGGTCTAAAACGGTTTCGCCGACATGAGAGAAGAGGAGAATGAGCCGACGGGCAAGTTCTTCTGGAAACGCTGCCGTGCCCTCCTCTAATCGTCCGTGCAACGGCAGCACATTAGTAATTTGCCAGACATTGAGATACCATTTGTCCCCTTGATACTCCCTCAGGTCAAGGCGGGATGCTTCCCGCACCTCTTTGGGCACGCTCCCATAGTCAAACCGCCCTTTCTGAAAAATCAGCACGCTCTCCTGAACATTGTCGGGGTAGAAATAAAGCGGGTAGGGATGCTGCAACAGGACGCCGCTGCGACGGCTGATGCGGATATAACCTTCGGGCTTAAGCCAGACGATGCGGTCGCGATAGCGGAAACCCGCATCCATAAAAAGGCGCGTCATGTCGGCGACGATGGGATAGCGTTCACCATCCACAAGCACATCATCGCAAACGACGCAAGCGACGCGTCCCACCTTCAAAACCCGAAAGACTTCCTTTGCCACTTTCTCCATTGTCCGCAAATAAGCCTCATAAGATGGGAAAAGGTCAGGGTAGTCAAAGGGGGCATTGAAGTAAGGCGGGCTGGTGACGACCAAGTGCACCGACTCATCAGGAAGTTCAGGCATGCTCTGGGCGTCGCCAAAGATGACCCGATAATGCAGCGCCATCGCTTGTCACCCATCCCTTTCCCGCCAGAAACTTTACCTTACGCTTCCCTCAACCATTGCCAGTAGCGTTCTGGGGGTAACTCGTCGTCAAAGAAGGCATGCCCTTTGCCCTGGTTGAAGGGTGGGTCAAGGAAAGCCAAGGCGAACGGTTCTGTCACGCCTTGCGAACGGAGCCGTTCCCTTGTCAGCCACTGCAAGCAATCGCCAAAAAGGACGATGGTCATGCCTTTGTCACCTGCCCACTTCACTCCTCAAAGCGGATGCCGCGCTCTTCCAACCACGCCATCAGCACCTCAAAAGATGTCAGTTCGCACATGGAGGCTTTCTCTATCAAGTTAGGCATGCCCATGACGCGGGGAATGTCCGTCGGCTTTTCGCCCTCTTCCTCTTCGTCCCACTCTGCCAGCATCTCTTCCACTTCCTCGTCGGTCAATTCCGTCAAGGCGACCAACGCTAAGTCTTTCAGTTGGGGGTAGCGCTCCAAAAGTTCGGGTGGCGCCAATTCCGCAAGGGGCAGGATGGAATCCGCCAAGTCTTCTTCGCCTTGCTCTGTCAGCCATTGACGCAGTTCCTCTAAGTTGCGAGGTTTCGGCATCGCCCCGCACCTCCTTTGAGCGTTTCAGACGAACTGACTTAGGAACGCCTTGCCTTTGAGAAAGCCCAATTCTACTGGGAAGGCAGCATCTTCGTGCTCAATGGACAACACGCCATCATAGCCGACCCGCCGCAGCGTCCCGATGTAGCGCCCCCAATCAATGACACCATAGCCAGGGACGACATAGCGCCACCAACCACCTTCGTAGTTGCCCAGCCAGCGGCGCTTGTGCTCGTAGATTTGCGTGTCTTTGGCGTGGGTGTGAAAGAGGCGGGAGGCAAACCGCTCCACCGCCGCCAAGTAGTCAATGTCCTGATGCACCAAATGGGACGGGTCAAAGTTGAGCCCCAAATTTTCGTGGGGCACGACTTCAAAGAGCCGCTCAAAATGGTGCAACCCTTGTAGGTTCGTCGCAAACCAGTTTTCCAGTGCAATCTTGACTCCTCGCTTGGCGGCATACTCGCACAGGGGGGCAAACACTTGGGGCGCATCCTGCTCAATCGTTTGCATCTTCGTCTTACCGGGAAGCGGGAAACCCGACAAGGTGCAAACGACGGGCACTTCCAGCACCTCAGCGGCATCAATGACGGTGCGCAATTCGGACAGGAAGGCTTCCCGTTTTTGCAAATCGGGTTCTAACGGATTGCCATAGCGCGCCAATGCCGTAATCTGGACACCTGTGCCCTTCAGCAACCGCTTGACAGAACGCCCTTTATCCTTCAGCACCTGCGCCGCATCAATGTGCCCATGCCCGACACCTGCTGCCACTTCCAACCCACCAAAGCCGTTGTCGGCGGCGAACTTCACGATGTCCTTCAACGACCGATTCCGAAACGGCGCCGTCAAAAAGCCGATAATCAACCCAAGCCACCTCCTCTATGCGTGTCAGGGTGCAGAAGTTGACGGCAACGGCGATAAGCCAACAGAGGCTTGTGTTACCCACAAAATCGTAAGGCAAAGGGAAGCAGGAAGGCAAGCGGTCGCTTCTTCCGTCACTGGGCGGGATGGACGGTCAATCGGACAGCAGGCGCAACGACCATCACATTTTGCTCACCCACTTTCCCTTGCCCTTGAACGAGCAAGGTGTAAACGCCCGCTGGCGTGTTGGCAGCCAGTTGCACCGTGATCGTCCCATCCGATTGCCCCTCGCCGATAGTGACGGCATCGGCTTTCGCATTGGGCGGAAGGTTTTGGACGCTCACTTGCACCGCACCCTTGAAATCGCCCCGCCGCTCCACGCGCACCGCAATGGTGACGCCGCTTCCGACTTTGCCTTCCACGGCTTCGGGTGTCGTCAACCGCAAGGGCAACGGTTCTACGATGCCCAACACGACGGTTTTGACGACATCCTGTCGCTGCTGGTCTACATACTGCACTGTCTCCAGACCGATGGCATCGTGAGTGACGGTGGCGTCGCCGATTTGCGCCTTGCCGACAAAGCGCAAAGGAATTGCGCCCAGCGGCGCGTTATCGGGCACAGTGATTGTCAACACTCCGTCGTTGCGGTTGGGTGGTAGCACCAACGGACGAACCTGCCAACCCGATGGGACATCGGCAAGCGTCACCGTCACTTCGCCTGCGAACCCTTCCCGACGGACGACAGCGATGGGGATGGCGACCGTCCCGCCCTGCGGGACGCAGGGGTTGTCTTCGTTGACCCGCACTTCAAAGTCGGGCTGAAAAGGACGGACGACGAGGAAGTAAGCGAACCCGTCGCCTCCTTCGTTCAACCGATTGCGCACCCGAACGACGAAATCGCCATCGGAAGGGGCTGTCCACTCCAAGTAACTATCGGGGCGCTTCAGCCCATCGGGATGGTCATCGTTGGCAGCGAGGAGATTGCCCTGTCGGTTGAGGACTTCCAGCACCGTGTCAACAGGCGAATTGAGTCGCCACGCCCAAGTTTCCATGACGAAGCGCTGTCCCTGCTTGGCGGTGAAGACAAAGCAATCCACATCGCCTGCCCGATAGATCGTCCCGTTGACGCCGATAGGCGGGTTGATGCGTGTCGCTTGCTCAGGCGTGTCGTTCGGCTCCACTTCCCAAGCGACAGGGAAAGGCACACTCACCAACGGCAAAGGGGCAAGGGGTTGACCGTCCAAACACGGCAGCACCGTCACGAGTTGAGGAGGCGAAGGAGGCACAAATACATCCGCCAAGACCCGCCCGTTCAACATCAAGCCCGAAAGCATCAACCGCACCGTCGTGCCCGCCTGCCAACCCAAAGGCAAATAATGTGTGACGACAGGAAGCGTCCCGACGGTCAGGCGATAGACGAACTGAACGCTGCCGCGATAACTGAGGTCATGCACTTCCAGCACATAATCGCCATCGGCAGGGGCGGTGAACGCCAAGGCGGGGTCGGGACGATGGAAGATATCGTCGCAAAATGCCAACTCCCGCCCATTGTTATCCCGCACGACAAGCACACCATCCAAGTAGCCCGGTTGTCCACCGCTTGATGGTAAGTAAGGGAACAAGCGCTGCGCCATCAAATCGGCGGTTATCGTTTGACCCGCTTTGAGCGTCAGGCGAAAGCAATCCACATCTTCGCCGGGGTTGAGTGTCCCGTTGATGACGATGGGCAAATTGGCAATGGGTTGGGCTTGAGCGACGGTGTTGTTGGGCTCGGTCTCGTTGATTTCAGGCAAAGTGCCGACAAAGAAACGGATGCGATTGGAGACACCTCCTTTGGTGACGAGGCGCAAATCCCGTTCGCCGACAGGAGCATCGGGCGCGACGGTGAGGCGCAATTGCACTCGGTTGTTTTCCGCCTTGGTCACCTCGCCCTTGACACCTTCGCCACTCACCCAAACGGCGAACGCCGTCTGCAATTGGTTGCCAAACGCCGTCGCTTCTACCGTCGTCCCTCGCTGGGCGCCCGCAGGGAAAACGGCTTGCAGTTGCGGGACAGGCGGTTGCGCCACCGCCATCGTCGTGAGCGTGAGGAAGGTGAACCCGATGATGCCAACCCGCATCGGACATCACCGTCTCTGACTTAGCCCAAAGGTTGTTCGCCACTCACTGCCGTTTTACCAGTCGCTAATCGCCAGTCGCTGGTTCAAAGTTTGCCATCCCGCAGTGGTGTCAGGCTGCGCCAAAATTGCACGGGCAACGACAGGGTTTGAAAGCAGGCAAGGAGGGTTTGCCGTGAGCGAATTCGCTTTCCCGACCGCTTACGACCCGCAAGAATTGGAAGAGCGCTGGTATCGCTTTTGGCAAGAGCGCGGCTTCTTTTACGCCGAGGTGGACGACCCAAGACCCAGTTTCTGCATCACCATCCCGCCACCCAATGTCACGGGCTCGCTGCACATGGGACATGCCCTCAACCATACCATCCACGATATCGTTGCCCGCTACAAGCGGATGAAGGGGTTCAATGTGCTGGTCGTGCCCGGCACTGACCATGCGGGCATCGCCACGCAGGTCGTCGTGGAAAAGGAACTGGCAAAGGAAGGGAAAACACGCCACGACTTGGGGCGGGAAAAGTTTTTGGAACGGGTCTGGCAGTGGAAGGAGCAATATGGCGGCATCATCTTGCAGCAAATGCGCAAACTGGGTTGCTCCTACGACTGGCGACGGGAACGCTTCACGATGGACGAACATTACGCCCGAGCCGTCTTGGAAACTTTCATCCGCCTCTGGAACGAAGGCTTAATCTACCGAGGCTATCGCATCGTCAACTGGTGTCCAAGATGCCTGACGGCTTTGAGCGATTTAGAAGTTGAGCGCAATGAAGAAGGCGAGCCAGGACACTTGTGGTTCATCCGCTACCCGCTGAAACGGGACGAAACGGAAAGGGGCATGGGACACGGGGCACGGGACAGGTTTATCGTGGTGGCGACCACTCGTCCTGAAACGATGTTGGGCGATACCGCCGTCGCTGTCCATCCCGACGATGAGCGATACAAGCATTTGATTGGTGCGACAGTCGTTTTGCCGCTGGTCGGTCGTGAAATTCCCATCATCGCCGACGAAGCCGTTGACCCTGAGTTCGGCACGGGCGCTGTTAAAGTCACGCCTGCCCATGACCCCGCCGACTTTGACATCGCTGAGCGACACAACTTGCCCAAAGTGCTCGTCATGGACGATTACGGACGCATGATGAATGTGCCCGAACGGTTCGCTGGGCTTGATAGGTTCGTCGCTCGTGAGGAAGTCATCAAGGCGTTGCAGGAACAAGGTTTGCTGGAGCGGGTGGAAGATTACCGAGTGCCTCTTGGACGATGCTACCGCTGCGACACGGTTATTGAGCCGCTGATGAGTTTGCAATGGTTCGTGCGGATGAAGCCGCTGGCGGAACTGGCGCTGCAAGTTTTGCGGGACGGGAAAATCCGCTACCTGCCTGAACGCTTCGCCCGCTTGACGATGGAATGGCTGGAGAACATCAAGGACTGGTGCATTAGCCGCCAAATCTGGTGGGGGCATCGCATCCCGATTTGGTATTGCCTTGACTGCAACAAGGGCAAATGGGGACTGAAGCGATGGGGTAGCGAAGAGCGTTACCATTTTGCGGAAGACGCAAAAGCCTTCGCCGCTATTGAACCGCCTGAGCGTTGTCCTGACTGCGGGAGCAACAATTTGGTGCAAGACCCCGATGTCCTTGACACTTGGTTTTCGTCCGCCATCTGGCCGCACGCCGTTTTGGGCTGGCCCGACGAGACGCCTGAATTGCGCCAATTTTACCCGACCGACTTGATGATTACGGCGAGGGACATCCTTTACCTTTGGGTCGCTCGCATGGTCATGACGGGTGTGAAGTTTGCTGGCGACATTCCATTCAAAGTCGTCTATGTCCATCCGACCGTTTTGACCCGTGAGGGCAAACGCATGAGCAAAAGTTTGGGCACAGGCATTGACCCGCTGGATTTGCTGGACAAGTATGGGGCTGATGGGTTGAGGTTCGGGCTCATCGTCCAAGCGGAAGCGGGTCAGGATTTGCGCTTCCACGAAGAACGGCTGGAGATGGCGAGAAACTTCGGCAAAAAGTTGTGGAACGCCGCAAGGTTCGTGGTGACGGCATGGGACGGGGGACGAGGGACGCAGGACGAGGCAGAAAATTTTGACCCGTCCCACGACCCGCGTCCTTCGTCCCTTCCCATTCGTTGGATTTTCTCGCGGCTGCACAAAACGATTGCTCAAGTGAACGAGGCGATGGAGAACTACGAACTGGCAGATGCCGCCAAAGCCATCTACAACTTCGTCTGGGACGAGTTTTGCGATTGGTTCGTGGAAATCAGCAAACCAGCGATGCAACGGGACGAGGGACGAGAGACGAGGGACAAGACGGCAGAAGCATATCGGCAGGCACTGTTGACAGTGTTGGAGACTTCGCTCAGGTTGTTGCATCCCTTCATGCCTTTCGTGACGGAGGAACTGTGGCAAAGAGTGACGGCAAATCGGCAGGTCGGCAGGTCGGCAGAGGCATTGATGGTGGCGAAGTATCCTGAAGCCGATGCGCAGTTCTTTGACGATGAGGCGGAGCGGCAGATGGCGTTTTTGATGGAGTTGGTGCGGCGGGTTCGGGCACTCCGAGCCGATTTGGGCATCCCGACGGCGAAAGTGGACATTGTGGTTGCCTGCGACGATGGTCAAATCCAGCAACTCATCAGCGACAACCTTTGGTGGCTTCAGTTCGTCGGGCGCATAAGGGATGTCAGGTTCATCCGCTCAGGCGAAACAGTGCCCCAAGCGGTTTCCGACTTGGTGGACAGCGCCGAAGTTTTCGTCCCACTGGCAGGCGTGGTTGACATCGGCAAGTTGAAAGAGCGATGGCAAAAGCGGCTGAATGAATTGGCGAGAGAACTTGAGCGGATTCAGGCTCGCCTGTCCAACCCGCAATTTGTTGAGCGAGCACCTTCCGAAATCGTCTTCGCTGAACGGCAACGCTTGACAGAATTGCGCCAGCAACGGGAAACCTTAGAACGGCGGCTGAAGAGTTTGGGTTAACGATGATGGCTGGCAATCGGCAAGCGGTTGGCAACTCAAGCCGAAGCGCTCTCACTTGAAGGTTGCTCTTTTGCCGATTGTTCGCCCACAGGTTGTTCGGGAGCGGGCGACTCGGACGGTTTCCTTGCGGGGCGAGCAGGAGTGGTGGGGCGTTCCGCTGCGGTTGCGCCTGATTGCTGAGCGCCGGCTTGTTGGCGGGCGGCGGCAGTCCGTTGGGCTCTGGCGGCAGCGGCAGCCTTCTTTTTCTCCTCCTCCGCTTGCCACTCTTCATCGGTCATCTGCATGGACTTTTTGCCCGTCACGGCATCAGCGGTGCCCAAGCCTGTGCGAATCCACTTCTCCTGCTGCCATTCACCGACTTCCAAAAGGCGCTGTTTGTCAAAGACGAGGTCACGATGGCTGTATCCGCCCACTTGCCAAACTTCCGTGTGAATCAGGGCAGGGACAGGGCAGGCTTCCACGCACAAGCCACAAAGGCTGCAGAGGTTGTTGTCAATGATGAAGACGACAGGATACTTGCCCTTGTGCCCTGGCTTTTCGTCAATGGTTTCAATGTGGATGCAGTGGTCGGGGCAAATGCGTTCGCAAGCGAGGCAGCCGATGCAATTTTCTTTGCCCGTGCGTCGGTCAATGGTGAGCCCGATGGTGCCCCGATAGCGCAGGGCGATGGGGCGCGAGCCCCATTGTTCGGTGATCGTGACAGCCTGCCTTTGGACGACGACGCGCCAAAGGTTTTTGCCCGTCACTCCTAAGCCCTTCAGCAAGGAGATGATGGTGTCCCACAAATCCGCCCAAAAAGATGTTTTGACGGGTGTCGGGGGAGGTGCTACTGCCATTTTTGTCACGCTCCTTTAGCAGGTGGCGGCTTCCGCCAGTTCTTTCTGCATCTCTTCTCGTGTCAACTCTTCAGGCTTCACTTGTCCGCCCCGCTTGATTTTCTCCTGCAACAACCGAACGCCCCAGAGCAACTGTTCGGGCGTGGGCGGACAGCCGGGCACATAGACATCCACAGGAATCACCTTGTCAATGCCGTTGAGGACGGAGTAGGCATCGTAGAAGGGACCGCCGTTGGTGGCACAAACACCCATGGCAATCACATACTTGGGCTCTGCCATTTGCTCGTAAAGCACCTTCACGCGGGGCGCCATCTTGTAGGTGACAGTGCCAGCGACGATCATCAAGTCGGCTTGGCGGGGCGTAGCGCGAGGAATCATGCCGAAGCGGTCAAAGTCGTAGCGCGGTCCCGCTGTCGCCATCATCTCAATGGCGCAACACGCCAAGCCGAAGGTCATATACCAAAGGGAACTTGCCCGCGCCCAGTTGAAGGCTTTGGGCAGGGGCGTGTTGCCCAGAACGCGGTCAGCGATTTCTTTCACCCAGTCCAAACGCGTCAGGACGATTTCCAGTTTCGGCTGACGCATCTCTGGCGGCAAAGGCGGTTGCCCTTTGATTTCAGGCACCCAAATGGCTTCCCGTTGGCGTTCGCTCATCCTTTTTCGCCTCCTGAAACGCTATCGCATCGGCGAAGGGACACGACAGCGCCGCTAAAAGGATAGCGCAATCATTGCGCCCGCTGTTCTTGACAGGCGTCAAGGGATTTTTGATGACGACAAAAATCGGGCGCGCTATAGTTACGGGCGATCCCAAACGGAAGACTGCGGTCAAAGACTTTCCGTCAACCAAGTCAAGGAGGTGGCGGGGTGCATTCCTTTGCGCCCTATTGGGATGGCGGCGGAGCGTGTTCGCTACACGATGAAGGAATTGCCCAAAGAATTGCGACCGCGAGAGCGGCTGGCGGAATACGGGGAATCCGCCCTCTCTGATGCCGAACTGTTGGCAATTATCCTTCGGACGGGAACGGCAGAAGCCACTGCCTTGGAACTGGCGCAGCAATTGTTGGGGCAGTTTGGCGGGTTGCGGGGGCTTTATCGGTGCGCCCTTGCCGAATTGGCGAAGGTCAAAGGAGTTGGGTTGGCGAAGGCGTGTCAACTGAAAGCCGCTTTGGAGTTGGGGCGCCGCACCTTTGAAGCGGGACGCCTTGAGCGTCCCATCGTCCAAAGTCCTGCCGATGCCGCTCAGTTGGTCATGTCGGAGATGCGCTACTTAGACCGCGAGCATTTGAAAGCCATCTTGCTGAACGCTCGCAACCTTTTGCTGGATGTCGTCACTATTTCCGTCGGGACGCTGACGGCTTCTTTAGCCCATCCGAGGGAGTGTTTCAAAGAAGCGGTGCGCCAGAGCGCCGCTGCCGTCATTTTCGTCCACAACCATCCCAGCGGTGACCCGACACCCAGCCCTGAGGACATTGCCTTGACCCGCCAACTTTGCGAGGCGGGACGCATCTTGGGCATTGAAGTCCTTGACCACTTGATCATCGGTGATGGCGTGTTTGTCAGCCTGAAAGAGCGCGGTCTCTTTTGAGGAGGGTTGTCGGATGGCTTGGAGCCTCAAGCGATTGCTCAGCGGCTTCTCTCGTAACTTGGGGATTGACTTGGGGACGGCGAACACCCTCGTCTACATGCAAGGCAAAGGCATCATGTTGCGCGAACCGTCCGTCATCGCTGTGGACACGGAGACAGGGCGCATCTGCGCCGTCGGCGAGGAAGCCAAACGGATGGTCGGGCGCACCCCCGGACGCATCGTCGCCCGACGCCCTTTGAAAGACGGCACAATCGCCGACTACGAGACGACCTTGCAGATGCTCAGTTACTTCATTCACCGCGTCCATCGCCGTCGCTACATGGTCTACCCGCGTGTCGTCGTCGGTATTCCCTCAGGGGCAACCGAAGTGGAACGGCGGGCGGTCGTCCAAGCCGCCAAAGAAGCAGGGGCAGTAGAAGCCTATGTCGTGGAGGAATCCTTCGCTGCCGCCATCGGAGCAGGGTTGCCTGTCATGGAGCCAGTCGGCAGTATGGTCGTGGACATCGGCGGTGGGAGCACAGAGGTGGCGGTGATTTCCCTCGGCGGCATCGTCGTCGCCAACACCCTCAGGATCGCTGGCGACGAAATTGATGAAGCCATCATGAACTATGTTCGGCGGGCTTACAACTTGCTCATTGGCGAGCGGACGGCAGAAGAGGTCAAAATCCGCATCGGCTCCGCTTACCCGTTGGAGAAGGAGTTGCAGATGGAAGTGCGAGGACGGGATTTGGTGACGGGATTACCCAAAAGCATCACCCTGCGCAGCGAAGAAATTCGGGAAGCCATCGCCGAACCCGTCAACCAAATCGTGGAAGTCGTGAAATTGACGCTGGAGCAAACACCTCCCGAATTGGCTGCCGACATCATGGACAGAGGCATCGTCCTTTGCGGCGGTGGCGGACTTTTGCGAGGTTTAGACCGTCGCCTCCATCAGGAGACAGGCATCGCCGTTCGCGTCGCCGATGACCCCCTCACTTGCGTGGCACTGGGAGCAGGGCGCATCGTGGAGGACATCAGCCTGTTAGAGCGCGCCTTGAACGGGCGAGTCGGTTAACCTTGTCCCGCCTCGTCCCTTGTCCTGCGCCCCGTCAGGATCGGTGAGGAGCATGACGAGCCGAAGGAGTGTCTCTAAAGCGGCAAATGCAGGGTTGGTCGGCACCCTGAAAGCCTTCTTTTTGGGCTTCCTCTTTGCCCTCCTGCTACTTTCCCTCGTCGCCCTTGCCCGCACCGTTTTGCCCACAGCGATTGATTGCCTCAGCGGTGTCGGCGTGCGTTCTGCTTCCTTCGTCGCTCGCCTCTGGCACGGACTTTGGGCATGGACGGGAACACTAAGACACAGCCAGCAACTGGTGAGGGAGCAGGCGAAACTGCAACAACGCTTAGCGACCTTACAGGCGGAAAATGTGCGGTTGCGCCACCTCGCCGAGGAGAACCGCCGCCTTCGCGCTCTTCTCGGATTGGGACAAAGGCTCGGTCAACCCTTCCTCTCTGCCGAAGTCATTGCCGTCGGTGGCAGCCACTGGTTTCGCACCGTCGTCCTCAACCGAGGTGCTGAGGAAGGCGTGACCCTTCACGCCCCCGTCCTCAACCATCAAGGGCTTATCGGGCGCATCTTTCAAGTCCATCGCCACCATAGCATCGTCTTGCTCCTCACTGACCGCCGCAGCGCCGTCGGCGTGGCACTGGAGGGACATCCGAAAGTCTTTGGAGTTGTCAAAGGCACGAGCGGGCAATACTTGCAACTTCTCCACCTTTCCCGCCGCATCCTTCCCCGCAAAGGCGAGCGCTTGCTCACTTCAGGATTAGGCGGAATTTTCCCTTCAGGCATTCCCGTCGGCACCGTCGCCCACATAGACCGCCACACCGAACCGCCCACCATCACCGTCCGTCCCTTCGCCGACGACCGTCAATGGCACGAAGTCATCGTCCTGAAAATGCCGAGGCGACAAGACGAGGGAGCGACGGCGTTATTGATGCCAACCATCCCCCGTGCACCCCGACGATGACGGCGAGGGAAGCCAACAAGCAATAAGCGCCAAACCAAGACAACTTCGCTCGCCGCACCGCCGCCAATGCCCAACCGATGGAAAGGTAGCCGACGACGAAAGCGATGAGGACGCTAAGGACAATGCCAATGCTTCCTGTTGGCAGGACGGCGATATCTTTCGCTTCCAGCAAATTTGCCCCCAAGATAGCGGGAATGCCGACGAGGAAGGCGAACCGACCCGCTTCTTCTCGCCTTAACCCGCAAAATAAACCCGCTGCAATCGTCGTCCCCGACCTTGACAGACCCGGAAACGCTGCCAACCCCTGCGCCAGCCCGACGACAACGGCGCACCAGTAAGGGAGCGGTTCATCGGCAAAGGCGCTTGCCGACGCAGGCAGTCGGTTTGCCCTCTCCCGATGGGTTGACCACGCTTCGCTGGTGAACAGCAATAATGCCGTCACCATCCAAAAGAGGGCGACAAATGTGGGCGCATTGAGGGCATGCTCTACGAAGTGTTTCAGCGGCAAGGCGACGACAACGGTCGCTACATTAGCGATAACAACGCCCCAAAGCAACCGTCGCCCTCTCTCTTCACCCCTCCCGATTCCTCGCAACATCAAAAGCAAATCACTCCGAAAGTAGACGAGCAATGCCACCCATGTCCCGAAGTGCAACATCACCGTGACAGGCAACCGTTCCCGCTCAGGCAACCGAAGCCAATGCTCCACGACCGCCAAATGCCCCGAACTGGAAACGGGCAAAATTTCCGTCAGCCCTTGCACAACCGCCAAAAAGACCAATTCCCAAAGCGCCATCCTTCGCCATCCTTTCATGGTGAGGGTGTGTTCGTTGCGCTCATGCCGAAGAGAAAGCGCCCCAATTGTGGCGCTCTCCTTGCTATCCCGTTAAGCGTTGGAGGGCGACGACCGTTCCCGTCGGCGGCAAAATCAAAGATGCCTTCGGGCAGGGTGAAGGGCATGTTGACAGAGTTGCTCATCAAAAACCTCGCCATCATTGACGAGGTTCAGGTGACCCTGCAGCCCGGCTTCAATGTCCTGACGGGCGAGACAGGTGCGGGCAAGTCCATCATCATCCACGCCCTCAGTTTCCTCGTCGGCGAGCGAGGCGACCCCGACCTCATCCGCACGGGTGCTGACGCCTTGCTGGTGGAAGCCGTCTTTGACCTTCGCACCGCCCCCCAAGTGCGGGCGTCCATCGGCGCATTGGGCTTTGAGTTGGAAGACGACACCCTCATCCTGACGCGGGAGTTGAACAGGTCAGGACGCAGCCGCTGTCGGGTCAACGGGCGAGCCGCTACCATCTCCATGCTCAAGCAAATCGGCAAAGCCCTTTTGGACATTCACGGTCAGCACGAGCACCAATCTTTGCTGGACGCCGCCAACCACCTCGCTTTTCTGGACGCCTTCGGCGGTGACCAACTGATACCCCTCAAGGAACGCTACGCCAATTTGTATCGCCAACTGATGCAAGTGGAACGGGAACTAACGGAGTTGCAACGCAGCGAGCGTGAGCGAATGCAGCGGCTGGATTTGTTGCGTTATCAAGCGGACGAGATTGACAAAGCCAACTTGAGGGAAGGCGAGGAAGAAGAGTTGCAACAGGAACGCCTTCGCCTCCTCCACGCCGAACGCATCGCCGAGCGGGTGAACCTTGCGGTGGAGCGGCTCAGTGGCGATAGCGGAGCACTGGAGACCTTAGGCGAGGCGGTGCAACTTTTGAAAGACGCCGCTGAGTTTGACCCCATCTTGCGCCAACCCCATGACACCCTCAGCCAAGCCCTTGACACCTTGCAAGACATCGCCTTTGAGTTGGAGCGTTACGCCCGCCACATAGAGTTTGACCCCCAACGGTTGGAAGAAGTAGAGGCACGCTTGGACTCCCTCCGACGGCTCAAACGCAAGTATGGTGACAGCATTGCTGCCATCCTACGCTACCGCCAAGAGATCGCCCAAGAGTTGGAACGGTTGGAGACGAGCGAGGAGTGCCTTGAAGCGCTGCAAAAGGAGCGGGAGCAATTGCGGAAAGCGTTGGCAGACGCCGCCTGTGCTCTTTCCCAAACGCGAGCGGAATTGGCTCGGCAGTTGGAGCGAGCGGTGCAATCGCACCTGAAAGCCTTGGTGATGGAGCGAGCCAAATTCAAGGTCGCTTTAGAGCGCACCTCCGACCCCGACGGGTTGAGACTGCCTGACGGCTCTTTCGCCTTCGGGCGGGATGGCGTTGACCGCGTGGAATTTCTGATTGCCACCAACCCCGGCGAACCGCTCAAGCCATTGGCAAAAATCGCTTCGGGCGGCGAATTGGCGCGGGTGATGTTGGCACTGAAAGCCTGTTTGCAACGCGCCCACGAAATCCCTGTCCTCATCTTTGACGAAGTGGATGTGGGCATTGGCGGTCGGACAGCGGAAGCCGTCGGCGAGAAGTTGCGGGAAGTTGCCCGCTACGCCCAAGTCCTCTGCGTCACCCACTTGCCCCAAATCGCCGCCTTAGCCGATTGGCATTTGCGTGTGGAAAAAGTGGACGATGGCAAAAGGGCACGCGTTATCGTCACCCCGTTGGAGGGTGAAGAACGGGTGCAAGAGTTGGCTCGCATGTTGTCGGGCAAGCAAATCACTGCTGCCTCCTTGCAGCACGCTCAGGAACTTTTGCAACGCGCCGCCGTGCGACGGTGAGTTTTGGCTCATCGCAATGGCTTTCGGTCGCTGTGGGTCTTTTTTAACTTGTGTCGTGACTGCACTTAAGCAGGAAGGCTTTTTGTGGCAGGTGATTGGCGATGGCGGATTGGGAGCAAGTCGTGGTGCGGGAGATAGAGCGGACGGGTGGCATCTTGAAGTTGCGCCCCAATTTTGTTCGGCGCTTTTACAAGGACGGAGGTCGGCTCGGGTTGAGCAAAAAAGCAGGCGGCACTTTTAACCCCCGCACCAAACTCTTCGTCCCCGAACGCTGGCTGGCTTCCTGTGTGGAAGCGAACAATCCTTACCCCATCAAGGGCGAAGGGCTCAGCCAAGTTTGGCTTCCCTCTTTTTCAGGCACTGTCTACCTGCGGGATGTTTTGCGGCGGTTCGGCGACATCTTGTTGGGTGCGGAACGCCATCGCACCCACGACGGTGAGTTTCGCTTGCTGGCGAAACTCCTTGACCCTGCCGAACCCATCGTCTTCCACTTCCATGCCCGTGATGAAGATGTCTGGCGCTATTCCCAATTTTTCGCCGGGCATCGCTTCGGCAAGGACGAAGCCTACTTCTTTCTGGAGGCGCCCAAAGGTTCGTGCCCCTACAGCCATGTCGGCTTGAAGGCGGGCGTGGACGAACGGGAGTTGCTCGCTGCCATCCGCAAAGGGCGCGACCATGTGTTGGAACTTTCGCCTTGCTACTTGCAACGCTACGGCGAAGGTTTTTTCACGCCCGCTGGCGTCCCCCATCGCCCTGGCACAGCGTTTTGCCTTGAGGTGCAACAACCCAGCGATGTCTACACCTTGCTGGAAACCCACAGCGACAGCCGCCCTCTCAGCCCCCAGCAAATCCACCCTGGCTTTCCCGACTTGGAGACCGCCTTGCGGTTTTTGGACTTCCGCACAGCCCAAGACCCCGACTTGCTTTTTCGGTGCCGTCTCATCCCTCAGCCCATCGCTGAAACGCGCCAAAAAGGTGGGCAAGAGGGGTGGATTTTCCCGCCTTCGGTGACCCCGAAATTCAGTGGCAAGCGGCTCATCGTCACGGGCACTTTTGAGAGCCTTGAGCGCGACCCTTACGCCTTGTTCGTCTGGCGGGGCAAAGGGAGGTTAAACGGCAAACCGATCAAAGCGGGCGACGAATTTTTCGTCGGTTACTCCGCAGCGACCCGACCTCACCACTTTGAATGCGTCGGCACCGAGCCGCTGGAAGTTTTCAAGTTGTTCCCGCAAGCCCTATAAATGGCAGCGATCGGCGAATAGCGAATGGTCAAACGGCAACGATGTTGGGGTGGCTATCAGCCACGACAGAAGCAGCCACGACGGGAAAACGGCAGGCTTTTCACAATCCCCGAAATGCCGACCGACGGAATTGGGCGGGCGACTGACCGAAACGACGGCGAAAGAGGCGATGGAAGTGAGGCAAATCGTCAAACCCGCATTCGGCGGCGATGACTTTTAGAGGCAAATCGGTTTGAGTGAGCAAATGCGCCACCTTTTGCAACCGCCGCTCTATCAGCCAACGCTTGGGCGACATCCCTAAGACTTCCCGAAAGAGACGGCGCAAGTGACGCACCGAACATGCCGCCGCTTCCGCCATCTCCGTCACCGTCACCCGCTCCCCCAAATGGTCTTCGGCAAATTGGAGGGCAGGGTGTAAAATTTTGAGCGCCGTCACCGCCGACGGCGAAGCAGCGGGACGAAAAAGGTCAGGACGCTCTTGAACGACCCGCAAAAGCAAATCCGTCACCAACGCCGCCCCTCGCCGCTGCCAACCCAATGGTTGACGCGCCGAGAGACGCAGCAACTCGTTGACGACGCTCCCCGCTTCGGGCAACTTCGGCACATGGACAGGAAAACCCAAAACGCTCAGGATATCCAGCGACTCAAACAAGCGAGCCGTAAAATGAATAGCGCTGACGCAAAAGCGCCGCTCTGGCAAATGCTCCGCCGAATGCCAAACGCCTTCAGGGATGAACAGCAGGTCATCGGGTTGGGCGATAACAATAGCGTCGCCGATTTGCCACCTCGCCTTCCCTGTGTGGACGAAAAAGGCGATGGCATTCGGCAAGCGACGGGGCGCGATATGCCAATGAGGCAGGCATTCGTGTTGGCGGGCATGGAGGAAAGTGAAGCTCATCCGTTCCCAAACCCATGCCCACTCCCGCAGCGAATCGGGAGAAGGGTAGGGAAGGAAATCGTCCCGCACAAGGGTCATCGGACGCCTGTCCCATTGCGACAAAACTTTGTCCCCTTCCGCCATTGCCCCTCACCCATTTCCGCCGCTGAATTATAACCGAACCGACGACATCGCAAGGAGGTGTCAGCGATGCTCACCCTGAAGGCGCTGACGGTGGCGCAGAAGGAGCAGTTTGAGCGGGATGGCTTTTTGGCAGTGCGACAACTGCTTTCAGAGCGACAAGTCGCCGCCGTCAAAGAGCGGCTTGAGCAGTACATTCGCGAGGGCTTGCGGATGCTGCGGGAAGGGCAAAAGCCCGAAGCCGACACGGTCAACTTCAACGGCGTTCTGATTCAGTTAGAGCCGTTGGTAGCAAAGGGTGAATATGTGCCCGACGATCCCCTCTATGCTGCCCGCAAAGTTTGGAACCTTTTTGGGCGCGACGAAGTGCTGACACAACTGGCGACCGACCCACGCCTTTTGGACATCGTGGAAGACCTGATGGGCAGTTCCGCCATCTGGTTCTTTGCCGACAAAGCCATGCTCAAGCCACCCAAAATCGGCGTGGAGAAACCTTGGCACCAAGACCTGCCCTACTTCCCCTTTGAGCCAAAGGACGAAAACGGCATCCATGTCGCCGTTTGGATTGCTTTGGACGAAGCGACGGTGGAAAACGGTTGCATGCAATACATCCCCGGCAGCCATAAGTTGGGCAACATCACGACGAGCCATGTGGACACCTACGGCTTGGGACACTTAGCGGCGGACATGAGCAAGGTGGACACCTCCAAAGCCGTCGCCGTGGAAGCCAAGCCGGGCGATGTCGTCTTCCACGATGGGCTGGCACTGCACTATTCAGCGCCCAACACCTCCGACAAGCCTCGTTGGGCGTTGGTGCTGGACTTCATCAACGCCGAACGGGCGAGGTATGTCGGCAAGGGCGAACCGACCTTCCCCCGCGTTCGGTAAGTTCGCTCGCTCAGACAACGCCCACTTTGCTTGTAGGAACGGCGTTAGCCGCGACTAAAGTTCAATCACCCAACCGCCTCCGCAATTCGGGGAGCAAGGCTCGCAGGGCGCGGGCGCGGTGGCTGACGGTATTCTTTTCGTCCACGCTCAATTGAGCCAGCGTCTTGCCCAATGGCGGCACGAAAAACACCGGGTCGTAACCGAAACCGCCTTCGCCACGCGGTTCGGTGGCGATGAACCCGTCCAAAACGCCCTCGGCGATGAGGACTTCGTGCTCAGAAAACGCCACTGCCATCGCACAACGGAAACGAGCCGTCCGTCCCTCAAAGGGCACACCTTGCAGCAGCCGCAACAATCCCCGCCATCGTTCGGCATCAGGGATGTCTTCACCGAAAAAAGTTTTCGCCCTTGCTCCCGGCAATCCACCCAAGGCGTCCACTTCCAGCGCCGTATCTTCCGCTAAGGAAGGCAGCCCTGTCTTGCGGTAGGCGTAAAGGGCTTTTTCAAAAGCGACTTCACGAATGTCATCGCTCGTCTCCTCGTAATCCAACACAATGCCCAATTCATCGGGTGCGACGACGCAGAAGGGTTGCCCTTGAAGCAACATCATCAACTCACGCAATTTCCCTCGGTTGGTCGTGGCGATGAACAACCGTCCCTTCCTGCGTCCCTCGTCTTGCGTCCCGTCCTTGGGCACTCCCATCACCCCGAAAACATTTTGCAGGTCTCCTTTGAGGTGCGGTCAACCTCATCAAATGAGAAGGGCTGCAACAAGTCCGCTTCAGAAGCAAGGACGGCGACGGTCGTCACTGTTAAGACTTTGCCAGAACAGGAGATTGCTGCGTGGCGGAAGCGACATTAGAGGCGAAGGGCAAAAGGAAGTGCACCGTTGTGCCCTTGCCGACCTCGCTTTCCAACCAAATGCATCCGCCATGGGCTTCCACCGCCAGTTTGCAGAAAGTCAGCCCTAATCCTGTCCCGACAGGCGCTCCCGCTTTGCGGGCTTCCACCTGCACGAACCTGTCAAAGATGCGGTCAAGATACTCTTTCGGGATGCCCGGTCCTTCGTCGGTCACGGCGAAATGGATGCCTTCCTCGGTGGCTTGGGCGCTGACCGTGATGGTTTTGCCCGATGGTGTGTATTTGAGGGCGTTGCTCAGCAAATTGACGAGGACGCGGATGAGCACCCATCGGTCGGCGACAAGAGAGGGCAAATCAGGAGCGATGTCTGTGCGAATGGTCACCCCGTTTTGTTTCGCCCAAAGTTGCACTTGCCTGACGGCTTCGTTGATGGCATCCTCGGGCGAGAACTCCTTCAGGTAAAGGGGAAACTTGCCTTCTTCCATCTTGCGCAAGTCCAACAGCGAGTTGACCATCGTGAGCAAGCGGTGGGCGCCGATGAGGGAAAGTTCCAACAACTCGGCGTCGTCAGGCGATAGTCGGTCTTGCACCGTCAGTTTGAGGGTTTCCAGCCCGCTGATGACATTGGTCAGAGGAGAACGAAGGTCGTGAACGAGGAAGTCGGTCAAAGTTTCCCGTAGTTCCTGTTGGCGGCGGAGTTGCTCTGCCGCTTCCCGCTGCACTTCCGCTTGATGCTTCAAGTAGCCGACGATGCCGCCGAGGAAAATGAAGCCGATTTGCCAACCGAGCAAGGTTTGCCAACCCGACGCTTTGATGGTAGGGGAGAACAATGGCAGCAAAAGACTAACAGCCAGTCCCACGAGGATACCACCGACGACCTTTAAGGTGAGACCCGCCAAGACGATGGGAATCAGGTAAAGTTGCCAAAGAGGGAACGCCCCGCCCCATTGCCACTCCAAAAGGGCGATCGCCAGCAAACCCAACGCAATGACGCCAATGCGGATGCCCTGTCGTTCTCCAACCACGCGCAATCCCTCCGATTGCCATATCGGACGGAACGGCGCAGGGCTTAAAAGTTGGCTACGATAATTGCCGCTTCAACTCATAAAGGAGCGCCAACGCTTCCCGGGGTGTTAGTTCGTCAGGGTTGATTTCCTTCAGCCGCTCCAAGACAGGGTGGGGGGCGAACTCAAAGAGGCGCAATTGGGAAGGGGCGGAAATCAGTTGCACCGCCGTCTTGGAAGGTCCGACAACCCTTTGGTCGTTGCTCTCCAAGGTCAAAAGGATTTCCTTCGCCCGCCTGATCACCCGCTCCGGCAAACCCGAAAGCCGCGCCACCTGAATGCCGTAACTTCGGTCGGTGCCGCCTTCCACGATGCGATACAAGAACACCACCCTGTCGCCTTCCTCGTGGACGGCAGCGCGGTAGTTTTTCACGCGGGGCAACAGGTTCGCCAGTTCGTTGAGGTGATGGTAATGAGTGGCGAAGAGGCATTTGCAACCGATGCGGTGCAACTCTTCTGCTACCGCCCATGCGATGGCGATGCCGTCGTAAGTGGAAGTTCCCCGACCGATTTCATCAATGAGCACCAAACTTTTTTCGGTGGCGTTGTGCAAGATGTTCGCCGTCTCCGACATCTCCACCATGAAGGTGCTTTGCCCTCGCACCAATTCATCGTGGGCGCCGACGCGGGTGAAGATGCGGTCAACGATGCCGATTTTCGCTTCCTTTGCCGGGACGAAACTGCCCACTTGCGCCATCAGGACAATCAAGGCGACTTGACGAAGGTAAGTGGAATTGTGGCTGACGAGTCCGTTGGCGACATAAGCGTGGTCGGGTTGCACATTGAGGTCAGCGACAGGGGCTTGGGAGGGTTCTATGGCGACGATGGCATCGTAAAGGTAGCGACAAGCGACCAAGCGTTCCAACTCTGTGACAGCCGTTCCTGCCACACCACTCGCCTGACAATATGCCAGCACGCGTTTCAGCATGCGGTGAGAGGGCGCTGAACCTTTCGGCAAGTAGGTGTAAAACACACTACTGACTGCCTTGTCGTCCTTGAGGGCTATCGGTTTTTGGGGCGTTTCTACGATGCAGCGATGCACTTGCTTTAGGAGTGGCTCAAGGTATGGCACGCCAAAGTTGGGAAGGAAGGGGCGGGATGAGGGGCGCTTTCGCCGCTGCTTGCGAGAAAGGCGAAAGCCAACGACCTCAAAGAAGCGCTGAGCATTTTCGCCATAAAGGTTCAGTTCGTGATAGGTTTTCCCTTTGACGACCTTGCGCCGCCGACACGCCACGATGCCCAAGTTGAGCAGCAGAAGTTGCACCTCTTTTGCCAGCCCTTCCGACGCCGTGACCAATTGCACATCGCCCCGACGCCCATCAACATAGCCATCGGCATCAAACAACCCTTGCAGGAAAGCGACGACGATTTCGCGTGTCGCCCTTCGAATGCTCAAGGGGACTCGTTTTTCGTTGGCGCGCCAGTAACCGACACCCAAGTGGGCAAGGAACTGACGCAACAACGAACTGCTCACCCGCCACCCAATCCGACCGAACCGTCGGACAGGACAGCCAAACAATCGCTTGTGCAACTCCGCAAACCGCTTCCGCAAAGTTTCTTCCGCCGTCGTCAGGGCGTAACTGTTCGGATAAGTGATCGTCCCATCACCGATGAGCAATCCCAGCAAGTAGGCTAAATCGGTCGTCAAACGGTCAGGCAACCGATAGAACTTTGCCCTTTGGGGCAGGGGCATGGGTGGGATGGCGGTTTCATTGCCCCAAAGGTCAATTTGAGGGTCAATGGCGACGACATCGCCGACCTGCAATTCCCCCAATCGCTTCCATCCCTCAGTCCCGTCAGGATGGCGCACCCAGACACGATGTTGGGGCGTCCCCTCCAGTTCAAAACCGAAGCGGGTTCGGATTTTCAGCGTCTGCCGAACACCGTCGTCGTAAAAGTGAGTGGCTTCCCCTTCTCCCTTCAACCCTTTGACCTTCACTCGCATCGGTGTGAACTGGGAAGCCTTCGCCCCTTTAGGCATCAACTCCCGCAAAGTCAGCAAACCCTTATCGGTGAAGATGTAAGTCTCCAGCGAGACGCACTTGCCAGCGGCGTTTGGTCCTGTGATGATGAGGAGTTGGTTTTCTCGGTTGTCCAAGCGGCAATCGTTGGGCACGAACGGTTTGTCTTTTTGCACTTGCTCAATGACGGGATGGCGCCCCTCCCTGATGACGATTTCATCGCTCTCGTCCACGACGGGGCGGGTGTAGTGGTTTTTGGCGGCGACTTCGGCGAGGCTCGCTAAAACATCCAGTTCCGCAATTGCCCGACCCGTTTCCAACAGTTCACCACTTCTTCGGGCAACTTCCTGTCGCAACTCCACGAACAACTGATACTCCAACTGACCGATGCGCTCTTCGGCGCCCAAGACTTTGCTCTCCAACTGTTTCAGTTCAGGGGTGACGAACCGTTCCACATCGGTCAGCGTCTGCTTGCGGATGTAATCTTTCGGGACGAGATGCAGGTTGGCTTTCGTGACCTCTATGTAGTAGCCGAAGACTTGGTTGTAGCCGACCCGCAAGTTTTTGATGCCCGTCCGTTCCCGCTCCTTCGCCTCCAACTGAGCAATCAGTTCCTTGCCGTGCTGGGCGATGTAACGCAATTCGTCCAGTTCCGGGTGGTAGCCGTCGCAAAAGATGCCTCCTTCCGTCATGCGCTGGGGCGGGTTGTCCACGAGGGCTTCTTCCAACCGTCGGCGCAAATCGTCGGCGGTGTGCAACCGCTCCGCAATGCGCCAAAGCAGAGGCGCTTTCATCGCTTTCGCCATCAGAACCTCCCGCAACTTTGGGATAACTTGCAAGGCGGAGCGGATTTGGGCTAAGTCACGGGGGTTCGCCGTCCCTGTCCCGACCCGCGCCACCAAGCGCTCCAAGTCAGGGATGCTCCTGAGCGTCTCGCGGATTTCCTTTCGCCAGAGCGTCTCGCGATAAAGCAATTCCACCGCATCCAACCGTTCGTTGATGCGCTCTAAATTGAGCAAGGGTTGCAAAATCCAGCGGCGAAGCAAGCGCCCGCCCATCGGCGTCGTCGTCTCGTCCAGTACCCAAAGGAGCGTCCCGTAAACGCTCCCGTCCCGCAGTGACTGCACTAACTCCAAGTTTCGTCGCGTCGCATTGTCCAAGAGCATGAATTCGCCGACACTGTAAGTGCTCAAACTCTTCAGGTGCTCCAACGCCGTCAATTGCGTCCGTTGCAAGTAGGCGATGACAGTAGCAGCGGCGCGGATAGCAAGGTTCAGACCCGCCACGCCAAAGCCATCTAAGGTGGCGACTTGAAAGTGTTGGCACAAAAGCCGTTCGGGTTCCGTGAAGGGGTCAAGGTCAAAGGTGGTCAGCGCCGCACCTTCGCAAACACTTTTGAGGCGGCTAACAAAGAGTTCATCGTCCGCCAACCGTTCGGGCAAAAGAACTTCAGCAGGTTGCAACCGAGCCAACTCATCCCAGAGGGTTTTACTGTCCAATTCGGTCACGGAAAACTCGCCCGTAGAAACTTCCGCCACCGCAAAACCAAACCGTTTGGGCTTCTCCTCTCTTCTCGTTCCGTCCTCTTTCTCGTCTTCTGTCCCGCCGCAAAGAGCGACGAGGAAGTTGTAGCGCTTGGCTTCCAAGAAGGTGTCCTCCACGAGGGTGCCGGGCGTCAGGACGCGGGTGACATCGCGGCGGACCAAACGCTTTTTGGGACTGGGTTCTTCCAACTGCTCGCAGATGGCGACCTTGTAGCCCGCTTCCAGCAACTTGGCGATGTAGCGTTCAACGGCATGATGGGGGACACCGCACATAGGGATGCGATTGCCCTTGCCGATTTCCCGCGAGGTCAAGACCAACTGCAACACTTGCGAGCCGATGCGCGCATCCTCACCGAACATTTCGTAAAAATCGCCGAGGCGGAAGAGCAGCAAAACATCGGGGTATTGGGCTTTGATGGCTTGATATTGCCGAAACATGGGCGTCAGTTTATCGCTGCGACGGTCCATCCAGAACCCCCCTGATAGTCTGGCGAAAGGTCGGTTTATCGGTTGCCTCGGATGAGTTTCGTGATGGGCAATTCCACGATGTCCGTCGCCCCTGCCCGAAGCAAAAGAGGGATCAGGCGATTGACCTCACTGCGAGGGACGACGGACATGACTGAGTAAAGCCCTGTCTCCGCTAAGGGTGAGACGGTGGGCGATCTCAAGGCAGGTAGCAAGGACAACACCTCTTGCAAATGCCCTTCATCCACATTGAGGATGAGGAGGACGCGCCCCCTCGCTTCCGCTGCCCCCCTCAAAAGCATGAGCAAATCTTGCAGCGACTCTTGATACCGCTTCGCACTTTGGGCATTGATGATGAACAGCAACTCACCCGTCAAGGGTTCCACATGAACCTGCCTAAGGGTCGGGCGTTTTTGCATCTCTTCGGCGACCGCATCAAAAGGAACGATGGCGGCATCTAAGTCCCCTTGCGACACCATTGTCCAAAGGTCGCGAGGCTCACTAAAGACCCCGTCGGAAACGCGAGGGTCGTCTACGATGCCGTAGTGGGGCGTGAGGCGATCAACTCGTAAGTCCGCTGCGTTCATCAACGCCAAGGCTTCCGCCTCCATCGCCCCCGTCGGTAACCCCAGTTTGATGGGAGGTAAAGGTGACGCTTTCCCTTGCGCCATGCTCACCACCTTCCTTCGGCACGGAGAAGCGCCGCGCCAAATGCCAAGTCAATCCCAGCCAAAGGAGAAAACCGACAAGCGCAGCAAGCCAGTTCGGCGGTTGCGCCAATGGCGAACCATCCCCTTGCCCTGCAAGGGACGGGAAAGAGAGAGCCATAGCAGTCAAGCCATTTTGAAGGGCGTGAGCAACAACCGTCGGGATAATGCTTTGGGTGCGGAAAACCACCCAACCCCAAAACAGGCTTGTCGGCAAAACGCTCAAAGCCTGTAATGGGTTCAAGTGAAAAAGGGCGAAAAAAAGACTTGTCAAGCCGATCGCCACCGACGGCGACAAACGGCGCTCTAACCCTTGTTGAACGACACCCCGAAAAGTCAACTCTTCAGGCAAGGCTTGTAACATCACGGCAGCGACGAGCAGCAACGGCATCCCTTGGTGATGAGCGATTGCCTCCAGTAACTCCCCGTAACTGCTTTCCCGCGCCTGCTGAAAAAAGGGCATACTCAAAACCCATAAAATTCCTTGCGAGACAGCGAGGTTAAGGGCTAAGGTGGCAAAGGTGACTTCAAGGGCAATCCACCAAGGCAAAGGGCGCCACCGCAGGGCCTGCCGCCACATCCACCTTTTTCGCCTTCCTTGAGCAAAGACAGGCGTTAACAAAGCAATCGTCGTCAGCAGCACATTCACCACCAAAAGCCAATCCAGCCGAAGAAAGTCCCTGATGTTCGCTTCCATCGCCCAAAGGATAACCCCCAAAGACGCTATCGCAACCTGAGCGCCCAGAAAAAAGCCCAAACTTAAAAGCAACACCCGCCATGCGTCCCGTTCCGTCACCATTGGCGTTGCCCCTCCAAAATTGCCCTAACTTTTCCCATCACTTCAGCATGATTTGCAGAAACTCGTATCGGTCTTCTATGCGCCCGAAGCGTTCGTCCAGATAGCGGAAGAAGTAAGGCTGCGTCTCTGGCGAAGGCGGGACGAGTTGCCAGAGCGTGTCAAAAAACCGAAGAACCTCCTCTTCGCTTTTGCCTAATCGCTGTGCCAGTTCAGTGATGAAGGGATGTGCCATCGTCCCTTCGCCCTCCATTGGGGTTGCCTCACCCAACGCCTCTTAGCAAGGTCACCATCTCTGCGACATTTGTCGTCGCCACGCCGCTTTTACGGACGACGGCGGCAGCAGCGACGGTAGCGACTTGAGCGGCTTCCACAAAGGAAGCGCCTGCTGCCATCGCCAGTGTCAAGGCGGCGAGAAAAGTATCGCCCGCTCCCGCCACATCGTAAACCTGCACCCTTAAGGCAGGCAGTTGCGCCACCAGTCGCCCACCACTAAATAGGGCACAACCATCGCCACCTAAGGTGATGACCAAGCCGTGCAGTTCCAGATGTGCCGACAAAGTTTCTCCCACTTCCGTCACAGAAGTCGCTCTGTCGTTTGCGGCTGACATTGCTTCGCTTCGGTTCAGGCTCAGGTAATCAAACCCAGCGAAGTGAACGAGGTTGGACGGTTTCGGTCCTGCCATCAATAAACTTTGTCCCTTCAATTCCCGAAGCCCAGAGCAAAGGCTACGGGTCACGACGCCTTTGGCGTAGTCGGAGACGATGATGGCAGCGCAATCGCGTCCCAACTCTTTGGCAATCCCCCGAAGGGACACTTCCAGAGAGCCATTGAGAGGTGCTCGGCTTTCCACATCCACGCGGGCAACTTGTTGGCTGTGGGCGACGATGCGCGTTTTGACGGTCGTCGGTCGGGATGGGTCAGTCAAAACGCCTGTCGTATCAATGCCTGCCTCCGTCAAGAGCGACCGCAGCCGTTCGCCCGCCCCATCACTGCCGATGATGCCGCAGAGGACGACTTGTGCCCCCAGCGTCAATAAGTTCATCGCTGTGTTGGCTGCCCCGCCAGCGCCGTAGGTGCGCCGCTCACACAAAATCACGGGCACTGGCGCTTCGGGTGAGATGCGTTCAGCGTTCCCGATGATGTATTCGTCCAGCATCAAATCTCCGACGACCAAAACGCGTCGTCCTTGCCATCGGGAGGCAAAGGCTTGCAATCGCTCCTCTGTCAGTGTCCATTCGTTCGCCAAAAGCGTCTCCGATTTTCTGAACGGCTTGCGGCGCAAGGTGCGTTCCATCGTCCTGTGACCCCCTCTTCTCATCGGAGAGCCAACGGGATATGCCCAGCCGTCAAGGCAATCGGAGCGGGAGAGTGACTCCTCCTGAAGGTGGTCGCTCCTTCTCCGCCAATCGGCGTTGTTGCTCTGCCAAGTCTTTCCGTCCCAATTGTTCCAAGTAACTGGCAAGCCTTTGCCGTTGAAAAGGTTCAAGGGAACGGTTGGCGACTTTCAAGAGCACTTTCAGCGCTTCGTCCCGCTTCGCCCGTAGCATCAGGATAGACCCAAGATGCAGGTGCAATTCGCTGTCGTCGGAGTATTTCAATGCCTCGCGGGCGAAGCGTTCTGCCTCCGCCAGTTTGCCTTCGTCCATCGCCAACCGAGAAAGTTGCAAGCAGAGGACTTCAGGGTAGAGGAAATGGCGGCGGGCATCGGGCGATTGCAACGCCAATTTCAAGGCTTCTTGATAAGCCTTTTGGGCTTCCTTTCTGTCGCCATGGCGATGAGCGTCAAGGGCTCGCAGTTCTGGGTCTATCAACTTTACCTTGGCTTGCTGGCGCAGTTCACTGAGGAGGCGTTGAAAGGCTTCCCCTTGTCGTTGCGACCGCAATTGTGCCAGCAACTCGTCTTTACGGGTTCCGACGACCTTAATTTTCGTCCCCTTGCACTTGGGACATTGACGAGCGCCCTTTTCTCCGACCCATGTATTGCCGCACTTTTTGTCCTCGCACCGATAGCGGACATGCTCATAGTCAGGCGGAAGGTTCAACCGCTTGCCTTCCAACTTCAAAAGGTGATAGCCCGACCAACCTTGGATGGGTTCGGAAACTTCGCCGACTTTCAGCCGTGGAAGGATTTGAGGGGCGGCGTCGCCCAAGCGGGCGCGAGCAAGGTCTAAACTCAACTCTCCCCAATCGCCCCCTTTCTCTTTCGTCGCCGCATCGTCCGACTCTCGGCGCGCTAAAGTGGCGAAGTCTTCGCCCTTCAACAGTCGTTGGCGCAACCTCCGAGCATGTTCAAGGGCTTTTTGTCGGGCTTGCTCTTGGTCTTGAGGCGTTGGGTTTTTGCCCTTGGGAAGGAAGCGGGCGAAACTGACGAAGATGTGGCGAAGATGAAATTGCGTGTAAGCATCCCGCAAATCTTTCTCCGTCACCTTGACGGTCTTGAAAATCTCGTCCCGCAATTTTTGCTGAAGCAGCGTCTCCCGAACGCCATCGGCTTGCTGTTCCCACTGACGACGCAGTTCGCCCTCATAGCCTTGCAGCGAGCCGAACCGTTTTCGGATGAAGTCGCGGAAGGCTTTGTCCCGCTGATAGCGTTGGCGGGCGACAGCCAGTTCCAGTTGCACTTGCTCGTTCACCCAGCGGTTCACATCGGCACGGGTCACCCAAAGGCGACGCCGCTGGGCTTCCTGGCGCAACAACACTTGCTGGACGATTTGGTCAAAAGCACTCTCTTTGATGAACGCCCAATCGGAAACGGAAGGGCGCATCGCTTGCGCCATCTGGGCGACGGCTTGGTCATACACCATGCGAGGGACATCTTCCCCATTGATGCGGGCGACGACCGTCGGCAAGAGACTAACCCCTTCGGGACGCCAACTGCGCCAACTGAAACTGGTAAAAGTGCCGATGAGGAAGATGAGAAAGAAGCCCCCCCAGATGGCGAGGCGGACGGCATGCTTTTGCAATTTCCGACGGGCTCGTCGCAAAGACGGCATAGACATCACCCCAAATCACCGAGTTGGCTATCTTCCCGTAAGGAAGGGAACGGGAAGGCACCGCTTAAATGGCAGGTGTCATTGGCGAGCCAAAGCCGCCAAGTCCCGTCGTTGCGGGCTTGCAAAAGGTTGACACAACATGGGTCTTGTCGTAATCGTCGCCAGAGAGAAAAATCTGCCCCCAACACCCAGCACAAAACCACCCGATTGACCCCTTGATGTGCCACGCAAACAATCCTCTCGTTGGAATGTTGCCGTGCCAGTCGCTCCATCGCCGCCGTCACTCGCTCCACAAAATCGGCAAACGCTTCACCATTGGGCGCCACAAACCGCATCGGGTCGTCCGTGCGACAGCGCTCCATTTCGGGAAAGCGATGGGCTAATTCCGCCACCGCCATCCCTTCCCATTCACCGTAGTCAATCTCCCTCAATTCAGGGACAAAGCCCACGGACAGGCGATGAGGCTTTGCGATGGCTTCAGCCGTCTGGCGCGCCCGAAGCAAAGGGCTGCTGTAAATGGCAGCAATCGGGACATCCCGAAAGCGCTCCGCCAACGCTTTCGCTTGCTGATGCCCCCAATCGCTGAGGGGAATATCGCTGCTGCCACACAAACGCCCTTCGGCATTCCAAATCGTTTCGCCATGTCGGACGAGGTAAATCCACGCCATCTCAACGCCACCGTCGCAAAGTGTGACACATTTGGAGAAGCCTTTGTGCTGATGTCGCCTGTGACGGTTCATGGCGCTTTGGAGGGATGCCGATTGCCCAAAGTTACGGTGTTGGTGCGGTTGAAGGCAACTTTGGACGATGCGCAAGGACGGGTCGTGGCGCGGGCGCTGCGGGATTTGGGCTTTGTCAGTGTCCAGCAAGTGCGCATCGGCAAGTTGGTGGAAATTTGGCTGGATGACGCTGTGCCCCCCGAAGAAGCCCGACGGCAAGCCGAAGAAATGTGCCGCCGCTTGCTGGCAAACCCCGTCATAGAAGAGTTTGAAGTGCGCCTTGATGAGTAACGGCAGCGGATGGAAGATAGCGACTGGCAGAAAGGCAACGAAGGGCGAATTGTTGGAGTGGCTATCAGCCACGAGGGGAGAACGAGAGCGGCAGAAAAACTTGCCAAAGGAGGGAATGACGATGCGCTGGCTAACAGCGTGCCTGCTTTTCTGCCTCTTCTTTCTCGGTTGTAAGCGACAGACGCAAACCGAGGCAAACCCGACGACAAATCCGACGCCTCGGAGAAACCTGAAGACAGAGCGGGCACCGACGCAGACGACGAACCTCGCCGAACGAGGCAAGCGGGTTTACGATGAGACAGGTTGCGCCACCTGCCACGCCATCGGCGGCATTGGCGGGACGATTGGACCGAAACTGGATGGCGTCGGCAGAAAGTATGACGAGGCGAAATTGCGAACCATCTTGCTCAAGCCGACGACCCTCAACCCCAACACCGTGATGCCCGCCTTTGAAGGCAGCGAGGAAGATTTGGAAGCACTGGTGGCATATCTCAAGTCGCTGAGGTAGGTTGGCGGAGCGACCGCCACCGCCGCCAAATCGTCCCTAAAGGCTTCAATGTCCCGCCAGGAAAAGTGTCCACAAACTCCAAGACAACTTCCTCAAACCGTCGCCATTGCCAGACCAACATCGCCACCGCCCAAAAGACCGCCCAATGAAAGGCGTCGGGAGACCAACGACTGGCTAAAACGAAAGGAGCAAAAACCGCAGGACAGGCAATCGCCATCGCCGTCGCTTTGCTGGGATAGCGCAAGAGGACAAGGCTTCCCAGAGCAAAGTAACCGACAGTTAGCCCCAAAGGCAACAATCCTGCCATCGTCAACCCGACGATACTCCCTGCCACCATCGCCATGTCCAGCGGAAAATCCCAACGGCTCAATCGGGTAGGGCAAGAAGACCGACGAGCGAGAGCACCATCCAAAATATCCGCTGTCCATCCCACCAAAAGCCCCAATGCGATGCGATGGACGGCTTGGGCTGGCTCGCGGGCTTCCATCCCGATGATGACCAAAAGGAAGGCTAAGCCCAGTCGCCCGAGAGTGCAAAAATCCGCCAGCCATGCCCCCATCGTTCCATCCCTCCCAAAGACCATTGTCACAAAGGCAATGCGACCGATTGCCCCGTTTGAGCCGCTCGGTAGATGGCGGTCAAAAGTTCCAACGACTTGCGCCCCTCCCGACCGTCGCAAACGAGGGACGCACCGCCTCGTAACGCTGCGACCATGTTTTCCGCCGAATTAGCGAAGGGCGGACTCACTTCAGGGGGCGCGACCGACTCATCGCGGAAAAACCAACGCACTTGCCCGTTGACATCCAAGATAGCGCCGCCTTTGTCACCGTGCACTTCCACGACGGCGTAAAAATCGCGGGGGCAAGTTGTCGTCCCTAACACCGTCCCCATCGCCCCATTGCGAAAGCGCAAAATTGCCATGCCCAAATCCTCCGTCTCAATGTCGTGGCCAAAGACGCCGATGCGGGCGGCTTCCACGCTCGCCACTTCGCCACCGAGCCAGATGAGTTGGTCAATCAGGTGGATGGTTTGATTTGCCAATGAGCCGCCACCATCGTAACGCCAAGTCCCCCGCCAACCGCTCTGGCTGTAATACTCCTGCGACCGAAACCACTTGAGCCGCCCCTCCAGCAGGATGAGTTTGCCAAATAGCCCATCGGCGATGGCTTGACGGATTTGCCATGCGCCTTTCAAAAAGCGCATGTCAAAGTCCACCGCCAATAAGCGACCGTTTCGCTCGGCGGCAGCGATCATCGCATCTGCCCGCTCTAAAGTCACTTCCATCGGCTTGGTGACGATAACATGCTTGCCCGCTTCCGATGCAAGGATAGCAACATCGGCATGCGTGCCCGAAGGCGTCATCACCCAGACGACATGGACATCAGAGCGGGCAAGAAAAGTCCGAAAATCCGTGTGCCACTCACAACCCAAATCTTCGGCAACCTTCTGGGCTAACTCTGCCCGCAAATCGGCGACACCGACTAAGCGAGCGCCCATCGTTTGGGTCACCATGCGGGCTCGTTGTCGCCCCATGCCTAACCCGACGACGACAAACCCCACGCCATCGCTCATGACCCTTCGCCTCCTGCCGCAACAAGATGAACAAAATGCTGACCGACATCCTATTGAAGCGGCTACCGACCGCCGTGCCGATACAAAGGCGGCGAAATTCCGACAAGCCGTTCAGGATGAGGCTTCCCATTTGGTCGTGGCTGATAGCCATTCCAACAGGGATGAGCAACCCGCAACCTTCCGTTGGAGCGGCTATCAGCCGCAAAAATGACAATGGCAATGTCCGCCGCGACGAACAGCGGTTATTCAAGGTATGACTTTCCAGACACACTTAAGCCCCCTTGACAGCCGACCTCAAGTTTGCCATAATTAGTGGCGTCCGTTCATATGACCTTAAGGGGTGAGGGCTTTGAGCAAGCAACGGGTGACGATCCGAGACATTGCCCAACGGTTGGGCGTTTCGCCTGCGACAGTCTCCACGGCGCTGACGGGGCGGCGCAATGGCGTCTTCGTCAGCGAAGAGACCCGACGGAGAGTTTGGGAAGTGGCGAAGGAATTGGGCTACCCGTTGGAGCGGTTGAAAGCGCGCGGTCCCCAATTGCAACGGGTCGCTCTCTTCTGCCCCCCTCGCCCTGACTCCTTGCTCATCAGCGGCACCGTGCTGGAACTTTCCCGCCTCCTTAGCCAACAAGGTTTCCGTGTCCTTGTTCACATGAGCCACGACCGAAAACAAGCCTGCAGCGTCGCCCAGCAACTCTACCGTCGCCAAGAAGTGGACGGGGTCATTTTTGTCGGTTCCCGCAACCATCCCGATGAGTTAGCCATCGGAGAAGTCCCCTGTGTTGTCGTGGGCGAGGTGCCAGAGGGCGTATCGGTGTGGCGGGTTGGCGTGGACAACGAAGGGGGTGGACGATTGGTCGGTGAGCACCTTTGGGCGCTGGGGCATCGTCGGGTGGGCATGGTCTTCTCCGAGGTTAACCCTTTGCCCAGCACGAAGCGCCTGCGGGGATTGCAGCAAGTGTGGCAGGAGCGGGGCGAAAAGTTCCCCGACGAATGGGTGCTTCGGCTGAGCAGCGATTCGGAAAGTGAGTTGATGGAGAAGTTGCCGTCGTTCATCCAGCCCAAGCGAGGGCGGTTGGCGTTTACGGCACTCTTTTGCTATAACGACCGCTTGGCAGGGATGGCAATCAAGTGCCTAAGGCGAATGGGGCTGCGGGTGCCCGAAGATGTCTCCGTCGTCGGCTTTGACGATGCCCCTTACGCCGAACTGTTAGACCCGCCCCTAACGACTGTCCAACAACCCTTTGACCAACTGGGGGCATTGGCGGCGCAGTTGCTGGAGGAGCGTCTCTCTGCTCCGCCTGAGCCGCCCAAGGTGTTGGTGCTGCCTTGTCGGTTGGTCATTCGGGCGTCTACAACTTCCCTTTAGCAAAAAAGTGGGCATCCTGCCCACGAAAAAACCAAAGGAGGGATGTGCCATGACAGGCGTCGCCGTTCGGTTGCGTTCTGAGCAGTTCGCAAAGCAACCTTTCGGGCGAGTTGGCTTCACCCTCATTGAGTTGCTGGTGGTGATCGCGATCATTGCGATCCTCGCCGCCATCTTGTTTCCCGTCTTCAGTCAGGCTCGGGAGAAAGCGCGGCAAGCGTCTTGTCTTTCCAACACGCGGCAGTTGGGCACTTCGTGGGCGATGTATACGCAGGATTACGACGACTACACCCCAGGGGCGAAGTTCTGCAATCACGGGACGGGGACGAATTGTGCCGGCGCACCCCCGCCTGGTCGTTTCTTCTGCTTCGGTGGCACGGGGGACAAGATCAACAACTGGGACTGCGGGGCAGCCTATGCAGACTGGTCTGATGTCACCCAACCTTATGTCCGCAACTTCCAACTTGTCCTTTGCCCTTCCCGACCGAACCGAGGTTATCCTCCCTTTGACAACGCGGGCAATCCGACTGCTTGTTTCCCGCCAGGGGGCTCTTGGCAAAACTTGCGTCGCACTTACGCTGCCAACCACTATGCCCTTGCTCCCCGCAATATTTGGAGTGGCGCTTGTCCTAACACCATTTCCCCCTACGCTTCATGGATGGCGATTGGTGCTCCCTTAGCCAAATTCCAAGCCCCCGCTAATCTCCTTGCCGTCTTGGAAGCGTGGGGAGACTGTCCAGAAGTTCGTAATGTCGTGACGACAGCGGACTGCGGCGTTCACATGAGCGGTTCTGATTACATCTTTGCTGATGGGCATGCCAAGTGGCTGCGAATCGCTCAAACCCTCTTTCCCACACCTCTTTGGGTGGATGCGAGCGAAGGACCCGTTATCCAACGATGCTTCCAGAACGCCTATATGACGCGGCTTCAAGGAGATGCCCGCACCCGAAGGGAGTGCTTAGGGATGCCCTAAAGAAGAGGTGAGGGAGATGGCATCGTTCCCCCGATGGCTTTGGGTCGTCGTGATTATTGTGGGCACTATCCTTGTTGTCGGGGGGCTTTATGCTTGGCGGCAACACTCAGGGCGAGCCCATGAAGAGCGAGTGCGGGAGGAAGTAGAGCGGCAGTTGTATCAGGAGAAGGAACTGGGTCACCCGCCAGGTCAAATCCCCACCCCACCCCGACGATGAGGCGCCGCCGATGGGGCATTAGGCAAGAGTTTGCCATACAAAAGTTGCCAAGGAGGGATGGCATATGTTCGGCGCCACTATTTGGTTGCCCTCTCGGTGTTTTTTGAAGTAACGCCTCAAGGATGACGGCTTCACCCTCATTGAGTTGCTGGTGGTGATCGCGATCATTGCGATCCTCGCCGCCATCTTGTTTCCCGTCTTCTCAGCGGCAAGAGATAAAGCCCGCCAGACAGCCTGCCTGTCCAACAACCGTCAATTGGGATTGGCATTCAACCAGTATGTCCAAGACTACGACGAGCGGTGGGTTCCAACCCGACAATTTGTGCCCAGCGGTGTCATCTGCGGCTCTCAGTGGAACTATGTCGTGCAGCCCTATATGCGCAACGAAGACTTGCTCAAATGCCCTTCCGATTTCACTACGGCTGGTAATGGTTGCTTTGGACCGAACGGTCAACGGGGTTGGTGGTTGCCTGGACAATACAGTTGGTTGCCAACTGACCCCAAGCGCAAACGCAGTTATGTCCTCTTAGCGGGTCCGACGACACCTGCTCTCGGCTTTTACGATGTGGCGACAGGCGAATACCGCAACGGGATAGCGGGTCCTAATTGGGGCGTTAGCCTCGCCCAAATTGACAAGCCCGCCTCAGTCGTCGCCACTTACGAGCGATGGGAAAACGGCAACAACCAAGACACACCCTTTTTCGTTCACGCCAACATCAGTTGCCAGAGCAATGGCGCCGATTATTGCTGCATCCAAGACACGGCGACGGGCATTTATTACGCCGTCGCCAAAAAGAGCCGCTTCTTTAGCGCCCTCGCCCCCACCTTTGACCCGCCCCACCAACAAGGCTCCAACTATGTCTTCGCTGACGGGCACGCCAAATGGCTGCGCTATGAGGGGACTTTCAGCGGGAGTTTCAATGTCAACCCCTCTGCTATCCCACCAGCGAGCCCTTGCGTCGGGACAGGGGTCGTCAATTGGACGATGTGGGACCGGCGCAAGGCACCTTAGGCAAAGAAACGCCAGCACTCTGCTGGCGACGAAAAATTTTTCCGTCAAGGAGGGATGTCGGATGGTTAGTTATTTCGGCGTCGTTGGTCGGAAGGGCTTCACCCTCATTGAGTTGCTGGTGGTGATCGCGATCATTGCGATCCTCGCCGCCATCTTGTTTCCCGTCTTCAGTCAGGCTCGCGATAAGGCGAGGCAGACGACTTGCCTGTCCAACGCTAAACAGGTTGGCTTGGCGGTCATGCAGTATCAGCAGGACTACGACGAACTCTACCCATCTGCCCACTGGGGCATCTACCTTGTCTTGGTGCAACCTTACACCCGCAACTTTGAGATGTGGCGGTGCCCCTCCTTTTCGGGCGTCTACACCGTCCGCGCTTGTTTTTGGCTCAATAACGCCTCTGGCTGCGACCAAGTTAGGGTTCAACCGCCCCCTTTGGGACGGGTGCTGACAGGTTGGGTTGCTAACTCGGATGTGTTCGGTGGTTGGGACAATTGGCCGCCTAAATCCCTCGTTCGGGTGCAAGAGCCTGCAGGGACGGTTATCCTCGCCGAAAACGACAACTGGCCACCTCGCGAAGGCGCTATCAACGACCCACCCAACAACTTCCCTTGGACGGGACAAATGGCTTTAACTCCTTGCCGCATCGCCGCTCATGCCACTTATCATTCCCGCTGGAATGTCCAACCCAGTCGTGGTGCGGGTGGGCGCTTGGGACCGCATCATATGGAGGGGCTCAATCTCATTTTCGCTGACGGACATGCCAAGTGGCAGAAAGTCTTCCCTGAAGATTGCCATGCATGGGTGCCCTCCATGCCTGCTGGCGTGCGCAAAGTAACTGACCCGACAACCCTCGGCTGCAACCCGATGAACACGACAGGAACAGGCAACTCGCCCACTGGGCAATGGTGCGGGAACAACTGAGGTTAAAACGGTTTCTTGAACCGCCAAAAATTGACGGCATGCCGACGATGTTGCCGTTGAGAGCGGCTGAACCTACCTTGCAAAGGAGGGGTAAAGATGGACTTTTTGCGCCAACCTCTCCGTCCCATCCACATCGTCGTCTTGCTCATTGTCGTGGGAGCGATCGTGGCGGGCATTTGGGCATGGCGAAACCGCTCCACTCAAGCGGAGGCACAACAAGCCCACCAAGAAGTGCTCCAACAAATGCAACGGGAAGGTTCACGCTATTGACGCCCGCCGCCACAATGAAGCGAGTGCGTTCAGAAGTCTTCGCTGCAGCGTCAATGCCGATTCAACGCCCTAACCTTGTTGGAACGGCTGTTAGCCGCAAAACTCTGAGGACGAGGGATGCTCATGACCTTTTGGGTGGCGATGACCTTGTTGGGTGCAGGGACTTTACCTTTTCCCTTCGCTGAAACGGTCAACACGCTCTGACCGCACTTGATGACCGCTTCGGTGACTCCGACAAACTTGAGCCGCAGCGATTACTTGTCCGCCATCAGTGGCATCGTCCGATTCTTTCGCCACTTCCAGACCGCCGACGGTCGCATCGTTGACCCTTTCGTTCATCGCGAGGTGCAATACAGCACGCCTTGCTACGCGTGGGCGGCGACAGCGTTGGTCGTTAGCGGCATGCAACCCGACTTGCTGGACAGCGCGGCGATGGCGTTGGAATGCTCTCTGCGACAACTTGCCGATGGCAACCCCGCCGACCGACATGGCGACTTCTTCACCTTCCCCGCCGTGCTCGCCTACGAACATTTGCGCCACCTTGTGCCCTCAGAGCGCCGCCGAAAGTGGGAGCAACTTTTGCGCTCCATTGACCCTTATCGGGCTTATCGCGATGTCCTGACAGAAAAGAAAGGCACGGTGCACAACTGGAATATCGTCGCCATCGCCGGCGAATTTTTGCGGGCGCAAGGGGGCTTTACGGACTTGACATTTGTTGAGCGCCACCTTGAAGCGCAATTGCAACATTTCACCGCCGAAGGTTTGTATCGTGACCCCAATGTCCCGATGGCATACGATCACTTTCCCCGCCACTTCCTTGCGGCGATGCTGGAACGGGGCTATGCGGGCAAGTTTCAGGGCGAACTGACCGAGTCGCTGGAACGAGCCGCTTGGACTTCGCTTTTGATGCAATCGCCATTGGGCGAATTGCCGACAGGAGGTCGCAGCGCCCAGCACCAGTGGAACGAAGCGATGCAATGCGTCACCTATGAAATTTGGGCACGACACAAATGGCGGGAAGGCGACAAAGTGGCGGCGAAAGCCTTCAAGCGAGCGGCTCATCTGGCGCTGCAGTCGGTCAAGCGTTGGGTTCGTCCATCGGGCGAGTTGTGGATTGTCAAGAACCGCTTTGACCCTGCCCTTCGGCACGGCTTTGAAACTTCCTCGTTCCACTCGCAATACAACTTGCTCGCTGCCAGCATGCTGGCAACAGCATGGCTGTTCGCCGATGACCGAATCCCTGAAGGCACTTGCCCCGCAGATGTCGGCGGTTTCGTTATCCATCTGCCCGACTTCCACAAAGTCATCGCCAACGCTGGCGGCTTGTATGTGGAAGTGGACACTTGTGCTGACCCCAACTACAACAGCACAGGGCTTTTGCGGGTGCACCGAAAAGGTGTGGACGGGCTTGTCGGACCCAGCGACGGCGCTGCCGCTAAGGACGAACCACTGGCGATCGGCATCGCATGGCGAGAGGGTGACCGATGGCAACCGTTAGCGGGGTTGGGGCAAGGGCAAATCGCCCATGTCGCCGTAACAGCCCACGAGCAAACGCCGCAGCGGGTCGTCTTCACCGTCCGCTACGAGGTAAACCGAACGACCGTGCGAACTGTCAGCGAAACTTATGAACTGACGCCAACTTGCGTGCGAGTGACTGTCAGCGTTAACGGCTCCGTTGACCGATTGCTCGTCCGCTTCCCTGCGTTGGCGTTTGACGGTCAACGAGCAAGTCGCATCACGGTGAATGGCGACAGGGCGACGGTGCAATTGGGCGAAAGCCAGCAAACTTTTCGCATAGAAACGCCCAAGGGCGTTCGGCTTTATCGCACGGGGCGATGGGTTCGTTCACGCAACGGTTACCTTGAGCCCCTTGAAGGCGAAGCGATGGGCAACCGTGTCGTTTACACGCTGACGCCCGAAAGTGTCGGGGAGTGAAACGAAATGGCGATGCGGTCACTGATGGCGAAGTTTGTGGCGGTAAGCCTTTTGTGGGGCGTGGCGATAGCGGGAGCGCAACCGTCGGAGCAACAAGTCCGCAACGCCCTTGACAAAGCCGTCCGCTTCTTCCGCACGAAGGTCTCTGTCAAGGGCAGTTACCTTTGGCGTTACTCGGCGGACTTAGCGAAACGCTGGGGCGAGGAAGAAGCGACGGCGACGCAAGGTTGGGTGCAACCGCCGGGCACACCCGCTGTCGGCATGGCGTTCCTGCGGGCTCACGAAGCGACAGGCGACCGCTTTTACTTGGACGCTGCCGTTGAAACCGCCCATGCCCTTGTGGAAACGCAACTTGCCTCAGGCGGTTGGGATTACCGCCTTGAGTTTGACCCGAAAGAGCGACGCCGTTGGTTTTACCGACGAAATGTGGAAGCAGGTGAGCGCGACCCGAAAGGGCGGCGCAACATCAGCGTCTACGACGACGATAACACCCAAAGCGCCCTGCGCTTTTTGATGCGGGTGGATGTTGCCCTCAAAGGCGGCGACAAGGAAATCCGCAAGGCGGTTAACTATGGGTTGGCAAAGTTGATGGAAGCCCAATATCCCAACGGGGCATGGGGGCAAATTTACGACGGCAACCCGCCCGACCCCAAGCGGTTTCCCATCCTGCCCGCTCGCTATCCTGAAAATTGGTCGCCAACTCACCCTGGCAAGGGCTACGACTACCATCGCTTTTACACGCTTAACGACGGCGTGATGCTGAACAACATCCGAACCTTGCTGGACGCCTACCAGTTTTACGGCAAGCGAGCCTACTTGGATGGGGCGAAAAAAGGTGGCGACTTTTTGGTCCTCGCCCAAATGCCTGACCCGCAACCAGCATGGGCGCAGCAATACGATTTCCAGATGCGACCCGCTTGGGCGCGACAGTTTGAACCACCCGCCATCAGTGCTGGTGAAAGTGCAGGGGCAATTCGGGCGCTGCTGGAGTTGTTTTTGTTCACGGGCGATGAACGCTACTGGCGTCCCATCCCCAAAGCCATCGCTTGGCTGCAACGGTCACGATTGCCCGACGGTCAATGGGCGCGCTTTTATGAGTTGAAAACGAACCGACCTCTCTATTTCAACCGCCGCTACGAACTCGTCTACACCGACGACGACCTACCTCGCCATTACGCCTTCAAGGGTGAATTCGGCATCCCGTCCCTGATGCGAGAAGTGGAGCGGTTACAGCGACATGGGCGCGAAAAATTCCTCGCCCAACGCCGTCGCCCTCCGACCCCCGACGAGTTGCGGCAACGGTTAAAAGCCTTGGAACCCGAAGTCCGTCGCATCCTCGCCAGCCAAGACGAAAAAGGACGCTGGGTGGAAGATGGCGAAATTCGCTCCCGCACCTTCATCCGCCATGTGGAGACACTGGCAGATTACTTGACAACCTTGCGGGCGTTAAAGCAATAACAACAACGGAGCATTGGGTATGAGTTGGCGGGAACGAAAAGAGTAAGAGGGCGATGATGCGCTCCGATTCGCCTTGTGGTGTTCGGTAAAAAAGCACATTTTCTTGGCGCAAATGTGGGTGCGAACTTTGGGAACGCACTGACGAACAAAAAGGCTCTTGAAGGCATCATTAAAGCCATTGAACGCTTCGGTTTTTGACGGCGTTTACTTGGACGGGACCGTTGAGCCTTTTGCGTGTGCTAACGAATTGCATGACTATTGAAAGTTCATGGGCAAAAACTTTGGCATCCCTTCCGAGTTCCCTGTTTACAAGCGACCACCTGACTGGACGATTGACCATGCCTTGGCATTCACTTTGCACCATGATGGTTAGCCTTTGGGTTTCGGAACGATGTCGGAAAAGATGGAAGCATTTGGACGGCGATGGGGCAGGTCGGCGTGAGCGAGGCGGAATGGCATCCCTACTGGCGTAATGGCGATTTGCTTCAGGCAAAACCTGAAAGTGTGAAAGTCAGCGGTTATTGGTGCATCGTCAACAGGCAAGTCCGTTTGGTTGCTGGTCATCGGTAACTTGTCGGCGAAAAAGGTGGTGACGACACAAGTCCGCTTGAGCAAAAAGCCATGACGAAAATGAACGGGTAACGGATGCCTTGGCAGGCGAATGACTACCCGTTACCCGACAACAACATCATCGTCTCTCTAACCCCTGATGCGGGCGCGGTCGGTGGCAGTGCATTGAAGGATTCAGCCGTGCACTGAGAATTGCTTGATCCAGATGTGCCAACAGTTCAACCCACTCCCCCTTGACAGCAACTCTTTTTTGCTACAATGGTCACAACCATCCCTACCCATAGCGAGGCGGATGGGCATGGGCAAACTGCCTCAAAAAGCACAACAAGCCCTTCAAGCCGCCCTTCGCAAGGCAAGAAAATGGCGTCGCCCG